>Ga0209062_1000259_pt1 | contig 195015 bp, 167 predicted proteins | sample Coa_R2_2_FD_187158 | JGI IMG/M metagenome (GOLD analysis project Ga0209062, IMG submission 187158) | Surface soil microbial communities from Centralia Pennsylvania, which are recovering from an underground coalmine fire - Coalmine... | ecosystem: Environmental > Terrestrial > Soil >... | reverse complement strand
CGTGGGCGTATGCGCTGACCCGGCGGATGAGCGGTCTGGCTTCGGTGCTGGCCGCCGGGGTTATCGCGCTGATCGCGGCGGCGCCGTTTCCGACCGGTTGGATGCCGAACGTGCTCAGCCACGCGATGGTCTACAACCGGTACGGGTATGCGTTGCTCGGGCTGGTGGTCTTGGAGTGCTTTCTCGGCACGGAGCGCGGCTTTGCGGCTGGTCTTTCCAGCGGTATCGTTTGCGTGAGCCTCCTGTTTGTTAAACCGAGCTACTGCCTGGCGGGGGTCGCATTGGTATCTGGATCCTTCCTCATTCAAAAAAACAGCTGGCGCAGAACCTTAGGGCTTGCGATTGGCGCGGCGGCGGCCGTAGTGGCAATCATGGCTCTTCTGCACTTCGACTTGGGCGCGCTTTGGGCCGATCTTCGCTTGATGGGATCGGCGCGGGGAGCCGGATTGTCACTGTGGAACTTTCGATGGGCTTTTCTTAGAGGATCGGGCGAATTTCTGCCGCTGGCGATGCTGGCGGTCTTAGTAACTGCAATTCGGGACGAACCGCGTCCGCTATTCGTTACCTGTCTGCTCTGGGGCGTGGGGGCAGCATTGCTGGCAAGCAATGCGCAAGCGGGCGGATATCCGCTGAACGCGCTGCTGGCGCTGATCCTTCTGGAAAAAGGTCTTTCGGCCCTTAGCCGGAACGATATTCCTGCAGCTCGATTTCCAGCGCCCCAATCGATTCTCATTCTGCTCGCACTGACTTGCTACCTGCCCGCGGCGCTGGGGAATGCCAGCGGGTTGGCCTACGCCGTGGCCGATTCTCGAAGGACTCCCGCGTCCAGCGTGGCGCGTTTCCGCCAGGCGCCGCTCGCGCACCTCGTCTTCTATGACACGCCCGATGGCACGGACGCAGACCTGCGCAGCAATGGACACATCTATGTGAATTACGTGAACGATGGAGTGGATCTGATTCAGCGCGTCTCGGCAGCCGACGAAACGGTGTTCGTATTGGACATGGTGAACCCGTTTTGCTATGCCTTGCAGCGGCGCCCGGCGCGGGGAGGCTCGCCGGCGCTGTCGTTCAATCACACCTTCAACGATCGAAGCAAGCCTTCCGCCCAGTGGCTATTTGGAGCGGCTGACATCGTGATGGTGCCCAAACATCCTGCGTCCGCCGAACCCGATGCGGCTGCGCTCTTCCGCAACTATTTGCCGGCGATCGAGGTCCAGCTTCGGCTTTGCGCTGAATCGGATTGGTGGAAGCTTTACAAGCGCCCGGATCGGCTGGGAGGGTGCCCCGCAGCTAACGAGCCGTCACGGTCCACTGAGACGGCCGCTCAGTAGCATCCAGCAGCGAGTAAGCCGCATCGCGCGGCCGAAGATCGCCGATCACGGACGCGACAACCGCCGCGGGCCTTCTCTTGATTTCCTGCATCACAACCACCAGATATTCGCCGATGACCCCTAGGCACACGAATAATACGCTCAGAGTCAACGAGAGGAAAACCAGCAGCGTGGCCGTCCCTGGATTCGCGCCGACCCAGTATCCCAGCAGCGTGAAGCGCGGAAACAGGCGGTTAATCAGGACCAGGATACCGACCGCGACCGAAAATACGCCCATCGCGATTCCCATCAGGCTCGCCAGGCGAAGCGGAATGCTACTGAACGAGATCAGGCCTTGCAACGCCAACGCGGTGAGTCTTGCAAGGTTATACTTGCTCACGCCGCGATGCCGGGCCGGCCGCTTGTAAACGATGCCCGACTGACGAAAGCCGATCCAGGAGCGCAGGCCCCGGAGCATGCGGGATTGTTCGGGTAAGGCGAGCAGAGCTTGCTGACAGCGGGCGCTCATGACACAGAAGTCGCCTGCGTCGCGAGGCCAATTGTGATCGGCGGTGCACTGGATCAGACGATAAAAAGCAGAATATGCGACGCGCAGGAACAACGGTGCGTCGCGGCGCCCTCGGATTCCGTGGCAGACATCCAGATTGTCGCGAAGGCATGCGCGGTAGAGTTCCACAAGCACCTCAGCAGGATCTTGCAGGTCGCAATCCATGATGCCGACATATTCGGCTCGCGCGTACGCCAAACCCGCCGAGACCGCGGCCTGGTGGCCGAAATTGCGGCTCAGGCTGATGCCAGAAATGCGCGAATCGCGGCGATGCCAACGGGCGATTACCGCACGTGTCGCATCGGAGCTGCCATCGTCGACACAGAGGATCGACCACTCGCCATCCGTCGCTTCGTCGAGAGCCGGGATTACGTCGGAGAAGAACGGCCCGAGCGATTCCTCTTCGTTGTAGCAAGGGACTACTACGCACAGGCGCGCAGAACCGGCGTCAAGCATGGGTGGCTCCATCGGCGAGAACCGGCTTTAGACTTGTGGCGATCCATTCGCCGAGCGTGGCGCGATGATCGCGTTCCAAAGTCACGAAAAATGCCAAACCGTAATACGCGGACGAAATGATGGCGGCGGCCGCGATCATTTGAGTGAGATTGCCGCCGGGCAGAACCGACGAGCGCAGCCAAAGGGCAATCCCGGCGGCCGGCGCCATCGCGAGTAGGGGTCGCGCGTACACGTTTCGCACATAGACAAAAAACGGCACGCCAACCGTCTTGCTGGCCAGCCATGACGTAACTAATCCGCGATTGATGATCATAAGCGCGGAGGTCACCCAGGCTGCCCCGGCAATGCCCCAACGCGGAATTGCGATCCACAGCAAGAGCACAGCACAGATCGCTTCCACCAGCAAGGTGCGCGCGTAGCTCTGATGTTTCCCAAGCCCTTGCAGGAGCATTGCCGCGCTGAATTGGCCGACGATTCCGATGACATAACCCGTGACCAGCGCCGGCAGGGCCGTCGCACTATGAGAAGCGAACTGCGCACCCACCCAGAACGTCAAAAGCTGTGGTCCATACGTCCACAACAGGATCGACAGCGGCATAAACAGTACCAGGCAATAGCGATTGGTGTAGATCGCGAGTGTAGCTGCTGTCTTAGGATCGTGCCGTGCGGCCAGTTCAGCGGCGTTCGTATTCGTTACGATGCCGATGCGCCCCACCATCTCGACCGTGTATTGCAGCAAGCGTACCGGGAGGTTATAAAAGCCGACGAATGCAACCGGGAGAAAATGACCGATCAGCACCGGCGCGCTTTGATTCAGCAGCTGATTGGAACTCGTCATCACGAAGGTGTGAATGCCGAAACCGGCCATCTCGCGGAGGGTCGTGAACCTGACGTGTCGAACGGAAAGCCGCTGGCCGGAGAAGATTCGGCGGTAGTAAACGTAGTTGACGGCATACCCGATCGCCTGGCTAGCGACGGCGATAATCCCGATTGCAATCAGTTTGTAGCCGAGATGCAGCGCAACAGTCCAGCCAACGGCGCGGGCGGCGGCGGCGGCGACGGAGGCTTTGGTCGAATATTCGAAGTTCTGGACTGCTTCCAATGCCGCGTTGAATGTGTTGAACACCAGCCCCAGGCACCAGTTCAAGGTGATGAGCAGCAGCAGGGTCTGAAAGCTGCCCCGTAGATCGGGCGGGACCTGAAAAAAACGATGGGCAATGCCGGCGAGAGCCAGTGCGGCGGACATGACCAGCGCAGCCGCGATAGCCGAATAAACGAGCGCGGTGCTCATGACGCCGGCGACTCGCTCCGGCTCGCCGCGCGCCCAATAATGTGCAACGAATTTCACTGTGGCGGAGCGAAAGCCAAGATCGAACAGCCAATAGTATTCGACGAGCGAAAACGCGATCGCCCAGAGCCCATAGCCGGCCGCGCCGAGTTTCAGGATCAAATAGGGGGAAAGAACGAAGCCGATAAAAAGGTTGACGCCCGTTCCGAGCCAGTTCCAGAGCACGTTGCGGACGAAGCGGCCGCCGCGATCACTGCCATAACGCCGTGCGCTCATCGCTGGAGAGGTAGTGCGGGACCGGCGGAGCTTGTCTCTGGACATTGGCCGGATCGCCCGGATTCAACACCGCATCGAACTGGTCGTGAGCCAGCAACGCGGACTTCTCTTGTTCAGTGGTATAGCCGCTAACCAGGATGCCGGGAAGATAGTAGTGGATCATCGGAACGTCATTTTGAGGCGCGAGCAATTTCTTGCCGCCCAGGTGTTGGTTGCCCAGCAGGGCGATGACGGCGGAAAGCCGAGGGGCCGGCAAAATGGGATGCGCTCGGACCTGGGCGTAGGTGTTCCAGAAGAGCAGTAACACGATGGCGGCGCACGAGCCCAGGCGCACCGCACGGCGCCACTTGCTCAACAGGGATCCGAAAATTAGGCCGGCCCCGACTTGAAGAGCGGGCAGGAATGGAAGCATGTAGCGCGGCGTTTCTGTATTTACGCGGAAGAGGACGATCAGCATCGATGCAGCGTAGAGCAGGAGCGGGAGGATGAGTTTTCGAATTTCGCCGTCGCAAAGCCAGAAATAAACGATGAGCGCGAGCGCCAGTAGCGCCCACTCCCAAGGCGACTGAACAAGCCGCGCACGCCAGGTTTCAACGAATCCGGAACTGCCCCAGGCCGATGCTCGAAACAGGGCTAGATACGCGAGAAATAGATACGCTTTCAAAAAGCTCAGCCTCACTATCGCGGCCGGCCAAAGCAGTAGAGTGATGCCACCGAACAGAACGATCGAGCGGATCGGCGACGGACGACTCGGCGGGCTGGCTGCGAATGCGGATCCGATCATGACCGCGGCAAGCACCAGAGCGACTTCGAGCGTGCAGAAAGCGCACGCCGCTCCGGCCACGGCTGCGTACCAGCAAACCGGCCGCCCAGTAGCGCGCCATTTCATCAACAACAGCAGTGTAACGACCGCACAGAACGCGAATAACTGGTGCGGCGCGATCTCATCAGTCAAAACAGTCGTGTAGCTCCACAAATAAAAGACGGAGCCGAGCAGCGCAGCGACGCCTGCCTCGGCCGCCGGCGAGAGCCAGATTGCGCCGAAGTAGATCGCGATGCAGGTAAGAAGGGGAAATACGTAGGAGAAAGTGCGGGTCATGCGCTCATCGAGGTGCTGTGAAGCCAGGGCGGCGAGCCAATAGAAATAGAGTGGGCCGTGCCAGTGCCGGTAGAATTCGACGTCTTGCGAGCGGCGAAGCTGCCGGGAAAGCCTGCCGCGGTTCCCGGGATCGCTGCCATTCTCCAGGACGGCTTTGACGAAGTCCGGCAAGGATTGCGAAGGCATGCCGGTGTAGTTGGCCCGCCAACCGAGCGAAGCGGCGGACATATAGTCGGCTTCGTCGTAGTAGTAAGGCCAGGAGAACACTTGCGCCCGGGCGAGGAAGACGAAGACCGCAATCACCGCGGCAAGCGCAAGAACGTGTCTCATGAAAGCCCGGACTGGCGTCGTGCGGCGAAACGTAGCGCGACACTCATGCCTGCGATCGCCGGAAGGTAACAGCTGTAAGCGACGTGAAAAAAGAAGGTGTCGACGGCGTACACGAGGGCGCTCGCGAAAAGACACAATGCGACGGCCGCCATGCCCGACTCCTCTTCGCTGCGCGCGCGTTTCGAGATCGTCCAGTTGGACCGCAGAACTAAGACAATAACCGCCACGTACAGCAGAAAGGCGGGCAGGCCGCACTCACTGGCGACCTCGGTGTAGGAGTTGTGCGTGCCCAGCCAGGGGGCGTTCTGGCCATCCCGCGTCAGTTCTTCCGAAGCGGCCACTGCGAACTGGCCGGGACCAACGCCCAGCAGAGGATGTTCGAAAGCACATGCAATGCTCTGCCGCAGGAGAGCGAGGCGCTGCGTCTGCGATGCCATTGCAGCTTGATCGAGGACGGCCGCCGTTGGTGCCTCCGCCTGCGAGCCGAATAACGTGACGCGATGAAACGCGCCAGAGGGCACGATCAGCAATGCGAGAGCGCCGGCCGGCGCGGCACAAACGACAAATCGCATGCGGTGCCTTATGAACGCAAGCATAGTTATGCCGAACGCCAGCACGGTCAGAAACGCGCCGCGCGCCCCGGTTTCAAACATGAAGACCAGTGCGGCTCCGGTGCAAGCCGCGCCGAGCGCACGTTTCCACAACGCGCGCTGGTACAGCAGGTACATGAATTGAGCCATAGCGATCAGCAACTGCAGGCTGAGATCATTGGCGTTCCGGAAAAACATGCTGCCGGGAATTTCCAGGCGGCCGCCGGCCATGGACCCTCCCCACCAGCAGTCGATCAGCAGCAGCACGTCCGAGACGATGAGAAAGTACATCAGGCGCCGAAGATGGCGCGCCGAAGCGGCGAGCGCGGCGAAGTAAAAGAGCTGGACCCACCCATGCGGGACGTAATCCAGCAGCAGCGCCAACGACCCTGAGCGCCACACGCTGAAGGGCGCAGCCAGAAGAATCCATACCAGGAAAAGCGTCCAAAGGCGGCCGATCGGGTCGTAAAGCGCGCGGAATAGTTGCCCGCTGAGCAGCAGCAGAATCGGCAGGAGGGCCCAGCAGGCCGTCGAGATGTAAGCCTTGACGTGGAACAGCCGCATTGCGAACTCGTTCAGGTAAGGAGAAACCGTGAAGACGCACAGCAAAGCGAAACCGGCGCGTTGCCCTAGGCCGGAACCGGACGGCGGCGCAGCATTCTCAACTGCGGTGATCGCGGGCTTCATCGCGGCTTCAGCACCGCCATTAAAGAGCTACCGATCAATCGCTGTGGAACAAGCTCACACCGGGAGATGTAGAGCAGCGCGCGATCCCGCCACGCCGACCCGGTTTGAAACCCGCTCGCGATTTGTTCGCCGGGCTGCGAGCGGTCCCAGAATTTTCGTAGAACCAGCAATGGGATAAGGGGCAGGCCCCAATAGGTATAGCTTGCGACGGCCATCCCGCTGCGTTGCGCAACCCGGGCGAGTGAAGCCGTGCAATAACGGCGCACGTGCCCGACTGCACGGTCGTAACCGGAGTACAACGGCTGAAGGGCGGGTACGTTGATGATTACGCTGCCGCCGGGCGCCAGGTGAGAGCCGATGGCGCGGAGAAAGGCAGCTTCATCTTCAATGTGCTCGAGAACATCGGCGAGCAAAATCAGATCGAACGCGGCTTTGTATTCGGCTCGCCGCTCGAGCACGTTGTAGCAAGTGCGGGGACTGTACCGGCTAACGCTTTGCGCGAGAGCGGCCGTGTTGAGGTCGAACCCGGCCACCGAAGCGTCAAATGAATCTTCGATCTGGCGCTGCAGGAGTCCGTGCCCGCACCCGAACTCAGCAATCGCCGAGGCGGTAGCAATCAGAGCGCCCCCAAAGCGGCGCAGCACTTCGAAGCGGCGCACGATCCAGGGATGGTCGAGCGTGGCTATCTCGTACCAGCGATCGTCCATGGAGACCGCCGCCGGCTCCGATATATAACGAACGAGCTGTGGCCCCACGACCTAATGTGCGGATGCCTCTCCAGAAATCTCGCGCTCGGTACAATGAGCCCTTATGAATCTCAACGGACGTGTGGCTCTGGTTACAGGCGCAAGCCGGGGTCTGGGAAAAGCCATCGCTTTAGCGCTGGGCGCGGCGGGAGCGAGGCTGGCGCTCGTCTCCCGCGATGAAGGGCAGCTTTCGGCGGTCGCGCAAGAGATCCGGAAGGTAGGAGCGCAGGCGGAAGTATTCCGGGCCGATGTTGCCGACGAAGAGCAGGTGCTGAGGATCGCGCAGGAGATTCCCGCGAAACTAGGGCCTATCGACATTTTGATCAACAATGCCGGGACGGTAGTGCGCAGCCTATGTGTCGACTTCACACTGGCCGACTGGAACACCGTCCTGCATACAAACCTCACCAGCGCGTTCCTGATGTGCCGCTCCTTCGTGCCGCAGATGAAAGGGAAAGGCTACGGCCGGGTGATCAACATCAGTTCGATCATGGCGCACATCTCGATGCCACAGCGCACCGCCTACTCAGCCACCAAGGCCGGCCTCCTGGGCTTTACTCGCGCTCTGGCTTTGGAGCTGGCGCCTGAAAAAATCACGGTGGTCGCGATCAGTCCCGGACCGTTCGTCACCGAGATGACTGCGCCGCTCGCAGCCGACCCGGCACACAATGCACAGTTCAGCTCGCGCGTGCCGCTGGGCCGGTGGGGACAGCCGGAAGAAGTGGGCAAGCTGGCGCTCTACTTATGCTCGGAAGAAGCATCTTTCATCACGGGAACGGACATTCTAATTGACGGCGGCTGGTGTGCTCAGTAAGCGACTGCGGAGGAAAGGGCTGCTATTAGCTGCCGCGCTTGTACTCACGGCCTGCAGTCGAAGCACAACCAAGCGAATCGCCGTGGTTCCCAAGGCCAACTCGCACGAGTTTTGGGTCGCCGTACACGCGGGCGCTGCCGCGGCGGGACAAAAGTTCGGTGTCGAGATTCTCTGGAATGGGCCCGCGCTCGAGACCGAATACGACCGGCAGATGCAGATCGTGGATTCCATGCTCTCGCAGCACGTGGACGGGCTGGCGGTGGCGGCCGCGGAACGCAATGCCCTGAACCGTTCGCTCGACCGGGCGGCGCAGCTCGGCATTCCCGTTACGGTGTTCGATTCAGGCGTCGACTCGGCCAAGTACATGACGTTTGTCGCGACCAATAATTATCAGGCCGGGCAGCTTGCCGCGCGCGAAATGGGGACGCTGGCGGACGGTAAGGGGAAGATCGCTATGGTCATGAACGCGCCGGGCAGCGCCTCCACAATGGATCGCGAGCGCGGATTTGAGGAGACCATCAAGTCCGAGTTTCCTCAGATCGAAATCGTGGTGCGACAGTTTTCGATGGCTGCCCGCTCGAAAGCAATCGAAGCTGCCGAGAACATGCTGACGGCGCATCCGGACCTGGCGGGAATCTTCGCTTCGTCGGAGCCCGGTAGCGCGGGCGCGGCGCTGGCGCTCAAATCGCGCGGGCTGGCGGGAAAGCTCAAGCTGGTAGGATTCGACGCCAGCGAAGATCTGATCGCGGATCTGCGCGGCGGTACCGTCTCCGCTCTGGTGGTGCAAGACCCGTTCCAAATGGGTTTCCAGGCGGTCAAAACCCTGGTGGATAAGCTGCATGGCAGCACTCCGCCCAAGCAAGTAGACCTGCCCGCGCGCCTAGTTCACAAGGCAGATCTCGATAAGCGGGAGATTCACGAATTGCTTTATCCGGACGTGAAGAAGTACAGCGGGTCGGGCGGATAACTACGCAGCCAAATCGACGCGAACCGCGCCTTTTTTGGGCTCTATGACTTTACCGTGCGACTCGGACCAGACGCGCGTGAACTCGGCACCCACCAGCACGATGATGGAGGAATAGTAGAGCCATAGCACGATGAGCACCAGCGATCCGGCGGCGCCGTACATGCTGGCCGTGCCGCTTCGGCCAAGATAAAAGCCGATCAGGAATTTCCCAACGGTAAACAGCGCCGCGGTCGCGATGGCCCCTACAGACACCTGTCGCCATTCTATGGCGGCATCGGGCAGGACTTTAAAGATTGCGGCAAACATTATCGAGATCACAATGAAAGACACCAAGAACGTTATGCCGTGTAGCAGAGCCTCGGAGAATCCGGCGGGCAGCCAGCCCTTAATCATCCCGCCGAAACCGGTGAGTATGGTGTCGATCACCAGGGAGACAAGCAGTAAGAACCCGATGGCGACCACCATGCCGAAGGAGAAAATCCGGCCTACGACAAAATTCTTGATGCCGCTGGCTTTCGGATCCGGCTTCACGCGCCATATTGTGTTCAGGGACTGCTGCAGTTGCGAAAACGCGGAAGTGGCGCCGAATATGAGCGCCAGCAGGCCCAATCCGGTTGCGACGGCTCCCGTGGAACTGTGTTGTCCCGCTTTTGCGACCATGGTGCTGATCTGGCTGGCCGCACCGGAACCAATTAGCCCCTGAATTTGCGCTTGAACTTTGCCCTGAGCCGCTTCCCGTCCGAATGCCAGGCCTGCGATGCTGATCACCAGCAGGAGCAGGGGCGGCAACGCGAACAGGCTGAAGTATGCCAGCGCGGCCGCCTGAGTCTGGCCGTTGTCGTCCACGAAATCGGATATGGTCTGCTTCAGGTATCTCATGTGCGGGCTCCTGTAGATCTTACGCGTCCGGGAGCAAACTACAATCCAGTCATAACGCCGCGCGGGATTTAACGGTTTACCCGCGCTGGAGCATGTGCTGCAGTGCGATGCTTGCGGCTAATCCGCCCAAAGCTTTGATCACGTTCGGATGCTGGGCATAGAAACCGCTGACCTCATCCACGATGGATGGATTGTGACGCTCGGCATGTGCCGCAAGTTGCTGCACCTGCTCCGGCGAAACCTGATTTGCTTGCTCCGGGGAAACCGTTTGAACTCCTAAGAGTCCAGCCAGGTTTCCAACCCCGGGTAACGCGGTGAGTGTTCCGGGGGATATCGAGCTCAGCAGATGGTTCAAGACACCGGCGCGCTGATTCGGGTCGGACCGGCCAAACAACCTTGCAACCATTTCCGGGAAGGGCGGGGTTTGGTCGGAGCGGAACGCCTGCGAAATCCCGCTCGCCACCACATCTCTCGGCGCTGCTTGGGCCGCCTGCTGGAAATCCTGATGAGGATCTTCGCTAGCTGTCGCCGTGCCCCCGCCCTGCGCATATTTTTGAACAATGTCCGAGATCCCCTGTTTCCAATCCATCGTGAAGCCCCCCGGATTTGCGCCTGCACGCGTTTGACCGATCCCTGATAACGACAAGTTAGGCGCAAGGTGCTGCGCTAGAATCAGGGAACTAGCATGTCCGCAGTTCCAGGGACCCAGATTGGCCGGTACGAGATCGTGGCGCGCGTCGGCGAGGGCGGCATGGGCACAGTCTACAAAGCGGTGGATAAGCGGCTGGGCCGCGCTGTCGCCATTAAGATGCTGCAATCGGGCCATAGCCAGCGCTTCGAGCGCGAGGCGCAGGCGATTGCGGCGCTGAATCATCCGCACATTTGCACCCTATATGACGTCGGGCCGGACTACCTGGTGATGGAGTACATCGACGGCGCGCCGATTCAGGGCCCGTTATCTCCGGAGGAGGCTGTGCGGCTCGCAATCCAAATTGCGGGCGCGCTCGAAGAGGCGCACTCCAAGGGCATCATCCATCGCGATCTGAAGCCGGGCAACATTTTGGTGCAAAAGGCCAGCGTGAAGGTGCTGGACTTCGGCCTGGCGAAGCACGAGCACGAATATGTGGGACCGGATGGCTCGACCGTGACGCAGACTCAAAACGGGTTGATCATCGGGACGGCAGCTTACATGTCGCCGGAGCAGGCGGAGGGTTTGCCGGTGGACGCCCGGTCGGACATTTTCTCCTTCGGCCTCGTTCTGTACGAGATGCTATCGGGCCACCGCGCATTTCCCGCAGCGCATGCGGTGACCGCGATGGCGGCGATCATTCGCGACGAACCGGCGCCGCTGGAAACTTGGCCGGCTCTGCAGCAAATTGTGGCGCGTTGTTTACGGAAGGCGCCTGCCGAGCGGTTTCAGAACATGTCTGAGCTTCGCGCGGCGCTAGAACATTCTCTCGGCCGTCCCGAAGGCGAATCCGGCCCAATCGTAAAGCGCCAACCTTCCATCGCTGTGCTGCCGTTTGCCAACATGAGCGGCGATAAGGACAACGAATATTTCAGCGACGGCCTGGCTGAGGAGATCATCAACGCGCTCACTCGAATCGCAGGACTGAAGGTCATTGCCAGAACCTCCGCGTTCGCCTTCAAAGGCAAACAGGAGGATATCCGCCGGATTGCCGAGGCATTAGGAGTCGCCAACGTTTTGGAGGGTAGCGTACGGCGATCGGGCAGCCGCGTTCGCATTACCGTGCAATTGATCGCTGCCGCCGACGGTAGCCACCTGTGGTCGGAACGCTATGATCGCGAGCTGACCGACATCTTTGCGGTACAGGACGAGATTTCTCAAGCGATCGCCGATGCGCTGAAGTTGAAGCTGGCGGGTTCGGACGAAGTTCCCGCCAGGCCGACGGTGAATCCGGAGGCGCATCAGGCTTATTTAGAGGGGCGCTATTACACGTATCAGATGACTGTGACGGCGCTGGCGCGCGCTAAAGAATGTTTCGAACGCGCCATCCGCCTGGATCCGTCCTTCGCACTGCCGCATATCGAACTGGCGCTGCGAGCCTATTACCAGACCCTATTTCAGAACGTGCGGCCACGGAATGTAATACCCCCGGCGCTGGAATCTCTCAATCACGCTCTGCGCCTGTATCCTGCGTCGGCCGAAGCCTACGTTCTGCGCGGCACCATTCACGCTTTCTATCGTTTCGATTGGGAGTCCGCCGGTGAGGACTTCAGGCGCGCGCTGGAACTGAATCCGTCTTTAGCGGCGGCGCATCAGCGGTACAGCAACTGGTTCCTGCTGCCCACGGGACGCATGCAGGAAGCCCTGGCGGAAGCGAAGCGAGGGCTCGAGCTGGATCCAATGAACGTGATCACTCGCATTGGCGAGTGGTTCGTCTTGAGCGCTGCCGGGCACGTGCAGGAAGAAATCGAATGCGCGCAATCCATGCTCAAGTTGTTTCCGGGCTTTTGGATCGTGTGCTATGAAGCGGCAACCACAGGGTGGCTGCGGGGGCGGTATCAAGATGCGATCTCCGCAATCGATGATGGTCTTCAGGCCGACCCCGGCAACCTGCATTTGCTATCGGTCTTAGCCGCTGTCCGCGGCGCCCAAGGCCAGCGCCCCGAAGCCGAGCGAATCTGTCAACAGATCGAGGAGACGGCGGCGCGCGAGCACGTGCAGCGATTCGATCGTGCTCTCGCAGCCGAGGGCGCCGGCGACATGGAACGTACCTATCAGCTGCTCGAGGAGGCGCTGGATGAACACGAGCCGGTCGCGATCATTCACATCCTGCTGCGACGCAAGGAACTCGCTTCCGATCCCCGTTATCAAGCCTTGCTGCGCAAGATGCGGCTGGCTTAAGGGGCTCGCGCTTCAGAATTGCTGCGGGACTTCGTCTTTAAACTTCAAATGATTCTTCCAGGCTTGCTCTTCGTCGCGTTCCTCCTGCAGTTGCTGTAAGAAACGCAGTTCCGATCGCGCCACCGCGCGCTGGTAACCTTCCGGATCCACGAAACGGTTCGGATCATACGGATCTTCAGGGTGCCATTTCCGTAACAGACCGAACTGCCCCGCGTGCGAGGTCAAGAAAATGTCGCAAGGCAGTTTTTTCTGTGCGTCGAAGGTGCGCGCGTAATCCTCGACGATGTTCTTGTACTTGGGATTGTGCAGGAGAACGGTGCCGTCGTTAATATTCCCGAGGTTCGCGATCAGTACGTGATAGGTTTTTCCGCTTTCGTTGACATCCATGGCGTAGCTGGTGCTGCCCTTGGTGTGGCCCGGATGCAGGTACGCGGTGAGCACGGTTCCACCCAGCTCGATCTTTTCGCCATCAGTTAAGACTTTATCCACCGTGACGGGCGGGAACCACCCGGAGTTGCCGAACAGGTAATCCGTCTTGCCTCCGGTCTCAAGCAGTTCCACCTCTTCTTTCATGGCGTACATCTTGGCCCCGGTGATTTTTTTCATTTCTGCTTGGCCGGCGGCGTGATCGCTGTGGGCATGCGTCACCAGCAGGATCTTTATGTCGGAAATTTTGAATCCCAGCGTCTCGACTCGGGACCGGATTTCAGGCACCGAATACTCGTATCCAGTGTTAATCAGGATGTCGCCCTGCGGCGTGACGATCAGGTAGCTGGCCAGATCGTTGTCGCCGACGTAGTAGACGTTGCCGACGATTCGCAGCGGAGGAAAGATTTTCTGCGCTGACGCGAGCAGCGGAAAAGCGGCCAGAATCAGAAGGAGGCGCGTCATGGGGTCAGTTTACCGCATGTATACTGGTCCAATGATGAGAATCGGATGGCGTGCCGCTGGATTCGCCCTGTTTACTCTCCTGACGCTGCATGCGCAGGAGGGAAACGAAAACCGAACGCTGGGAGTGGGCCGGAACTATGGCCGCTCGGTGGTGATCAGCCAGGGCGGCATTGTCGCCACCAGCCAGGTGTTGGCATCACAGGCGGGTGCTCAGATCCTGGCGCGCGGCGGGTCGGCCGTTGATGCCGCCATTGCCGCCAACGTGGTGTTGTGTGTCACCGAGCCTTTGATGACCAGCATCGGAGGCGATTTGTTCGTGATGTATTGGGATTCCAAAACCGGTAAGCTCACCGGGCTGAACTCGTCCGGCCCGGCGCCTAAGGGACTGTCGCCGGAGTTTCTCGCCAAACAGGGAATCAAGCGCATGCCACAGGAAGGCATCCATAGCGTCACAGTTCCGGGCGCGGTGCGCGGCTGGTATGCGATCCATGAAAAGTTCGGAAAGCTTCCGTGGAAAGAACTCTTCCAGCCGGCCATCTATTTTGCCGAGCAGGGCTATCCGGTGCACGAAGGGATCGCCGAGGTGTGGAACGGCGCGGGGCTGATCAAGGGTCTGCAAGGCAACGCCGAATCGACCCGCGTCTTTCTTCCCGGAGGAAAGCCGCCCAGAACAGGCCAGGTATTTCGCGATCCCGATCTCGGGCATGCGCTGCGGCTGATAGCCGATCAAGGTCCGGACGCGTTCTATAAGGGCGAGATCGCCCAGGCGATTCTTAAAACCTCGCAGCATCTGGGTGGCACCATGACCGCCGAGGACCTGGCCTCGTTTCGACCGGATTGGGTCGAACCCCTCTCGATCAACTATCGCGGTTGGAACGTATACGAGCTCCCGCCCAACGGCCAGGGCATGGCGGCCCTCGAGATGCTCAATATCATGGAGACTAAACCGCCGACGGTCCTGGGGCCGTTCAGCCCGGTTGAGATGCATAAGCGGATCGAAGCTATGAAGCTGGCTTACTCGGACGTGCATCGCTACGATGCCGATCCGCGCACGTACGATGTGCCCACGGCGCAGCTTCTGTCGAAAGACTATGCCCGCAAGCGGGCGGCATTGATAGATCCAAATCGCGCGAACTGCAAGGTAGAGAACGGCGATCCGATCGGAAGCAACACGACCTATCTGACCGTGGTGGACAAGGATGGAAATATCGCGAGCTGGATTCAGAGCATCTATGGCTCATTCGGATCCAAGGTAACGGTCGAAGGCATGGGCTTCGAACTGCAAAATCGGGGCGGCGGGTTCACGCTGGAGCCGAACCATCCTAATATTCTGGCGGGGGGCAAGCGGCCGTTCCACACCATCATTCCGGCCTTCATGGAGAAGGGCGATCAGCACGTCGGGTTCGGGATCATGGGCGGCGCCGTGCAGCCATTGGCTCACGCACAGTTCGTGTCAAATTTCGTCGACTACGGCATGAACGTTCAGGAGGCCCTGGAGGCGCCGCGGTTCGCCAAGGGGAACGCTTACGGCTGCGAGGTGTCGATCGAGTCGCGGGTGCCCGAGCAGACTCTGCAGCAGCTTTCCGAGCGCGGGCACATCATCCAGATCCGGCGCGAGTACGTCGAGCCGATGGGCCGCGGCCAAGCCATCCTGCACGATTCCAAGACCGGCACGAACTATGCGGCCTCGGACCCGCGGGCGGACGGCGCCGCCGTGCCCGAGCCGATCCATTTTCCGGACGCGACCGCGACACGCTGAGGCGTGTTCACCGGAACGCGGATGTGAAAGCGCTTTAAGATTCCAGCAACCATTTTCCGTGCCCTGGGCTCTCCGCTGGATCGCTCCGGCGGTTCGTCTCTCAGGACTTACCGCCGCTCTGTACTAAACAGACAGCAAGACCTCCTCTAGGTTGAACTGCGGATGTTCTTGGCCGGCGAATCAGGCCATCGTACTTAGTGATGGTTGATACTTAGCATTATTTAGCGGCCGGCGGGGTTCTGAACGGAAGCTTCCAATGAGTTTTCATGTTGGGGAAGACTTAGGCGATTACAAAATCACCGCCCTGATCGGTGCGGGAAGCATGGGCCGCGTCTTCCAGGTCGAGCACCGGCTGACTAAACGCCGGGAGGCAGTCAAAGTCCTCTCGGCGGAACTAGCGACTCCCATCCAGATCCAACGCTTCGAGCGGGAAATTGCCGTTCAGGCTCGTCTCAGCCACCCCAACATCGCAACCGTGCACAACGCCTTCTCCTGGAAGGGTTGTCTGGTCATGGTTACAGAATTTCTCGAAGGCCAGACGGTGGAGAAGCTGTTGAGCCAGGGCAGGCTGCCCATTGAGACCGGCATCGATTATATCCGGCAGATCTTGTCGGCGCTTTCTTATGCGCACGAGCGAGGCATCGTGCACCGGGATGTAACACCCGCGAACTTGATCGTTACTCCGGCTGGGGTGGTCAAGTTGACGGATTTCGGCGTTTCGAAATCATTCGGGGATATTCAGCTCACCAACTGCGGTGATATTGTTGGCAGCCTGGAGTACATGGCACCCGAGCAGGCTCGAGGCGGGTCGCATCCGGACCGGCGATCGGATCTATATTCGGTGGGCGTGATTCTGTATGAAATTCTGACCGGTAAAAAGCCGTTCGGAGGCGAACGCAAGTTCGCCTCGATGGTGACCGATTCGGAATCCGATCCCCCACCTCCCACCGATGTCGCTGCATTCTTACCAGTGCAGTGGAACGAGGTGGTCGGCAAGGCGCTGATGCGGGATCGGGCGCTGAGATATTCAACTGCTTCAGAATTTCTGCAGTCGGTGAATCGTACGGCGAGGGCAACAGGAATCAGGCCTACCGCCGGAGTACTGTCTCGATGGCATTTCTGGGTTGCGGGTGCCGGAGTGGCGGCGGCCGTCGTCCTTTTGGCGGGTATACATGAATTCGGTCAAATCCCTGCGCCTCCGCCGATTTCTTTTCATATCGCACCGCCGGAAACGATAGCCCGGCCGGCGGCCGCTCCGGTTATCGAAGCGAAGGCCGTGCAGGCGCGGCGGAGTGCCATGCCGCATGCGGCGCGCAGCAGCATTCTGAATCGATCGGAGCACCTGAGCATGGCTCAGCCGCAGGTGGTTAACACGGACCAGGGCCTGCATCTCCCGATTGCAGCGGCCGCAGCCTCTAAGGTCGTTATGCCATCAGCTACAGTTCTGGCGCCACAACCGACGATGATGGAACCCGAACAAAAAGTGCCGACGCCGATCGATGACGCAGAAGCGGCGCCTGTTGAGTCCAAGCCCGCACGCAAGCATGGCTTCTGGAACAAGCTGAACCCGTTCAAGAGGAAAGCCGACCCCCCGGCTGCGGACCCACCCACACAGTAGTTCCCGTTGCTGTTAAGGCCGCTGCGGACCTCCGGCGCAACGCGTTAAGTTTGCTATTCTCGAAACTTGCTCCACGGCATAAATCCATGCACACGGGAGATCGGGCGCCTGCCGGGAGGCAGCATTTGAGAATCGTCGTGGGAATTTCAGGAGCCAGCGGGGCCATTTATGGCGTACGGCTGCTCGAGAAGCTTCGCCTTCAATCGGAAGTCGAAATCCACTTAGTCCTTACGCGCGCCGGTGAGAAGACGTTATTTCTCGAGACCGGCAAATTAGCCGCCGAAGTGCGGAAGTTGGCGCACTGTTGCTATGCGATCGACGATATCGCCTGCCGGCTTGCCAGCGGGTCATTTATCACGGATGGCATGGTGATCGCCGCCTGCTCGGTGCATACAATGTCCGCGATAGCCTACGGCGTCAGCTCCAACCTGCTGATCCGCGCGGCGGACGTTGCGTTGAAAGAACGTCGCAAGTTGATTCTTATGATAAGAGAATCACCATTGCATCTCGGCCATCTTCGGACTATGGCCGCGCTGGCCGAGATGGGTGCGGTAATCGCGCCACCAATGCCGGCGTTCTATCACAAACCAGAGAGCCTAATGGACCTGGTCGACCATAGCGTCGATCGCGTGCTCGACCTGCTCGGTCTTTCGGCTACAGACGCGAAACGTTGGGGTGGCCAAAACACATCTAACTGAAGGCCTGACCACAGCGAGAACCGCGATATTGTCCGCGCAAGTCCAAGAGGATCGTTCCAGGCCGGCTTTGGAGGAACCGCGGTCCAGAGCCTGGGATGCTAGTAACCCCTCTGTCAGACGAAACGGTTCATCTGGATTAGACTATAAATGCGTCAGGTCGTCATTGCGGAAGAGGAAGAGAAGCATCCGATGAGTACGGAAGGGCTGAAGAGTCAGGCTGGAGCGGTGGGAAAAGTGTCGGCGGCACCGGAAACGGGCGAAGCACAGGTGATCTCCCGGACTGTGGATGATTTGCGCGCCGACTTACGCGCGGAACAGACCCGGAATGCCGAATGTCTCGAGCAGATCACCTACGCGCTTTCGCACGACACCAGCGAGTTGCTTCGCATGGTCCGCAGCTATGTGCAGCTACAGAGCCGGAGCGATGCTGTCCCGGATATCGAAAAGAACGAATTCACGACTTACATTCTGGATGGGGTGCAGCGCATGGAGCAACTGCTGGCCGAGCTGGTAGTGTATTCGCGCCAGTTCCGTCCCATAGAAAAAACTCCGCCAGCTGCGGATGCAGAAGCAGTGCTGGAAGGTGTTCTTTTGAATCTCGATCGCCTGATTCGCGACACTCAAAGCCGGGTTACGCACGATCCGCTACCGCAGGTTCTCTGCGATGCCACGCAACTCGGCCACCTGTTCCGGCACCTGATCGTGAATGCGATCACGTTCCGGAAGCCAGACCCGCCTCGCGTGCACATTTCGGCAGTCTCGGAGCTGAACGAAGCTGTCTTTTCGGTGCGCGACAACGGCCTGGGAATCGACCCACGTTTCCACGACCAGATCTTCGCCCCGTTCAAGCGTCTCCATGGCCGCGATTATCCTGGTAGCGGACTCGGGCTTGCAATCTGTAAGCGCATCGTGGAGCAATATGGCGGTCGAATCTGGGTCGAATCCGCCCCGAAGCAAGGTGCGACTGTTCGATTCAGTCTTCCGGCCTAATTGAACAGGACGGCGGAAGTTTTCTAACGAATTGTAACCCTGGCGGTGGCTGCTCGCTTGCATGCTGGCCAGCAGGAGGAACTATGTTCCGCGACACTGGCAAACTATCCACATTGATCCTTACTGGTCTCGGTCTCGCTCTTTTTGTTTTTAGCAGCCACGGGTTTGCGAGCGACCATCACGCATTAAATGGCACTTGGCGCCTGGTCCCCTCGCGTTCCGAGTTTGCCGGCGAACCGATGATGCAAACTGGCACACTCACCATCTCCGACCGGGAACACAACATCTACATCGCTAAAAATTACAACTACGACGGGCGGAATGTAACAGTAAACTACCAGACCAGCTTAGATGGCCGGGAGACGAGCACCATTCATGAGGGAAAAGCCGTTAAGACGAAGGCGAAATGGGAAGGCGAAGAACTCCAGGTAACGACAAAGGAAAACCACGAGGTCGCTTCCGTGGAGCGATACCGCCTGAATCCTGACGGAACTTTAACGGTAATCAGCGAGCGCGCTGGGCACCCCGCCGTCACGCTCACGTTTGAACGGCAGCCCTAGCCGGAATATCCTTCTCAAAACCGCCCACGGCGCCGTTCCGGCCGCTCCCGCCGGGTGTCTTTGTTTGTTGAGAAACGGCTTTTAATCTAAATCTCCTCGGGCGGCGGGTCCATGCCGCCAAGAGTGGTATAAAATCGTCTTGTAAATGAATTCAAATGGCGTTGAGCCCGGGATGCGTGTCCTGTTGGCCGAGGACGACGATCAGCACCGGGCCAGACTGTCCAAAATCATGCAGTCCTGGGGCATCGCTGTGGAGCCGGCAATCGACGGCTTGGATGCGCTCGAGAAGCTCAGTCATATCACACCGCACGTGCTCTTGACCGATCTGATGATGCCGCGCGTCAACGGATTCGAACTGTTGAAGCGCTTACAATCGCAAGGGACGCTGCCGCCGAGCATTGTGATGACCGCGTTCGGCGATATCGAGACCGCTGTTAGAACCATCCACGACCTTGGGGCATACTGGTTTCTCGAGAAGCCGATTCAGCCCGCCGTACTGAAGGTGTTGCTGGACCGCGCGGCAGCCCAGAGCCGCCTGGCAGAAGAAGCAGAGGTTTTGCAGCGCCGCTTACGGTACGAAGGCATTCTGCAGGAATTGGTGGGCGCCTGCCCTGCGATGCAGCAGGTTTATTCGCTTATCCAGCAGGTGGCGCCATCCAAAGCCTCCGTGCTGATCACCGGCGAGAGCGGAACCGGTAAGGAACTGGTGGCCCGCGCAATTCATCGCTTGAGCCGCCGGCGCGAAGGGCCGTTCGTTGCGTTGAACTGTGCCGCGCTGCCCGAAAGCTTGATTGAAAGCGAGTTGTTCGGACACGAAAAGGGCGCCTTTACGGACGCGATCGAGCGGCGCACAGGCTGTTTCGAGTTGGCCGACCATGGGACGCTCCTGCTCGACGAATTGGCGGAGATGCCGACCGGTACGCAGGCTAAGCTGCTCCGCGTTCTGGAGGACTCATCCGTGCGCAGGCTGGGCGGCCGGAACGAGATTTCCGTCGACGTGCGTGTGATCGCGTCCACGAACAAGATTTTGGAAGATGCGCTGAAAAAAAACGAGCTGCGGGAAGATCTTTATTACCGTTTGAACGTTTTCCACATCTGTTTACCCGCCTTACGCCAGCGTATCGAGGACGTTCCTCTACTGGCGGCCTCGCTGGTGGAGACGCTAAATCGCAAGCACGATACACGTGTGGCAGACGTTCACGCGGATGTCCTCGAGCGGTTCCAACGCTATTCTTGGCCCGGGAATGTCCGTGAGTTGCGTAACACGCTCGAACGGGCCGTTATCGTCGCAGGTGAAGGGACCATCCTTCCCCAACACCTGCCGCCCGACTTCGGGCTGCCGTCCGGCTCCGCGCCCCTCGTAAGTATTGTGGAGCCGGGAATGGTTCACCTGCCCTTCGGCACCACTGTAAAAGAGGCCGAGAAGGCGCTTATCATGATGACCACCAAACATGCGAACAAAACGCGTGCCGCGGAAATTCTCGGTCTGAGCCTAAAGACTCTTTTTAATAAATTGAAGGAATACGGTGGCGGCGAGAAGAGCGCCGCGCGATAGGGGCAAGCTCGGCGCCATGCGGGGTCTGCTGCCTCTGCTGCTGGGATTGGCTCCGCTGTCAGCCCAGGTGGCCACGTTTTCCATCGTGGCTTACGATGCGGCCGCCGGTGAGTGGGGCGTAACAGTCGCTTCCCGATATTTTTCGGTCGGATCGGTGGTGCCGTGGGCGGAGGCTGGCGTGGGGGCGATTGCCACGCAGGCGAATGTGAACGTGGGCTACGGACCCCGAGGCTTGGAATTGCTTCGGCAAGGCAACAGCGCGAAACAAGTTCTCGTACGGTTGCTGGCCGAAGACAATTTCGAAGGCAAAGACGGCCGCCAGGTTGCGATCGTCGACTCGAAAGGCAACATTGCAGCCTATACCGGTCCAAATGCGCCGACTTGGGCGGGCGACCGGCAAGGGCGCAATTGGTCGGCTCAGGGCAATATCCTGGTTGGCCCGCAGGTGGTGGAAGGCATGGGGCGAGCCTTTGAAGGTACGCAAGGAGAGCTGGCCGAGAAGCTCTATGCCGCGCTAAAGGCGGGCGATGACGCGGGCGGTGATGCGCGTGGCAAGCAGTCGGCGTCCATGCTGGTCGTGCGCAAGCAAGGCGGCCGGAATATCAATAACGATCGCAGTATTTATATCAACGTGGATGACAATCCACAGCCACTGGCGGAGCTGCGGCGGTTGCTGGATCTCAATCTCGGCTACTTGTATCAGGATCGCACCGTGAAATCTCTGGACGCCGGCCAGGAGAAAGAAGCGCGGACCGCGGCTGAAAAGGTGGTGCATTACTGGCCGCAGCGGCCGGACGGCTCTTTGATGTTGGGGCTGCTGGACTATGCATCGGGCGACAGAGCGGCCGCATTGCGCGAGCTTCGCAGCGCGCGCTCCCTTGCGAACAGCGCGTCATTCCGCAACCAGTTCGAGGCCGTCGCGCGCCGGCCGGCATTTCAGGCGATTCTGAAGGACGAGCAATTGCTCAAGCAGTTGTTCGGAGAATAGCGCTTGCGAAAACCTAGGAAATTCGATCAAAAGACCGGTGTGCGGCGGCTGGCGCGCGAGCGGGTCGGCTCTGTGCCTGCCGAAAAGGTGATCCAGCCCAAGTCGCGCCGCAAACCCAAGCACAAGAAGCCGCCGGCCACCGACGAAGAATAAAGGTTTAGGAGCTGCTTCCGCCAGGCGTGAAGGTGATCTGAATCACTCGCATGAGCAGTGGTAGTAACCAGGCGGGAGTGATTGTGGCGAACGCCTTTCCTTTGGACGACTTGGTCAGCGCGGCGAGCCCCACGCAAAGCACCACGAGGTACCACACTTCGAAAATCGAGAAGAAATTCACGAGCGCGAATAAGGGCCCGTGCAGGTCCTGAAGGAAAATGTCCAGGCCAAACGGTGGGCTGAGTTGTTCGACGGAGCGGATTTCGTCCCCCTTGGCACGCACCACGATATAGGCCGCGATGTACTGCAGGGCCGGGATGAGAGAACAGGCAGCCATTAAGGCGAATACATTTCGGAATTTCGCGCGGGCGCCGGTTACCGCTCCCATAATGCTAACCAGCCAGGCGAGCAATAACATGACACCGATAATTACGACCGGGGCGAATGCCACCCCCACCCAGCTAAACGTGTGGGCGATGGTTCGGGCACGATCCAATTGTTCGGGACGCAGGCCCTGTTGCGCGCCGCGCTCGGCGATCGCGGCATCGGCCAATTGCATCGTGTAGGGGACCATCAGATACCCGAAGACGAAGTAAATGACGCAAATCGTAATCAGCGGCCACAGCCACGACAATTTCGCTGGAACGCGGCGGGCGGTGGCGCCCGGGTCAATGAAGACGTTCAACATACCCAACAAGCCGCTGCCTATGCTGGGCGTTTCTTGGGCTGTCATGCACCCTCCCGTTAAATCAGCTTGACTTCTAAGATTACACTCAATTCATCAAGTTGCGCTTTCGGCGGAGCGTTGTGACGCACTGCTGCGCTGTTCTGCCACGGTACTTTGCGGGCGCGCTTGCTAAGCTGGAGGGCTTGAGTCTCCAAACGCCACCCACCCGAGGACGAAAGTTCTACATAGCCCTGGTGTGCTACGCAGGCATCGCCGCGCTGGCGGCCTTCACGTTGGACGGGAAGTTCCGGTTGGCGGTGTGGGTCTTTCTGGGCTATCTGGCGTTCCGAACATATCTCCACACGATGCAAAAGCCTTAGTCCGTGTAGAAGGCGGCGAATCCGCCGATACGGAAGAGGTACGCACAAGGCAGTGCATGTTTCAAAATGGAACGCCGGTTCCAATTTGGAATTGATGTTGTGGCCAATTCGTTCCATTACGAAACCGCGGCCGGCCCAGTACTAAGAGCGGAGACGTGTGCGGGGACCTGGGGCGTACGCGGCTCTACAACCGGCATCTTGTTGAAGCTTAGGACTGACGGAGTATTCCACTTAGTCGAAAAACTTATCCCCCGTCGAGAGTTTCCCTATGGTGCGGCTCTGGCCAGCGGTTTGCATTTATGGAGGTGCCGGTCGAAAGAAGATCGCTGGGAATAAGCAGAAGGGGAAGCACTTCAAAATGAAAGCCAAAACAGCTCAATCCAAAGAAGCCGCGAAGAACGCGCGCCGGGATCGAATCGTGCTGGAGCATTTGCCGCTGGTTAAAGCCATCGCGGTACGAGTTCATGAGAACCTTCCGGTACACGTGGATTTGGACGATCTGGTACATGCGGGTGTCTTAGGTTTATTCGACGCCGCCTCGAAATTCAATCCCGATAAACAGGTCGCGTTTTCGAGCTATGCCAAACACCGCATCAAGGGCGCGATTCTCGACAGTTTGCGGCAACTGGATTGGGCATCCCGCGATTTACGGCGCCGTCACAAGCAGGTGGAAGCGGCGACGCGCGAACTCTCGGCCACTTTGCAGCGCACGCCGACGGAATCCGAGATCGCCGAAAAACTAGGCGTGGATGTCGAACGGTGGCGTCAGATGATGTTGGATCTGCGCAGCGTGGGCTTGATTTCCGCCTCTTCGCGAACCGCCGAGCATGACGACCTGCCAGCACCCGACTTCCCGAGCAAGCCGGAGACCCAGCCTGACAACATGTGCTCGCGCGAGCAGATGCGCTCGGCCCTGAACGTCGCGATGAAGACGCTGCCGGAGCGCTATCAGAAGGTAGTCTTCCTGTACTACAGCAACGAAATGACGATGAAGGAGATCGGGACGATTCTCGGCATCAACGAGAGCCGCGTCTCTCAGATTCACAAATCGGCGCTGGAGAAAATGCAGGTCGCGCTGCAATCGAACGGCATCAGCTCCGTTCACGCGTTCTGACATTACGGCCCCCGCGCGTTATCAGCGGCGCCGCGCTTTAATCGAGATCGGCGTTCCCTCGAACCCGAAGCGCTTTCGCAGCTGATTCATCAGATATCGTTGGGTGGAGAAGTGCAAGTCCTGGCCTTCGTCGGTGAACACAACGAATGCCGGCGGGCGCACGGAAGTCTGGGTCATGTAGTAGATCTTGGTATCCCGGCCCGGTTCCAGAGTTTGCACGAAACGATTCAGTTCGCCAGTGGTGACGCGCTTGGATGCAGATTCGTAGGCCTTCTCGATTAACCGAAAGAGCCCCTTCACGCCCACTCCGGTTTTCGCCGAGACAAACGCAACCGGGGCATAATCAAGGAACTTGAGCTGGTCGCGAAGGATCTCGGTGAACTTTCGCTTGCCTTTTTCGCCTTTCAGATCCCATTTGTTTACGCATAGAACGACTGCGCGGCCCTCTTCATGCGCATAGCCGGCGATGGTGGCGTCCAAGCCAAGCACGCCCTCGCTCGAGTCCAAAACGAGCAGTACTACGTTCGCCATCCGAATATGCCGACGCGCCATCACTACGCTTAATTTCTCCGCCATCAGCTTCGTTTTGCCCTTGCGCCGGATACCCGCGGTATCGACAAATACGAAATCCATGCCGTGGCGTGTCAGTTTCTCATCCACCGCGTCGCGCGTGGTGCCGGGGATGGGGGAAACGATGGATCGCTCGGCGCCGACCAGCGCGTTCAACAGAGTGGACTTACCGACGTTCGGCCGGCCAATGATCGCGACTTTGATGGCCTGTTTCTCGGCCGCTGGCGCTTCGGGTACTTCGCTCGTGGGGAAATCGCGAGTGACGTGCGCCAGCAAGTCGTCCAGGCCCGCGCGATGCTCGGCGGAAATTGGGAAAAGATCCGGGAATCCGAGCGCATGGAACTCATGCGCTAAGTTCTCACGCGAAGGCGTATCGATTTTGTTCACCGCGACACTAACGGGCTTTCCAAGGCGCCGCAGCATTTTGGCCAAATCGCGGTCCGCGCCGGTGATTTCGGTACGCCCGTCGATCAGGAAAACGATCTGAGCCGCCCGATCGAGGGCGACGCGCGCCTGCTTGAGGATTTGGCTGGGAATCAGCTCGGCGTCGTTCTGAATGATTCCTCCGGTGTCGATGAGGGCGAATCGCCGCCCCAGGTACGACGCCTCGCCCTCAATGCGGTCCCGCGTGATGCCTGGCTCGTCGCCGACGATGGAGCGCCGCGTTCCCGTTATCGCGTTGAATAGCGTCGACTTACCGACATTAGGACGGCCGACAATGACCACTATCGGAAGCCTAGCCGCGCCGTGAATTTCGGCTGTGGGATCTGCTCGTGCGACCATGTAATTTAGCGATGCAACCGGAAGTACTCACTAACGATCATAGCGAAGCGTCTACCGCAAACCAGTCCATTCGCAATATTGCGATTATTGCGCACGTCGACCACGGCAAGACCACGCTCGTAGACGCAATGCTCACGCAGAGCGGGCTCTTCCGCGCCAACGAGCAAGTGGTAGAGCGCATGATGGACTCCAACGAGCTGGAACGCGAGCGCGGCATCACCATTCTCGCCAAAACTACGGGCGTACATTACCAGGGCGTAAAGATCAACATTGTGGATACGCCCGGCCACAGCGACTTCGGCGGTGAAGTGGAGCGCGCGCTGATGATGGTGGACGGCGTTATGCTTCTCGTGGACGCCAGCGAAGGCCCGCTCCCGCAGACCCGTTACGTGCTCATGAAGGCGTTGGAGGCCAAACTGCCCCCGATTCTGGTGATCAACAAAATCGACCGGCCGGACGCACGCATTCAGGAAGTGCTCAACGAGGTTTACGACCTGTTTATCGATCTGGACGCTACGGAAGATCAGCTCGATTTTCCGGTCATTTATACGAACGCGAAGGCAGGCATCGCGAAGCTCAGCCCCGACGATGACTCCAACGATTTGCGGCCGCTGTTCGACGCAATCTTGAAGCACATTCCGGCGCCGAAGGGAGATCCGGATGCGGTCTTGCAGCTTCTGGTTGCAAATCTCGATTACAGCGATTACCTGGGCCGGTTGGCGATCGGCCGCGTGTTTTCGGGGGTACTAAAGTATGGCGACGAAGTTTCCATCGCGAAAGTCGATGGAACGTATCACAGCACGAAAATCACGAAGCTGTATTCGTTCGAAGGCCTGAAGCGGGTGGACGAGACGCTCGGGCGGGCGGGCGACATTCTGGCGATTGCCGGCGTGGAAGGAATCACTATTGGCGACACCGTGACCAGTGTCGAGACGCCCAAGCCGCTACCGCGCATTCAGATGGACGAGCCGACGATTTCGATGGTATTCACCATCAACACGTCGCCCTTTTCCGGGCGCGAGGGCCAATATGTGACCTCGCGCAACCTGCGCGACCGGCTGGATAAAGAATTGTTGACCAACGTTTCGATTCGCGTCGAGGAAGCCGGCGGCCCGGACGCGTTTAAAGTGATGGGCCGCGGCGAGCTACAGCTTGCGATTCTGATCGAAATGATGCGGCGCGAAGGCTTCGAGCTGATGGTCGGCAAGCCGGAGATTCTGACGAAAACGTTGGACGGGAAATTGTGCGAGCCGGTGGAACTGCTGGTGGTGGATTGTCCGGAGTCGTTCGTCGGTGTCGTGATCGAGAAACTCGGCGCACGCAAGGGCAAGATGAGCAAGATGGTGAACCACGGCTCGGGGCGCGTGCGGCTGGAATTTCACGTTCCCTCGCGCGGGTTGATCGGGCTACGCAGCGAGATGCTGACCGACACCAAGGGCACGGCGATCATGAATTCGCTTTTCCACGGCTACATGGAGTGGCAGGGCGATATTCCCACGCGCCCAACCGGGTCGCTGGTGTCGGATCGTCCCGGCCGGGCTACCGGCTATGCCATTTTCAATTTGCAGGAACGTGGCGAGATCTTTATCACTCCCGGTACGGAGGTGTATGAAGGGATGATCGTCGGCGAGAATGCGCGAGATACGGATCTGAACGTGAATATCGTCAAAGAAAAAAAGTTGACGAATATGCGGGCTTCGACGGCGGACGAGGCGATCCGGCTGGTCCCGCCGCGCATCCTGAACCTGGAGCAAGCGATCGAGTTCATACGCGACGACGAATTTGTCGAAGTCACCCCCCAATCGATCCGGCTGCGAAAAAAAACCCTCAAAGCGAATCAGCGCTAATCCGCGGCTTCCGGGCTATTCGTAGGATGGGTCGCCGCCGCGGGCGAACCGCTCGCCGACTGGGTCGAAGCGACGTACGATCGTGAATCCCCGTTCTTCCAGCCAGTTACCGGGTTGAGCTCCAGCAGTTCCGGGCCGCATCGTGCACGGCCACGGCTTCGGGTACAATGGCACGCATACAAGGCAGGTGAATATGACCACCGATCGCCGTTCTTTGCTCCTGAGCATGCCGGCGTTGCTGCTGGGTTTGCAAGAATCCGAAGATATTTCGTGGGCGCAAGCGAGGCCGGGAGTCGCCGCGGACGTGGCGGATTTCTGGGCAAAACGCATGGGTGTTCCGGCGAAGATGCTACTGCGCAGCGCAGGGAGCCCGCCGCCTACGGCGACCAACCCAAACGCAAGCTCTGCCCGGCAGCAGCCGGAACTACTTTCCCACTCAGGTAGGCTCGATCAGACACGCGGATCCGGAATCGAGCAACTGGGCGGCAGGCAACCGATTATCGAGACCTCGGGAACAAGCGCCGGCGTTGTCGGATTCGGACGCGAACCGATTTTCTTCCATCTGGATGAGGATCAGCACGCCCTTATTCCCGCCACGGAAGTGCCCACCCAGAAACTGCATGCTTCCGGAGACACTATCGTTGAACTGCGCATGAACCGGCTTCGGCTTAGCCCTAACGACGCGCAGCAGTTCCAACGATTCGCCTCGGGCGGGATTTACCTGGACATGGAACAGCAACAGCAGCAAGCTAAGAACGCTACCGGTCAGGCGGCAACTAGCCTCCCGCTCGCATCGTCGGTACTGGGCGCCTTTTTCGCGTCGGTGACGGCGGGGAAGAACGCGCCTGCAAAGACAACGAAAACCACGGGCTCTGGAAAATCCGCCTCAACCGTTTCCGCCGCGTCGTCAGCCGGCGCCGACGTTTCCGCCGCCACCATTCCTCTTCAGGAGACCACCGATTCGCAATCCATCGCTTTGTCGAATGGACTCGGAAAGCTCGCATTTAGCTGCTTCATGAAGGATCGCAGAAAATCTGCTTTCGGAACTTTCGTCTCGGCATTCCTTGAGCTGGGCAGCAACTCGAACAAGCTTTCTTATCTGCCGATGCTCTCGATGCCCGTGGTTGCGGCACCCGCTCTGGTTGCGATGCGCGCCTTGGTGGCCAACCTCCAAATGCAGGGGCTGGATCATCAGTGGATTCTGGGCTGCGGGCCTCTAGACGTCGCCAGCACCGCATCGGCCTGTTCCAGCGTGAGGGACGGGCTGCGTTTTCGGACCGGAACCTACATTGCCGTTCCGCGCGAGCACTCCGATCTGGTGCGCAACAAGCTCAGCGGCCTGAAGCTGCAGGACGGCTTTCTGGTACCGAAGGACGCAACCGAGTTGGACGTCTACGACGCCATGCCCAGGACTTTGGAGGGCGCCACGTATTTATCGATGCAGGTCAACGTGAAACCCACACGATTGGGCGGCTGCGTCGTTCCTGTTCCCGCTTAAAGCACTGCACCCGGGGCGGTATCCTGCCGATCTGATGATTGATGGGCTTGCGCCTGGCCGCTCTGTTAGTGTGTTTCGGTTGCTGCTTCGGCGGCGAGCGGGAGCGCATTGTCAGCTCCGTACTGCCGTCCCTGGCATATGGGGGATCGTGCTGGTCCAGCGTCGATCTGCAGAACCTGGGCGATCGTACGGTAAATGTGGATTTGGAATCGCACCGCGCCAGCGGCGCGTTGGTTCCCATTGTCGATCATCCGCAACTCGCGATTTCCCTCGCGCCGGGCGAGCACGCCAGTTTCCGGCTCGATATTCAGGAAGAGACCGGTTCGGCTTGGATCAAAGTGCGAGAGCACGTTCCTGCGGGAGAGCTGTCGCCGGTGATCGCGGTAGCCGGGCACACCGAATGCGTCAGCGGCAACGAGCTGCGGACCACACCTCGCGAATTGGCATTTCCGCTTCGAAATCCATCGTTCTCCACCGAAATCGATGAGCTGCAGGACGGAGTCGTGTCGGTGGTGAACACCAGCGAACGCGCGGCTCAACTATGGCTATGCTATTCCGAAGGAAATCTGTACTCGGTTCCGAACAATCGACCCGGAATCCCGCAACTGACGCCGCTTTGCTCGCATGCCTTCGAAGTGCAGCTAGCACCTTTCGCGGCCCGCCAGTTTCCCATGGACCGGCAAGGCAGCTCGCATTTCTCGATGAAGACGCACGGCGAGTCGATCGTGCTGCAGGTCTTGCGCCCATTGCAGCAGGGCGTCAAGATCTACAGCGTCGACTCAACCATCAAGTTCGAAGGCGAAGCCAAGTAGAGCGGGCTAGGCAACGAATCCTATTGTTTTAGATAAGGCGTTAGGGCGTCGAAGCGGTAATCGATCTCCGCGATTTCATCGGGCGTGAGCTTGTACTCGTGCTGGCGCGAAACCGTCGTCTTGAAGATCTCGCGCTTTTTCAGGAGGTACAGCCGGGTGCCGGGAATATCCTGATCCAGGTTCAGCATGAGCAGCAGCTTGGCGTAGAGATCGCGCGCTTCCTCGGCTTTCTTCTGCTGGTGCAGATCCCAGAGTTTCGCGTATATATCGCCGTACATGGCGCCGCCAGTGATGACCCCGTCTGTGTCGAGACGCATTTCGTATAGCAGCCCGTTTCCGAAATGCGCGCCGTACACGCGCTTAATCGGATCAGGCCGGTGCGCGATCAGTTGCTTCATGCGCGGGATCACCGGATCGTGCTCTTCTTTCACATAACCGAAGTTGGGAAATGCGTGCGCGAGCGACACCATCAGATCAATGCTCGGCGCGAGATTGGGCGCGCCGCCGGAGGTCTGGATGAACACCGGGCGTTTCGTCATCCTGCAAAGCGCACTGAAGTAGTCCCGGTAATCGTCCATGGACTTGGCCTTCTTGGGTGGGATGGCGATGAGAGCGTCGGGCTCTAGCTTTTCGGCGTGCTCGGCGTATTCCATCATTTCGTCGGTATCGTCGCCTTGAACGCCGAGCACCAGCGCCGAGCGTTTCCCTTGGTGCGCTTTGGAAAGCACCACCATACCTTGCACGCGCTCTTGCTTCGTGAGTTGCGGCAATTCGCTGGATAGCTGCGGCCAGACGATTCCCTGGACGCCGAAGCGGTCCATCATAGCTACTTCGTACGCCAAGTCTCCCCAATCGACGTCCTTGTCGGCTGTATAGGGCGTGGAAAGGATAATAAACACGCCTTGAAGCGTTTTTGCTGGCGTGCTCGTGCTCGGTGCGGCCAAGGCCGGAAAGCGGGACAGCAGGGCGGCCGATCCAGCGGCGGTGAGCAGTTCGCGGCGGGTGTATTTGGCGGTCATGATTCCTCCTCGGGCCGATCCTCCAGGATTGCTTCGGCCTTACTCGGGCCGTCATAATGAAGGCACCTCTCGAAGCGACGGACTTTATGATTGTAATTCCATCCAGACTGGCTTGGAGCGGGCTTGCGTTTTTTGCAAGCCTGCACCTTCTAGCGGCACAGCCGGCCGACTTGGTTTTGCGCGGCGGCAAGATCGTCACACTGGAAACGGCCGCGACCGCTCAGGCGCTGGCCACGCGCGGCGGCAAGATCGTTGCCGTGGGCTCGGATCAGGAGATCCAATCCTACATCGGTCCTTCAACTCAAGTGATCGACTTGAAGGGACGCCTTGCGGTGCCTGGTCTCATCGAGGGCCATGGCCATTTCATGGGCCTAGGAGCCTCGAAGATGGAGCTGAATCTGCGCGATGCCAAAAACTGGGATGACATCGTCGCTATGGTCGCCGCAGCCGCACGAGAGGCGAAACCGGGCACTTGGATTCTGGGACACGGTTTCCATCAGGCGAAGTGGGACAAAACACCGCAGCCCAACGTGCTGGGATTTCCAGTGCACGATTCGCTCAGCAAAGTTTCACCTCACAACCCCGTGTGGTTGACGCATGCCAGCGGACATGCCGGTTTTGCCAATGCCGAAGCGATGCGGCTGGCCGGGATCGACAAGAACACGCCGGATCCGCCGGGCGGCCAGATTCTGAAAGACGCTCAGGGCAATCCGACGGGACTGCTAAATGAAAAGGCTCAGGCCTTGGTCAATCAGGCGTTGACATCGTATCGCTCCAAGATGAGCCCAGCGGAACTCGAGGCCGAAGCGCACAAACAGGTGGAGCTGGCTGAACGGGAATCCTTGTCGAAAGGGATCACGACATTCGAAGATGCCGGTTCGCCCATGGCGACCATCGATATGCTCAAGCAACTCGCCGAGCAGGGGAAGCTGGACCTGCGTTTGTGGGTGATGCTGCGCCAAGCCAATGCCGATATAGAGCCGCACTTGAAGAAATATTATTTCATCGGCGTAGGCGATGAGCATATGACAGTGCGCGCGATCAAGCGGCAGATCGATGGTGCGCTCGGCTCGCGCGGCGCCTTAATGCTGGAGCCGTACTCCGATCTCGGTCCCGAGGCGCCGAACCGCTCCGGGCTTCACACTGAAGATCCGGCTGACATTCGCAAGACGGCGGAACTGGCTATAACCAACGGGTTCCAGTTGTGCATACATGCCATCGGCGATCGCGGAAATCGCGAGGTGCTTGATCTGTATCAATCCGTCTTCAAAGAGCATGCGGAGAAGAATGGAAACCAGCTGCGCTGGCGCATCGAGCACGCGCAGCACTTGAATGCCGCTGATATTCCGCGCTTTGCGCAGCTCGGCGTAATAGCAGCCATGCAAGGTATCCACTGCACGTCCGACGCGCCGTACGTGCTCGCGCGGCTCGGCTACAAACGCGCCGAGGAAGGCGCATATGTCTGGCAGAAGCTCATGAAATCGGGTGCGGTGGTAGGCAACGGAACGGATACGCCCGTGGAGGATGTCGATCCGATTGCGAGCTTCTACGCGTCGGTGAGCAGGAAAGTTAAAGATGGTTCGGTGTTCTTCCCTGACCAGCGCATGAGCCGGATGGAGGCGCTCCGGTCGTATACGATGAACAATGCGTACGCGGCCTTCGAAGAGAACATCAAGGGTTCGCTCAAAGCCGGTAAGCTGGCCGACGTCACCGTGTTATCCAAGGACATTCTGACCATTCCCGAGGATGAGATCCCGACGGTCAGAGTGGACTACACCATTGTTGGCGGCAAGGTGAAGTACCAGCGGTAGCCGTATAACGCGCACATGAATGCGTGCGCCACCGCTCAAGCTTCGTCCGCATCCGCGCGATCGAACATAGTCTGCAGCGTTTGCAGTTCGGAATTAGTCGAGTGTCTGAAGTTGCCGGATAGGATTCCCGAGACCGCGCGGAAGGGTTCGCCTACGTGCATGCCTTGTGAATCGATCAAGTACTCGCGGATGTTCCGATCGTGTTGGGAGCCGCGCATTTTTAAAACGGTGATGCCGCGGCGCATTTCGCCAAAAACTTCGACGTAGCGCAACAGAATGATCGAGTCGGTGACACTTGAAATGTGAGCCTCGGTCACCGTGGATCCGCCTAGCAGCGAAGGAGTGGTGGAGGTAAACACGCCCGCGATTTGCTTATCTTTTAGATACGAGGTCAGCGCCAGGACGAACTCACGAAACGTGCGTAGCGTGGAAATGCGTTCGAGAGCGGACAGGCTATCGACGGCGACGCGCGTGGGCTTGAACTCCTCAATGTGCTTCTTAATCCGGAGCAAATGGTCCTCCAGCGCGGCGACTTCCGGGTATTCCGAGACGATCCGCAGGCGGCCTTCCGCTTCCAACCGCGGGAAGTCGGCGCCCCAACCCAAGGCATTACGATACAGCTGATCCCGGCTTTCCTCGAAGGCGAACAGGAGCCCTCGCTCGTCGCCTCCGATTGCGGCGAGAAACTCGGTGGCCGTGAGTGTTTTGCCCGTGCCCGTGGCGCCGGAAACCAGGACGACGGAGTCGCGATAGAATCCGCCGCCACACATGGCGTCCAGCTCCGTGATGCCCGACGTGATCCGTTTGTCGGAGGACTTTTGCCGGAGTTCGATGGACGACAACGGAAGCAGAATGATGCCGCTGTCTTCGGAAATGGTAAACGGGAACTCGCCCTTGAGATGAGACGCACCGCGGAATTTCAGAATCTCCAAGGTCCGGCGGCGCTTCTCTTCTTCCAGCGTATTTCGCAGGATGATTACGTTATCGGTGACGTATTCCTCGACGGGGGCTTCAGTCTGGCCGGTGTGCTCGGCCGTGATGATGGACGTCACGCCCATTTCGCGCAATTGCCAAGAGACGCGGTAGAGTTCGCGGCGGATCACCGCCGGGCGTCCAAACTGAATCAGCATGGCGCCGATAGAATCGAGCGAGACACGGCGGGCGCCGATCTTTTGGACCGCATGGTTAATGCGCCACATCAACCCGCCCAGATCGTAGTCGCCTACGGTTACCGGTTCATCTTTAGGGTGAAGGGAGCCGTCCACGAACACCCATTTGCCCTCGCTCTCCCACTTCTCGATATCCCAACCAAAGGAGGAGAGGTTGCGGCGCAAATCAACCGGCTGCTCCTCAAAGGTTACGAAGCAGCCCGGCTCGCCGGCCTTGATTCCTTCCACCAAGAATTGAGCGGCAAAAATTGTCTTCGCACTGCCCGGCCCGCCGCTGACCAGCGTGGTCCGGCCTACCGGGAGACCTCCGTTGCTGATCAGTTCGAATCCGGGAATATGTGTCGTACAGCGTTCCAGCCGTGAGGTGCTCATGTGGCGTTTCTCCGACGAGTGTGATCCTGAAGGCCGAGCAGCTCGATTACGCGCGCGGGCTGGCCTAAGTCTCCTACCAGGCGGCGTGGAGGTCCGGGAACCTGCCGGATGAGGGTGGGCGTGGCAAGTATTTTTTCGGATTCCGCCTTCTCAGGTTCTTTGATAACGTCCACCACCTCAACACGCACGGAGTTGGATAGAAATTCTTTGCATATTCGTTGCACGGCCTCGATCGCCCGAAGCGATCGCTGCGAGCCGCCGGTGACGAAAAGCCGGAGTACTACCTCACCGGCGGGTTCGTTCTGGGGGCAACGGTCCATTCGATGACTACCTTCCCGCTCTGCACTGCTCCCGGTAATACAACGCGAGTTCCCCGATCAGCTTGACCAACAAGAGGCGTGACTGCCGGATGCAGGCGCGTATTAGAGCGGGTGGCTTGCTTTTGACCAGCGTAGCGAGAGCGGAAAGATGGATCGCTATCAGGTCCTGGGGCACGGCATCGTGCTCTCCGGCGCGACGCGCCAATGCGCGTATTTTCGCGAACACGTGGCGCTCGGTCGCCGACATACTTTCCCGGACGGAGAGCTGAACGATTTCCCCGTAACTGGACACGAGTGCCTCGAAGGTTCCACGGTCCTGGCGGTATAACGGGCAGGTGCTGAATTCGTACGATTGGCTGGCTTCCATTCGCGATCACAGGGCGCGAGCCGCCAGGACAAAGCGGAACGTGCTGCCTTGTCCGGGCGTCGATTCGACCCAGATCCTGCCCCGATGGAGCTGAATGATCTGCCAGCAGATCGCCAGACCTAAACCCGCGCCGGGGACATCTTGACCGTGCAATCGCTTAAACGGAGAGAATATGGACTCGCAATAGCGCGGCTCGATTCCAATCCCATTGTCCTCGATCGAGAAGACGTAACCCTCCTGGGAATGCTCGGAATGGATACGTATCTGCGGGGGAGCAGCGCTCCGATATTTCATGCTGTTCGCCAACAGATTTTGCACGAGTTCCACCAGCTGAACGTAGTCGCCCATGACCAGGGGTAGCGAATCGCAAACGATTGTGGCTCCCGACTCTTCGATTTTTAATTGAAGGTTTGCCAGGGCCGTTTGTACTACCGAGTTCATGTCCACGTCGTTGGCATAAAGCGGTTCTTGTCCCACGAGCCGGGAGTACGCGAGTAAGCCGTTCACGATCGTATCCATTCGTTGTGCCGCGCCAGTTATGAAGTGGAGGTATTCGGAGAGATTGGGGTCGTTTTGGATGGCAGCGCTCTGCGCGAGCAGTTCGCTGTAACATACCACCATTCGAATTGGCTCACGAATGTCGTGGCTAAGCCCGTGCAGCGCATACGAGAGATTCTGCACCATGCCATGGAGGCGCTGCAGGTCCGGATCATCGGACCTGGCGTTGTGCGGGCCGTCCGGCTCGTGTGCAGCCGGTGTAGCGCCACTCGGATGGGCAGAACTTGCCGCCTTCAACTCGGCGCTAGGGTCCATTTTAGGTTCGGTGACAGCGCCCATATGACCCTTCAGAACGTGAGAAAAAACTGCGTTTCGCAACGGCGTAGCGCCGCCGAGGTATTGTGCGCCTCAACCCTGCTAAAGCCGACGTTCGGCCGCAAAGAATGGTTCCGTGCCTTCGCGGCCGCTCGCGCTCCGGTTTTAGGGCGGTCGCCAAAAATGTCAGCTTGCGAGCTGTTGAATGTTTTCAATGCCGGGATGTGTTTAACCTGACCCTTCCACTTCGGGCACACCTCGATTTCAGCCCCTCACGTCACAAGGCTGCCTGAGAGATGCCACTTATAGATCCATCGTGGGGCGGAATCGTTTCGAACCTCACGGCCGGCGTGGTTTTGTCTGGTTCCGGACGCACATGCGACCCGACCGGCGCAGCGTCTTTTCGGCGATCCTCGCCCGAAACTGGAACGGAACTTGCGCCAAAAAATGCCGGAGTTGTAGAGGAAAACGATGCAAGTGATGCCCAACGAGATGCTCAAACCGGAAGAAACCCGTCCGGGTAACTCCCCGTCTGACAGTAACATGCAAGCACTTTATCTCGCTCTTAACGATGCCGAGGCATTCGAGCGGGCCGTGCGGAAGCATGTGCGCAACCGGCTCGGCAGCCGTGGTACACAGGGAAATTTTTCCATCGGTGAAGGCGAAGCTTCCATCTGAAGCCGACGCTATCGCCTCAAGACAAACTTCCCGCTACATTTTTGCGCTCACCTCGTTCTGGTGGTGGCGGGACGGGTTTGCCTAATCTTTGTGTGCCTGACCTTCCACCAGCTCGATGCGGATGTGATCGGGTCCTTCGATAAACGCGAATCTTATTTTTCCGTCTGCCACCGATCGCGGCTCGTCCCTAACTTTGACGCCATCTTTTTTCAGGCGCGCGAGCGTTTCGTCAAGGTTGTCCACTCCGAAACCAATATGATCGGCCGTGTGCCCGCGCGTCGATTCAAAATCAGTACGATCTTTCCAGAGTTCTGGCCATTGCGTCTTTGCGTACTCCATCGGGTAAATGATGATGTTGACGTTGTCCATCATCAGCGACATGGATGGGCCGATCTGGAAACCCTTATACATGCGCGGCTCCCGCGAAGGGGCGCCACGGCCGAGGCGCGTTAAGCCGAACTCTTTGATGTACCACTCGCCCGCGGCGACAGGATCTTTGCTCAGCATGTGAATGTGGCCGAAATGGTGATGATTGGCGGTGTTTAGCTCAATCAATTGATGCTCCGGGCCATCTACGTACGCGTAGAAAAAAACGCCCATGCGCGTTCCGCCGCCGATATCGCTGATATCGGTCAGCGGGGTTGCGAATTGCGTGCCCATGTCGAGCTGTTTCTGGTAAGTCGCCTTCATGTCTTCGGCGCCCCAACCGATGTGCCAGATGGTTGAAGTAATTTCGGATTTGGGCGGTGCCGCCACTTTAGTGAACAGCAGCCACGATTTTTGCGCCCAGACCGCGTCCTGGAGTCCGGCGAAGTTCGCTTTTTCGCAGTCGAATTTCGATGTATAGAAAGCGATCGCTACTGCCGGATCCGTGACGTTGAGGTGCACGTGGTGGAAGTGCGCCAATTGTAGGGGCTGATCTTGCGCGCGAAGAGCCATTCCCGATATCAACAGCAATGCTGTAATAAGCCGGCGATCAGCGCCTATCAACACGAATGGTCCTTAGCGCGCAATTGATTTGATCTGGAAATATTCTTCGAGGCCGAACATGCCGAGTTCGCGGCCGATGCCGGACTGTTTGTAGCCGCCGAACGGCGCCAAGGGGTTGTACTTGCCCCCGTTCACGTCCACCTGGCCGGTACGGATGCGGCGCGCCACACGCATGGCGCGCTCCGTGTCGCCCGACCAAACGCCGCCCGCCAGACCATATATCGTGTCGTTTGCAATCCGAATCGCTTCCTCTTCGGTGTCGTAGGGCAGAACCGAAAGGACTGGGCCGAAAATCTCTTCTTGCGCGATGGTCATCTTCGACTGCACGTCGGCGAAGATGGTCGGCTCGACATAGTAGCCTTTACTGAATCCCGCCGGCCGTCCGCCACCCATAACTACGCGGGCGCCTTCCTGTTTTCCTTTGGCGATGTAACTCTCCACTCGCTGCCGTTGCGTATCGGAAATCAGGGGGCCGAGCCGAGTGCCGGGATCTAGCGGGTCGCCGACCTTTAAAGAGCCTATGGCTTGGCCCGCCAGGTCGAGCGCTTCCTGATACCTGCTCCGCGGGACAACCATGCGCGTCCAAGCCGAACAAGTCTGGCCCGAATTAAGCATCGCGTTGCGGGCGCCGGCCGGGATTGCCTTGTCAAAGGGCGCATCGTCCAGCACGACGAATGCGGATTTGCCGCCGAGCTCCAAAGTCACTTTCTTGATTCCTTCGCCCGCGAGCGCGCCGACGCGTTTTCCCGCGCGAACCGATCCGGTAAAGCTAATCATGTCCACCAAGGGGTGCGCCGCGATGGCTTCTCCGACCACCGGGCCATAACCGGTGACGATGTTCAACACCCCCGCCGGAAGGCCGATAGACTGACATGCATCGGCCAGCAAAAACGCATTGAGGGGAGCGACTTCGCTGGGTTTGAGCACGACTGTGCATCCGGCGGCAAGCGCAGGCGCGACTTTGGCCATGATCTGGTGCAGCGGATAATTCCATGGCGTGATTGCGCCCACGACGCCATAGGGTTCACGCACGATAAGGGAATTTCCGATCTCCTGCTCGAGCTTAAGGTCGGTAATCAACTGCGCGTACGTGCTAGTGACCATCACCGGAAGCCCGGCTTGAATATTCGTGGCCATGGTGATCGGCGAGCCGACTTCCTGCGCAATAACTTTGGCTATCGCTTCGCTGCGTTCTTTCAGTGCACCCGAGAGTTTGCGAAGCCAGTCCGCTCGCTCTGCGACCGTGGTCTGGCTCCAGCCATTGTCAAAAGCGGCGCGTGCGGCGCGCGCGGCTTTGTCGACATCCTCAGGCGTACCTTCCGGAATTGATCCGATCACCTCTTCGGTGGAAGCGGACACGACATCGATGGAGGCGCGGCCCGATTGGGGTTGCCAGCGGCCATCGATGTACAGTTCGCGATAATTCGTCGTTTTGGGTTGTGCTCCGGTCATGTTGATCCCTACTCATTATAGTTGTCGTGCTGGTTGCACACCGCTGCCGGAAGCTACCATAGGAACCAAGATGTTTCAGGGACTCGCATTCGTTTTGCTCTCATTGCCCTTGGCGGCGCAGGTTAACGTGCTGACGTATCAGTACGAAAATACGCGCGCCGGTCAAAATCTCAACGAACTTCTGCTTACGAAATCGAACGTCAACGCGAACCAGTTTGGGAAGTTGTTTTCATATCCCGTGGATGGCCAGATCTACGGCCAACCGTTGTATCTCGCCGGTGTGAACGTCCAGGGCAAAGGATTTCACAACGTGGTCTTCGTCGCCACCGAGCACGATAGCGTCTATGCCTTCGATGCCGACAGCAATGCTGGGGCAAATGCCACGCCTTTGTGGGCGGTTCATTTCACGAACGGGACCACGATTACTACGGTCCCAGCTACCGACGTCAACTGCGGCCAGATAGATCCGGAGATCGGGATCACCAGCACGCCGGTCATCGATCAAAATAGCGGAACCATCTATGTGGTTGCGATGCGCAAACTGATCGGCGCAACCGCCTCGTACGAGCATCAGCTGCACGCGCTAGACCTGACCAGCGGCGCCGAACGCCCGGGAAGTCCGGTAACTATTCAGGCGTCGTACCCAGGAACGGGAGAAGGCGGAAATACGCTGACCTTCCAGCCAAAGAATTACAAGCAGCGTCCCGGCCTGTTGCTCTTGAATGGCGTGGTTTATACTGCCTGGTCCTCACACTGCGACATCGGCCTTTATCACGGATGGCTCATCGGATACGATGCGAAGACGTTGCAGCAGGTCTTGGTTTACAACAACACCCCGAACGGCAACGAAGGTTCTTTTTGGGCTGGTGGCGCGGCTCCGGCGGCGGATTCCAACGGCAATATCTTCCTGGTTGCCGGCAATGGCTCGTTCGATGCGAACCGTGGCGGAATCGATTTGGGCGAAAGCTTCATCAAGTTGTCCACTTCGAACGGGCTAAGGGCATTGGATTATTTCACGCCGTTCAATTTCAACGAGCTGAACAACGGCGATGCCGACGTTGGATCGGCCGGAGTCGCGTTTGTCGGCGACGAAGCCGGAAACGCGAGCCATCCTCATTTGATGGCCGGGTCCGGTAAAGAAGGCCGAATATACTTGATCGATCGCGACAATCTGGGCCACTGGCAAGCCGTATCGGATAGCCAGATTCCGGGCTCGGTTGCGGGGGCGATAGGTGGACTGTTCGGGAATCCGGCTTACTTCAACCAAGCGGTCTACTTTTGCGGTGCCGGCGATAGCCTGAAAGCTTTCCCGGTTTCGAACGCGCAATTGGCGGCGGCGCCAAGTTCGAAATCTTCCGCCACTTTCGGTTACCCCGGCTGCGTACCGACAATATCGGCGAGCGGGAACTCAAACGGCATCGTCTGGGTGCTCGAATCATCTGCGACGCTGCACGCTTACGACGCGTCGAACCTGGCGCACGAGTTGTACAACAGCAATCAGAACAATATGCGCGATGCACTTGGGTCGTATGTGAAATTCACGGTTCCGATGCTTGCGAATGGAAAAGTTTACGCGGGGACTGCGAACGCGCTCGTGGTGTACGGCTTACTTGGATCTCTGAACATCACGAATGCGGCCAGCGGCCAGCAAAACTTCATCGCGCCCGGATCGCTGGTCGCGGTTTACGGTACAGGTAATATCGGGATTCCGCCGGCGCGTTTTCCGATTCCGACCACCGTGAATGGCGTCACCATGACCATTAACAACATGCCTGCGCCGTTGCTGTTTGGAAGCAACGGGCAAATCAACGCGCAGGTGCCGTTCGAATTGCCGGCCGGTGCCGCAAGTCTCACGCTTACTTCGGGCGGCGCGGTGGCCGGTACGGCTAATTTTTTGCTTGAACCGGCGGAGCCCGGCTTGTTCCTGTTGGGGCAGGGGCGTGCGGCGGTATTGAATTCCGACTACAGCATCAACAGCCAGAACCAACCGGCCGCAGTAGGGAGTTTTATCTCCGCGTACATGACCGGATTGGGCGCGGTCGACAACCCTGTTCCGAGCGGCCAGCCTGCGCCATTGAGTCCCTTATCGCGCGTGACGAGTGCCCTATCGGCGACCATCGGCGGGCAGCCCGCGGATGTGCTGTTCGCCGGACTCGCTCCCACCTACGCGGGTTTGTACGTGGTGATCGTCACGGTTCCGCAGCTTGCGCCAGGCGATTATCCGCTGCAGGTGACCGTTGGCGGCGTGGCGAGCAACACCGGGACGATCAGCGTTCGCTGACCGCCCCGGCGTCCTGACTATTGCACTGCAACGGTGATGTTTTGTTGTGAGTTGGTCGCGTTCCCCACCGTCAGCACGATGGGCTGCGGCCCGGAGCTGATGTTCGTTGGAACGCTGGCGTTAATTTGGATGGCTCCGCACACCAACGTGGGAGCTTCTCCGGCATATGAGATGGTAGCGGGCTGGCCACCGATGGTTAGCGTGATCGGCTGCGCCACCGGCTTGGCGAAAGGCGCTGTGCCGGGAGTCACGCAGCCGGTTGTGCCGGCAGGCACGATCTGCCCCTCACCCGTTCCATAGATTTGGATGATGCTGCCCTTGGGAGCGGGATTGGTGTCGCCGTTGACGGTCCCGTTTTGATTCAGGATGGCGCCTTGTCCGCTGCCGCCCTGGCTCAAGGAGAAGATGGCGGGCGCAGTCGGAACGATCTGAACAGAGAACATGGCCGACGTAGCACCGCCAAACTGCACCGTTACCGTTGCCGTTGTGACACTGCCCATCTCGTACGGCACGATCGCATTGATCTGCGTCGCGGAAACGTACGTGAGCGGCGCTGGCACGCTGTTGAAGAGAACGCTAACTCCGCCGAGGTTGGTAGAAACCATCCCGTTGGATGTCAGCGTGAGGTTTGCCGGTGTGATGGGGCCGAGATTGTTGCCGAAGATGCTGACAATCTCGCCGGGCGCAACTGAATTGGTCGGTTGCAAGCTGGCGGCGTTATTTATCGAATTGATCACCGGAGTTGTTGCGGCGCTCACCGCCAGATTCACGGTGATTTGTTGGCTGCCGCCAGCGATGTTGGGTGAGGACACGTTAACCGTGCCCTTGTAATTGCCCGCCGTCAGTGTCGAAATGACCGCGGGGTTCAGCGCGATGGTGAGGGCGCCCGGCGTGTTGCCGCTGGCCGGCGTTACCGTCACGAATGCGCCGCCCGTACCGGGAACGAACGATGCCGTGAACGGAATGTTGCCGCCGGTACTGGTTACCTGGACGGTTTGCGACCCGGAAATGTTGGTTCCGAGCTGGGCCGACAGGTTCACCGTGTTCGAGGAGAGCGATAGCGTCGGTGCAGCTCCTACCGTGAGTGTGACCGGCACATACAGCGGGCTGTTGCCTGCTCCCGGAACAATCACTGTCACCACGCCGGCGTAGGATCCCTGCGGCAGTTGCGTACCGTTGGTACTGACGGAGACTGTATTGCCGGCCGCCGTGGCAGTCAGCCAGCCGCTGCCATTCAACGTAGTGGGAATCACGCCGATCGTTGCTCCTGTCGGCACGCCGGCGATCTGAACGGTCTGGCTCGCGGGAGCCGGACCTCCCAGGGTTTGGTTAAAGCTCACGCCGTTGGGCGGAGCAAAGCTGGCGTTCGACGATACAACGTTCAGCGTGATATAGATCGTCTGGGCTGGGACATTGGGTGCCGTGCTTGAGACGGTGATCGTTCCCGTGTACATTCCAACGCCCAAGTTCGCCGGATTGATCGTAATTTGCAGATTGTTGGGTGTATTGCCACTGTTAGGTGTAACTGACAGCCAGGTCAGCCCCGGAGGATTGGTGGCCGCAGTTGCGGTAAAGGGCAGCTGTGCGCCCGGATCTGTGCTGGTCACGGATACGGTTTGCTGCACCGCGCCCGATCCCGACAACGCATTCACTGTGATCACGGACTGGCTGACGTTGAGTAGCGCGGTGGTGCTCACGTTCATCGTGACGGGAATTACCAGTGGCGCTGCAGTGGACCCGGGCACGCTCAGAGTAATGGTGCCGTTGCAAACCTGGGCCGTGTTGAGGCCCGTCGTGTTCACCGAAACCACTACCTGATTCTGATTGCCGAACGTGTTTCCTGTGGCTGGCGAAGCGGACAGGAAGCCGCTGCAATTGGAGGTACTGGTCGCGACCTGGAAGTTCAGCGGCGTGCCAGTGCTCGTCAGCGTAAAGGTCTGACTCTGCGGCGTCGCCTGGCCAACCTGGTAATTGAAGTTCAGCGACGGAACTGCGGTGGTCAGCATAGCATTGCTGCCCACCACGAGCGTAACCGGGAAGGTCTGAGGTGAATTACCTGCGCCTGCTGCCGTTAGACTTACATTTTCGGTGTAAGTACCCGGCCCAAGCGATGACACAACGCCTGCGTTGATACCCAGACTAAGTGCTTGCGGAGTAGTGCCCGTGCCCGGAGTGAATTGCAAGAAATTCGGTCCGTTATTGACGGGAGTGGCCGTAACGTTGAAACCCAAAGCAGTGCTCGAGCTGGTGATCTGCACATTCTGCGCCGCCGGCACCGCGCCGCCGATCTGGAAGTTAAATGTCGGTCCTGTTGTGGGAACCAGCAGCAAGGGGTTAGTGCTGGCCAGCAGGTTCACATTTACAACCACGCTCGGATTCGAGGCGCCTGGCGCCGAAATATCGATCTCGCCCGTGCACGGTCCAGCCTGGATGCCGGAGGTGTTGATCTGCACCGTTAAGGTCGCCGGTGTCGCGCCTTGCGTGGGAGTCACCACGAGCCAGTTGTTTCCGCACGTGGTGGTCTTGGCCGTTGCCGTGAAGCTGACGTTCGCTCCGGTGCTGCTGGTCAGACCGAGAGTTTGCGTTGCGGGCGCCGCCTGCCCGATCTGGAACGCAAAGTTAAGCTGAGCTGGACTCACATTTAACGCCGGTGTTCCTGCCAGAGTCACGAGAACAGGGACGTTGATTCCGGTTGTGCCGGGTGCATTGATCGCAATCGCACCGTTGAATACCCCCGAGCCGCTGAGCGCGCCGGGATTTACCGTCACTTGGAATGAACCCGGGAGTGTTCCCGACGTGGGGAAGACCGAAAGCCAACTGCCGCCGCCGTTCATAATCGGCGTGGCCGTGTAATTCGTCAAGCCCGCCGTGTTGCTCGATACCGTAACGGTTTGCGTTGCCGGAACGGTGTTGCCTGCACTGAAATTGAAACTGAGCGAATTGGGAATCGCCGAAAGACTACTCGGGGCGGATGAATTTGCGTTCAACGTAACTGGGATAGTGACTGAACTGGAGCCAGGTCCCGTGACGGTCACGAACCCAACGTCCGTTCCCGAGGTGGGCGCTCCCGAACCAACCGACACACTCAATGTGAGCGGCGATGGCCCGGAACCAGGCGTCACTTTCAGCCAGTTAGTACTGGAGTAAGCCGAGACGCTGAGACTTACAGGACTAACCGAAGAAGACACCAACACATTTTGGGCGGCCGGCGTCACTCCATTTTGGGTATTAAATGTGATCTGAGACGGAGTGGCAGTCAGTGTAGTATTCTGTGCCCATGCTGTGTCGAAAAGGCACATCAGGGCGGCTGGCAAAAGAATAGTGCAGACGGAGAATTTTTCGATAATTTTCACGACTTGCTCCAAGAACTGTTGTTGAACGCGGGGAGTGGCGGGGCGTAGCCCGCTCGCATCAGTGGCAATCTTCTTGCCACCGCACCATTAGACACAGAACCTACCAAGATGTTTCTGAGGTCACCGTGATGCCGCTCACACAAGATCACTGCAGGGATTCTTGTTACGTCATGTTAGGATCAGATCAGATTTCCGGCGTTGCAGCCGGCAACGTTAGGCGTAAACCCGCTTCTTAGCTAATATGTCCAAGCTTTCCATTCGCGACTTAGACCTCCGGAACAAGACGGTATTCATCCGTGTTGATTTCAACGTGCCGCTCGCGTCCGGCGGGCAGGAAATTACCAGCGACAAAAGAATACGGGCTTCGGTTCCCACCATCCGTTACGCACTCGATCACGGCGCGGCCGTCATTCTGGCCAGTCACTTGGGGCGCCCGAAAGGCAAGCCGAATTCTGAAATGAGCCTCAAGCCTGCCGCCAAGCGTTTGGCGGAATTGCTCGGCCGGGAAGTGAAAATGGCTCCGGACTGCGTGGGTCCGGAAGTCGCGAAGATGCGGCCGGCGGCCGGTGAAGTGCTGCTGCTCGAGAACCTCCGTTTCCACCCCGAGGAGGAGAAAAACGATCCTGGTTTTTCGAAGCAGCTCGCCTCGTTGTGCGATGTCTATGTGAATGACGCGTTCGGTTCTGCGCACCGCGCGCATGCCTCCACCGTCGGAATGATCCAGTTTGTTCCGCAAGCGGCGGCAGGGCTGCTGATGGACAAAGAACTGGAATATTTGAACAAGGCTACCAAGAATCCTGCGCGTCCTTGTGTAGCAATCCTGGGCGGCGCGAAGGTCTCGGACAAGATTGAAGTCATCGAAAACCTACTTAAGATCGTCGATCAGATCCTAATTGGGGGCGCGATGGCTTACACATTCCTTAAGGCCCGCGGCGAGACCGTTGGTAAGTCGCTCGTTGAAGACGATAAGGTACCGCTGGCAAAAGACTTGCTCGCGCGCGCCGGCAACAAGCTGTTGCTGCCAACCGATCATGTGGTCGCGGCGGAGCTGCAGGAAGGTGCGGATCATCGGGTCGTGTCGCAGATTCCCGACGGCATGATGGGTTTGGACATCGGCCCCGCCACCATCGCGGCGTACGAGGCCGTGATTCGGAAAGCCAAGACGATCATTTGGAACGGACCGATGGGTGTGTTTGAAAAGCCGCCGTTCGATCGAGGGACGATTGCACTGGCTAAGGCGGTTGCAGAATCCGGAGCTGTATCGGTGGTTGGGGGCGGCGATTCTGAAAAAGCGATCAAGTCGGCCGGCGTTGCGGACAAGATCTCTCATATCTCCACCGGGGGCGGCGCATCGCTGGAATTCCTGGCCGGCATTGAATTGCCCGGAGTGGCCGCGCTCACGGACAAGTAGCTATGCCGACGACGACTGCGCTACCGGCTGCCGGTCTTTGAAGAACAGGGCGGTACCGCTGATGGCCGCCGCCAGCAACCCCCACACGATCAGCAAAGAATGGTCGATGAGAAAACCGGCGATGGTGGGCGCGCAAATCGCAGAAAACGAGTTTAACGACTGCGTAAGCCCGAGCACGACGCCTTGCTCTGACCGGTCCGCGCGCTGTGTAATCAAGCTGGTCAGCGCCGGACGATTCACCCCGGTTCCGAGCGAAGCTGCCGCTGCCACCACCAGCAAAACCGGAATCTGGCTGGTGAACGCCAGGGCTGCCAGGCCGGCCATTGCGACGAAGAATCCCGCGCGCACCAGCGTGATCTCTCCGAACGCTTTCACCAGCCGTCCCATCAGCCCGCCTTGCAGGATCACGCCCAGGAACCCGAGATAGGCGTAAACGTAGCCCACCTCCTTAGCACCGAACGGGTGTCCGTTCCACGTGAATCGCCGCTCGGCAAACAGTGGAAAGCCGGTCATAAAGAGCGAGAAGGTCAAAGCGAACGCCAGGAACTGCCACAACAGCGGCCCTAGCGACGGTTCGCGGAAGAACCGTACATAATTTCCCCAATCCAGGACGGTGAACTTCCGAGGCGTGTCGGCGGCGACCGGGATATTGGAGGGCAGCAGGAAAAAGGTCGAAAGAATGCTGGTGGCCGAAAGTGCTGCCGCCGCGAAGATCGGGTATTGATAGCTGTACTGCGCCAGAAATCCCGAAATTGCCGGTCCGATGAGGAATCCCATGCCGAACGCGATACCGATCAGCGCAAAGGACTTCGCGCGGTCCTCGGGCTTCGTTACGTCGGAGATGTAGGCTTGCGCCAGCGACAGGTTTCCGGCCGTGATGCCATCGATGATACGCGAAAGGAAGACGAGCCACAGCATGTTCGCGTAGGCCAGAATCATGAAGCCGATGAACGTGCCGACCTGGCTTACCAGCAGCAGCGGCCGGCGGCCCATGTGGTCGGACATGCGGCCCAGGATGGGCCCGGCGATCAACTGGCACAGCGCGTATGTGGAAACCAGCATTCCGACCACGGCCGGGCTGGCCCCGAGCTTCTCGGCATAAAACGGTAGCAGGGGCAGAATGATGGTGAGCCCCAGGACGTCAACGGAAACGATTAGAAAGATGGCAAGGAGCGGAGATTTCAGCAATTAAAGTCAGTACGATGGTAACAGAGGATCGCAGCGCGATACCACTGAGGCGGCGCGCTCGAATCATGGCTGACCAACTTTATCTTTCCTATAAGCTACGAAATTTCACGCCGCAGAACATGCTGCGGCACTATGAAAAGCTGCTGCGAACGTTTCCGTTCTCGCGCCTGGCGCGCCAAGCATCTACGTTCAAAATACTGGGTGTGGACTACAATCAGCCCCCCGCGCTCGAGATCCCATATCCGCCGCCTGTTCCCGTGGATGGGGTGCTGGCGGTTGCCAACGATTTTGAAAATCCCGATTCCTGTTACCGGCTGGAAAGCTGGTGGGACCTGTGGCAGTTCGAAGGAGATTGGAAGATCGAGCCATCGCGCGTGGCGTTGTGTTGCTTTGGCCCGGAGTTCGAGCACGAGAGCGATGACAATCTCACAGTCGAGTTCGGCATCGATGCGCACTTTCTTCCGCAACCCGGCGTGCCGAACAGCGTCCGGATGGTCCAATCGAATATCAAAAGCCTTTTAAAGCTGGTTCACGATCTGGATGACGCGCTGCCCGTGGACACGCGGCGGCTCTGGTCTGAATCCGGCGAGAACTTTTCGGACAAGCTCCATGAGGCGCTGGCTAACAGCGAGCGCTAACCGTCCTGCTACTCCGGCCCGAGGATTTCTTCAATTTTCTGGCCCAGTTCTCGGGGCAAGAACGGTTTTTGGAGGAAGCGCACCTGCGGCTGAAGGTCCGGCGGAAGACTCGACACGAAAAACTGCGATCCGCTGCACACCAGGACGGGCAAGACCGGTCTGAGAGCGCAAATTCTGGCCAGAAGCGCTTCGCCTGGCATATCCGGGAGGCCCATGTCGGCCACCACCAGATCGTAACGCGACTCAGGATTGTCGAGGGCGCCTAAAGCCGCAGCGGCAGTCGAATGCGCATCGACCTCGTAGCCGAGCCGCTTCAGATGCTTGTCCAGCAAGACGACAAGCTGCGGCTCGTCCTCGATGATGAGGATTCTGCGACCGGGCACCTTACCAGATTGCCAGAGGCGCAGCCCCGGGGCTGAAGGCGAGGCCCAGGCTCAACCGGTTCGAGTCCAGATTATAGACGTGATTCTGGGTGGTGAAGTGGCGGTAGTCGTACCGCAGCTCGATGTAGGTGTCGCCGGATATTCGATACGTTAGTCCTCCGCCGCCTTCCAGGTTGCCGTAGAGCGGCAATGTCTGGTCCAGTGCCGTCAATTGTGAATAGCCGGCGCTGACCGCTGCCGCCAATCGATGCGCTCCAGTATAAGAAAAGGCCGCCCGCGCCGATGTCTGGCGCGAGGTTAAGTACAGTTCGTTTCCCGGCGAGACGCCGCTGGAATATTCCAGCACGAGAGATGAATGGCTGAAGCGCCGCGTCAGCCGGGCGCCGGCGGCAGGCACATAATTAATATGCGTGAAAGTCACAATCGCGAGGTTCTGCCCGATGATGGACGCGACGGCCGGGTCGAGCGAAACCTGCATGAGCCCGCTGGTGTTCAATCTCGTGCCGCCGAATTGCACCGCTAGATCGAGCGTGCGGCTCAGCGCGATGGAATACTCCAGCGCTGCGGTCTGCAGTTCTGCATTCCCGAACAGGCGCTGAAAGTCAAAATGCGTTTGCTGAACAACGGCGCCGATCGTCTGATGCTCCGTCAGCCGGTACGCCACTCCAGCGCGGGCGCTGTAGCCGTTCAGACCGGCTAGGGCCATATACTGCCTGCGAACCAGAAAACCTTCACCGCCAATGTCGAAAGACAGGCGCCGCGTTTTCTGCCAGACGAACGCGATGCGCGCTTGTGCGTAGTTCTTGCGATCGTTGAACAGATCGTTGCGTGGAAGCGCAAAGAAATCGGTGTTCGCCAGCGGAAGATACGTGAATTCGCCGTTGGGCATGGTGGTCGTGCCCGCGATGGCCCTGACATCCAAACCGGCGTGAGGACTCAGGAACTGGCTGTAAGTTAGATCCAGGAACTGGTCCGAGCCGTTGAGCAGCGAATCGCGAGCGTATTGGCGAAACGTTCCCTTGTATTCCAGGCTGATCTGCGCGTGACGCCAGACTCGCGTTCCGATAAGGCCGGCCCCGCTGTCGATGCCGTGATCTGGTACCACTACCACTGGGCCGTTCGCCGCAGGAACGGGCGCCAAGGCCGAATCGTATATCCCGGTAATTTCGCCATAGAGCCGGAGGTCGATTAGCTTTCCGCCGCGCTGCCCCACCAAGCCGGCATCCCGGCTGAGAATCGATGGGCCAACGCTGGCCCGATCTGGACCGTTTTCCACGTCAATATCGTCGGAGCTTTGTCTCGGCGCAGCTTGCGGACCTGGTGCCGGCGGGCCGTCTTGCGCGTGAACGCTCCCGGCCGTCATTAAGACGAGGCAGAGCACGCAGTTTCGAACTTTTAGACGGCAGAGGCAGTCCAACTTCAGGTAAGTGCCCGGACGGTTGTGAAACTCTCGCCTCGGGGTATCATCGGCACGTATGCGATTTCACACCGAATATCTCACCTTCAACACCAAGAAGCACCGCCAGTACATCAACATCACGGGAGAAGTGAAGGCCGCACTCGCCAAGAGCGGCATCCAGGAAGGTATGATCCTCGTTTCCGCAATGCACATCACAGCGGGTGTATGGGTCAACGATGCCGAGGACGGACTGCTGGCCGACATCGACGAATGGCTGGAGAAGCTTGCTCCCTATCGCGACGACTATCGGCACCACCGCACCGGCGAAACCAACGGCGATTCGCATTTGAAGAACCTGTTGGTACACCACCAGGTCATTGTTCCCGTGACCGCCGGTAAGCTCGATTTCGGGCCGTGGCAGCAGGTTTATTACGCCGAATTCGACGGCCAGCGCTCGAAACGCGTCATCATTAAGGTAATGGGCGAGTAGGTGGATTTGGGCAGGGGCGGACGAAAGGAATGCCGCTGGTCCGGCATTTGTGTAATGAGGTCAGTTATGACACGAATTCTCGTTTTGGCGGGCGCGCTGACGGTTTCCGCAGCCGCGGCGGATCTTTCCATCCGGCAAGTCATTCTGTACAAGAGCGGCGTTGGATATTTCGAGCGTTCCGGTCAGCTCGCGGCCGGCGAGTCGGCGCGGCTGGATTTCAAAGCGTCGGATATGAACGATGTGCTGAAGTCGCTAACCATCGCGGATCGGAACGGCGGCAAAATAGCCGGGCTGCGCTACGATTCCAGCGAGCCGCTCGACCGCAAGCTGGCCGATTTTCCATTCAAGATCAACGGCCAGGCATCGCTGAGTGCGCTTATGGATCAGATGAAAGGCGCGAAATTGGAGATCAAGTATGGCGCCGAGACTGTGAGTGGATCCATCGTCAGCGCCCGTCTGGTTGCCGCTGACGATAAGCATCCGGAGCGCGAATCGCTCGTGCTGATATTGGATTCGGGCGATCTCCGCACGTTCGATCTCGCTGCAGCCAGTGCGATTCGATTTCTCGATCCCAAGCTACAAAACCAGCTCCGCGACTATCTGGCTGTCGTGAATCAGTCGCGCTCGCTGGACAAACGGAGCATTTATATCGACTCATCCGATGCGACGGCGCGCCAGATCGAGGCCAGCTACACGGTGCCGACACCGGTGTGGAAGTCGAGTTATCGGCTGATCTTCAATGACAAAACCGATCCGACACTGGAGGGCTGGGCCATTGTAGACAACACCACGGGTGAGGATTGGACCAACGTCATGCTGGCGGTCGTGTCCGGGCGGCCGGTGTCTTTCATCAGCAGGCTCTACGAACCCAAGTATCTGGCGCGGCAGACGGTTGAACTGCCCGAGGATCGCGCGGCCGCCCCCGTCATCTATGGTGGCGCAGTATCGAAAGAGGGTGTGGGAGTGGGAGGCGGCAGGATGGGCAACATTGCGGGCGCGCCTCCGATGCAGGCCAATGCGCGCAGCTCCGCAATGGAACTGCAAGCCTCAGCAGGTTTGAACGAACCTCTTGCAGCCCTTAGCAATATCTCTGTCAACGTCGCTGCCGCCGATTTCTGCGAACTTTTCGAATATCGCTTCTCGGCGCCCGTCACGGTGAAGAAAGATGAATCGGTGATGCTTCCGTTTCTGCAGCAGAAGATCGGGGCGCGCAAGCTGCTGATTTATTCCGAAAACTACGGCGAGCATCCCATGAGCGCCGCCGAATTGACCAATTCCACCGGAAAAACATTGGATGGCGGCCCTATCACGGTGTTCGACGGCGCCAGCTACTCGGGCGAAGCACTCATGACAACCCTTAAAGCCGCGGACAAGCGCCTCATCAGTTACGCCGTTGATTTGGGGACCCGTGTCACTACCGCCTTTGAATCGGGCCGCAGCGTGATTCGCGAGATTCACGTGAACCACGGCGTGCTGACCGCGCGATCGGCAGTCCAAGAAACCAGAACGTACACGATCCGCAATATCGATGCCAAGCCGAAGACCCTGATCGTTGAACAGGTCCAGCAGCCCGAGTATCGTGTGCTGAGCCCGGCTCCCCGTGAGACGACAACGGCAGCCAACCGGTTCGAGGTTAAGCTGGATGCGGACGCGAGCCAGACATTGCCGATCGTTCAGGAGCGCGTTTATGACATGACGACGTCGGTGTCCAGCGCTTCTCCGGACCTGCTGATCAGCTACGTCCAGAACAAAGCGATCGCGGATGCGGGACGGCGCCAGCTTCAGCAGGTGGTCGATCTCGAGCGGCAGATCGCGGATTTGGATTCCCAGATCCGGCAAGGCGACGCCGATCTCAAGAACCTGGTCGACGACCAGACGCGCATTCGGCAAAATATTCAAAGTCTCAACCAGGTCAGCGGCCAGCAGGAGCAAGTGCAGAAGTATGCGCGCCAGCTCGCCGACCAGGAGAGCCAGCTGGCGGCGCAGCGCGATCGCTTGAGCGACCTGCGAAAACAGAGGTCAATCCATGCATCGAATCTCAGCGATCTGATCGCACGCCTGGACTTCTAGCGGCTGCGATCGCATCACAAGCTCTCAACTGACGGATTCCGGCGGCGCACATTCGGACGGCTGCGCTGGAACGCCAAAACAATGGCTGGAATGGAAATCCCTGGCGGAGTGCAGCAGGACCGGGCGGATTATTCGCCGATCTGGTGGAAATTCCACGATCCGCCCCATCGTTTTGACGAAGCGTGATATCATTTCTCAAAAAACATGCAGCTCCGTCGGCAATTGTGTGCTGGAATTATAGCCCTAATCTCCGGATTCGCGTTCGCGCAAGACCGCATTACAAGTACGGCGGATTCTGCCCGGGTTGTGCCCTTACGCGGACACGTGCACCCGCTCGCCCAGCCTCGCTACGACCAAGGCGCCGTAGACGCATCGAGAGAAATCGGAATGGTGACGCTGCTGCTGGCGCCGTCGCCCGCTCAGCAGGCCGACCTCGATGGATTGCTGGCGCGCCAGCAGAACGCCTCCTCGCTGGATTTCCATCGCTGGCTGACGCCCGAACAGTTCGCCGAGCGGTTCGGCGCGACCGCGGCAGATATCGCGAAAATCACGGCCTGGCTCCAGTCGGAAGGGCTGCAAGTAAACAACGTCGCGCGCGGCCGCGGGTGGATCACGTTCAGCGGATCGGCCGAACGCGTCGGCCACGCTTTCCGCACGGAAATCCATCGTTACGACATCCGGGGCGAATCGCATTTTGCCAACGCGACCGACCCCTCCATTCCGGCGGCGTTTGAGCAAATGATCGGCGCGATCAACGGGCTGAACGACTTTGACCCGCAGAGCGCGCCCCCTGCGTTGGTCAAACCGCTGTACGACGGCGCTGCAGGCCGACACTATCTTGCACCCAATGATATTGCGACCATTTATGATGTCAAACCGCTGCATAACGCCGGCATCGATGGCACAGGCCAGTCGATTGCCGTGATCGGCGTCAGCGATATCAATCTCGCCGACGTGCGCTCCTTTCGACAGCAGTTTGCCCTGCCGGCGCAAGACCCTCAGCTGGTCCTGATTGGCCGGGACCCGGGACGCAATGCCGGCGAGCTCGAGGCGGATCTGGACCTGGAGTGGTCGGGCGCCATCGCGCCCCAGGCATCGATTTTTTATGTATACGCGCAGAGCTTCCTCACCGCTGCGCAATATGCTGTAGATCAGAATATCGCGCCTGTCATTAGCACCAGCTTCAGCTACTGCGAGCGCGAAATCACGCCCGCGTACCGCTCCGTGCTACAGCAGGCGAATGCTCAGGGGATCACCTGGATAACCGCCTCGGGCGACGCGGGAGCGGCAGGGTGCGATCACAATTCGTACGTCTCACAAGCGACACGGGGTTTGTCGGTGGGTTTTCCGGCCAGCGCTCCCGAGGTCACCGCCGTGGGCGGAACAACATTTTCGGAGGGGGCAGGGAATTATTGGGCGTCCGCCAATAACGTCAGCGGTGGCTCAGCGCTCTCTTACATTCCTGAAGTCGCCTGGAACGATTACGCAATTACGGATGCCCTGTGGGGTACCGGCGGGGGATTCAGCACTTATTTCACGAAGCCAGGCTGGCAACGGGGCTCGGGCGTTCCCGACGACGGCGCTCGCGACGTGCCCGATATCGCGCTGGCTGCGTCGGCAGGCCACGACGGTTACCTGGTCGTCTCGGCCGGAACGTTGTTCGCGGTGGGAGGCACTTCGGCCGGGACACCGGAATTTGCCGGGATGGTCGCGCTATTGAATCATTCGCTATCTCAGTCAGCGCCTGGGCGTCAGGGAAATATCAACGCGGTTTTGTACCGGCTGGCCCAAAGCACTTCGGATGTATTTCACGATATAACCAGCGGCGATAACATCATGCCCTGCGGACAAGGCTCCCCGGATTGTTCGACGGGCTCTTTGGGGTATCAGGCCGGTCCCGGATACGATTTAGCAACCGGGCTTGGCTCTGTGGACGTTTACAAGATGGTCACAGAATGGGCTTCCGTCGCATCTGCGACGCCCGTTACTACAACCACCGTCAGGGCAAGCCCAAACGGCATCGATTTTTATGGAGGCCCGGTCCTGTTGACGGCCACGGTCAGCTCCCCGGGCGGCACGCCCACCGGAACCGTCGCTTTTGTGTCCAAGGACACGAATCTGGGCAGCGCTAGCCTTAATAACGGCACCGCGAGTGTCACGGTCAATGCCTCGCAATTGGGAGCCGGTACCCCAACCGTTGCTGCCGTCTATAGCGGCGATGGTATTTTCAGCGGCTCGACCGGGACGGCGACCGTCACCGTAACCGCACCGGCAGGAGCAGCCATCGCCGTATCCGTCTCACCGAATCCCGTTTATCAACAAAATCCGAATGCGAACGGCTTCACTTGGTTATACACGATACGATTAACCGAGGAAGCTGGTGTTGCCGCCACGATCGGCAGCTTCACCGTAGATGGCGCAGCGCTGAGCATTACGGGATTCTTTGGGACCGCGACAATCCCGGGCAATGGAACCCTATCTGCCGTCATCGAATCCAAAAACCTGACTGCTCCAATCACCCGCGTATTTGCGCTGTCTGGCACAGACGCGAATGGGCAATCCTGGTCAGTGCAGATTCCGGTGCGGTACCTTCCGGCCAAACTGGTTTCTCCCGGCCTGACATTAAACAGCACACCGGTTAACGTGGTTCAGAACCCGTCGGCCGACCCGTCCTGCCAGTGGTCGCAGCAACTGACCGTCGAGGAACTCGGTGGATACACGGTGGCCCTGACCAAACTGATCGCCGGAGGCCTCGATCTTTCCAGTCAAATCCAGCAGATCTTCGGAACGACGCGCCTGGGCGCGTTCGGGACCCTCGCCGGGACTGTATGCTTCTCCGGCATCCGCGCACCGGTGACCCAAAATTATGAGCTTGACGGGACCACGGATCAAGGCGCGACCGTGGTTGCGACCACGTCTGCCTCACTACTGCCTTCGCTGCCCCTGGCTGTGACGCTCAGCGCTTCACCGGCTTCGGTCAGCATTCAAGCCGCGGCCCAAAGTTCTGGCGATGCCAGCCTGGCGCTTAGTTTTGGCGGCGCCGCGCCAGGGTGGCAGATTTCAGTACTGCCATCGCGGGCAAGCAGTTGGCTGACCGTGTCGCAGCTCTCCGGTGGAGGTGCGGCGCAACTGAACATTCACGCGTCCGGAGCCGGCCTGGCAAACGGCGTCTACAGCGCGATCCTGGTCGTGCAGGCCGTCAATGCCAGCCCACAGGACGTCAACGTGCCCGTTACGTTTGTTGTGGGCGCGTCCTCTTCGGCCACGATTGCCGGCATTGCCAACGGCGCCTCGTTTAAAACGGCGCTTGCGCCGGGCATGGTGATGAGCATCTTTGGATCGCAGCTAGCGCCGCCCGGAACATCGTTAGCGGCAAGCTTGGTGCCGCTTCCGCTCAATCTCGCAGGTGTTTCGGCGACGGTGAACGGCATCAGCGCGCCCTTGTATTACGTTTCGCCTGGGCAGCTGAACGTGCAGATTCCATACGAGACCGGCGCCGGCCGGGCTGTGTTGGGTCTGAACAATAACGGCGATGTGGTGTCGTTTCCGTTCCAGGTCAGTCCCGCCGCGCCGGGAATCTTCACCGACGGAAATGGCAATCTCGCGCCCTTTGCGAGCGGCAGGCCCGGCGATACGCTACTGCTTTTCTTGACCGGTGACGGAGATCTGACCCCAACGCTGCCTACCGGGATGACGCCGTCGTACGGCACGCCGGTTTCCCGGCTTCCGCAACCACGGCAGCAGGTCACGCTGACCGTAGGAGGGATTCCGGCCACCATCCAATTTGTGGGTGTGCCGCCCGGCTTGGCGGGAGTGACGCAGGTGAATTTTACAATTCCGCAGAACATCGCGCCGGGGCCGCAGCAGGTGGTAATCGCCGTGGGCGGAGTACAGAGCCAGGCGGCCACCATTACTGTGAACCAATAAACGCCGGTTCACCACAAGTTGTAATGGCCGTTCCGCTCTAACAATTCCAGTGGAAGGCCAAACAGCTCGCTCAGCTCGGCCGAGGTAAGCATGGCGACCTTGGGACCATCGGCGAAGATTCTGCCATCTCGCAGCAGAATCACGCGCTGGATCTCCGGGATGATATCGGAGAGGTGATGCGTCACCAGCAGGATGCCTGTGCCGGCGCGGGCCAGCTTCCGCAGAATCTCGCGCAATTCAGATGCGGATCCCAAGTCCAGGCTATTGCTGGGCTCGTCTAGCAGCAGCGCGAGCGGATCGTGCACCAGGGCGCGGCCAATCAGGACGCGGCGTGCTTCGCCCGAAGACATTGCGGTCATCTCGCGGTTCGCCAGGTGCGGCACTTCGAGCAAGTCCAAGACGGAACGGGCTTTCTCCAGCATCGATGCCGTCACATCGTGATAGGGCTGGATTCCGATGCTGCTGAAAAAACCCGACAGAATCGCCTCCTCTCCTGTGATCTCGCGCGTGGTTGCGCTCATCAGGTCGTTCGAGACAATACCGAGCATTGTGCGCAGTTCGAAGACATTCCAGGAATCCCGGCCGAGAATCGTCAGAGATGAGCCGGTACGGACCAGCGGGTAGCATTCGCGGGTGATGGTCTTGATCAGTGTCGATTTACCGGAGCCGTTGGGTCCCAGAATCGCGACGTGTTCGCCTGGCTCAATCCGCAGCGTAATATCGCGTAGCGCGACTTTTTCACCGCGCATCACCGAAACATTGCGGAAGTCGAGCAGGGCAGGCCCGGCTGCTGGAGATGACAAATAGACAGTATACTCACGTTATGCGCGCTAAACTGGGGACTTCGTTTCTGCTACTTACTCCTCTATTACTCGGGCAATTAGATTCCAATTCGGTTACAGTAACCGCCTCTTCTACCGCGACGCTGCAGCCGGATCAGGTCACGTTGCTTTGTGTTGTTAATGGCGGCAGCGCCCGCGTTGGCCCAGCTCGAGACCGACACCATTACCGTTGCTGCGAACCGTCAAGTAAGTCTGCAGCCTGATCAAATCGTCTTTAGTGTTCAGGTCTCCGCGCCGCAAACAGCCAGTATTGACGACGTGCTGGCCAAGATCGCTGGAACCGGACTGAGCGCGGCCGATCTGAGTAGCGTCTATAGTGGCGCAAACGGGTAGCTTCTCCTGGGGGTTTACGCTGCCAGTGCCTCTGGCCCAAGCGGGCGCGATGGCGACGCTCTTGACTCAACGGCAGCAGCAAAGTAACGGAGCGGTGCAGTTTATTACCCAAGGCGCCCAGGTGTCGCAAGCGCTCCAGCAATCGCAGGGTTGCTCGCAGGCGAATCTGGTTTCGGACGCTCTGGGGCAGGCTCAGCAACTTGCGGCTGCGGCCGGATTTACCGTCGGACCGGTGATTGCTATCTCGGACCGGAGCGTATCTCAGCTCGCTCCATCCGTTATCCGGGGCGGATCGTTCGCGACTTTTCTCACGCTAGGTGCATACGTGTGGTACGCGGCGGTTCCTGTAACTCCTCCCTCAATCTGCACTACCGTGCTGAAGTTCCGGCTGTACCGCTACCACTGAGTAACGTCTACACTGGAGTTTTAACTAAACGGAGGAATGAAGGACTCAATGCCTGAGGACAATCAAAAACCGGAAGCGCCGCACGGACAGGACGAGGTCGCGCTGGAGATGATGAAGTTCATCGCAGTGACCACCGGGTACGGGAAAGGCCCCGGCGGAGCGGGCTTCACCGGAAAATCGGCCAAGTCGCCGGAAGAGCACGCCGAAGCGCTGTTACAACTGTTCGAGCGCTGCCGGGCTGTGGTTCGGAAAAAGGAAGACTAAACAGGGAGGGATCGGGCAGCCTGCGTGAGCCAATCGGCTGCCCGGGAATCCGAAAACTACTTTTTCTTAGGGGCTTTCTTGGCGCTTCTCGCGGGGGCGCGTTTGGCGCGCGAGGAAGCTCCCTTTTTGGCGGAAGCCTTCTTTGCACCGCCTTTTTTGGCGCCGCCTTTTTTCGCCGCGCTCTTTTTGGCGGGAGCCTTTTTGGCAGCCTTCGGAGCAGCCTTTTTGGCAGAGGCCTTTTTCGCGGGCGCTTTCTTGGCCGCCTTGGCGGGCGCGGCTTTTTTAGCCGCCGCGGGTTTGCGGGCCTTGGTCACGGGCTTCTTCGGGGCTTCCTCCGCAGCAGGTGCCGCCGGCGTTCCGGCCCCCGGGGTCGTTTCCGGGACTGGTTTTATCAGTTCTTCCTCGTCTTCGTCCTCGGCACCGTAATCTCCAACATCAGTCGTGACGTCAAGCGTTTCTTCTTCATATCCGAAATCGTCCACATCGTCGTCCGGGGCGAAGCGGTAGCTGTCAAACATTAATCAGGCCTCCTGTAGGGCTTAACCACACCTTAGAATAACTCGTTTTCTTTGGAAGGCAAGCGGAATGTGCGCACTTTTTGGCGCGCGATCGGACCCTCAGTTAACGGTGGTGGAGTGCTTTGCGGCCAGGCTCGCGGTCTTAACCGGCGTCGATGTTCCAGGCTTGCGAGCCGAGCGCGTCGTCCGTTTAGACGGGGAGTTGCTCTGAACTCCGGCAGCGGCATGCACCGGCGACTTCTTCGATCCCGAAGCCGTCGCGGCGCGGCGCACCACCTTGTGTGCCGCGGCCACGCGCGTAGAGGTCCGTCCGGCCGAATAGCTAACTGGAATCACCAAGGTATCTCCCGGCTCCAAATGCGCGACCGGTCGTGGATTGGCGGCCGAGATCGATGCTACGGGCGTCCCAAAGCGGTGCGCAATATCGGCCAGCGTTTCATCCGGAGCCACCCGGTGCAGCCGCCATGCGTTGCGATGCTCGGAGGGAACCTCTTCCAGCGCCATGCGAATCTGGTCGGAACTGCCCTTCGGCACGCGCAGCTGGTATCCGGCCGGCGCCATTGGCTTCAGCAACGCCGGATTGAGGTCCTGGATTTCGGGAACTGGACGGTCCACCGTGTCCGCGATAAGGTACAGGCTGGTGGGTGCGTCTATGTCAATGGTGTCGTATTCCACAGGCTGGTCCAGATCCAGGTTTTCCAGGCCATAGTCCTTCGGGTTCTTGGCCATGATCGTCACCGCCAGAATCACCGGAACATAGCTGTTGGTGTCCTTGGGAAGGACGTTTCGCTTCACCAGTTCCCAATAATCGGCGTACCCGGTCCGCTGCACCGCGTGATCCACGCAGTTCGGTCCGCAGTTGTAGGCTGCCATCGCCAGATACCAGTCGCCGAACAGGGCGTACAAGTCGCGCAAGTGCTTCGCGGCGGCGCGTGTGGCCTTTTCCGGATCCATCCGATCGTCGCCGAAAGGCGTTTGGTTCAGCCCATATTCGCGGCCGCGGAACTGGACGAACTGCCACATGCCGACTGCTTGCTTATTCGATCGTGCGCGGGGTAGAAAGCCCGACTCGATTTGTGCCAAATAGATGAGTTCCTGTGGCACCCCTTCTTCATCCAATATGCGTCGAATCAAGGGCCGGTAGCGTCCGGCGCGCCGCAGTCCTGCTTCTAGGATTCTGTGGCCGCGGTCAGTGGAGAAGTAGTGTATGTAGCCTAGAACTGCGTCGTTTTCTTCCAAAGGCAACTGCGAAAGGGTGGCTTGCAACTCCTCCTTGACCTTCGGACGGAGATTGGGGTCGGTGGGGAAGGTCATGTCCGGGATGCTGTCGAGCGGGGATTTGTCGTACACCACCTCGGACTGCTGCGTGCCCGCTCCCAGTCCGTCCAGGTCGTAACGGTAGATGCTGTCGGCCATCTGATCCAGCCTGCGTTCCAGCCGCTGGCGATCCGGCAGGTTTTCCGGTGCCGAGAGCAACAGGTCCATCGCGCGATCGAACTCTTGGCGCGCGCCCGCCATGTCGCCGGACTGGTACAGACGCTTGCCCGCATCGAAGTGGTCCTGAGCGCGGACCATCCGAGATTCCACTTCCGGAGGACGCGGCGGCGTGGTCAGCGTGCGCTCAACCAAGCTGGGCGTTTCCCTGGCGAAAAGATTCGGATCAACCGCGGGTGGGTCAACGACTACAGGATCCGCTACCAGGGGAGCGGCGGGTAGGAAGGCCAACTTGAACGCTTGCGGCTTGCTGGAAATGCAACTCGTCAGTGACAGCGCGAGTGGGACTACCGCGCAGATGAGTACTGGAAAGCGATGATGCTTTGTCATCAGGCTTCTGCCGGGTGATTCATTAAGAGCAATGTGAAACTCTAAGACTCTATAATACCCGAGCGATTGGGGTCAAGAGCCATAGGCCTTTGGTGATAGTAATATATGTCACATAACTCTCCCCACAACCCTCTCATCGGCAGAATCGTTACGAATCTGCAACAGCCGAGCCGGGCCGCGAACCTGCGCAACTAAGGATTGCACTGCCGCTGTCCGCTGAATTCTTACGCATTTGCAAACGGGAGTATGGGAGAGGCGGGGGCCTGCGCTACGATTCTGATGATGGCGTTTATCAGTGTTTCGGGCGACCCCGGATGCCGCCACGAGGAGCTGGCGCGGATGGCCGCAAAGCGCCTGGCATGCGAGCTGGTGACCGACGCCCGGCTTCAGGAAATGATTGCTGCCGAGTTTAGCGCGCCAAGCGGAATCGCCGACAAGGCTTGGCCGCACCTGGCAATCTCGATTCTGGCCAAACTCTCGATGCAACATCACCTGGTGATTTCCAGCATCGGGTCGGAGCTTTTGCTTCGAAACATACCCGCAGTGCTTCGGGCGCACGTCGCAGGTCCGGAGCCGCAGCGGGTCGGCAACCTGATGATCGATCATCGGCTCGAACGTCCCGAAGCCAGGGAACGGCTTCGGCAAATGGAACGAGAGACGGCGCTCCTGCTCAAGCGAAGGTTCGGAACGGGTAGCCGCCGCATGCAGAGCTTTGATTTGGTTATGAACGCGGAAGCGCTGGCAATCGAACAGATGTTAGATGTGCTGGAAACGGCGGTTCGAGCCAAAGGATTGCTGGATGGCGGGCTGCTCACGCCTGCCGCCGAGGCCCAGATCCAGTTCCAGGTGCGGCTGAAATTAGCTCGCTACGGTATCGTGCCACCGGATAAACTGCAGGCGAGGCGCACGGAATTTGGGCATCCCAGCGAAGAGGTCTTCGCCAATTTGCTGGATTTCTACCGCATCGCCTGGAATTACGAGCCCCGCAGTTTTCCGCTCCAATGGGATAAGGACGGCAATGTTCAGGAAGCTTTCACGCCGGACTTCTACCTCCCGGAATTCGACCTGTACATCGAGCTGACTACTATGAAGCAGGCCCATGTGACCAAGAAGAATCGCAAGATCCGCCTGCTGCGCGCCATCTATCCGCACGTGAATATTCAAGTGTTCTATCAAAAGGATGTCCAGGATCTTGTGATTAAGTACGGTTTGCCGGAGCAACTGGCGCAATGAGCGTTGCCGAATGAGCGCGCCGGCCATCGAAAGAATTCTGTTCACTGCCGAGCAGATCGAGCAGCGCATCCGGGAGGTTGGGGCCGAGATTTCGGCCAAGTACGCCGGACGGGAACTGAAGCTAATTGGCGTATTGAAGGGTTCGGTCTTCTTTCTGACGGCGCTGGCACGCGAGCTGACCGTGCCAGTGAAGGTGGATTTCCTCGCGGTCGCGCAATTCGCGAACCAGAAGGGCGCTCCAGGCATGGTGCGTTTGGCGAAGGATTTGGATGACAGCATCGAGGGCGAAGATGTGGTCCTGGTGGAGGACATCGTGGATACGGGGTTCACGACTCGCTACCTGTTCCAACATTTGGCCGCGAGAGAACCAAACTCACTGGCGATCTGCACGTTGCTGGATCGCACGCCGCGCAGGATCGTGCAAGTTCCGATCGCTTTCCGCTGCTTTGAGATCCCGGACCGGTTCGTAGTCGGCTTCGGACTGGATTACAAGCAGCTGTACAGGAACTTGAAGTACGTAGCTACGCTGAATGTCGGAGGCACCGGCTTAACCGGGGAAGACGCGTAGGCCATCCAGATAGGTCTCGACAACGCGCACGGTTTGCGTCGTTTCATCGAACTGGAAACGGGTCAGGTCGGCGCGCTCGCCGGGGACCAGGCCCCGCTGGCGGGACGAGATGCGCCCCACGCGCGCCGGATTCCGCGAAGTGAGCGAAACCGCCTCCCGCAAGTTCAGGCCGGCTGCGCGGATCACATTTTCTATGGCGCGATCCATTTGGAGCGCCGAGCCGGCCAGGCGGCTACCACCGGACAACCGCACGCTGCCGTCCGCGTTCAGCACCACATCCACCTCACCCAGTCGGTAAGGCCCGGGAGGACATCCGGCCGGCATGACGGCATCGGTAACGAGGATGGCGCGTTCCAAGCCTTTGGCGCGCAGCGCCACGTTGAGAAAGGACCTGCTCAGGTGAAACGAATCCACGATGAAGCTGGCGGCCAGGCGGTCTTCAGCAAGCTGGTCCCATATATAGTTGCCCCGGGGCAGGACCGGGTGAGCGGCATTCCCTAGATGGGTGGAAAGCGTCGCGCCGGCATCCACGGCAGCGGTGATCTGTTCAGCGCTTGCTTTGGTATGGCCGATGCTGGCGACTACCCCTTGCCTGACCACCGTCTCGATGAACTGCGGTGACTGCGGCCATTCGGGCGAGAGCGTGATCAACCGGATATGGCCGTGCGCAGCATCTTGCAGACGCCGAAACTCGTCCACATCGGGCGGCCGCACCCAGCGTGCCGGATGCGCGCCGCGCGGACCCTCCTCGGGCGAAATGTATGGCCCCTCGATGTGGAAAGCCTCCATGGCTGCGCCTTCGGGAAGCTGCTCTTTGGCTCGTGCCAGATTGCGAAGCGCCGCTGCCATATCTTCGGGCGAGCCCGTAATCACGGTGGGAAAAAAACGGGTGACGCCCGTCCGAAACATTTCTCGAATCGAATGTCCGATTTGTTCCACGCTGGCTTGGGGCGAATTGTAGTCGACACCGGCGAAGCCATTGACCTGCAGATCGATCCAGCCCGGGGAAATGTAGACGTCAGAAGGAGTTGGCGCTAGTAATGGATCGACATGCTGGATCAGATCCTGAAATGAAATTTCGATCTGCTCGCCGGATGCAACATGGATGCCGTTACATTTCATTCCGCTGTCGATTTATTCACAAGTTTCCCACAGCCTGTGGAAGCTAAGTGCAACATCGCACAACGCGAAAAAACTGTTGAAAAGCGTAAAGAAAGCCACAGAATTATCTGGTGCTCGGAACGAATGCCTGCTAAAACTGAATCCATGATCCCCTGCGAGTGCGGTTCTGGTGGTTAATCTCGGGGGAGGTGATCGTCGGAATCGCACTTGCGGATCGTCCTTCCGCAACGTTCAATTGTTTGGGTTTTCTGGAAACCCGTTACCCGTGGCCTTATACGGTCACGGGTTCATTTTTTGAGACGGGCGTCAGCCATCCGAATCGATCGGGCGCTTTGCCGTCCACGATCTCGAAGAATGCCTTCTGCAGTTTCTCGGCGACAGGCCCGCGCATACCCTTGCCCACCACAATCCGGTCGACCGAGCGAATGGGAGTGATCTCGGCGGCCGTGCCGGTGAAGAAAACTTCGTCCGCGATATACAGCATCTCGCGAGGGACGAGAGTCTCGACCACGGGAATTCCGATCGACTCGGCCAGCCTGATGATCGTATCGCGGGTGATTCCCGGCAGCACGGACGCGCCGAGCGGCGGCGTCAACATCTTCCCGTCCCGCACCAGGAAAATGTTCTCTCCCGAGCCTTCGCTGACGTACCCTGCCGAATCCAGCGCAATGCCCTCCGCATAACCGTTCTGGTGCGCTTCCATGCGGATCAGCTGGGAGTTCATGTAGTTTGCGCCCGCTTTGGCCAGCGCGGGCAGTGTGTTGGGGGCGATGCGGGTCCAGCTGGAGACGCAGACATCCACGCCTTTGGCGAGCGCGTCTTCGCCCAGATACTTGCCCCATTCCCAGCAGGCGATGTACACCTCGGTGGGATTTTGCGACGGAAGCACGCCGACATCGCCGTATCCGCGCAGCACCAGCGGCCGGAAATAGCACGAATCCAGATGATTTAGGCGAACCAATTCAGCCATGGCCTCGGCCATCTGCTCGATCGAGTATTTGAGTTCGATACGATAGATTTTGGCGGAGTCGAGCAGGCGCCGCAGATGTTCGCGCACACGGAAAATGGCGGGGCCGTTAGGGGTGGAATAGCAGCGCACGCCTTCGAAGACCGAGCTGCCGTAGCTGGTCACGTGCGAAAGGACGTGAATCTTGGCATCATCCCAAGCGATAAACCGGCCGTTATGCCAAATTTTTTCGGTGGCCTTCAACATACCGTAATTATAACGTTGTGATACATCCCAAGAATAGAGAGCAGATGTGTTTCCGCGCTGCCGGTACAGCGATTTTGATCGCGCTCGCAGCGGCAGGCAACTGCCTGGCCGAAATTAAGCAGCTTAGGCCCGGCTTCAACCTGTTCACACCGCGGCAGGACGTGCAGATCGGAAAAGAGGCGGTGCCGGAAATCGAGCGGCAAATGGGGCTGGTACGAAATCCAGAGCTGGACGGCTACCTGAACCTCCTGCTGCGGAAGCTGGAAGAGTCCCGCTATGCCCGGTCGCTCGAACCGGACGGTTCCAGGGCAGGGATGTTTCCGTTTGAGATTCACGCCGTGTACGGCAAGAACATCAATGCATTTTCCCTGCCGGGTGGTCCGATTTTCGTCAATACAGCGGCGATTGCAGCGGCCGAGAACGAAGCCCAACTGGCGGGTGTAATTGCCCACGAGATGTCGCATATCGTCCTGCGTCATCCCACGAATCAGGCCTCCAAGCGCAACCTGGTGGCGCTTCCGGCCTTGTTGGCGGGCGCGCTGACGGGAAATAGCTTGCTGGGCCAGCTTGCGCAGATCGGGATCGTGTTCACGGCGAATTCAGCGCTTTTGAAGTTCTCGCGGACCGATGAAGCGGAAGCGGATTACAACGGCGCCGAGATCATGGCCGATGCCGGTTACGATCCCCGCGAGTTGGCGCGCTTCTTTCAACATCTGGAGGAGAAGACCGGACAGCAGGGCACGTTGGTGCAATTTCTGTCCGACCATCCAAATCCCGGAAACCGGGCGGAGGCGATAGACGAGGAGATGCGAGAGCTTCCGCACCGAAGATACGTGACAGATGAAACCGGTCAGTTTTTGCGAATCCGTGACATGGTTCGGCGTCTGCCTGTGTCAGGATCGCCCTCCGAGCGGGCGCGCGAGGCAGCTCCGGCCGCCCCGGGCGAGGCAGCACCCAGCGAGATATTGCGCAGATTCACGGGCCGATCCTTTTCGCTCGAATACCCGGAGAACTGGCAGGTGCACCGGGACGGCTCCGAGGACGCGATCACGATCGCGCCGGCGCAAGGCGTTGTGGCGGGACCGAACGGGCAGACCTCGATCGGTTATGGGATCCAGGTGAATTACTACGCTCCCGAAGGCCGGGATCCAGATTTGCAGCGCGACACGGAGGCGCTGATTCGCCGGCTGGAGCAGAACAACCCCCAAATGCGAATCGGCCGAGCAGCCCGCACCATTCAAGTGGATGGAAACATGGCACTGCTGTCCACCCTGTACTCCCGCTCACCGTATGGGAACGAGCGAGAGGTGGACGTAGTGGTGACAACAGCGCGGCCGCGCGGCTTGTTTTATGTGGTTTTTATCGCGCCCGAGAGCCAGTTCGACTCCGTGCAGGCGATCTTCGAAAAGATTGTAAGATCGATCCACTTCGATTGACCGTAACCGGAGCGTGACAGCCGCACGAGTGCCTGCGCCACAAAGAATAGAATGAAGGCGATGCTTCTTATTCTCTTGCTCCTCCTGGTATGCGGCGCATCTGCCGCCCCGCCTGAATCCGATATCGCGCAGCGGCTCGCGCGCTGGAAGCAAGTCAAAATGCCCTCCGACCCCTCCGGGCTGGACGCGCGCCAGCGCCAGGTCGTAGACAAATTGGCCGCGGCAAGTGAATACCTGGAGCTAATCTATTGGCAGCAGAGCGATCCTCAGGGCCTGGCGCTTTACCGTTCGACCAAAGATCCGCAGTTGAAGCGGCTGTTACAGATCAATGGCGGACGCTTCGACTTGATCGATCAGAATAAGCCGTTCGTTGGCAATACGCCCATGCCGCCCGGACGCAATATCTACCCGCCCGGGTTGACTCGTGGCCAGATCGAAGACTACGTCACAGCGCATCCGGCGGAAAAAGACGCGATTTACAACCCCTACACCGTCCTGCGATGGAACGGCAAGAAACTGGATGCCATTCCTTATCACGTCGAGTACAAACAGTACCTGGAACCGGCGGCGCGTTTCTTGCGCGAGGCGGCAGGCGCAAGCGACGATCAGAATTTTGCGAAATTCCTGCGGGCTCGGGCCGATGCGCTTTTGACGGATGACTATTACCCCAGCGACCTGCTTTGGGTGGACCTGCGAAATCCGAAAATCGATATCATCTTCGCCCCTTATGAGACTTATCTGGACGATGTGCTGGGCGTGAAGACGTCGTACGGAGGTTCGCTCCTGATCCGCAACGAGCCGGAAAGTTCCAAGCTGTCGCTATATCAAAAGTATGTGCCCGACATACAGGACGCCCTGCCGCTCCCGAAGACCGACCTTCCGTCCAAGCGCGGCCAACTCACGCCCATGGAGGTTATGGATGCGCCGCTGCGCGTCGGCGACCTGCTGCACGGCTATCAAGCTGTCGCCGATAATCTGCCGAACGATCCGCGCATTCACGAGGCGAAAGGTACGAAGAAGATCTTTTTCAAAAACTTCATGGACGCGCGTGTGAACTATGTCATCCTGCCGCTGGCCAAATACATGATGCCTGCTGCGCAAGCGGCACGCGCTTCCGCGGAAGGTTATATGGCCAGCACCGTTTTGCACGAGATCTGCCATGGCCTGGGGCCGGCGTATGCACGCATCAACGGCAAGCAGCTCCCCATTACGGAAGCGATCGGGCCGGCATACTCCGGTCTCGAGGAGGCCAAGGCGGATGTGACCGGTATGTTCGGCTTGCAGTGGCTGATGGATCACGGAGCGCTGCCGAAAGACCGGGCGGAAGAATACTATGCTTCATACGTCGGCGGCATCTTCCGCACCGTGCGCTATGGAACCGCCGAGGCTCATGGCCGCGCTGAAATGATGGAGTTCAATTACTTATCCGAGCAGCACGCCATCGTGCGATCGAACGGCAAATACGCGGTTGATTATCATAAGATCCCTGGAGCCATCGCGCGTCTAGCGCACGAACTGCTCGAAATCGAAGCCACTGGCTCGCGCGCACGAGCGGAGGCGTGGTTCAACCGCTATGACAAAATGCCGCCGGAGTTAGCGGCGGCATTAAACTCTGCAAAAGATGTGCCGGTGGATATTGAACCGGTCTTTTCGTTCCCGACTCTCCCGTAGTCCGCTGCGGGCCGGGAATGCTGACCCGGCCCGCGTTAGCTGGCTTATTTCACAGTTGTGTTGGTCGATTCGCTATTGAAGCCAACCGCCGTGCCGATGTCAATCCCGCTGGCCGTAAACGTTTTGTACTGCGTATAGTTCGAAATTGACAGCTGGCCGTTGCCAACGGGTAGTACGTTCGTGACGTAATTGGGCACCATGAACCGAAGCGCGCTCTGCGGGGCGATGCAAGTGAAACTCCCGGACGCGGGCTGGCCGTTGATCGTCCCCGACGAGCTTCCCGTCATGATTACCAGTGTCCCGTCGGCTCCGCCGGACCAGGTGAACAGCACGCCCGACGACCGGGTCACGCTCGCATCGTCCGCCTTGTTCGTCCAGGTGAGCAGCGGATTGGGAAACACGACTGAAGTGTCGAAGCTTCCTACGTCTTTCCCGCCGCTGCCGTGGAACGGGAAGGTTCCCCCTGTTGTCGGGATGAACCCAGAAGGTAATTGGGAGAAGAATGTCCCTTGCACTTGAGGTATTCCCTGTAGCGTCGCATTGGCGCCTGTCGGGCTCGTGACGGAAATCGTTCCTGGATCCAGGCCTGTCGTAGTGACATTCCCCCCGCCGGCGCCCAGCGTTTCGATGACGGTGCAGCCCGGAATCGAGATGCTTCCACCCCCGCTCGCGTATGCTGAGCCGCTCTGCTGCTGGAAGCTCGCGATGGCCACGTCCGTCACCTGAGTGCCGCTCCCATTGTTGGCGGGTGCGACATCATGCGACAGTCCCACGAAGCCGCTCTTGACCGTCGTCTGCGCAGACAAGGTCTGATATAACGTGCCGTCGATTCCGAAGAAGGGATCCTTACACACTCCGGTGCCGACCGGAATCGAAAGGAAGTTGGTTGGAATCCCCGCCGCCGTAACACCGACCAGCGATACATTGCAGCCCGTGGGAGCGTTGGCGGGTACGATCACGTTGACTTGATTCACGCCAGGGTATCCGGATGCGCCTTGATAAATGATCGGCGCGTCGACGCCGCCGATGTAAACATGCGCGAGTCCGTTGATCTGAAAAGCTGCCGCGGCGAACGTGTTGTCGCGCGCCGGGTCCGCTCCAAGCCCTGAACCCCACAGAACTACCGCAGTCCCGGGAGGAATCGAATTGGTGTAGTTATACAGCGCGCCGGTGTTGTTATCCGTGGCTACGCCCAAACCGGTGCCCGCGCCATAATACGCGTCGAATCCCATCGCACTTTGCACCACTTGGATCGGAAAAGATGCGCTTTGGCCGTTGAACGTTACCGTAACCTGACCGTTCCCCACGGGTGTATTCGACGGCATCACCAAAGCCAACTGACTGGCGATTGCATAGTAAAACACGGGAACGGTCGTGGTGCCGTTCACCGTCACTTTGACGCTGGCGCCGTTCAATGTGGTGGGCAGCCCCTTGGTACTGTCTTGCAAGGGCAGCGCCTTCGCGTTCGGATCGGCAAGGCCCGAACCTTTGATGATAAACAACGCCCCTTGCGCGATCCCCGAGTTCACGAAGCCGGCAGGAATCAGCGAATAATTGTTCAAGACCTGCGTGATGCTCGGCGGCACCTGCGCCGGCGGACCGCCAGTGACGACGGTGCCGCTTCCGGTAAGGCTAATGGTCAGATTCGGTACCGACCCACTTGCCGTGATGTTCAATGTGGGAAACGAGCCGGTCGCTCCCGCGTATGCTCCAGTGCCATCGGTAATCGTGGCCGATCCGGTGCCGGACTGGCCGGAAATGGCGCTTAACGGTAGACTGATGTTTCCCTTGATGCTGTCGGTCCCGTTGCTTAACGCGATGGTGAAAGGTACGGTAAGATTTTGGCCTCCGCTGCCGAGGCTTGAGGCGGACCCGGTGGCACTGAAAGTTCCGCTGCCAATGTTCGTAAGCGTCGCCGGCCCACTTACCGTGATGTTAAGGCCGAACGAAACCGTCGCATTCGTTACTGTCAAAGTTGTATTAATCGTCGTGGCCGCCTGGGCGGCAGCCGATAATAGTACGCAAGCTAATAGTGCACGCATCATCCCCTCCTCTGGTAGGCCAAGTTTCGCCTCATGCAAGATACGCGGGAAACCCGTCCGAGTTGGATCATAACAAGTCCGCAGGGCCAGCGGTTATACTGAAACCACGCTCGGAACCATCGCGTGAGTGAGCCTACACCCCAGAACGTCACACAGCTTCTGTTGAAATGGAGCAACGGCGATCCGAACGCGTTAGACGCTCTTATCCCGCTCGTCTACAATGAGTTACGGCGGCTCGCGCGCCACTATTTACAGCAGGAAAAGCAGGGCCATACGCTGTCCTCCACAGCACTGGTGCACGAAGCGTATCTGCGGCTGATCCAGCAGCACGAGGTTACCTGGCAGAACCGGGCGCATTTCTTCGGAGTGGCTTCCCAGATGATGCGCCGCATTCTGGTGGATCACGCCCGCAAGCGAGCCGCGGTCAAACGCGGCGGCGACGCGTTCACCCTCGCCTTGGACGACGCGTCGATGGCGGTGGAGCACCGCCAGGTCGACCTGGTGGCGCTCGATGATGCGCTCGTCGGCCTGGCCAAGTTGGACGAGCGGCAAAGCCGCCTGGTGGAACTGCGTTTTTTCGGTGGCTTGTCGATTGAGGAGACCTCGGAGGTGCTGGGCGTTTCAACGCCCACCGTCAAGCGCGATTGGGCCTCCGCCCGAGCCTGGCTGTTCCGGGAATTGAGCCGAGGTTCGCTTGACGCCTGAGGTTTGGCAGCACGTCCGCGAAATCTTGGACGCGGTCCTTCTCGTCCCGGCCGAAAAACGCCCCGCTTACCTGGATGAAGCGTGCGCAGGCGACGCCGATCTGCGCCATGAAGTTGAGTCCCTGATTGATTCGTATGAGCGCGCCGGCGACACCTTTCTGGAAGGCCGCGCCATTGATGCAGCGGGATTCGACGCTTCCCGAGATCAGCCGCTGGAGGGCCAGCGCATTGGTCCCTATCGCGTGGTCGAGGAGATCGGGCACGGCGGCATGGGCGTGGTTTATCGCGCCGTCCGCGCCGACGACCAGTTCCGCAAAGAGGTCGCTATTAAAGTCGTCCGCGGCGGTCTCAATAACGAAGCCAGCGATCGTCGCTTCAAAGCCGAACGGCAGATCCTGGCCAATCTCGATCACCCTTATATAGCCCGCCTGCTGGATGGAGGCGCGGTGGATGGGCGCCCGTTCGTCGTCATGGAGTACGTGCAGGGCGTCCCCATCGATGAATACTGCGATTCCCACCGCATGCCGGTGCGCGCACGTCTCGAACTGTTTCGGAAGGTCTGCTCCGCCGTCGCCTACGCGCATCAACATTTAGTGGTGCATCGGGATATCAAGCCCGGAAATATTTTAGTAACAGCAGACGGGCAACCCAAGCTACTGGATTTCGGTATAGCGAAAATTCTCGACCCAGCGCAGAATGAATCGGCGAATCCCACCGTGACCATGATGCTGCTGATGACGCCGGAATACGCCAGCCCCGAGCAGATGCGCGGCGAAGCGATCACCACGGCGACCGACGTTTACTCGCTCGGCGTGGTCTTGTACGGCCTGCTCACCGGCCGCCGTCCCTACCGGACCACCGGCCGGCTGCCCCACGAAATGGCGCGCGCCGTTTTGGAGCAGGAGCCGGAGAGGCCCAGCGCATCCCTGGTTCGCGCCGATGCTGCCAGCACCGAGGCCGTTACCGTGGCACGTGCCACCACCCCGGACAAGCTCAAGCGGCAGCTGCGCGGCGATCTCGACAACATCGTTCTCAAGGCCATTCGGAAAGAGCCCGACCGCCGGTATGTTTCGGCCGAGCAGTTATCGGAGGATATCCGGCGCCACACGGACGGGTTACCCGTAACCGCGCGCCCCGATACCTTTTCTTACCGCAGTGGAAAATTCGTACGCCGCCATAAAGCGGCCGTAATCGCTGCGGCCATGGTGCTGCTCGCGCTGTTGGGCGGGATTGCCGCCACACTGCGGCAGGCCGCGATCGCGCGGACCGAACGCGCGCGGGCAGAACAGCGGTTCTATGACGTGCGGCAGCTGGCGAACTCACTTCTCTTTGAAGTCCACGATGCCATTGAGAACCTGCCGGGCTCGACGCCGGCACGCAAAATCCTGGTCGAGCGCGCTCTACAGTACCTGGACAAATTGGCGAAAGAAGCCAAAGGCGACCAGTCGCTCCAGCGCGAACTGGCGGCCGCCTATGAAAAGGTCGGCGATGTGCAGGGCGGCTATCGCTCGTCCAACCTGGGCGATTTCGTCGGGTTCATCTCCAGCTATAAGAAGGCGCTCGCGATTCGGCAGGCGGTTTATGAAGCCGAGCCCTCCAACGTCGAGGCGCAGCGAGAACTCCTTCGCACTCACGGCCGCCTCAGCGATGCCTTGATTGCGCAAGGCGACCTGGCCGGTTCGCTCGACCAATTGCGGCAATTGCTGCCGATCGCCGAACGTTTGGCATCCGCCGATCCCAAAAACCTGGCGGACCAGCGGAACTTGGCGCTGGCTCACTTAGATTACGGATGGAAAAGCTCCGGAACTGCAGACTGGCAGGCCGGCCTGACGGAGTGCCGTAAGGCCGCCGCGATGCTGGAACAAATCGCGGCTGCCGACCCCAACGACAAGCGCACTCAGCGAGTGCTTGCGGTTGCCTACGGGCGCGTAGGCGAGTTGTTATCCCAGAATGCGCATCAACACGCCGACGCCTTGGCTATGAGTCGCAAAGCGCTGGCCGTGGAGACCGCGCTGGTGGCGGGCGACCCGCGTAATACCGATCTCCAGAGGCTCCAAGGATGGGAGATGCTGCGGATCGGCGAAGAAAATTTCGCGCTCAGAGACACGGCCGCGGCCGTCCAGCACTATGACGCGGCTTTGGACAAATTCCGCGCGCTATCCAAGGCTGATCCGAAGAACGCCCAGTTCCGTTTCGATGTGGCATCGGCGAAGGCGCGCCTCGGTGCGTTGCATTTGGAAACCGATCAGGTCGATGCCGGAGTGAAGGAGTTGCAGGAGTCCTTAGCCGACCTGGATGCCAGCTCTAACCGCGGCGCGCCGAACACGGATCAGTTGGAATTGATCGCGATGAACCAGTATCGCGTTGCTGTCGCGTACGATCGGCTGGCATCGGAGCAGGGGATTAGCCCGGCCCAGCGCGCGCGTTACCAGAGCTTAGCCGAGACTTGGTACACGCGAAGCATGCCATCGCTCGAAGAGGCCGCCAGTCACCGTGCGCTGCAGCGCGATGAAGAGCACGCCCTGGAAGACGCGCGAAAAGGCCAAGCCCGTGTCCGCGCTGTGCTGGCGCCCCCGGCCTCTAATCGCCCGTGACTGCTTCCGGCGCGCGCGCGACTTCCTGGTCCTTGTACTGCAGTTGGTAAAGCTTCCAATAAATCCCGCGCAGCGCGAGCAGCTCCTGGTGCGTGCCCATTTCGCGCAGTTTGCCCTTGTGCATAACCAGAATGCGGTCGGCGCGCTGGATGGTAGACAGGCGGTGCGCGATGACGATCGACGTGCGGCCTTCCACTAGCCGCGCCAGCGCATCGCGAATGCGAAACTCGGTCTCTGTATCCACGCTCGACGTAGCTTCGTCCAGAATCAAAAAACGCGGATTATGCGCGAGCGCCCGCGCGAAGCTGATCAGTTGTTTCTGGCCGGTGGAAAAGCCGGCGCCGCGTTCCCGCACCGGCTGCTCGAATTCCTCCGGCAGCGTGCGTATAAATTCCAGCAAATTCACTTGCTCGGCCGATTCGGCCACACGTTCGTCCGGGATCCCGTCGGTGCCCAACCGGATGTTGCTCGCCACTGTCCCGGTGAACAGATGCGGGTCCTGCAGGACGACGCCGAAACTGCCGCGCAGTTCTTCCAGATCGAACTCGCGAATATCGTGCCCGCCGATGCGAATGCTCCCGCGTTGAATTTCGTAAAAGCGCAGTAGCAGACTGGTCAAGGTCGTCTTGCCCGCGCCCGTATGGCCCACCACCGCAATGGTCTCGCCCGGTTCAACGCGGAAGCTGACGTCGTTGAGCACCCAGTCCTGGTCCTTGTACGCAAACCAGACGTGATCGAATTCGATGGCCGCCGGACTGCGCGGGAAGGGAACCGGATCCGCAGGAGATTGGATGCACACCGGCGTGTCCAGCAGCTTAAAGATCCGCTCGGCCGCGGCCATCGCCGATTGCAGGATGTTGTACTTGTCGCTCAGATCCTGAATCGGCCGGAAAAACCGCAGGCCGTATTGGAAGAACGCCACCAATACTCCCAGAGTCAGCCCGCCCGACCGGATCCGAAATCCGCCGTACGCCAGCAAAAGCGCCAGCGCGAGCATCCCAAGAAACTCCACCCACGGATAAAACCAGCCGTAGGCCGTGATCGCGTCCTTGTACGCGTCCATGTGGTCGCGGTTGATCTTATCGAACTCGACGCGGCTGCGATCCTCGCGATTGAACAATTGGAGAACCGCGATACCGTTGATGTGTTCCTGAAGATAGGAATTAATGCGCGCGATCGCCACCCGGATCCGCCGATAGCTTTGCTGCACCGACCGGCGGAACCGCACCGTGACCAGCACCACGAACGGCATTACCGCCAGCAGCAACAGTGTCATGCCGGGGCTCAGGTTGAACATCACCGCGATTACGATGCTGAGCATCAATACGTCGCCCAGGATCATCAGCAGCCCGGAGGAGAACAGGTCGTTCAGCGCGTCCACATCCGTGGTGAGGCGCGTCACCAGCCGGCCAACCGGATTGTGGTCGTAGTAAGCGAGATCCAATCTCTGCAAGTGCGCCATCAGCCCGCGGCGCAGATCGAACATAGCCTTTTGCCCGATCCACTGCATCAGATACTGCTCGCCGAAATCGCACAGCAGCCCGACAATGACCGCCGCCAGATACAGCAGCGAGACCTCGCCCACGCCGGTCCACGGATTGGTTGACAAATAGCTGTCGATTGGGGTGGCGTGCCGGTGCGGGGAAGGAACCAGGTAGCGATCCACGGCATACTCGGTGAGCAGCGGGCCCACTGCCTGGAGAATCGCGTTCAGGGCAAGCAGAACCAGCGCGACCACGAGCTCGGATTTGTAGGGCCGGATGTAGGCCAGCAGACGGCGCATCAGCTTGCCGTCGTACGCTTTTCCTAAGACCTCTTCTTCCACGTACTTTCAGTGTAGCTTCGGCCTCGCGGCGAAGGCAGCCCCTGAAAACCACTCGCATGCTTGGCGACGGCGCTACAGGCGGCGATGCTGCTTCTCACCTGGCACCCGGGACGTGTACTATTGAGGTAGATGTCCGCCGCCGAAGAACTGCAGGAGCACGTTGAGCATGCGCAAGCGCCGTTCGACAAGCGCGTCGCCGCCACCATGGCGATCATCGCGGCCGTTCTCGCCGTCGTGTCGGTGCTCGGGCACATCGCGACCACCGATGAGTTGCTGGCGCAGCAGAAGGCTTCCGACCAGTGGTCCTATTATCAGGCCAAGTCGATCCGCCGCTATCAATCCGAATTCGCTACTGATCTGTTTGCGTCCATGAAGAATGAAGCGATGAGCAAACAGTACGCCAACAACGCCGAGAAATACCGCAGCGACGATGCCGACATCCAAAAGGAAGCTCAGAACCTGGAAAACGAGAGCCACTTGCGCGGCCGTCAGGCCTTGCGCCTCCACTTTGGCGAAGTGTTTCTGGAAATCGCGATTGTATTTGCATCGCTGGCGATTCTCACCAAGCGCGCATTCGTGTGGTATGGCGCGATCGGAGCTGGTGCCGCCGGCGCCGTGATTGCCGCCACCGCGTTGCAGTTCTCCTAAGCCGCCTAGCGACTGCTCCTCTGTCCGCGCGCGGTCCTCACAATTTGCAAGAACCGGCGCGACAACTCCTGAATCTGTTCCTCTTGCCTGCGCTGCAGCGCTTCCTGCGGGATAAGCTCATTTCCTATACCCAGCGCCGCCGCTCCCGCCAGGATAAAATTCGCCGCGCTGTGCTGATTCACACCCCCGGAGGCAATCAACGGAATCTGTGGAAACGGCACCTTCAGCGAACGTATATACGCGTGCCCGCCCACCGGCGCGCAAGGAAAAATCTTGACGAAGTCGGCGCCCGTTTTCCAAGCCGCGATCACCTCCGTCGGTGTCAGCGCGCCGGGAAAAACAACCGTGTCATGTTTTAGCGCGACCTCCATCACCTCCATTACCAGGCCGGGGCTGGTCAGGAATTTCGCGCCGGCGTCCAGGCATCGCTGCGCCGTTTCGGCATCCAAGACCGTGCCCGCACCCACGATCATGTGCGGCATACTTTTTGCGACATGCGAAATCACATCCGTTGCGTGAGGAACGGTCATCGTGATTTCCACGATCGGAATGCCGGCGTGGTGCAGGGTCTCGGCGGCATAACGAGCATAATCCGCGTCACTAACGCGGACACCTGGGATAATCCCGATCTCCTCAATCCGAGCGCGAATCTGTTGTCTGTTCATCTCTGGGATCGCACGACATTGTAACGTGCCGCTTGCGGCGTCGTAACGCGCCGGCGGATGCATTCGCTAAGCGCCCCACGGATGCCGGTGGAAAACGTGCGTAGCGATGTCCGGCCAGTACGCGCGAAAAACGTTGGTCAATGCGTCCCGGCTGATGGCGTAGGCGTACTTCTCGAGGACAACTCGAAGCGGGTCGCTGCCGTATGTTATGTTTAGGTTCGTGGAGTTGTCTGCCGGCACCCAGCCGCCGCTCCTACCCAAACGCAGTCGGCCGAACAAGCGGGAGTAACTCAATGGTAGAGTCACAGCCTTCCAAGCTGTTGGTTGCGGGTTCGATTCCCGTCTCCCGCTCCAGATCACACGCAGCGGCTCTACCTTTGCTGTGAACAACGCCAGTTGCTAGGATGAAAAAAGCGAGCGCGTCAAGCGCATCGCGCGCGACGCTGGCGTAGCTCAGTTGGTAGAGCATCTGATTTGTAATATGATCTAGATCGCTTCACGACATGCTACAGGGCTTTATATTCTACTGCTTACGCGTTTGGCCGCGTTATTGCGTTCCACGGAATTACCTACTGAGTTGGGCACTGTTGGGGCACTTTTTAATCGTCCGGCGCCGAATCATCCGTGCTGTCCGAGAGTGCGGCACCGGGCGGGGAAGGCTGCTTTAATCGGATCAGTACGCGGTCGAGGTCCGTGAGCGAGAGATCGCGCGAAAACGGGACCGTTTGCTCACGGCCGTTATAGCTGAAGATAATTACAGGTTGTCCCGCAAATTCACCGATGCGCGACGTGGCCCCCGGAAGCATCTGTTTTACAAGATCCATAGCGGTTGCGGCGGTGCTTGGTAACAAGAATGGAGTAGGCAACCTGATTCCGCGTGCCTGGCTGCGCACGAGCTCCAGGAGTTCTTCGAGCATGTCGCGCTCACTGCGCCGCTTCGGGGGTGTTTCGTCCTTTGAGATCGCTTCGAGAGTTTCTTTGAGTTTTGGCCACCACACCGCGAAAGCGTCCGTAAGGTCTTCTGTCTTTCGCGGCTTGTCGAGCGCCCGGTTTAGCGTTTCGACTAACCGGCGCGTGCCGTTCTCATCCGCTTGCATGGATTGGAATTGGGATAGTGGGCCCGTGACCTCGGAGGGCTTGATGTCAAGAAGATATGGACACACGAAGGTGCTCGTGAGGGTCTTAGCGAGGGCGCCGGCCTCGAAGTGAATCCACGGCGCATCGAGATTAGCTGACGTTAGGCAGATGATTCCGACGCTCGATGCTTGGAGCTTACAGGCTATGTCGGCGCCCCAGCGGGCACCGGCTTCAACATCGGTACTAGAGAGCCACGGTTCTACAGCATTGATCATCTGCGGAAGATAGCGGTGGAGTGCCGCCGCGACCTTTTCACTACGGACGCCTGACCAGCTTATGAAGACGTTCATCGTCACCTGGATTTTGGAAACAACGCTTTTTAACTTGCCCGGTAAAGTCGCCGCTGAAATTTTACCGCGCGGCTGCTTAACAAGAAAAGGGCCGCTGCCGAGGAGCGCGGCATGCCGGATTCGCGGCACGGCTGTTTTGCTGACACATACCCCGTTCCGCACATCTGCTCATCTTGCTTATTTGCACATTTCCTGATAGAATCACAACGCACACACCTTTATGGCCGCCCGGAAAATTCCGATTACTGAACGCGCGCTGCTTCAGCGCACCAACCGTGTATTGAACAAAAAAGGCGAGCGCCTGTACGCCAAAAAAGGAACGGGCCGCTATTACACGGTGCATGCGGCACGTGGCGTGGTTACCCGGCCAGACGTGAGCATAGAAGAACTTGGACGTGAAATCGGCACTTTGCGTGACTGGGAAGAGCTGGCGGATAAGGCGTAGTCTGTGACATCGGCGAACCATACCAGCGGCGGCACCAATGGAGATGAGACCTTCACGGCCGAAACGCTAGCACGACGCTGGGACACACCGCCTGATCGTGTTCGCAAGCTGACCACGCAGTGTGGTCTGCAAGAGCCGTTTAGCGCGCAGCAAGTTGACCAGATTTGGGAAGCGATGCTATTACAAATAGCCCAGAGTGTTGCTTGGGAGAGTTTCCGGCGCGGCACTGTACCGCCGTCGCTTGGGGTGAACGACGACGCGGTGTCCTCGGAGGATCTTGTACAAGATCTCACTAGCATTGCCCAACTGGCCGCGTTGGAAGCGTGTCGGCATTACAAGGCCGAATGTAAGCCGGACTGTGAGATTTTGCCGCTTGTTACTGCGGCGGCGCGAAACGCATTGAAGCGCGCGGTTAAAAAGGAATGGAAACAGCCCACAAATCGGGCGAAAGAACCACCGGATGATCCCGACACGGACACACCAAACGCAATGTTCGATGATTATCGCGTGCGAAGTGATCCTTACGTAAGGCTGCGGCTGAGTGCTTCGGGGCAAGATTCGCTATCGGTTGCTGACCTTGTGACGTACGGGAAACACCATCTTTCATCCGTGCACGGTGCGGAGGACGCGGGCCTATCAGCAGTTCAAACTGCGCTGGAACATGGTGCACTCACCGCACACGAAGCTTACACGGAAGACGCTACAAAGAAGCGGGACGCTATGAAAAAGAATGTAGAGCGTCTGCGGCAGACTGGCGTAATGGAGCAAGAAACCGAATGGATTGAAAGCGCCTATTCCAGCATGGGCGTGTTCGATGTTTGGCGGAAAACACGCCGTGGAGTGGGGAAACGGCACTTTCGGAAGTCAGCGTACGAAGTAACAAAGCAGCCGGTTATCAAAGACGGGAAGACGAAGTGGCGCTTCTCGGTGGAACTAACCGACGCAGCGGCAAAGGTGCGAACCGCGGCCATTCGCGAACTGGAAGCGTATCTACGCTGGGAGCACCGACAACATAATAGGGCTGACTCCCTTACGTACGCGCACTACAACAGGACTTTACAGAGAGCTATAGAATTCTGGCCCGGCCCTGGCTTCACGGTTTGGGCCAACAACACGCGGATCAAGAGCGGATGCCGGATCTGGGCTAACTTCCCAGCAAGCGCGTTCAATGAGCGCCTAATCTACGCAGCCAAAACGTCCTACTTCTACACGAATTGCTCACAGTGTGGCGGGGCTGGTATGACAATAGCACCAGTGCCGCTGATTTGCCCGAGCTGCGCGGCGTGGGGTCCATGGAAAAGCGTATGGGCGTTTGCGCTTCAGGCCGCGCTGAGCTGCGGTTATGATCGCGACTCGCTTAGCCGGGGTAACGACCCCATCTTTTTTTTACTGGCGGCACCGCTCAGCGTGGCCGAACCCCAAGCTACTACACACACGGAACGCGTTGAGTCTGCTTCTGAGTTTGTAGAGAAAAGAGAAAACAGGAAGAACGAAGGGCAGCCTTCAAAGGCTGAAGGCGAAACGTTCGCACAGTTCAAAACGCGAATAGCGCACGAATCCGCCGAAGCAAAGAAGTGGCACTGCGCACAGGGGTTGTGTTGGAGTTGGGCCGATTGTAAATGGGTGTGGACAGCATATCTGTTATGTGTTTCGCCCCGATACCGAGCCAGGTGGACGGAACGGCTAAGTGATGCTGCTTTTGTCCGCGCGGCTGAAGAGCTGGAAGCGGAGACTTGCGCTCAATATGCGGTCTGGTGCCAGCAAGCCGAGGCGGCCGCGCCTGGCGTGTTCGAAACGTGCGTCCCAACTGGGCGTGCTCTGGATTATTGGAAGATGCCGGAAGGCTCGCTATGGAAGAGCACGCCGAACGAACGTGATCTACAGCGTCTAGAGTGGATCAAAGGCCAACGGCAGGAGTGGGAAAAGGCACATCCGTGGTGCCCTGAAGAGACGCGCCAGCCTGGCGGGCAAGTCAAGCCGCACGTGATGAGCGTAAACGCCATGATGCGCAACCTTCCCCGGCAAGAACAAAAGCCCTGACACACCCTGTCGTTTTTGCCACCTGGTTGGACTTACTAGAGATAGAAGGCCACCGCGAGCCGAAAAAAATATTTTTCCGATTCCTTGTCGTTTTAGACCCCCGGAACGACTTACTCACAGATAGGAGCACCAAAATGCAAGCAACACAACAGCCCCGCGAGGCGCGGATTGCTCCCGAAATCATCCGGCTAGCCGTGGCGTCGCTGATCTCAGAACAGCGCATGGTTCGCCGTGCCGGTGTGATCGGCTGGCCTGTTGAAGTATGGGAGGCAGCTAAGAGGCTCTTGCAAGAACTAGCACCGCCTGGAAACGTGAAAACAGATGACACGGACTAGGATGGCTTTTCGGCCCGACATTTCACCAAAAGGAGCAGTATGCCAACGAAACATGCCGACCCCGGCACGTTCGACACGGAACACCGTTTGTTCCTGCCCACGTGGGAAGTTTTCAATCAGACAAAGTACGATGCGCTGGAAAAGTGGATTGCAGCGAATGCCTCGGCATTTGGTTGGCTGCTGGCGAACCTCGATACGCTCAAGCGCAATAGACGGGGTTATTGTTCGGGTTCCCGCATACGGTCTGCTTTGCGCGATCGGTACCCAGCGATCATTAAAGTCGATGAGTTCGCATTCAATAACAATCTCACAAAATATCTCAAGTACCGCATTGTGTTCCTGAGGCCTGAACTACATCTGTTCGAGTTCCGGCGCCAGGAACGGGCTGAGCCCGCCCCAATATGTCCACGACATCACTGCAAGCTCATCTGCCCGCAGTGCGTAGCTTCCAAACAAACCTGAATTTATTACGTGTTTTCGGGGTGTACCCGTACGCCAGTTTTTCTCCGTTCAGTTTGAGTTCTCGCAGTTTTCCACAGCCTTTCCACAACAAGAACTTGGTAAAGTGTTCCAAACAATTGCCGAAAAGTCTGTTGAAACATTGACTTAGCACCTTGTATCGAAAAGGACCGTGTGGCACAATTCAACTCGAAAGGAGTCTTAATGCGCGATATAGATATCGAGCAAGCGTATAACGACATGGAGCGCAGCGGCTATACGCCAATTCCAGGACCGCACCGCGAGGGCGCACGACGATATGCGGAGCGGTTCCGTGGGGAAGAATCTGCCGGTTTTCACATCGGTTCGCCGGACAAGCGCACGGCCGCTGCCTTGGTTTTTACCATCGAGGCGGCGCGCTGTATGTGCGCAATTTCAAATTTAGACTATGCGCCGATGCTGTTGCGGATGGCAATTGCGGCCTTGGAAAGAGACAATCCCAGCGCGTGTTCGCCTGGGCGGTCCGTCAAGTTATTCCGAAGTTGAAGACAGACAGTCAGGGGCACCTGAAGACCGGCTCGATGTCTCATGTAGCGCCGCGACTTGTGCCAGTGCCGTGTCCACGCCTTAACAGGCGTCCGCGAAAACCTAATCGAAGAACCAAACGAACTGACCCCACACGGCGCACTGCCGGAGCGGGGTTTTCTATTTCTGGAGAACAATACAAACTGAATGAATCCGATCTTAGATGCGGCCCGCGCCTATCTTCGCGCTGGCTATTGTCCCGTTCCAATCCCCCCACGCGAGAAAGGCCCGACACACAAGGGCTGGCCTGCTGAGGCACAACAAATAACCCCGGAAAATGCCGCGCGGTATTTCAAGCCGGATAACAATCTTGGTCTCTTGATGGGTGTCACTGGCTTATTTGACGTTGACTGCGATTGTCCTACGGCGGTGACCGCGGCGCGGCTCTTGCTGCCACCTACAGGTTTCATCTATGGCCACGCATCGGCGCCACGTTCGCACTACATCTACACCGCGGCGGGTGAAGTGCCCGTCAATATGCGGTACGTTGACCCGACAGACGGCGAAACGGTTGTCGAGTTCCGCGGCCTGGCAAGAGATGGTACGTGCGGCCTTCAGACGGTTGTGCCACCTTCCGTGCATAGGGACACCGGGGAAGCAATCCGCTTGGAGACAGACGCAGACGGCGTGCCATCCGTTGTGGATGCCGTGGCTGTCTATGACCTAGTTGTGAAGATAGCGGCGGCCGGGCTGCTGGCGAAACATTGGCCTGACGGGGGAAGACACGCGGGTGAGCTTGCACTGGCCGGCGCGCTTGCTAATGCTGGAATGCCGGAGGAAGACGCTGTTTCATTCGTGCGCGTGGCCTATCAAAGCGTGCCTACGCATGACCGTTACGCGCTAAACCGTGTTGAGACGGCCGTACGCGATACGTACCACAAGCACGAAGCGGAAGCGGAGCATACAGGCTTCAAAACGCTGGCCGAATCAGTAGGGCAGGACGTAGCCACGAAAGCAATGGCCTGGCTAGGGCTGGATGCGCCGCAGTTCACACGCGGCACGCGGAGCAATCAGGCCGGTGCGGGGCTGCTCAGCATAGTAACCGGCAAAATTGAACTGTTCACCGCACAGGATGGGCGCGCATACGCGAGCTACACCCGCGGGGACGGCATCCGCGACACGGCCGGCCTGTGGACTGGCGAGTTTCAACGGCACCTCACGGGGCTGTATTTTGCTTCCGAGGGTCAACCTATCGCGCAGGAGCGCGTTAAGGAAGTCGTAGCCACCTTGGAATATGTGGCCTACCAGAACGCACAGCGTAACGTTTATTTGCGTGTGGGCGCCAGCGAGAGCGGCGAAACCATTTATTACGACATCGGGAACGGCAGCAACATTGTAGAGATCACCGCGGACGGTTGGCGCGTGATCGCGGCGGACACGGTTGACGTGCGGTTTCGTAGGCCGCACGGCATGGCACAAAATGTTCTGCCCGCGAATGCCACGGACGTGCGCGAGCGTTTCCGGGCGTTGGTCAATGTTGAAAACGAAAACGATTTCGTGTTGCTGTTAGCTTGGCTTGCCGGCTGTTTCCGACCGAACGGTCCGTATCCGATTCTAGGCGTATCGTCCATACAAGGCTCGGGAAAAACCACGCTGACGAAAATGCTACGCCTGATTGTGGACCCCAACGTTTCGACCTTGCGGCCGCCACCAAAGGACGAACGTGATTTAGCGGTGTCCGGCAATAACAATTACATGATCGTGATTGATAACGTCTCGTTTCTGCCGGTGTGGTTCGCAGACGGCCTTTGCAGGATTGCGACGGGCACAGGTTTTGCTAGCCGGACGTTGTACGCCAACGAAGACGAAACCGTGCTGCAAGTGTGTCGGCCTGTGGTGCTGAATGGCATTGAAGATTTCGCGACGCGCGGTGATGTTGTGGACCGCTTGGTACCAGTCAGCCTGCGGGCAATCTCGGAGGAAGCGCGGCGTACTGAAGCCGAAATCTGGCGGGAGTTTGAAGCGTTGCGGCCGGGCTTGCTCGCGTGGGTGTTTGATGCGGTGTCGGCCGGACTGCGGAATCTGCCTTCGGTAAAGTTGGCGCGCGCGCCGCGCATGGCCGATTTTGCGCACTTTGCGGTAGCGTGTGAATCGGCGCTAGGGTTCGAGCCGGGCGCGTTCGTGTCGGCCTACTCAGACGCGAAGCGTACCGCAGAAAGCGAGCTGCTGGACAACAGTCTCGTTGCTCAGGCGATTATAAAGATCATTCGCAACGGTGAAGCACCAACACCGTGGGAGGAACGGCCGCAAACGCTATTGGATCGGCTAGGCAATGCCATGAGCGATCAGGAAGTAAGAGCGCACCGCTGGCCGAAGACAGCACGGGGACTGACAGGGGAATTGAAGCGCATCACGCCCGCACTGTTGGCCAGCGAAGAAATCACGGTGACGTTCGGCAACGCTGCGCGCGCGGGGCGTGTCGTCTCGATTGTGTGGTCGGACAGGCAGCCGAACGCGGGCGTACCCGTGTTTTAAGGTGGATTGCATATGTTGCGTATGTTTAGAGGCACTTTTTAATCTTTTCCTGAAGAAGAAGAAGAAGTGGTAAAGGGAAGTTTTGAAAACACCCCTCAAACGTGTGCAACGTATGCAAAACGCTGTCAGCACTGGGCGCGTCAGTGCTCCGAGGGCGCCAAGCCGGCAGCAACTATACACCTAACGCAGGTGTACGTCGCCACTCCTTGTAAGTCATTGGGGATAGTGGACTTAAATCCGTTTTGCCGCCGCTTACCACGACCAAACGGGGGCTGCGCGCGCGTCTGACCATCATCAAAATTATCGTAAGACTGTAACCATTATCGTAAAACAAGAATACAGCAGGATTTCCCACCTACAGCACTGTAACACACATCCAACACTTGGCCATTAGGACAGTCATCCCACCAGAAGCGCCTACTCAAATGTTTGACGACAAATTCATCGCTACTCTCGCCACAATGCTAGCACCAAAAGTGGCGGCGCTAATGCCTGCGCCCGCTTCCAGTGTGGTGCCGCGCTACCTGAACCTAGACCAGGCGGCGGTGTACTTGTCTACTACGCCAGCGGCCGTTACGTCTGGTCTGATCACACAGAACGCGATTGCGCGCGGCTCTCATCATCGATCTCGTTCGCTAGGGCTAGAATCCGGCGTGCTACTTCCCGTGCGTGTACCGGATCAAGTCCGACCGCAGGAGTAGGCGTACCAGTGTCGGCAGTCAATATCACGTCCTCCTCAGGAGTTCTCATTACCCAATGGCAAAAACAATAGCAATTTCGCAAGTCGGCGGTGTCATAGCCGGCAGCGGCGCACCCGCCGCACCCGGCAACGTCACCGCTATAAGTGTCACAGGCTTCGTAGACCCAAGCACCAATGCCGGACAACTGACCGTAAGCGTCACGGCACCCACTGATCCCGGCGACACAATCGTAGGCGTCCATCTGTACCTAGAGGCGCCAGACGTATCGGCTACGCAACCGTTCGTAATCGGCACCAGCACAATAGGCGACGGCTCGACGATGAATGGCCCGTTCAGTCCGCTGGACGTAGGCAAGTGGCCTTTGAGTCAAGCGCAGCCCTGGACAGTTCCATTCACGCTGCCGCCTGGCCTGGACGCCAGCATTGCTATCGCATCACGGCTGTACGCGAATCCGTATTCGGTCTCCTACGAACCCAAGCTGGTGCAGGCTAATCAGGCAGGCGCCACGCCGAACCAGACGTTCACGCTCGTACCTACCAACAGTGGCGCGTCCGCGGACGGCACGAACGTAACCACCTTGACAGGCGGTGACGGCGGACCCATCGGCATCGTGGCCACGGCGCTTAGCCCAGTGAACGTCTCAGGCAAGCTGGAAACGCCTGTGCTCGTGGACATCACAGACACGCCGGCAAACACGCGCGGCTGGGCAGCACGCTTGGTGCTGACCGTGGGCAATGCTAACCCCACCGACCCGGCCAACCAGCAGATCGTCAGCGACATTATCACGCAGGCAGGGCCGGTGTACGCGCCCAAAGGCGACGGCATCACAACGCCCCATTCGTTCGTGCTCGCCACGCCCACGGCCATTACGAACGCGACAGTGTGGCTTCAGGCTGGACTGCCGGACCCTGGCTCAGGCCGCGTCCACAAAAGTTCAGGCGGCTATCGCTGGAACAACATCGTTCCTGGCATTACGCCGTCGTTTCCCATTACCTACGGCAGCACAGTGGGCACGGTGGACGCTTCGGCAGTGCTCGCCGCGACGATAGCGGCCAGCATGGCTGTGGTGAACGGCCTGTTCGGTGTGGCTACAGCCGGCATTACGAATCCATTGCTAGGGTCCGGCGCGGTAGCGACGATCAATGTACAGAACCTGGCGATCACCAATCCGTTGCTGGCGAGCCTGTGCGTACAAGCGGCTAACCTTGCTGCCAGCTCCGTCACAGCCACGGCCATTGCTGCCGCAGCGGTAGGCACTGCCGCGATACAGACGGCAGCGATCACGAACGCCTTGATAGCCAACCTGGCTGTGTCGGGTGCGCAGATTCAGAGTGCGACGATTACGGGCGCGAACATTGCCAGCGCAACGATCACAAACGCCCTAATCAGTGACTTGTCAGTATCCAAATTGACGGCGGGTTCCGCCAGCTTTAGCGGTACAGCGACGTTCGCCAACGGTTCAAACTCCGTTCAGATTTCAAGTAGCGCGGTTACGCTCAGCAACGGCACGCAAGAGGTACAAGTCACCGCAAGCGGTTTGAATCTTTATTCAGGAGCTGGTTCAGTAGGCGTCAGCATCAATAGTAGCGGTCAAGCCACTTTCACAAATGGAACAACGTCCACGGTAATCAATGGAAACAATATCAGTGCCGGGGAGCTAGACGTTGCCACGCTGAAGTTGCTCGTTAACAGTCCGTCCCTGCCCGCGGGGAACGTGTCTAGCACTGCAACGGCAGGCGCGGCAACACTGCCATCGAATCCGCAAGGTTTCTTCTGGATCACACTCGGGTCCACAACCTACCGCGTTCCCTACTACAACGCCTGACGCAGCTTTTTCAGAAACAACTTAAGGAGATTTCACGCATGAAATCTGTAAGAACACTCGCTTTAATTTTCGTAGCAGTCCTCGGCTGCTACGCACAAGACATCTCTACCACGGCAAGCCCTAAACTGTTCGTGGAAGCAACCAACGCGGCGGCCTGTGCTGCGTTAGCGCAAATGGTGCCGTTCGCGGCTAACAACTGCCACTATTCGATTCTGATGGTAGGCTACGCCGTACCGGCCGGGTCCGCTATTCGCTTTGAGATTAGCTACACGGTATCTAGCACGGGACAGCCCGTCAAGACCACCAAAACCGTGGATGTGGACGCGACAGGAACGGCCGCCTACAACCTTCAACCCGCCGAAGATTTCAGCAACGTGCAAATAACAGCGACGTTGCTACTCCCGGCCGGCGCCACCAGTCAGAGCATTTAATTCCCACGAAAGAGAGCATTCAGCCCCATGAAAAACACACCCGTTGAATTTCCTAAGCCGGAAGTTACCGAAGCACCAAAGGAACCCGGCTATACCCTAACCTCCGGCGAGCGCGCGGTGCTCGCGCAGTACAACCAGGGCGTAGCTAACGCCAAGGTTCGCATCCATGACTTGAACGTGGAGTTACAAAAGGCCCAAGAAGCCATGAGAGAAGCGCAGCACGGCTTTACCGGCATCGTTACGCTGCTGGCACAAACCCACGGCATGCAAAACGCGACTCTGACGCCTGACTGGTCCAGAATCGTTCCACTAACTCAGTAACCAATCCGCGGAAAGAAAGGAACAACCAAAATGCGAATGGAATTTGCCGCCACGCGCGGGCCTTGCGGTGTGGAACTTCAACGTATGCGCAAACCGCGGGGGACGCTCGCCCAGGCGGTTCGAAAACATCTTGATTACTGGAAAAGTAAGCCGGAACTCAGCGCCGCGGACAAGCGGTCTCTGGATCTGGCCATTGCCGAGCTTGTATCGTTGGCGCGGACAGCCGCGCGGAAGAAAGGAAACCAATGACTAAAGCTACTGCTTTGGAGATAGTTGAAGAACTTACGACCGCGATTCGCCGCGGCGGTTACGAAATGTGCTCGAAACACAGATTCGGCCACCTGCTGGACTATTTGGAATACTTTTTCGGTGACGCCACGTACCATAAGCAGGACATCCCAAAAATGCTGGAAGTCCGCGCAGTCGCCTACGACTGGCGAAAGCAGCGCATAGATGCAACAGGCGGCGCCGCTGGAATCGGTGAAATTCTCCGGCGTGTTGAAGCCCTGATTCCCGCGTTGCCTGACGAGCTGCCGCCACCAACGAACGTCAAAACTTACGCGATTAACCCTCGCGAGCATTTCAACATAAGCAGATGATTCAGGCGGCTATACAGAAACGCGTATGGCCGCGGCCGGCATGGACTCGCTTCATTGTGCCGGCGCAGCGCCGTGTTGTCACACACACGCCTTTGGTTGTTCGCGCAATGCTGGAAAACATTTCCGCTGAGCAGGCCAACGCAGAGACGTTTCAATACACGCCCGGCGACCCTATGTCTTTGTCCCGGACTGCGCGCAGCTAAAGCGCAGCTGCAACTGTCAACCCCCTTCTTTAGGAGAATCTATGAAAATCGAATATGCCGCGTCCGGTATTTCTATACCCGAGCGCAGCATCCACAAACAGCGCAACCAGGCTAAGCGGAATCGCAAGCATGAAGGCCTGCGTGTTGCCGTGCAAAACCACCTGGCCCTGATTGAAAAACAGGGTTACATGACTGACGCCGACCGCCGTTCGCTGGAAGACGCTACGACTGAATTGCTCGCTCAGGCAAAGACCACAAACCGCCACTAAACCAACAATCCAGAGACGCAACTCTTTTGCTGCGTCTCTAAACTCGAAACCATTCCAACCAAGCCACGAACCAGTGGCGGAAAAGAACATCGAAATGTTATCAGCTTCAGTCCGTAAAATTTTAGAAGACCGCCAAGCCGTGCTTGCGCGTTGCATTCTGGCCTATAACAACAGTCCTGATCGATACCGCGAGACGACGCGCGCTCACATGGACGGCTATTTGCAAGAACTCGCGTCGTTGGAGCAGGAACTTAAAGGCGGTTCAGAAACCAGACAAGCCAACCCGAGCGTGTTCGCCTTTGATAAAGCGATGACAGCGGCCGAAACAGTGGCGTACCGTACGGCGTTTAGTGACTGGGTGCGAAACGGACCGTCCGAACGTAACCAGAGAGACCTTCATGAATACCGCGCCAATTTAAGCGGTGAAGGCACCCCAACGGGTGGCGCCTATCCAGGCTCAACGGTCGGCTTCTTTGTGCCGATGAGTTTTTGGGCCGAGGTAGTCAGTGCATCCAAATCGGTCGGCCCATTCTGGGATGACGATTTCTGTACCGTACATATGACTCCGACAGGCGCTCCGTTGCCGATTCCATCGGACAACGATGTGTCGCAAGTGGCGGCAATCCTCAACGAAGCAGGACAGTTTAGCAATCAGACCCTCACGATTAATCAGAACATCTGCGGGACGTATAAATTCAGTACTGGCCTGTTGGTCTCAAATGAAACGGTGCAGGACTCTGCGATTGATCTTGATTCGTACCTCGCTAAGCGGTTCGGCCGGCGTGCGCAATTGGGCTTACTGCCTTACCTCACCACAGGCACGGGCAGCGGACAGCCCACTGGCGTGTTGACTGGCCTTACCGCCAGTTTGACGGCGGCGGGTGCCGGAGCCAATGACGGCCTGTCCGCGGCTAATACGGTCGGCTCGGATGACATTGCAAATTTGGAGTACGCGCTAGACCCGGCGTATCGTGTTAATGCCAAGTGGATGATGCACGGCAACACGCTCAACGCGTTGAGACGTGTCAAAGACAAACAAGGGCGGCCTGTGTTCGGCAGTCTCAACCGGCCTGACCCTGTGCTGTTGTCATATCCGGTGACGATCAATAATGCGATGGATCAATTACAAACATCCGCTGGTTCACCCGCTGTCGCGCGGGTGCCCGTTGCGTTCGGTGACTTTTCGCGGTTCCATGTACGCGTCGTTCACCCAATTCTGCTACGACTGACGCAGCGGTACGCCGACTATCAGCAGACCATGTACGCCTTACACTACCGCACGGACTCTGTGCTTATAAATCCAGCAACCAGCGTCCCGCCTGTGGTGACTCTGCAGACCGTCTACTAAAAAAACAAACAATCTTGAGCTAGGACCTTTACGTTTCTGCCTAGCTCGCGGGACCGCTACGGTTACCGTGTGGCGGTCCTGTTTTACAAGACCCGTATGGCTTGCGTCCGAAAAATCCATGAAGAACATTCAAACAGGCACTGTGACCGGCGTCCACGGGACGCACATTTTCATTGGTAACGAACACCACCCAACAATCTACGCGCACCGTGACGAGCTAAGCTTTTCTGATCCGCACATCGGCTTGACGGTTCAGTTTGAACTGCGCATTAGGCCGCAGATGCAGACTCCGGTAGCGGGGAATGTACGGCGGGTGTGCTAGTCGCTATTTCTTTTTCCAGCGGACCTTGGCTGCCTTGCGGGCAATCTTGCTGCGCTGTTCAGGCGTGAGGGCGGCTGTACGGGCAGGTCCTCCAACCAGGCCAGCTTTGCGTGCTTTCTCCGCTCTTTCCTCCGGTGTCAAGGTTTCCGCGGCAGCCTTTCCACCCAGGCGCCCGAGTGCTACGGCATGAATATTTTTAGCTGCCATCTGAGATGGGTAAGTCCTTTGGAACTATAAAGTACCAAAGATTCGGTCTTATTGCTACCTTTCGAAAGATAGAATTTTTATGCTTGACTCAGCACGTAGAGTAGCACTACTATCTATCCCATGAAGAAACTCGCCACACTACAAATTCAACTAGCGCGGTTCACGCCCGATGGTCAACCGCGCTACGACGTAACACGAACAGCCTGCGGGCGCACCACTGGCTGGAACAGCTTAACTCAGCACCAGGTTGAAGAGCTTCAACGGTGCTTCCTAGAGGACATGCGTCAAGCAGGCGGCCTGTACAACACCATGAAGCGGGGGGTAGCGGCGTGAAGCTCAAGAGCGTAATTGCTACTGATGCGAAAGCAGCACCGAAGCGACAGCCGATAGGCAGCCTCGTCATTGTCGCGATAGGCCGCGGACGCTTCGCGGTGACTGAATGCCGTGGGGGCGTGCCGCGCGAGACACTGAATTGCAGCGCATTTGAGGTAAGCCCGGCCGTGTCTGGGTTCGTACGGACTTACGTAAACTCGGCAGCGGAGGTGCAAGCATGACACCCGAACAGGCACACGCGCACGTCACGGTCCAGGCGCTACTAGAAGAACACGCGGCGCTCCGCGCCAAAATCTGTGATTTCCTCTCGGACGCCCGCGTAGCCCCGCTGGCGATGCTGGCGGAGCTGCCCGGCGTTACCGATCCGGCAGAAAGAGAAAGCATACTGCTTTACATCGCTGACTGGCACAAGACGCGCGCTATCGCACGCATGACAGCCCGTGTGCATAAGTCGCTCCGTGAATGGCTTGCGGGGCCAGCTAGTGTTTCCGCAGAATCTTGAAGCTCGACGCCCCGTCACTCCTTCGCCGGGGCCGTCTGAAGGGCCACTCCCTGACTTGTGTCCAGGGTGTGGCCCACTTTTTTGGATTCCAGTGATTCGTGCGGAGTGGTATGATTCAAGCACCCGGAGTTCTGAAGCGCAAATGCTCCGGTAGGCCCCTGGCGTCGTCCTATGGGCCGGGCGCGAAGGCTGCTATCCCTTCGCCGCTCCCTCACGATGCCTGACGACGCACCCTATTCACTTTGGATTGCCGGAACCAGGCGTTTTGCTGTGGTGCGCGGCAAGACTGTTTGTCCCGTCCTCGGTTACGTTTTTCGAAACGGTGACGGCGCATGGGCGATAGAACACAAGGGCAGGATACTGAAAACCGTTTATCGTTCGGCCTCAGAGGCTGCACTCGCGGTTCTTGCTCTTGAGCCGATCAAAGATCGCTAGGACCGCGGCGCACTTCTACCCCCGCGCCACAAGCCAAAACGGCGGTACGTATTAAGTTCTTTTTTGGATTCCACAAATGCCACAAATCAAACCTGAATTTCTACGCCACAATGATGCTGCGCTCTACCTTGGCATCAGCCCGGCCCTGCTTGCAAAGCAGGTTCGGTTAGGTACCGGACCACCGCGACGTCGCATCGGACGCGTGGTGCTTTACGCGATCGACGATTTACGAAATTGGATGGACGCGCTGCGAGAGTCAGCGGCATAATACAGCCATGGTCTTCAAACGCGAGCGTTCACCCTTCTATTACTACCGCTTCATGCGGAACGGTGTGCCTGTCTACGTCAACACGAAACAGAAGAACAAAGAGACGGCCCAGGACATGGAGAACGCGCACAGGACACGGCTAGCTAAAGGCGAAGCCGGGCTGCACACCGGGGCGCCTACCTTAAAGCAATTTGAAAAGCGGTTCATTGACTTTGTGGAGACGCGCAACGCGGCAAAGCCCCGCACGATTCAGTTCTATAAAACGACATACGCGAACCTTCTTGCATTTCCGGCATTGGCGGGGCAGCGACTTGAGCGCATCGACGAATCTTTGATTGAGAAGTACATTCAACATCGGAGCGGGCTACTGTTAGGCCGCGTCGATGAGGACGGTAAACTCTCGATAGCGACGGTTAACCGCGATGTGGCGACGTTGCGGCGCGCGCTGCGAATGGCGCAAGAGTGGAAGCTAATCGCGCGAGTTCCGAAAGTGCGGCTACTGTCGGGCGAACCCACACGCGATTACGTCTTGGAGCGGAGCGGGGAAGCCGCGTACCTGGAAGCCTGCCCACAGCCACTTAAGGACGCAGCGTTGCTGATCCTAGACACAGGCCTGCGCTTGGGCGAAGCACTAGCTTTGACGTGGAGCGATGTCAGCCTTGAGCCGACACCAGGCAAGAAGTTTGGATATGCGCAGATTCGGCAAGGGAAGACAAAGAACGCGCGCCGCGCAGTGAGTCTTACCCCGCGCGTCGTTACGATGCTTACACAGCGGAAGGCTGACGCTGTGAGTCATCTTGTGTTCCCTGGCGAGTCGTTAGAAGCACCATTCCTGCCCAGCTCGCTAGCCCATCAGCACAGCCGCGTGCGTGATAAGCTCAAACTGTCGGCCGGTTTCGTAGTCCATTCGCTACGGCACACGGCACTGACGCGACTAGGGGAAGCGGGCGCGGACGCGTTCACGATAATGAGAATTGCAGGTCATAGCAGCATAACAATCAGTCAGCGGTACGTGCATCCGTCCAACGATGCGATGGAACTAGCTTTCGAACGTTTAGAGTTGGGCATGGTTGGGGCACAGGCCAAAAGCCATCAAGACGCGATTGCCGCCAACGCATAGCAGTAAAAAGAGATGCTGGCGTAGCTCAGTTGGTAGAGCATCTGATTTGTAATCAGAGGGTCGGGGGTTCGACTCCCTCCGCCAGCTCCACAAACCCAAATCGGGAGCCGCCCGTTTTAACTCGGCCAGATTGCGGGCGACAATTCGGACCGCTCTGTGACCAGCGTGCCGGCCAATGAGTTCGCAGGACGCTTGGATGCCCCTCCCGCTGTTAGTTGCGCAGCGACCCGGTGGCGCCCTTTTCCCACTCTTGCAGCATTCGTTCTCCTATCTCAGCAAATTCGGAATGCTGCTTGATATATGAGTGGACTTCTTTTTCAGTCTCTAGAGTTGCTTCGGCGATGCGTTCGAAAATCTGTCTGACCTTGTCGGGCGTGCTGCCGATACGCGTTTCGCCGAATCTCCGCAGTTCCTTTACGTTCGGCCATTTGGTACTGCCGTTAAGCGTCAGGGCCAGGCTGTCCTTGGCTAGGTACACCGACGTGGTCACGAGGTCGTAGACGGGCGCAAGGCGCGCTTCGCCCTGCACATCGTCATAAACGATTCCAAAGTTTTTCAGATGTGCGTCACCGTTGCGAAGCGCACAATTAAGCGCAATGAGGATGAACAGCTTCTCCATATCCTCGTTGACGTGAGCCGAGTTCGCGAACTGCCCGAAGCGCTTCACGATCGAGGTTTCGTAACTGCCGCGATATTTTTCGTCAGTCCTGCGCGCGTTAAGCACGCAGAAATCCTCAAATCCGCGATAGGTACCGTCCATGCGCAGATCGAAGCGGTCGATGACCAACGCCATGCCATCTTCGGCCAGGCGATGCGGTGGCACGTTAAGTCCGCATCTGCGCGCGACTGTGAGGCAGAAATGTTCGTTGGCGGCCAGCTGCGGATATTCATTTGGGTCCCACAGCTTCACGATGTGGGTAGCGCCCTTGTAGCTCTGCGATAGCCGATTGCCCGTATGCTCCATCTCGGCGAAGGCTTTTTCGTCGCGCACCAGAATTTTCGGCTGCACGCCGCTGATGCCGGAGAACGACGCGAATTTCTCAAGGAGGTAGCGGAACAGATCGCCACTGCGCCTGCGTTCAAGAATCTCATCGACGGATTGGAAGGGCACATTCTCGTGCAGTTGCTCCGTTTCCCCCGTATAGCGAATGCGGCCCACCTGGGAGCGGCCGACGATGGAGAGCAGGTCGAACTCATCAAAGGTGCCGGTGGCTTTCGCGAAGGCAAGACGGAGCCGCTCACGCAAAACACCCTCGGGCAGATTCATCTCAAAAATCGGTAGCAGGCCGAAGGGCACACTCCACGATTCAAGCCGCACTGGCATCGTGACGGAGACCGCCCGCGCGGCGGGCATGCTGGGGAGGTAAGCAAACGTGCTCCCGCGATCGCCGCGCCGGTCGAGCAGTCCCGCCTCAGCGGCGTCGGTCCAGACTTTGATCATCACGATCCTCTTCGAGGAGTTCATCAAGAGTGGGCCGGTGAGAGCTCGCGACCCCAAGTTTCAGTTCAAGGCCGAGCACGGCCAGGACTTTGGTGAGTTTTGTGAAGCCCAGTTCCCCGGCGCGTCCGTTTTCAAGCGCATCGAGCGTAGCCCGGCTGATGCCGGCCTTCTCTGCCAGCGCGCTTTGGCTAAGTTTGAGGTTCTTGCGGCGCGCGGCCACCTGATCGCCAATGGCCCAGAGGTCTAGCATATTGCCTAGTATAATGGGCATAAGTTTATATAGCAACCGGCGTGCCTAATATAATAAGCACTCTGGATAGTTCATCGCAGTCAGAAGAAAGCTGTTGAATGCTGGGGCTGGCAATCGGAACGTGCGCGAGCTGAGAAGCAAGTTGACCGGCTGCATTGCTGTATCGCTGTCACTTGGACAGTAAGAAACGCTGGGATAAGCCGAATTCCCTGCGGAGATTGTCTATTCCATTCGCTGCATCATTCGCGGCGAATAGTTTGCACTGCGCGGTGAATCCGGGCTATAATCCCCGCATAGAATGCGGAGGTTAGGACCTTATATCCACGACTTGTCCGCTTGGCCTGATTTCTACTGGAATCGGGAACGGTTGGCAGAACTCTTAGCTGCGGTGCGGCACAAGCAGGGGCGGTTGATCGGCCACATGGAAGCGTTGGGGTTCAGGTTCCGACAGGAAGCGGTCCTCGAAACGCTGACGGCCGACGTGCTTAAAAGCAGCGAGATCGAAGGCGAGACGTTGGACGCGGGACAGGTCCGATCCTCTATCGCCCGTCGGCTAGGAATCGACATAGGTGCGCTAAGACGCAGCGACCGTAACGTCGAAGGCATTGTTGAGATGATGCTCGACGCCACACGCCACTACGACCAACCACTCACCACCGAACGCCTCTACGCGTGGCACGCCTCGCTATTTCCTACCGGTCGCAGCGGCATGACGAAGATAAGAGTCGGGGACTGGCGCGATGACCGGGGCGGTCCGATGCGAGTGGTTTCCGGCCCGATTGGCAGGGAACGCGTCCATTTTCAGGCGCCGTCAGCCAAACGCCTCAACCGCGAGATGCGGACGTTTCTGAGGTGGTTCAACAAACCCGCTGATATGGACGATGTGCTGAAAGCCTGCCTCGCCCATCTATGGTTCGTGACCATCCACCCGTTTGATGACGGCAATGGCCGCATCGCGCGCGCGATCGCCGACATGGTTCTGGCACGTTCGGAGAACAGTTCGCAGCGCTTTTACAGCATGTCCTCGCAGATCCGGGAAGAGCGGACAGCGTACTACGACATCCTCGAGCGGACTCAGAGAGGTACAACGGACATCACCCCCTGGATGGAGTGGTTCCTCGGCTGTCTCGGTCGTGCAATCGACGGTGCACAAAGCGCGCTTGCCGGTGTGTTGGCGAAGGCACGTTTCTGGGAGCGTTTTCAAGATGTTCAACTCAACGACCGCCAGCGGCTGGTCATCAATCGGCTGCTCGATGGCTTCGAGGGTAAGCTCTCGACGTCGAAGTACGCAAAGCTTGCCAAGTGTTCACAGGACACTGCGCTACGTGACATCCTCTCACTCGCCCAACATGGCATTCTTGTCCGCGGCCCCGAAGGTGGGCGCAGCACCAGCTATGCGTTATCCAAGATTTCTCGGTAAAACAATGGCGGCATTCTGCAGCCGCGACTCTCAGCTCGGGCCGTGCCACAGCGATGCTGATGGCATACGCTACGCGCTGTTGGAAGACCCACCCTCGATGCCGGCGACGCCAGATCGATGCTTGTCTCGTGTTCGGCGTTTGTGAACTACCTGAAGGCGAAGCCGGGCAAGGTGGCAGGTAACCGAGCATCGGCTTACCTCCGTCCGGCCACATCCGAAAGGGCCACATCCGATAGGGCTTGTGTCGCCCATCAGAGTCGGATAGACTTACCCACACTGGAGGAGGACGCACCATGTCATGGCTGGCTTGGATCGTGCTTGGATTGGTGGCCGGTTTCATCGGCAGCAAGATCGTCAATAGACGCGGCGAGGGGCTCATCCTCGATATCCTACTAGGCATCGTGGGAGCCATCGTAGGCGGATGGTTGTTCACCAGGTTCGGTGCAAGCGGGGTGACCGGATTGAACCTATATAGCCTACTCGTGGCCGTTTGCGGATCCGTGGTGATCCTCGTGGTCTATCACGCCATACGTCGCGCGTAGCGGACGCGACGAACAACACCTAATTCCCGCGCCGGGAGCTATCCGTGCCGATATGGATCGTTCTGCCGACGAAATAACCTACGACAACCGCGAAGATAAACCACAGAATCGTCGGTAATGTTGCGATCACAACCACTCATCGTCCGATCAAACAGCGATCTTTACGATGGTGTGGATTGCCCGGACCCGACAAAACTTGCTCCGAGCAGCCGCCGCGACGCTCGCATCGCCGCCCTACCAAGTAACCGGCCACACCCGCAGACAGTGCGCGCATCGATAATGATGACGGACTGGCCTCAACACCTTGCGATGAAATCTCCGGCACCACCATCTTGCTGCTAGCTCCACCATGTTTCACCTCCTTGGTTCGCCATCTAAATGCAAGCCGCCGTCCAAAACGTCTTTTCAATAACTAGCACTCGTTTTCCCCCGCCCCGTGGGACAGAATGACGCAATTCCGCGCCTAGACTGTCCCCTTCCGCGCCGGCAAACCAACGCTCCAGAAACGCGCAACCTTACAACGTCCCGGCCTGATAGGATTACCCCATGGCCGAGTTCTGGCGCCTCAGTCTTTTTAACCGCCGCATCGCCGACCGCGTGTGGACACAAACGCTTCTACCCTGCGCCGCAATCGCGTCACTCGCTTGCCTGCCGGCGTTTTCACAACCCACCATCTATGAAGGCGCCCGCCTGATCCTCGGTGACTCCGCCACGCCCATCGAAGACGGCGCATTCATCGTCCAGAACGGCCACATCACCGCCATCGGAAAACGAGAGTCCATCCCCGCCCCCCGCGGCACCGTCCGCGCCGATTTGACCGGCAAAACCGTGATGCCTGCCATGAACAACGTTCATGTGCACATCGGATACGAAGGCTACGTGAGCTGGGGCGTCGAGAACCATTCCGCCGAAAACGTGCTCGACCATCTGGAGCGCGAAGCCTTCTACGGCGTCGGGACCACCATGACCATGGGCGACCAGCCCGACGATTTCGCCATCCAATTCCAGCAGGATCAGCAGGCCGGTAAGTTCGCCCCTGCCGCGCGATTTTTCTTCGCTGCCGGCCTCGCGCCCCCCGGCGGTGGCCCCGATGCGCTCCTCATCCAAGCCACGACACCGCTGCATGCCGTCCATGAGGTCTCCACTCCGGACGAGGCCGTGGCCGCCGTGCGCGCGCTGGCCGATCAGCACATCTCTCAGGTCAAGTTCTGGGTCGACAACCGCGACAATTCCCGAGGCGCCATGAAGAAGATGCCGCCCGAGGTCTACGCGGCCCTCATTGAAGAAGCGCACCGGCATGGAATGACCGTCCACGCGCACGCCACCGACCTCGAGGACCAGAAGGGCGTCGTCAAAGCCGGCGTCGATGTCCTGGTCCACACCATCGCCAACCAAAGGCTCGACGAAGAGTTTCTCGCTCTGCTCAGACAGAAAAAACCGTATTGGGCGCCCGTGATGGGTCTCGGCGACACAGCCGAAATTTGCGAACCCAACAACATCTTCATCGAACAGGTGCTTCCGGAAAGCGCTATCGCCGAGGTCCGCGCCGGGCGCACTTGGCTGCCTTCGCGCCCCTGTTCGGCGCCATCCAGCGCGCAGTTCACGCAGCGCGAGGAATTCCTTAAATATAATTTCCCGCGCTACATCGCCTCCGGCGCGCGTATCGTGCTCAGCACCGATGCCGGCCTCTCGCAAAAGCACTCCTTCGGCTTCGCGGACCACCACGAGATCGCAATGTACGCAGCGCTGGGACTCAGCCCGGCGGACATCATCGTGGCAGTCACCTCTCGCCCCGCCGAACTGCTACGCCTCCAGGATACCGGCACGCTAGCCAAAGGGAAACGCGCCGACTTCATCGTGCTGAACGCCAATCCTCTCGACGACATCCGCAATCTGCGCGAGATCGACAACGTATACCTGTACGGCGTGAAACTCGATCGCGAAGCCCTCCGCGCCAGGTTCAAAAAAGCGCTGATTGACCGCGACGCTTATCAGTCCAAAACCAAAAAGGACTATGTTCCGCACCCGCCCTCCAAGCGCAAACCCACCGTGTAGCCCACGCACTCCTGCGCGCTCGTTCACACGCGCGTGAACGCGAGCATCGCCAAGCATTCCACCCACATCCGCTAACATAAGATCGTGAAACCCGCCTGGATCCTTCCATTTCTCTTGCTCGCCTCGGTCCTCTACGGCCAATCCAGCGCCGAGACGCCGCTCCTCGCTCTCCCCTACAGTCCCAGTCTGGACGTCTCCTCGATGGATCTCTCGATCGATCCGTGCAACGACTTCTATAAGTACACCTGCGGCGGCTGGATCAAGAAAAATCCGATCCCACCCGACCAGGCTCGCTGGGACGTCTACGCCAAGCTGACTGAAGAAAACGAGCGCTTCCTCTGGGGCATCCTCGAAGAGTCTTCCAAACCCTCCGCGGCACGCAGCAAAATTCAGACCGAAATCGGCGACTACTACTACGCCTGCATGGACGAATCCGCTATCGAAAAGGCCGGCGCAGCGCCCCTGAAACCGGACCTCGATCGCATCGCGGCGCTGCAGTCCATCCGCGATCTGCCCGCCTTGCTCGGCCGCCTCCACCTCGGCATTGCGGGCGACCACATGCTGTTCGGCTTCGGCTCTAACCAGGATTACGCCGATTCCTCCCAGGTCATCGCCTTCGCCAGCGCCGGCGGCCTCGGCCTTCCAGATCGCGACTACTACACCAAGACCGATCCTAAGTCCATCGAGACGCGCCAGAAATATGTCGAACACGTCCAAAGAATGTTCGAACTCCTGGGCGAGCAGCCGCCCGCCGCCAAAAACGACGCCGCAACCGTCATGTCGATTGAAACCGCGCTCGCGCAGGCCTCGCTCACTCGCGTCGATAAACGCGATCCCTACAAGCTCTTCCACAAAATGACGCGGGCCCAACTGCAGGCTCTCACGCCCTCGTTCCAGTGGAGCGTGTATTACAAAACTTCCACCGTCCCGGACACCCCTACCGTGAACGTCACCGAACCGGCCTTTTATAAAGAGGTCGAGACGCTGCTCAAGTCCCGCAGCCTGGCCGATTGGAAAACCTACCTGCGCTGGCACATGCTCCTGGCCAAGGCCCGCACGTTGTCATCCCCCTTCGTCCAGGCCGACTTCGATTTTTACAGCAAGTACCTGCGCGGCCTGCAGGAGATCCCGCCGCGCTGGAAGCGCTGCGTGCGACGCGTCGATGGCGATCTGGGCGAAGCGCTGGGCCAGGTGTTCGTCGAAAAGACCTTCGGTCCCGATACAAAGCAGCGCGCGCTTTTCATGACCAAGGAAGTGGAAAAGGAAATGGAAAGCGAGATCCGCCAGCTCCCCTGGATGGGCGAAGCCACCAAGCAACGGGCGCTCGAAAAACTCCACGCTGTCGTGAACAAGATCGGTTATCCCGACAAATGGCGCGACTACAGCTCCATCGCGATCGTGCGTGACGATTACTTCGGCAATGTCGATCGCGCCACCGAGTTTGAATCGCACCGCGAACTCAATAAAATCGGCAAGCCGGTCGACCGTACGGAATGGCAGATGACTCCGCCCACCGTCAACGCCTATTACGATCCGCAGATGAACGACATCAATTTCCCGGCCGGCGTTCTCCAGCCCCCGCTATTCGATCCCAAGCTCGACGACGCGCCCAACTACGGAGATACCGGTGCCACCATCGGCCACGAATTAACCCATGGTTTCGACGACGAAGGCCGCCAGTTCGATGCCAAGGGCAATCTGAAAGATTGGTGGACCAAGCAGGACGCTGCCGAATTCGAGAAGCGCGTCCAGTGCGTCTCCGATCAGTATTCTGAATACACCATCGTGGACGACATCAAGATCAACGGAAAGCTAACCATGGGCGAGGACGTCGCCGATCTCGGTGGAACGTTCCTGGCTTATCTCGCCTGGAAAGACGCCGTCAAAGGCCAGAACCTGCAACCGCGCGATGGCTTCACGCCCGATCAGCGCTTCTTCATCGGAATGGCTCAATGGGCGTGCGGCGATGAACGTCCTGAAAGCAAACGCGTCGGCGCCATCACCAACCCGCATTCGCCCGACGAGTACCGCATCAACGGGGTCGTTTCCAACATGCCCGAATTCGCCCAGGCTTTCTCTTGCAAGCTCGGCCAGCCCATGGTGCGAACTCATCCGTGTAAGGTGTGGTAACTCGGTAAGGCGGGTAAGTCGGGAAGGGCTGATCCGAAAACGCTCCGAGCCCGGCACGTGGATTGCTCCGCGCGCCGTGCTCGAACCGCCTGCTTAGGTATGTGTCGTCATGGGATGGTGAGTGCGATGTATGCTGGTCGCGCTCGAAATAGCGCAAACGAATACAACCACGCCCACACACAAGCTGTTGATGAACCGGCCTTCGTTACCCGTGTACCCATAGATCCACGGAGAAAAGAAGCCCCAAATGCCTAAGATGCAATTGATCCAACTTAGTGCCACGGTGCTCGCCGGATAACCCAAACGGAATGCTGCTAGGATCACGATAATTGCACCGACGATCCAGCTGTTCCATGCGTTAGGATTGCCCGCCGCTCCGTATACCCAGGGCGACACGAAAAACCACAGGCCCGCCAACAAACAGATGGTGCTGGCCACCTGCATGGCGCCTGTGTGCCTGCTTTCCATTGTTGGAGTCACTGTGTTCTTACCTCCATTTATTGGACCGGCGGAAGCAGGTGCAGGATGCGCAGTAACCGTTTCTTGGCTCACGTTCTTCGCTCCCGCTCGACGCGCTATTGGCGCGGAACTTGATTCCCTTGCACCGCCGCCACCCGCCATTGCCCGTCTTGCTTGACCCACACCCAAATCAGCTTCAATCGCATCACACGTTCCGGCCCTTCACCGCTCCGATACCGAAGATCCGATACCTGGTTTAAGAGCACAGTGTTCGTATATGCCCGGAACTTCTCCTCCAGGTTCTGGAACGCGACGTACTTAAGGCGGCCGGAGCTCACCAGCTCGATGTACTGGCTCTTATTGGTGTCGCCGCCACCCGGCGGAGTCCGAATGAAATCGCCCGTCAGCAGCTTCTCAAGCGCGCTGCTGTCGGCTGCGATCAGAGCCCGCTCCAGTTCGCGCGCCGACTTTCGCACCGCCTCGACATTCGCATCTTGAGCGTTCACCGCAACCGCGAGCAGCGCCATCAACCCGAGAAACTTGATCATTGTCGGAGCCTACCACAGTGTGCTCAGCGCTTTGTTTGCCTCCCGCCTCGGCAGGGTCGCGCGAGAACAAGCGGTGCGCATGCTCGCTCTACCGCCAGATTCGCCGTCCAGTCGATTATCATAGCGGAGAGGTCCGATCCGCCAGCGCTAACCCTCCGTTCATGCAACAACTGAAGCCGCTCGTTTTGCTATCGCTGTTGTCTCTGTCGTTGGCGGCTCCTCTCCGAGGTGCACCATCCCTGGCCTTGACGCTCCAACCCGACGTGTCGGGCCTGCTCAACCCCCTGTTCGCCGCGGACGCTCATGACAATCTCATCGTTGCCGGGATGGTGTCGGATTGTTCTCGTCCAGTGTTCAATCCCATCAGCTCTTGCGGCGGTTATTGGATTGCTAAGTTCGATTCCACCGGCAGCACACTACTGTTCGCGACCTACCTGGGAGCGCCCTATACGGCGGGACAGGATCGCGGAGCCGTACTCCGCGATATCGCTGTCGATCCTGCCGGCAACATCGTCCTGCTGAGTACGGTGACACAGCCTTCGCTTCCGGCCGTGAATGCGATCCAACCGGCGCTGAAGGGCACATCCAATCTGCACCTTTGTAAGCTATCGCCAGATGGTTCTACGATCTTATACGCAACTTACCTCGGCGGCAGCGGGAGCGATTTCGCGATATCGCTGGCGCTCGACCGCGCCGGTGCGCCTTACGTCAACGTGATCACAATCTCCGATGACTTTCCGAGCGCCGGCCCCTCGCAACAAGCCCCAAGCCGGTTCAACATCGTCAAGCTCTCTGCCGATGGCCAGCGGCTGGACTACGTTGTGCCGTTCCATCCGCAGTATCAGGGCGGGACCCTGAGCGTGGACGCCTCTGGCTCGGCTGCGATCAGCACCTTGAATGAGATCTTCAAAATCTCGCCCGATGGAAGCGTTGTCCGAATCATTCCTTTGCCGGAATGGGTTTTCGGGCTGGGCGCGCTTTCCTTTCTGACACCGGACGGTGGCTACTGGGCGGCAGGCACCGTTGCCGACGCCGAACTTCCTGTCACGCCCGACGCTGCGCAACCTTCGAATATGCTCCTGCCGTATCTTCGCATCGAGCAGGGCAGCGCGTATCCCGCGGCGCAGCCGATGACCGGCTTCGGCATTAATGCCTTCGCCGTCGATCCCGTTGAGCGTTTTCGCATCTATGCCGCCACGGCCACAGGACTGTTCAAGTCCGAAGACAACGGCTGGACATGGACGCAGATTTATCCCTCAGGCGTTCAGTCCGTTCTTGTGGATCCGTTCGACCAAAACACTCTTTACATCGCGACGGTGCGATATTCGAGCGGCTACCTGTTTCGCTCCAGCGACCGGGGGCAGACCTGGTCGCCCTTATCTCCTTTCCTTGAGACCGCGTTCGGCGGGTTGCCCATCGTGCTGGCCGCCGATCCACATACTCCCGGCAAACTATACATCGCCGGCGGGCCCTTGTTTGAAACCAGCGACGGCGGGCAAACCTGGATACCGGTGAGCGGAGGTTGGGCGCCTCCATTACCGCCCCAGATGCCGGACGGCAGCGGACAGCTTAGCAACAAAGCCGTAAGCGTCGTCGTCGATGGCACCGCCGGCCGCGTTTATGTTCTGGCGCTTACTTCGTGCATCGGGTTCTGTCCACTGGTCTACACGCTCTCGCGAAGCGGCGACGGTGGGGCGACGTTCACCTTTCTCAATCAGGCCTTCGTTCCCCAGATCGATCCTTCCACCGGCGATGTGTTCGAGCTCAATGTCCCCGCCGGACAGATCACCGTCTTCCGCAGCGGGAATTTCGACGCGCCTGAAATCCTGAATAGCCCGGGGCGTGTTCTGTCGATGGCCTTCGATCCCGAAAATCCCGGGACAATTTATGTCTCGGTCGATACCGGCGGGATTTTCCAAAGCACTGATGGCGGCCAGACTTTCCAAGTCCTGGCAACGCTCCCGAAACCGTCCTCAGTGCTGGCCGTCGGAGACGGCCAGGTAATTCACGCTGGTCAGCCAGCGGGCTCGGTCGATGGATTCGCCTTCAGATTCGATGCGATGGGCAACGTCGTTTATGGCACCTATTTTGGCGGTGGGACGACTCGCATCAAAGCGGCCGCTCTCGCTCCAAACGGACACATCTTCTTGGCCGGAAGCACAGGCCCCGGGCTGCCATTGGCGAATCCAATCCAGTCTGCTTTCGGGGGTGGAAACACCGACGCATTTCTGGCCGAGTTGGACGCCGCCGGCTCGCTGATCAGTTCCACGTATCTGGGAGGCCCGGCGGATGAAGAGATCGATTCCATCCGCATACTGACCGACGGCTCGATTCTCGCTGTCGGCAGCACCGTAACACCTATTCCGGACACTTACCCCACGCCGGTCTCCGCACTCTGGCGGATTGCACCCTAGAGCGCGCGCGTTTCGAGAGCGCACCCGCCGGCCGGTCTATTTCTTCACGTACTTGGTCAGAGTCTGGCGCCCCACTTCGGCCGCGTATACGTTGCCTTGGGTGTCCACTCCGACGCCCTCAGCCCCCAGGATCGTGGTCGTGTCCGGGTTCTGCTCGTTGGACGGAATGAATGCCTTGATCGATCCATCCTTGGCGCTGCCGATCCAGATTCCGCGTTTGAACCCGGGGTTGCGCGCAGTATTCGATTCCGAGTCGACCACGTACATGGTGTCGTCTTTGGCGATGAAGATTCCGCTGGGACGGCCGAACTGCTTCCATTCGTCCAGGAAATTTCCGTCCTGGTCGAATATCTGGATCCGATTATTGCCGCGGTCGCCGACGAACACGCGTCCCTGGGAATCGATCGCGATGGTGTGCGGAATATTGAACTCTCCATGAGCCGAGCCTTTCTTACCCCAGCTCTTGATGAACTTTCCATCCTTGGAGAATTTCACAATGCGCGCGTTGGTGTTCCCGCCATGCCCATCGGCGACGAAGATATCCCCGTTCGCGGCGATCGCAACGTCAGACGGCGAATTGAACGTGTTCGGGCCATCGCCGGAGACGCCCGCCTCGCCCAGTGTGAGCAGGACTCTTCCATCCGGACTGAACTTAAAAACCTCTTCTCCTTTTCCGTCCTTGCTACGCCCGTCGGTCACCCAGATATTACCGTCAGCATCGATAAATAATCCGTGAGGCTGAACGAACATGTTTTGGCCGAAGCTGGCCAGGAGCTTTCCGTATGAATCGAATTTGAGTAATGGCGGCTCGCCCCGATGGAATACCCAAACGTTGCCGGCGGAATCTCCGTCCACCGAAATAACCTGGCCCCAATGCATGCCGGCGGGCAGCTGCGCCCAGTTGTCCACCTCGCGGTACGGATTCGGCGGAAGATTGGCAGCGCTCGCGCCCACGATCGCGGCACAGAAGAAAACCGGAAGCACCATCTTCAAATTGAATTGCTGCAACATTGCATGTCCTTACGTTCCATGAATCAAGCTCTCAGCAGGCTAACATATCCGGCCAAGTCGCGATTGAGAGGACGCCAAAGCGGCTGGGCTCCGATCGCACTCGTCTGTCGCGTCGCCGGCATCGCTGGGTCGACCATAGTGCGTCATTTAACGCACACCCATCAGGCGCCTCGCGCAGCTTACGGAGTGTTCTACATATTTATCGCAATCCGCCCCTGGCACCCGGCTTGCAGCATCGGTAATTGCGTTGGAAGTGAAAGGAGCCACAGCTACTGTGACCGTAGTCCGCGAGCCGAAGAAGTCTGCGGCTCGCACGCCTAAAGTGCAAGGCGAGTAGGAGCGTTTGGCGAGGGAACTCTTGTTACCCGCATCCAATCCGGCAACCGCGATTGTCGCGACGTCGAAACCGCACGAGTCGCGGCGCTGGCTGAAGCCGCGCGTCCCCAAGGAGCAGTTGCATCGGCTCGCACCACCGCGCCCAAAACCTCAGCGCCTTGGTTTCATCGATTATTGGGACCGAGCCCGCCGCCTCACCTTTGCGTGGTGGCTCTGGCTGGCGGCCGCCCTGGTCCTATACGCGCTCGGCCCTTGGTACATCGCGTTGGTCGCTGGCGCGCTCTCCTTCGTCTTCTACAACACCTCCGCCGACCTGCACCCCGCCGTCTACGTTCTCCAGCCCAGCTTCGATGCGGATTCGGCCGATTTTCGCAATACGCTGGCCGGAATGACGGGCATGCCTCTTGTCGAAGGCAACCAGATCACCCTCTACAATAATGGCGACGAGTTCTACCCCGCCATGCTTCAAGACATCGAAGCCGCGGAGTCCTCCATTACCCTGGAGCAGTTCATCTTCTTGGACGGCCTGGTTGGCCGGCGCTTTGCCGAAGCTTTTGCGGAGAAGGCGCGTGAAGGAGTCGCGGTCAAGGTTCTCGTTGACGCGATCGGCTCGTCGACTTTGGGCGAACCGATTTTGCGAATCCTGGAAGCCGGTGGCTGCCAGCTAGCGTGGTTTCGTCCCATTCATTGGTACACGCTCAACCGCGCCAACCTGCGCACACACCGCAAGTCGCTCATCGTCGACGGGCGCATTGGCTATACCGGGGGCGCCGGATTAGCCGATCATTGGCTCGGCACCGCGCTCGACGCGAGCGAATGGCGCGATATGGAGATCCGCGTCGCCGGCCCCGCTGTTGCCGTGCAGCAGAGCGGGTTCGCGCAAAACTGGCTTCTCTTCACGGGCGAAGTTCTCAGCGGCCCCGAGTTTTTCCCCGCACCCGAGCACGCTGGCAACCTGGAAGTCCAGACCATCCTTAGCTCGCCCAGTTCGGGCGCCAACGCCGTTGCCACGATGCACAACATCGCCATCCAATGCGCCCGGCGCTATCTGCACATTGCCAACCCATACTTCATCCCCGGCGCCCGCCTCATCGACATGCTCGCCCGCGCTTGCCAGCGCGGCGTCTCGGTCAAATTGATGGTTGCCGGGCGGCACAACGATACCTGGTGGGCCCGCCAGAATAGCGTACGCCTTTACGGAAGGCTACTGGAAGCAGGCGTCGAGATTTACGAATTCCAGCCCACCATGCTGCACCAAAAGACCATGGTGGTGGACGGCGTCTGGGCCACTGTAGGCACGGCCAATTTCGACAACCGCTCGTTTGCCCTAAGCGAGGAAACCACTGTCTGCTTTCACGATCCTGCTTTAGTCGCCCAGCTCGAGGCCACCTTCCAAGCCGACCTGAAGTCCTGCGAAAAGATCGATCTGGACGCCTGGCGGAAACGAGGCGTGTGGCAGCGCGTCAAGGAAATAGGCGCCGCGTCAATCGAGGACCAGGTCTAGCCGGCTTGCGATGCGAACCTTGCGAATTGCCACTTACAACATTCATAAAGGCCGCGGCATGGACGGACGCACCCGTGTGGAGCGCATCGCGCGCGTGCTCGAGAAGATTGATGCCGATATCGTCGCCTTGCAAGAAGTGGTCAGCCGCGATGGCCGCTTCATCGAAGACCATCAGGCCGGCTACCTGGCAGGCCGCCTGAAGCGTTGTTACGCGCTGGGCGAGACCCGGAAACACCGCGGCGGCATCTACGGCAATGTCACTCTGAGCCGCTGGGATTTCGAGCACGTGCAAGCCGTCGACCTGTCAGTCTCCGGCCGCGAGCGCCGCGGCGCGCTCCGCACCGACATTCGCGTCCACGGCCATCTGCTCCATGTCTTCAATCTGCATTTAGGCACCGCGCACCACGAGCGCAGGAAGCAAGCGGTTCGCCTGATGGATGCCGACCTGCTCCGAGCCGTGGATATCGCCGGGCCGCGCGTCGTCCTCGGCGATTTTAACGACTGGACTCACGGACTGGTCACCCGAACGCTGCACAGCGAACTCCATTTTGATGATCTGGCCGAGAGCCTTCCACGCAAGCGAAACTATCCGTCCATCCTCCCGCTCGTCCACCTCGACCATATTTACTACGATCACCATTTCAAGCTAATGCGGGGCGGATTCGAACGCGACCGCCTCACGCTGGTCGCCTCCGATCATCTGCCCCTCATTGCCGAACTGAAGCTGACCGATTGATCCCGTGCTCGCACGGGTCGATTGACATGCCCTGGCTGACGTCAGCCATCATGACGTGGTGAGCCGTGTTGTTCATCCTGAAGCGCGCTGGCTGCGTCCCGAGCCGCGAACCTGGCCTCGCGCTGTGCTCGACCGCATGGTCGACTGGGCGCTCCCCGGCGCGCGAATCTTGGAGGTTCATCGACTCGAGGACGGTATACGCAACAGCAATCTCAAGCTGTATCTACACGGGGCGGCCGAGCCCTTCGTGCTTCGGATCTACGAACATCACGCCTCGCTGTGTCAGAAGGAACTCGATCTTAGCTCTTTGCTCGCCAAATCCGTTCCTCAGCCTGAAATCGTCGCAGCTGCCCCGTCCGGTTATGAGGAGCTTCCGCCGTTCCTGTTGAAACGCTTCGTCGAGGGTATCACATTTCGCGAACTGCGCCGCTGCGGCGACCGCGATGCGATCAGCCAGGCGGCGTATGCGGCCGGCACGATCCTGGCGGCAATACACCAGGTCAGGTTTCCGCGGCCCGGTTGGCTCGCTCCTGGCCTCGAGATCGGCTCGCCGCTCGCTGAAGGGCCCGACCCGGTTCCCCATTTCATTGATTCGTGCTTATCAGCCGAAGCACTTCGACGCAGGGTGCCGCATGACTTGCGTTCCCGTATTCATCGGATGGTCTGGGATTCGGCCGGGCCGCTCCGCATTGCCGCTCAAGAAAGCTACCTGGTTCACGGCGACTTCAACAAGCGAAACCTCATCGTTCGCGGCCAGGAGGGCGGATGGCGAGTTGCAGCGGTGCTGGACTGGGAATATGCCGTTTCCGGATCGCGGTTCGCCGATGTTGCCAACTTTCTGAGGAGCGAGTCAGAGTCGCGCCCGCTAGCCGAACCGTACTTCTCAACCGGCTATGTCCAAGCGGGAGGCACTCTGCCGGAAAACTGGCTGTTTCTTTGCAGGCTGGTCGACTTGACCGCCATCTGCGGTGCACTCACGGTGGAACAATTGCCGCCAGACGCGGCAAGCGAATTAGTCGAATTCATCACTGCCACTGCTGCGCGCTGAGTTCCACGGCGAAGCCGCCCAAATCCGAGCGTACGACCTTGCCGATCGCCGCCAATTGCAATGGAACTTTGCACGGAAGCTGAGGGCCTGCCTGCTAAACTGAAAGTCTCTCATGGAGTTGGAAAAGACATACGAACCGCAGCGCTTCGAGCCGCATTGGGCCGAACGCTGGGTGGAATCCGGCATTTTTCACGCCGACGCGAAAGCTCCAGGGCCGCGTTTTTCGCTGGTTGTCCCGCCGCCCAACGTCACCGGCTCGATGCATATCGGCCATATGCTGGAGCATTCGTTGATCGACGCGGCCATCCGCTGGCGACGCATGTCTGGTTACAACACGCTGTTCCTGCCCGGGGTCGATCATGCGGGTATTGCCACGCAAATGCTTGTGGAACGCAGCTTGACCGCTGAGGGCACGACGCGCCAGCAGCTGGGGCGTGCGGAGTTCGTTCGCCGCGTTTGGGAGTGGAAAGAGCGCTACGGCAGCCGCATCACCCAGCAGATGAAGCGTATCGGCGATAGTTGCGACTGGAGCCGCGAGCGTTTCACCTTGAGTCCCGAGCTTTCCCGCGCTGTGCTGGAGGCGTTCGTGCGCCTGTACGAGCGCGGCCTCATCTACCGCGGCACCTACATGGTCAACTGGTGCCCCGGCTGTCAGACCGCATTGTCCGATCTCGAAGTTAAGCACGAGGACACGCAAGGCTCGCTCTGGCACATCCGGTATCCGCTGAAAGACGGCTCGCGGGCCCTAGTGGTTGCCACCACGCGTCCTGAAACCATGCTCGGCGATACAGCCGTCGCGGTCAATCCGGCCGATCCCCGGTATGCCGATCTTGCAGGGACCACCGCGGTCCTGCCGCTCATGAACCGCGAGATTCCCATCATCTTCGATGAAGTGGCCGATCCGCAGTTCGGCACCGGCGTGGTGAAGGTGACGCCGGCGCATGACCCGAACGACCTCGAGGCAGGGAAGCGCCACAACCTGCCGCACATCAAAGTGATTAACGAGTTGGGCAAAATGACCGCCGAAGCGGGGCCATACGCTGGCTTGGATCGTTTCGCTGCCCGTAAACGCGTGGTAGCCGACCTGGAAAGCCAGGGCCTTCTCGAGAAAATAGAGCCGTACACGCTGGCTATCAGCAAATGCGATCGCTGCGGCACCGTGGTCGAGCCGCTCGTCTCCACACAGTGGTTCGTAAAAACAAAGCCGCTCGCAGCCAAAGTTTTGGATGCCGTAAACGGTGGCCGCATCGTCTTCGTCCCCGATAACTGGAACAAGACCTTCTTCAATTGGATGGAGAATATCCGTGACTGGTGCATCTCGCGCCAGCTCTGGTGGGGACATCGCATCCCGGCCTGGCATTGCGCGGCTTGCAGCAAGATCACCGTGACGCGCCAAGCTCCGGCTCAGTGTGCGCATTGTGGATCGAGCAACATCGAGCAGGATCCGGACGTGCTCGATACCTGGTTCAGTTCGAGCCTGTGGCCCTTCTCCACTTTGGGTTGGCCGGACGACACAGAGGACTTGCGCACTTACTACCCCACCTCTCTGCTGATCACCGGCTACGACATCCTGTTCTTCTGGGCCGCGCGAATGATGATGATGGGCCTGGAACTGACCGGGGAGGTGCCGTTCCGGGAAGTACATCTGCACACCTTGGTGCGCGATCCGCAGCGCAAGAAGATGTCCAAGACCAAGGGCAACGTGGTCGATCCGCTCGATATCAACGACCGCTTCGGCACAGATGCCGTGCGGCTGGGACTCATGATGTCGGCTGCGCCGGGCACGGACATTACTTATTCCGAAGACCGGATGATGTCCTCACGCCAGTTCGGCAACAAGATCTGGAACGCTGCCAGGCTGATCTTAATGAACCTGGAAGCATCCGGCGTCGCACCCACTTTGCCGGAACCAGGCACACGCGAGACGTTGGAGGACCGGTGGATATTCAGCCGGCTCAGCCGCACGGCTGCGTCCGTGAATCGCGCGCTCGCGCAGCATCGCTATCACGAAGTCGCCGAAGAGCTATGGCAGTTCTTCTGGCATGATTTCTGCGACTGGTATCTGGAAATCAAGAAGCTCCGCCTCGCGCCTAATTCCGGGCTAACGAACGACTGGCGCAACCTGCTCAGCGTGTTCGGCACCTATCTCCGCCTGCAGCACCCAATCATGCCGTTCATTACCGAGGAGCTATGGCACCGCTTCGGCCAGACGCGTTCCATCGCCCTTGCGCAATACCCGAAAGCTGATGCGACCGACGAAGCGGCCGAGCGCGAGATGGGTCTAATGCAGGATATGATCGTGGCGGCGAGGCAGATGCGCGCCGATCATGGTCTGGACAAGAAGCTCTTGCTCGAAGGCGTGCTGTATTGCCGCAACGGGTCCAAGACTGTCGAACTTCCGGTGATTGAAAAGCTTGCCACGGTGAAGCTGGATGTGCGCACGGGCTCGGCGCCGGAGTTAAACGGCGCCGTGCGCTCGACGCCCGAGTTCGATCTGGTGCTGCGCCTGCCCGAAGTCGATCTGTCGGTGCAGCGCGCCCGCCTGGGCAAGGAAATCGAGCAACTCGAAAAAGCTATCGCGGACAAAGACCGGCAACTGGCTAGCGACAAATTCCTGAGCAGCGCCCCGGCGCAAATCATCGAATCGCTACGGGCTAAGCGGGCTGAACAGGCGGCTCAACTCGAAAAGAGCCGCGCCACGCTAACCACTCTGAAATGACCGCAGCCGAGATTGTGGCGAACGCACTGGCGGAAGACGTCGGCACGGGCGACGTGACCACCGAATTGTGCGTTCCCGCCGATCGGCGAGCGATTGCCCGGTTCATTGCGCGGGAGCACGCCGTGCTTGCAGGTGTCCAGCTGCTTCCCTTGCTATATGACGACGTCGAGATCAGCGCCGCGAACGGATCGCTTCTGAAGCCCGGCGATGAGATCGCAATCGTACGAGGAAGCGCGCGGCAGCTTTTGACGCGCGAGCGCGTCTCGCTCAATTTCTTACAGCACCTGAGCGGCATCGCGACTCTGGCGCGTAAATTCGTGGATGCAGTTGCGGGAACGAAGTGCCGAGTCCTGGACACGCGCAAAACGACGCCCGGACTCAGGCAACTCGAGAAGGACGCCGCGCGGGCGGGCGGCGCAACCAACCACCGCATGGGCCTTTACGACGCGGTCCTGATCAAGAACAACCACATCACCGCGGCAGGCGGCGTTCGCGCCGCGTTGGAGGCGGCCCGCGCGGCTCATCTGCCGGTCGAAATCGAAGTCCGCACGCGGGCCGAACTGGATGAAGCGCTGGCTTGCGGCGCCAAGTCGCTGTTGCTCGACAATTTGACGCCAGCCATGGCAAGCGAGTGGATCGCCCACATCGCAGGCCGCGCCACGGTGGAACTCTCGGGCGGCATCACGCTCGAAAACGCCCGCGCGTACGCCGAGGGCGGCGCGGACTTCATCTCCTCCGGCGCGATTACGCACTCGGCGCAGGCGGTCGATATTCATTGCCGATTGGAGCTTGCTTAAGCCGTGCCGTTCGATCTGGCGTGGGTTCAGGCGCGATTGCCGGCCCGACGAATCGATTGGCATTCCACGATCGGCTCCACGATGACTGAAGCCAGCCGCCTGGCAGCTGAAGGCTGCCCCTCGGGCACAGTGGTCGGCGCGGATGCACAGAGTGCCGGGCAGGGCCGCTACGGCCGAAGCTGGTTATCGGAAGCCGATGCCGGGCTATACGTCTCGGTCGTTCTGCGCTACAACTTTGCGCCTGGTGAGGCGCCGGTTGTGACGCTGGCGCTCGGATTAGCCACGGTGGAGGCGATTCTCAAGACCACCGATATCGCCTGCGACCTCCGCTGGCCGAACGACGTGTTGATCGGGCCCAAGAAATGCGCGGGCATCCTCACTCACATGGAAGGCTCGGCAATCGTTGCCGGAATCGGCATCAACGTCAATCAGCCTAGCTTCCCGCCGGATTTGAGCGAGATTGCGACGTCGCTGCGCATAGTGTCAGGCCGCGCGCAATCGCGCGAGCGCCTGCTGGTAGACTTGCTCGTAAATATGGACCGCTACTGTGCGCTGCTCGAAAAGGAAGGCCCGGATCCGATTCTCAAGCTCTTTTCGCGCGCCTCCAGCTACGTGTCCGGCCGGCGCGTTACAGTAGACCTCGGTTCCGGCGCTGTGTGCGGCACGACTGCAGGACTGAATGAGTCGGGGTTTCTGATGCTTCGAAGCGACGACGGAAGCGAACATGTAATCATCGCCGGAGGCGTGCGGCCATGCTCTTAGCTCTGGATGCAGGCAACAGCAATATCACCATAGGCGCGTTTGAAGCCGGCGCGTTGATCCGGCGCTGGCGCCTCCGCACCATTCATGAACAAACCGCGGATGAGTGGGGTGTGTTGATGCGCAACCTGTTCGCGCTCTCCTCGCTCGACCTGACGAAAGTGGATGGCATTATCATAGCCAGCGTGGTGCCGATGCTGGATGCGCCGCTGGCCGCGATGGCCGAGCGCTACTTCCACACCACGCCGCTGTTCGTGACGCCGGATACGGATATGGGCATTCAGGTTCTGTACGACAACCCGCGCGAAGTGGGCGCCGACCGCGTGGTGAACGGCACCGCGGCCTTCTATCGCTACGGCGGGCCCGCGGTGGTTGTGGATCTCGGCACCACGATCAACTTCGATGTGGTGTCCGCGAAAGGCGATTACTTGGGCGGAATGATCTGTCCCGGAATCGGAATGTCGATCAGCGGACTATTCGGACGGACGGCAAAGCTGCCGATGGTCGACTTTCGCGAACCAGCGCGGCTAATCGGTAAGAACACCGTGGATAGCATTCGCTCCGGGCTGTTCTATGGATTCGTCGGCTTGATCGACGGAATCCTGCAGCGCGTAATCGGAGAAATGGGAGCCGAAACCAAGACCATCGCCACTGGCGGGCAGGCCCGGCTGGTCGCGGCAGCCTCGCGCTGTATCAAAGAGATCAATGAAGACCTGACGCTGGAAGGCCTGGAAATCATATGGCGGCGGAACCAGAAGAAGTAAACTGGCCTTCCAACTACTTCAACTACTTCACCGAAGTCGAGGAACACTTCCAAAAGGCGCGCGGGACGGGACTGTTTCTGATGTCGCCGCTGGATTGGGCGCTGCTGGAGGCATGGAAGAACGCGGGCGTGCCGCTAAAAGCCGTGCTGCGCGGTATCGATCTGGCGTTTGAGAACTGGCGCGCGAAGCGCAATCGCGCGCAGATGGTGAACTCGGTGGCGTATTGCACGCAAGCGGTGATGTCCGAGGCGCAAGCGATGGCCGGCGTCGCTCAGCCGCGTACCCGGAAAGAAGCGCCGGCGCCATTCAGCATCGAGGAGCTCGAGAGATACCTGCGGGCGAACGCGGGCGAGATCCGAAAGCAAGAGATATACCGCGAGATCGCGGCTGCGGTGGAGCGCCTGGCGGACGATGTTGAGAAGCTCTTCGGAGACTTGGAGGATTTAGAGCGGCGGCTGACGGCGCTGGAAGACAAAATGGTGGCGCTGGCGCGGTCGCGACAAAGCGACGACGATCTGCTGCGGGCGCGCCGCGAGCTGGATGTGCAACTTCGCCCGTATCGCGGCAAGATGACGGCTGAGCAGCTGGCGATGCTGGAGAAGCAATACCTGGAGCGGCAGGTATTGGAATCGGCGGGGCTGCCGAGGCTGAGCCTGTTCTATTTGACGTGAGCGGCCGCCGGGCGCCCGTCTTCGGTAAAATTGAGGCATAGCGCAGAGCGTTTGCATGAATTCCCGCCGCAAATTCATTGGCACGATGGCGACTGGTTTCGCGACCACGCTGGCGTCGCAGAGCGTATTCGGATCGAACGAACGAATCCGCCTGGGGCTGATCGGCGCGGGGGCGCGCGGCATGGAGCTGCTGCGCTGGGCCGCGGCGTGTCCGAACGTGGATGTAGGCGCGATTGCCGATATCTACAGCAAGAACCTGGATGCGGCGCGCCAGGCCGCGCCGGTCGCACAGGCTTACTCCGATTACCGGCGGCTGCTGGATGACAAGAGCATCGATGCGGTGCTGATCGCTACGCCGCCGCATCTGCATTGCGAGCACTTCGTCCATTCGCTCGAAGCGGGCAAACACGTCTATCAAGAACGGATCATGGCGTTCACGCTGGAGCACGCCAAGCGCATGCGGGCGGCGCACCGCGGCGCGCCTCGGCTGACGGTGCAGGTTGGCCACCAATCCTGCTCGTCGGGCCAGATGGCCGACGCGGCCAGGTTTGTTTCGAGCGGTCAAGTAGGCAAGATAACGGCGATCCACATGCGCTGGTTCCGGAACACGCCGCGCGGCAAACCGTCGTGGATACGGCCGGTGCATCCGGCGATGACGGCGGAGAACGTTGTCTGGGACGCATTCCTGGGTGAGGCGCCGCGCTGCGATTTCGATGCGGACCGTTATATCAACTGGCGGATTTACTCGGACTATTCCGGCGGCAGCGTCCACGAGAACCTGTCGCAGCAGCTGGCGTTCTGGTACGCAGCGCTGAAGCTGCAAGTGCCCGAGGCGGTGATGATGAATGGCGGCGTGTACCTGTGGAAGGACGGCCGCGAAGTTCCGGACACGATGAGTGTGGCGCTGCAGCAACGCGAGGAGATGCTGATCACTTGGGACTCAGGCTTCGGCAACAACCAACTCGGAGTAACTGAGGACGTGCTGGGAACGGACGGAACTATTTCGCGGGGGCAAGCGATCCGGTATGTACCGCAGAAAGTGAACCGGCCCGATGGCGCGGAGTTACTGGGCCGGACGATTACTCCGCCACATACTCACTTACAAAACTTCTTCGACTGCATCCGCTTGGGGCGCGAGCCGAACTGCGGATTCGAGACCGGCTACCGGGTTTCGATCGCATGCCGGATGGCGCTCGAGAGCTACCGCCTGGGACGGACGGTTCGCTGGGACGCAGCGCGCGAAGAGATGGTCTAAGAGCCAGGCGTCTTCTCGAGCTGCTGCTTGGCCCACAGACGGTCGGGGTTCAACTCCAGAGACTTCGCGATAGCCTTGCGGGCCTCCTCAGGCTGATTGGCGCGGCGCAGCGCGATGCCCAGCCACAGCCAAGCATCGGCATTTTTCGGATCTAAGTCGATCGCTTTGCGGAAGTCTTTAATGGCTAAGTCAATGCCGCCCCCGAAGGCAGGAGGCAGGTAGTAATTGCCGACGCCGTGACTTACATAGTTTACGGACGAATTAGGGTCTAATTCGATTGCCTTATTGACTGCCTCGAGCGCGCACTTACCGTACTTAATGGCACTAAGTGAGTTACCCGAGATAATCTGACCGCACAGGGTTCCGAGAATGCGCTGGTGCTCGGCAGAATCGGGCTTTAAGGTGACGGCGCGTTCGGCCGCATCGATGCCGGTTTGAGCCAGGGACTTGGTTGCGCCCTTGTCGCGCAGTTCGGTTGCGACCTCTGCGTAGTAAGATGCCGCGAGGGCGAGGCGGTACTGAGAAGCGGGATCGTTGGGCTGCTTGCTGGCGGCGGCGCGGCGATCGTTTAGGATCTTTTCGAGCGCGGCGCGGTCCTGATGATCGCGGGCCTTGAGGAGTTCTGGGTCATTGGCGGCGTTGGCGATAGCGAGTACAAAGATGAAGATGGCAAAGCGCTTCATATTTATGTAGTCTAAGACGCGAGTTGGACTAGAGCGTTGCAACTTTTCTTTGAACCAGCAGGAAATAAAGGCCCAGCAGCGCGAGGAGCACACCGTTACAAGCGATTACTTTGGGGGCCGAGAACTTGCTGACCAAGGCGCCCACGATCAAGCTGCCGAAGGGCGTGCCGCCCCGGAAAGCGACGTTATAGACGCTCATGACGCGGCCGCGCATCTCATCAGAGGTGATCATTTGCACCAGAGAACTGATGGTAGTGAAGACGGCCAGGAGCATGCCGCCGGCCAGGAACAGGAGAACGTAGCTCAGGATGAGCGAGGACGAGAGCGCGAAGGTTGTAATGAGAGCGCCCAGGCCGACCAGCATGAGCAGGGCATAGCGGCCCTGATGTTTGTATTTGCCGAGTCCAGCGACGATAAGAGCGCCGCAGATGGAGCCGATTCCGAGGCAGACCAAAAGGCTCGAATACAGCCTGGGATCGCCGTGATAGACATCGCGCGCGAAGACGGGCAAGACAACGATGATGGGGAACGCGAGCAACGTCATAGAGAACGCGAGAACGATGAGCGCCTCCATGGTTCCTTGCTTCCGAATGAAATGAAAGCCCTGGCCCATGCTTTTGAGGACGGACTCGCCGCTCTTGTTTGGGACGAAGTGTGGGTTGATGATCAGCAGAGTGATGATGACGGCGATGAACGAGATGCCATTCAGGGTGAAGCACCAGGCCGCGCCGATGGCCAATGCGAGCGCGCCAAGCATCGGTCCGATGACGCGCGCGAGGTTGAATTGGATGGAGTTGAGTGCGATGGCGTTGGGCAGGTCGGGCGATTTAACGAGCGTAGGAATGAGGGCCTGATATGCGGGGCCGCCAAAGGACTGAGCGGTTCCCACGATGAACGAGAGCGTGAGAATCTCCCAGATGCGGACCACGCCGGTGGCGAACAGAATAGCCAGTGTGAAGGCGCAGGCCATCTGGACGATTTGGGAGCCGAGCAGGAGTTTCTGGCGTTGGGTGCGGTCGGCGAACACACCGCCAACGAGCGAGAACAGAACGATGGGGATGGTGGCGAGAAAATTGTCCAGGCCGAGGAGCGTGGGATTTTTCGAGATCTCCAGCACCATCCAGGCTTGCGCGAGGACCTGCATCTGGGTGCCGATCTGGGACGTGCACGCACCAATCCACATGATGCGGAAGTCGCGATAGGCGAACCCTCTAAATACTCGCCTTAGCAAAGCAAAATTCCAATCAAGGCAGAGGCCGTTCTCTTTGGATTAGATGCAGAATGTTGCCGTCGCAGTCGGTGAAAAATACGAGACGGTTGCCCTGATTGTTAAACGGCTCACCGAGAAAATTGACGTTACGGCGCTTGAGTTCCTGGGTGGCGTGATCGAAATCGGCGACGCTGATCGCCAGGTGGCGGATACCGGGGTCTTTCATTTGCTGGGGGACGCGCTCGCCGGCGGAGGGAATGATTTCGAGCATGGAGCCGTCGGCGGCGCGGACAAAGTAGTTACCGTCGTAGGTGTGGTTGATGCGGAAATCGAGGTGTTGGACGTACCAGTCCGCGAGCTTCTTCGGGTCAGGCGAAGCGATGGCGGTGTGCTCTAAACCGAGGAACATAAATCAGGATTGTAGCAAGCGCGCGGGAGTGCGTGCGTCGCGAGCGGGTGAAAGTTGGGGCGAAGAAGCAGGAGTGCCGCCGGCAGCGGCGAGTTGGGGCACGGAGGTTGCGTCGCGGGTGCCAGTGGACGCGTCTGAAGCAGGCCGGATCGTGAGCGATGTGGTGGACTTTGCTGCGGGCGAGCTTTCCGGCGGGGAAGTGACCGATTCGGAAGCAGTCGACTTCATGGGGGAAAGATCAAGCGGCGGCGGGGTCCCGGTAGCTGCAGACTGCGGCGAATCGTCCGGCAGCGGTAAAGCCAAGTAAGCATTGGACGGGACGGGATTGGTAGGTTCGTTTGTGCAATTTTTGTTTTTACTGTTCGGATCAGGGGCGCTGGGCGTGTGGGACGGTCCGCGGAGCTTTTGTAGCTGGAGGAGCGTTTTAAGCGCGCGGAAGTAGGTGCGTTCGAGGCGGGCTTGGACGCGGTAGAGGAACGAACAAGAGCCGGAGCAGTTTTCGAAGCCCTTAGCGAGGGCTTGAACCGGCGTGAGCGGCTCGTCTTCGTCGCCGTCTTCGTAGTTGTCCTGATGGTCTTGCTCGATTTCCTCGATGGAGTTGGCCAGGAGCTGGGTTTCGATGAGGGCGAGGCGGTTGAGACGCCATTTGGCGGCGGCGATCTCGTGGACCAGGTCGAGTTCGACTTGACCAGCGGGGCGGAAGTGCTGGAGGTAGCCGTCCAGCAGGCGTTGGTAATCGGCAGGGTCTTCGCAAGGGAGGACGATGGTTTGGGCGGTAAGGCCGTGGCGGATGGCGTTCTGAGAAGAGCGCTGTTTGCCGGCTTTGGTTTTGGGGCCGCGGGATTTGGCGCCGTTTTCACGTGCGGACTGGGATTTTCGAAGAGAAGGCATATTGGTGGACCTCGGTGGATCAGGGTAGCGGGGCAAACCGGCAGGCTAGCAACCGCCGCGGGGCAAGCGGTTGCAGCGGCTAGAAATGGAAGTGGAGCAGTGGCGTGACTCGCGGGAGGCCGGCGCAGGCGCCGTTGCGAGCCGTGCAGGTGATTGCGCCGTCTAGGTTTATGCGAGCCAGGACGATGTCGCTCAAAGTTTCGGCGGTGTAGCCGATAAGGAACGGCGGGAGAAGAACGCATTGCGCCGTTCCGCTTTGCAACACCGTGCCGACCGTGGAAACACGCTGGTTGAGCTGGCGCTGATTCTGACGCCGTTCCTTGCGCTCTGTTTATCCGTGGTCGAGCTTGCGCTGCCGATTTTCAAGAAGAGCACGCTGGTGGACGCGGTGCGGGAAGGCTGCCGGTACGGCATCACCTTCCAGACCACGTACAAGGGCAATACCTACGCGAGCCAGACCGCGGCGGTCAAAGCGGTGGTCGAGGCAAATTCAATGGGTTATCTGGACGCCAGCAACGCGAACCTTATCAGTGTCACCTATTACGACCAGGTCACGTTCGCCGACGTGACGCGGACTTCGAATGCAAACGCAGACGGAAACATCATTAAAGTTTCGGTGACCGGGTACACGCACAACTGGATTGACTCCATTGGGTGGACGTACGGGTCGCGGGCATTCCAGGTCACCGGGAATCCGCTGACGATCAACGCGAGTTCGGCCGACCGGCTGGAATCGCTGCCAACGGGCAGCACCCGGCCTACGCCGTGAGGGAAAAATGAAATCGGGTAAGAGATCGAGACAGCAAACCGGCCATAGCATTCTTGAATTCGGGCTGATCGTGATTCCAACGGTGTACTTGCTGCTGGGGGTGGTGGTGATCGGAATCAACTTGGGCCGGGCCGTGCAGGTAGCGCAGATCTGCCGCGATGCCGATTCGTTATTTGTCCGGGGCGCGGCGGTTTACACGTCGTCGGCGCAGTCCTTCATAGCTCAGCTTGGGGCGGGGATGAATCTGCAGACCAGCGGCGGCGACGGGCTAGTAACGCTTTCCAAGGTACAGTTCATTCCGGACGCGTCCTGCGGGAGTCCCGGCAGTTCGGGATATGCCAACTGCACAGTAGGACAGACGAGGTTGTTGCAGCGAATCGTGTTCGGCGACACGACGCTGCCTGGCACTCAATATCCAACGCACGGAACGGTGACCTACGACTCGCTGGATCAGGTCAACAATTACCTCACGGATCCCAACGCGGTAATCGACAACTTCGCCACGCTCGCGTTTCAGCTTAAGCCCAACGAAGTGTCTTACATTGCGGAAGCACACTTCCGCAATTCGCTATCGAACCTGAACGTTTGGACGGGAACGAGTCCGGGCATCTATTCTCAGGCGTTTTTCTAAGGGCGAGGACAATGGTTAAGAAGCAAGTTAGCAGAGGCCGGCGGGAGCGAGGATTCGTGATCCTGCTGTGGAGCTGCATGATGCTATTCATCATGATTCCCGTGGTGGGGTCATCGATTGTGGGATTTTGTATACCATCAAAGCCAAGCTTCAGACGTCGGTGGATGGAGCGGCGTTAGGCGCGGCACGCAGCCTGAACCGGTCGCAAGATATCGCTTCGCAACAGACGGACGCGACTAACACGGCGGTGCGCTATTACCACGCGAATTTTCCCGGTAACTGGATGGGAGTCACGCCGGTGAACGATCCGACGGTGACGTGGCCGACGGCGCCGACGGGGACGGCGATCATCAATGTGCAAGGCGACATCGATGCGCCGACGTGGTTCATGCGGATTTTAGGGTTCAACTCGGTTCACTTGACGGCGGTAGGCCAATCCACGCGGCGCAACGTGAACATCATGCTGGTGCTGGACCGGTCCGGCTCGCTGAGCGCGGCTATCGGGACCAATTCGTGCGGCGCGGTGATCTCGGCGGCGCAGACATTCGTGAATTCGTTCTCCAACAATCGGGATCAAATTGGGATGGTGAGTTTTGGAACTTACTATCACGAGGACTTCCCGCCCACGCAGGATTTTCTGGACAGCGCGCATAGCGGGGCCAATTCGCTCTCGTCGGTAGTGCTGCCCAGACTGGTTTGCACAGGATATACGAATGCAGCCGCGGCGTTCTCCTACGCATATTCGATCCTGAAGGGCTTAAACGACCACAACGCGTTGAACGTAATTTTGTTCTTTACTGACGGGCAGCCGAATACGGTGACTTTCGGGCCTAAGTTTGGGGCCGGCTCAGGGCCGGTTCTCGTGAGGAAAGCGGGAAGTACGTGCGTGCTGGCGGGCGGTTTTACGGGTCTTTCCGGCGTACTGGCGGGCGATGTGGGGTACAGCTCGAAATCCGGGGTGCTCCGGGCAGGGCTCTTAAGCACGGGAGCTTGGGACCGGCCGGGCACCGGAACGTCTGCGTATCCGGCGCCGGACGACAATTCCGAGTACGGCAGCGCCAACTCGATCATTGGCAGTTTGGAGGGGCGAAGCAGCGGATGCGCGTTCGTGTCGAATACGAGCAACTTCTCATCAGACGTGAACGCAATCCCAACCAGCGATGCTTGGGGGAATTCCACGACAACGACCTGGACCGGCGGAACGGAAACCGGTTTTCCGGCCAGCGTCAATACGGCCAATGTGGGAACGCTTCAAGATCTTCAGAATGCCGGGATCAACGCGCTGGACAATGCGGCGCAAAATGCGCGGGCGGATGCGGTGACCAACAGCATGCCTTACCTGGTGTACACGATCGGCCTGGGGAACGCTCCAGGCGGGGTAAACGATGAGCTGCTCAAGCGGATCGCCAACGATGTTACGTCGGGCGTACACCAGTCCGCGTACTCGGATGGCAAATACATGTTTAGTCCGAATACCGCGCAACTGACGGCGGCCTTCGCGGCGATCGCCTCCGACATTCTGCGCATTTCGAAGTAGAGTTGGTTGGGTCGCGTGGCTGGATCTCGCGATTGGCGCGTCCCAGCCAAGGCGTTGTTCGACTCCGACTTGCGCCGCACTGCTCCGAGTTGTAAGCCTCCGCGCTATTTCGCAAGCCGGAGAATGTCGGACGCGATGTCAGAGAAAGCTTGGTTGAGTTGGGTGGCGCTGGGGACATAGTAGAACGTTCCGGCTGCGTAGGTTGACTGATAAACCGCACTGGCGGGGTCGTTCGCAACGCGGCGGAGCAGTTCCTGATTGACGCTGCCGTAGATATTGGGATTTAGTCCGATGGTATAGACGACATACGGAATTCCTGCCGCGGCAGCGGCTACCCTGGCGTTCTGAGCCGCATTATCAAGAGTATTGATCCCGGCGTTCTCCAGATTTTGCAGATAGTACCAGTTGCCATTGAGCGTTACCGAGTAGGGGAAAGATCCGTTAGTTCCGCCCGCCCACGTACTGTTGGTCGCATTTCCGAAAGCATCCGTGGCAGGTAGTGACGCGATGTCACTGCTGAAGGATGCCGAGTTGCCGCTGCCAAGACTGCTGGAGCGGTAAGCACAGCCGGTGAAGCTCGTATTCGGATTAAAATCCGAGCTTACCGGGATACCACTGTTGGTCCAGTTAAACACACCTCCCCAGGCGTTGTAGTGAGTAGACGCGTCACCGGCGATGACGCCTGAGAGGTTCGTATTGGCTGGAACACAGGCACTTCCGCTCTTGTAGGGCAAGGGCGAATTTGCGGTTGACGTCGCCGCTCCGGTGCTGGGATTGACACCGAATGTCATCGTGTTCGGTTCACCATCAGTAAAGAAGACGATTACGTTCAACGCATTTTGATCGCCAAGACCTACAAGCTGGTTGAACCCGTATGAGAATCCGGCGGCGGCGTTCGTAAATCCGCTGCAGACCAGATTTGACAGATCGGTGGTCATGGTTGACTTGAAGGTCGTGTTGAAGGCGAAATCATAATGATAGGACGTGCCGAATGTAACCATGCCCAGCTTGTCCTGACCTTCCACGAAGCTGTTCACGAAAGCCTGGGCGTCGGTCTTGAGCGTGCCGCAGTTCCCCTCGTCCTGTAACGATTGCGAGCGGTCGATCACGAGCATGACATTGACGTTCCGCCGGACGGCCACGCCAGAAGCGGTCATGCTCACGCTATTAAATCCCAGAATCCTCATGAACCAGGTGGGGGCCTGGATGGTTTCGGAAACACTGATCTGGACTTCACCGAGAGGAATGCTGGTGTCTTGCGTGTGGGTGGCGATGGTGACGGTTGGATCCGGCACAGTGGCGACGGACATCCAGCCGGTTGGGAAATTGGCATGCAGGACGCTGGTCGCAAAGGTGGTAGCGGGACCGCTTTGTTGAGTAACGCTGGTGTTGAGATTGAGGCTGCGAGCGGCGGCCAAGGATGCGCCATCCACAGCCGCCTGGAGCTTCGTCTTAATCGTGTAGACGATCCCTGCATCGATGGCCAGGCCGGCCATCGGAATGATGATGAAAAGCATCATCAAGGTGTAGAGCAGGGTTACGACTCCTCGCTCATTTCGCCGCCGGCTGCTGACAGTCCTGGTCATCGAACCCTCACCTTTCTAAAAGAAAGACACGGAATAAACGCCCGGGTTGGATTGAAAGCCGGGCAACGACAGATCCAGCATTTGGAAATACGTCTCGGCGACGTAGGAAAACTGGCCTGGATACAAAACCAAGGTGTTCTGGAAGTTGCTGATGGTTGCGGCCGTGCCATTCGTGTAATCGGAATAGTTGGTCACGTTGTTTTCGCTGTCGTAGGTGGGCGAGCCAGTGGTTGGGAAGTGAGTTCCGGGCAGTGAGGTATTGCCGAAGGTGGTACGCTGAGCCAGCCGATACTGCCCAATTGTGCACGTGGAATAGCCGACGTCGGCCGGTTGACCACAACTGCTGGATGGGTCTGGAATGAAAGTGACTTTCGACAAAATCACGAGGCCGTTTCCAGAGTTGGTGGTTTGGAGATTGAGGGCCGCCCCGATTCGGGCCAGTTCGGCTTGATTGCCCGAAAGCGAGAAGTCAACTCCGCGAACGTACATGGAGTCCGCATCACGGCAGACCTGGGCTGCTTCGACGGCGCGGCCTAATTCGTTACCGACCACGACGACCCCCATCAACATCAAGAGCGTGGGCCACACGATCAGAGCGAACTCCAGAATGCTGGTGCCCCGTTGATTCTTGCGTCTTGCATTGGTACGAGGTTGCATAGTGTTCCTAGGGTGAGGGACGAGTGGAGCCTACGGGCAGGGTTTCCAACCGGTCCGCGGATACGGCGACGACGGGCAACGAACCTTGGGTGACGCTGAAGGTTTTGCCTTCGTAAGACCAATTGATCGGGTCGATCCAGTTGTGCGTATAACCGGAGATTGAAACCTGGATGATGTTACCGTCGTTATTGGGGACGATCCCGGATCCGCCCGCGGTGACATCGGTAAAGGGCGAGGTAGACAGGTAGTAGTTCACGTGGATATCGGATGTGTCGGACAGAAAACCCATGGAGTTAGCCAGGACAACCGCCTTGATCGCAGCCGACTGGCTCGAATAGCTCTGGCCGTTGTAAGTGGTCTGATAAGTGATTCCGTAGCGGCAACCTTCGCGGACCGCAGCGACGAAAGTGCTTTTTTTAAAGATCGGCAGTGACACTTCGACAATCGCCAAGAGCAGGGCGAACATGGGCGTCAGTACTAAGGCGAGCTCGACCAGCGTGTTACCACGCTGGGTCCGAACTCTCCGATGTTTTGAACGATGTTTCAACGTCTTCATCTTGTGAAATCCGGACGAGATTATAGCTTCGCGAATGATGGTACTATTCGGCCGAAACGCTTGCTATTAGCGGTTCTCCCTAGGTGTTAGGGATTTCTTACCGACTTCCGCAGCAATGATCTTAGGATCGCGGTCCGTAGTACCCTCGATATAGATTTCTCAAATGGGTCACCATCACCACGATCACAGTCACGATCACCAGGTCGTCCCCTCGGATCCGGCGCTGCGCGTCAAAGCGTTGGAGTCGCTGCTGGTAGAAAAGGGGATTGTCGATGCGGCGGCGCTGGATGCGGTAGTGGACACGTATGAACATAAAATAGGTCCACGCAACGGGGCGCGGGTGGTGGCGCGGGCCTGGATGAATCCGGAATACAGAGAGCGGCTGCTGCGGGATGCCACAACGGCCATTGCCGAGTTGGGTTACGGCGGCCGCCAAGGCGAGCATATGGTTGTGGTCGAAAACACGCCGGCGGTTCACAACCTGGTGGTTTGCACACTGTGCTCGTGCTATCCATGGTCGGTTTTAGGGCTGCCTCCGGTGTGGTACAAGTCGGCGCCATATCGATCGCGTGCGGTGATCGATCCGCGCGGGGTGCTGCGCGAGTTCGGCCTGGAGGTCGGAGAAGAAGTGGAGGTGCGCGTCTGGGACAGCACGGCGGAGCTGCGCTATCTCGTGCTGCCGGAGAGGCCGGCAGGAACCGAAGGGATGAGCGAGGACGAATTAGCTGATCTGGTCACGCGGGATTCGATGATCGGCGTGGGCCGGGTGGCAGCGCCGCGGAGGGCAGGAGCATGAACGGCGTCCATGACATGGGCGGAATGCAGGGCATGGGTCCGATCGAGGCGGAGTTGAACGAGCCGGTGTTCCACGAGACTTGGGAGGCGCGGAGTTTCGCGCTGAACATCGCGGCGGGGGCGTGGAGGAAGTGGAACATCGACGCGGGGCGGCATCAGATCGAGTTGATTCCGGGCGCCGAGTACCTGCGCATGAGTTACTACGAGAAGTGGGCGGTCCGGCTGGCCGAGTTACTCGTGAAGTGGGGCTTAGTAACTGGCGAGGAGATCGCCAGCGGTAAGGCTGCGCCAGGGTCGCCGAAAGCCGCGCCGCCGCTCACAGCGGACAAGGTTGGTTCGTTGCTTCGAACCGGAGCGGGGGCCAAGCGGGACGCGGACGTCGCACCGCGGTTTGGAGTGGGCCAGCGAGTCCGGGCACGTAACATTCATCCGGCAGGGCACACGCGGCTGCCGCGCTACGCGCGCGGCCACACGGGAATCATCGACCGCGATCACGGAGTGTACGTTTTCCCGGACACCAATGCGCATTTTCTGGGCGAGAAGCCGCAGCATGTCTATTCAGTGCGTTTCGCGGCGCGGGAGCTCTGGGGCGATCAGGCGTCGCCGCGCGATGCGGTCTACATCGATCTCTGGGATGACTATCTTGAACCCATCTGATTCGAATCGCGAACGGTTTGCGGCGCTGCCCAGCTTGCCTCGCGACCACGGCGGTCCGGTTTTCGCGGAACCATGGGAAGCGCAGGCGTTCGCCCTGGCCGTGAAACTTTCAGAGCAAGGCTATTTCACCTGGAAAGAATGGGCCGCGGCATTGGCCGAGGAGTTGAGGGCGGCAGTTGAGCGAGGTGAGCCGGACGACGGCTCCCGGTATTACCACCACTGGCTGGCGACTTTGGAACGTCTGGTTCAGGCCAAGGGATTGACGGATGCGCGGGCAATGCTGGAACGCAAAGAAGCTTGGGCCGAGGCCTACCGGCACACGCCGCATGGCAAACCCGTAGAACTGAAGACGCGCTAAGCCGCGCGAGCGCCGCGGCGGTGGGAGGGCACGCCCAGTGAGTACGCGATTCGACGCGATTATCATCGGCACGGGTCAAGCGGGGCCTTCGCTGGCAGGCCGGATGACTAAGGCCGGCATGAAACTGGCGGTTATCGAACGAGGCCGATTCGGCGGAACGTGCGTGAATACAGGGTGCATTCCGACCAAGGCCATGGTGGCGAGCGCTTACGCGGCCCATCTCGCGCGGCGCGCGTCCGATTACGGTGTCGTTTTACCGGGTGCCGTTAGCGTCGATATGCAAGCCGTCAAAGCGCGGAAGGACAGGATTTCCGGCGCTTCGCGACAGAGCGTCGAGTCGTGGCTGGACGGGATGGAAAATTGCACGGTATACCGGGGCCAAGCGCGGTTTGAAGGACCGCGTGAGGTCAGCGTGGGCGCTGAACGGCTCGTGGCGGAGAAGATTTTTATCAATGCCGGCGGGCGCGCGGCGATCCCGAACATTCCGGGTTTGAGCGAGGTTCCGTTTCTGACCAACAGCTCGATGATGGACGTAGATTTTCTGCCGCGGCATCTGGTGATCGTTGGAGGAAGCTATATCGGACTGGAGTTCGGGCAGATGTTCCGCCGCTTCGGCAGCGAAGTCACAATCATTGAAACCGCGCCCAGGCTGATTTCGCGCGAGGACGAAGATATTTCGGCCGCGATTCACGGCATTCTGACAAACGAAGGCATCGATGTGCGTCTGAATGCCACGTGTACGCGGCTGGCGAAGCGCGGCGGCGACATCATCGCGACCGCCGAGTGCGATGCGCAGGCGAAAGAGATTCGGGGTTCGCATGTTCTGGTAGCGGCAGGACGCCGGCCCAACACGGATGACCTGGGGCTGGAAGCGGCTGGAATCGAAACCGACTCGCGCGGATATATTCAAGTGGATGACCAGCTTCGGACCAACGCGCCGGGTGTCTGGGCGCTGGGCGACTGCAATGGCAAGGGCGCGTTCACGCACACCTCGTATAACGACTACGAGGTCGTGGCGGCCAACCTCTTGGATGCCGATGCGCGGCGGGTCAGCGACCGGATCCAGGCCTACAATTTGTACATCGATCCACCGCTGGGGCGTGCCGGGATGAGCGAGGCCGAGGTGCGGAAATCGGGGCGCAAGGCGCTGATCGGCACGCGACCTATGACCAAAGTGGGGCGGGCAGTGGAAAAAGGCGAGACGCAGGGATTCATGAAAATCCTGGTCGACGGCGAGACGAAGGAGATCCTCGGCGCGGCGCTACTCGGCACGGGGTGCGACGAAGCAATCCATTCGATTCTGGACGTCATGTACACGCGCAAACCGTATACGGTGATCCAGCGCGCGATGCACATTCATCCGACGGTGTCGGAGTTGATACCTACGGTGCTGGGAGAACTGCGGCCGCTGGAGAACTAGATCCGCTTCGCAACGGGCAGCGCGCGTTAGCTGACCGCGTGCGTGGGGATCGAGGCTGATTTGCCTCAGTCGCAGTAATGGAATATGATCTTTTCTAAGTGGGCAATCCTTTGGGGTATTGCTCACATGCCCGGAAGCGCAAACTGCTCATTGCGCTCCGGGCTTCCTGTTTATGGTTTGAGAATCGCAGGCGCGGCGGCTGCCCGCGGTTGGGGAACGCCGGCGGGATCGGATCGAAAAGGCTCGGCGAGCATGAATGGCAAGCGCGCGGCTTCCGGCCCCTGGCAGCCTTTCAGCCCTATTTGGATTCCATCGGCGCCCGCCGACGGCGCTTCCATATAGGTGCCGAAGAGGCGATCCCACCAGGGGAAGACCTCGCCGAGGTTCGCGTTCTGATCGCGCATTTCGTCGGCGTGGTGGATGCGGTGCATCTCGGGCGTGATCAGAACGGCGCGGAGCGGCTTCTCGACCCAGGTGGGAAGGTTGGCGTTGGCGTGAGTGAAGAAGTCTTGAAACAGACCGAGCAGTTCGATCGCAAACACGGAGACGGCCGGAGGCGCTAAAAGGGCCACGAAGGCGAGAAGGGAAGCTTGTTGCAGGAGGGCTTCGAGGGGATGATGCCGCAGGCCCGTAGACAAGTCCAGCTCGGGATCAGAATGATGCACCCGATGAATCCGCCAGAGCGCCGGTACGGCATGATACAAGCGGTGCATGCCGTATTGGAACAGATCCAGGATCAGAATGCCTGCGATGGTGCGAACGAGCAGCGGCGCTGAGGAGTGATTCAGGAGTCCGAATCGGCTACCGGATACGGCAATGGCGACATAGACCGCAGTGGTGCGAAACAGGAGGCCGGCAAGAAGAGTGGAAACGATCAGCAGCACCGCGTGATTGGTCCAGCGGCGCACCAGTTGTTTCGATACGGGCCGCCAAGCGCCGAAGAATTCCCACAAAGCGATAGCAAGCAAGGCAAGGCTAAAGAGTCCCCAATAGACATTTGCCTCGACGGCGGTCCAGACCACGCGTCTTGCCTCTCGCGCTACTTGTTGCGCCGCTTTCGCGCAATGATCACAATCGCGCCGACGCCGACCGCGGTGAGCGCCATCAGGCTGGGTTCGGGCGTGACCGCTCGGACACCGGCGAAAACCGGTGTTGCCGCGCCAACCAGAATTGTAGCGACCCGGAAGAAAACACTGGAACGCATACGGCACCTCCTCGTCGAAGCCACTGGCGTGTAGGATACTTTGCGGATCCACGTTCCGTCAACAACAGGCAAGAGTTTTTGTACTAGTACGCGGGCGTTACATCTCGCGGCGGTTTTCGAGCGACTTGCCCATGGTGACCTCGTCGGCGAAGTCGAGATCGCTGCCGACGGGGATGCCCATGGCAATACGGGTGACGCGCACGCCGAGCGGCTTCATGAGGCGGGAAAGGTAGACGGCGGTGGCTTCGCCTTCGACCGTGGGATTGGTGGCGACGATCAGCTCGCGGGTCTCACCGGATTGGATGCGCTCCAGAAGATTGGTAATGCGAAGTTGGTCCGGTCCAATGCCGCGCAGGGGCGATAAGGCGCCGTGCAAGACGTGATAGAGGCCGTTGAACTGGCGCGTGGTTTCGACGGGGAGGATGTTGTGGGGTTCCTCGATGACACAGATGACGGAACGGTCGCGGTGCGGATCGCGGCAGAAGATGCACAGCTCGGCATCGCTGATGTTGTTACAGACGGCGCACAGGCCGAGTTTATCTTTGACGTCCAGCAGGGCCTGCGAAAGCGCGGTGGCCTCCTCGCGCGGGTGACGCAATATGTGGAATGCAAGGCGCTGGGCGGATTTTTGGCCGATGCCGGGGAGGCGTTTGAACTCCTGGATGAGGCGGGCTAGCGGTTCGGCGAAGTCGGGCATGGGTGAGCAATGGCTTGCGAGAGGCGGGTCATCGTACAGGACGGCGGCGTCTCTGCGTCCGCCAATTGCGTTCACACGAGTGTGAACGCGGCACGCACGAGAGCGTGCGCCACATCAGAACATTCCCGGCGGCAGGCCTAGGCCGCCCAGCAGTCCGCCCATCTTTTGCTGGGCCTGGTCGTCGACTTTCTTGGCTGCTTCGTTGAAGGCGGCCATCATCATGTCCTGAAGCATCTCGACATCACCGGCGACTTCCGGATCGATCTTGACGGCAGTGACGTTTTTCTTGCCGTCCATGCTGACGGTAACCATGCCGCCACCGGCGGTGGCCTCGACACGGATGAGGGCGATCTCCTCCTGCAGCTTCTTTTGCATTTGCTCGGCCTGCTTCATCATGGCCTGCATGTTTCCGGGAAGTTTCATGGTCTTATTCCTTTAGATTGCGCACCACGCGCACTTGGGCATCGGGGAAAATTTCCTGGAAGCGGCGCACTTCCGGGTGCTCGAGCGCGCGTTGTTCGGCGTCGCCGGCGGGTTTGGCTATGGCCGGTGCGGCCTCGGGCGCTCCGAGCTTGATCTTGATGCGCAATGGCTTTCCGGCGATCTTCTGCACCGCCTTCAGGATATCTTTTTCGTTCATGGCGAGCGAGAATTCTTCGGGCGTGACGAAGTGGAGCTCGCCGCGGGACTCAGAGACGGTAGAGTGCTCCACCGCATCGGCGGTGAATTGCATGCCGAGTTCGAGCAGAGCGGCATGGAGACGTTCGCGCCAGGCGCCGGAGTCCGGGCTTGACGCCGGGGCGGGCGGTGCCGTTGGGGCCTGTGCCGGTGCGGGCTGTGCCGGTGCGGGTTTCGCGGGCGGAGGATTCGGTGCGGCTGGCCGAGTAAATGGCCGGGAGGTTTCGGGTCCGATATTTTTGGCTACAGCAGGCCGCGCGGGCGCCGGGCCGCTTCCGGTTCCGAGCGCCGCCAGTGCTTCTTCGATGGGTTGGAGGCGTCCGGCCTGGACCAGCCGGAGCAGCCCGATTTCGAGATGCAGCCGCGGCTGCAACGCGAATTGCAGTTCCTTGAACAGATCGAGGGTGAGCTGGAGATAGCGTGTCAGATCTTCTTCAGAAAATCCGGCGGCGATTTCGGCCAGGCGTTCCTGCTCGCGCGGCGAGGCGGCGATCAGGCGTGTGTTGGTCCCGGCTACCTTGGCGACCAGGAGATTACGGAAATAGCGGGCCAGCTCGCGGCAGAAATGTTGTAGGTTGCGCCCGTTGCGGTCGAGATCGAGCACCAGGTCGAGCATGCGGCGGGAATCCTGCGCGGCTAACGCCTGTGTGACCTGGTCGAGCGAATCCAGCGAGAACATGCCTAGCAGGCCGCGAACTTCCGCGGCATCCAACTTGGTCCCGCAGCAGGCGATAGCCTGATCGAGCGCCGACAACGAATCGCGCACACTGCCTTCGCCGGCCTGCGCAAGTACACTGAGCGCCTCCGCGTCGGCTAGGATGCCTTCCTTGGCGCAAATTTCCTGCATGCGCTTGAGGACCTCTTCGAAATCCACCGAGCGGAAGCTGAACTGTTGGCAGCGCGAGGCAATGGTGGTGGGGATTTTGTGGGCTTCCGTCGTACACAGGATGAACACCACCCATTCGGGAGGTTCTTCCAGCGTTTTTAGCAGCGCGTTAAAAGCCTCGCTGGTTATTTGGTGCGCTTCGTCGACGATGAAGACCTTATAGCGATCGCGCGCGGGGCGGAAGCGTACGTTTTCGCGCAGCTCGCGCATTTCGTTGATGCCGCGGTTGGAGGCGGCGTCGATTTCGATCACGTCCATGGCGTTGCCCTGCGCGATCTCCAGGCAGCTGGCGCAGACGCCGCAGGGGGCCGCGGTGGGGCCTTGAATACAGTTCACGCAGCGCGCCATAATGCGCGCCACGGTGGTCTTGCCGGTGCCGCGCTGGCCGGAGAAGATGTAGCCATGCGCAATCCGTTGCTGCGCGATGGCGTTTTCGAGCGTGGTGCGGACGTGCTCCTGGCCGATCAGTTCCCCAAACGACTGGGGCCGGTATTTCCTGGCGATGACCTGATACATGAAGGCGCTGGGTGGAGATAATGCCAGACCCCGGGTGATCCGCGGCACACAGCCCAAACCGCTACCGTTGCTTCCTTCCGGACCTGGCGGGGTTTACGGCCGGCCATTGCACGAAGCCCGGAGCCTGACAAACATCCATCCTAACATGCAGGTGTAATTGAGGCTGCTCGGCGCAAGCACAAGCGGCAAGGGATCACGGGGGAAGCGGCGCCAGCCGGCTCGGCGGATTTTGGAGCGCCAGAATTTTGGAGCTTTCGGACTCCGACGAATTGCCGCTTGTGATATGATCCCGTTTCCAGCACGCGTTTCGGAGGCGCGGCCGGGAACGGCGCCATTGGAGTTCGGGCATCAGCGGCCGATGTATTCATGGGCAGCGCCGCGCCTGTTAGGGCGATTCCGACTTGGTTTTTTACATTGAGCTGTTGCATGAGATGTTGGCTAGAAAGCAATAAAAACAAAACGGTTGCGAGTATTTATCTTGGCTGCGCGGCGGTGCTTTTGTGCGCCAGCACGGCTCAAGGCCAAACCCGCCTGACTCTGCAGCAGGCCGGTTCGAGGGTGGCGCCGGATTTTGTGCCGGCTTACGAGGGAAAAGAAGTTTTGGTCAGCGGGCAAGTGTCGTCGCCGGCCATTCTGATCACCGATTCCTACTACCTACCGATTCAAGACGAGGCGCAATACGGGCTGCTGGTACAAGGCAGCGAGGCGCGATTTCGCGGTCTGGCGCCGGGGGACTGGGTGGAGGCGCAGGGCACGATTATCCGGCGCGGAGGGCGTCCGGTTTTGGTGCCGCGCGAGTTGCTGCGGCGGAGCCATGGCGATCCACCGGCACCGCGCCGATCGCGTCCGGACGAGCTCGTATCGTTCCGATACCTGGGGGTGTTGGTCACGACGGAGGCGATGGTATCGGATCTCGATCAGAACACCGGTGGAGACCTGCTGATCATCGGTCCGAAGACGAGAGGGCTCAGCGTATTCCTGCCTCGCGCGCGGCGCGATTCGGGTCCGCAGCTAAGCGGTTTCCGCGAAGGCGACCGGGTCCGGGTCACGGGCATATCCAGCCAATATTGCACCTTGCCGCCTTACGACCAATACTTCCAGATATTGATCGCCAACCCGGCCGCGGTTGCGATTCTAGAGCGCGGCTGGCTGATCGAACCTCCGGTGCTGCTGGGATCGTTGATTGCGGCGGCGGCGCTGCTGGCGATCTGGTGGTTCCGCGAGAGCCGCATGTCGGCACTACGGCGGCAGATGCGGCTGTTGAACGCGCTGGGCGAGGAGGTGATCCGGGCGACATCGCCGGCGGAGATCTTGCGGCGGCTGACGTTGTCGCTGGCGACGCTGGGCAACGCCTCCGGGGTGGGGCTTTACATCCAGAATCGCGGCACGAAACTGCTGGAGAGCGTGCACTCGACCGCGGCGGTGCTGGAAACGATCGACCTGGAGGCACCCAAAGGCGCGATTGCGTCGGCGGTGGCGACGTGCTTCCGCAACCGGATGCCGCTGGCGATTCCGGACACGCGGCGCAGCCCTTTCTTCCGGAGAGAGGACGGAGTGATGGGGCCACGGTCGATGTTGCTGGTCCCGATGCTGGCGCAGGGCGAACTAGTGGGTGTGTTGGAGTTGCGCCATTCCGACCATTTCCACTATTTCAACCAAGCCGAACAGGCGGCGATGCAGCACCTGGCGAATCAGATCGCCACCGCGCTGACGCTACAGGAGCAGCACTCGATCCGCGAGCAACTGTTCCGCAGCGAGAAGCTGGCTGCGGCCGGGCAGCTGATTTCGGGCGTAGCCGACGAATTGCGTTCCCCGCTGCATTCGATTGTGGAGCTGGCTTCCACGATTGAAGACCGGCGGGGCCAGGCACGCGAACCGGAGCTGGATGCGATTCGCAACGAAGCGCGGCGCGCGTCGGAGATCGTGGCGCGCCTGGTGTCGTTTGGCAAGGTGGAGCAGGGCGAAGTGGGGCGGGTGGATTTGAACGGGCTTCTCTCCGGGTTATTAAAGTTCAGGGCGCCGGAGTGGAAAGTGAAGGGCGTGGAAACCCAGACGCAGCTGGTGCCCAAGCGTGCCATCGTGCTGGGATCGGCCGGGCAACTCGAGCAGGTGCTATTGAATCTGCTGGTGGATGCGGAGAAATCGGCGGCGGAGGCTTCCGACAAGACGATCCTGGTGACCACCAGCTTGCTGGCTAAACGCGTATTGGTGGAAATCTCGTTTCCGACGCGTTCGTCCGATGTGCATCGAACCGATGTGGTGGACGGCGATCCGGCCGGGTCGGGAGCCTTAGGGCTGAGCGTGTGCCGGGGGATCATCCAGAGCCATGGCGGCGAGTTTCGGGTGCTGCGGGTGTCGCCTACGCAGGCGCGCTTCGACGTGGAGCTTCCGGTGGTGGAATTCGGTTCCGGGACGAGCGCGGGGGGCGAACTGGGCGATTCGAGCCGGCAGCTAACCGTTTTGGTGGTGGAGCCGGATAGCCGTGTGCAGCGGCAGCTGGTGCAGCTGTTAGGCACACGAGGCGACCGTGTTGTTCCGGTTTCGAGCGCCGAAGAAGGCGCGGACATGGTGGAACGGCTGCGGTTCGACATGGTCCTGTGCGCGGTGCGGCTGCCGGGGCTGAACTGGATGGAGTTTTTTGAGCGCGTGCAGCGGCAGGTGGGCGGGCTGGTTCTGCTGACCGAACGGTTCAATGAAGACGTGTTGAGGTCGTTCCGCGGGGGCGAGGCATTCGCGCTGAGCAAACCGATCGATGAAGCGGAACTGCACCGTATTTGCCGGAACATCGAAGAGCGGGCGGCGGTCAACAACTAATCCATCGCGCGGACCGGGCAGCGGGTCATATGTTTTTGCGCGCAACGGTCGACCAGAACATCGGCGGAGCGCCAATTCCTTTATAATCAGAGCAAGGTTTTCTATGCACCGCCGGGCCTTTCTGGGTATCACGCTCGCTTTGCCGTTGGCCGCGCAGGCTCCGCAGAGTCCAACGCCGGCCGCGAATCAACGGCCGGAGGCAAGCCAGGCGCCTTCGATCAAAGTACAAGTCAACGAAGTAATCGTGCCGGTTACGGTGACCGACGATAAGGGCCGGTTCGTGAACGACCTGGAGCAAAAGGATTTTCAAATCTTCGACGAGGGCAAGCCGCAGAAGATCCAATTTTTCACGCGCGAGCGCAGCCAACCGGTGGTGGTCGGGTTCCTTATTGACGTAAGCAACGCCAGCCGGCTGCACTGGAAGAATTATCAGGATGCCGCCATCGAGATGGTGCAGAATCTGGTGCCGGGCGACAATCCGAAGTTCAGCGGATATTTGATCGGGTACTCGAACGACGCCGAGCTGCTGGTGAATACGACCACGGATCCCGAGCCCATGGTGGAGAGCCTGGAGAAGTTGAAGCCGTCGGGCGGCGCGGCGCTGTACGACGCGATCTACATGGCATGCACCAGCCGCAAGCTGGTGCAAGGTGAACCCATCGAGCCGCGGCGCGTGCTGGTGATTGTAGGCGACGGGCACGACAACGCGAGCAAGAAAACGCTGGCCGAAGCGCTGGAGATTGCGCAACGGAATCTGGTGACAATTTACGGAGTCAGCACGGTTGCGTTCGGGTTTTCGAACGAGGACGCCAAGAACCTGGTGCAACTGGCCGAAGAGACGGGTGGGCGCGTGGAGTATCCGCTGGAAGGCGTCTATTCGGACGTTTCCGGTTATCTGTCTACGCCATCGGACGACGGCAATTATGCGTTCCGGGTAGGCACGGGCGGATACGCATCGGCGCTCGCCAAAGGCATGTACAAGTCGGTGGAAGCGGTGGCAGGCGAAGTCACCACGCAGTACATCATTCGCTATATTCCGGACACGGTGGACGAGAAAAAACAGTTCCGGAACATCACGGTCAAGGTCGATCTGGGGAACGTGAAGGTACGGGCTAGGAAAGGATACTATCCCTTCGCCCCCTAGAGTTGTAGGCCACAGATGGATAGGGATTCATCGGCAGGATCTGTGGGTCGTGGTTGGCGGTGAGTGGCCGATAAGATAGATACCAGCATGCCAGCGCTAGCGATTTCGACGCGGCGAGCGCGGTACTCGATACTGCAGGTCCAAGTGCCGGAGCAGGGGGTGGTGAATGCCGGCGTGCTGTTGGAAGATCCGGAATCGGACCGGCTGTATGTTCGGCTGCGCCGGGATACGGAGGCGCTTGGCGATGAGGAAGAGCGCGAAGTATTCGACGTATTGGCCGATGATTTGACCGCGAAGGCAGGGGAACTGGGGGCGGCGCGGCTGTTGGAGTATCTGGAGTCGACGCTTTCGGGCACGCTGCGCATTACGGATCGCGAGGCAGTGGTGGTGGAGGATTTCGAGCGCGCGCTGGGGCGGTTGTACAGGAAACACGTCCCCAGCACGGTGCTGAAATTTGAGACGCACCTGCCGCGCTACTCGCTGCGCGCGGCGGCGGGGAAATTTCTCGAAAACGAGGAGATCAGCGAACAGGGCTGGATCGAGGCTCCGGCCGGTCTGCGCCTGACGCCGGAGATGTTCGTGGCCGAGATCGCCGGGCATTCCATGGAGCCGCTGATTCCCGATCGCGCGTTGTGTGTTTTCCGCGCGGGCGTGGCAGGTTCGCGGCAAGGACGGCTCTTATTGGTCGAGGACCGGACAACGTCCGGCGACAACCGGTACGCGGTGAAGCGCTATCGCAGCGAAAAAGTCGAATCGGGCAGCGAGTGGCGGCATGCGCACATCCGGCTGGAGTCGCTCAATCCCGAGTACCCGTCCTGGGATCTAGATCCGGAGGAAGAGAAATATCGCATCGTCGCCGAGTTCGTGCGGGTGCTGGACTAAGCCAGCGCACGTTGTGCGCACACGGCGCTGGTGCGGGCACGGCTCAGCTTAGAACACATACTGCGGCGGCTCGATGCCTTTGGTACGCAGATAAATCTCGGCCTGGCCGCGGTGATGCGCCATGTGTACATACAGCGCCAGCAGGATCTCGCGACCGGGCATGCGGCCGTCGGGTGAATCGTGCGCGGCGTCCAGTTGGGCGTCGGTTAATGAACTGATGATCTGGGTGCAATAGTCGAACGAACCGGTCAGAAACTTGACCAGCGCAGTCTTATCGGTAGCTTTAGGCATGGGCGGCGGCTGCGAATCCTTGAGGCCCGCGCAGAACTGGTAGTTCGTCTGAGCGATGTGCGCCATCTGCTCGCCGAATGTCATGGACGGCGGATCGGGCTGGAAGGCATACTCGCCGGCAGGCATCGCCTCCGAGACGCCGACGGCCAGCTTCTCAGTCTTGGTCCAGCGCTGCGCGAATTCCAGGGCCCGCTTAGAGGGACCGTCGGCAGACAGGATGGCGGGAACCGCAACGAGCAGGAGCAGTGTCGTCGATTTGCTGAGCATCGTGCCTTAGTTTGTCCCTGCCGAGCTACTTTGTCGATAGCCGGAATTGCCATTCTGCGCTAAAATCCTGCCATGCCCGCGCGCGACTGGAAGCGAGTGGCTGCGCTTGCCTACGACGGCCTCGGGACGTTCGAATTTGGAATCGTGGTCGAGGTGTTTGGCCTCCGGCGCACAGGTCTGAACGTGCCCTGGTACGAGTTCAACGTGTGCTCGATGGAGCGCGGCCCGATTCGCGCGGCTGGTGGCATTCGCGTACAAGCTCCCAAGGGGCTGCGGACGCTGCGCGAAGCAGGGACGATCGTGGTTCCGGGATGGCATCTGGACGATGAAGCGCCGCCGGTGGCGCTAATCGGCGCGCTAAGATCGGCGCACGCGGCGGGCGCGCGCCTGGTATCCATCTGCTCGGGAGTTTTCCTGCTGGCAGCGACAGGGCTGCTGGATGGAAAACGGGTGACGGCGCATTGGCGGCACGTGGAACGCTTCCGTGCGCGTTTTCCGCGCGTTCAAGTAGAGCCGGATGTCTTGTATGTAGACGAAGGCAGCATTTTGACCTCGGCCGGAAGCGCGGCCGGGATCGATTTGTGCGTGCACATTGTGCGGCGGGACTATGGCGCGGAGATCGCCAACGAAATCGCGCGACGGCTGGTAATGCCGCCCCACCGGGAAGGCGGACAGGCGCAATACATCAACACACCGATTCGAGTGGACCCTTCGGCCGGACTGGCGCGGGTGCTGGAGTGGGCGCAGTCGAGACTAGATCAGCCCTTGCAGGTGCAAGACCTGGCGCGGCGCGCGGCGATGTCGGCCAGAACCTTCGCGCGCCATTTCCGGGAAGAGACCGGCACGACGCCGCACCGGTGGCTGACGCACCAGCGCGTCATGGAGGCGCAGCGGCGGCTTGAGTGCACGGACGAGACGATGGAACAAATCGCGCCCGCGGTGGGGCTGCGGCGACATTACGCCGTCACTTCAGCCGGATGGTCGGCACGGCGCCCGCGGCGTACCGCAAACAGTTCACTATGCGCGGGAAATAGCGGGTGGACGCTCCCGAGGAGCGCACGATGGACGATTGCGGCGGTTTGGCGCGTTTCCGCCGGGCGGCGACGCCGGTGGTACGCTGGCATTTCCGTTATGTCCAACATCACCACCGAAACGCGCGGGCATGTTTTTCTGATTGGGTTAAGTCGGGTCGAAAAACGGAATGCGTTCGATCCGGCGATGTTTCATGATCTGGCGCGGGCCTACGGCGCATATGAAGCCGATGACGAGATGCGCTGCGCGGTGGTGTTCGCGCATGGGCCGCACTTCACCGGCGGGATCGACCTGGCGCAGTTCGCGCCGCTATTCGAGCGCAACGATCCGTTTACGCTTGAGAGCGGGCAGATCGATCCGTTCGGGATGCGGAGTCAGCTATCCAAGCCGCTGTTGATTGCGGTGCACGGGATTACGTTTACCATCGGCATCGAGATGATGCTGGCGGCGGATATCCGGATTGCCGCGAGCGACGCGCGCTTCGCGCAACTGGAGATTGCGCGCGGACTATATCCGCTGGGCGGTGCTACGTTCCGGCTGGTGCGCGAGGCTGGGTGGGGAAATGCGATGCGGTACCTGCTTACGGCAGACGAATTCGGCGCCGAAACGGCGCTGCGGCTGGGGCTGGTCCAGGAAGTCACCGAGCCGGGGCGCCAATTCGACCGGGCGGTCCAGATAGCCGAAAGGATCGCGGCCCAGGCGCCCCTGGGAGTGCGGGCGACGTTGCGCTCGGCGCGGATGGGGTTGCTCGAAGGAGAAGGCCAGGCGGCGGCGCGCGTGCGCGAGGATATGCCTGCGATTTTGGCGAGCAGTGATTTCCGAGAAGGGTTGGCTAGTTTTCGGGAGCGCCGCACGGCAAGGTTTTTGGGTAAATGAAACCCACGGCCGGACTGTGTGCGAGCTGCAAAAACATGCGCGAGATTATCTCCGATCGGGGGTCGCGTTTTTATCTATGTGAGTTGTCGAAGACGGATTCACGCTTTCCAAAATACCCACGCCTGCCGGTGCTGAATTGCCCGGGTTATGAAAAGCGAGGGGAACGGCCGCCAGACTAGTTTTCGCGCAAGGCGACGATAGGATCGATGCGCGTGGCGCGGCGTGCAGGGATCCAGCAGGCGAGGGAGGTGGCGGCGAAGACGAGCACGAGTGAGAGCGCAATCAACGCCGGGTCATGGGAGGCGAGACCGGCGAGCAGAGATCGTAAAATGCGACCGGCGGCGAGAGCCAGGACAAGACCCAGCGCGATGCCGAACAGAGCGAGAGTTATTCCGCTCCGAAAAACCAAGGCTTGCACCTTACCGGGGCTAGCGCCGAGGGCCATACGCACGCCGATTTCGGAAGTTCGCAGCGAGGTGGTATAGGATATGACGCCGTAGACTCCCGCGGAAGCAAGCAATAGAGCCAAGCCCGCGGTGATGGCCAGCAGAGTCAGAATGAAGCGGCGGTCGGCCACGGAGTCGGCGACGAAGCCGGACATCGAGGCGCTGAGCAGAATGGGTTGTTTCGGGTCGGCGGAAGCGACCGCGAGGCGGATGGCTTTGGCCATTTCAGGCGCGGGCCGGGCGGTGCGGACTACGAGAAAATTCGCCGACTCGTAGGCCCGGTCGGTGGTATAGACCTCCAGGCCCGCCGGTTCGTCCAGACCGGCATGCCGCACGCTCCCCACGACGCCGACGATACGCTTGCGCTGTCGAGCTCTTTGGATATCGCAGCTCATGCAGATTTCGCGATCGATCGCGCTCTGGCCGGGCCATAATTGTTTGGCGAGGATGTCATTGACGATAGCCAGGCCGCGGCCGGACTCCAGATCTTCGGGGAGGAACCAGCGGCCTTCGAGCAGCGGCACGCCGAGGGTCTGCAGGTAATCGGGGCTGACATGATCGAATTCGGCCATTTGGCCGTGTCCGGCTGCGGTGGCGTCCGGGTCATCGGCGCGGACAACGGTGCCGCCGTTATTCTCACCGCTGAAGGGCAGCGCGTCCACGGTGCCGGCCGATTCTACGGCAGGGACCGCGCGTACAGCGTCCAGGATGCGGCGGAACAGCGGAATACGGTTTTCGAGCGCCTGGTACCGGTCGCCGACGGGAACGATGATGGAAGCGAAAACGCGCCCGGTGTCGAAACCGGGATCGGTGCGCAGAATACGGAGGAAGCTGGCGATCAAATCGCCGCCGATGACAACCAAAGCGACAGCCAGCGCCACTTCGGCCACGACGAGGGCAGAGCGCAAGCGATTGCGGGCGGCGCCGACGGAACCGCGCGAGCCGGATTCCCGCAGGGAAGCGACCGGATCGCGATGCGAAGATCGAAGCGCGGGCGCCAGGCCGAAGAGAATTCCGTTGAGGAGCGCGACCGCCAGCGTAAATCCGAGAACAGATCCATCGGCCCGGGCCGCGGCCAGGCGCGGAATGGTGATGGGCGCGACAGCGGGGAGCAATTTCCAGGCGAGGAGCGTGAGCGCGTATCCTGCGAAGCCTCCGGTCAGGGCGAGCACGCAGCTTTCCGTGACCAGCTGCCGAAGGATGCGTTTGGGTGCGGCGCCGAGCGCAACGCGAAGGCCGATTTCGCGCTGGCGGGAGAGGGAGCGCGCCAGCAAAAGATTTGCGACATTGGCGCAGCCGATCAGCATGAACAGCACCGCGGCGCCCATCAAGAGCCAAAGCCCGGTGCGCGCGAATCCTAGCGTTCGCGCTCGCAGGGGGGACAAGCGAATGGCATGTCCGGCGTTGCTTTGAGGATACAAGCGCGCCAGTTCAGCGCTGATGCCGTCGAGTTCTTTCTGAGCCGCAGCGAGCGATGCGCCGGGTTTCAACCGTGCGGCAGCGCCATATCCGCTAATGCGCGCGCGTTTTACGAAGTCAGACACAGTCTGGGGCATCCATAAATCCATGTGGGGGGAGGGCGTCCGGACCGTGGTTGCCCTGCGCATGGGGAAATCGAAGCCGGAAGGCATGACGCCGACGACGGTGCAGTTGCGTCCGTTTACTTCGACTGAGCGGCCGATGATGCCCGGGTCGGAGTTGAAGCGGCGCGTCCAGAGGCCATAGCTAAGGATTATTTCCCGATCGCGTCCGAGTTGCTCCTCTTCGGGCAGGATATTGCGGCCGAGCATGGGCCTAACGCCCAGAGTCGGGAACAGGCTGGCCGAAATGTACAGGCCGTATAGCGACTCAGGCGGATTATTCGCGTCGCCGGTCAAATTAAAAACCGCGTAGTGATAGGTGCCTAGCGATTCGAAGGAATGGGAGGCGCGCTGGACATCCTGCATGTCGGCCCAGGACACCCAATCCACGTGCGGGCGGCTGCGCTGGTAATCGGTACGAAGCTGCACCAGAGCGTCCGGGTCCTGGTATGGCAACGGATCGAGTAGAACCGATTTGACGGCGGCGAACACCACGGCCGTGGCGCCGACGGTGATTGCGATGGAACAGAGCGCGACGGCCGTAAGGCCGGGGCTGCGGCGGAAAATCCGGAGAGCTTGCCGAATGTCTGAAATAAGCGACATAACGCGCGATTTGGCCGCTGCTCCGGGCCGCGGCGCGACTTACCGGGCTAGCGAACGCGCGGCAACGAGGGCGGCGTCGTAGTTCGGATGGTCGGCGACTTCCTTCACATATTCGACGTGCTTGATCGTATTGTCTTTATCGACTACGAAAATGGCGCGGCTTTCGATGCGGAGGTCTTTAATGAGAGTGCCGTAATGCTCGCCGAACGAACCGGAGCGATGATCGGAGACCATCTTCACCTTATCGATGCCAAAGGCTCCGCACCAGCGTTTTTGCGCGAAGGGAAGATCCATGCTGATGGTGTAGAACTCGACGCCTGGAAGTTTGGCCGCCTCCTCATTGAAGCGCTTGGTTTGCGCGTCGCAGACGGGGGTATCGAGCGAAGGAACGACGCTAAAAATACGGATCGACTGGCCGGTAGCGGCGAGGTTAATGGGCTGGAGCGAATCGTTGACTGCATCGAACTCGGGTGCTTTATCGCCGGGTTTCAGTTCCGGTCCTACCAGAGTCAGCGGCTTGCCGCGCATGGTTGTTGCTCCGGGTCTTTCCACGAATCCTCCTGATAATTGCGAATTTGACCCACTCATTGTAACAACTCGTCAAACTTGGAAACATCGTTCGTGGGGAGCTGGCAGGCGTAATTCCGGCAAACATACGCAGTAGGTTGGCCATTGATTTCGCGCATTAAAGCGGCGCCGGGGAAAAGATCGGTGAGTGCACGGCGGGTGCCGTCGGAATCGAGGAGCAAGGTAACCGTGCGGGGCAGGAATCGGCTGCGGAGCGCGCGCAGGAACGAACGGGTGAGTGCCGCCTCGCGCGGGCCAGCGATGACGACCTCACGGCGCGTCGAATCGTAATAATCGAGCGCGACCAGCATGGCGGGAACGGCCACAGGCTGGGCGGAGATTTTTGGGCCCAGAGCACGCAGCGTGCGTTCGGCGGATTCGCGCAGGTGCGGGCGATCGGAGATGTGGGCCAGGCGTAGAACATCGAGCAACGCGATGGAGTTGCCGGAAGGCTCAGCGCCGTCATAATCGTCCTTGAGCCGCAGGACCAGGCTGGCATCGCCTTCGGCCGTGCTGAAGAAGCCGCCCTGACCGGCGTCTTCGAACTGCTGCTGCATTTTGGCCGTGAGAGCGAGTGCCAGCTCGATGCGACGAGGATCGAAATCGGCTTCGTATAGATCGAGCAGAGCGGCGATGAAGAACGCATAGTCGTCCAGAAAGCCCGGAATGGCGGCCTCGCCCTCGCGGTAGCGGCGGTGAAGAGCGGTTGAACCGGCGTCGTACAAGCGCGACAGGATGAACTGAGCGGCGCGCTGGGCAGCGGCGAGGTAGCGCGGCTCGTCCAAGACCTGGGCCGCCTTGGCGAAGGCCGAAATCATGAGACCGTTCCAGGCGGTCAGGATCTTGTCGTCCAGATGCGGACGAATGCGCTGGGAGCGAATCTCTAAGAGCTTGGCTTTGGCTTCCTGGAGCTGAGCGGCAATGTAGGGGTCGGGCTGCTCGCGTACGTACAGGATGTTTTTGCCCGTGAACTCGCCGTGCGGGTCTTGATCGACGTTACCGTTATCCTCGACGCCGTAGTATTTGGCGAAGGGGCCGTAGAGAACCGGGCCGAGGACTTCCTGAAGCTCGGCCGCGGTCCAGATGTAGAAGGCGCCTTCGCCCTTCACCTCGGGATGCGCGGGATCGACTACGCTGTCGGCGTCCTCGGCGGAGTAAAAGCCGCCCTCCGGGTGGGTCATGTCGCGAAGCACGTAATCGAGCGTGCTGCGCGCGACGGTGGCATAAAAGTCGTCGTGCGTGATCTGAAAGGCTTCTAAAAAAGAGACGGCGAGCTGCGCCTGGTCGTACAGCATCTTCTCGAAGTGCGGGACAAGCCAACGCTCGTCGACGGAGTAGCGGTGAAAGCCTCCTCCGAGCTGATCGTGCATGCCGCCGTCGGCCATCGCGCGCAGGGTTTCCAGCGTCATGTCGAGGGCTTCCTGGCGATGGGTGCGCACGTAATAGCGGAGCAGGAAATCGAATACCACCGGGCGCGGGAACTTCGGCGCATCGCCGAAGCCGCCATGTTCGGAATCGAAGGTGCGGCGGAAGTATTGGAACGCTGCATCCAGGGCAGTGCCCTCGGGGGTGCCGGAGGACGGCGGCCCTGCCGTGTAGCGCTCGAGCTGCGATACCGCCTCGCGGCTGGATTCGATCACGCGGTCCCGCTCGTTGTCCCAAGTCTGGGCAATTCGCTCGAGCAGCATGCCGAAGCCAGGGCGGCCGTAGCGCGTATCGGGAGCGAAGTAAGTACCGCCAAAGAAGGGCTGAAGATCCGGCGTTAAGAAGACCGACATCGGCCAGCCGCCGCTGCCGGTGGCTGCCTGGATATAAGTCATGTAGATACGGTCGATGTCGGGACGCTCTTCACGGTCCACTTTGATGGGGACAAAAAAGCGGTTCAGCAGGGCCGCGATGGCGTCGTTTTCGAAAGATTCACGCTCCATGACGTGGCACCAATGGCAAGTGGAGTAGCCGACGGAGAGAAAGATCGGTTTGTTTTCGGCGCGGGCTTTGGCGAAGGCTTCTTCGCCCCAGGGATACCAGTCGACTGGGTTGTGGGCGTGCTGCTGAAGATAGGGGCTTTTTTCGGAGATCAGGCGATTGGTCATTTTCTGCTCTCTGCGTTCACACGGTGGTGAACGCGGCACGCACCAGCGCGCCGGCTACTTCGCGGCGATGTCTAGAACGGTATACCAGAGATATTGCAGCATCTGGTGAATGGAGGACTCGCGGATGCGCTCCTGATCGGAGTGGGCGCCATGCAGGTCGCCTTCGGAATCGTCGGCCACAGGCCCGAACCCGTAGGCCTGGACGCCCTTGGTGCGTAGCTGCGCGTTGTCGGTGGCGCCAGTGAGCATCATGGGAATCGTGACGGCTTTGGGGTACATGCGCTTTTGGGTGCGCTCCAGCGCCTGAAACATTTCCGAATCGATGCGCGAAGGCGGGGCTGACGGGCGGTTACGCGACGGGTCGGCGACGATTTCCACCGCGGAATCGTTGATGACGCGCCGCATCTCACCGTAGAGCTGGTTCAGGTCTTCGTCGGGCAGTGCGCGGATATCGAGCGTGGCTTCGGCCTGGGAGGGGATGACGTTGGTTCGGAAGCCGCCTTGAATGATGGTCGGAACGATAGAGGTGCGCAGAACGGAATAGTTGCCGGGTTCGTGTTCGGCCAAATAGCGCTGGATCTCTTCCGAATGGGCAGGGTCGGAGATGTGGTTGTAGCGATACGCGGCCTCGGGCGGGCTTACGGTGGCTAGACGTTCGAAGTAGGCGCGGGTGGTGTCGTTGAGGCGCATGGGCGGCTGCCAGTTCTCGAATTTCGCGACGGCCGCCGCCAGGTGCAGAATGGCGTTGTCGAACCGCGGGCGAGAGCCGTGGCCCGCGGTGCCGTGCGCGATCAGGCGCGTGGCGCGGGGCGTTTTTTCGGTGGTGGCGATGCCGACGTACTGGACTTCGCCGCCTTGCGCGACGGTCTGGCCGCCTTCGGCCAGCGCGTACTCGGCCGCGATGTCATTCCAATGTTGGTCGACCAGATAGCCGATGCCGAAGCTCGAGGTGCCCTCCTCGCCGGCTTCGGCGATGAAAATGACGTCGCGATCGAGTTGAACGTTCAGACGCTTTAGCAACAGCATCGTCATCAGGCAGGAGACGACGTGAGACTTGTCGTCGCTTGAGCCCCGGCCCCAGATGAACCCATCCTTGCGGAGGGCGGCGAACGGGTCCACTGGCCATTTGTCGCGCTGCACGCCCACCACGTCGGTGTGGCCCATGATAATGATGGGGCGCTTGGCGCCGCTGCCTTTGATGCGGGCAACCAGGTTGGCCCGAGTGGGATCGAGCGACCAGACGGCGGTTTCGATGCCCGCGCGGTCCAGGATGGGTTTCAGATAGTTGACCGCCTGGGTTTCGTTTCCGGGAGGGTTGCTGGTGTCAATCCGTATAAGGGAAGTGAAGTGTCCGATGGTCTCGGGTTCGAGCGCGGCCCAGTCGACGGGATAGCGATCGGCAGCGAGGGCGAAAGTTGTGCTGCAGAGCGATGCCAGGAGGACTAACGAGGCGGTACGCATCGATTCAGGATAGCGTGCGATGCGGGGCTACGGCGGGGAGGCGCAGGAGCGGATGACTTGGGGCTATTTTTCGAGAACGAAGTTGCCGACAAAGAGAGCGTCGATGCCGGAGGAGTAGAAGCTGCGGACAGCATCGCGCGGAGTGCAGACTAATGGGTCGCCGAACAGGTTGAAGCTGGTGTTATAGAGAACGGGCAGCCCAGTCGCTTTTCCGGCGGCATGCAGCAGGCGATGGTACAAGGGGTTGGCGTCTTTATGAACCGTATGGACGCGAATCGAATCCTTGCCCATGATGGCGGCTTCGAACGTCTTGTGGTGTTCCGGACGGACGCGCCCTACGGTCGCCAGGTACCGCCCGTTGGGTCCAGTTTCGAAGTATTCATCGGCAGCTTCGGCGGGGACCGAGGCAGCGAATTTCCGGAACGGCTCGCGATGCTTGATATAGATGTTCAGGTTCTCGGTTGAATAGGGATTTAGCGGCGATGCCAGAATGCTGCGATTCCCGAGCGCACGCGGGCCGAACTCCATGCGCCCTTGCATCCAGGCGATGATTTTTTCGTCGTTCAGCCGGCGGACGGCGTCGTCGATCAGCTCGCCGGTGGTGAGGAGATATCGGAAGCGGAGTTTGCAGTTCTCGATGACCTTTTTGATTTCCTCGCTAGAAAACGAGGGGCCCAGGCAGAGGTCGTTCAGCGAGGCGCGCCGGCGCTGGCCACAGACGGAATTCCATGCGTAGAATACGGCTCCGAGAGCGGTTCCAGTGTTCCCGGCCGCAGGCTGGACGTAGACTTCTTTGGAGGCTTCGAGCGAACTGATGAGCAGCGCGTTGAGCGCCAGGCCGCCCGCGACGCAAAGTTTAGAGGAGGGGCCGGCCATGCGAAGCACTGCCTGTTCGATGGCTCGCTGGAGCCCGGCGGCGAGCGGCGCCTTGAGCTTGTCGGGAATCGATTCACCGTCCGAAAGACCAACATGGCGGTAGAATTTCTCGCTGAATCCGCCTTGACTGAGGCGATCGGCGTCGAAGTAGCTGCGGTCGATTGCGGGCCATTCGGACCCGCCCAGGATCTCATCGAACAGCGGCGAATAGGCCGCGCCATCGGCGGCGGTGGATAGCCACTGGATTTTGTGTTCATCGGACCCGGAATTGAATCCGAGCAATTCTGTCACGCGGCCGTAGAGATCGCCGAGCGAATCGGGATAATACAGATCGCGCTCCAACTGGAGCTGATTGCCTGAGGCGCGCCAGCGGCCGGTGGATCGAAAGTCGCCGTCGCGATCGAGGGTGAGGACTGCGGCTTCATCGAATCCGGAGGGATAGTAAGCCGAGGCGGCGTGTGCGGTGTGATGCTCCACCATGACGATCTGGGCTTTGGCAAACTGCGAACGCAACGCGAGATGCGTGTCGTGAGAGAAGGGGCGGACCAGTGCGACGCAGTTGACTTGCGACGGCGCGACGCCGGCCAGGTTCAGTGCGATCGCAGTAGCCTCTTGAGGCAGACCCGACGATTTGAGGTTGCGCGCGACCTTTTTTTCTTCCACGGCCGCGACCAGCTCACCGTCCTTCAAGACCGCGCAGGCCGGATCTTTAGGAATACCGCCTAATCCGAGGATGATCATTTCATTTTCTTTTCGATTTTCGCCCAGGTATCGCGCAGTGTCACGGTCCTGTTGAAGACCGGCTTGCGGGACGTGCTGTCGGGATCGGCACAGAAATAACCCAGGCGCTCGAATTGATAACGGGCGCCAGGCGCGGCGTTGGCGAGACTCGGCTCGAGTTTGCCTTGCACGATCTCGAGCGAGTTGGGGTTCAGGTTCGCGGTAAAGTCCTGGCCTTCGGGCACGTCATTGGGATTTTCGACGGTGAACAGGTTATCGTACAGCCGGATCTCAGCGTCGAGGGCGTGATCGGCCGAAACCCAATGGATGGTTGACTTGACCTTCCTGCCATCCGGGGCGTTGCCGCCGCGCGTAGCCGGGTCGTAGGTGCAGTGAATTTCAACCACGGCGCCGTTGGAGTCCTTCACTACATTCGTGCAGGTGATGAAGTAGCCGTAGCGCAAGCGCACTTCGCGGCCCGGAGAAAGCCGGAAGTACTGCTTGGGCGGATCTTGGCGAAAATCGTCCTGCTCGATGTACAAAACCTTAGAAAACGGCACGGTGCGTGTACCGGCGCCGGCGTCCTCGGGGTTGTTGATCGCTTCCATCTGTTCGACCTGGCCGTCCGGATAATTGTCGATGACGACGCGGAGCGGACGGAGGACGGCCATGGCGCGGAGCGCGCGCTTGTTCAGATCTTCGCGCAGGAAATATTCGAGCAAGCCGAGTTCGGTGGTGCCGTTCGTTTTCGAAACGCCAACGCGCCGGCAGAAATTCCGAATGCCTTCCGGCGTGTAGCCGCGCCGGCGTAAGCCGGAAATCGTGGGCATGCGCGGATCGTCCCAGCCATTGACGAATTTTTGCTGGACCAATTGCAGCAGCTTGCGCTTGCTCAAAACGGTGTAGGTGACGTTCAGGCGGTCGAACTCGATCTGTTGCGGATGGTAGATGCCGAGCTGCTCGACATACCAGTCATAGAGCGGGCGGTGGTCTTCGAATTCGAGCGTGCAGATGGAATGCGTGATGCGCTCGATAGAGTCGGACTGGCCGTGGGCGAAGTCGTACATCGGATAGATGCACCACTTGTTCCCGGTGCGATGATGCTCGGCGTGGAGGATGCGGTACATGATGGGGTCGCGCAGATTCAGGTTCGGCGACGCCATGTCGATCTTGGCGCGCAGCGTGCGTGAGCCGTCGGGGAACTCGCCCGCTTTCATGCGCTCGAACAAGTTGAGGCTTTCCTCGACGGAGCGATTGCGGTAAGGGCTCTCTTGGCCGGGTTCGGTCAGGGTGCCGCGCTGCTTGCGGACCTCGTCAGGCGAGAGATCGCACACGTAGGCCTTGCCCGACCGGATGAGCTGCACGGCCCATTCGTAAAGCTGATCGAAATAGTCGGAGGCGTAAAAGAGGCGATCGCCCCAATCGCCGCCGAGCCAATGCACGTCGTCAATGATGGATTCGACGTATTCGGTTTCTTCTTTGGAAGGATTCGTGTCGTCGAAGCGCAGATTGCATTTGCCGCCGAACTCGTTCGCCAAGCCAAAGTTGAGATTGATTGACTTGGCATGGCCGATGTGCAGATATCCGTTGGGCTCGGGAGGAAAGCGCGTGTGCACGCGCCCGCCGTGCTTATTCGTCTTCAGGTCGTCGATGATGGTGTCGCGAATGAAATTCGAAGGAGCGGGATCGGGAGCGGCGGCGGGCGCGCCTTCGGTTTCGTTCTTAGTCGGATTCATATTCAGATCGTGCCTCGATATTCTGGCCGTTTACTGGAGCATCGCGATGGCCTGGTCGATGCGCTTGAGGCAAGTCTCGCGGCCTAGAACTTCTAGTGTCTCAAACAGAGGCGGTGCTGCTTTGCGCCCACAGACGGCCACGCGGATGGGTTGGAACATCTGGCCGGTTTTGATCTTCAACGCGGCTGCCGCGGCCCGGAGCGCCGCATCCAGCGCGTCGTGCGAAAAATCGACGTGCTTTAGCACTTCGCGCGCGCTCTCCAGGGCGCCGACTGCCATGGCGGAGTCGCCTTTCTGGGGAATCAGCTCCGCGGAGTCGTAGGGCAACAGTTCATCGCGGAAGAAAAAGTCGGCTACCGTATTCACTTCGCTGAGGAGGCGGATGCGCTCGCGAATCAGATGCGCGATTTTGACCATTTTTTCGGGCTGGACCTGGAAACCGGCCGCGCACACGAACGGAATCAGTTGCTGCGCGAGATCCTCGACAGGGGTCGCGCGGATGTACTCGGCATTCAGCCACATCGCCTTGGGGTCGAACGGCTCGTCTTCATGAAAATTGACCACCGCGTTGTCGCGATTGATGCCTTCGAATGAAAAGGCCTGGATGAGTTCGTCGCGGCTCATTTTCTCGCGGTCGTCTTTCGGCGACCAGCCGAGGAGGCACAGGAAATTGATGTAGGCCTGCGCAAGAAATCCCGCATCGCGATAAGTGGTGACGCTGACCACCGGCCCATGTTTGCGCTTGGAAAGCTTCGATCCATCGGGCGCGATCAGCAGCGGCAGGTGCGCGAATTGCGGCGGCTGCGCGCCAAGCGCCTCGAAGATAAGGGCGTGCTTGAAGGTGTTGGTGAGATGGTCCTGGCCGCGGATGATATGCGTGATATGCAGATCGATGTCGTCGGCGCAGGAGGCCATATGGTAGGTCGGAACGCGGTTGCTGCGGAGCAGGGCGAAATCTTCGATGTCGGCGGTGGACTTGGATTGCTGGGCGTAAACACCGTCCCGGAACTCTACGTTGCGGACGCGATCGCGGGGCACCCGAAACCGGAGGACGAACGGCTCGCTGGCGTCGGCGCGCTTCTGGCTTTCTTCGGGCGTCATCTCGCGCATGCCAGGGTTGAACAGCCACGCGCCTTCGCCGTGGGACCTGTCGTCACCTCCGGCGGCAGCGGGCGTGAAGTCGCGGTACGCGAGGCCTTTTTCGAAAATGCCCCAGGCCATTTCGCGGTGCAGCGCGCCGCGGTCGGACTGGCGGTACTCCTCGTCCCATCCGAGGTCAAGCCATTTCAGGCCTTCAAATATCGAGTCGAGCGAGGCCTGCGTATTGCGGTCGACGTCCGTGTCATCGATGCGCAGCACCATGGTTCCGTGATGGTGGCGTGCGTAAAGCCAGTTAAAAATGAATGTGCGCGCGCTTCCAATATGCAGGAAGCCGGTGGGCGAAGGTGCGAAGCGGACACGGACCATGAGATTTCAGGATAGCGGAGGCGCAAGCGCGCGGCTATCTTGCCACGGCGATTTCGCGCGGCAGTCGCTGGCCGCCCCGTCTGGTGCTTCGTTTTCAAAGTGCGCGATAGGCTGATGCGCGAGATGCGCGAATAAATGGACACGCTAAGCGCGGCGGCTTCGGCCTGACGTTCACGGTTTCGACTTCGATTGGGACAGGTAGCCGAAGAGGGCCGCCAGTTCTGGAATAGACAACTGTTCGGCGCGGTTCTTGGTGGCCGGGGTTGAATCCAGCAGGGCGAGATCATAGTACGCGGAGAGATTGTTGCGGATGGTCTTGCGCTTGTGGCGAAAGCAGCGGCTGGCGAACTGGAGGAATTGCGCGCGATCCGGGGCCGGGGAGTTCGAGCGCGGAACCAACCGGACCACGGCCGAATCGACCTTCGGCCGCGGGCGAAAAGCGTCGGCAGGAATCTGGAACAGCAATTCCGGTTGACTGAGCAGTTGTGTTTGAACGCTCAAGAAGCCGTAATCGCGCGTTCCGGGATGCGCGACGAGGCGCTGGGCAACTTCTTCTTGAACCAGGAACACTGCTTGCGCGAGATTGTCGCCCAGCGTCAGGGTTTTTTCGAGGATCGGGGACGTGATGTAGTACGGAAGATTCCCAGCTACGGCGATGAGCCCCCATTGCGCCAGGTCGACCTTCAGAATGTCGCCTGCGATGATTGTCAATCGCGGTTCGTCGCGGAACTCGGCGCGGAGATAATGCACCAGCACCGGGTCCACCTCGATCGCGATTACGCGGGCGGCTCGTGTAAGCAGGTGAGCGGTGAGAGCGCCCCGGCCGGGACCGATCTCTACCAGCGTGGCGGCCGGATCGGGAGCGGCCGCCTCGGCGATGTGTTCCAGAACCGATTGGCGCGCGAGAAAGTGCTGACCGAGGCGCCGTCCCAACCGTTAAAGCTTCCCGCCGTTGGCGCGAATGTAGGCGTCCACCTGCTGCTCCAACAGGTTCAGCGGAACGGTGCCGGTATTGAGCACTACATCGTGGAAGGTGCGCAGAGAGAACTTATCGCCCAGCGCTTTTTTCGCCTTTTCGCGAAGCTCGACGATCTTTAGCTGGCCGATCATGTAGGAACAGGCCTGTCCGGGAAAAACTACGTAGCGCTCTACCTCGCTGGTTTCGATCCCGTAGTCGATGCCCTGCTGGCGCGTCCAATGCTGGGCGTGCAGGCCGGTATCGACAACCAGGCGGCGAGCGCGGAACAGCGCGGCGTCCAATTGGCCTAGCAATCCTTCGGGATCGCCATCGTACCAGCCGGATTCGGCGGCGAGGCGCTCGGCGTAAAGACCCCAACCTTCGCTTAAGGCGGAAATTCCGCCGAAGGCGCCGATCTGACGGAATCGTGGAAGCTCCTTGTTCTCGACCTGCAATGCGATCTGAAAGTGATGGCCGGGCACCGTCTCGTGATAAACCAGGCTGCGCAGACCGAACTTGGTCATGCGATCCGGCCGCAGCGGGATTTGGAACGTTCCCGGGCGCGAGCCGTCCGGAGCCGGAGCGTTGTAATTAGCAGCGGCGTTGTCCTCGCGGAAACGCGGGAACGGCTGCGCGACGACGGGCGATTTGGGAACTTTGTCGAACAGCGAATCCGAGCGGCGTTGCGCGTCGCGCAGGATATTACGCACATCGACCATAATCAGCTCGCGGCCCTGTTCGGTTTTGGGATACCCGAGATCGGCCTTCAGCTTTTCGACGCGATCCTTTACCGAGCCCTGAGTACGGCCCAAGCGGCGCAGGATGGTGTCCATCTCTTTTTCGATCCGGTCCACTTCGCGCAGCCCGATTTCGTGGATTTGGGCAGCGGTGAGGTGCGTGGTGGTGTAGCGGTTCAGGAAGTACGCGTAGGCGTCCGCTCCGCCTTTGAGCCGCCACAATCCAGCGTCATCGTTGGAGCGCGGCAGTTGGGATTGCAGTTCGGCAATGCCGCGTTTCCAGGAGGGATAGACCTCGGTCTCGACAAGCTTTGCGGCTTGGGCGCTTAGCTCATTGCGCCGCGCCGGATTCCATCCTTTGATCGCGTCCAATTTCTGCGTAAAGATGGCCGCGAAAGGATTCTGCGCCGCCGGCTGGTCGATAAAGCTGCTCATCTGTTTGATGGTGGCTTGTAGGATGAACTTGGGCGGGATCACGTTCTTCGCGGCCAGCCGGTGCGCTTCCGCGGTGGCTTCGTCCATTCGCGTGCCCACTTGGCCGAGCGCGGCGAGGTAATTCCCGGCGTCCTTTTCGTTAGCCACCGGGTGTCGCACCGTCAGCACTTCCACGAGATTTACGTTGGCGCCGCTCATTTGCTGAAGCGGGAAGCTATAGTCGAGAAATGGCTCTTCGCGAACGACGGTGTCGAGCTGCCAGGCCATTAAATCGGCCGAGACGCGCTGGATTTCGGTGAGCTTCGAGCGATCAAATTTGCCGAGCTCGGCGAGACCTTTCCGTGCCAGCTCGATGCGCGCGCGTCGGTAGGCCAGGGTTTCGGGCGTCAGCTCGCGTTCCAGGCGCTCTTGTTCCTCGCCGGTGAAGTAGCGCGACGAGGTCGCGAGGTTGGGGCTGCTCCGGACCCACTCCGCGGTGAAATTGCGGAAGAAGTCGTTAATGTCCGGTTGTTGGCCGCTCACGGGCGCGACCAGAAGGAAGAGCGCAGCGGCACAGGAAACACGAATCGTCATAGATCTAACTTAGCTCGTAACCTTGGCTTGCGATTTGCACCCACAGGATCTCGGCCTGATGGCCGTGCAGGGCAAAGATCTGGCGCACGAGATCGCAGACCTGCTCGTAGCCTTTTTCATAGAAGACCAAAATGGACGGGCCGGCGCCGCTCAACGCGCAACCGAGCAGACCGGGGGCGCGGAGATTGACCATCTCCTGAAGTCCGGGCACCAGCGGATAGCGGTAGGGCTGATGAAAACGATCCTCGAAGGCAATAGGAAAGGCGCTCGTGGTGCCGGTGGCCAGCGCGGCCACCAGCAGCGCGCTTCGCTGTACGTTGAAGATCGCGTCTTGGCGGGAATAGCAATCCGGCAGGACCTTGCGCGCTTCGCTGGTGGGTAAGCAGAAATCCGGCACGACTACAGCCGCGCCATAACGCGCCGGCAATGCGAGCCGGACCGCTCGAGCGACGCCGCCCGCGTCGATCGCGCTGGCAACGATGGAGCCGAGCACGCAAGCCGCGACATTATCCGGATGGCCTTCGATCCGCGCCGCCTCATCCAAAATCCGGTGCGGCTTCCAGTGCAAGCCGAGCAAATGGTCCGCGATGACCACGCCTGCCGTTAGCGCCGCGGCGCTGGATCCAAGCCCTTTACCGAGCGGAATGTCGTTATCGATTTCGAGCGCGATTGGGGACAAGGCGGAACCTACGTCGCGCGCCACGGCCAGCGCCGTCTGCCAAATCAGGTTGTCGGGCCCGGTTGAGATCTGCTGGGGGTCGCGGCCCCGTACTCGGATGGAGAGTTCGGCGGCGGCTTCGAACCGGCAGGTCAGATAAATGCCCAGGGCCATGCCGAGCGCATCGAATCCGGGGCCTAGATTCGCGCTCGATGCGGGCACGCGGACGGTACGGTGTTGTGACATTTAAATTCGCACCACCTGGCCGGTGCGGCACGAATCGTAGATTGACAGGACGGTTTGGAGGGCACGATAGCCCTCCTCACCGGACGAAAGCGGCTTTCGTCCGTGCGTGATCGCGTCCGCGAAGTCAACGAACTGGCGTTCAAACGGAGCGAGCGGCGTGGCCATCGGGTCGCGGGCGCCCGAGGCAGGATCACCACCCAGCATCGGCGGATTCCAATCTCCTTCGACGTGCCAGGTGGTTAGTTTGTCGCCCGAAATGACCGCGGTGCCCTTGGTGCCATGAAACTCCAGGCGTTCGTTGTAGCCGGGCCAGAAGGCTGTTCCAGCCTGGATCACGCCGGTAGCGCCGCACGAGTATTTCAACACGGCCGACAGCACGTCTTCGGATTCGATGTTGTGCAACGCGCCCAAATGCCAGTAGCCGAAGACCTCCGAAATCCCGCCCGCGAGCCAGAGCAGGAGATCGACCTGGTGAACGGCCTGAGTGATCAAGGCGCCGCCGCCTTCCGTCACCCAGCTGCCTTTGATCGGCCGCGAATAATACGCATGGGACCGGTACCACTTTACGTAAGCGTCGGCTTGGATCAGTTTCCCGAGCCGCCCTTCTTCCAAAGCGGAGCGTAGAAATTGAACCGAGTCGTCAAAGCGGTGCTGGCTCACAACGCCTAACTGAATACCGGCGCGCCGGGCAGTTTCGATCATTTGGCGGGCCGTCTCCAGATTGGTCGCGATCGGCTTCTGTACCTGAATATGCTTCTTTGCTTCCGCGCACGCCTGCACCGCCTGCAGCCGGAAATTCGGGAATGTGCAGACGTCCACGTAGTCCACGTCGGGATGCGTGCACACCTGCTCATAGGCCGGCACGAAATCGCACCCGAAGCGGCCGGCAAAAGCTTGGCCGTGGGCTGGATCGGTGTTGGTGCACACGACCACCTTGAAGCCAATATTCGCGTAGGCTTGAGCGTGTTTTTGAGCAACCGCCCCTGTGCCGATAATTCCGACCCGCACGATTCCTGTTCCTTGGTGGTTTTCTTTGGCTGTTGAGCGGGCGGACCGCCGCGACCGGGACAAAGGCCAATTAGCGTCATTGTCCCACGTCTGCGAATCCTTTTCGTGTCTCGAGCAGCCGGGGGATTGAAAAGCTTGCACTCGCGCGCTGGTGGGGAAAGCCGGACGCTTCTCCGGGCAGCACTCCAGAGAGCACGATCGGTCATACTAACTAGGCAGTCAGCTGGCTGCTCAGCGCGATTCGCAGGCTGCTTCCGAGCGGCGGGCGTCCGGCGCGGACGGGCTGAAACCTGTCCCGGAGGCATTAGTCCTAGAATTGTGGGCCTGACGATAGAAGGAACAGCTGTCGTGCTGCTGCTGGTCGCGGCGGTGGTCGCGATCGTGAGCCAACGCGTCCGTTTGCCCTACAGCGTCGGCCTGGTGATCGCGGGCATCGTACTCTCGCTGCTGCCGTTTACCCCACAAATCCGTCTCACGCGAGAGCTGCTGTTCGATACGCTGCTTCCGCCCTTGATTTTCGAGGCAGCGCTTTCGCTGCACTGGAGCGAGTTGCGGCGCGACCTCGCGGTTGTCGTGGCGCTGGCCACGGTTGGAGTCGCGATCTCGGCCGTCATCACGGCAGCCGGCATGCATGCGTTCGCGCACTTGCCGTGGCTCAGCGCGGTGATTTTCGGGATTCTCATCGCGGCCACAGATCCTGTCTCCGTCATCGCGGTATTTCGCGAGGCGCGCTTGGAGGGGCGGTTGCGGCTGCTGGTGGAGTCGGAGAGCTTGTTTAACGACGGGACCGCTGCGGTCGGATTTGCCATTGCCGTCTCTTTTGTGGGTGGTGCACCGGTGACGGGAAGTGCCGTTTTGTCCTCGGCGTTGATTACGATCGCAGGAGGTTTAGCGTGCGGCGCGCTGGTGGCGGGAATCAGTCTGGTTTTTGTCGGCAGGACTCAGGATCACTTAGTGGAGTTGACGTTGACCACGGTCGCGGCCTACGGCTCGTTCATCCTGGCGGAACACTTTCATGCCTCGGGGGTGCTGGCTACATTGACCGCGGGGCTGTTGATGGGAAACGTCGGCCGGCTGCGTGTGTTGTCCGAACGCGGCAAGATAGCGGTCACGGCATTCTGGGAATTCGCGGCGTTCCTGGCCAATTCACTTATTTTTCTTTTGATCGGCATGCAGCAGGCGCGTTTAAATCTTCGGGATGCCGGAATCGGAGTGCTGCTCGCCATCGGCTTTGTCGCGCTGGGCCGCGCGGGCGCTGTTTATCCGACATGCCTGTTATTTGCGCGCAGTTCGCTGCGCGTCACCGGCAGACATCAACATGTGCTGTTTTGGGGCGGTCTGCGCGGCGGTTTGGCGCTGGCGCTCGCACTGGCACTGCCGCAGCAATTGCCGTTCCGGGCCGAGATTATCACCTTCAGCTTCGCCGTGGTGGCGTTTTCGATTTTCGTGCAAGCCTTGACGATGCGGCCGTTCCTGAGGGCTTTGGGCGAGATTCCCAGGCGGCATGGACAAGACGCGCACGTGAGGCCGGCTGCGGTGGAATAATGGCGGGCATGCTATCTTGAAAAAGCACGCCTTCCTTGCTGCACCTCCGGGCCGGTAGCTCAGATGGTAGAGCATCGCACTTTTAATGCGGTGGTCGCGGGTTCGATCCCCGCCCGGCTCACCAAATTCGCAAGGACCTAATTCAACCTGTTTTTTGGACTGGGACCCGTTGCTGGCCAGCGCGGCAAGCATACCGCCGCCGGCAGTTCCTAGGAAGCGCCGAGTGACATTCCCGACACCCGTACAGTGCTCACCAGGAACATAGGCTGGACATTGGTGTAGTTCGGGACGTCAGCCCTCAAATTGGCACCGTGAATGTCGAATGCCGCTTGGATATCCGCCGCCGACTCAAAGAACAGGTGGCCGACGCAAAGAAACGGCGCTGGGGCATTCGGCTGGCTGATACCCTCGTCCACCTCGACGCCCTTCAATGCCGCGCCTAACAAATCCCGGACCAGCTTGATGTGACTGTTCACGTAGTAGTCCATGTCGAATTTCGCGTCCTCGCCACTTGGATACAGCACGCTGACCTTGACCATCGAGCAACCCTCCTCTGGCTCGATGATTATATGCCATCGGAGAGAGTTGTGAACTCGCCCGAACACGCCCGAACTTGTACGCCCGAAGTTGTACCTGGCTCAATTGACATCATGCCTTTTGAGGATTTTTCCGCGATTGGTTGCCCACAGCAGATAGCCACCAACATCCAGATGCAAGAGATGTGACCGTGCTGAGGCGCCAAGCGCGGCGCCTCAACCGGGACCTCGTCGAACCTACGCCCGGTGGAAACTCCTATAACCAAAGAATGAATTCAACAGCGGATCGTTCGCAGGTTGGATCTATTTCGTCCCGCATCATCGAACTGATAGCGTTCGAACGACGGCAAGTAGTGAATCTGGTCGGCCCATTCGCCCTCAGGCGATGCCGACCAAACGACCAGCAGGCATTCGACAATCTCAGCGACAGAGGCGTTCGGCACCGCGAGCAGCACTCCGGGACTTGCCCGGCTCTGGCTGATCCTCGCGGCGAAGTGGACAGGCATTGTGCGCTTGTCGTGAGAGACGAGGACACGACCTTCTTGCGCCGCAATTTCGAGAACATCATCGTCCGGCAAACCCGCGAGGTTGGCTTCGTGCGCACTCTTGAAGTCGACAGCCGGCTCACGGAGGCGGACGCCTTGGACGATGGCGTGGTTCAGGTCAGCGTCGGCGAGGAACCTGACGCTCACCGGCGCGTCTTGCCCAACTCCTCACGTGCACGTTGGAGCCGGGCCCACAGCTCAGGATTGCCCTCTTTCAGCGGGACTGTCGAATCCTGAATCCTGCGGTTCTCGCTCTCCAGGTACTCGCGAACCTCGTTCTGATGGTCCAGATAAAAAAGCGATCGCGCCATAGATCTGCGGCAGTCGTAAGAGGGGAAACTCCTTCTGGATCGCCTCGGGGGAATTCCCGCGATCAAAGGAGTACACGAGGGAATCGAGCGAGATTCGCGTGCCCGCAATATAATACCCGCCGTTCCGCTCTTCAATGTACTCGCCGGTCATCACGTATTCCAGACTTTAGTGTTGCATCGACGGACGCACGTTTTCAACCACGGTTCCGGCTATCGCCAAAACTATGCCCACTAGATTCGGGACCAGGAGGCCGGTAGTTCGGACCCACCGCTCCGAGCAATTCCCTTTGAAGAGGGCCGTGGAATGCGAGTCTCAGAAGTAAACCGGCACCGCAATCCGATTCTAATTCGCCGCTACCGGATTGAGTACATCCGCTGCCGGATCGAGCATTGCTGATTAGAGTGCGCCGGCCGAGCCCGCCGCGCCAAACGGCTCCGATCACCAACATCCAGATGAGAGAAATGTGCGATCCGTGCAACCGGGCCGAGGCACTCACTTCAACGCTCTTGGTTCAGGGCGTCCTCAGGCTCGCCCGCCGAAATGGTGTCCACTGTAATCGTATGGCCGTTCAATTCGCCCGTCACCGTAACCAGGAAGAGCGGCTTTTTCCCGCTCTTCCGCACCAGTTCGGCAGCCTTCGCGTTTCCTCCAGCGTCCAGGTCAAAGCGCGTGGAGTCTCGTTCAACCAAAGCGAACGTCTTGGTCTTCGCGTTCGGCGAGCAATACCGTATCTCCTGCCCTCGATCGCGGTCCACTGCCGTCAGCGTTACGGTCGGATTCACGTTCCGCTCTTCGGCCGCATAGCACTTGCCGTCTACCAGCGCTCCCGACCAGGTCTCGATGCCCGCAAGTCCGGAGGCCACGCAGAGCAGCGCGCCTAAGCGCCTCACCATTGCAGATTCTCCTGAATAGTTGGATACGGCAGTTGCATCCGGCGTTTCGATGTTCTGCACGATCCTGCGCATCCGCGCTCCTGCCGTGCCAGCTTTCCGCGCAGGTGCGCCCGGCGTTGACGTTCGACGCGCCGTTCTGCTCTAATCGCCAAATGCCCGCGTCCGAGATTCGAGCCGTCGCCGACAACCTCGTCGAAGCCTTGCGTTTCTTCGGCCGGGCCCGCAAGGACGCCGAAATTCGGGATTTACCGGGCGTTTCCTTGATCTTCTGCGGCCTGAATTATGCCGCCTTCAATGCCGCTCTGCTTACGCGTCCGCTCGACGATAACAGCGACGAACTTGCCCGCATCATCCAGGTCTCGAGTTCACAATTCGAATCCAAACGGCTGCGCTGGACGTACTGGCTGTGCGAGGATTTCCTCGGCCGGGCTCTCACCATCCAGGCGCCTCAAATGTTCAGCCGGTACGGGCTCCGTTTGCTTACCGAGGCACCCGGAATGTACGCCGACCGGTTGCGCTCGCCGCTGCGGGTCTTGCCGCAGCTCCAAGTGCGCGAAGTTGAGGACGAACAAACCCGCTCCACTTTCGCCGACGTCATGTCGATCGCCTTCGAGATTCCGCGCTCGGTCAGCACGGCAGTTTATGCGTCGGAGCGCGGATGGGGGTGCGGTTTCAAAGGCTACATCGGGTATTCCAACGGCAAAGCCGTGACCACCGCCGCTTCCATGATTACCGGAGACGTGCTTGGTTTGTACTCGGTAGCCACGCTGCCGCAGCACCGGCGGCTGGGATTTGCCGAAGCGCTGATGCGCCAAGTCATCGAGCAGGCGCGCGCAACCGCGGGCATCCAGCGCACGGTTTTGCAATCCACGCCATCCGGCCTTTCGCTCTACGAACAGATGGGCTACCGGACGGTAACGAATTTTGAAGTGTACATCGCCGATTAGCGCGCGCGCAGCCCGCCCGCGGCGATCCAAGCGGCGGTGTTCTCGATATCCTCGCTCATCGCGCGATCCCCGGTCCAGGCTGGACTCACGAGCCGAAGCGAGGCGCGCACGCCTTCGATCGCGGAGCTGGATCTCAGCGGAGCGAGGCAATCCAGCGCGCGCGCGGCGCACAGCAGCTCAATCGCCAGGACGCGCCGCGCATTCGCGACCACCTGCTTAAACTTGAGCGCCGACGTCATCCCCATACTGACGAAGTCTTCTTTGTTTCCGCTGGTCGTAATGGACCCCGTGGATGCCGGATGCGCCAGCACCCGATTCTCCGCCACCAGCGCTGCCGCGGTCACTTGCAGCATCATAAAACCCGACTCCAGGCCGGCATGATTGGTCAGGAACGCCGGCAATTCCTCGTTCAAAGCCGGATTCACCAGACGATCGATCCGCCGCTCCGAGATTCCAGCCAATACGGTGAGCGCAATCGCCAGCGCGTCCAGCTGCAGTGCCAATGGCTCGCCGTGGAAATTACCGCCCGAGAAGGTCTCGTCTCCGATCACGAGCGGATTGTCCGTTACAGCATTGAGCTCGGTCTCGAACACGCGCCGCGCCGTGGCGAGCACGTCCCGCACCGCGCCATGCACCTGCGGAGCGCAGCGCAGCGAGTACGCATCCTGAACGCGGCGGCAGGCGATGTGCGATTGCCGGATCTCGCTTCCATCCAGATATCGCGACAGATTTGCCGCGCTTTGGAGTTGCCCCTCGTAAGGGCGCGTTTCATGGATACGCCGGTCGAACGCGCGGGGCGTGCCGCGCAGCCCGTCCACCGTCATGGCGCAAATCAAGTCAGCCGCGTCCGCGAGCTGTTCGGCTTCCAATAACTGCAGCGCTCCCGCCGCCAGCATGGCCTGCGTGCCGTTTACTAACGAAATGCCTTCCTTGGACGCCAGCGCGACCGGCTGGAGCCCGGCCCGCGCCAAAGCGTCAGCCGCTGGGAGCCGCTGCCCCTGAAACTCTGCCTCGCCTTCGCCCATCAACACCTGCGCTATATGCGCCAGCGGCGCGAGATCTCCGCTTGCGCCCACACTGCCTCGCGATGGTACCACCGGTGTAACGCCGCGGTTCAGAAGATCGCACAACCGTTCGGCCACCACGGGCCGAATCCCTGAAAATCCCTTTGCCAGCACGTTCGCGCGGATCAGCATCATCCCCCGCACCTCGCCGCGCTCCAGCGGCGGGCCGACGCCGCAGGCGTGCGAGCGGACGACATTTCGCTGTAATTGGTCCAGATCCCCGGGCGAGACGCGCACATCCGCCAGCAGCCCCACCCCTGTGTTGACCGCGTACACCGCCTCGTCGCCGGCCGCGAGCTTTTCCACCACCGCCCGCGAGCGTTCCATGGCGGAGACCGCCTCCGGCGAGACGGTGACGGGCTCGTCGCGCGCAGCCACTCGCTCCAGTTCGTGAAGGGTCAGATGGGAGCCGTCCAGGACGACCATCACCTTTATCTTAGTGGGGGTCCCAACGCTCGATCCGCGGCGGAGTTACGTTCGGGTCCAGCACCCACGACGTCCGGTCGTGAAAATACCGCAACAGCTCAGCGTTCTCCCGCGGCCCCATGTCTCGCGCCCAAACGATTCTCGAGTTGTCGATGTCGGCGTCATTGTAGATCCACTGCAACACATTATCGGGATCGGTTTTAGGGCGCACCAGCACCAGATGCCGCCCGCCGATCTGGTCCAGTTTGGCGGTAATCTGCGTCTTGGCCGGATTCCCCGGATGTACACAACACCACGACTGGTAATTCACGCGCTGCGTGAACGGCAAATGGAATTGTTCCAGACCGGCGCGTGCCGCCAGCACGAGCAGCAGGATGGCCGGCACCGCTGCAACGTACCGCACGCCCCACGCCCGCCGGCACAGCTCCCGCAAGCAGGCCACCTCCGCGGCCACGAAACACCCCGTTGCTGCCGCGGCGTAATGCGGCGACGTTCCTACTTCGGTCAGCGTTGCCAGCAGCGTGAGCACACCGATCCAGAGTAGAAACCGCAGCCTTCCGCGCCGCCAAACCAGTGGGAGCAAAATCAGCGGAACCGAAAGCGCGGGCCCGAAATAGAAGCGCCAAATTTCCTGCGCTTTGAGCGTGCTGTTCTTTATAAGACCCAGGACGGTCGCATTCCGGTCATGCACGTCGCGCTCGTAATCGTAGTAGCGGCGCAACTCGACGTGTCTGAACTGCGCTTCCGCTGCATGCATCCAAGGCAGCGTCATCGGCCAGCCGTATTCGGCCTGATTCACCGCATACGGCGTACGGAACACATTGCCGGTCACGGCTTGGTCGTAAGCCAGGAAGCACGCGAATCCCGCCAGCAAGATCGCGGTAGCGGGAGCGGCGGTCCACCAGCGCGCCTTTTTCCTGGCGATCGCCACGGCTAAAGCGCCTAGCGCCGGAATTGCCACGGCTAATCCCTCGAACGGCCGGGTAAACCCGATCGCCACAATACCGCTGCCGAATAGCAGCGACGTCCACCACGAACCGCGCCGCCACAGCCGCGGATATGCGCCCAGCGCCAACGCTCCGCCCAGTGCCGCCAGACACCCGCCGTAGTAGCCGTTCACCCAGTAGCTGCCGATATCGAGACGGATGATCGCCAACAGCGCCCCAACCACCGCCCACGCGGGAGGCACCCACGCCTGCAGCATCCAGCACAGCGCCGCGCACATCGCTGCGGATAGCAGCCAGACCGCAATCCAGGGATGTCCCAGAAGCTGGCCGGCAGCCAGCACCGCTGCCTGTCCAGGAAAATAATCGGAATTGTACGTCGGCCGTTGAATGATGTGGATGCTCTCGAAATGCGGCCACAGCGGATGTGTAGGATTGGTCAGCCGCCCGTGCGCCAGCGTGTCAGCCAACAGCAAATGGCTGAATTCGTCCGTGATGACCGGGTGCGGCACCGGAAAGACCGGCAAGACCACGGCGCGCACCGCCAATGCCAGCACGAACACCGCCGCCACCGCGAAACTGGGTCGCAGCGCGATCCGTAGCAACCGGCGCCAGACGCGCTCGATTCTCTCCTGGGATATCCACGCCCGGCGCGCCAGCACGATGGCCGACACTACGAGCACAGTTTCCAGAAGATTCAAGTCGTAGTAAAACCCGTAGCCGATGCCGGCCACCAGGTACACGAGAAACTCGAGCATCGCTTATCGCTGCGGATAGCAAAACTTCGCCGCGCCGGGGTGCGCGCGAGCTTCATCCTGCGTCCACAACAATTTATCGGATGGCTGAGCGCCTAACATCAGTTTGACGGCCGCGTCGGCGATGATCGGGGGGCGGGGAAAACACGCAACGTAAACCGGCCCGGAGGTTGCGCGCGCCGCCGCCAACAGCTGTTCGGTGGGTGCGGCGCGCTCCAGGAACTGCGCGCGCTTCTTGGTCCACAAATAGATGACATTCTGCGCCACCACCGCGCCGCAGAGCGCCAGCACCAGTGCCCGCCGGCGGTCCCAATACCGCTCGTAGAGCTGAAGCAGCGCAAAACCCACCACCATGGCTAAGCCAATGCTGGCCAGGTGGAGTTGCCGGCTCGGAATGCGGCGCGAATAGGTGAGAAATGAGTACGGCACCAGGGCCAAAGCAGCCCAACCGAAGCCCAGCGCGAGAATGCGCCCATACCCGGGCGGTTTCCAGACCAGAATCGCCGCCACGGCCGCCAGCCCCCAAAACCAGAACAGGCGCCCGAAATTCAGCGGCAAAATCAACCAGAATGGCGCATGCAGCGAAAAACTGCCATCTTGAAACCGGAATGAATAGGTTCGCGCCGACAACACGGAACCCACCGCAACCGCGGCCAATCCGAAGTAGGGCAGCAACCAGGGCCATGCCCGGCGCAGCTTCCTCTCAAACACTAGCGGAAAACTCAGGAGCGCGGCCCATATGACCGACGATTCCTTTGAAACCAGTGCCAGACAGAACGCCGCAAGCGATCCGGCATACCACGCTGCCGACCGCCGCTCCAAAAAGCGCAGCCAGCATAGTAAGGCGATCAGGCCGAAGCATACGAGCAGCGGCTCGGTGGATCCCGACAGCCACATAATTGCTTCCTGGTGCCCTTCGTACACGGCGAAAAATGCAGCCGCCCAGATCGTCAATTCGAATCCTAGTGGCCGCCAAATGCCCAGCAGGTACACCAGGCAGGTATTGCAGATCTGCAGAACGATCAAGCTGGCATAATACGCCGCGGCATGCATGCCAAACAGCACGTCAATGGCGTACATGAACAGCCAGGTTGTGGTCCGCAGACGGAACACTGCGTCCAAATACAGCCCGCTCCATCCCGATACCGGGCCGTACCGCTGCGCAATCAGAATGTTCGGATAGTCATCCTCAATAAGTGGCTGCGTCAATGCCGGCGCATATGCCAATACCACCAGTGCGGCCAGAATGAGGAATATCAGAGGGGAAGGTCGGAGGCCGTTCGTGCGAGGCAAGTCCCATTATGATGGAACCTCCAGGCACCGACCACCGGAACCTCTTCGAAGCCTGTGCGCGGATGGAAACAGCCTGCGCGCCGATGAAACAGGCGGATCAGTTCCGCAAACTCCCTTGTTGTTCAGACTCTTGAGGGGGATAGGCGAGGCGAAACCGGTCCGCCCTGCCTACCCCTCGAGAGGTTGTTAGCTCTGCGATGCGGCAGCAGCCATCACGCTGGAAATCTTGCTGAAAATCGTGCTGATGCTGGTAGCGACGCCCGGCATAACGGCGCCGGCCGCCACTGCGACGAACCCAGCCATCAAAGCGTACTCGATCAAGTCCTGACCACGAGTGTCCTTGAGAACCTTCAGCTTCAAAACCAGATTGGTAATCCGTGTCATGTCTTTCTCCTCTCCCTAGCGATGAGTGACCATCGCTATTGGTAACTTATCACCGCGATTCGGTACGATAAATCAGCACAAGCACTTAGAACAAATCTAAAAACGCCCACTCCCCCGGAACCTGACCTCAGTGGTTATAGGACCTTTCTCCTCACCTGGCGTATAGTCCTTTAGCACTAGGTCCCCGTTCTCACTCAGGCTCCACACCCTCCGCCCACGGTAGTAATCAATCAATTTTTCATCTGTATCCGGTGAAATCGAACGCGCCCAGATCACGTGCGAGTGCGCAATATCGGCGCCGTTGTAAACCAGTTCCTGATACGGTTCGTGCTGTGGCCCGTATCGCACTAAAATCAGGTGATCGCCCGGTATCTCGTGCAGCCGTTGCATCACCGATCCCCATTCCGCGCGAACGTGATAATCGATTGGCCCAAACAGACAACGGTTGTCGGCCGTCAAGAGGCTGCCCAACGAAACCAGAGCGAACACCGCCGCGACTCCCCAGCCGATGTAGATCCGCTCTTCTCCAGAGCCGGGCCAGCTATGCCTTGCCGTTCGCAGCGCGCAAGCGCCGAGGAGATAGACCAACGCTGTTGCGGGCGCTGCATAGTGCGGAAAGAGACGCAGATTGAACGCCACGCCCGCATAAAATCCAGCTAGCAATATCAAACCTGCGCGCCCCACACGATCCCGCCACAACGCGCGCCCGCACAGCAGCACGAATAAGGTCAGCGGCAGCCCCCAGAAAAACCTCGCCAACCTATATAGATCGAATGCGTGCGTCTTGAGCGCATGTTCGCGAGCATCCAGCTTGTCGTGTGCGTCCGCATGCGTCCAGAAGTCTTCTAGGAACGCGTTGCTGTAGGGAGGCTTCGGCTTTGCATGAGCCGGCCAGAATAAACTCGACCACAACGCGTACTGCCGCTCGTGCTCCAGGTATGGCATCTCCAGCGGGTTTCCAGTGACGCGATAGTTGTAGTAACCCATCCAACCGCCCACGGCGATCAAGACCACGGCGGTCGGCGTCATCACGCGACGTACAAGCTGTGCCCAGTTTTCCCGGCTGCGCCAGAAACCATGCGCGAGATAAACGGCACAGGCTAGCGCCAGCACCAGCCCTTCGTACGGCCTGGTATTGGCCAAAATCGCCAGCCCGCAGGCAAAAGCCACGGCGGTTGCCGCCTGCGGCCGCTCGAGCAGCCGCGGAATCGCGCCAATGACGAGCGCTCCACCGATCGCGGCGCACGTCCCTCCCCAATAGCTCTCGCTCCAGTAACTGACGATTCCGATCTTCAGCAGCGCAATCACGCTTCCCGCCAGCGCCCATCCGGCCGGCAGCCAGCCTTGCAGCGCCCAGCAGATCGCTCCACAAAGAACGCCCGCAGAGAACCAGACACCCCACCAAGGCTCGCCGGCGACCCGCTGCCCCAAAGCCATCACCAGACCGGAAAACGGCGGGTATTTCGATGCATAGGCCGGGTGCATGAGCACCTGCAAGGTCTCGAAGTGCTCCGGAAGAGCGGGAGTCGGATTCGCCAGCCGCCCATGCGCGAACGTGTCGGCCGCCAGCAGGTAACTGAATTCGTCTTGGATCGCGGGCTTCGGGATGGGAAGTACCGGCAGCAGAGCGGCGCGCGCGCCGAGCGATACCAGCGCGATCGCGAATACAACCCGCGACCGGTGCGCCGCGATGCGCGACCACCAGGCCTCGGCCGCCAGCAGAAAGCGCGCAGGTTGTCGGCGCATCAGGCCAGCCGCAGGTCCTTATACGCGTCGATCAGCGCGAAATTCGTCCGCACCTGCGATATTTGTTCGCCACGCTGCTCGATCCGGTCTGTGTGCACGTGCCCCAAATCGGCCGCCAGCGTCAAGTACTCGATCTTTTCCGGATCGATTCCCATAATCCGGCAGCAGGTTGCATCCACCGCCACCAGATCCCGGCCCATGACCAGGACACCCGCCGGCTTCGGCGTACCTTGGATCGGCCCATTGCCTTCCATGCCCACAATCCCATCCACGATGGCGAACGTGTTGCGGAACTGCCGGTTCAGCGCGGCCACCGATTCCGGAATCCCCAGATAGTGCAGCTTGTTCTTCGGCCAGCCATATACCGAACCGGGCACAACGCCGAAGAAGTTCTTCATCGAAAGCGTCGCGCCGGCCCAGTGATGCGTTTTCATTTTGGCCAGCGATACGATCAGGTCTGCCCGAAGCACCGTATTGGGAAAGTAGAACCGCGATTCACCGGCGAAGTTCTTCACCGGCGATACGTCGTCGCGGTTGAGATCGGTGAAAATGCTTTCAAATCTCGGTATGCTCGACCGGTACCGCGCGTCGTCCGCCAGGTCGAGAGTGTCGCGGCGATGTCCCGGTCCTTCGCCGATGGTCACCTCCGCCGCGCCGAGCTTGTGAAACACCTCCACCGCGGCCGCGATCACCGCCGCGTCCGTGTTGATCACGGTGGACGAATCGAACTCCACGAGGTTGGGCTTCAGTAAGACACGCTTGTTCCGCACGTCCAGACCGCACTCACGGACGCCGTCCAGCATCCGGCTAACCAGGTCCTCTGAATACGACCGCGCGCGGACAATCGCGACCGCGGAACTGCCCGGCGGACCATCGGGCACCTTGGCAGGCTTTTCCAGCTTGGAGGCAGCATAGCTGCCTGCGACAGCCGCGCCCGACATCGTCAGAAACGTTCTACGCTTCATGCACGTGCTCCCGTCGCCAGCAAGCGGTGGTTACCGTCCGGATGCGCCAGCATCTCGAGCGCAGCCAGCATGATGTCGGCCGAACTCCAGGCGTTTTCTGCCGCTGTTGGCGGATTGTCGCCGTGGCAGCGCAGCGCGATCCCCAGCCATGCCTTGGCCAGCGACGACTTTGTTTCAAGCCGAAACCGCCGCGCGGTCGCGAGCGGCGTCTCCAGTTCGCCCTTCCCGCGCCCTTGTAGCCCTAGCAGGGCCAACCCGGTCGATTCGGGATAGGACGGCAGCTCGAAATTCAATACGTTCGGATTTCCGCAGTTCCATCCGCCGTCGCTGCAACGCCGGCTGAGCACCAGCGCTTCTCCTTCGCGTATTCTGTATTCGAGTTTGGCGCTTGGATAGCGGCCTGCAGACTGTTTCAGGGCGACCAGCGTCAGCGCGGTCGGCTCAATCCAGGCTGCGTTCCCATCGCGCCACGGCCAGCCTTCGTGCGAAACGTCTAGCTTGGTCTTGAGCAGGTGAAAATACGAGAACGCGCGCATGGCCAGGTTGTGTTCCGCGCCCGCAACTTGCAGCAGCCACTGTATGCCGCGCGCCACGTTGGCGTCGTGAACCCCTCGCACACAGGCCAGCATCACGAACAACGCGGTTACCCAGGTGCCGTCGCCGATCTCGCCGCTTGCCCGCACGCTTCCATCCGCCAATTGCCAGGACTGAACCAGGCGCCACGCCTGATCCAGCGCTTCACCCGAATCCGGGGACCCGTGCAGCGCCAGCATCGCGTAGGCAGTCGGCTCTAACCACGACTGCTTGCCGGGGAAATATCCCCAGCCACCGTCCCGGTTCTGCGCGGCACGCAGAAACGCCCGACGCGATTCCAGATACACACCACCCACGGAGAATGGATCGGCCGCCTAAGCGGAAAGCTTTAGAACTGATGGACAGGCCTCAGTCCACTGACAATCTGCTCTTCTCCGCTGCGCCGCCTCGCCTGCCTGCGATAAACTCAAATACCCGAGTCATTCGTGATCTGTGCATTTATGAGGAGGAGCAACTCTTGGCTGAATGGAGCTATGTAGATACGGAGCCAGGTGAAGGATTTTGCGAGATTCGCTATTTCGCATTCGTCAAGAAGCAACCGGCCGGCGATGTCGAATTTTTGATCACACTGCGGGAATACGTGCACCCGCCCGATCCCGCGCTGAAGTATTTCGCGCAGGCCGACAAGCAGACCAACCAGAAGACGGCGCCCTTTACCCCTGTCGGCTGGGGTTCGTCCGTGGCCTCGGCGCTACACGAATGCGTGAAATCCATCCGGCGGTTTCCCTACGAGCCGCAAAGTCAAAAGGCGACGCCGTAGGCTGCCCGTTTCGCAAAACCCTTCGACCCCGCGGCGGATCGCAAGCGTCAGAAATGCGGTTTGTGGACGGCTGCGGGTACGGAGGGTGGGAAGGAGTACCAGCTAAGCTGCCGGCTCGGCCTGCTGGATGTCCACAATCTGCGACGTAATCACCGTCCGGTACACCGGATGGATGAACTCCAGATGCATGCCGCGGCCGACATACTTCGTTTTGAGCATCGATCCGCCCCAGGTGCATCCCTGGACTTGCACCCTCACGGGCTCGGGGCAGAATTCCGGATGTCCTGAAATCAGCGCGGCCTCCTCGCCCAGATTGACCAAGCGGTAGGACCGGTTGCGCGTTTGGATGTCGAGTACCGCGCCGGGCTGCAAATCGCGCAGGTAAACGCCGCCTTCAACCTCGGATTGAATAATGTTGTGATTGATCTCGTTGGCGAGATTCGGATGCGGAACTAAAGAGCCCGGTTCGAAGATTCCCGTAGCCGCTGCGGCGTACATCCGATTCTATTTTAACCACATATTTGGCCAACCGAATCCGCCCTCGGCCCGCGGCTAACGCACGAAAACCCGGAACAGCTCGATCACCAGAATTGCCACCACCATAACCTCCAGAACGAACGCCCGCGCCTGGTGAAATTCATTCATCATGAAATCGTAAAGCTCGCCGGCGGTGCGGAGTTTCTGATCCACCAGGTTGCGGTAGTCGGTTACTCCGACGCGTCCGGCCGCCAAGCGGTGCGCGCGCGCATAGAACATATCGCTCAGAAACTTGATCGCGTTATCGGTATGTTCGGTCAGTTCGATAATGTCGAGCCGCAGTGTATTCAGACGTTCGGCTTCACCCGCCATGCGCCAGCGGCGGAACAGCCCTCCCCGCCGCTCCAGGATCTTGTAGACATTCTCAAGCACCCTGGTCAGCACATCGTCGTAATGGCGGAATTCGAGCAGCTGCGTATTGGCATACTCCAGCAGTTGTATGGTGGGCGCCGCGCCCTCGGGTGTGTCATAGACAAATGCCGCCACCCAGCCGACCACCAGAAGATCGTTCGGATAATAGGACAGGCTCGATTGCAGCACGTCGCGGCACTCGCTTTCCGATAACGGCGCGGAGTCGCCGCGGACAATCTGCGCCACTTGATCTCCGTGTTGCGCCAGAAGCGCCACTGCGCTCAATGGCCGGTCCTGGTCGTCCAGTGCCCCGCGAACGTGGATGATGTAGTAATCCTCGCTGAGCGGGCTCGCATAACGGGTTCGCAGCGCCGGCGCCACCTTTTCCAGGCGCGTCCGGACTAGCTCCGAAGTGGACTTCTCGATCTCCGGCGCCAGAATCCAGCGGTTCGACAGCTTGATTAGGTCTTCCCAGGTCTCCTCGAACTCCAGCTCCAGCTCGACGCTAACCACTCCATAGCCGAAATAGCGGATGCGGGTCTGAAACTTATGGCCGGCGATCGACATCGGTTCGGGATATTCAATTACCGGCGGACGCTCGAAACGAACGTATTCCGGGGCAGGATGCTTGAAGCGCGGCTGAGCTGCCGCGCGCTCGGTCGCAACCAGGGCCTGCAGCTTGTCGAGCAAAATCTCCTCGGCTACGTCGTACAGCATCAGTACCCATAGGGAACCACGCAGCGGTCGCACTTCTGTATTGTCACGCAGGCACAGCCAAGGATACACTGCGCTCATGCTTAACGTGAAACCCGAATGGATGCAGCCCATGTTTCCCTGGGAACAGAGGAGCGTCGTCGTCAACGGCCGCAATATTGCCTATATCGACGAAGGCGAACGCTCCGGGCGGCCGGTCTTGCTGCTTTCCGGCAATCCGACCTGGGGCTTTCTGTACCGGGATTTCATCTCTCCGCTGACCGCCGCTGGTTACCGTGCGATTGCGCCGGACTGGGTTGGCGCGGGTTACTCGGATCATCCATGCCATGACGCCGCGCTCACCTTCGCCCATCACATCGCCGACCTCGTATCGCTGATCGATCAGCTCGACCTGCGCGGCTTCATCATCACCGGTCAGGACTGGGGCGGACCGCAAGGCGTGGGCGCGGCTTTGCAGCGCGTGGAGAAGCTCGGTGCGCTGGTCTTGATGAACACCTGGCTGTTTACCGGGCTCATCAGTAAGTTCCACGCTTCGCCGCGTCCGTGGACCACCTGGCATGCCCCGCTGATTGGTCCTTTTTTCATGCGCCGCCACAAAGTGCTCTCGCATCACGGTCCGGCAGCTACGACGGTGCGCGGCGTCTCGCCGGAGGAAGCGCGCGCCTATCATCACGTATTCGATGAGCCCGGCTCGGATCACGTCGTCCTCACCTGGCCGCGCACGATTCCGATGCGCGAGGGCGACCGGGGTTGGGCCGATATGAAAGCCATCGAGCGGCGGCTGCCGGAACTGGCAAGTGTCCCTACCTTGCTGCTGTGGGCGCCGGGTGACGAGGTGTTCCCAATAGAATTCGGCGAGCGGATCAAAGATCTGCTACCGCACGCCGAAGGACCAGTCACATTCGATCGCGCGCGCCACTTCCTGCAAGACGACCGCGGACCAGACCTGGCGCGCACCATGGTCGACTTTCTGAACCGCACCGTGGGGCCGCGCGCATGAAGTGGATTACGCCTTCGCCCGAAGAGCTTTCCTACTTGCGGCCCGATCCGCTGCTGTGGGAACAAGAACTGGATGTGCGGCCGGACGTGGCCGCTGCCGTGGAGCGCGCTGCCGGAATCCGCGCCGGACGCGTATACTGGCGGTCCGACTACGGTCATTTATATGCGCTCGAGCTGGCCGACCTCGGACGCGGGCGCCCGTCCATGGCCACCGTTTACGGCCATTGGGACCGTTACGAGCCGCGCCCGCCCGAGCACGAGATTGACGCGGATTTGCTGGCCTTTTGCATGTGGGTGGCCGACATCGCTCCCAGCCTCAACCCAGCCGACATCGCTAAGGTCGCACAGTTTGCCGGTGTAAAGACGTCCTGGCCGCAAGGCTCCGTTTTGCGGACGCCGGAGGAGCGCTTCACGAATCTGCCTGGATTTCCTTACGAGCCCAAATACGTCGAAATCGAAGGGCTGCGGATGGCCTACGTCGAGCACGACGCGGGCGACCCGATCCTGCTGCTGCACGGCGAGCCAACCTGGGGCTTTTTGTACCGGCACGTGATCCCGCATCTTGCGACCATTGGCCGTGTCGTCGCGCCGGACCTGATCGGCTTTGGGCGCAGCGACAAGCCCAAAGCCGCCAACGCCTATACCTACAAATCGCACGCGCGCTGGCTCCGCCAATTTGTGGAAACGCTCGATCTTACTAAAGCCACGATGGTCTGCCAGGACTGGGGCGGGTTGCTCGGCTTGCGCATTCTGTCCGAAATCCCGGAGCGCTTCTCGCGCCTGGTGGCAATGAATACCGGCATCTCGCCCGGAGGCTCGCCGGGCGACGCGTTTCTGAAATGGCGGCGCTTTTCGCAGCGAGTTGAAGCGATGGATGTAGGCAGAATGATGCGCAATACGCTCACGAACCGCCGGCTTACCGACGCAGAGGCTGCCGCTTACGATGCGCCGTTCCCTTCGAAGGAATACCAAACTGCGGCTCTGGTATTTCCGCGACTAGTCCCTATCCGCAAGGACCACCCGGGCGCTTACGACAATCGGATCGCGATCGAGCGCCTGAAGACACTCGACCTGCCGGTCCTGCTCATTTGGGGCGAGAACGATGCAATTACCGCCCCGGCCGAGCCGTTCCTGCGCTCGATTTTCAAGAACGCCGCTCCGCGCCTAACCATTGCCGGCGCAGGCCACTTCATCCAGGAGGACGCCGGCGAGGAGGTCGCCGGCCATATCCTCCGCTGGATGAAACCGTGACGATCTTTGACCTAGCCCATTCCGCGCCGATGAGTGCATAACCTTTTACCGTCAAGCCAGTTTATATACTCAGAGGACGAATGGCGGTTCGAAAGCCGGCATCTGCGACTGGCGAGGATCCCCAAGACGACCGCTACCTGGTGGAGGCGGCGCGCCGAGATCCGGCGCGGTTTGCCGATCTCTATGAGATCCATTTCCATTTGGTCTACGCCTATATTGCACGGCGTGTGCGAGATCGGGACGCTACCGAAGACCTCACATCGGAGGTTTTCCACAAGGCCCTCGCCAACATAGCCAATTTCGAATCGCGCGGCGCGCCTTTCGCCGCTTGGCTGATCCGCATCGCCGCCAACGCCGTCGCCGACTACATGAAGCGCGCTGCTCGCGAGATAGGCAATCCCGGTCCGGAGGCCATTTCGGAACCGGACATGGAAGGGATGGAAAATAGCGCTCGTCTCTTTCGACTGGTGGAGGATCTTCCGGCCGACCAGAAGCACGTCATCTACGGGCGATTCGTCGAGCAGCACAGCATTCGTGAGATCGCACAGCAGTTGGGCCGCAGCGAAGGCGCCGTAAAACAATTGCAATTTCGCGCCGTGCAAAACCTACGGTCGCGCATGGAGGGCACAGATGCCTGAGCCATCCACATTCGAACAATTCGACCAGGCCATCGACGCTATATTTGCAGGCACAGCGCCCGAGTCTCGCGGCCTGGAGCCGATGCTGGCCATCGCGCGCGAACTGCGCGACCTGCCGCGGCCACATTTCAAAACACGTTTAAGAGCAGAGTTAGAAAGGACATCATCTATGGCAACGGTTGCCCAACGCACTCCGCACGTTCAAACTGCCACGCCACGCTTGCGCCTTCGCAACGTGGCCGCCGCAATCGACTTCTACCAGAAAGCCTTTGGCGCTGAGGAAGTCATGCGATTCGAAGCCGGAGGCCAAATCCCGTATGCTGAGCTTCAAATCGGCAACGCGCGATTTTCACTCGGCGAAGCGTCGCCTGACGAAGGTTATCCTGGGCCGGAGACGCTGGGAGGGTCGCCGATCGGCATGTCACTGATGGTGGAAGACTGCCGCGCCGCGGTCGAGCGCGCTGTAGCCGCAGGCGGAAAGCTGACCAGCCCGATCAGCGACCAGTTTTATGGCGATCGCGTGGGGCAGGTTCTCGATCCCTTCGGGTACACATGGGCCATTGAGCAACGGCTCGAAGAAATATCGATAGAAGAAATGCACCGGCGCTTCGGAGCGATGATGAGCGAAGCGCCACAGAAGCAAGCCGGGGCCAGCCCGGTGCCAAAGGGTTATCGCACCGTCACGCCCTATCTCGTTGCGGAGAACGCCGCCGGCTTGATCGAATTCGTTAAGAACACTTTCGGAGCCGAAGAGACCTTCCGCGCGATCGGGCCCGCTGGCGGCATCCATGCGGAAGTCCGCTTGGATGATTCGATGCTGATGATCGGGGGCGGCGGTCCGGGCCTCAATTGGCGAGGCGATGCCATGCCGGCCGCGCTGCACGTTTACGTCAAGGACGTGGATGCCGCCCATGCGCGCGCGCTGGCCGCCGGAGCAGTCAACCTTCAGCCGCCGGCCGATCAGGAATACGGCGAGCGCGGCGGAAGCGTGAAAGACCCGGCCGGGAATCACTGGTACATTGCGACCGCCAAGGGCCCCCACTATATCGCGGAGGGCGTGCATAACCTAAACGTTTACTTGCACCCATTGCGCGGCGAGCCGGTGATCGCGTTTCTAAAGAAAGCGTTCGGCGCCCGCGAAGAGGCGCGCCATGCGACCCCCGACGGCATCATCCATCACGCGCGCGTGCGAATCGGCGACTCGGTCGTGGAAATGGGCGAGGCGCACGGGCCCTATCAGCCGATGCGGTCGATGTTTTATCTGTACGTACCCAACGTGGATCAGTTGTACCAGCGCGCCTTGAATGCGGGCGCGGCATCGCTGAGTGCGCCGGCGGACCAGCCGTATGGAGATCGTACGGCGGGGGTTAAGGATATGTTCGGGAATCAGTGGTACCTCGCCACGCATTTCAAAGATATGACGCCGTAGTCCGCTATCATAGTCGCGGACGTGCCCGAACTGCCCGATATCGTCGTCTACATCGACGCTTTGAACAAGAGAATCCTCGGCCAGACGCTGGAGCGTGTGCGGCTGGCCAGCCCGTTTCTGCTGCGTACGGTGGACCCGCCGTTGCGGGCGGCCGAGGGCAAGCCGGTTCGCGCCCTACGGCGCGTGGGCAAGCGGATCGCGATTGGAGTCGAGGGCGATCTGTGGCTGGTGCTGCACCTGATGATCGCGGGCCGGCTGCACTGGCGCGAGCGCGGCGTTAAAGTGGCGCGGCCGCGCGGTTTGGCTGCGTTCGATTTCCCCAACGGATCCCTGCTGTTCACCGAAGCGGGCTCCAAGAAGCGCGCATCGCTGCATGTCGTCGCGGGCGACGCGGGATTGCAGGCGCTGGATCCGGGCGGGCTGGAAGTCCTGGATGCCGGCGTGGAGCAGTTTACAGCGGTATTGACCGCGGCCAACCATACGCTGAAGCGCGCGCTCACCGATCCGCGCATGTTTAGCGGAATTGGGAACGCGTATTCCGATGAGATTCTGTTCGAGGCCCGGCTTTCGCCCGTGGCGCTTACGCAGAAGCTGAAACCGGATGAGATCGCGCGGCTGTTCGAGGCTACGCGCGCCACCTTGATCCATTGGGTGGAGGAACTGCGCGGCGAAAGCGGCGACCGTTTTCCGGAGCAGGTCACGGCCTTTCGACCCAACATGGCGGTGCATGGGCGCTACAAAGAGCCGTGCGTCCGATGCGGCGCGCCCATCCAGCGCATACGCTATGCGGATAACGAGACCAACTATTGCGCAAATTGCCAGACCGCGGGCAGGCTGCTGGCCGATCGCGCGCTGTCGCGGCTGATGCGCGAGGACTGGCCGAAGACGCTGGACGAACTGGAAGCCCTCACGGCGAAGTAGCGGGTTTCACGGCATACAAGATCCGCAGCGGCGGATACCAACCTTCGAGCGAGACCGTGAGGCCGGCTTTCCGGAACTGTTCGGCGTAGTGTTTGGTGTGCATCAGGTCTGACATCACGATGCAGCCGCCGGGTTTGAGAACTCGCGCCATTTCAGCGCAGGCCTGGTCGCGTTCGGCGCTCGAGGCGATGTTGTGCAGGCACTGATTTGAAACGATGACATCGAAGTTCGCGGACGGAAACGTCATTTTTTGCGCAGGCTCGTTACGAAGCTCGCAGCGCGAGGCGACGCCTTCGGCTTCGAAATTGGACTGAGTCCGCTGCGGCCGGTTGTCGCTCAAATCCTTCTGACTCCACACATCGATGCCAACAGCGTGGCCGCTGGTCAGGTGTTTTGCCGCGCCGATCAGCAATAAGCCGCGGCCCGTGCCCACGTCCAGCACCTGCTCGTCTCCGCGCCAGGGGATCTTCGCCAGCAGCCGGTCGCGATGTCGGAACTTACCGCGTTTAGAATAGTCCAGCATGAGCAGGGCTGTGCCGGTCATGCCGATACCGGGATAGTAAAAACCTGTGTGCGGGAAAAAGAAGATACCCAGGTGGAAGTCCAGCCGGAAGATCGCGATCACGAGCGCAGCCAGGCCGCACAGGGCGAGATAGAAAACGGCACGGGGCGCATCGATGCCGTAATCTATTTTCATCGAGCGTTCGCCAGGGTTTGATTGACTTGGCGCTCCAGATCCGCGACCGCGGCCACGGCTTGCGTCGTGGGCGACGCATCCCCGCCTTCGATCGCTTCGAGCGCCCGCGCGAGCTGGCCATTCAACGCGGCGGCTTGCTTCTTCCGGTCTTCGTCCTGGAGGGGCTGTGCGGTTTGGTGCATCAGAGTTGTGATTTTCACGGCAAGCCGGAACTGCTCTTGGAGCCCGGCCAGAGGCGTTTTGACGCGCGGGTCCATCCGGATGGTAAGCGGCTGCGTATACGACTTGCCGTTAACCGTCAACCGGACGCTATACTGGCCCGGAAGCGCGATGGGGCCTCGTGGACCGCGCGGCGTGTTGTGCCAGATCGCCGCAATCGGCAGGTCGTGCCTGAGCGCGTCCGGCGGCGTGTAGCGCAGGTCCCAAACGAAACGGTGCATTCCGGCGCCGGCGGAGGGAATAGCGGGAGGGCGGAGCCACTGGACCTGGACGTTCAGGTCGGGATCTACCGGCGGCGGCTGATCGTCGCTCGAATATCGCCGCACCACCTTTCTTGCGGCGTCCAGGATTTCGATTACGACTGGCGCGCCCGCGGCCGTGTTCAGGTAGTAATAGACGATCGCGCCGTCGGGCGGATTCTCGCCGGCAGGTTCTTCCGGCGGCAGCGGCGTGTCGGTGTTTTCATTCCAGCGTATGCGGTAGGCCGCGCTCGGCTGGAACAGGTGCACGTCCGAGGCAGCGATGGCCGCGCTCATCTGGCGCAGGGGAGCGATGTCGTCCAATATCCAGAACCCCCGGCCATGTGTTCCGGCCACAAGATCGTTGCCGTGAATCGCCAGATCGCGGATTGAGGTGGCTGGCATGTTGAGACGAAGAGGCTGCCAGCGGTCGCCGTCGTCGAATGAAACGTAAACGGTCAATTCTGTTCCCGCGAACAAAAGCCCCTTGCGCACCGGATCTTCGCGAACCGTGTTTACCGAGCCGTCAGGTAGGCCGGCGACGATTTCCTTCCAGCTTTTGCCGCCGTCGTGTGTACGGTAGATGTGCGGTTTCAGGTCGTCCAGACGAAACCGGTTAATCGCGGCGTACACGGTGAGATCGTCGAAATGCGACGCATCGAGCTGCGATACTTTGCTCCACGGCGTCAGCTCCGGCGGTGTAATGTTGGCCCAGGTTTTGCCGCCGTCGCGGGTGATGTGAATCAACCCGTCGTCGGTGCCCGCCCAGATGACGTTGGCATCTTTGTGCGACGGCGCGATCGCGTACACGACGCCGCGGCGCGTGGCTTGTTTTTCGGCTTCGGACGTGAAGATGCCGACGCTCGGCGGGATATCGTATTTCGGACGCGTCAGGTCTGGACTAATGGCTTCCCAGCTATGGCCGCCGTTGATCGTTTTCAGAACGAATTGCGAGCCGAGGTACAACACGTGCGGATCGACCGGAGAGAAAATGAGCGGCATGGTCCGCAGGAAGCGGTATTTGTCTCCGCGGCCGAGCTGCGGCCCGACCTGCTGGACTTCGCCGGTAGTCTGGTTGAAGCGCGACACGCGGCCGCCATAGATTATGTTCGGATCGAGAGGGTCGGGCGCCACGTAGCCGTACTCTTCCACCCCCACCGGGTGCCAGTCGCGAAACGTGATCTCGCCGTAATCGCTGCGGCTGGCCACGCCTGCCGAACCGCTCTCCTGCTGGCCGCCATATACCCAGTACGGGAAGCGATTGTCGGTGATCACGTGATAGAACTGCGCGGTGGGCTGGTTGTACCAGGTGCTCCAGGTTTCGCCACCGTTGACGCTGATCGTAGCCCCTTGGTCGGCCGCCAGCAGGATTATTTCCGGGTGCAGCGGATTGATCCAGATGGTGTGATAATCGTCTCCGCCGGGCGCGCCTTTGATCGCGGTGAACGTTTGGCCGCCGTCGGTGGAGCGATAAGTAGAGGTGTTGGCGACGTAAATGGTGTCGGGATTGCGCGGGTCGACCCGCACCATAGCGAAGTCGTCGCCGCGCCCCGTGATGCGTTGTTCGGTGTTGACGCGCTGCCAGGATGAGCCCGCATCGTCGGAGCGGTACAGCGCGCTGGGCTTGCCTTGAGCGAGTGCGTACATGCGCCGGGCGTTGGACGGCGCGATCGCGATGCCGATGCGGCTCAGACCTTCGGCCGGCGTTGGCAGTCCCCCGGTGAGCTGCTGCCAGGTGTCGCCGCCGTCCGTGGATTTGAAGAGGCCGCTGCCGGGTCCGGACCACGCTCCGTTTTCCCAAGGCCCTTGGCGCGCGGCCCAGAGCACCGCATAAACATTGCGCGGGTTATTCGGATCGAAGGCGAGATCCACCGCGCCCGTGTTTTCGTCTTTATAGAGCACTTTTTGCCAGCTCTGACCGCCATCGGTGGAGCGGAAGACGCCGCGCTCGGGATTGGGTCCGTAAGGATGACCCAGGACCGCGGCGAAGACGCGATTAGCATTACCGGGGTCAATTAACAGAGCCGAAATCTGCTGTCCGTCGCGGAGACCGAGATGCGCCCAACTGCGGCCGCCGTCGGTGGATTTATAGATGCCGTCGCCCACCGACAGATCGGGACGCTGGAGCCCTTCTCCGCTGCCGGCGTAGATAATCTCGGGGTCGGAGGGCGCAATCGCGAGCGCGCCGATCGAGCCGGTGGGCTCGCCGTCGAATATCGGCTGCCAGGTTCGGCCTACGTCAGTAGTTTTCCAAACGCCGCCATTGTTGGCCCCGACGTAGAACACGTTGGGTTGCGAGGGAATGCCTGCGGCCGCCACGGTGCGTCCACCGCGGAACGGTCCGATGCAGCGCCAGCGAAGGCCGGCGTAGAGCGACGCGGAGAATTCTTGCGCGGTGAGCGGCCACGACAGCAGGAGAAGGAAGATCGAAACGCTGCGCATGTTCTTTCCGTTAGGATACCTGGACGGCGCGGCGCAAGATGACTTGCGCGAAGAAGTAAGGGCGTGCGATGCGGCTGGTGGGTTCGCCGCGCGCCGGGTTCGCCGCGCGCAGGCACGTTGTTACGTTGTTAGTGATGCGAGTAGTATTTTCCGGTTAGCGTTCCAATCACTATGCCGACCAGAATGGGCAATGCAATAAGCACAGCAATCGACAACCAATACACAGCGACCGGTGAAAGTAGCGCGAACACGGAGCGCCTCCCGCCGAGAGAGTGTAGCACACCGACTCGCGAAACTTAACCGGCCGGGGGCGCCGACGGGGGCGCCGAGCGAGCGTGCCGGGCCGGCGCGCACCGCGAAACGCGATAACGAGCGGGCATATCGAACCCGCCGCCCGTATAATGAACGAGAAATGATTGCAATGCTGCGCGGGCTGCTCATCGAGAAGCATCCCAATCAAGCGGTCGTCGAGGCGGGCGGCGTCGGATACGACGTGTCCATCCCCGTATCCACATTTTCCGCTCTCCCCGATACCGGCACAGAGGTGAGGCTGCGGATCCATACGCATGTGCGTGAAGATGCCTTTTCGTTGTTCGGTTTCCTGACCGCCGACGAGAAGTTTATTTTCGAGAAGCTGATCTCGGTGAGCGGCATCGGGCCATCGCTCGCCATTAAAGTGCTTTCGGGCATGGCGGTCTCCGGATTGATTCCAGCCATTCGAAACGGCCAGGTGGAGCAACTCGTGCGCATTCCCGGCGTAGGAAAGAAGACGGCCGAGCGGATTGTGCTGGAGTTGAAGGACAAGCTCGAAGGAGTTGGCGCGGCGGCCGCCGCGGGCGTTGCGGAAAGACCGGCGCCGGCTCTGAGCGCGGTGGATCACGACGTACTGTCGGCGCTGTTGAACCTCGGTTGCAACCGCGCAGCGGCTGAAGCGGCCGTGCGGGCGGCGAAAGCGCAGGGCGGTTTCGGCGATTTTGAGCCGTTGTTTCGGAAAGCGCTCGAGTTGGTCAGATAGCATCGAAGCGCTGGCCAGCGTTCGCGTCAACAACAGACGCCCCGCGCGGGCGGCGGTTCCGCGACGATGCGCTAACCTAAAAAGCACATGCGAGAGCAGGGAATCGCTTCGCCGGCGGCGCTGGAGGGCGAAAGGCAATTTGAGGCCGCGCTGCGGCCCACGCGCCTGGCGGATTTCACCGGCCAGCCAAAGCTGAAGGAAAACCTCGCCATCGCAATCGAAGCGGCCAAAAAACGCGGCGAAGCCATGGATCACGTGCTGCTCTACGGCCCGCCCGGACTCGGAAAAACCACGCTCGCGCTGATCATCGCCGCCGAACTGGGTGTCGCATTCGAACAGACCTCCGGGCCCATCTTGCAAAAAAAGCTCGATTTGACGGGTGTACTGACGAATATCCGGCCCCGGCAGGTCTTCTTTATCGACGAGATTCACCGCTTGCTGCCCGATGTGGAGGAAATTCTCTACGCGGCGCTCGAAGACTTCCGCATGGACATTCTGATCGGCACCGGCCCGGGCGCGCGTACGCATTCCATCGCCATTCCGCACTTCACCGCCATCGGAGCCACCACCCGGCAGGGGCTGGTCAGCGCGCCGCTGCGGGGACGTTTTGGACTGGTGCTGCGGCTGAATCACTACGGTGTTCCCGAGCTTACCGCCATCGTGCTCCGCTCGGCGCAGTTGTTGGACGTGACGGTGGATCCCGACGGCGCCGAGGAGATCGCCCGGCGCAGCCGCGGCACCCCGCGCATTGCGAACCGGCTATTGCGGCGCGTTCGCGACTACGCCCAGGTCCGTGCGGCCGGCCACATCGACTTGGGCGTCGCCACCAGCGCTCTCGACCTGCTGGAAGTCGACCGTTTCGGCCTGGACGAGATCGACCAGAAGATCATGCTCACCCTGCTCGAGAAATACAGCGGCGGCCCCGTGGGCGTCAACACCATCGCGGCCTCCATTGACGAAGAATCGGACACGATCGAAGAAGTCTACGAGCCGTACCTGATGCAGCTCGGATTTATCGACCGCACCCCGCGCGGGCGCGTGGGCACCGAGCGCGCCTTCGAGTACTTCCAGATTCCGCGCAAGATGCGGGGGAGCAGCGTGCAAACACCGCTGTTCTGATCCTGTGAAGACAATTTACTTGTCGCTGGGGTCGAATATCGGCGACCGCGAGGCGCAATTGCGGGACGCGATTCGCCGTTTAGAGGCCGACGAGATACACGTGCTGCGCCGCTCTCCCGTGTACGAAACCGAGCCTCAGGATGTGCGCGACCAGGACTGGTTTCTCAACGCGGTGGTGGAGGCCGAAACCATGCTCTTTCCGATACAACTGCTCTCGCGCACGCAGCGCGTCGAGCGAGAAATGGGCCGGCAGCGGCTGAGAAAAGGCGGCCCGCGCGTGATCGACATCGACATCCTGCTGTACGGGAAATTCGTGATCCGCACGCCCGAACTGGAGATTCCGCATCCACGCCTGGCGCAGCGGCGGTTCGTGCTCGAACCGTTGGCCGCGCTCGCGCCCGAACTCCGGCACCCCGCCACCGGCAAAACCGTGCGCGAGATGCTAAGCGAGGTGCAAGGCCAGCAAGTGGTGGCTACGAACGTTGTCTTGTAAGCAGCCGCTTGCGGCCGGCGCGCGCTTATAATCGCGGCAAGAACGCGTACACACATCTTGCATACGGCAAATTCCACGCCGAAGTCACGCTTCCTGCCGGCCTGGAGCTGGACAAAGTCCACTGCAACCTCACGATGGCGTTCTGGATATCCAAATTCCTGTCGCTCAGAAGATGAAGCCGCGCTAGATTCAAATCCAATCCGGCGAGCAGCAGCGCAAGAGCATTCCCGCATAGTAAAACTGCGCGCAACGCGCTATCGTAAGGGGAGGGAACTATTCCCATCCCCTTTTCATGTCGTGGCATCCTACGGACCCGGAATCCATTGCGCTGGTCCGGCGCCTTAGACACGAAATTGCTCAACGCGGCGATACGCGGCTGGCGCTGGTGCTCGCCGGAGTCGAGCTTTACGCGACCTTAGGCCGCGAATACGACCTGCTGGAAATCATGCGGGGCTTCGCGCACGATATGCACGACGCTGTGCAAGGCACCCCGACCGCCAAGGAACTCGAAGAATTGTTCAACCGCGAAACGCCGCCGCAGTAGGCCTATGCTTCTTGCAAAACGGGATTGCGCAATTCGCCGATCCCCTCCACCGAAATGATCACCTCGTCGCCTGCCTTCAGATAACGCGGAGGCTTGCGCGCGAACCCTACGCCTGAGGGCGTACCCGTTGAAACCACGTCGCCCGGCTCCAGCGTCATGACGCTCGCCAGATACGCCACCAATTCAGGAATCTTGAAAATCAATTCGCGCGTGTTCGAATGCTGCAGCGTCTCGCCGTTAACCCGCAAGCTGATGTCCAGCGCGTGAGGATCGGCGATCTCGTCCGTGCTCACGATCTCCGGCCCCATAGGCGCGAACGTGTCGAATGTCTTGCCGATGAGCCATTGCGATGTGGCCATCTGGAAGTCGCGCGCGCTGACGTCGTTCACGATCGTGTAGCCGAAAACATGCTGCTTCCAATCCCGAGCCTCGATGTGCCGCCCGCCTTTGCCGATGACGAACGCCAGTTCAGCCTCGTAGTCCGGCTGCGTGGAGTTTTTCGGCAGCAGGATCGGGCTGCCCGGTCCAATCACGCTGCTGGAGAACTTGGAAAAAATCGTCGGCCGCTCTGGAATGCTCATGCCGGTTTCGAGCGCATGATCGCGGTAGTTCAGCCCGACGCAGATCAGCTTCGGTGGACGCGGCACAGGGGCGAGCAGCTCGATGGCGCCCCGCGCCAGCCGGGCGTTGCCGGGCGCGCTTTGCAGCCAGTTGGTAATTGTGGAAATCGATTCAGCGCCGCCGGCCAGCACTGCAATTGCGTTCGGGAAACCGGCGCCTTCGAGCGCCACCATCCGGTCTTGAACGGTAACGCCCGCTTCCGGCTGCCCGCCGGGCCGCCGAAAAGTGACTAAACGCATGTGGATTTATGCTGGCCCGATTACGCGCCCGGCCGAAAGCGCTTAGGCGGCCTTCTGCACTTTGCCGCTGCGGATGCAGGAGGTGCAAACCCGAATGCGCTTGGACGCGCCGTTGACCATGGCCCGCACGGTCTGCAGATTGATGTTCCAGCGGCGTTTGGTCACGTTGTGCGCGTGGCTGATGCGGTTGCCGAACTGGGGCCCGCGCCCGCAGACTTCACATACTTTCGCCATTGTCGTTTACTCCTGGAGAAAATTCTAGTCTATCAAGCGACTCCGGAACTCGCAACCGCTCCGCGTGATGGGTCCGCCGGCATTCTTGAAGTCGGCGCGTTTCGGCAACGACGACGTGACGGATCAGACGTTCGACGTCAGCGCGCACCCCGGCCCGTATCGACCCTGACGACCTGCTACTGGGCTGGAGCGCCAGGCAAGCCGATTCCAACGGACGCTTTACCATTCCGAACCTGGCCCCCGGAAAATATCGCGTCGTTTTCGGCGAACCCGAATCCCCGGTGCCTGACACGGCGATCAGGAGATCACGCTAGCCGAACCGGAACCCGCCACCGTCGATTTCAGTCAGGACAACAAACTGTAGCGGCAGCACCGAAGCAAGTTCTTCCGCCTCCGCTGGATTTTGCCAGCCTGACAAGCATCCTGAAGGCGTTTCCCGCCTCGCCGAGTAGCAGGTCTTGGACGGTCTGAACTAGTCTCTCCTAATTACTTACTCGACAGACCGACATGATATGCTCTGAAAAGGCGAACCCCAGGCGCAGCTATATAGCGCTGCTATTCGCGTGCTAAAGCAATACGCGCGTTGTGGCTTGGCCGGATTTTACTGGTGTAACCGCATGGCGATGTACTGCGCTTTTTTCGACGAGAGCGGGCATCCGGACGACACCAAGTATCTAGTTGTTGCGGGCGGCCTCGCGTCGGTCGAACAGTGGGTACATTTCGAAAGGGAGTGGAGGGAAGCCCTCGCCCCTTTTGGAACCGAGATCTTCCATGCCAAAGACTTTAGCCAGCGGAAGCCCCCGTTCCACGAGATATCCTTAAAGCAAAGCGCGGCGATTTTAGAGCGTCTCGCTGGAATCATTTGCAGGCGAATGGAAAAGATCTTTTCTTTTACTGTTAACATGCATCACTATCGCGCGATGAACGCTAAGTACGTGTTTGCTGAATGTTACGGTTATCCGTATCCTCTTGCTGCTCGATCGTGCATTGGAGGAATTCAAAGTTGGGCAAAAACACACAGCGTGCCAGTGCAGGACATTTTGTTCTTCTTCGAGGATGGAGCGCACAACAAAGGGCAGTTGGAATGGATAGCCGAGCGAGATGCGCTTCCTATTCCATTATTCAAAAACAAACGGGAATCAATTCCACTTCAGATTGGGGATTTTGTAGCGTGGCACGGCATGCAGTGCATTAATGGCCAGTCTCTGGACAAGCCTATCCAAGCCGTCATGCGCCGCCTCGAGAGCATGTCCCACTACTGGCGAGAGCTTGACATGAGCGATCCCGACCGTCTGCCAGCCCTGCTGGAAATCCCGGAGCGTGATCCTGCGTTGCGCTATCAGTGCAAAGTTCTTCAAAAGCACGGTGTGCGAAGAGCGCTGGTCCACTATTGGCCTAAGGACAATCCCGCAGAAAGCAAGATTGACAGAAAGACTCTGGTTTTGCCAAAACGTAAGACCTTGAGACCCGAAGATCTCGACCGCGCTCTCCAGGACTATACTGCGAAAAAGGCTGCCAAGGATCAGGACGACGGCGGTACGACGTGAACGTGAAACGCCCTGCAATGATCGAAGGGCCGCACGCTTTCGAGCGATTCCGCGAGGCGGCTAAGACTATCCTCTCGTTCCCAACGATGAGCTTCCGAGTCCGTTCAGAAGACGAAGCGGACGAGGACGAGACCACCGTCCCATGAGCCCCTAGGCCTGTTCACCGTAAATCGATTTCGAATCGCACCGGATCAGTATAAGTTCGCGCCCCGTTGTAAGCGCGGACGAACAATCCAATTGCCTGGCGTGCATTGCTGAAGCGGCGTGAAGCTAACCCAGCCGATACCCACAACCAGTCTAGCCACCGGGTAACCCGCCGCTCACAATTATCCAAAGCGATGGAAGAGGAATAAGCAACGACACCAACGCGCGCTATGAAGAGCCAAGCGATCACGTGGCGAGAAACTCATCGCCCGTGGCCCGCCCAACCGTTGACTATTCCGACAGCCTCGCGAATGTGTGTTCCGAACCCAGGCGTCTTGATGATTGACGACGGCGGTCAGGAGATCACGCTGGCGGAGGGCGAAACCGGCACCGTCGATTTCAGCCAGGACAACAAACCGTAGCGGCAGCACCGAAGCAAATTCATCCGCGCCGGTTTTCGTCGATCCGGTTCGTCGCAACCCACCGGCCTCCTTACTCAATGTGACCATTAGCAGGCGCGATCAGCGAAAGACCCACTTTCACGAATTACGCTACAAAGTATCCCTCCGAGCACGCGCGGAGAGAGCGAAGGCGAATACCTGCGAAAGCGCAAGACTCATCGTTTGAAACTAGCCATTAACGTCTTATCGAGGCGCCAATACATGACCTACAAATTCAGCCTCCGCCTCTTCCATTGCGTTCGCAACCTGAAGTCTTAGGCCTGGGATACCTGCCGGATCTTCCGCTGCGTCCATGGCGTCCTCACTAATCTTCAGGCGAAGCCGCCGTCCCGCAACTATGAGCTGCACCGGATGCCACGATTCCTTTGGCTGGTCCCATTCCAGCGCCGTGAGAGCCGGGCAGAGCTCTCGTATGATCTCTTCGAAAACGGTCTTTGGTTGAATACTCATATATAAATCAATTGCCGCGATATTGTCATGTTCGTGCAGAGCGTTCACCTAAGCCGCGCAACCCACGACAAACACTGAAGAAATGAATCTCTGGCCAGCCCGATGCACCACGGTGACAGCCCCGATCGAAAAATACTGCGCGCCGGGTCAATCGATTACCCAACCTGACCGCCCGGGACCGCCCTCCGGGGCGTTAAATAATGTCCAGGATGCACTTCGCCACTACGATCTCCGACCAGCCTCCGTCCCACGGGAAACCTTAATGGAAATTCATTAAAATTTTCCCAACGCTCCGGGAAAAAACGCAGAATGCGTCAAAACAGTGCCGATATATCGGCACTCACCCGTGAAAAATGAAAATCACCACCCGCCCCAGCCTTACTCCAACCCCCCACCCTATCCGCCGGCGAATCGTGCACAATGGGTTTACACAGGAGCTAGCTGTGCCCCAAACCCAATCCGTCGGCCTGCCCGCCATGATGCGGACGCCGAAGCGCGTCGCCCGGTTATTCGGCGACCTCAAAGTGCGGCCCAAGCTCATGGTGTTGCACAACCTCTTCTTCGCCATTCTCGTGCTCGGCGTCTATTTCGTCCTCTACCCATATCTGCCCGACCGCGCCAAAGCCAACCTCTTTATCGTCCTGGGTTCGATTTACATTCTCGCCGTCCTCGCGCTCGAAACCACCATCATGCCCCTCTACGTCTACCGCCCCCTCCGCCTCATGCTCGGCGCGGACCAAGCCACCCAACACGGCGACCGCGACCACGAACTCATCGACGACACGCTCATTCCCGGTGACGAGATCGGCCAGATTATGCGCTCGCGCAACGCTACCATCGTCGAGCTCCGCAAGCGCGAAGACGAACTCGAAGAAGCTCTCCGCAAACTCGAAGCGCAGGACCGCTTGGTGAGCCTCGGCCTCCTCAGCGCCAGCGTTGCGCACGAACTCAACACTCCGCTCACCGTTCTCCAAGGCTCCATCGAGAAGCTCACTGAAACCTCGGCCGATCCCGCAACGCTCGAGCGCCTCGCCCGCATGCTCCGCGTCACCCAGCGCATCCGCAAGATCAGCGAAAGCCTGGTCGATTTCTCGCGCGTCCGCAAGCAGAACTTCGAGCCGGTTCCCATGCGCCACCTGATCGACGAAGCTTGGAGCCTGCTCGCCATCGACGAAAAAGCCGCGCAGGCCGCCTTCACCAACAACGTCGTGCCCGAGCACGTCGTTAACGGCAATTCCGACCGCCTGGTCCAGGTCTTCGTCAACTTGCTGCGCAACGCGCTCTACGCCATTCGCCCCGGCGGCAAAATCGCCGTCCAATCCCGCCGTCTTAACCGCAACGGCCAGTCCTGGATTTCTCTGAGTGTCGAGGATAATGGTCCCGGCATTCCGCCCGACGTCCTGCCCGATATCTTCGACGCCTTCGTCTCCAGCCGTCTGGACGCGAAAGGCACCGGTCTTGGCCTCACCGTCGCCGAGGGCATCGTGCATCAGCACGGCGGAACCATCTCCGCTTCCAATCGCGCCGAAGGCGGAGCAAGCTTGGAAGTCGTGCTCCCTGCGTCCCAGCCGCGCCGCAACGCCGAAACCACGCTTCACCCCTCGCAAACCCGTGTTGGCGAGCCGGGAGCCGCCCAACCAAACCGCAGCACCGAACCGGCAGCGGCCTCCGCTCGCCACGCCAACCACCAATCTCCCCAATGAGGATTACTACCGAAGCAATGCCAGAATCAGTAACCACCGGACTGGTGGATCTCGCGATTCTCGACGATGATCCCGATTTCCGCAACTACTTGGAAGACGCCCTTAAGGACGATAGCCTCTATGCCATCCGCACCTTCGCGCATGCCGACGAACTCTACAGCGGCTGCGAGCTGCGCCTCCCCGACATCGTCCTGCTCGATATGAAAATGGGCGATGTCAAAGGCGACGCCGTGCTCGAGCAGCTTCAGAATCTCTACCCCGGCCTCTGCGTCATCGTGGTCACTGGCTACCCGTCGCTCGAAGACATGCGCGCCACCTTCAAGATGAAGGTATTCGACTACATCTCCAAGCCGTTCTCGCTCGCGCAGCTTCGCCAGACGCTGCAAAACGCCATCGATAAGTTCGGATTCGGCCGCACCGCGCAGGACCGTCTTCGCGAACGCCTCGGCCACCGCATAAAGATGTTGCGGGTTGAGCGCGACTGGTCTTTGAAGGATCTCGCCGCCATGGCCAAGCTCAGCATTTCGCAGATCAGCTCCATCGAGCGCGGCGCCAACCTGCCTAGCATCGAAAGCCTGCTGGCTATTTGCCGCGCTTTCGACAAGCGCCCCAGTGAAGTGCTGTCCGCTATCGATTTCTAATGCAGACCGTCTCGGACGCCCTGGCGCTCCTCGACCAGTTCCGCCCAAACGAGCAAGAGCAGAAAAGCCACGAATTGATTCTGGCGTTGCTGCGCGGAACCGCCGCTCCGTTCTCGCGCGATCAGTTCCATCCCGGCCACATCACTTGCACAGCGTTGGTGCTCCATCCGGATCGGCAGCACTTGCTCCTCATGCACCATCATCGCCACCGCCGCTGGCTCCTGCCCGGCGGGCACGTCGAAGAAACCGACGCGACGCTGTCCGGCGCCGCCGCCCGCGAGACTGCCGAGGAAACTAAAGTGAACATCGCGCATAGTTTCGGCCTCGCCGGCCTCGACGTCCATGCCATCCCCGAGCGCAAAGAGAAAAATGAGCCGTTCCACCTGCACCACGACTTGATCTTTGCCTTCGAAGCCGCCTCCGGCGCCATTGCCACAACCGAAGAAGCCCCCCAAGTCGTCTGGTGCAAAACCACGGACCTCGCGCAATACGCCGCTCCGCCCTGCGTGGCGCATGCACTGGTGCGTGCTGTGTCGTCGCAGTAACGCGCGCAGCGCGGCAGGAACATCACTTGACGTACTTTTCCGTGCCGTTTGCCCACGGATCGTATGTCGCGGCAAACTCCATCCTCTCCGCCGTAGACGGATGCGTATAAATCCAGAACTCGATAAACCGGTTCGGATGCGGCTCATCCAGATCGATCTCGCCCATCACCTGAAACGAGTGCACTGCAACCTCGCGCTCATTAGGCACGATCCCATGGACCACCTCCAGCCCATAAACATCGGCCTGGTGCTCCTGGTTCCGGCTGTACGCGTTTATCAACGGTTCCGTAACGAAACTGAAGATCGCCAACAACAACAGCAGCGCCGGCAGCGATGCCCAGTCTGCAGCATCGCGAACGCGCCAGCGATCGCCCCATCTTCGCAACATCCAGCGCAACGCGTGAAAACCCACGAACAGCAGCACCAACAACAGTGCGCATATGAAGATCAGCGTATTCCGAACGTGCCCGAGCACATAGTGGCCCATCTCGTGGCCAAACACAAACAGGATCTCGGGCGTCGTTAGCTTATCCAGCGTCGTATCCCAGACCACGACGCGCTTTGAGGCGCCTAGTCCCGATACGTAGGCATTCAGCGAGTTCACTTTCTCGCTGGCTCTCATTTCAAACATGCGATCCGGCGGAATCGCCAGGCCGCCCCGTGCCACGACCTTCTCGAGATCGTTCACCAGCGCCGCATGCTTAGCCCCCAGCGGCTGGAAGTTATAAAACAGCGGCTCTATAATCACCGGTTCCACCAGCATGACCCCGAACACGATCGGCAGCGACGCCAGCCAGAAATAGAACCACCATCGCCCCGCGCTGCGCCGGATGATTGCGTACAGAATCAGAACCAGCAGAGTCCCAAAGACGAACTCGAGCAGCTCGCCCTTGGTCCAGTCCCAAAACCACGACGGCCAGCTCTGCACAGACTGCGCGAACTTAAGCTCCACGTGCTGCCCATAAACTCCCAGCGGCAAACTCAGCACATCGTTGGTTAACCCGAAGAGCACCACAAACACCGCTGCCTGCGCCACCCGTCGCTTGGAAACGTTGACGGCCCAGTCGCGATACTTCCCCGCCAGGCCGAACGCCAGGATCGCAACCAGCACGGCAATTCCCCAAATCGCCCCCGCGAAGTGCAGCGCATAGCGCGCATGCGCATACTCGATCGCCTGCTGCAATTTGTCCGGCGGCAAATTGTACTGAGCTGCGGCATCCGCAGCCGCTGCCTGCGCCAGCATCCCAGCGCCTGCGATCACTAGCCCGCCGCGGCAGAAGGTCTTCAAGGCCGTGTTGTGCTGTTTTCTACCCACCGTCCGATATAATCGTAACGTGAAGCTCCCATCTATTCCGGCCGTGGCGCTCGGCCTGACGGTGGCCCTGCTAGCCGGCTGCAAGAAGAACATCGATAACAACGACGCTGTCAAGCAAGGCATTAACGCGTATCTCGCGAAGCGCTCCGATCTCCTCTCCATGGACGTAAGCTTGACCTCGGTTGCGTACCACGGCGACGAAGCCACGGCCACCGTGCGATTCCAGGCCAAGGGCAACAGTTCACCGAGCGCCGGAATGTCCATGCAATACGTGCTGGAGCGCAAAGGCGATCAGTGGGTGGTGAAGGGACGCGCGGGCAGCGACGCCCACACCGGCATGCCGCAAGGCTCCCCAGGCGCCGCTGCACCGGGCGCGGCGCCGCAGAGCAACGGCGGTTCACTCGGCGCAATGCCGTCTCTGCCGAACGGCCACCCAGCGGTAGGCGAACCTTCGGGAGCGCTGCCGCCCGGCCACCCGCCGATTGGCGAAAAGAAGTCGACCGAAAGCAAATGAGCTGCTGTTTATGAAAACCGTCGCCATCCTCGGCGGCGGGCCCGCCGGTGCGTTCGCTGCGGAACGATTGGCGAGTGCCGGCCTCCAAACGGTCGTCCTCGACGAGAAACTGGCTTGGGAAAAACCCTGCGGCGGCGGCCTGACCTACAAAGCCTACCATCAGTACCCGTTCTTGCTGGATAACAGCGTTGCTAAGAAATTCGTCACCAGCACCACGCTCGCCGCACCGTTCGCCGGCCCAGCCAGGCTAAACCTGAACCAGCCGCTGCTCATCTACTCGCGTTTCGATCTGAACCGCATGCTCCTGGAACGCGCCGAGCGCGCCGGCGCGCGGTTGGAGAAGACACGCGTCCTCGCTGCTGCGCGCTGCGACACCGGCTGGCACATCCAGACCCGCGACGGCTCGCTTTCAGCCGACTACTGTATCGTGGCCACCGGCGCCCGCAATCCGCTGCGCAACCTGGGCACGCAGTGGACCGCCGCCGATACCATGTTCGCGCTCGGCTACTACGTCGAGCGCCAGCAAGATCAGATCGACATACAATTTCTGCCGCACTTGGAAGGATATATCTGGGTTTTTCCCCGCTGCGGCCATCTTTCCGTCGGCATCTGCGGCAAAGGCGAACCTGCGCAAGCCTTGCGCGCGCGCCTCGAGCGCTACATGGAGGAAAAGAGCATTCCCTGGCGCGGCGCCGCCTTCTACAGTCACATGCTCCCTTCGCTCGAAACGCCAGGATGGAAAACCAACCGCGTCGCCGGCGACGGTTGGCTCGCGGTGGGCGATGCAGGCGGCCTGGTGGACCCCATCACGGGCGAAGGCCTCTACTACGCGATCCGTTCGGCGGATCTGGCTTCGCGGGTCGTGCTCGATGAGTCACAAACGATAGCGGGAAAAGTGCAAGCCTATCGCGACCTCCTGCGCCGCGACTTTGCCGCCGATCTCGAACTCGCCGCCGGCATGGCGCGCCGCGTCTTTCTCGACCGCTTTTTATTCAGCGCCATCCCAACGCGCATGGTGGAGTTTGTGCGCCGCAGCCCCCGTTTTCGCGGCGTAATCCAAGACCTGTTCGCGGGAACCCAGCCCTACATCGGCCTGAAGCGGCGCTTGTTCATGAACCTGGCCGGATCGATCTACGAAGTCATCGCCAGCCTGGTCCGCGAGCGCGTCGGCCTGTCGGCGGACCTGGCCGAAGTTTGACCGCAGCGACCCAGACCCGCCCTGCCGCCATGCCGATATCTGCCGCTGCCCGCGCCGTCCGGCCCCCCGCCAGGACTCGGCCGCAACCGGGCCGCCCAGCCTCCCCACCGCCGGCCTGGCCGACGGTTGACTGGACAGGCTAGAATTGATATTGATTCCTCCTCGGAGTAACTAACGATGCCGATCTTTGAATATGTCTGCGACGATTGCGGAACCAAGTTCGAAAAGCTCGTCCGCGGCAACCAGGCGCCGGAAGGCTGTCCTAACTGCGGCAAATCGCACCTCACCACCGCGCTTTCGACGTTCGCCGCGCACGCAAATGGAAAGAGCAAGGCTTCGGAATTTCCGTCTTGCCCGGGCGGGATGTGCCAGACGCCGGACATCTGCGGCCGCAATTAGCAACTAACCACGCCAACAAAAAGACCGGGCCGCCGTAAGGCCAGCCCGGTCGCGTGTTTGTTACGGACGATTTCTAGCGATGGCCTCCGCCGTGCGATCCGCCACCGCCACCACCACCATGGCTTCCGCCACCGCCGCCGCCTCCGCCTCCGCCGTGGAATCCACCGCCGCCGCTGGAGCGGGCTTGGAATCCGCCGCCTCCGCCGCCATGGAATCCACCACCACCGAAGCCGCCGCCACCCCGTGAGCCACCGCCGCCGCCGAAGGACGGAGCTGAGCGATACGCTGGAGCGCTCGGCGCACTGAAAGAGCGCCCGCCGAAAGATGGCGCACTAGGCGCGCTGAACGAACGTCCGCCGAAAGAGGGCGCCGACCGGTAAGCAGGCGCGCTAGGCGCGCTGAACGACCGCCCGCCATACGACGGAGCTGAGTAGGACGGCGCCGACCGATATCCCTGCGCGCCAAACGCGCGGCCGCCGTAAGATGGGCTGCTATAGCTTGGCTGCGCGCCCCGAGGCGCCGATTGGAAACCTTGTCGCCCTGGATTCGTTCCACCGCCCGGCTGGCCGAAGCCGTTCCAGCCGCCGCCGCGCGGACTTGCATTTCCTTGCGGCGCGAACGAACGCGAACCAGGTTGTGCCGGCGAACCCTGGAATCCCCGGCCGAATTGTCCTTGCCGGCCGCTCATGGTTCCGGGCGCTACGCCGCCGCGGTTGAATCCGCCGGCTTGGCCGCCGTTAAACCCGCCGCGGTTGAACGCACCAGCTTGCCCGCCGTTAAACCCGCGATTCATGCCGCTACGTCCGTAGCTGCCACCGAACCGGCTTGCCAATGACTGAGTCGGATACGGAATGCCTCCGCGATGTTCCGGGTTATGCGCCCACACGCCGCTTCGGTATCCGCGATCCCAGCCGCCGCGTCCCCAATCATGGAATCCGTAGTGGTTAAAGAAAAAGCCGTTGGTCAGGATGACGCCGCCAAACCAGTTCGGCGACCAGCCCCACCCGCCCCATCCGACGCCCCAGCCTAAACCACCAAAAAATCCGCCCAGGTAAATCCCCGGACCAAAACCGAAAGCGTAGTCAGGATAGTAGAGCGGGGGATAATACCCGTAAACCGGCGGTCCCCAGATATATTCAGGATTGTAAACCGGGACGTAAACGACTTGCGGGTTGGTCGGTACGATATCGATCGCCGTCTGGCCACCGTCACTTTGCGTGGTCACGTTTTGCTGCGCCGTAGAATAGAGCTTGCCGTTGGCTCGCGCTTCGGCACGCAGCCGTTGGACTGCAGCCATGACGTCGGGTTGCTGCGCCAGGAAGGCGTTGCCGAGCGCCGTCGTCCACTGGACGTCGGAGGCCAGTCGGCCGAGCACGTCCGGGAACACCACCAGGGCCTGAACGCTGGGATCCCAGTTCATCTGGCGCGCCGCGTCAATCAACTGCTGGCCTTGCAAATTCCGATTCTGCTGAAGCCACTGCGAAGCTTCCACGACTTCCAAAGGATAGGTGGACGCCACCAGCACCTGGCTCAGGAGGTTGTCCGGATAAAGCGCAACGGGCGCGACGAGATCAGCGAGCTGTTCGGGGGAAAGGAGTTGTTGCTGCGGAGCAGGCGCCGCTTGAGGCGCGGTTTGATAAGGTGGGGGCGCATCTGGATACGGCTGAGGCGCGCCATAATCTTGCGCGAATATGAATCCGCCTCCAAAAAAGAAAAGCATGAGCAGAACCGTAAGAATACTCATGGCCTGCCGAAAAACGGGGATGGACCTCGCGTCTTTCATTTTCCACCTCCCTGGCTTCCTGTCATTGCGGAAACCTCCTCACTTCATTGGGCACTTCGAAGACCAATCGCTAAACGCAAGAAGGATCTAAAGTTCCACGCGCCGGTCGAGAGGCAGAGGCCGGTTGGAAAGCACCAGGTCTGGCGCATCCCAGCCAATAACCGTGACAACTCAGATCGGGATTTCGCGCGCGCCTTGAGACGCCGTGCAGATGTGAATCTCGGGAACCCGCCCGTTGAATCGCTGGTAACCGGCGGTGATGATCGGTCGGAATTGTTGGACCGCATCGGGATCGATGAACGTTACCGTCGAGCCGCCGAATCCGCCGCCCGTCATGCGGGCCCCGAGAACTCCCGGAACGCGAAGCGCCGCTTCTACGAGAAAATCGAGCTCGGCGCAGCTCACTTCGTAGTCGTCGCGCAGACTGCGGTGGGATTCGGTTGCCAAACGGCCCATTTCCGCGGTGTCGCCACGCCCGGCTGCTGCGGCGAAGGCCTCGACCCGCGCATTTTCGGTGATCACGTGGCGGGCTCTTTTGCGGAGCAGGGGATCGAGAATATCGATTTGATCGGGGCGGACGTCGCGCAGGCTTTGCACGCCCAGCGCTCGGGCGGCCGCGTGGCATTCGGCAACGCGATCGCGATAACCGGAGCTGGCGAGATCGTGCTTGACCATGCTGTTCGTGACCACGATGGCGAGCTTCTTGGGCAGTTCCACGGCGCGCCAGTCGAGCGAGCGGCAGTCGAGCAAAATAGCGGCGCCCGCTTGACCGTGGGCCGACACAAATTGATCCATGATCCCGCACGGCACACCCGTGAAGTCGGTCTCGGCCTTGCGCGCGAGCAGCGCGATTTCGAGCGGCGGGCGCGGGCCGCCCAGTGCCAACGTGAGCGCGACACCCAAAGCGGCCGAGGAACTTAACCCGCCGCCGAGCGGAACATCGGAATCGATCAGCAGATTCTGGCCGGTGAGCGCGACGCCGTTACGAGCGAGAACCCAAGCCAC
>Ga0209062_1000256_pt1 | contig 195899 bp, 158 predicted proteins | sample Coa_R2_2_FD_187158 | JGI IMG/M metagenome (GOLD analysis project Ga0209062, IMG submission 187158) | Surface soil microbial communities from Centralia Pennsylvania, which are recovering from an underground coalmine fire - Coalmine... | ecosystem: Environmental > Terrestrial > Soil >... | reverse complement strand
TCAAGCATACGACCGCCAGCTACCAGGCGGTCTGTCCGCCCAGTGGGGTCAGCGGCACCCCGGCCTCCAGCATCTTTGGCACCTTTGATGGCAAGCTGGTGAGCGCGCTGGACGACTCCAACCCGGTGGCGGTCTGTGACATCCAGCAGACGCAGCAGGTCGAGCAGGTCTCCAACGGTACCGCCAACAACGTCACCACCACCACCGCCTGGACGTACGACAACTTCGGACGCGTGCTCCAGGAGACGATCAGCAGCAATGGCGGCACCCCTGGAACCGTCGTGCATCAATATGCCTATGTCTGGAATGATGCGATCAGCGCGACGCAGAACAGCGCCACGGGGACCCACATTCTCGATACGGTGGCCTCGACCACGACGCAGGATAGCGCGGGCAATCACCTCAGTTGCAGTGATGTCAACTACGATGGACAGGGCTATCTCTTCGGGCAAAGCAGTGCCCTCACCGGAGGGCTGGTCACGGCCAAAGACAGCTATACGAACTGTGGCACCTCGTCGAACGGCTTTACCCCGAGCGGGCAGATGCGCACGACGATGACCTACGATGCCTACGGCAACCAGGTCGCCAGCAGCGATCCCGATGCGAATGCGGGCATCAGTGGGCATACCGGCTGTACCGTAGGCAGCACGCAATACACGAGCTGCTCGGCCTACGACAGCACCTTCCAGGTCTTGCCCACTAGCTCGTCCAACGCGCTCAACCAGACGAGCAGCACGGGCTACACCTCAACAGCGATAGGTGGCTTCGGGTTCTGGCCCGTTTCCACGACCGACGTCAACAATCAGTCTACGACGGTCACCTATGACTCGTTGGGCCGCATGACGAGCGAAACGCTGCCAGCCGAGACCAGTGGCACGACCAAAACGTGGAGCTACACGACGTGGTGCAGTGGCCCTGCCGCTCAAGCGCCCTGTGTCGAACTGGACGAAACGGACCGCATGAACGCGACCATCACCGTGACGACGCGCGGCTTCTACGACGGGGAGGGACGGCTGATCGAAACACGGGTCTCCGGTCCCAACAATCAAGATGTGGTGACTTACGTTACCTACGACGTGATGGGACGCAAGATCTTCAGCAGCAACCCGTACTTTGTCGCCGCCTACACGGGTCCGGCGGGTCCAGCAGCCTTCTCGCTACCTGACAGCAGTCAGCCGGGCAGCAGCACCGCGTATCCGACGCTGCGGCAGACCAGCGTGACCGATCCGCTCTCGCAGACGGCGACCACGACCGTCAGCGTGCAATGTGGCGTCTCTGGCACCGGCGACACTGGCTGCTATGTGCTGAGCACCGTCGTTGATGCCAGCAGCCACCAGCGCAGCACCTTGACCGATGGGCTGGGTCACGAGGGCTACGATCTGCGCTACACCGGTAACAGTAGCGGAACGTACGCACTCTACGCCCTGACCTCCTATACCTACGATGTCAACGGCAACCTGCTCACGATCAAGCATCCGGCCAACAACGCGGTGACCAGCTTCACCTACGATGCTGCCGGGCATCAGACTGGCCTGAACGACCCGGATCGTGGCGTGGAAAGCTATAGCTACGATCCTAATGGCAACCTGACCCAAACCGTGGATGCACGCGGCAGCACCGGGACTGTCTTCCAGGGCTATGATGGACTCAACCGTCCGTTGTGGCGCAACACCACCAACAGCCCGACGGGAGCGCGCGTCACTTACAGCTACGATAGCACCGCCAATGGCAACATGGGCGTGGGTCGCAAAACCGGCGAAACTTTTAGCGGCAGTGGCGGCCTTTCCGGCTCCTACACCTTCGTCTATGATCAGCGTGGACAGCAAACGAGCATGACCACGACCATCAACGGCACGAATTACCCGGTGCAGGCGAGCTACGACGATGCCGGCGATCTGATCAGTCAGACCTACCCGACCGGAGAAGTGGTCACCGCCACCTACTCGGCGCAAGGCTGGCTCTCGCAACTGACCACTACCAAAGCAGGAACGACCACCACCCTGGCATCGAACATCAGCTACACGGGTACTGCCGGAGCGGCGATGCACATCACGGGGATGAGCCTGGGCAACGGCGTCTACAGCTACGGGGCCAGCTACGACCTCGATCAGCGCCTGATCTCGTCTTCGCTCACGCGTAGCAGTGATAGCACCCTGCTCTACCAGACGCAGCCGGGCTATGATGGGGTGGGCAACGTCACCAGTGTGACCACGACGTTGCAGGCGGGGACCGATAACCAGCACTTCTGCTATGACGAGCAGAACCGGCTGACGTGGGCCTGGTCCAATGGCAACTCCCCCTGTGGCTCGTTCACGGCAGGCACGCTGACCGCAGCACAATATCAGCAAAGTTATACCTATGACCCCAATGGGCGTCTGACCTCGGCGCAAAGCGGCTATACCTACGGGGATAGTCACCATCTGCACGCTGTCACGGCGACGGGCAATGGCTACAGCGCCGCCTATGATGCCGCAGGCAACATGACCTGTCGCGCGCCATCAAGCGCCACCACCTGTTCAGGTACCCAGACGGGTCAGCAACTGAGCTACGATGCTGAAGGGCACCTGAGTACCTGGCAGAACCAGCCGACGCCTACGAGTACAGTCAACTACCTCTACGATGGGGAGGGGAACCGAGTCGCCTCCCAACTGGTCAGTGGAGGCAATACGACGCTGACGTCGTACTTGGGTAAGTTGGAAACCATCGTGGCGGGCAGTTCGACCACCACGACCACGTATTATTATGCAGGAGCGTTACGCGTTGCCGAAGCGGTCAACGGCACCTTCTCCTACCTGGGCAACGACGTGTTAGGCAGCGTTGCCGTGGCGCTCAACGCCGCTGGACAACTGACGGCAGCGCAATTGTACGGACCCTATGGCAACGTGCGCTACAGCAGTGGGACGATGCCGACCGACATCGGCTTCACGGGGCAGCGTGGCGATAGTGCGACGGGGTTGGACTACTACAACGCACGCTACTACGATCCGGTAGTGGGGCTGTTCATCAGTGCGGATACGGTCTTGCCAGGCAATGGGTTTGATCCGTGGGGGCTGTCGCGCTATGCGTATGTGCAGGGCAACCCGGAGACGCTGACGGACCCGACGGGGCATTGTGACGGTTGGTGTATGTTCGCTGATATCGGTTTGACGATAGCAGAGTCAACACTTCCTATTGTGCGGCTTTCATCTGCTATTAGAGTAGGAGGGTTATACTTGAGTGATGCAATGAATGGAAAAACACCAACTCCAGATGAAGTAGCAAAAGCGAGATTAAGAGGGGATATGGATGGTGGGTTGTTTACAATAGGATCTGCTTTGGGACTCGCATGTCTGGAGTGCGGTGTTGGGGCTGCTGGTGTTCTAACCTTGTTAGGAGGATATACAGCAGATACTGTTGTGCAAACGGAAGCATCTGATGCAATGGATTCCTTTGTAAACCACTTTTATCAAGATCATCCTGTGGTAGAGCCTGTAAAAGATGCAACCGAAGTAGGCGGTCGCCTAAAGATGCCCCTTCCTCCAGGACTGACACATCCCCTTCCCCCCACTAAAAATTTAGATACGACAAAGTTGTTACGCTCTTCTTGGATTATTATGAGTGCTTCCATAAGGGCAAAGCAACGACAACAAGCAGCAGCACAAGCGATAAAAGCTCATGGAGGAAATTGGAGTGCAAATGCGACCCAAAGGGCTTATGCATCCGCTGTATATCAATTCGTGGTGCAGGATGCAGGAAATGTCTGGAACAGTTCAATTTCTACTCCCTGGCATACCAGGATTTATTAGGAAAGCTAACAGGAATATCATAAATGTGTTCTAATCAGGACAAAGGAGGAAAATTTGAAAGGTTAAATTTTTGTTGAGGGCTCAGTTTCCTGAGTGACTAGAGAAATAACTTGAGTGATATTGGCATATTTTGTATATTCAATATCACTCAGGGATTTTCTTGAATGTCAATCAGTCGGAAAAACGACTTATTGGGATAGAAAGGCAGGGAGTTCGAAAAAATGAAAATAGGATCTCAATTTCAGAAGAAAGCATATTATCAAAATGCTTTCATAAAGTCACTCTTGGTTTCTTCTTTACTTATAGCAATATTAGCTACATCTAAGGTTTGGTATGATTGGCTGATTAGAAATAACCCTTCAAGAATATTCCTTGCTCTTACCGGCCTGATGATATGTATTATAGGGTCAGTAATAATTTTTACCTCTTTGATGACCCATATTGAGATATCTCAGGAGGGAATAACCTTTTATAGTGTCGGTTTCCGTATCTATACTCCATGGCATAATATTGTAAATATAAATAAGATAAAGCATCCTTACTTCAGCCCGTTATATCTTATTGATGCTTTTGTTCTCGAAGAACCTGCTAGGCTCAACATATCCATTAAGGAAGGAAAGCAGCAAGGGATAGCGGTGGTAGAAAAACATTGGATACTTTTAGGAGCAAAACCATCGTCCTATCTTTGGTATATGCCTATGCCCTCTAGCATAGTCAAGCGAACTGAATGGGAGCAAGGCGAAATTGGAACTTTTATTCGTTTGTATGCCCCTCATATTTTTGAGCGCAGGTAGTAAGTGAGGGATTTAGCTTGGATCGAGCCTTGCAGGCACGGACAATCAGCACTTCTGCTATGACGAGCAGAACCGGCTGACCGCGGCCAGCGCCACCGGTACCTCATCTTGTGGCACATTCACCGCAGGAGCGCTGACCTCAGCGCAATATCAGCAAAGTTATACCTATGACACTAATGGGCGTCTGACCTCGGCGCAAAGCGGCTATACCTACGGGGATAGTCACCATCTGCACGCGGTGACCGCGACGGGCAGTGGCTACAGCGCCGCCTATGATGCCGCAGGCAACATGACCTGTCGCGCGCCATCGAGCGCCACCACCTGTGCAGGGACCCAGACCGGCCAACAGCTCAGCTACGATGCCGAGGGCGACCTGAGCACCTGGCAGAACCAGCCGACGCCAACAAGCACGGTCAATTACCTTTACGATGGGTAGGGGAACCGAGTCGCCTCCCAACTGGTCAGTGGAGGCAATACGACGCTGACGTCGTACTTGGGTAAGTTGGAGACCATCGTCGCGGGCAGTTCTAGTACCACCACCACGTATTATTATGCGGGAGCTCTGCGCATTGCCGAGGCAGTCAACGGCACGTTCTCCTACCTGGGCAACGATGTGCTCGGCAGCACGGCAGTGGCGCTCAACGCCTCTGGGCAACTCACGGCAGCGCAGTTGTACGGGCCGTATGGCAATGTGCGCTACAGCAGTGGGACCATGCCGACCGATATCGGCTTCACGGGGCAACGTGGCGATAGTGCGACCGGGCTGGATTACTACAATGCACGCTACTACGATCCGGTGGTGGGACTGTTCATCAGCGCGGATACGGTCTTGCCGGGCAATGGGTTTGATCCGTGGGGGCTGTCGCGGTATGCATATGTGCAGGGGAACCCGGAGACACTGACGGACCCGACAGGACGGAGATTTGCTCCTCCGATTCCGGGAGGATGTTCTGCTGATGGGAGTTGTGGCGGCGGCGATAGCGGATCTCCCCCTCCTCCTTCCCTTCCTCCTGGGCCAGTTGCTTGTAACTCTACAGGTTGCTTTAGTGTGGGAGGGATACGAGTCAGATCATTTGTACATACCCCCTCTTCGCACTGTGGCTGTAAAGTAGTGCTTAACAACGATCCTCCCCACCCAACTGCCAAGCAGATCCTGACCGGACAAAAAGCAGCTCAGCAAACAGCGAAGGATGCAGCAAAATTCTTTCGTAATGCTGCAATTTTTGTTGGAGCGGTCGCCGGAATTGCTGGGATTGCATTTGGAATGTTTCTGGCAGATAACCCAGTACTTGCGTTGTTTTTTGCGGGAGTAGCGACACAAGCTACAATTCTTTTAGCTCAGCTTCTCTCTGTACAAGCGATATTCAGTGATGAAGCAGAGAATGACCTATCGTGGTTTACAGAGGCTAATGTCAATAGGGAAGGAGGCAAAGCTATGGCAATCCTTGCTGGAGAGGCAGGATTAGGCCTATTGACGTCATTTTCAATGGCTATGAGTAAGGCATCTGGATTAATGCAGGCCGCAGCAGATAAATTTCCTGCCTTTATGGGTGGAAGTTTGCTTGTTAATGTTTTAGGGACAGGGGTAGCGGAAACAATCACATCTGAGTATGTAAGGGCTCAAAGTAACGCCGTCCTCACTTAGAAAAATTTTGATAGTAACAGCTACAAGAAAGGATGGAAAGCTCAAAGTGTAGTTTGAACATTATAGCAACCAGGTGGTTGGCAAAAAGCATCCCTTTCAGCTAATATTAAGAAGCTCATAGAGTGTTGTTACTTCAATACTCTATGAGCTAAATCCACAGAGAACGTAGCATCATCTAGTGATGTCCCGTAGTTGGTAAAATGGTACTTGACAAAGTGCAAGGAGAACTAAAAATGCTCGGTTTCCTTCCTGGTAATCTCCCTGTAGCCGCGAACCCTCGAATTTATGCTCTACGGGCTAGCGTGCTGATATCGGGTAGCGTATGTGCATTCGGAATGATCATCGGAATATATTTGATTACCTTGTCTGGAACTTCTGCTCTTGATTTATCATTAGCGAGTCTATGGGCAATAATCATGATAGGCTTGTTTGGCGGCTTTTTTGCTATTGGTCGATATTTACAACTGCGCTCTTTGCAAGATCTTGAGCCAAGACGTCTGGTATCTGCAGGTGGAGATTTACGCTGGCTTGCGCCTGTTCAACTGACCACCCCGCTACATAGTCCTTCTGTTCCTCTCGTGATCTCGAGGCGCCCTAAACGAACATATATCTGCTTCTGGTCCATATTGGTGCTTGGAGGTCTCTCCCCTAGCATAATAAGTCTTCTAAGCTTAGGAGGCTACACATCCCCTAGCGTAAAGATCATTTTTATTATATTTGGATTGGCTCTCGTTGCAGGAGGAGTTCTTCCATTTTTCTTTATTCGTGATACGATTGAGGCAACAGATGATGGTTTGAAAGCGAAAAGTGGAAAGGTCATGAACTGGCAAGAAGCTCGTCTGTTTGCTTGTTATAGGATACGAATACCTATCATCTGGGGTTCCAGGGAGATCATATTCTATGAACTCTCAAGTCAGGATCAAGTAATTTTTTGGCGATGGATGCTCAATCCTCAATCTCTTCTGTCGGGTTGGAAACCACTACTTCGCACGGATGTGTATCATCAGCGAATGCGAGAGTTATGTGAGCTTATAGTGGTAAAAACGGGATTGCAGTTATATGATTTGAGTCAGCCAGAAGAATAATCAGATTTACTATTCTGTGTGGGATGGATATGTTGTGTCTCCGGTATCAACGATATCAGTGCTATATGCCTAAGCACCGTTTCTGAGCCAACAGGTACTGGCGTAGTCCACTCGATTACTCTGTGAGCAGCGTGACTTGCACGAAGAGCTTGCAGTAGGTAAGCACCGACAATCAGCACTTCTGCTATGACGAGCAGAACCGGCTGACGTGGGCGTGGTCCAACGGCAACTCCCCCTGTGGTTCGTTCGCGGCGGGCACACTGACCTCAGCGCAATATCAGCAAAGTGACACCTATGACCCCAATGGCCGTCTCACCTCGGCGCAAAGCGGCTATACCTACGGGGATAGTCACCACCTGCACGCCGTCACGGCGACGGGCAGTGGCTACAGCGCCGCCTACGATGCCGCAGGCAACATGACCTGTCGCGCACCATCGAGCGCTACCACCTGTTCAGGGACGCAGACCGGACAGCAACTCAACTACGATGCCGAGGGGCACCTGAGTACCTGGCAGAACCAGCCCACCCCGACGAGCACGGTCAACTACCTCTACGATGGGGAAGGCAGCCGTGTCGCCTCCCAGCTTGTCAATGGCGGGAACACGACCTTAACCTCCTACATCGGCAACCTGGAAACGGTCGTCACGGGCAGTTCCACCACGACAACGACGTATTACACAGCAGGAGCATTGCGCATCGCTGAAGCAGTCAACGGCACGTTCTCCTACCTGGGCAACGATGTGCTCGGCAGCACGGCAGTGGCGCTCAACGCCTCTGGGCAACTCACGGCAGCGCAGTTGTACGGGCCGTATGGCAATGTGCGCTACAGCAGTGGGACCATGCCCACCGACATCGGCTTCACGGGGCAACGTGGCGATAGCGCCACGGGGTTGGATTATTACGGAGCACGCTACTACGATCCGGTAGTGGGACTGTTCATCAGTGCGGATACGGTCTTGCCAGGCAATGGGTTTGATCCGTGGGGGCTGTCAAGGTACGCGTATGTGCAGGGCAACCCGGAGACGATGACCGATCCGACGGGGCATTGGGGATTTTGGAGTACTGTGGCAGCAGCAGTAGTAGTAGTAGCTGCTGTTGCTGTGATATCATTGGTTGCAGCACCCTTACTTGTTGGGATGGGAGCGATGGTTGTGGCATCTTTAGCTGCGGATGCAACTGCTGCAAGCATTGTTGCTACAGCAACTACTGCAAGCATTGTTGCTACAGCAACTACTGCGGCGACTGCTACCGCGGCAGTGGGCGTAAGTGTCACTGCAGTTTCAGCAGCATCTGTCACAGGACAAATTATCGGTGATCGCCTGGACGGAAAATGGAGCACATCTGATGATATTGTTTCGGCAGCTTTTGTTAACTCTGCATACGAAGCATGTGGTGGTCAATCGGTAGCCAATGTTATTTGCAATGGGTACTCTCAGTACCAACAAGCAAGACAGACAAACCAGGATGCTAGGGACAAAGCTAACCTGCAAGCTACTGTTAGTGCTCAGGCCACAACTATTAGTGCTCAAGCCACGACCATAGCAAAATTGACAAATCCCATACAGCGCCCAAATCGTCCTGCAGAAGCAAGACAAAAGGCAGCACAAAAGGTGATAAGGGATTATAGAGGGAATTGGGGTGCAGCACAAAGAGTTTATGCTTTCGCAGCATTCCAAATAGCAGTACAAGCAGCAGGGGACGTTTGGAGTGCTCCAATCATAACTCCCTGGCATACTAGATTGCAATAGATGCGGAGAGAATATTACTTTCTCTCTATTTAGAGGGTACCCTTATCATTAAGAGTATAATAACTATTAAAAGGAGGTAAGGATAGAAGCAGTTAGAAGCCAAAACATTAGATAAAGAAAATCCGTAGATCTCTGGGATACATTAGTCTGATTTTTCTACTAATGTATTCCAGAGAATCTCTCATAAGGAAATTTCCGAGACAAGGCTTATAAGCGGTATTCTACATGACAGAAAACAATATAGTTTTTGATTACTTGCGCGGTTTTCATTTGCCAACTTTCGCAAAGAAAGTCGTTAGAGTAGTCTCATTTTCTGTCAATGATGGTACCGCTTGATGTAGCTGATACGCTAGATAGGGTTTTCAGAAAGTCAAGGAGTTGATTTGGCTCTCCGAACGAGAAATCGTCGTAAAGGACAAGAAAGATGATAAACGCTGTGTTTATGCATAACCTTATCGTTATCAGACCAGAAGCATTTTTAGCTGCTTTGATTGGAGCTATTTGTATATCTGTTTTTGGAGCTGTTCTTCTTATTAGAGAGTTGGTGATGCGTGGGGGTCAGAGACGAATACAGATATTAGGGCTAGGAGTTGTCTCCTTATTTTGGCCGCTTTATATTTGGATAGGATATATAAATGTATTGCTATATATTGTGCCGGTTGTTGGACCAGTCTGGTTTGCTATAACAATATTAATAGTACGTAGGGGGAATTATCTTAATTCGTTGCCTTTACTCGCTGGTGCGGCACTTCTCAATACATTGGCTCTATCCATTTTGCTCCTTCAACTGCTCAGAGTAAGCCAAATTTTTCCTCGAAGTAATGAGCCAAATATTGGGTTAGTCATTGTTGTCTTTCTGCTTTTTCCTATCTTGCTAGGACATGGATTCATCATACGTTTCCTTACAAAAAGATGGACGAAAGATCGTATGACGCAGCTATAAGATGGTAGTTACTCACTTAGAGCCTCTATACATGTCGCAAAGGTAAGCCCAGTAGGGAGGAAAACGCTCTGGTACTCACCATCGTAGCTATCTGTGGAGCATTTGGCGTAGGCTGCATGCTCTTTGCATGGGCGATCCGTCACGACATCAAAAGACGTCGTCAAGGATTAAAGGCAAATCGACTCTGGAGGCGAATTGAATCGACAGGTCTTTTGCTCATCTATACATCACTTTTCTTTCCTGCTGCATATCAATTGCTTCGACTGCCGGTCACGGAGGCACTCCGGTTATCCCTCCTGATTCTTTTTTTCGGCCTACTTCTCCTCGCTTTGATGATTGCTGACATTTACCTGAACATCGTACAAAAAATGTTATTATTGATAACACGATCTCCTTTGACAAGGGGTACACGAATCATCACCCGTGGAATAACGTTATTTGGGGTAGTAACAGGAGGATTTCTAACTGTGGCAGGTATTGGCTTTTTGCTGTACATCTGGCTAGAAAAAATGCGGCCATAAGGCTCCTCATTCTTTCTGCTATGACGAGCAGAACCGGCTGTCCTCATGGGTAAAAGAATGGAGGTATTTCATGAAGAAGCAAAAAAACTTTTTTGAGAGCATGATGGGAGAGACTCCTATTGCTCCTGATCTCTTTTGGGGGACGCTTGCACTCCTGGTATTTGTGCTCGTGCAGATTGTATTTGAATTCACTCGTTGGTCAGCATGGTTCATTCTAGGTGCAGGGATGGTTAGCGTCCTTTTCGTAATAGAAGTGCGACGTCTCCGTATACCCCTTTTGCCAAAATACAGATCCACACAAAAAGTTTCGTTAATTATCATATTTTGTATGGTAATAGTATGTATTGTATCATTTTTTAGAATGATGCTCAATTAATCGGCATCGACTACAACGAGAGTATCTATAGACTTCCAGGCAATTACCTACGTCCTGACCTGCCTCTGTGTTGTAAAAGATACAGCGAGAGATCATGAGTTCCTCATGGATTTGCTGCTGGATATGGTCGAAGGGGGAGGAGGCCAATTGAGGTATATGTTGCCTGCTCCTATCGAGCTTCGGCAGTTTATTGAATCACTCTCGGTACATGATCTGAGGCCGATTGAACCGCTACGCTATCGCCGCGTCTTGCAGGAGGATGAAGAGAGCAGGATCTGGCAACGGTTAGGACAGGTCTGGGGGATCACCCCCAAAATGCGCTGGTACCCGCTCACTAGGGCTTGGTCATCACTGGAGGTGATTGCGTTTCAGGAGATGTGGTTTGCCTAACGCAGATAAAAAGCTATCAGTGTGAAACACGCCATTCACTGAAAAGACCTGTTGCAAGGTCTTTATCTACCCCTCCAAAAACCCATCCACAAGCCCGGTCTCTCATCCTGCTCGCGTCTTTGCTTGCAAGCGTGGGAAGGGGAGCGCGTAATTACTTTATTTTACGGTTGACATGTAAATTCGTCTGGCAATATCTTGAATATAGGCAGTACGTCACCGGTAATTAATTTCAGTATCCTCCAGCGGATCGAGTTCGCCATCAGCTCGCGCTGCCCTTTGAGGAGGGTATAGACATCAAACTCGATGATGTCAAATGGAAATGCACTGAGAGATAAGGATAAATATTTCGCGCGCAGAGGAGATAGCTTTGAAACGCAGCGTGACCGGCTCGGTCCTGATGACGGTTCCCTTATTTGTGCTGGTGCTTAGCACGCTCTCTCTATGGGAGCCTGCCCACGCATTCGCAGCCGTTCAGGACACCGCCTCCCACTTTCTTGATGTGAAGCCGTCCGGTGGCAGACAAGCGGATGCTGCGCGCAAAGGGCATAGTAGCAGGCTGGTCTATCGCGGCGGGCCGGTCATCACGACTATGAAGGTTCACGCTATTTTCTGGGAGCCGAAAGGCTCGTTCGTTAGCCCGAGATACAATAGCCTGCTCCTGCGCTATTTTGGCGATATTGGCACTTCTGGACTTTACCATAACAACGCGCAGTATCGCGATGCCCGTGGCGCTACGCCCTCGCAAGCGCAACTTGCGGGCTCCTGGGTCGATACCGCCGCTTATCCGGCGCAAAAGCTGACCGATGGGCAGGTGCAGACCGAGATTGCTCATGCTATGCGGGCGAATCGCTGGAGCGGCGGCCTGAACAACGTCTTCTTTATTTTTACGGCCAGGGGAGAAAATGTCTGTACCAGTAACAATCAATGCAGCTTCACGTCTTTCTGCGCCTCGCATGGCGCCTTCGGAGGCAATGTCGTCTATGCCACGATTCCTTATGCCGGTACCAATCTGAGCGCCTGCGGCGTGCCCTTCAGCCCTAACGGAGATATTGACGCAGAGAGCGCGATTAACGTCTCCTCCCACGAGCAGATGGAGGCGGCCACCGATCCTTTGATTAATGCCTGGATCGATGCTTCAGGCGCGGAAATTGGCGACAAGTGCGCCTGGGACCTGGGTGGTGTCTCTGTCCTCAACGGCCATTCTTACCTGATCCAGAAAGAGTGGGATAACGCGGCAAACAACTGCGTCCTGGCGGGACCATAATACATTTCTGCTTGACTTCTTAGGACTTGATAGATATACTTTTTCTCTAAGCGGATGGCAGAGTCGCTGCTCATACTCGATCCGCGTGAGGATACTGAAAGGTGAGGATACTGAAAGCGCCACCTCCATCGGCTAAATACGCACGTTACTTCACGGTGGGGTAACGTGCGTATTTTTTTCTCAATCACACAATCGGTATCAGCCAGCGCGCAAACCACTCGCTCGTAACGCGCGCCACCTCCGTCAAGGCGTTACTGGTCTCGAAAAGCGAGCTAACTCCAGGAACCTGCTCGAATTGTTTATTGGTGGTGAGTCCCTCCAGATGCTCCAAAGCTTGCTGGTTTGCCTGAACTGCGGCACTGTCCTTCTCAGGTGCCAGGAGCAACGTCGGGACGGTGATGCGGGGCAGGTACTGCTGAGCGAGGTCAAGCCGTCCGGCTGCGGCTGCGACCGCGCGAATGGCGTCGGGTCGCTGGGCGGCGGCGATCAACGCGGCAGCTCCACAGGTTCCGCTGCCAAAACAGCCAATGGAGAAGTTTGCCGTTTCTTGATTCTGTAGCAACCAGTCGGCTATTCCTATCAAGCGTTGCTGCATAATATCGGCGTTATGGCGAAAAAAGGCCGTCTGCTGATCCATCTGCCGCTCTTCTATGATGAACAGATCGACAAGCAAGCTGGCAAGGTGCTTATTGAAGAATGCGCGGCTCAAAGCAAGCGCGTCCTGGTGTGGAGTAGAGGTGCTATCCTCAATCCCGCTTGCCAGAATCACCAGCCCGCGAGCGTGAGGAGGGACGTGAAGGATCGCGTTAAGGTTCAGCGCACCCGCTCCCACGCTAATCAAACGACCATCGTTAAGCTCTGTGCCCGTTTTTGAGCCTGTTGGAGTATTTGAACTTTCGATCATTGGCCTGCTCCTTCCGATTCCTGTACTTCCACCTCTATTACGTTTAAGCCGCATACAACTTGGACAATCGCGCCGCTCCTTCATCATATGGGAGCAGCGCAAAATCACTCCTTTGAGCGAGGTCATGTAACGCGTTACTGCTTACAATCAGAGGGTCATACCAGTTGGGCAGGGATTGCTTATTTCTGATGATTGCAGAGATCTGCTCAACCGGCGCATTGAGCACTCTCTCGTTTAACAAAGGAGCATCTTTATGACTCTAGGTCCTGTGCAGTTGATCGTGATGGAATTTGAGAATCCGCAGTTTACCGGAAAGCTGCTGCCATCCCTGCGTGCCCTTCATTCCGAAGGAGCCATTCGCTTGCTTGACATGCTCGCTGTGCGCAAAGATGAAAAGGGTACAATCTCTGCGATGCAGGCCAGCGATCTGACAAAAGAGGAAGCCATCCGTTACGGTGCCGTGGTTGGTGGACTGATAGGGCTGGGCGCGGAAGGTCCGGCGGGCGCAAAGAAAGGGGCTAAAGCGACTGTAGAGGCCATTGCAACCCACGACTATGGTCTGGCGGAGGATGATATCAAGCGTGTCACGCGCGAAATCCCAAAGGGGCACGCTGCTATCATTGCCCTGATCGAGCATCGCTGGGTCTTAGAACTGAAGAGAGCGATTACGGCAGCCGGTGGCGTTTTCTTCGCCGAGGCGATGATTCAGCCCAAAACCCTCGTCAGGCTGGGCGCGGAACTGGCGGCTGCCGGCGTATAAGCGAGCTAATCAAGATGATGGTATGCAGGGGTTGAGCGTATGCTTACAAGCACGCGCTCAACCCCTGATGGGGCTATTAGGACGATATTTTCTCTCCAGCCTGGGTTGAACTGGTAGTGGATAATGATTGATCGAAGATAAAACCTGGGAGACATCCCAGTAGCAAACAGGAGAATGCGCCGATAGTGATAGCAGTTTGTGCATCCTGGATGATAGCGCAGACAATCACCAGCAACAATCCGGTCGCCCCAGGTATACCCCAGAGCATGCCCGGAGGAATCTGCTCTATACGCGCCTTAGTATTACCTGCAAGTTGCAGATGGGATAGAATTATTTTTGTAAGCCATCGCGTAAGCCAGACAAGCAAAGCTGGGACGGCCAGCAACAGGAGCAACCAGCCGCTAGCATGAGAAGCGGCGATGCTTCCAATCACAAGACCGGCTACACTGCCAGCTATGCCGGTTATACAACCTGTACCGACGCGCTCTCCAGCACTTTTGGCACGAAACAGACTTTGCCAGAATGTGGGAAGGATTTCACCGCGTACATGCAGCGTTGTGGGGCCGATGGCTCGTGAGGAGGGAGCATAGCGAATAGTGAAAGCGACGTCATATATTTTCCCGCGCGGACGTCCGGCTGTATCGATGCTAAGAGTGAGTTGCTCATCGGCACGAAAACGCGTCGGCGTTACGCTAACTCCCTGTTCGTTAGAGCTAATATAGCCAACCAGGGGATCTAGCTGCTCATCGCCCGCATTTTTCACCGTTACCATCGCTCTTGCCATCTCTCCCTGAAGCACAGGTTTTAACCTCAGGGGATGCTGCTCGCTGGCTGGAGGAACAAAGCTGACACGCGGTGGCAACGGCGCTATCGAGACGTGTAAACAAACTGGCACCTCGTAAACCGTAGCAAAGTTCTCTATCCGTATGACCAGATTTGCGCTATGATCGGCGTTACGCTCTAAATCACGCACTCGCAAGTAAAGAGGGATCTTGGCTTCACTATGGCCGATGTTCGGGTCAGTGCCTTCAGGCATCAATGCGAAACGCACACGCACAGCGCCATTGCGAAACTTAACCCAGGGAGAACGACTCTCTATCGTCCCAAAAGTGCAGCCCCGTGAGCCCTCATGAGTGAGCAGAAGCTCGGTCGTTGCTGCCAGATCGCTGATGAATTCTCCTGCTTCGAACACCTGACCATCAAATTGCGGAGAAGAGAGACGCGCTGTTGGCCGCTCTATCTCCGGGTCCAGAATAGTAATGCAGCGCTCAATGCCTTCATTTGCCGGCATTTTTTTGTCAGAGACCGCAGCGATGATGGCTTCAATTTTTTTTGCCAGCCCGGGACGCCCGGCAACCATATTCAGAAAACCAACAAAGACATGATTGCGATCAGAGGCGTCCAGCATCCAGGGAACCGTCTGCGGCCACTCACTATCAAGCTTTTGCGCGATCTGACGCAGGGTGAAGGCAGGAGCCTCTGTATCGTACCCATCAAATGGATCAAAGAAGAAAGGGCGTGATAGTTCGTCGTCCAGCCCCTCATCATCTGCCCATTCACCGCGGGTTGCCAGATGCTGTTGAACGGCGGCAAGTTGTTGATTATATGCCTCGCGCGCCTCTTTGCCGGATAAAAGGTGTTGTTGAATGCCTGGCAGAATCACATTCTGAGTGTAGAGAGCGTTCTGCATTGTTAAAGGGTTATTTAACCGCTCCAGCGTTTTGGCGACCAGCGTATCAAAAGCCGCCTGTACCTGTTCCATTGGCGCATCCACTGGAATATCGAGATGCTCATAGTAATTGATAAATGAGGCATGAATTTCGGATGCCATGTGATCAACCTCTTCCTACCGGGTGCAACAACTTTTCATAACGCCTGCGCAGGAACTTTTCAAGCAGTGAGTGAAAGAACGCGAGTAAACAGAAAATGAGGAAGGCCAATGTGCCGAGCAGGATATCACCGAGCACTATGTAAAACGCTGCCGGAATAAAGCGACCACCGAACTGGAGCGCTTCGCCAAGAACCGTCCATCCTTGATCTTTTGATAGCAGAACGACAACGGCCAGCAGTACCAGCCAGAACGTGCCGGTACGAAAGCGTTGCGCATTCTTGCCTTGCGGGTAATTCATATGCCCTTTCCCTATGCCAACGCAGAAGCCGACAACGCCACCTATCAGCGCCATGCTCCATATAGCCGTATTGCCTAATGCAGTGAGTGTTTGCACCATACCAGCCAGCGAGGCATCCAGGAGCGTAGAAAAGGAGAGCGACGACCCATTGTGCAGAGGCGAGGAAAGCGATCTGCTGAATAGCGTTTCCACAAGATGAAAGACGAGGAAAGAGAGCGCCGTACCGGCTATGGCGTTCCAGAATAAAGCGGGAATGCCTCCGCGCAATCCCCAGGCCCAGAGAATGCCGCGTAAACCTTGCCAGAAGCTCATCGTCTTGAGCGTGATGGGAAATGTCTGCACCTCGGGAGCTTTATTATACTCCCCAACCGTCGAGATACGCAGCGCACGCCGATAGGTTCGACCCCGGTCGAGTTGCGGCAAGTTGACTAAGGACAATGTTCTATTGACAGGCAGACCATTACCAGGTGTGCCCCAAAAGTGCTGTGTAGCGTGAGGATTCAATAAAATCCAATCCGGCATTGTGGGGCTATGTTTTTGTTCCAGTTCCACCAGCAATTTCATGTATCCACGCGTCTTATTCGTAATCGTGACGGTGACCGGACGATGCGGCAGTTCACGATCCCAGGGTTTTATCGTGCATGAACCGATCTCGCCATCGAATGTGACTTCGAGCTGCGGCTTTTCCAGCGTCGGCACAGCTCGTTCCAGCACCAGTTCCAGGCCAACACCCCGCTCCGACTTCATATTCGCATAGCCCTTGATGCACGCGTCATAGTATTCCATCAGCCCCTTCACACCCTGAGCGAATTCTAACCAGTAAAGCATACTGCCTTCGTAGAGATGTTTCTCGCCAGGAAACCAGTTTTTATCACAAAGCTCTGCCAGCTCTGTCGGACTATTAGCAGAAGCTATAGCGTTTACAGGTTGCCAGCGCTCCTCTTGATAGAAACGGAAAGGGCGTGTAAGGAGCATGCTGTATAACATGGCATTCAGGGCGCGGAAATCAGAGACCTCCTCCCAGTTCTGATAAATGCGCGCCTTTGCCGCCATCTCGCGGTCATCGAACTGAAAAACAATCCATTGCCTGAGCAGTCCTGTGCGCAAATAACGTTCGCCGTCAGCCCATCCCTCTGCTCTGGCCTCACAGGCGTTCACAAATTCCTCAGGAGTTGTTACCAGTTGTCCTCCAACCGAAAGTGCTCTGCTCTCTTTCCTCTGGGGTTGCAGGCTGCTGCGATATGCCTCAAATTCGTCCTCAGCGAGCAGCCTGGTTTGCCATTCGCGAAGGCGTGCGACAAGATCTTTCTTATCAGGTTCGCGCATCCATGCCGCCGCTTGCTGCTTGATCGCTGCCTTCAACTGCACGACCGGCGTGTTGAGTGGCAGTTCAAGGAGCGCAAAAATGCTATCGGGGGGCAGGTTGCTGTTCGTTGCCTTCGCTTTTGGTGAGACGAGATTACCGGTAGCGGCAGGCATAGATGCAAGCTGCTCAGGATCTCCGGCCCAGGAGATGCGCTTCCCTTGCGCCTCCGCCTGTTGACGGCAGCTCTGACAGAGATAGAGATGATTCTGCATTTCATATAGTTCATTCTCGGCGGTTGGCAGCTTGCCACACCTGACACAACGCACCTCGATCTGCAACCCTCTCTTTTCCAACATGGTGTTTTCTCCGTTTCTCCCGCTTATACCTATAATGCAATCTGTAGTGCTGCCATATTTTGCAGCTTGACGATTGCTTCGCCACTCCTCAAACAGGCGAGGCGAGCACGTTGATTTGCCGATGCGCCGATGAATGTTGAAACAGCTTCTTGCCCTGTTCTCGTTTTGATCCTTGTAATAATGGAGGCTGAAGCATGATTGGTGATCTCGTTAGCCAGCAGCTCTGGATGATCAGCGATCAATAGCATCGCTACTCCCTTTTGCACATTGGCTTGAATGAGTGAGGCCAGTGCAGTTTGCCAGCTTGACGTATTGCGAAAGAGTACGTGAGCATCTTCCACTGCTACTATCCCGCGTAGAGAGGATGTCACTGCTGGCAGCGCTGCCAGAGCCAGTGAATACCACACCCAGAGACTGCCATAGAGCAGCATATTGGTCAGATCACTGCCAGGCCAGCTCATATCAATAACCATCGGTTTTAAACCATCCTGCGGTTGCGCCAGGCTCGTTTTTGGGAAAAACTGCGTAGCTGTAAGATCCAGATCCTGCAATGGCAGTGCGCAGCCTGTGCGTAGCGCCTGTGCCAGTTGTGGCGGGAGCGTAGCGTGCTGGGCAGCCGCCTCTATCTGAGTCGATAGCAAGCTCAGGTTCAGGCGAGGGCAAGCTTCCTGGTTTAACCATGCTTCCCGTTGATAGGTTTCGTACAGCGTTTTGCGCAGAAGAGGTAGGGTGGCATTTTCAAGAGTGCCAACAGCGAGAAAGACATGGAGCAAAGCATCTAAAAATGGCTTCAGGGCTACCCCTGGAGGTGGCAGGAAGGGATGAAAAGGCAAAGGCGTTGGCGTTGCGACATTATCGAGCAGCATATAGTGGCTGGAGAGACGCTGCGCCAGGCCCTGGCCTGAAGTCATAGCTCTACGCAAGAGTATCCAGGGCATATCTGCGTACGCCAGCAGCAATTGCCGCAATACTGTTTCACGGTCTGCGCTTGCATCTCCTAAAATGAGTAAAAGCGCGGACTGCTCGCTTAGCGGCAAAGAAAGACGCATGGTGGTCGGGACCCCCCGATCCATTACCAGACCGAGCACGCTGCGCTCATCAAATTCCCCCGGCGCCGTCGCTGGCAGCGTAAATGGCTCGTCGCGTACATCTATACCGGCTAAGCCGCCCTTATGTGGGGCAACAGGCAGTCGAAAAGCGCCCGCGATCTCTGATACGGTAGCAAGCTGGCGCAGGCGAATAATTCTGCGGTCTCGCTGGATCAGCGGCGAGATCCCCCAACGGGCAAATTCTAACCACTGCAAGTTAAAACGTGCCCACTGGAACTCCTCGGGAGATGCAGCCTCCACGCGCGTCCAACGACTTGGATAGGTGCTACCCGCATTCGCCATAACTTCCGATCCCAGTGCTTCGATAATATCATCTTGAGCGATGGGGTTGCCCACCACCTGCAACCGCGCCAGAAAAAGGCTACGATGCTCCCGTACCAGCTCATCATACACCTTGCGCCCCAGTTCTGCCCGTGTCTGCTTGTACGTCTCGATACTGTCACCCCGCAGTTCGCGCCACTGCTGGATTAAGCGGTTATGCGTTACTGCCGCAGGCTCCTCGTAAGGAGCGCGTTTGTACCAGCCTGCCAGCTCATGCAGAATCACAACTTCTTGATCGGTCAGGCGTTGCGGGCGTATCGTGACGGCCACTATTGTAATTTGTTGTTGCCGCGCTATTGTCTCAAAAAGGCGGGCCATTGCCGAATAGTCAAGTGCAGCAACAAAGGGGTGAGGGATGTAATCCCGTGCATGTAAAACATTGCCAACATCACGTATTGTCGGCCAATCTTCATATTTACGTAGCTCGACAATACTATTCGGGCCTGCAAGCTGCTCAAAAGGCAGAGGGCAGAACCATTCCTCAAAGCTATGCGACTGTCCCGCAATCGCCGCATGCGAGGGCATCACCGGCACAAGAGGATAAGAAAAAGGCGACTCGCGCGGGAAGAGTGCGCTAAACTTATCCCACAGGCCCAGTGCAAGCTGCTGCGAGCTGGTTGGGTCTGGATGAAACGTCTTGCCCAGGAAAACAACGCCAACACGCGTGGGACCATGCATTTGCGGCCACGATATCAGGCGCATTTCAAACGTGGCAAGGTGGTCCCGCGACTGAGCCAGATCGTAGAGAAAACGGATCTGCCTTTGCAAGAACTGCTGAAGGCGGTTTGATGACGCTATATCAAAGTTCCCTCCCCATTCACTGACCTGCGCCGGAATAAAAGGTACTTCTGCAGCCCAGATCGTATGATAGCCAAATACCGGATCGGCGATGAGCCCCTCCATGGGAGCCATCTGCGCCCGGTCAACAATGGCAACCATACGTTTTGATGTATACAGGTACGGTTGTGGTAGCTGCATATCAGGCACCTTTCCCTTAGAATGGAGGCAGACTCTGCAAGACCTCTTGAGCAACTTCAAGCAACCTGCGACCCGGATGCCATTCCATCAGGCAATTAGGCTCCATCGTGATGAAACCGCTACCCGAGGGCAATTTCACCTGGACGCGAGGCGGAGACGCTGGATAACCCGACGGACAATAAAAGATCATCGTGATATAGCCGCCACTGGAGCGTCGTTGAGAAACCTGAAGCACCCATTCGCGACCTCCCGCGATAGGCAAGCCCTGGCTGTCGTATTTGACTGTTCCTTTGTTGACTGCCACGATAAAGCCATTTTGCTCCAACGCGGCTATCTCTGAATTTTGACGTCCGGGATCGACCGGACTTTCCTCCCCTTCATCCGATGATGGTGGCGCCGGAGGTATTGGCGCTTGGGATAACGGACTTGTATTCCCCGCAGAGGAAAGATAGCCTGTAATTTGCTCACCTTGAGGCCGCGAACTGGCAGGTGGCTGATTGAGGTACCCACTGACCGAGGGCGGTTGAATTGGTAGCGGTCCGGTTGGATCTTGCATGGTGATGTTGATGCCTGGATTTAGTCCGGCATGAACCATCAGGCCACGCAGTTCCGCATCGTGCTCTATCAGGGCTTTGCCGATAGGACTGTTCTGCAACGCCAGGATAGAAGGAGCGATATTCAGAATATCCCCTTGTTCTGCATGCGACTGGGCAACGATGCGATCACGTTTGGCATTTTCCTCTGCCTCGACTAATTCGCGCCGCGCACGCTCAACCAGTTGGTACATATGCAACGTGGTGCGGTCGTTGACGGTGCTTGGCTTAAATTCTGTAATGAAGACATCTTCTACCCGGATGCCCAGCCGCTGCTCAGCATTATCTCTGGCGTGGCGTGAATTGCCTTGCAGGCGGTTCTGGATCAGGGTGCGCAGTTCAGTGGCCCATTGACCGTATTGATCGTATGGCAATTGCCCGATGAGCTCCACCACCATATTCTGAATCGATGCCAGGAAAACGGAGAGGGGATCGCGATATTGAATAAAGTTCTCGATATCAACAATTTTGACCGAAAGCTCAAGGTCTGCTGTCACATCGCAGGCCATCTCTACCATACTCTTTCCAGGCAGATCTTTTAGCCCCGAAGGTCCCTTAACCCGGCCTTTGATCGGAATATGGATGAGTTCGACACGCGTATTAATCTTCTGCGCTTTCCATTTTTTCAGAAAGCCGTTCCACCAGCTATGAGGACCTTCTCCGAATTGCTCAACCAGTCGCCCATCACAATAGATCAACCACTTTTGACCGGCTGGCACTTGAATGCGATGCCAGCCGATAAAGTTGGGCATAAGATCTTTCTCTCCGAGAATAAACAGCCTTTGTTCAGGACTAATCTCTGCAATATTTCTTTTATCAGCAGCCATAAGAAACCACCCTTTCTATTGCAATACGGCAGCACGCTGTAAGTGGCCCGGTAATTCCTTCCCATCAACCGTGAGTTGTACCTGTATCAGCCCATTTTGATCCTGGAGCATCCTGATCGTTGCTCGCGCTCCGGTGGACGTGTTGGGAGGCAGCGTCAGGGCAATCTCACCGAGATAGTCAGCCGGGTCCAGGCGCGTGCCGGCTCCTTTATAGATGGAGATCGGGGGAAATTCTGTGGCGGCCCCGACGATCCGAACTGTGTACGGCTGACTCCAGGTATCTAAAGGGTCACCCGTTTGTAGCATCACCAGCTTAGTAAAGTCGTCGCCACGTTGATTAAGCACAGCAATACCAACTGGATAGCTCACACAATCAATAATCAAGCCGGCGGACATCGTTTGCAAACCGGCTAGCTCTGGCTTTTGTCGAGATTTCGCCTCAGCCTGTTCAAGGTTATACGCTGCGTAAGCGGCTCCTAGCGCGACGCTCAGGTCAAGATCAAGGATCTGCTCTGGCGGGCGTCCAAAAAGATCGGCCAGCATGGTCTGGATCGCGGGGATGCGCGAAGAACCGCCGCATAGCAAGACGCGACTGATATCGGCTGGCGTCTTTTTTGCCTGTTCAAGCGCCATTTCGACCGCTGTCTGTAATTGATAGTTGAAGAGATCAATGATATCCTCAAATTGTTCGCGCGTGATGGTTAACGCTACTGGTTGCCCTGCGCTCGAAACCAGAGATACGGCCGTCGTAAAACTTTCGCTGAGTCGGCATTTGGCGGCCTCAGCCTCGCTGATGAGGCGCTCTAATGAGAGACTATCTTGAGGATAAGGAGTTTTGGTCTGCGAGGCGTAGCGTAATGCCAGAAAATCCGCCAGGGCCTTCGTAAAATTGATCCCGCCCAGTTCCTCGATTCCTTGCGTAGCCAGCACACGCGACTCTTTCTCTTCAAGCTGTAGAATGGTCGCATCAAAGGTGCCGCCACCAAGATCAAAGACCAGCACGGTGCCGGGAGTAGCCTGTTTATCGATGCTGTAAACCAGAGCTGCGGCGCTTGGTTCGTTCATCATCCGCAGCACGCGCAATCCCGCCAGTTCGGCAGCAGCTTTTGTTGCGCTGCGTTCGCGGTCTCCAAAATGCGCAGGCACAGTGATGACGGCATCCTGTACTTTGAAGCCGAGATGGGTGCTGGCATCGCGCGCCAGCTTGGCAAGAACGGCGGCAGAGACTTCGGCTGGAGATGTACGATGACCATTCGAGATCAGCCCGCCAACGGGTGGGTTGCCTATCATGCGCTTGACTGCCCGGATAAGGGCTGCCGCCTGGCGATCTCGCTCCGGCCCCTGCGCACGTTGCACCAGATCTAATGCCGGTTGACCAACGAGAAATGCATCATTATGCCATATTACTATTGATGGGGTCGTTAAGGTGCCTTCCGCATTAGGAATAGCTCTGGCCCGTCCCTCTTCATCAAAGATAGCAATAGCAGAGAATGTTGTTCCTAAATCAATTCCTACAGCTTGTGCTGCTTGCATAATGCCTCCTTTTACCACGTACATACAAAGTCTCAACAACAATAGGCATGGTTTGTGATAAGCTCTCAGTTTATGAAGAGGGCTGCATCAACATAAGTACCACCATCGCTCCTAGTACCACCAGTTCGCATATAAGGGCTATCCAGAATACCCAGATTATGGCTGCAAGATAGCTAAGAGGTCCTTGAAGCCATGATCCGGTTCCCCAGCGAAAGTACTGATACGCAAAGCCTGCTAACAGGACCGTCTGACAGATCAACAGGATAGCGCCAAAGACTCGATGGAGGATGAAACCTGCAAACGGAATGAGCATGGCGAGTAAAAAAACGACAACCAGTGAGAACATGCGTATTGGTTCAACGAGCCAGTTTACCAGTCCGCATAACCCTATTGTCCCTACAATCGCGCTCACCACAGGTAGCAGGCGTTTCCAGCGCTCTTGCGGCGATACAGCCGATCTTTTTTTCTTGTCCTTGCTGAGGTCTTCTGTTGGTAGCTTGATGCGCCCATCGATCCTGGTAAGCCTTGCCATCACGCGCGGCAGCACCTCCGGCGACTTGCTAGTGCCGGGGACACGCGGCTCTCCGGTTGACAATATGACCGGGCGACCGCCTAAAACAACGGAGCGCGGCCCCTGCCAATCGTAATCTTCGGCAAAACGCCGGCTCAAGTAGGTCGCCAGCCCCGAGAGATCGACAATGCCCTGCTCATCTCTGGCCTCGCCATCCCGCAGCCCCCGCAGCAATTCATTGGTATACACCCCATGACCAACATCAGGATCTTCGCGCGCTTTCTGGTCAGCGCTGCACGCCGCGAAAATAGCAATGGTCTTCTTATCGCCACCCTTGATCATCTCAATGGCTCGCCTCGCCAGTTGAGCGGGCGATTCATGATCTACACGCGCGAAATCCATGATACTGCCGCTAAAGCAGGCATCGATAATAGCAATCGCGCAATCGGCGCTGGTCCCTTGTACCAGGCGGTAGATATCATTAAGGCGAATGCCCCCTTTATTAGGGTTTTTAGGGTCTACATCACAACAACCAAGAATAATATTATCGCCTTCAATCGGGTCCACCATGCCATGACCGGCGAAATAGAAGAAAGCAATGGTATGCTGCTCCAGCCCTTTGCCAGCAGAAAAAACTTCGTTGAAACTGCGCCAGACGTTTTCGTGGGTCGCAGCTTCATTGACGAGTAGACGCAGGTCGTCCTTTGCTATATGCAGCGTATTTGAGCGATGGAGCGTTGTTGCCATTTCCTCAGCATCTGCACGGGCAAACTGCAACGGGTTTTCGCGATAGCGGATATCCTGGTATTTGTTGATGCCAACGATGACACCGCGTAACGATGTGCTCATATATTCCCTTCTCTCATAATGACAAAGATTTATAAATCCATTACTATGGCTGACGAGACCAACAGACACTTTTATCACTAATAGGAAAAATGGTCATAATAGGTAAAATGAGCTATAAATTAGAATGATAGTAAAAATGGATTTTTTAGTAATAGATACCAGAAAAGTGTCGTTTTCGCCAATAAACGTCTTTATAAAGATGACGGTTATTGGCCTATCGCATAAAAATTTTCGCGGCGATCTCAAATCATAGTCATGCTACAGCAAGAGAGCTATTAGACTCCAGAATTATAGCATTGAAACAATAGACAAAAGAACCGCAAAATGGACAATTACCGGACAAAAATAGCCATTTGCCATTCAGGTGGCAAATCCGTCATTGCCTGATCAGAGGATCGGCAAGCGCGTTCTTCTTTTGCCTCGATCACCTTCACGATAATCTGCGATCTGCTATGACGTATGCTTTGATAAAATTCAGCATGTAGATAGCGGCTGCGCTGGCTGCATACGCATGATATGAATCATCCTTATCACTATCTGCGTAATCGGAGACCCCTTTGACCAGTAACGCGTGCAAATCATGAAAATCTGCTACTGTGCGATAAAACGCTGCACCTTCCATATCAATCGCTACGGTTCCACGAACGGGGATGCGTATCTGATCAAACGGATCGTCCGCTCGTACGGTGTTGCCTGATGCCAGGGGGGCGATATGCAATGCTGGTGCAGGCGGGTCTTTGAAAGGAAAGCTTTCCGGGCCATAGTGCAGTTGAGAGATAGCGAGCCTGTCTCTGAGCGTTCTATCTGGAGTAAGGTAGGATGGCGATCCCCGTTGCAAGTCTTGAACGATGCGTTTCCAATCGGGGGCAAATTGCGCTAATTCTCCTGCTGGAATAGACTCCACATGCGCATCTTTTGTCTCTAGCAGTCTACAGAGGAGCCAGTCCCGCTGCTGGCGACGCGAGTATGGCCGCGTCATCCCCGCCAGCTCCTGTTCCCATGTGCGAAACATGCGTGCGAAGTGCAGCACATCAGGATGGGGATGATAGGGATTGGTATCATAGAGGTGTTCGCGTTGACCATCATCGCTAAAGATGACTTTGCCGGCGTCATAGAAAAACGCACGCTCGGCAACAACGATATCTCCCAGTTTCACTTTACGTTTATCGCCGGCGCAGATACCTACCATAGCGGCGAAGCGTGGCTGGAACTCCTCAAGCACCGATTTCAAGTGAATTCCGGTCTCTAAAGATCCGTAATCTGGCGGCCAGGAGACGCACAGTGTCAGCGGCTCCCCTTTGCGGTTAGCAATGGTGGTGTAACGATGTTCGCGCCCGCTACGGGGACTGATTGCCGGTTGAAAAGTCACTCCACAGGCTCTGGCAGTCTCATTAAGAAACGCTTCAGTCTCTTCGGGCAGAGCGCAAACAACGCATACATCATAGCGCAACGCTGCTTTGTTTGTGACAATAGCTGGAGTTGCTACCTTCGTCTGCGCTGGTCCCGCCGCTGATAGCTGAGGGGAAGTGCTATCAAAAAAGGATGGAGCCGCGCTCAACTCCCAGCGTATAGGGCAGGATGACACCTTGCATTGCCTGGACTTCCACCCGCCAAGTCTTCTTGTGGCGATAATCACTTCATAGCGAATAATACCTTCAACAGCAGGGGTACCGGAAGGAACCTGTAATATGAAGAGGGCATGCTTTGTTTCGGGGACAACTCCCCGCTTGCCATCGCCGGTATATACCCAGTAGAATTTGCTCTCCCCATCTCCTAAGGCATGGATGACGGGTTGAATGTTATCGAAGTAAATTTCTCCCTCTGGCTCCTGATTGGCCGTCACCTCTTTAAACTTCATCTGGGGAGAACAGGTATATCTTCTAGCGCCCTCTATCTGCGTGATACTATGTTTTGGCAGCAGATCGCGCGCAATGGCGTCTTGATTTGCGAGTTCAACCAGCAATGTCACTTCTTGATAATATTTATTGCCAGCAGTGAGATGCAGTGTGAAGGGTATATGAACAAGGTAGAAATTGTACGCCAATCCGTTTGTTGCTGGCGTAGCCTGAGGCGTAATAGCCGCCGATGGAAGAGAGAAGATACGACACCCTCTGGGATTCAGCGTGATTTTCCCTTCCAGCTCTATCTCCTCCAGGAGCGGGCCGCGTACAGAACCGTCATAGCTGAGCACGTCTAATTCGACGGTCGTTTCCGCTTTTGCAAGGGGTTCATTGTTAAGCACTAACTTGACTGTATGCATCTATTTCACTCCCATCCTGCTTTTTAAGTTATCTAATAGACGTTCTCTGCCCACGATTATCAAAATCAATAGAAATCTTCCTCTTTAATTGCATAGTACGTTATCTCCTCCTTTGCTCTTTTTTGAAAAGGAGCGAAGGTAATCGCTATCCCGAGCCAGGCGATGGTGGCAAAGAACAGGATGCCTGTGATGGTAGCGATAGCAGGAAGAAGAAGAGCGCATAGCTGACCGATCAGATTGAGACCCGCCGCTGCAATGAGGGCAAAACTGGTGGTATGAGGGAAAGATGGCATACGCAAGAGCGAGAATCCCAATAGTAAACAACCAATCGTGAGCAGGCCACCGGAGAAGAAGAAATGTCCCCATTGACTGATGCCGGCAAACGAGGGTAGATGAAGCTTATCCAGCAGTTGATTGATGATATTGAGGCCGTTAATGTTGGGGATGTGTACCGAAGGTATGGCAGAACTGCTTGTTTGTCCTCCCAGCATATGTAAAATATTGTTTTTCAAGGTATTCAAACTTGATGTCAATGTGTCGGCAGCATTCTGCACCACTCCTGTTGCATTACTTGCTTGCGTAATAATCCCGGCCAGCCCCAATAACAGTGGGAGGATAATCACATTGATGGCAATAATACCCACCACCGTCAGCGATCCACAGAGAGAGATCAGACCAGAGCTGATAACCCCTAAAAAGCTCATTTCCTCCGACAACTGAGCGTATGTAGTAATACCGTTAGTTAAGAGCAGGACGCCAATGACAACGAGGCTCATCGAAAGGAACCAACCGCCGGTAGTGGGATCGTTCTGCCAGAGATTAAGGATTTCACCCAGAGTAGCAACCAGCCCTCCAATAATGAGCACGGTTGTCCCGATACGTAATTTCAGTTGCAAATACATCAGCAGGCTCCTTACCTGTACGCGTCTTTTCTTTTCAAGCAAAATGCGATAGCGATGCCTAAGACAACGATCATGCAGCCCAATACCAGCCATGTAAGCCAGAGATAAGCGGTGGCATCCGTCTGGGTGTAGGTCGAGAAAAGCGTGCTGTGATAGGTATCAATATTGCCGAACAGTTGATCGCCGTTAAGTTTATCGCTGTGCAGACCAGCCGAGGAACCAAGCGCCGCCAGCGTCCAGCGTATGGGGACGAGGGCAGCAGGAATTTGCAAGAGCCATGCATTGAGAGGAAATAGCGTACCAGAAAAAATGATCTGCGGTAGCAACAGCAATGGTACTGCGCTCATAGCGCGGTCATTGTTAGACACCAGTGCGGAAACCAGCAGGCCCAACATCAGCCCGGCAAGGGATGTCAGGGCGATAGTGATATAGATCTCCCAGAAAGGCGCGAGCAATACACTGTGACTGAATGGATCAAAGATGCTGACCAACCACACGAGGATGAGGCTTTGCAGCAAGCATAATAAGCCTAACACGAGAATTTTCGAAAACATGTACGGCAGGATACCCAGATTGACCGCTCGTTCTCTGCGGTAAATGTGAGCCTCCTTGACGAACTCACGAGCGGAGTTGATACAACCAAACATAATGGCAGCAAAGGCCATGATGAAGAGAATGGTTGAGGCATAGCCTGTCCCTGGAAGAATAAAATCTTGCAGGGCCTTGTTCACTCCCCCTTTTTTGCTGGCATAGGCCCTCCCTCGTGGTGTGTTCGAGAGGAAATCTTTAACATGCTGGCAGCTCTTCGAGACGATTGGATTAATGGGCGAAGGCGGATCGGGGTAGCCAGCCGGGCTGATGATCGCGGCAGTCGTGGGACATTGCAAAACCTTGTTAGGATTGAAGCCGTCGCGACCGACGGAGTAGATAAAGCCCAACAAAAGGAGGCCAATCAGTGGCGCCTGCAAGAGCAGAATTGCCAGATTGAAGGGATCATTTTTGAGCAACTCAAGGTAACGCAGCGAAAGTATCAATAGCTGTTTCCAATAGCTACCCTGTTTCGGCAATTTTTTCGCAGGTTTGGATGAACTGCTGCCTGGAGCGAGTGGCAACTTGAGCCGGTTCTTAACGTATTTCTGGTACTCGGCGGATTGCTTAAATTTTTCTTCTGCTTGTTGTGGCTCGTCAGGGGGTTCTAAAGACCGATAGATTTCGGCAAAATCGGCCTTGCCGAAATAGGCAGGCGCGTCCTGCGGGGGACCAAAATAGGCCATGCGACCGTCTCGACATAAAAAGCAGACGTGGTCGCAGTTATTGATATTATTGGTCGCGTGGGTGACGAGAACGATGGTTTTCTCTTGATCCGCCAGATCTCTCAGCAGCTCCATCATATGCTTATCGAGGCCGGGATCAAGTCCTGATGTTGGTTCGTCGAGGAAGAAAATGCTTGGCTGTGCTAATAATTCCAGGGCAATCGAGACGCGCTTTCTCTGGCCGCCAGAGAGTTGCTTGACTAAAAGATGGCGTTTTTCCTCAAGCTCTACGTCCTTCAGCACTGCTTCAATGCGTGGCTGGACCTGATCATCGGGTAAACGCAGCCTGGCTACATAGTAGAGCGCGCGCTCAACGCTCAAGTCTAGATGGACGATGTCTTCCTGTGGTACATAGCCAAGCTGGGTGCGGAAAGCGGCAATGGAGCTATAATAATCTTGCCCATTATAGTAAACTTTCCCTCCCTGGGCCGGTCGTAGCCCGTTAAGCGCATCCATGAGCGTTGACTTGCCTGCACCTGAGCCGCCGACGAGAGCGATAAATTTACCCGGTTCTATTGCCAGAGAGATACCGCTCAGCAGAATCTTGCCCTTCACTCCGCGTTTTTCTAGATTATATGCGTCTATGCGAATGCTGTTGCGCTCATCATATTCTGTCAGTTCGGTGTTGGCGTAGACGAGCCGGTATGGACCAATGCGTATCTCATCGCCAAATTTCAGCGGATAATTTTTGGCTTGACTACCATTGACATACACATTCCCAAGACCGCTCTCATCGATGATGTGATGCCTGCCGCGCCGATCCATGACGACGCGCGCGTGATGCCTGGCGATAGAGGGATGAGCAAGCAGAATATGACTTCCTGGTTGTCGCCCGATGATCAGCTCTCGCTGGTTACCATCCAGCAAAATAGTAGCAGTTGCCTGCACAGTATTGGATTGGTTTTGTTGCGTAGCATTGCTGCCATCGTCATAGGTAAGCGTGACGCGCGTGCCGTATTCATTTTTGATCGAGAATGTATCTCCCTGTGACAGGATATGTTCAAACTGCTCTGTACCTTCAATGCGGGTGCCCTGATACCAGAGTCCATAAGTGGTACTGCCAACATGTGGATGAGGATGTACAAGCTTGAGCTGAGCATTCTCACGGATGATCTGAAGATGAAGCGGATCAACAAACGATTGATCGATAACAATGTCGTTTGCCGGATTGCTACCAATGTTGATGGCCTGCATGGATGTGGGAAGAGTATACTTTGCGCGTATCTGGCTGATATTGCTGGTCACCTCCAGCAGCGGCTCAGTGGAAGGCGTGGAGGGGCCTTGTAAATAGTTATATCTGCCGCCGTTCTTCTCAAACGGATTTTCAAACAGAAACCCGGCCACGACCGGCCCAAAATCGATGGTGTCGCCATCATGCAGCGTCGCCCGCTCGACGACTATCTGGTTGTTGACCTTCACAATCAGGTCCTGGCTACGTTTCTCGATTCTCCAGGTACCATTGTCCTCAATAATACGAGCAAATTCGGGCGCGGAGGATATCCCCTGAACGATGATGTCTTTTGATAGCTCATGTCCGATAGTTGTGATTGGCTTGTGTATATGGTACGTTGTGCCTTTTTTCGTTCCATCTATAAATTTGACACTCACCACCTGTATCGGTAAGGGAGGAGGGGTGCTGGTGCTCATACGCGTGTGGTCAGCTCCTGTTCACTGCTATCAATCCGCACTACATGTATCAAAAATGTCATATACAACTATAACATATGAATTTACAGATAGAAATAGGAATTTTGGGAAAAATCGCAAATTTTCCTATTTCACAATTTACATTGCTTGCACTTTGATAATAAGTATGTTAATCTGTTCCTATCAATCTTCATAATAGCGATTACTTAACTACAAGACGAATATCCTGTTAGATTGTAAAAAAACATCATTTTTCTCTTTTTTTTATAAGAGGCGGTCTGCTTCGTCTGTTAAGTGATTGCTATTCTGGCTAGTAAAGTAGAGTAAGGAAGCGTGCTTTATGAAGAGGGAGATGTATAAACCTGAGACCCGTTATATTCAGTTTATATCACTACTGCTGTTCGTTTTTCTGTATAGTCTTGCTCTGCCTCATCCTGTAGCAGCGCGTACAATATCGACAGGCTTTGATGTATCTTCACCGGCTGAGTGTCGTCAACCGGCAGATGTCAACGACAAATCGCTGCTCGTCGTGCTGCTTGATCGTTCTGGCAGCCTGACCTTGCAACCGTCGCCAACCGATCCGAACCTCTATAGCACTTCGGTCACCAAAGCTCTTACCGATTTATGGCCTGGCGACATGGCGGTGATCCCTTTTAGTGGTGATACGACCAATTTGCCAATCCTCGGTCCGGCCACGCTTTCAAATCCCGTCCAGCGGGCCGACCTTAAGGGTAAAATAGAGAGCTTTCCTATTGGAGGGGATACCCCTCTGGAACCGGCGATGCAGGAGGCTCTTGACCTGCTGCACCAGCAAGGGACTCCTGCTGGTTCGCGCGTCGTTATCATTACAGATGGCAATCCAACGGGAATTGGTAACAACGATGGACCACATCAGGAGAATACGATCCGCGGATCGCTCATCCCACAGTATTGCCGGGAAGGGATTCCTATCAGCGCCTTTGGTCTGACTATCGACCCTAAGACGTCTGATGGGCAAGACGCCACGCGTCTGCTCACTGATATCGCGAGTGGGACGGGGGCAACCTATACCAATGTCACAAGTCCTGAGCAGCTTGGCCTACAGGTAACTAGCTTGTATGCCGCGTGGCGGCATCTGAACTTCCGGCAAATCAGTGGTCAGGGCAGCAATTTTGCCGTCTCCATTGATCGCTTTGCTCAGCAGGTAGATTTTGTCTCGTTTCGTTCCGCAGAAAACTATCAGATCACCCTGATCAACCCTGATAATCAGCCAGTTACAACCGGCGTCCAGAAATCTACAGATAGACACTATGAGATTGATAATCTGCTCGTTGTCACGCCTGGCACCTACACCATCAATACTGGTGGCGATCCTAATGCACAGGTCTATGTGCTGATCAGTTCGCCGCTTCAGGTGCAGCTAGTCGCGCCGCAAGAGAATACGCCGATCTACGCGAACCAACCAGTCCATATTGAAGCTGCGTTCGTCAATGGAGCAGCGCAAATTACCCCAACGGCCAGTGATGGTGCGCAAATTGTCGCAAGAGTCACCTTGTTAGTGAATGGGAGGCCGGTTGGTCCTGCTAACGATATTGTATTGACCCAGCAAAATGGCCCTATCTTCAGTGGACAAACTCAGGTCTACAAGCAACCTGGAGAGTTGCAAATCGAACTGACTGGCATATATAACAACATCCAGCGAAAAAGCATCGTTACCCTACGCCTGCGTCAGCCCGTGCCGGAGCCGCCTCCTCCGTCGCCGCCACCGCTCTGGCTGTTCATACTGCTCGGGGGGCTTGTTCTCTGCATCCTGGCAGCCCTGATCTGGTGGCTGCGTCCCACGCGGCCTAAAGACTTCAGAGGCTGGCTGTGTAGCGTAGAAGGCGAGCCGAGACAGGTTGACCTGAACAAAGTCCGCAAAGCTGTGATTCGTTCTGACAAACTGGCGTTGATGGGGGATCTTAATTTTGGTACAGCCATCTTTGAGCTTCAGTTTCAAAAGAACAAGCAACCCGTGATCAAAGTGGCAAATGGCAATACAACCAAGATCTTCGTCGGGCCGCCTGACGCGCAGACCCTGATGAAGGACCAGCGGGAATTGAATGTGGGCGATTATATCACTCCTGAGGATGGAGAAACGGTTGCTTATACAGGCAGTCCGCAATCGATACAAGACTTTTTTTAAGACAGTGGCTTGCATTTAACGGTTTAAGGAGAGATTGAAATATGGCTCGCAAGGTGCTCGTGATAACCGCCGGGACTATAGCCGCCGGTGTTGGGGTGGAATTTCTCAAACAGATTAAAAATCACAAGGCCAGTGACCTTCAGGCGCTTGTGCGCTATCTGGATACTGCCCACCTTCCCACACGCTATCCTAATGATATTCATGATGGTGAGTGGGCACAGATGACCATTGATCCGCATTTTATCGATGCTATCAGTCGCAATAGAGATCGCTACCCGGAACTGAAAGCCTTGCTTTATAGTGACCTGTTACCGACTATCCAGGGGTCTGGCGGTGGTAGTATCCGCTATAATGGGGCGGGCGCGATAGAGGTAAACCATGAGAGGATAAAAAAATGGTTGAGAGCAGCCATTACCCAGTTGATCTCAACCGATGAAGGTCAGATCAATCTCTCGATTGCCGTGGTTGTCAGCGCGGTCGGAGCTACCGGCGGCGGCTCACTTGAGCGGCTGATCAATATCATCATAGAGACTGCTCAGGACGCCAATTTACCTGAACCCCTCCATTGCGACGTTTTCATCCTGCAACCAGGAGCGAAAGAGGTCACCGATCTTAATCTGGCTAATACCCTCGCTCTTTATGCTGAGATGGCGGCAACCCGGCTCTTACAACAAAATGCGGGCATGAGGAATAATCGAGGGCGCGTCATTACGGTGGGCTGGGGCAGTCAAAGCCATATGGCTTCCATCGAACAACTCAAAGAGGCGACGGCAACCCTGATGCGGGTGACTCATGATCCCAGCACGGATATCGCCGCCGAATTTGAGGAACGCGCGGTCGATAACCACGCCCTGCTCCAATTGGACAGCCAGACAGGATTACCATCCTTCCTGTCCTCGGCCACCGTGGTCACGATTAGCTTAGGCGATTTAGAAGAGAAAATCATCCAGCGTGATGCGGCCCGCTTGATCGACTATCTGGTCTTCGGCGGCATCGCCACGGAGACGATGGGCGGCGAATATATGGCGACCACCACTGTGGACCGCCAAGCCAATATCCTGCTCAGCGTCCTTTCAAACTTTCTGGGAGGTGAGAGTCCAGAAAAGCGCCATCTGTCGCTTCTCAGACGGCTCGGGGAAGCTATCAACACGCGAAGCGTGCAACTGACAGCCGCGCAGATGGCAGCGCAAAGCCCGAATGTGAAAGAACAGGCCAACAGGCTCGGCAGTATATGGCAGGCGGACAAAAGAGAGCTTGCAACGTCAGGGCGCGAGAAAGTAGAGAAAAAAGGGGCGGAATTAGCAAGCGGCGCCATCAAGGAGATGTTACAGACGCGCCGGGACCAGATGGGAACGGGCCTCTCGCTCAAAAAGCTGCGCGATGACTATCTCGAATTACGTAACTTGCTCGGCACTCTGCTGAAAGTGGCGCAAGATGCCGAGCAGGCCGACCCCAGCCGCGCAAATGTCCCTGATGACGGGGTGCGCCGGAGCATCGAGGCATTGGAGAGAGCCAATCGTTTTAACAGGCAGTCGCTTTTAGAGCAGGCCATCGGAGCAGTACAAAACAACGTCATCAACGAGCGACAGCGCGAAATTTTGCCGATTGCGACGCAAGTGCTCAAAGAGTTAGAGCGCCACGTCGCCGAGTCCTTCCGTAATCTCGACCTGGTCCTGCAAAAGTTGAATAGACAGCGCAAAACCAATCTGGTCTGGGCTGCGGCTGATAAACCCTTGCGCGTTGAAATCAATCATCCGTTGCATTTACCTGTGCTGGCCGACGATGAGCAGATCAGGAGCTACGCCAATCAAGTGAGCATCTTTGAAGCCGGATCGCGAGCAAAAACCACGACCGTTGGCCGCCTGATGACAGGGGAAGAAGCAGCTATCGATCCTCTGGCAGAATTCCGTAAATGGATGGCAGACGCTAATCTGCTGGACGCGCTCTTTAAAGGCAATGTTGATTCACTGTTAAATGTCGCGTTGACGTTTGCCAGAGAATACGTCCACAAGGAGGTTGAGAAACACTCCGTCATCGAAGTGATTTTCCAGACGGATGAGGCGATCTTGCTTGAACGCCTCAAGGAGGCCGCTAGAAGAGCGCATGCATCGGTGAGTTTTAGCGATCAGTTTGCTCCCGACAACCGCCAGGCCCGCCTGGTCAGCGCGTATTACGACAAAGATGAAGAGCGGGCTGCGCTCCTGGCGGCGATTAATGAAGCGTTTGGGCAAGGGAATTGTCAACTTGTCAAATCCAGAGACAGGACAGAGATCGTCGTCTTCTATTATGTGGATGGTTTACCCCTGTCCGCCATCAATGATCTTTCCGGTCGTTGCCTGGACGCGTTTTTGAAACGCCGTCAGGACTGGTATCAGCAACAAAAACAGTCCCCCAATGGCAAGGTCCAGCCCGGCTATAACCACTATATAGGGGTTCCCGTCTATAGCGGCCAGGATGCGGAGAAGCGCGTGCTTGATACCGGCGTTATCAAGCGGCTTTATCAGGTCAAGCGGCTCCATGTAAAAGATTACCCGGACGAAGATATTCCCGAATTACAGTAGAAAAGCGGGAGGCGAAAACAGTGAAGCAGTGGTTCATGGAAAATTAGTGGTAAAGGAAGAAGAAGAATGTCTCAAAATGACAGCTTCTGGAGGGAGGAGTGGTATGAGGAGCTGGCTCAATTGCATCTTCCAGGGCCTTCCGTGGTGATCGATGTGCGCCGAGGCGCTGATCGTGACCCGTCTGTGATCAGGAATATTGGCATGGAACTGAAAGAGTTAAGCACCGAGATGGAGCTACACCAGGTCTATCGCTGGCGCTACCTGACCAACTGTATCGATCTCTTCAAGCTGGTTCCTTCCCACTGGGAGGATGGGCCGGCAAACGAGGCAACCCATTTTACGCTCATCCCGCTCGATGGTCGGCCTGAACCGCTGAGTGGGAAAAAAGAGCTTGTCGATGAACTGGTGAGGGAACATCTTGACGTTGTGCGCACAAATCGTATCAGTGCTGGCAGTGACCACAAAACAAATTTTCTCGGCGCTACGATCATCGATCCCGCGCAAGCAACCGTCCGTGTATTCTTCCTGGTTGATGCAGAGGATACAGATTCGCTGCTCAATGCCGCCGTATATGCGCAGTGGCTGAGAAGTGCGTATCACGAGGGTGGGGATGCTGCCCGTTCCGGTCGAGATAAAAGGATCAGCACCATCGCGATCTGTATGAACATGAATCCTTACGTTCATCATCCTCATCTCCTTGCCCAACACTTGAACTACGACGCAAAGGGCCATCCAGCCCTTGATGCGGTAATACTCCTGTATACCTATAGCGACAATGATGCGTACATCGGTGGCAGCGCGCAGTTGCATCAGGTGGAGTTGACGCTTTATTCTCTCCTGTTGTGTCCATTGGAGAGTCTGGCGGAGTTTGGAGAGTGTTTATTGGGAGAGCAACGTCCCGGCGCTTATGTCTATCACGAGGAGAACTCACAATTGACGGCGCTCCCGTGGCCTATCTTCATCGTCGGGATATCTTCGTTGGAATATTCCGCGAGATGGGGGGCCAGGTGGTTAGATTACGGACTGGTGGCGAAAATTATTGAAGTCATCCATGAAGATGATGTGATAAGTCGAGGGGATGAAAATGAGAAGATTCAGAAAGCGGTGCAGAAAGAAGTCGCCAGCTTTTTGCGAGAAATACACGCGCTCCTCTTTGGCGGCGTTGCCGACATATTGCCAGAAATCCGCGTGTTTAAAGCGTTAAATCATTTTCTCGCCTCTTCCCCTTTTCGTGAAAAAGGACTCACTGCCTCCGTACAGGAACTTAACGCCTTTGTTCAGCAGGTGGTGCAATTTTACATCGGGAACGACCATTCGCTTGAGAACAGTCTGGCAGGCGCCCATTTGATTCCTGAACAAATCAAAAAGGGCTACCTGCGTGTTGCCGGCGACGAGAGTCACGATGCCACAAAAATCCACGAGCTTTACCAGCGTCTGCTGCAAACTCAATCTCACGCGGTATACCTGCCTATCTCGCTCTTTGAGCATGTGCGTGGCAGCATGCCTCGTGCGTTCCAGCAGCTCTCGGAATTGGAGGCACACATCGAAGCCGTACGCCGCGACGCCGGCTATCTGCTTGATTTAAAAGATGCGGCTGCACAATTTCAGTGGCAAGCCAATAACGAGTTGCGGACGCTCAAACGTTTGACCGATAACCACCGCTGGCCGTTTACTGGCCGGGTGCAGCGGCAGCGAGAAGCATGTTGTAGCAGGCTAAAGATTATTGTTCAGCACCATATGAATCAAGTCAAGCAAGCTATTACTGCCAGGGTGGCGCTCGCGCTGCTCCGGGAGGTCGGGCTGTATGACCCGGAGAACAAACTCTGCCTCTTTCATGAACGTCTGAAGAAGCTGGATGCGGCAATGCAGGAGGCCCGGCCTCGTGCGTCTCTCGAAAAGCAAAGGGCATATAGGCGGCTTGCGGTCAGTTTAAGGCCGAGCCAGGGCAGGCCCTCTCTGGGGCCGCTCAAGCTACGCCCTGACAACCGCCAGGATTGGCTGGACCTGACACAAATTACCGAGTCCTTCGAGTCTGCTGCCAGAGAACTTGAGGCAACGCCAGAATATCTGGAATTGTTAGTCAAATGGCTGTTTCTCCTGATAGGAGGTGCCGATCCTGTCGAGATTGTCGTGCGTCATTTACATGATAATGCGCAAAGAAGAGAAAAATTTACTGCTGTCGGCGCCTTAGTGCAGATGGAGATGCATGTTTATAGTACCATGCTGGTAGCGGTTTTGCTCCTTTTCAATATTATGAGCTTTAAGCTAGCCTCTGTACAACAACTGCTAGACCAATATAACAGCATCAGAAAAAACGCTCCTGTCGAGCGGTCGATCCTGGAAACCGATATCATGGGCTTGCAAAGTATCGTCAGAGAGGCAAGAGCCATGCGCAACAACATGGAAGGAACAGGTCAGGCGCACCAATTTTCGGGTTCTTCTCCTCTGCATCACCAACTGCTGGAACTCACACTGGCGGCGTGGGTGAATAATCTCTATGCGGAAGATCCCGCTCTGGTTCAGGTGCTTGACCGCAGTGGCATCCTGGCGCGTCTGGCGAAGGAGCACAACGCTCCTGCGCAGGTGTTGAAAGATTTGCAGGCGCGCAATCGCTTGCCAGGGTATCGCGATACTATGGCGGGCGACGATGCTTACTACCTGTTACTGCCCCCCGGTAAGGCCGGCGACGACTTCCTGAGAGAAGCTGCCCTTGCCGGTTTCGCCCATATACGTACAGTACGGTTCCCTGATCCAGAAAAGCTGATCTACTTACATATTCATCGCATCCATCAGGCGTTTCCTGGTCTCGTTTTACCTTCACCATAAGAGCTTATCCGGTTACGTTAGCATTTAGTATCAAGTTGCGAGGGATTACCAATGATGCAAAAAGACATGATCGCAGTAAATATTGCGCAAATAGCTGCATTGCCCCTGCCATCAGCTTCTTTAGTGATAGATATGCGCAGCAATGTTCAGGATGATGTGATTGGCCGCTTGCGGGTCGAGGTTGCCGATCTCGCCGATGAGATGAAGGCCCACGATACGCCCTACTGGCGCTATCTCACAGATTTTCAGGCTTTTCGTACGCTTCAGCCCTTGAGCATTGAAGATATAGATAGTATTCGCTATCCCCAGAAACCAGGGCAGACGCAGCAGGCCGCGCCAGCGTCGCATGCCACTACTAACACAACTGCGGCAATGGGATTGGTCGGACCAGCTCAACAGGGTCAATCGAGCTCTCGTCCCCAGGATGATCTGAGCGATTTGATTAATGCAGGCAGACCTTTTGAGATTTTTCGACGACACCTTGAGGAGATCGCCCAGGAGATCAATCGCCTGCGCAATCACCGCATCAGAGCAGTCAATGATAGAGGCATTGATGGCATCGTGGGGCAGAGCATCCATGATGCGACTGTGCGCGTAATTTTGCTCACGCATGCCGAAGACCGCGCATCCCTGCTGAATGTCTCGACCTTTGCGGCACACCTGAAAGAATATATCAGGAAGTCAGAACACAAGGGCGCTCCTGGCCTGGTGAGCATCACGGTTGTTTGCCTGGACTGTACAGGAGAGGAAGGACCTCCTGCTGATATTATTCGGGGATTGAGCTGGAACAATAAATGGGAGCACCTCGACACATTGATCTTCAGCGAGAAATTCGGGGACAATGCCGCTTTTATCGCCGGAGCTATGCAAACGTACCTCGCCGAGTTGCTCCTCTACATCTTGCTAATCATCCCCCCACTACAACTAAAATCGTCGCCTGCTCCTGACCCGCTGCCGGGCAAACTGCTCCCTGGCGGCACAGGAACCAGCACCCCCAAAGGCGAGTGGGTTTCTCTGCCCCATCACTCCTATCTGGTCGGTCTGGGTTCGATGGAGCACTCGGCTCGTTGGGGGCGACGCTGGCTTGATTATAGTTTAATCATCTCCGCGATAGAGGTACTGCAAGACCAGAGTGCGGAAGAAGTCAAGGAAGTGGAGAGAAGTAGAAGCGTGGTATCGAAGTGGCTGGACGATTGGCGCGGACGCGTCGAACGCGATACCTTCGAAAAAATACCAGGCTCGATCCGCGCCATGCAGGCCATACCGCATGCAATGAGCGTCTCCCGACCTACAGAACATATATTCACCGCGAAAGGTTTCAGTTGGAGTATTGGTGAGATGACCGTCAGCGATCTGGAAAGCTACCTCACCAGCGTGGAACACACCTATAATACGCCATTAAATGAACGCGCAGAGCGGCTCAAGGAGGTGCAGAAGCTGGCGGAGTCGCCGTATGCCGTCTTGCCGCCTACATTGCAGGATGCCGTCGATAGTATCCCGTTGATTCAACAACACCTGCGTGATGCGGAGGGCAACGATGCGCTGCTGAAAAAGGGCGCTCCTCTGGTTGGCTCCCAACTTGAGGCATATCGCGTGCTCAGCGATCCAGATATCTTCATTGGCGCAACCGGGGCTATCCCGCGCGCGCGTATGCAATTAGCGGAGTTAGGTCTTGTCATTGCCGATTTTCAGAGTGCGTCTCAGCAAACAACGCTCGATCTGATGGAGCGGCGGCTCAAGCTGAAAAATAAAGGTAAAAAGCTGATTGATGATTTAAAAAAGCATAATGAGGCCACTCCAGGCTTAATTGCCTACCTCAAGCTGGGCATACCCGTGGCTGTGCTGACGTTTATCCTGGCGTTTTGCCTCACCTTTCTTACGGTGGTCTTTCTTCTGGCATGGCTGCAACATATCATCTTCCTGAGTGCGCCCGACCCCAATGCAGGCTCTTTCTTGAACACGGCCTTCAATGTGAAGGTTTCTCTGCTGGCATATGTTGCCTGGCTGGCGATCATTGCACTGATCCTGGGGGTCCTCTTTATGTGCAGGCGGGCAATCATCGGCGAGAAACGTTCCGCGTGGGCCAGAGAGATCATGTTATTGCTAGGGCTGATTGTCTTCGCCTTTGCCGGTCCTATTCTTTTCTACTCTCAGGGACAATTCGCTAATGATCCCGCCAGCTCTTCCTTCGTGAGCTGGCTGGACCCGCTCTCGATCTGGAGTGGGATCGCGGCCATTCTTGCCCTGATCATCATTGTGGGAGAGGTAATCTGGTTCTGGTCCTGGCTTGACCATCTGATGGCGCAGCGTGAAGACATTGTTAAGGCGTTGTATGCGCAGCACAAAGAAGATGTCAACGTGGTCAGACGCTATATCGCCGATACCGTCGCTTTGCAGATTTTGCAGCGTGCCGGCTTAACTGATGGCAACGGGAGCTTCGGTACATACTACGAGCGCATTGATCGCTTTCACAACCAGCTTGATGAAATCTCTCGTCAGGCGCAAATGCAGCGCGATATGGCCGCCAATCGTCTGGCCTTCAGCTTGAGCGAAGTGCAGCCGGGTGCGCCTAAAACCGGAGGCCCGTGGCTCAAGCTCGATATCCGTGAAGAATGGCTTGATGTTGTCTCCCTTGCCGCCGGCTTTCAACGCTTAAATAACCATTTAAAGAAGGATGCCGATGAATTAAAAGAGTTTTCTCAACTGGCGTTACGCATGATGGGGGAGGAAACGCCGATCCAGATTGAGCAGCAGTTTCGCGAAAAGCACTTCAGCGGCTCCCGCGAGCAGCGCCAATGGCATATCCTCATGGCGATTATGTCTACCTTAGCGTTGCGCTTCGCTGTCGTCGCCCCGACAACAGATAGCCTGACGCCCATTCTTGATCGCTATGAAGCCGTACGCAGCAAGTCCAGTCAGCAGCCCATCGCCTTAAACAGGCTGATTGATACCTTGCAGAATAGGGTGCGCGACATCAATCTGCGACCGATCTTGACTAATCAGGCCGCAACCACTTATCAGATGTCGCGACAAAAGTTGGAGCGGGAAAATGTTGCTATGGCTACAGGAGCCTTCACTACCTGGGTGCAGATGTTGTGGGAGGGCAAAGACGCCGAGTTAGTGCAAGTTCTGGATCGCAAGGGCATCCTTCCCAAGCTGATGGAGAGCAACCAGGACCCTAAGGAGGTCCTGAGAAGCCTGTACTCGCATACGATGCTCTTTGGCTGGTCCGATCATAAAAGCGGCGAGGGCTTTCTTTTGCTTTCTCCATCGCCTGAAAGCAGCGACTTCTGCCAGACGCTCAACATCCCCAACTGGTTAGTGATCGATTTTCCCGATCCTGAGCGGCTACTGCTCTTCTACGTCCAGCGCTATCACAGGGCCGCGCTCTTCATTCCTGACCCTGAGCCGACGCTGCCCACGTTGCTGATCAGTCCCGAAACGTTAACGTTCAATGCGACATCCGGCATTAGCTCGCAAAGCGTTACCATAAGGAATACCGGCAAAGAGGCATTGAGCTGGAATGTCGCCCTTGATACTGACGCGCCTTCCTGGGTATCGTTGGAACTCCCCGCTGACCTGAGTCTGGAGGGAGAGGCAGAGATCACAGTCAATGTTCATACTGATGCCACAGGAATACCCGGCGGCTCTGCGTTCACAACAGGCGTCATCGTGAATGCCTTTGACCCTCAGACTGGTAAGGCCACTGCCGAGAGTCCGGTGATGATCCCAATCACTATTAATGTTGTCACTGCTCCAATGCAGCTCAGCGCGACAGCTTTGGATTTTGTGGTCACACCCGGCAGCAGCCCATTGCCACAGACAGTCGATATCACCAATACCGATAGCTTCCCTTTAACCTGGACGATAGACAGCCCACAACAAAGCTGGTTGACCGTAGCGCCTCTTCTTGGCAATGACTCACCAGGAGACACCACATCAGTGAGCTTCACTGTAGATAGTACAGACCTGGCCGCGGGCGCGTATTACGCCAACGTAACGATTACCCCTTCGTCCGGGACGCCTGCTATCGTAACCGTCAGGCTAACAGTGGTCTAGTTTCTCAGGGAAGCGAGAGGCGTTTGAACCTGAGCAGCTTATGGATATTATCCGCAGTTGCTCAGGTTCGGCAACATAGCGATGCCGCCGGTTAAGAGCCGTTTGCGTCCCAGATTTGTACTGTTTTATCATTGCTGGCGGAAGCGACGCGTGTGCCATCGGGCGACCAGGCCACGGCTGTAACCCAATGGTCGTGCTTATGGGTGTGGATATGATCGCCATTCGCGGCATTCCAGACCTGTGCTGTCTTATCATTGCTGGCTGTGGCGATACGTGTGCCATCAGGGGACCAGGCAATGTATCGTACATTGTCAGCATGTCCATAATACGTTAAAATAGCCTGTCCGCTTGCTACATCCCATATCTGAGCACGTTTATTTTCGCAGGCGATGGCAATGCGTTTGCCATCAGGAGACCAGGCCAGGCGAAAGATATAACCCGCATTGATATGATAGGTCGCAAGCAACTGAGTATTTTCGCTATCCCAGATACGAATAGCTTTGTTGCCACATACAGCAGCAATGCATTTGCCGTCAGGGGACCAGGCTAAGGTCGAGATAGAGAAATTAGGATCAATCGAGTTGTAATTGGCTTTCAGGCGCTTGACCGTCTTGCTATTGTCGATCTCCCATATGTGAATCGTTTTATCCCAACTGGCACTGCTACACGCTGAAGCAATATATTTCCCATCAGGGGACCAGGCGACGGCAAAGACGTGTTTTAGCCATCCACAGTGGCCTTCATACAGCGCGCGTGTTTTTCCAGTAATAGCATTCCACACAAATACATTCTTGCCAACTCCTGCTGATGCCAGATAAAGCCCATCGGGCGACCAGGCAACAGTATAGATAGTGGGAGGCCAGTTCACCTGAGGAAGGAGCCAGGGATGGTCTCTGTATGTGCTCAACTGTTGTTTGGTATCGGCATGCCATACCTGGACCGTGCCGTCGCCGCCCGCTGAGGCAATATATGAGCCTCGCGGCTGCCAATCGAGGGCAACGACATAACTGGTATGACCATTGTACGTGGTCGATCCTGTTTGTGGGGGGGAGCTGAGTTCGGGTCGTTTACCCAGCTCTGGTATACGGCTTGTGGTGACGTATTCTTTAATAAACGTCACCATATAGATAGCGGAAAGAGTGGCGGCATAGCGATGATAGCTATCATCCTTGTCACTATCCGCATAGTCGCATACTCCCTTTACCAGCAAGGAATGGATACCAGGATGGTCAGCGACCGCGCGGTAAAATGCAGCCCCTTCCATGTCAATCGCTATTGTATTCCGCGCCGGCACCTGTATATGCGTAAATGGATTATCGCTACGCACAGCACTCCCTGAAGCCATTGGGGCGATATGGCACGCGGGAGAAGGAGGATCGATAAAAGGAAAGGGATCTTTATACCTCAGATTGCGTATGTGGTCTTTGTTGTTTAGCGTTCTTTCTGCCGTCAAATAGCAATCTGGCCCCTGTTGCAGCTCGTGTACAATCTGTCGCCAGGCCGGTGCATGTCGTTCCAGAGTTTCTAGCGGGATGTCGTCCACGCCAGAGATCCCCTCTTCCAGCAGTGTATTGAGCAACCATTCACGCTGCTGCCGTTTAGAAGGGGGACGCAGTACAGCAGCGGCGGCGGACTCCCACCCATGAAACATGCGTGCAAATTGCAGGGCGTTCAGACCTGGATGATAGGGATTGGTATCACAGAGCTGCTCAGGAAGCCCGTCCCGTCCCTGTACTATCTTGCCGCTGTCATAGGCAAAGGCGCGCTCAGCGACAACGATATCGCCCAGTTTCACCTTGTTTTTATCACCGGCGCAGATGCCCGTCATCGCTACGAAACGCGGTTTGAATTCCTCAAGAACGGAGGCGAGGTGTATACCCATCTCGATAGGGCCATAAGATGGCGGCCATGTCACGAGAATGCTCAATGCTTCGCCTTGCTTGTTCTTAATTGTGGCATAGCGATAGTCACGCTGATTGCGTGTACTCTGATCGGTCTCGCAGGTAACCCCACAAAGTTCTGTCAGCGCATCAATGAACGCCTCTGCCTCCTCACCTAGCGCACATACGACGCAGACATCAAAGCTGGTCATCCTTGCCCTCTCCCTTTAAAAGTAACATTTAACCGGTAGCGCAAGTTGCAGATTACTATTCATTAGTCTCTTGTCCCATAAGATAGTTTTTATGCGGGCGAGTTATCCTCTTCGATAAATGAAACGTGTTCGTAGACCGAGGCGATTGGGAAGCGGATATTCAAACTCGCAAATTCGATCTCATCACCTTCGCCAAAGATATGCAAGGTCCAGAGATTGCTTGTTTGCTTCCGGTAGACATCTATCAAGGGACGTTGCGTATCGATTAAGACATATTCTTGCACTGTTGGACATTCGCGGTAATAAGTAAACTTCATGCCGCGATCATACTTTGCAGTACCTGGTGAAAGCACCTCGATAATCAGGCGAGGGAACTGGACAGTGTCAATCCTGCCACGATCTTGTTCATGACAACTGATGGAGATATCTGGGTAGACATAGCGGGTTTCTGAGAGGCGCACGCGCAGGTCAGAGTTATAGACGCGACAGGGGCTTGCTCTTAGTAAACGATGCAGGATGCTCGTGATGTTGACGCTGATGGTGGAGTGGTCGGCGGTCCCGCCTGCCAGCATGGTAACGATGCCATCGATATATTCATAGCGCGTCTCGTCACTGCTCCGATCAAGCCGAAGATACTCTTCAACGCTCATATGTGGACGATTCGGTAAAGCGGTCATCTCCGATACTCCCTTTACATCTGGGCAATGTGATTTTTTATTTTTTAGCCTAACATATCCATCTCTATAAGTCCACATACATAGCGCCATTGAGCGCGTTTTCCCTGGCAGCCTGGTTGCCCATAACCAGCTTGCCACGACTTTAGAGGAAACACTGCTATATTATATCTGTTCATGAAGACCATTTAAATCCTCTCCTTTAAGCTTGCACTTCTTTCGCCCATCGGCTATACTCGTGATGAATTCGAGACTTCTTCCGTGCTCATGACCAACCATATCTCCTCTGGAAGGACACCCGATCCCGTTCGTATACTAAAGTAGTTTCAAACGAAGTCGCGATACACTATCACTAAATTGTAATTTAAAGGAGCGTTGAACAGATTTATGCAGGTAAACATCCCTGAAAGCTGGCAAACTCATCTTGCCGCTGAACTTGATAAGCCATACTTCCATAAACTCGCGCAATTCGTGGATGAGGAGCGCCAGCACTATACCGTTTTCCCACCGGAGCCAGAGGTTTTCTCGGCCCTGCAAATAACGCCCTACGAGCGCGTCAATGTGCTGCTGCTAGGACAGGACCCCTATCATGATGACAATCAGGCGCACGGACTGTGTTTTTCGGTCTGCCCCGGCATCAAGCCTCCCCCTTCGCTCATGAATATGTTCAAGGAACTGCAAACGGATGTCGGCTTCCGCATCCCCAACAACGGCTATCTCGTCCCCTGGGCCGAGCAGGGAATATTGATGCTCAATGCCGTTCTGACCGTACGCGCGCATGCTGCCAACTCGCACAAAAATCATGGCTGGGAGACCTTCACGGACGCCATTATTCGCCAGGTGAATGCGAAAGACGATCCGGTCGTGTTTGTGCTATGGGGCGGCTATGCGCAGAAAAAGCTGAAACTGATTGATACGAAGCGGCACGCCGTTGTGCAGATGGCCCATCCCTCTCCGCTCTCGGCCCATAACGGCTTCTTCGGCAGCAAACCCTTCTCCGCGATCAATGCCGCCTTACGCCAGGCCAATAAACCGCCGATCAACTGGCAACTGCCCGATCTATAGCTGTCACCATCCCTCCATTCACTATCGTTGTATAACACAGAGGGAATGGGTAGGTTCTGTCCTTATTGGGGGATGTGCTTGACCTCGTCCTCCCGTAGCGACGCGATCAATCGCGTCCGCTTTAGCGCCCGTATCACCCAAAATCTCTGTCTTGCTTCCTCTTTCTTCTGTGAGGGAAGGCGCTAAAGCGGACGGGCTGAAGCGCGTCACTACGGACATTGGGAAGGCGCTAAAGCGGACGGGCTGAAGCGCGTCGCTACGGGTTGCCCTGTTACAGGGGGACGGGCGCAGTAGCTCCCCGATTGATCGTGGGAGACGGGCTGAAGCGCGTCACTACGGACATTTCAGCAGACATCACCAGACTATGCGCTATTCCCAGAGGAATGCGTTGTAATCGAAGGAGAGGATCAGAGCCATGACTCGAAGCTCAGGGGTCTGGATCTTGCTTGCCACCATTCTGGGATCGAGCATGGTCTTTATCGATACGAGCGTTGTCAATGTGGCGCTGCCCGCGATCCAGCTAGAGCTGAACGCAACAGCGACCGGCATTCAGTGGGTGGTTGAATCCTATGCCCTCTTCCTGGCTGCTTTGATGCTGGTGGGAGGAGCGATGGGCGATATGTTTGGGCGCAAGCGTGTCTTCGCGCTGGGCATCGTCATCTTCGCGCTGGCGTCGGCGTGGAGCGGTTTCGCGCCCAATATCATCCAGCTCACGGCGGCCAGAACCGTTCAGGGCATCGGTGGCGCACTGCTCACGCCCGGCAGCCTTGCCATCATCAGAGCGTCGTTTAGCGAGGAGCAGCAGGGGCAGGCGATTGGCCTCTGGTCGGGCTTCTCCGCTATCACGGCAGCCTTTGGTCCCGTCATGGGCGGCTGGCTGGTGCAGCATGCGTCCTGGCGCTGGGTGTTCTTTATCAATATTCCTCTTGCCATCATTGTGCTGGTTGTATCGCAATGGCATGTGCCGGAGAGTTGCAATCAGCAGCGGGGTGACAGGCTGGACTGGCCCGGGGCGTTGTTAGCGACGATTGGTCTGGGGGCGCTTGTTTACGGACTGATCGAATCAAACAATCTTGGCCTGAGCAATCCCATTGTGCTTGGTACCGTTATCGGCGGGATCGCGGGCCTGATCGCCTTTATTTTCGTCGAAGCCCGCAGTCCCGCGCCAATGATGCCGCTTGGCCTCTTTCGTTCGCGCACCTTTAGCGGCACAAATCTGCTCACATTCCTGCTGTACGCGGCCCTGTCGGGAACATTGTTCTTTTTCCCCTTCAATCTCATCAGCGTCCAGGGCTACTCGCCCACGGCAGCCGGAGCGGCTCTGCTTCCCTTCACACTTCTGATGTTTCTGCTCTCGCGCTGGTCTGGCGGGCTGGTGCATCGCTATGGTTCCAGGCTGCCGTTAGTTATTGGCCCGCTCATCGCCGCGGCTGGCTTTCTGCTCTTCGCTAGAGTGGGCCTGGGTGGCAGCTACTGGACAACGTTTTTCCCCGCCGTGCTGGTGCTGGGCCTGGGCATGTCTATTACCGTGGCGCCTCTAACAACCACTGTGCTTGGCGCTGTGGAGGAGAGCCACGCCGGTACGGCTTCAGGGATCAATAATGCTGTCTCGCGCCTGGCAGGGTTGATGGCCGTCGCCGTGCTGAGTATTTTCCTCTTGCAAGCTTTCAATCACAATCTGAATCAGCGTCTCAATAGCCCGCAATTGAATCCCGAAGCTCGCCGAATCCTGGAGCAGCAACGTAATAAATTTGTGGGAATAGAAATACCAGGCAATGTCAGCAGCGAGACGCAAGCAGCCATACGCCAGACTGTCGCTGAAGCATTTGTCTTCGGCTTCCGCCTGGTGATGCTGATCGGATCAGGGCTCGCCATCACCGGCGCGTTCTGTGCGCTGCTCCTGGTTTCTCCGCGAGGGAAAGCTGACCAGCCAGATAAACAGGAAGAGAAACATCTATGACTCAACGCACTGACGCGGCGAATATGCATGCTGATTTTACGCCTCCTTTTGTGCTCTCGCTCGATGTGGGGACCTCATCGACGCGCGCTCTGCTCTTCGATGCCACGGGCACCGTTGTGCCTAAAGTGATCTCGCAGCGCATCTATAAGCTCAATACCGCAAATGATGGTGAAGTCTCGGTTGATGCCGATGCGCTATTGGCCGTTGTCGCTCAGACCATTGATGATGTGCTCGCCCTTGCCGGTCCGCTGGCTCAGCGGATTGGCGCGGTGGCGATAGATACCTTCTGGCATAGCCTGATGGGCGTGGATGCGCGCAATCGTCCCGTGACCCCTCTCATCACCTGGGAGGATACGCGCCCGTTTCATGCCGCGCTGGAGCTGCGTTCACAACTTGACGAAAAGGCAGTACATGAGCGCACAGGCGCGCGCTTCCATGCCAGCTACTGGCCCGCTAAACTGCGCTGGCTGTCCGCCAATCAGCCCGAAGTCTTTGCGCACGCAGCCCGGTGGCTCTCGTTTGGCGAGTACCTGCATCGCAAGCTGCTGGGAAGCTCGGTCTGTAGCCTCTCTATGGCCTCCGGCACCGGCATGCTGGTCACGCGCAAACGGACCTGGGATCGCGAGTTGATGGAGGTTTTGGGCGTGCGACCGGAGCAATTACCGGAACTGGGCGATGCAGGCGATAGCATCAAAGGGCTTACTCCCGAATATGCCACCGCCTGGCCTGCTTTGCGCGCGGTTCCCTGGTTTCCCGCGATAGGCGATGGAGCAGCGGCCTGCATCGGCTCCGGCTGTGCCACTATCGAAAACTGGTCGCTCACCGTCGGGACGTCGAGCGCCTTGCGCGTCGTAGTGGAGCCTGAGCGTGTGATCCCGCCGATGGGCCTCTGGCTCTACCTGGTCGATGCAAAACGCGCAGTCATCGGCGGCGCTTTAAGCGAAGGGGGCAACCTGCTCACCTGGCTGGATACCGTGCTCAAGCTGCCGGTATTGCAGGAGGCGGAACAACTGGTGGCGGACCTGGAGCCGGACAGCCACGGCCTGACGCTCTTGCCCTTTATCTCCGGCGAGCGCAGTCCTGGCTGGCATGCCGACGCGCGTATGACCATCGGCGGCCTCTCCATCCACACCACGCCGGCTGACCTGCTGCGTGCGGGCATGGAATCGCTGGCCTATCAGCTCAGCGCCGTTTACCAACAGCTGCGTGCCGCCTTGCAAGTGGAGGATAATACCATTCCCCGTCTCATCTGTAGCGGTGGCGCGCTGCTTGGCTCGTCCACCTTGCAGCATGTGGTTGCCGACACGCTGGGGGCCGAGCTCTATCCCTCGCGCAACCATGAAGCCTCGGCGCGCGGCGCGGCCCTGCTCGCCCTCGAAGCAATGGGCCTCATCCCCAACGTTGCCCAGGCCCCGCCCGATCTCGCGAACCCCATCCAGCCCAATGATCGGTATGGCGAGATTTACAGGCGAGCGGCGGAACGGCAGCGAAAGCTATATAGGCTATTATTGGGAGAATAGCAAGCGTACTGCTTTATCACCATCGCTGCGAGCGGTCAACCGCGTTCGGGTGGCGTGGGAAGTAGGGGTAGGTCATCGTATTGTCGGGTGGGCGCAGCCAGGGGCGCAGGGCGAAGGTGATGATCAGACCCGCCACGAAGCCGCCAACATGGGCGAAGTATGCCACGCCGCCCATTCCCTGCTGCACCGTGCTCAATGCAGCTATGCCGTCGAAGAATTGCAATAAGAACCACAGGCCAATCAAGATGAAAGCTGGTAAGGTGACGATGGTGAAGAAAATGAAGATGAAGATGATGGTGCGCACGCCCGCCATCGGGAAGAGCACCAGGTAAGATGCTAACACGCCGGCAATCGCGCCGCTGGCTCCCAGGCTGGGGATGGTCGAGTTCGGGTCAACGGCAATCTGCGCCGCCGCTGCGACCAGGCCGCAGAAGAGGTAGAACGCCAGGTATGGCAGATGCCCCATACGGTCCTCCACATTGTCCCCGAAGATGTAAAGAAAGAGCATGTTGCCGCCAATATGCAGCCAGCCAGCATGCATGAACATCGAAGTGATCAAGGTCAGATAGACCGGATTGGGCGTCTGGAAGGGCAGATTGGCGGGTACTCCGGGAAGCGAGGTCTGAGGGATGCCATGTGTTATCGCTGCTGGCACAGTGGAGTAAGCAAACATAAATGCCTGGGCGTTAGCACCGAGCGATACTTGATAAAGAAAAACGGCCACATTGACGATGATCAGCCCCCAGGTTACCCACGGCAAAGTCCTGCGTGGCCCGGGATAGTCTTTTATGGGGATCATAATTGCCTCCTGCTCTTTTTACAGGGTGTATCTCATTCTCTGAAATTGTAGCAAATTGATGGGGAGCATGACATAGTGAACAATAAACCAGATGGTAAAATGAGAGAGCAGTAACTATGTGCATTTACTGCACATCTCGCCTTTGGAAGGAGCATGATGGGCTATAATTTCGATGGGTTCTTCGTCATAAACTTTCGCAGGTTCTCCACAAACTGCTCAGCCTGCTCCACTCCGAAAACTCCCATAATATAACGATCAGGGCGTACCAGCACGTAAATATCCTGACTATGGTGGAGGAATGCGCCCAATCGCCGCTCGCTATCTATCACCACCGTACAACCCGAATCCTGGACAACTTCCTCGGCTTCACGCTTGCCGGGCAAAATGCAGACGCAACGCGCCTTCAACCACGACCATTGTTCGGCTTTCAAGGGCGCAAAAGCCTGTGTCGGGTCGTCATAAAGTCGTAGCAGAGCAAAACCGTCGCCAAGAGCCTGATCCAGCAATATTTGTTGCTTCTCCAGCGTCAGCACCTGCGGTTGTGGCAGCATAGCCCCTGTAAGGCGCTTGCTCTCTTTGCTGTTGCTAAAGAGCAGGCAGCCTCTAGCGTAGGGTGGTTGCGGTTTGACCTTCGCTTCTGTAAGGGCTTCACGCACGAATGGGATTGTGTTGATGGAGCGGAAAAAGAGGTCGCGCAAGAAAGCTAGCGGGCTTGCGGTGGGCATAATGATCTTGCCGAGCAGCCAGGAGAAAAGGATCATTTGCGCCACATGGGGATGGCGTTCCTGGTCGTATGTTGCCAGGATGTGCGCGTCGGCCAATTCTTGCAGGACGAGGTGGAGTTTCCAGCAGAGATTGTGGGCGTCGCGCAGGCCGCTATTCATGCCCTGGCCGCCGAAGGGAGGCATCAGGTGTGCTGCGTCGCCAAGCAGGAAGACGCGTTGGCTGGAGAAGCGTGTCGCCAGAACAGCATGGAAGGCGTAGACGGCTCGTCGCGTGATGTGTGCTGGCTTCTCGCTCATAAGCTGCTTTTGAGCGGCTCTGGCTTGCTGGATCAGAGCTTGAATGCGCGCCGTGTCCAGCACATCCTCTTCGCGTTCGCCCTTGAGCAGCATGAACTCCCATCTGCGGCCCTTATGGGGAGCTGGCACCGTCACCGCCGGACGGGCTGGATTGCAGAAGAAGATAGCAGCGGGCAGCGGATCGTCATCATCGATGCAATCGACCACCAGCCAGCGTTGCGCGTGATCAACGGCGCGTCTGTGGCGGCTGTTTGTGCATGTCCAGGGGAGTAGCTCCGCGAGCGGGAAGCGCATCGGGATGTTGAGGGCCTGCCGGATGGCGCTTTTGCCGCCATCGCAGGCCAGCAAGTAGGCGCACTCCACCCGCAGAAGTGTCCCATCAGGGTCTCGCACTGAGAGACAGACGCCCTGCTCCTGCTGCTCGAAGCTCTCGATAGTATGCTGAAAGTACGTGCGAACGTGGGGAAAGCGGTCCAGCCCTTTGAGCAGTATTGCTTCGAAAGCGGGCTGGAAGAAGGTGGAGATGAGCGGATAGCCGTTACGGTTGCTGGTGGGAGCGACCTTCGCCAGATAGTGACCGCGTGAGAGATAGTGCGCGTCGATATCGAGCAGGATCTCGGGCAGCAGCTCCTGATCGAGGCCCATCGCCTGACAGATGCGCAACCCCTCGTCATCAATGGAGATAGCCTTTGGAAAGCTGCTCAATGCGGCGTTGCGCTCAAAAAGCAGCGCGTCGATGCCGAGCAGGCCAAGCAGATTAGCCACAGCTAGCCCCGTTGGACCAGCTCCCACAATCACGACAGAGGCGGTGTAGGGGCAAGGGGAGGTGATGGGACGGGAAGGGGCCTCGCGCTTGCCCTGCTGCTGCCGGTGGGTGGGGGCTTCGTGCTTGCCCTGGGGACGCTCCTCGCGTTCGTCCTGCCCTGCCTGCACATCACACCGCCTTGATATTCCGTCCGCCACTCCCACGATCAATCGGGGAGCTACAGGTCGGGCGGGCGGCAAGGAAGTCCTTTTTGATTGCCAGCGCGACATTAGTGCCGCCAATGCCGCGTCCGCCGATCAGTACCGCCTGTTGCTCCCCGCTTGCTGGCTGTCGCAATGGCTGCGCCTCATCGCGCACAAGCTGCAATTGATGGGCAGGGTCGAGTTCTTCGCAGTTGATCGTGGGAGGGGCGAGATTGTGCTTGAGCGCCAGCAGCGCGAGAATCGTATCCAGAGCGCCTGCTGCGGCATAGCTATGACCGATGGCGGTGCGCGGAACGCTCAATGGGATATGCGCAAGATCGCTGCCAAAGGCCAGGTGCAACGCGGCTGCCTCCCCCTGATCGGAAGAGGGGATGGCGCGTCCGTCCAGACTGATGTAGGCGATATCTTGCGGCGCAATATTGCCTTCCTGCATGGCAAGCTTGATGGCTCTGGCGTAGCGTGTGCCGTTGGACGAGGGCGCGGTCAGGCCGTGCGCGTCGTTGGTTTGCCCGTAACCGACAATTTCGCCGTAGATGGTCGCCCCTCGCCGGATGGCGTGCTCGTATTCCTCCAGGATGCACATGCCGGCTCCTTCGGCCAGAATCAGGCCGGCGGCGCGGCGATCAAAGGGGCGATAGGCGTTTGGGTTGTCTTTCAGGACGCAGCGAGCCTGGTGCGCCAGGACCAGCAGGATGAAGGGGTGCAGAAACGCTTCGCAGCCGCCCGTGATCAGCACATCGGCGGCTCCGCGCCTGATCGCGCCGTAGGCCATGCCTAAAGCGTCCAGCCCGCCAACAGTATCATTGACGGGCGTTTTGCAGTAGCCCTGGAGTCCGTAGCGGATGGCGGTCTGCCCGACGTTGGCGACGTGCAGCCAGGCGATGGCGGTATAGGCGCTCATAAAACGCGGGCCGCGCGTATAGAGCGCCTGCAATTGCCGCAATACAAAATCAACCCCCCCCATCGTGTTGGCAATCACCGCGCCCACGCGCACAGGGTCCTCCTGCTCGATGGCGAGGCGAGAGTCGTAGAGTGCCTCCTGAATGGCGGCGAAGGCGAAGTGGGTCATGCGGTCGGTGCGATTGACCAGTTTGCGCTCAATATAGTTTTCCGCCACGAAGTCGTCGATGGAGCCTGCAACCTGGATGGGGCCGTGGCTATGCTGCCGATGCTTGATGCCGGAGCGACCCTTGCTGGTGGCATCCCAGAATGCCTCTGTGCCGATCCCGTTGGGGGCGACGGCTCCAAGTCCGGTAATGACGACGCGTCGGTTGCTCTCAATTGCCATTATCTTGTCCAATCCGGTCGTGTGCGAGGACAAGCACGCTATTGACCCCGCCGAAGCCGCTAGAATGCGTTAGAGCCACGTTGACCGCCGCCTCGCGTGCAAGGTTCGGCACGTAATCGAGGTCGCAGCGCGGATCAGGCTCTTCTTGATTGATTGTTGGCGGTATGACCTGCCGGTCGAGCACCAGCGCGGTGACGATGGTTTCAATGGCGCTGGCCGCCCCCTGGGTGTGACCGATCATGGATTTTGTGGCGCTGATAGGGATGTGACGCGCTCGCTCGCCAAAGACAGCTTTGTAAGCGGCTGTCTCCGCCGCCTCGTTCGGCGGGGTTGAGCTGCCGTGCGAGTTGATGTACGCCAGCTCGTCTGCGGTGATATTTGCCTCTGCCATTGCCTGGTGCAGCAGATGTCGTAAGGGCGTGCCGTCGGGCGGGAGCGAGGTCATGTGATAGGCGTTACTGTTTGAGGAGAAGGCGATGATTTCCGCGTAAATGTGCGCGCCACGCGCCAGGGCCTGCTCGCGTTCCTCCAGTAAAACAACGCCCGCACCTTCAGCCATGACGAAGCCATCGCGCCGCTGATCGTAAGGGCGCGATGCGCGCGCCGGTGCATCGTTGTAGTTGCTGCTCAACGCTCCCATGACGCAGAACACGTCAAGCACGCCGTAGCAGATCGCGGCATCGGTTCCCCCCGCGAGCATGCGGTCGGCCCGCCCTTCCTGGATTAGCCAGAATGCCTGTCCGATAGCATCCGCGCCAGCCGAGCAGCCGGTGGCGATGACGGTGCAGGGGCCGTAGAGCTGGTGATGGGCGGCGATGGCGCTGGCGGAGGCGTGCGACATCAACAGGGTTGCGGGAATAGTATCGTTCTGGTTCGCGTCCGGCTCGTATGTGCCATTGCCGGTGGCTTGCGCCCACTGCTTCTCGCCTTCCTCCAGACAGGCCATCGCCAGCCCCATGTAGACGCCGGTCTGCTCGCGCTCCTCCTCGCTCAGCGCGTTCGCCAGGCCAGCATCCTGCATGGCGAGATTGGCGGCTGCCAGCCCGAACTGGGTGGCGCGGTCCATGTGGAGGATTTCGTCGGCGCTGAGTCCGAGCTGCTGCGGGGCGAAGTCGGCAACCTCGCCCGCGATTTGTGATGGGAGCTGGCTGGCGTCAAAGCGCGTAATGTGGCTGATGCCGGAGCGACCGACGAGGCAGGCTTGCCAGAAAGGCTCTTTGCCTGTTCCATTGGGCGCAACAACGCCAAGTCCGGTGATGACGACCCGACGCAATGCATGGAGCGATGCTTTACTCATTACTTCTCCTGCTGTTGTAGCTGTCCTGATTGATGGTCAATACCCTCTAAATTCCGCCGACCAACGCCGTTGTCACTCGTAGCTCCCCGATTCATTGTGGGAGCGCTCAGGTCGGCGGATAGGAGGTCCTCCGCAAGAACCGCTGCGATCAATGGCGTAACTTCCGTTGCCTGTGAGTACATGAAGAAACGTTCCTTACCAGAAACGATGTGATAGCCCTTGCAGGCGGGTAACTGTTGCGCCAGCCAGCGCGTTTTGGCTTCAGGGGCCAGCGCATCGTCGGCGCGATTGATTAGCAGCACAGGCATGGTAAGCTGCTTGACGCGGGCGCGTATATCGAAAGAGTGAATGATGGGCAGCACCGAAAATTTGTACACGCAGGGCCACTGCTGAATTTTGCTGAACTGCTCTGCAATCAGGTGACGTGGCAGCGCGGGTGTGGTGTGGTTATGCTTATCGTGGGCCATGATATAGTTGATGACGGTGCGGCGCAGGAACGAGGCGGGAACGAGATATTCAGCCGGCAGGCGCAGCAACAGTTCGTGGAGGAGCCAGATCAATGGATGGGGCGCGATCTGGTAATCGGCTGCCTGTGCAATAATGATCAGTGAGCGGCAGCGTTGGGGATAGCGCAGCGCGAACTCGAAGAGTACCATCGCGGCATCGCCGTGTCCTAGCAGGTCAGCCTGCGCCAATCCCAGGCTATCGAGTACCGTGCGCAACTCTGCGACGCGGTCAGCGAGTCCCACCGGTTTATCGCGTGTCTCCTGGCGGCGATAGAGGATGACGCGCCGCGATTGGCTGAGCGTGCGTATCTGGCGGGCGTAAACGAATTCGAGGTGTTCAAGGATGGGCACAAACACAAGGGGCGCGCCCTGCCCAATATCGATCACCGGTAGATCAATGCTGCCTATGGGGGTGCGTTGCCAGCGTGTTTCCAGGAATTGCACGTCTTGATGGAAGGCCGCATCGTCTATCCAGGGCTGTATGTGAATGCTCAATCGCTCCTCCCTCTGGCATAGTGTGGAGTACAGGGTATGGATGCATATACCAGCCAGACTGCTGCGGAAAAGGTCAGAATACCGCATAGTCGCTTATAGATAGTGTATCATATTTACACAGTGGCATTTACGCTATGATTATGTCTATCAGAACGTGAAGGAATTCGTCATGCAAGCAAGTGATGAAATGCGCGCTCGGCTGCGTCCGCCCGTGAGCCGGTGGATAGAGGCGTTTAATGCTCATGATGTGGGCGCGATTGTGGCGCTCTACAGCGATGACGCGGTCCTGTTTGACTCCGGCATGAAAATTGCGCGCCGTGGACGCAGCGAGATCGAGCGGTGGTTCACCACGCGCTTCCGCACCATCCCTTCTATCCGTTATGTGCCCAACGGCCAGGTCTTCATGGAAGAAGGTCAGGCGGCAGTGACCTGGACGACTCACGGGCATGGTCCGCGCCTGCTCGGTCAATCCTGGCTCGCCCGTCCCTTCCAGGTGGATGGCGTGAGCATTTTCACATTACGCGACGGCCTGATTTGCCAGCAGCGAGGCTATTACGATCATCTCGCCGTCGTCGAACAAATCCTCCCCCCCCTCAAATGGCTCCTCCCCTCTCGCCTGTAGCGCCTGCTTGTCTAGTAAACTTGTCGCTTTCTGTGGGACCCCCTCTATCATGGTAAAGAGGGTAAACAGGGTAAACATATGCTGTGAAGCGGCCTATGGAGCGGGCTGAGGCATATTTACTGCCTGGTAATATTCAGGTAAACATGGTAAACAATGACCCCTTTGAATGCGCTTAGATTGGTATGGTGGTTGCTACCATGCACCTGTGCTATGATTGGTATGGTGGTTACCACTTCATTGCTCCCCCCTCTATATATTATATTAATATATATAGGGAGAGTTGTGGTGAGTAGCAGACAGAGATGGCGGAAGGTGGATTGTTACCACCGCAGTAAGGGCATGCGAAGGGGTCATTGTTTACCATGTTTACCTGAATATTACCAGGCAGTAAATATGCCTCGTACCGCTCCACAGGCCGCTTCATAGCATATGTTTACCCTGTTTACCCTCTTTACCCTGTTACCATGATGAAGGAAAGTGGGCTTGTTGTGACATCGATTCGGTGGGGGTATGGTGCTGTGGCAGCAGGGCAAACGCCAGGCATGCTCCTACTCCAAAAATGATGTGTTGTGGTAAACATCGGCGACTGAGAGGCGAAGGCCGAGGCTGTTCAATTCGATGGTATCATGTAAGACCAGCGTATAGAGCGACCAGAAGCCCTGTTTCTCGCGGCGGAAGACTTCTACGAGGGGAAATTCGGAACTGACCAGCAGGTATTCTTGAATGCTGGGGCATAAGCGGTACTGTAAGGATTTCTGGCCGCGATCAAGAGCTTCAGTGCCAGGTGAGAGGACCTCAGCCACGACAGTGGGGAAGCGGATGGCGTCTTGCGCACCGCGATCTCGTGGGTCACAGCTTACCGTCACATCGGGACAGACGCGGTAATGCTCAGAGAGCTGCACGTAAACATCGGAATTGTAGACGATGCAGCGCCGACCGCGCAAGGAGGTTTGCAGTAAGGCATTGAGGTTAGAGCCAATGATTGCATGATCGGGGCTGCCACCCGTCATCATATAGACGCGGCCATCAAGATACTCATAGGAATGCTCGGGGTCCTGCTCGATAAGCGCAAGGTATGCTTCAAAACTCATCAGTTCTGCCATCGCTCACCGCTTTCTGCTCTTACTATCAGGTGGCGCTTCTGCCTGTCCTTTATTATATCATGCCTGGATACAACGCACGAAGGCAGTTATGAGGGGGTATCCTGCTGTTTCCTCCACTCATGATCGATAATGGCATAGAGCAAGCTATCGCGCCAGGTCCCATCTTCGTTGGGGAAGTTTTCGCGCATCCGGCCCTCGTGGCTCATGCCGATTTTCTCCATCACTCTCCACGAGCCGGTATTGTCGGGATGGCACATGGCCCAGATGCGGTGAAGTTGCAGGTCGATGAAGCCAAAGGCGAGCATGGCTGAAGCTGCTTCTGTGATATAGCCCTGATTCCAGTACGTCCGACTGAGGCGATACCACAGCTCCGCCTCGCCTCGTTCCCGCCAGGTGATGGTGAGACAGATGACGCCGATGATTTCCGCCCGCTCTTTGAGGACGAGCGCCAGGGCATAGGTGGAGCGTGGCTCTTGCTTGAGCCAGTGCTGTGTTTTTTGCAGAAAGCCGCGCGTCTCCTCCTCCGTCGCTCTTCCTCCTCCCCGATACCGTTTCAGCTCTGGATCGGAGTCAAATGCGTAGACCGCGCTAAGATCATCCTCTGTAAAATCGCGCAATAAGAGGCGTACTGTCTCAATCTGCATTGTCTGCACCTCTCTCATCTTTTCTACTTAGTGTATACCATCCTATCTGACATCTTTTGTCAGGGATTTGCGGGGATGGCTGACGCATGCCTGGGCATAGGAGTCGAGACACTGTGGCGACGCGGTTCACGGCGTCCGCTTTAGCGAGGGGGGGCAGGGCAGGGGGACGGCATCAATGTCGTCGCCACAGCAAGAGCAAGGGATGGTCCAGGCGACGAGGGGCATCGTTGGTGGGGGCACAGGGCAACCGCGAGGGATTGCCCCTACCCATCCGTTATCGTCCACCGGCGAACATACCACAATGGGAACAGGGCAACCGGAAGGGCGAATCGTGCCCTGCGGTTGCCCTGCGGCTACTTTTCTCTCCTCTTGACGGGGATGGCGTTCTGTTGCAGGCGTGTCTCCACGACTGGTTTCCAGAAGAACCAGTAGGCCACCTGTGAGCCGGTGTAGACCAGAGAGGTGTCGATCATGATCGCAACCAGGCCATCGGGCATACCGGCAGCCAGTTCGCCTGCCAGCAAGCTGGTGCAGAAGCCGAGAATGAGCGCGGGCATCAACGCCGCCATAAATTTGAGCTGCCCTCCCCAGTTTGTGCGCGCCGTGACCAGCATGACGATGGGAGGCACTATCAGGCCGATGAGGAATGGGGCGATCTCACGTAAGAAGTCCATAGGGTTTGCTTGCCTTTCTGTTCTGACTAAGCGTTGTCTGGAGAGACATCGGCGTGCTTAAATACGCTGCTGCCAGCCCTGGTATTGAGCCTGCACAGGCCACGCATGCCAGGTGCGACAGGAAGAGAGGTTATGGTATAAGTATATCCATTCCACATGGCTGATGTAAAGGGGCAGAACCTGACTCTCTTTTTTTTCTGTATGTCGTATATTACAATAAGTTATTTGTATTCATCTGGAGCGGAAAAAATATGAGTACCGAAGGAAAAGTCACCAGAGAGCGGCATGGACATGTTCTGCTGATCGGGTTAGATCGTGCAGCCAAGCGCAACGCGTTTGATCGGGCGATGCTGGATGGGCTGGGCAAGGCTTATAGCGAGTTGGAGCGCGACGACGATTTACGCTGTGGCGTGCTCTTTGCGCACGGCGATCACTTCACGGCAGGGCTGGAGTTGACGCAGTTCATTGATCGGCTAGGACAGGGCGTGCAGGATGTGGCGGAGGGGGCGCTCGACCCGCTGGGGATTACGGGGCCACGCCTGTCGAAGCCGATGGTGTGCGCGCTACAGGGCATCTGCCTGACGATTGGCATTGAACTGATGCTGGCCGCCGATATACGCGTGGCGGCTGCCAATACGCGCTTTGCCCAGATAGAGATTAAGCGCGGCATCTATCCCATCGGCGGAGCCACGATTCGCTTTGTGCGCGAAGCGGGCTGGGGCAACGCGATGCGCTATTTGCTGACCGGCGACGAGTTCAGCGCGCAAGAGGCGTTGCGCATCGGGCTGGTGCAGGAGGTGGTCGAACCAGGTCAGCAGCTCGCACGCGCTGAAGAGATTGCTCAAACGATCTCCAGCCAGGCCCCTCTAGGCGTGCAAGCCACCCTGAAAGCGGCCCGCCTGGCGCTCACGGCAGGCGAAGAGGAGGCGATGCGACAACTGGCCCCTTCCCTTGCGCCATTATTGCAAAGCGAGGACGCGCAAGAAGGCATTCGCTCCTTTATTGAGCGTCGCGCCGCCAATTTCAAGGGCAGATAGTGCAAAGAGCCTAATTCGGCAGCACATTGCCAAGCATGGACCAGATAGCGCCTGGCTCGCTCGGGAGGCGATACCAGACGGCGATTTGTAGATGGCTGCCTGCAAAGTGCGGGTCTTGCTCCAGCACCTGACGGAAAGCGGCAATGATGCCGGAGAGGTTCTGCGCGGTATGATACCAGACGGCCCGCTTGACCTTTGCCGCATCGGTATAGACGAAGTGGGCTGAAACGGGGTCGTTGAGATCGCTGGCTCCCGCGTCAATCTGCGAGGCGGAGAGCTGGCTGTAGAGCGTCTGCGCATCCTGGTACATGATGAGGCCATCGTAGACCCAGGAACCGCCCGCGAGATGCCATCTGGCCCCGTAGAGCGGGAATTCCCAGATGACGTGTGGCAGCATCTGCGGCATGGTTTGCAGGGCGTAGGCGAGCAGTTGTTTGAGCCAGGGAACGCTTACGGTCGGTCCAGGCGTGAAGTAAGACTGATCGAGCGCCATAATGACCAGGAAGTCAGCCGAGCGCCCCAGCAAGCGCCAATCCTCGAAGCCGTTGAGATTGTAATAGTCGTCGTGATCGCTGATTTTGTGGATCAGCGCGATCCCGTACGGTTTGTGCAAAGGCTTGAGCGCGTTCCACACCTGCTGATTATAGGTAGCAAAAAGTTGCTGAATAGCAGGATATGTGCGGTCAGAACCCTCCAGGTCCATGATCACGCCGTCGTAACCGGCGCGTGTGACCTCGTTGACGATAGCATCAATATACGCTTTGGTAGTTGTAGCTTTATCAATATAAGCTGCCTGCTGCTGCGGGGTCCAGCCGTCTGCTGAGCCATCGGTCTGCATGGTGATGGTCAGGTAAGCCATGCCGCCCTTGCTGTGGACGAGCTGCACGACGTTATCCATGCTCAAGCTGCCAGGCTGACAGGTATTGCTCGATCCGTTGATGAGCTGTCCAGTGGTCGGGTCGAGCCAGCCGGTGCCGACCAGCGCGGCATCAGGAAGCGTATCGGCTGTCTGCAAGTATGCCTGCACCCCCTGGCGACAATCGCGGCCCAGAATCCAGCTCAGCGAAGCCACTTTGCCGTTGAGCAAGCGGACCGGTTGCGCCTGCTGAGGCTGTAGAGCGGGTAGCGCGCCGAAAATCAGTACCTGGTCTTTGGGCGCTGTGACCTGGAGCCAGCCCACGAACAGCAGGGCCAGCAAGATGGCAACGATGGGCACGATAAACTTTGCCCGCCGGACGAAGCGTTCCGCCGCGCTCGGTTTCACTGGACGTACCGGCTGTCGCACCTCATATTGTGTGCCGGTGCGATGAAAGGTGCGCATCTGCCTATCGTTCATCTCGCGCCTCGAGAAACGTTCGTACCGCTTCCCATGTGGCCTCGACCTGTGGCGGCGGGCTAAATACTTGAGAGAGGGCCAGGCTGTTCTTCAGGCCGTGACTGGTCAGGATGCCAACGACGCCCCGTTGCTTGCTTTCGTCGGCGGTGAGCAAACCGGCGGCGATAGCCTGACGCATGCCTGCCAGAGCCGACGCGCTGGCGGCTTCGCAATAGATGCCTTCGTACGCGGCCAGATCTTTGAGCGCGCGCATCATATCATCGTCTGACACGGCAACCGCGCCGCCGTCCGATTCGCTAATAGCTTTGTAAGCGTGATAGCCGCTGACACGATGACTGATCGGCGGCGCGATATTGGGTTCAGCATGTTCGAGGAGCGCGGGCACCTGCTGCCGCTGCTCCCAGGCCACGGCGAGCGAGGCAGCTCCCACCGGCTGCACCGCGAACATGCGCGGGAGCCGCTCAATAAAGCCCAGCTCTTTGAAGATCACGAAGCCCTGCCAGAGGCCGAAGAGATCAGTTCCAGTGCCAGTAGGAACAAAGACTGCCGCCGGAGCCCGCCAGCCCAGTTGCTCGCAGATTTCAAAGGCGGTCGTCTTGTCGCCATCGGTCTGGTACGCCTGGAAGTTGTGCATAAAGGACCAGCCCAGTTCAGCCTCGATCTGGTCCGCCAGGGCGTAGAGCTGCCCAAGATCGCCGCCGATGGGGGTAGCAATCTTTGCTCCGTAGGCGTTGATCTGCACATATTTCTCGACGTTGACCGCCGCATTCTGTCCCGCCAGACCCGCCGCGCCGAGCAAAAATACCAGCGCGGGCATGCCTGCCTTCGCCGCTGCTGCCGCCATCGCGGAACCGATATTGCCGGAGGTGAGGCAGGCCACGCCCTTCGCGCCTTGCTCCAGCGCCACGCTGGTCGCCACGCCGATGGGTCGATCTTTAAAGGAGCCGGTGGGATTAAGGCCCTCGACTTTCATCATCAGCGCGTGTCCTGCGCTTGCCTCTGGTAAACGCGTGAGACGGGTCAGACGGGTGCCGCCCGCGCCCAGATCGATGCGCAAGGCCGGATCGCTCACGGGCAGCAGCTCATGATAGCGCCACAGCCCTGCCGGACGGCGTGCGATCTCGTCCCGATCAAGCTGGCGTTTTAGCGCGACCAGATCGTAGCGCACGCCCAGCGTCTCATTGAGCGCGCTCTCCTCGCCTGGCGTCGCGCATTTGGGACACGAGCCGAGATTGGTCAAGGGGAAATCGGTCCCGCAATAGGTGCAATGAAGCGCGGTCGCGTACATAAAGCTCCTCTTTCTGGCTCGCTGATTGCATAGCAGATAGCATCACATCGAACGTGATCAAGATGGATCGATGCTCGCAGTTAATCTCTGCCTATCATACAAGATTCACGGGCGATTTGAAAAGCCCCGCTTCCTCTGCTCCTCTGCCTCTAGCGGGTTCCTCTGCTCCTCTGCCTCTAGCGGGTTCCTACGGGATGGGAAGGCGATAAATCGCGCAGGACGCGCTGAAGCGGGTCCCTACGGGATAACGTTATTGCATAATAATGGTGTTTTCATGTTAAATCACGTTCCTAGTGGCTAGACGGTCCAGTTCATCTTGATCGATGCCGAGCAGGGTGCCTAATATTTCGTGGGTGTGCTCTCCGAGTCCAGGGGGCGGCGTTGTGACCTGGGCAGGGGTCAGGCTGTGTGTGACGGCTGGCCCAACCTGGGGCAGGTCGCCAATGGTTGGATGCGGGACGGTCACAACCTGTTGCGAGTGGACGACCTGGGGATCGCTAAAGACCTGATCCATGCGGTTGACCGGCGCGACTGCCACCTGAGCTTCCATTAAACGCCGCTCCCACCCCGCGATAGTATCGGCCTGGAGAGCTTCCTCCATCAGGCTGATCAGCTCCTCGCGATTGATAACGCGGTCGTAGTTGGTTTTGAAGCGCGGATCTGTTCCCCATTCTGGATGACCCAGGCCCTGGCAGAGCTGGCGGAAGAGCTTATCATTGGCGGCCCCGATGAGGATATAGCCATCGGAGGCGCGAAACGCCTGATAGGGCACAACCGACTGGTGAGCGGTTCCCTGCGGCACGGGAATCTCGCCTGCGATCAAATAGCCACTGGCGGCGTTGATCAGCATCGCAAGCTGCGTGCTCAGCAGCGAAACATCGACGCGCTGGCCCTCTCCTGTGCGTTCGCGATGATAGAGCGCGGCAAGAATGCCCGAGTATGCATTCAGACCTGTGGACTGATCAAGTACCGCCACGCCAGTCTTCACCGGCTCTCCTCCTGGCGTGCCCGTAATCCCCATCAATCCACCTAATGCAGAGACAATTACATCGTAACCGGCCCTGTTCTTATAAGGGCCGCTCTGCCCAAAGCCTGAGATGGAGCAATAGATCAGGCCAGGATGGACTTTATGTAGCTCCTCGAAGCCCAGGCCAAGCTGGTCCATAAAGCCTGGACGAAAGTTTTCCAGCACGACATCGCTCTTCATAATCAGCTTACGTGCGATCTCGACCCCTTCGGGATAACGTAGATTGAGGCAAACGCTCTTCTTGTTGCGGTTGATCGCTAAATAGTACGTGCTGATGCCGGCGACGAACGGCGGTCCCCAGCCGCGCGAATCGTCGCCCTGCCCTGGCTGCTCGACCTTGATCACCTCGGCCCCTAAATCGCCCAGCAGCATTGAGCAGTAAGGACCAGCCACAACGCGCGTGAAGTCCGCGACCCGAATTCCTGATAGTATCCCCATTTGATGCTCCGGCGGTGCCAGTCTCCTCTGGCTGTTGACAGTGGACAACTCCTGGTAGGTTCTAGTCTTTTATCGTAGCACATATTGTTGGGGTCTATCAAAAATCAGGGACGCAAGTCAGCTATGCTGTGCCTATCTTCCACGAGCGCTGGTAAGCGAGCTGATCCTCGTTTAGCGCATCTAATCGCACTTCCAACGCTTGCAGTTTGAGGGCGGCAACTCGCTCGTCGATATCCGACGGAACATCGTAGACGGCAGGTGCTAATCCATGATTGTCCTTTAATAGATAACGCGTGCAAAGGGCCTGGTCGGCGAAGCTCAGGTCCATCACCGCCGCCGGACTGGCCTCAGCCGCAGCCTGCCCCACCAATCGTCCTTGTGCCAGCAAGTAGAGCGTGCGCCCGTTGGGCAGGCGAAATTCGCTGAGATGCGGACGAATCTCCGTTTCATGCGTGGAGAGGTCGCGCAAAGCGGCAACGTCAACTTCGATATCGAAGTGACCTGAGTTCGCCAGCATCGCGCCATCTTTCATCGCCAGGAAGTGTTCAGCGCGAATCACGCCAGCCATACCGGTGGCGGTCACGAAGATATCGCCCAGGGGAGCCGCCTCCAGCATTGGCAATACCTGGAAGCCGTCCATGATCGCTTCCAGGGCGCGCGTCGCGTTGACTTCGCAGACGATCACGCGCGACCCCATGCCGCGCGCGCGCATCGCAATGCCGCGTCCGCACCAGCCGTAGCCCACAACGACGAAAGTCGCGCCCGCGAGCAGCGTATTGGTCGCGCGTAGAATGCCGTCGATGGTGTTCTGGCCCGTCCCGTAGCGGTTATCAAAAAATCGCTTGGTGGGAGTATCATTGACCGCCACCACGGGGAAACGCAGCAGCTTATCAGCCGCCAGCGCCTTTGCGCGCACAACGCCCGTGGTCGTCTCTTCTATTCCTGCCAGCACCGTCTGCTCGGCGGGACGGTTGTGCAGGGCAACGATCAGATCAGCCCCGTCATCCATCACCAGATGCGGCTGCAACGCCAGCGTTTGCTCAAGGTGGCGTCGGTAGGTGGGCAGGTCCTCGTCGTAGTATGCGAATACCGCTATCCCTTGCTCAACCAGAGCGGCGCACACATCGTCGCGCGTCGAGAGCGGGTTGGAGGCGCAGAGTGCGATCTCCGCTCCACCAGCCTGGAGCGCCGTCAGCAGCACAGCGGTCTCAGTGGTGATGTGGAGCGACACTGCAATCCGTCGCCCTTGCAAGGGTCGCTCAGCAGCAAATTCAGCGGCAATCAGCCGCAGGACAGGCATATGGCGTGCAGCCCAGGCGATGCGCTGTCGCCCACGTTCAGCCAGTGATAGATCACGGATATCATGCGACATAAAAAGATGTCCTTTCTGACCCCTTCTTGCGCAAGGGATCAAGCAACACGATGTTCGGCGCTCAAGCTCCGCAGGTGACGCTGCTTGCGTGCTTCCCACTCCACCCAGCTATCAGCGCGGAATTGAGCAGTGTTTACGGGAACCTCAGGGACGGCCAGCGCCAGCGATTGCCGGTACAGGAAGTATCCCTGCAATACAGCGAGCAGTGCCCTATTCGAGCTAGTAACCGCCTGACATGCGCCAGCAGGAGAGGTCATGCCAACCAGAGCTTCGTGACCATCACATGCGAGCAAAACGATAGCCGCATCGTGGTCACTCAGGCCCATCATCGGGGGATGAAAAACGCGACAGCCGCGCCGGCGAGCTTGCGCAAGATTTTCAGCAACGTCACCATCATCGGGAAGAACAAGCTCAATCGTTGTCTGTGCCCGTGCGATCATCGCTTTTACCTGCGTGAGGATATGCTGCCGACCACGTACAACCCAGAAATCGCCCGCCCGATCAGGCTGAGCGAGTGAAGCAAGCGACGTGGCTAACGTATTGAGCGTCGCCTCCATTGTCGAACGGATGCGCTGGAACACCAGCTGCGGCTCCTGAGCGGTATAGCGCGGAGGCTCACCCGGTTGCACCAGCGCCAGTCCCTTCTCTAGTAATCGCTCAAGGATCTCATAGCTACGCGAAAGCGGAACGTGCGAATATTTGCCAACTTCGTAGCCTGTGAGCGGCCCATGAGAGAGCAGCGCGTAATACGCCTCCGCCTCATACTTGTTAAAGCCGATTTGCTGTAAGAGATCGATCTCCATCATTTCGTTACCTCTTGTTAGTAACCACTATAGTGGTTAATAGTATACCGTGAATTTATCACTATTGCAAGGGAATGTTATCCCCCATCGTAGGGACGAGCGTCCGAGCAGGGCAACCGCGAGGGATTGCCCTGCTCGCCTCCGATGATCTTGCCCAACTCAAAATGGTTGGAACAATAACTTATCTCAACCTGGTTCGTACAAGTTGTAATGCTTGTCTATATACTGTGATGTTTCTCTACCTTATCGTTTTTCAGGAGCAATTATGCAGAGCCAGGAACATATATACGAACCGCAGGAACCTGCGCCGTTAAGCGCGCAACAGGTGAATGCCGAGCCGCGTGAACAGGGAGCGCAGCGGCAGGAATATGAATATCAGCCATATGCAGAAGGTTATGCGGGCAGCATCTGGCAATCGGAAGGGGAGAAGCTCCGGCCCGAGCCCGGGGAGCAGCGCGGCATAGCGGTCCTGTTGCTGGTGCTGTTGATCATCGGCGCCTTAGCCATCAGCGGGAGCATGTCCGGCCTCATCGTCCACTGGTTGGGCTGGCTCATCCTCACGCTGCTGGTCTTTTTTGGCGCGATTGCGGTGATCGCCAACTGGCGCGTCGTAACCATCCCTATGCCGGTGCAGACCTTCCAGGTATCCGAGCGCCCCACGCTCGTCATCAAAAATACGGCAGGCACCATCGCGCTCCATCGCGGCGAGCAGGACATCGTCACCGTGAGCGGCGTCAAGCGAGCCGGCGGGCTGTACCCCAGACCTGAGAAGATGCAACTGCTGTGTAATCAGCAGAATAACATCCTCAACATCACCGGTCGCATTTTCTGGGGCGTCTTCCAGCTCGGCCTGCGTCGCATCGATATGGATATTACCGTGCCGGAAACCTGTGATATCGAGCTGACCAACACCTCCGGGCGCGTCATCGTCCAGAGCATCAGCGGCACCTGCCGATTGGATACCAGCAGCGGCAGAATTATCATGAGCGATTTGCAGGGCTTGATCACCGCTCACACCGGCAGCGGGCGCATCGAGGCCAGCAACCTTCAGGGGCATACCAGCCTGCAAACCGGCAGCGGACGCATGCAGCTCAGCAACATACAGGGTCAGTTGAACGGCAAGACCGGCAGCGGACGTATTGAACTGCTCAATGCTACGCTCAGCGGCGAATCGCGCCTGAAGACCGGCAGCGGCTCCATCACCTTCACAGGCTCGCTCGATCCCAGCGGGGACTACGAGCTGACCACGGGTAGCGGGCGCATTCGTGTTTCACTGCCGCTTGATGCATCATTCAGCCTCAAAAGCAAGACCGGCTCCGGCGGCGTCACGAACGAGTTCGGCTCTAATGAAGTTGGCAATCTGCCCCGCCCCCCGCTCAAGCTCAAAACCGGCAGCGGCAACATTCGCATCCAGCGCGGCACCACTTTTTACTCATAAAAACTTCTTACGGAATATCCCCCACCTTGCGGTAGAGGATACCCCGTAAGAAGGACCGTCCCGACCAGTAAAGAAGAGGTAGTGAAGGAAAACCTTGCCAGCTTCACTACACGACTGCTCAGGAGAGCAGTTGCCAGAGCGCCGGAACGACGTTGGGAGCCCAGTCAGGCTGCGAGGTATGCGCCTGAAGACACTGGTAGACGTGCCCCTGGAAGAAAACCTGGTCGCCAACATGATAGACGTGGCTATTGGGGTCCCAGGGTTGTACGCCCGGCGGCGGCGTTGCGGTTGGCGTCGGCGTCACCGTTTGCGTCGGCACAGGCGTCACCGTCGGCGGCGTGACCACGCCATTGAACGGGTTGAAAATGTTGGTAAAGTCAAATGCCTGCTGGTTGATGCCGCTGCAAGACGGAGAGGCAAAGCCGGTCGGATTGGCGCATGGCTTATCACGCCCCTCAGACCACATCGCCAGCTCGCCGATCTGATTTTGCTGAGCATAGGCCAGCAGTTGTTGCGCGTTCTGCTCCGTAAATATCTCCGAATTGATATCGTTGATACCGATCATGGGCGTAATGCCGATCATTGCGTGGAGCTGGCTATCAGTTTTCGACGGGAAGAGCGTCTTGAGCTGGCTGAACAGGCTATTGCCCGCGTTAATGGCGTTCTGCCCCATATCCGAGGGGAAAGAGCTGCCGTAGTCCATCGCCATAATGTTGACGATACCGATATTCACCCCGTTCTGGATCGCATTTTTCAGAATGTTGATCCCCGTATCGACCAATCCCGAGGGCAACACCGGCAGCGTGTACGAGACGAAGAGGCCGGGATTGGCCTGTTGCAGGGCCGCAATGGCTTTGTTGCGCATATCAATGGAGTTTTGCTCGGTGACTGCCACACCTTCGATGTCGAAATCAATATGCGTGAGATGGTAGCGATCAATGACCGATTGGTACTGCGCCTGCAACGTGCTGACGCTGGTGCAGGAATCGGCAAGTTCGGTGCCCGCCTGACCGCCGAAGGAAACGGTTACATCTCCACCCTGGTTGCGCACAAACTGAATATCACTTTGCAGGTTGGGCAAAAAGGTGCTTTCCTGCGCAAAGGTGACTGAACCACCCCAGGCAGCCAGGCAGGTACCTGTATTGGCGTTGGTGATAAAGGCCAACGAATAGAACTTTAAGCCGCTCGTCTGCGTAATCTGGGTCAGCGACGGCGTGGGGAAGAGCGTCATATCGGTGTAAGGAGCAAAAAACCGGCCCGAAAAGCCTGCCGCCTGTGTGGGAGTGGCCCCCATCCTGAATATAGCGATCAGGCTTAAAAAACACAGTAGTAGCACGGCAGCGACATGCAGTACAAGAGGCTCTTTCTGTTTCATCAATTACTTACTCCTCGTTTGTTTGCGTTGGCCCCCTTCAGTCAACGGGAAATATCTTGCAATTTAAGAGCAGTGTTGGCACAGGTAAACTAGAAATACGATAGGTGACACATTGGATTTGATAAGCTTATAAAGACTTTACCATACTCCGCTCTATATTGTCAAGACATCTAGACCACTAGTTTACTAGATTACAATAAATCATCACGACTTTTTAAGCTTTCGATACTCACTGGCTCTTCGACGGGTGCTATTACGAGCGCCAAAATTCCGGTTTGACTTTACCCGCTCCGTTGGGTATACTTCTCCTCTAGAGGGTCGGCGGGAGCCGGTGGCTATCACGATCCGCCTGAGGATACTGAAAATGAAGAGATAAGCACGATTACGCTCAGTTCTATGTCACGCCGGTCCCTTCTCTATTTTGAGAAGTGCGGCCTGGCGCGCTATTCTTTCACTGCCGTATGTTGTGCTCCCTTCCTGGTAGCATCACCCACCGGTCTACCTCTACTTGTTTGACTTTCACCGTATGCTACCTCGCAAACCTGGCCTGCTTTTTGCGCTATATGGGCATAACAGACGTGCAGCTTTCACAATTATTACCTGCTCACTCTATGAGCGTGAATGGGAAGTTGAGGTGCATCGATGTTATTAGCCGGACGCCAGCTCGCAAAATCCTATGGCGCGATAACCGTTCTCAATGATGTCTCTTTCGTTATCAATGCCGCCGACCGCGTGGGGCTCGTGGGGCCAAACGGCGTGGGCAAGTCAACGCTGCTGCGGCTGCTCGTCGGTCAGGAGGAGGCAGACGGGGGCGCTATTAGCTATGCACCTTCGGTCGAGTCAGGCTATCTGCCCCAGACCACGCCGGAATTTTATGGCTATACCATTCAGGATCTGATCCTGGAATCGGTCGGGAATCTGCGCCAGCTTGAGGAACGTATGCGCCAGCTTGAGACTGCTATGGCGAGCGCCGACGAGGCGCAGTTGCCTGCGCTGTTAGCCGAATACCAGCTCGTCTCGACGCGGTTCCAGGATCGTGGCGGCTATGAGCTGGATTATAAGATAGATGTCATTCTGGCGGGACTGAGAATCGCGTATCTGCCACGCACGCAGGAGGTGCAGACGCTTTCCGGCGGCGAGAAGACGCGTGTCGGGCTGGCAACGCTGCTGCTGCGCTCGCCCGATCTGCTTTTCATGGACGAGCCAACCAACCACCTGGACTTTGCCACCCTGGAATGGCTGGAACGCTACCTCTCCAGCTATCGCGGAGCCATGCTGATCGTCTCGCACGACCGGCAGTTTCTCAATCGAACCGTCAATCGCATCTTCGAGATCAGCGACCATGATCACCAGCTCAAAGCATACGAGGGCAATTACGATGCCTATGTTCAGGCTAAAGCAGCCGAGCGTGTCAAATGGGAAGAGGACTATGAGCGGCAGCAGGAGGAGATTGCGGATCTGCGCAAGCGTATCAAAGTCAGCGCGCGCCAGGTAGGACACGGCTATCGACCGCCGCGTGATAACGATAAGAATGCCATCCACTTCTTCGAGCAGCGTGTCCAGAGCACCGTCTCGCGCAATATCCGGGCGGCGGAAGAGCAACTGAGGCGCATCGAGGCCGATCCCATCCCTAAGCCGCCCGAGTTGTTGAGAGCCAGCTCGCGCTTCACCTCCGAGCCGATGCAATCGCAGGTCGTGCTCACCCTCTCGCAGGTCGCAAAATCTTTTAGCGCACGCTGCATCCTGCGAGATGTCAATCTAACGCTCAAGCCCAGAGCGCGCATCGTACTCACCGGACCCAATGGGGCGGGGAAAACGACCCTGCTCAGGATCATCATGGGCCTTGAGCAGCCCGATGCTGGCAGCGTGCAGACCGTGACGGGAGCGCGCATCGGCTACCTGCCTCAGGAAGGTAAAACGTTCGACCTGCATAAAACGGTGATCGAGACGTATCGTTACGGGCAGATCGGATACGAAGGAGAGTTTATTGCCAGATTGATCGGCTATGGTCTGTTTCGCCTGGAGGATATGCACAAAAAAGTCGGGCAGCTCAGCCCGGGGCAACGCAGGAAGCTGGAGATTGCTCGTTTGATGGCTAACGAGCCAAACGTGCTGCTGCTCGACGAACCAACCAACTATATCAGTTTAGACGTGCTGGAAGCGTTCGAAGCCTCTGTACTCGCGTTCCCGGGTCCGGTCGTTGCCATCTCGCATGATCGCTGGTTCATCGAGCGTTTTGGCGGTGAGCTATGGGAGATCGCAGACACTCGCCTGGTAAAGCAGGGGGAGCGCCTGCTCGAAGAAACGTAAAGGTTGCCTGCAACTTCCTGCGACCAAAAACATAGGAGCAGTACTCATTCAATGAGTGCTGCTCCTATGCTCGATACAGACCAAAGGGTAGACCAGAAGGTGTCTGTTATTCTGGTCTTAGAACAGCTCTAGGTGAGTTCGAGCAATGGGAACGCACGATGGCGGCGTGGCGGAACCAGGAAGTTCTGGCGGCGGGTGGCTGTCAGGAAGCGCTCCAGCCCGTCATCATCGTCGTTTGAGGGGTTGACGCCGGCTGGCACATTGGTGGCGGTCCCACCGTTGCTTCCACCCTTTATCACCAGATCCTGCGACGCCGCGTTGATGCGCAGCACGCGGAAGAACTCCGAGGTCGGCACAAAGACGGTGAACTCCAGGGTGGGCTGTGTCGAGCCGTCGGGCACATCGAGCGACGAGAGGCCGGGGCCGTCATTGCGGATGTGCAGCGGCGTGCCATCTGCCGCACGCGAGGAACGCTGCAATGCCTGCTCATGACCGACGCGCAACTGCTTGACGCCTGTCGCCAGGATATCCGGGTCGAAGTTGTCGAACACCTCGTGATTGGTGGTGAAGATATTGCGCACAAAGGCCGATTGCTGCTGCGTCGCCAGGTTGCCTGTCGGCGCACCCAGACCGCCACCGTTGGTGAAGGGGTCGTTGGGATCGGTTGGGAACGGGAACCCGGGCGTGTTGTTGGGGGCAAAGGAGCGGAACATGTACTGGACGCGCTCGCTGAACGGCTCGGCCCCGGTGAACTTGTTGGGATCCGTGTTGTAGAATTGGGCCAGGTCATCGATGACATGCGACAGGTGCTGGATCGAACCATTGTCGAAGTAGTCCCCGGCATTCGCCGTGGTCAACTTGCCGATGCTGCCGCCTGCATTAGCTCCGGCGAAGGTCACGGTTGCGCCATTGGGCGCGCTGCTATCCACCTGCTGATCGACAAAGCCCATCCACATCGAGGAGGCCGGGTTGATCTCGGTATGCACTGTCGGGAATGGCGCGACGTTGTTGGCAGCAAGTTGATCGGCCACCTGGCGCGGCAACCCCGGCTGTACAAAGTTCAAACGCGGCGTGCCGAAACTGAAGAGCCCATTGAAGTCGGGCGAGTCCACAACCCTGTTGTTGAGAATATTGCTGCCCTGGAACCAGGCCGCGACCTCGGTGATGTTGACCAGCGAATCGCTACGCAGGGTGAAGAGTACATCATTGCTCTCAATCTGTACCGGTACGCTGAAGGTCGCTTTGCTAATGCCAGGCTGCCCAAAATCGGTCGGGCCAGGTACCGCCTCTTCCAGTACAAAGCGGTTATGATCGGAGCTCAAGCGCGGCATACGGCTGGCAACCAGGCTCTGCGGCAGGCGATTGAAGTAAGGCAGACCATAGGCCACGAAGACGAAGATGCCGCTGGGGCTAAAGGAGTAGTTCGCTTCGATAGTCGCCAGAGCGTTTGCCAGTGTCTGCTGGTCGGCCTTCGTCGGGTTGCGCGTGAGCTTGGCGGGTGCCATGAAAGTAAAGATGGCGCCGAACTGGACCGGGATGCCATTGATAGTCTGGACCGGATGGACAAAGGCGCCGATGTCAAACTGGATGTCCGGGAAGCCCAGCGGCATAGCATGTGCGATGCGCTCAGGCTGCCAGGCAACAGCGCCGACGGTGGCAATCGCGGCGGCGCTGGCACCCGCTGCTTTGAGCAAGGTGCGGCGATTCAAAGCTGGAGTCGGAACTTTGACGATCTGCTCCGGGGTGACAATGTTCCCTGATCGGGGGGAACGATTGGGACGGCACCGAGAAGACATAAAAATCTCTCTCCTTCGCGTTATTACCAACGCGTAAATACAAAACAACGCCAGATTTGGGAGGATTCCAGGCAGAATCCTTCTTTGCCTTGCTTAGGTAAATAACAAGGGTGAAAGCCTTTCTTAGTGGCTTCTGGCTGTTTCCCCTGTATCTTCTGCCATTGGCACTGATGGCAGAATGTGGCTTGCAGGAAGAAAACTATCTTGCAATAGGTTTTTTTCCTTGTCAAGAAGTATAACGAAAAAATTTAAGATTGTCAATAAAAAAAGATCATTTTGCTAAATATTATCTTTAAGTACTATGAGGATTAATATTTGTTTTTATAAGATTAAAATATATGATTTGAAAAGAAAGAAACGAAGCCGGGAATGCCCAAAGCTTAGTAATCGCAGCTTTTGGGAGGTGCCTCAGCAGGAGGCAGATGTTGGAAGCAGAAAGGCAAGCCGCAAAACTTACCCGGAGGCAAGCTGCGCATCCAGCCATTCAGTCATACAGGTATAGACGCGCTCTGGTTGCTCGACGAACAGGGCGTGATCCATCCTGCTGAGGAACATGCAGGTCCCATTCACAACTCCGTTGGCGATGATCCCAGCCTGGCCGGGGGGTACCAGGCTATCCTGCTCTCCGGTCACGGCAAGCACCGGCGCGACTATCTCCGCCAGATAAGGAGTGAGATCGGCGACGTTGCGCATCCGGTAGAACCACATGCGCATCGCCTTCGCGTCAATATGCTTTAAGTGGTCGGCGATTTTTGGTCTGAAGGCTTTATAGGCGGTATTGGCGGCAAAACCCGCTTTGTCATATGAGCACATGCGCCAGATAAAATCGTTCAGGGCGGGATTGCTGGTATTCAGCTTCATCTGTGCGTCAAAGAGCAAAGCGCCCGCAGTTCCCAGGTGCTGGAGCTGCTGATCAATGCCGAGCAGGGAGGTCCAGACGCCGCGAGCGAAACCGGCCAGCGAAATTACATACTTCACCAGATGCGGGGAGCGCCAGGCTACGGCGAGACTGGCGTAGCCGCCTGTGCTATGCCCGATCAGAATAGCAGGCTTGCCGCCGCTGATCTGTTCCACCGCAGCCGCCATTGTATCGCCCACCCAGGCGTCGGTAATCGTTTCCTGCCGCATCGTGGGTGGGAAGCGGGCGGGATAATGACCGGGGAGGCTGAGCGTTACAATGCGCCCATAGCGTGCGAAGCGTAATGGGAAGTCCAGCCAGGTATACTGGCTGCTCACGATGCCATGAATAAATATCAACGGTGTGTCGCCATCAGTGTGCTGGATATAGTCCAGCATCTGATCGCCCACCTGTAAAGCGGTCATGCTCCGATCTCCTACATAAACAAACTCAAGATCAGTCGTCTTCGTTCTTAAAGAGAGCGTGATGCAGAGCTGTCGTGTGTCTGCCACGACGGGGGGGGCGCAGACGTCGAGAGGTGCTGACAACAATTGCGCTCGCCAGAAGTATACCCATTAAGCCGAGGATAATATAAAGGATCGCCACGATATCCGCCTTTTCCCTGAGTGATTCGTCCCTCAGAATTTTTCTACTTCAATAGTACGGTAATATGCTGAAGTTTGCAATGATCCCTCAAAAACTCATTCCCTCATTGCACTTTACCAGATGTTAACGCAAACGGGCTTGAGTCCTTGCTTGTTGCAATGCTGTCGAAATTAGTGTAGAGTAGTCACTATGGAAACGACGAGTACAAACAAGTTAGAGTACCAGCGAGATGAGCACCGGGTTCACCTGATCGTGTACCACCTCATCTGGTGCCCGAAACGGCGCAAGGCCATCCTTACAGGCACGCTCAAAGAACGCTGCCAGCAACTCATTGCCCAGAAGTGCCAGGAGAAAGGATGGGATATTCTCACGCTGGCTATCCAACCCGATCACATCCATATCTTTCTACGAGCTTGGCCCTCCGACAGCGCGGCGGAGATCGTGAAGGAACTCAAGGGCTTTACCTCCTTTCGTCTGCGTCAAGAGTTCAAACCCATCTTGAGTAAGTTGCCATCCACCTGGACGCGCTCCTATTTTGCCAGCACTGCCGGTGCGGTGAGCGCGGAAACGATCCAGCAGTATATTGATGCTCAGAAAGGGGTCTAGTGCTATGGTAAAGGCCATGAAAACGATCAGACAAGCGTTGCAGTATCCGCCGCAGTATGCCCACTATTTCGCGGAACATGCCGCGCTCTTCAATCGGGTCGTGGCCTTCTACTTTGCTGTCATCCAGGCCCATGAGGGCATCCTCGCGCTCAAAAACAAGGAGGCCCTCACCGCCCTGGAGAAGCTCACGCATGCAACGGAAAAGAACCTCCATCCGATCATGCCGCTCACCACCCTTGCACCGGATATCCCCGCGATGTTTCGCCGCGCTGCCATCAACGCCGCTCTTGGCTCTGCCCGCGCATTTTTCTCCTCTCTCAAGAAATGGCGGCTGCGCAAGGAGCAGTACGAAGCCAAACCGACCAGGAAGGGGAAGAAGAAGCCATGCAGAGAACGGCCACCTGTTCCGCCACGCACTTGGAACAAGTCAGTTCCCTTCTACGCCGGTCTGTGGAGAGAGCGTGCCGAGCACTCCATCGTGCTCAAGGTCTGGACGGGGGCATGCTGGTCCTGGCTCAAGGTGGCAACCCTCTCGCGCCATCTGCCCGAGGGGTTCGAGATGGGCAGTCCTTCCCTGGTCCGCAAAGGCAACTGCTGGTGGCTGCATACCCCCATCGAACAGTCATTTGAGGCGCCTGCCAAAGTGGAGCAGCAGATCACCATCAAAGAGACACGCATCTGCGCGGTCGATCTCAATCTCGATAAGCACCTGGCCGTGTGTAGCGTCCAAACCGTTGACGGCACCATCCTGGCTACCTCCTTCATTGGAAGTGGCACAGCGATAGCGGGCTGTAGGAAGAGACTGCTTGGACGCATCGCACGCAATCGCTCCGAGACCGGCATCATCGCGGAAGCAGAACAGGACAATACTGATCTCTGGAGCAAGATCAGAAATGTAGATGAACACATCGCGCACCTGACAAGCTGCCGCATCGTCCAGTTCGCGCGGCGGCATGGGGCAAGCATGCTGGTCTTCGAGCACCTGGGCAATCTCACACCGGAAAAGGGGAAGTATTCGCGCCGAGGCAATGCGAAACGCGCGTACTGGATGAAAGGTCGCATCTTTCGCTACTCGAAGTACAAAGCCTGGAATGCAGGCGGTATCATCACCTGCCGAGTGAATCCGCGCAATACGAGCAGAGAATGCCACCGTTGTCATGCCCCTCTCATTCGCTACAACCAGGGACAGCCAGAAGAGGGCTACACCTCTGGGGCAGCCCTCTGCTTCTGCGAAATCTGCCAGATGCGCGATCATGCCGACCGTAATGCCAGCATCCGGATCGGACAGCGGCTCATTGAGCGCTACAAAGAACCTTTGAAGGAAAAGCCTCATGCTCTTTTGCGACGTGCGAAGAGGGAGCCGAAAAGCTCAGGTGTTGGGATCTCCCAGGCTGCTAAACGCATACAGGGACCATCCATCTCTCGTGCAAAGCGAGGAGATCACGCCAACGGGCATGGCACCGCCCCGAGGGGATTGCGCCGGATGGGTGCGCGTCCCTCAGATATTGCTCACCAACTACGCCTCCACTTTGAGTAGTCCCTACGGGACGTTTCTCGCGAGGGCGCTTACGTAGCAGTGTCAGAAGTTGCACGGCTTTAGCCGTTGCGCAGTGTCACAAAATCTCTGCCTGCCCCATACCATAGGGTCATCTGAGAACAAAAATACAGCCATAAAAATATGTTTTTAGAAAGTGGGCGTCTATGAAGGATTCAAGGGAGCAGGAGAGTAAATTTAACAATAATAAGGATGTGACGCATCAGCCGAACCGGTCGGAAGATGACGACTTCGATCTGTCGCAGCCCCAAAAGCTGGAGGAGCTGCGGGGCAGTTTGCCGGGAAATATGCGCGTCCGCATTACACGGTCAAAGAAGCCAGAATTTAAACGTGTCGCCGCCGGAGAGTTGGAGGCAACCGAAGCGGTAGAGAGGCCACACAGCCCAATAGGGCGCGCGCTGTATCAGGCCAAGCGTTTCTTCATCGGGGTGCCTATCCCGACAACGATGGCGGAATCTGAACACATCTCGAAATTCAAGGCGCTGGCGCTGCTCTCCTCGGATGCCATCTCCTCGGTCGCTTTCGCCACGGAAGCTATCCTGATCAATCTGGTGGCGGCTGGCTCGGCGAGCCTGGGCCTGACTCTCCCTATCAGCCTGGCGATCCTCCTGCTGCTGGTGATAGTGGCAACCTCGTATCGTCAAACCATTCCGGCCTATCCCAATGGCGGTGGATCTTATACTGTCGCGCGTGAAAACCTCGGCACGGTGGCGGGGCTGGTCGCCGCCGCTGCCCTGATGATCGATTACGTGCTTAACGTCGCCGTCTGTATCGCCGCCGGAGTGCATAATATTGCTTCCTTCATTCCTTCGCTCAACCCCTATATCGTCCCGATGGCCGTCACGCTGATTGTGATCATCATGCTCTTGAATCTAAGGGGGCTGCGAGAATCGGGGACAATTTTCGCTTTTCCCACCTACTTTTTTATCGTGAGCGCCGCTATCCTGATCATCGTCGGATTGATCAAAGCGTATCTTTTTCAGCATCAACCGCTGATAGGCACGTTTACGCCTGCCGTGTCGGCTATTGAGCCGCTTTCGATCTTTGTCATTCTGCGCTCGTTCTCTACCGGCTGTAGCGCCATGACCGGCGTGGAGGCCATTTCCAACGCCACGCCGGTCTTTCGCCAGCCTCAAACACGCAACGCCGCTATTACCCTGACCTTGATGGCCTTCCTGCTCGGCTCGCTCTTTCTGGGCATCACGCTGCTAGCCATGACGTATGGCGTCCAGGCTATAGCTTCGGGTAGTCCAACCGTGGTGGCGCAGATTGCGATGCATGTCTACGAGGGTCCGTGGGCCTTCCTGATCCCCCTCTTCCTCCTCTCGGTCCTGGGCATTCTGACGCTCTCGGCGGAGACCAGCTTTGCCGGTTTTCCACGCCTGACATCGCTGCTGGCCCAGGATCGTTTCCTGCCCACCCAGTTTGCCTTCCGTGGCGACCGCCTGGCATTCTCGGTGGGCATTATTGTCCTGGCCGTTCTTGCCTGCTTGCTGGTCATTGGCTTCGGCGGCGATACCAATGCCCTGATCAACCTTTTCGCGGTGGGCGTCTTTATCGCCTTTACGCTCTCGCAGGCTGGCATGGTGGTGCATTGGTGGCGTTTGCGCGGCCAGCAGCGGGGTTGGCAGCGCAGCATGCTCATTAATGGCACAGGCGCGTGTACCACGGCGATAGTTACGCTGGTGGTCGCCTCGGCGAAATTTCTAGAGGGGGCCTGGATCGTCGTCCTGCTGGTTCCTGTGCTGGTGCAGCTTTTTCTGGGCATTCGGCGCCACTACCTGCGTTTCGAGCGCGAATGTACCTTCGACCTTCCCGTTCATCCCCAGGATATCCATCACCGGCTCATTATCCCTATCGATAAGCTGAATCGCGCCGCGGTACAAAGTCTGGCCTATGCCCGCTCGATCTCTCCTCATGTGACTGCGGTCCATGTGGTGCTGGATGTAGATAAGGCTGATACCCTGCGTCAGGACTGGCAGCAGTGGCAGCAGCAGCTTGGCGAAGAAGAGGAAACCCATCTTCTGATCATCGATTCGCCCTATCGTTCCCTCGTTCGTCCCCTGCTAGCCTACATCGATACCATCCACGAACGCCACCCGCAGGACACCCTGAGCGTCGTGCTGCCAGAGTTTGTTGTTGCGCACTGGTGGCAGCATTTCCTGCACAATCAGACTGCCTTGCGGCTGAAGGCTGCCCTGCTCTTCCGACCAGGGATCGTGGTGATCAATCTCCCGCAACATATGAGCGTGCGGGCAATGCCAGCAAAGGTGTAAATGGACGCATTGAATGCGTCCATACGCTCATTTTTGTAGCACCTCAACTGGCTGCGCCTCAGGCTGGATCAGGGGCCTGGAGGGCGAACGCCGCGCCCCCTTCTCCATCTCCTTCTTCACGGTGTAGACATACGGCTCATAATCTACCTGCATGGTGTGGCGTGGCGAATCGCCATACCGCTTGCGTACCTCTTCACGCTCGTGCCTGATCTCGCGCGCTAACTCCTCATCGGAAGGAAGAGCGTACTCGCCCAGCAGATACTTGCTCACCCAGATGCTCTGTAATTCGGCCAACGGCATGATTGCACCAAGCGGCTGGAGCAACCCGAGGAAGAAGACATCGCGATACTGCGGATGGAAAACGCGATGGAAGAGCTGCAACTCGTTGTTCTTCGCCTCAATCACTTCCGGTTTAAAGAATGGGAACGTCACTTTGTAGCCGGTGCAATAGATAATCGCATCGATCTGCTCGCGCGATCCGTCGCTGAAGATGACGCCGTCGCCATCGAGCTGCTTGATATTGGGCTTCACTTTCACCCGCCCGTGAGAAATACGCGTGAGAATATCGGAGCTGACGGTCGGATGGGCATGCAGCGCCTTATGATCGGGCTTGGGGAGCCCATATTGCGTCAGGTCTCCCACCTGGAGGCGCAGAATCATCCCCACCAGCTTGCGCTGGATGATGGAGGGGAACCACTGTGGGAAGACCGCCGCCTGGTCCAACGGCTTGCCGAGCAGATATTTGGGGATGATGTGGAAGCCGCGCCGCACCGCGAGATAGGTCATGATGGAGACGCGCGAAGTTTCAACGGCGATATCCATTGCCGAGTTGCCAAAGCCCAGCACTAACACGCGCTTATCCACATAAGGATCGGCATTCTTGTAATAATGGCTGTGGATCACCGTGCCGTCAAAACGACCCGGGAAGGGCGGCTCGGGCCAGCGCGGGTCCCAGTGGTGGCCGTTGGCGACCAGCAGAGCGCGGTAACGCTGCTTTGTGCCATCCTGTAATGTCACCTCCCAGCCACCGCCGTCCAGAGGTGTGGCATCCGTGACGGCGCAATTAAAGCGAATATGCTGCCTGACCCCAAAGTGATCCACGTAGTCGTTGAAATATGCGAATATCTGCGTATGGTGAGGAAAGACTGGATAATCGGCGGGCATGGGATAGTCCGAGTATTGCATGCGGGGCCTGGACGTATTGATAAAAAGAGAGGCATAGGCGCTTGACATGCCATTGGGGTTATTAAAAGCCCAGTTGCCGCCCACGCGATCACTGGCCTCATAGCAGTCGAATGGGATGCCATGTTCTTTGAGCACCTTACATGCCGCTATTCCCGACGAGCCTGCGCCAATGATACACACACGATTCGGGGTCTCGCTCATCGCTTCTCCTCCTCTGCAAAACTGCTCTCCATCATCTTGTTACTCTCGTTTCTCGGTAGAAAGAAGCAGATTGACCTCGTGTGGCTTGCGAGGTCAATTGCATTGATGGTCCGTATAAAACATATGGTACGCAAGTACGCTAGTTATGTCAACAGTTGTTAGAGCTTCTTACGTAGCAAGCAAGTCTTGCCATAGTCATTAAAAAATGGCACTCTCCACAATTTGTCGCTATTTTGGAGGAAAGAGAAGAAGACCGCACAAGGGCTATGCTCCATTTCACGTAACTCTTTAGTCCCATGCTGCCGCGAGGAATTCGTGCGCCACCCAGGGGTGATTATACTATAGAAGTCCTTTATGGTCACTTGAAGGCAGATCTGATGCATCTAATTCAGATCGCAAATTACACAAATTACGGATTACGTATGTATTTATGCCAAATAGCAGCAGCTAAGAGGATCATGGATTGAAATGTTGCAGTGAAGTGATATAGAATTCCTAGATTAAGCGATCTGGCATTTCATTAACGTATCATGATGGGAGCGTGTTTTTTGGGGAGGATGAGCAATGCATGGCTTGGTTCTGGTAACGTGGGAAAATTTTCTGGCTGAGCGTTTTGGGAACTCGCTGCTCAGCGCCTACCGTATTGCGCTCAAAGAAGATCCGGCTACTGCTCCCCTGGTTAGTAGAGTCTACAAGGATGAGAAGCTGCTCAAGGGCGTAGATATGGCCTGCAAACTCACCGGAATGTCGGCGGACATCCTGTTACGGGAGTACGGGCATTTTTTCATTGTTAACGGGTTAACCAATCATCTCTGCACCTATCTTTTATCGCAGGTAAAAAACGGACGCGAGCTGCTTTTGATCATGCGGGAGGCGCACGCGCAAATGCGACGCATGCCTGATGGCATAACCCCTCCGCTCTTTCTTTATGAGCCAATTCCTGGATGCAGCAGCAACTTCGCGCTGATCTATGACAGTCCCCGGCAGCTCTGTCCTGTGCTTCATGGGGCCATTCAAGGGGCTATGGACCGTTTTGGAGAGAAAGTCTATATTCTCGAAAGCACCTGTATGCAACGAGGGGCAGCATATTGTCGCTTCGAAATCTACTACCTGGCGCAACGGCATAGAACGCCGCCGCAGGAGCCGCCGGAGATGCAGAAGAAGCGTCAGGAGAGGTTGCAGCTTGCTAATATCATCCTGTTTGTCCTGCCCGACCGGCGCGGGCTTACTTTATTAGAAATACGTTCAATCCTCCAGACCATGCAGGTGGCTGCCCAACAGCTCCGACTGAACATCATCCTGGAGGCGCTGCTCTCCCTGCAATATGCCGGTCTGGTCACCAGCACAGCCAACTATCCTGATGATATTCTGGCGAATCGGCGTTACTGGCGCGTGCCTACTACTGGGCTGGTTTGAGCAGATCAGATTTTATGAGTTTTCCTCTTATTGCTCTGGCTAAAATAACCCTCGCATGCTATACTGAACGTACTTTCGGAAAAGCCTTATCTACCTTGCTAGCAGGAACTTTAGAAGGGAGGTACATCATCGTGTTGACTCGCGTGGAAAATTTTTCAATGATTCTGGTCCCTCATTTCCTTTCCAGTCGAGGACATGTGCGTATCACTATAGGGAAAAAATTGTTTGATTTCAGAAAGTGGCGACTCACAAAAGAAGAATTCTATCAGTTTTGGGTAGAGAGGCAAGCTCTTCCCTATCGTTTCGATCTAGATGGAAAAATATACTGGCTGTTTGAAGATCGGCTCTATAGAGACAGCGAAGGATTAGCCGCCGACGAGGTTAAGGCGTTGCTGCTCACTCGAAAAAAGCAACAGCGTTCTCGTATTGAGCGAGCAAAAACCATTGCTGCATCTCCTACAGCAATGTCGAATGTTGGCCGTACCAGATCGCGCACAGCCATTCCAGACGATGTGAAGCTTCTTGTCTGGCAACGAGATCAGGCCAGATGCGTAAAATGCGGATCAAACGTTGAGTTGCAATTTGACCATATAATTCCTGTCTCTTTAGGCGGTGCAAGTACGCCAGAAAACCTGCAAATTTTGTGCGGAACTTGTAACCGAGCTAAGAGTAATTCAATAATTTGAGCAATACCTTTATTTCCTTATTCAGGCAAACATTTTTTTGGAATAGGCAACTTAAAACGGCGTTTTCTGCTCCTGCGTATCCGTATCTGCGTCGGTAACGGCGGTAGCACGCAGCGGCAATACCACCGAGAAAGTGCTGCCTTCTCCTGGGGTACTGCTGACATCGATGCGACCGTTATGCCGCTCTACGATCTGATTTGAGATGTACAATCCCAGGCCCAATCCCATGCTAGAGCCTGTCTGCACTTCTATGCCTGGCGCGCGATAGAAACGGGCGAAAATATGGGGTAAAAGCTCCGGCTCAATGCCCACCCCGCCGTCGCTCACAGAGATCACGCAGTGGTCATCGACGGCTTGCAACGTCACCTTAATGGGAGATTTGTTAGAAGAATACTTGCGGGCATTCGATAGGAGATTGAGAATAACCTGACCGATACGTTCAACGTCCACCTCTACTTCAATCGGTTTGTCAGGGAGTTCTAAGACGATAACAGGCGTGGGATTTGTTCCAATCATATATTCGTCAACCAGTTGGCGGCACAACTCGCCCATTTCGCAAGGGCGGGAATGTAAGGTGAACATGCCCGTTTCGATAAAAGAGATATTGAGCAAATCGTTCACCAGCACTTCCATGCGGCGAATCGAGTTTTCCATGCTGATGAGGTTTGTGGCCTCGGGGGAGCCGGCGCGTAAGAGGCGGCGGCGCAGCAGTTGTGTCATACCCTTGAGGCTGGCTAATGGCGTTTTCAGTTCATGAGAAGCCACGCCGATGAACTCGTCTTTGGCGGCGTTGGCTTCGATAAGCTCCCGCGTCCGCTCCTGTACCGTTAACTCGAGCATTCTGGCGTGCTGCTCCAGCGCCTGTTGCTGTTCCTCTACCTGCCGTGCGAGTTGGCGTGTTTGCACGGCGCGTTGCAGGGCGGCGACAAAATAATCGCGGTCAATCGGCTTCTGAATGAAGTCATAGGCCCCCCCGCGCAGAGCTTGAATTGCCAGGTTATGGTCCCCATGACCGGTAATCAGCAGTGTTGGAGTCGCAGGTTGCAGCTCCCGCACTTTCCCCAGGAGCGCCAGGCCGTCCATGCCAGGCATCTTAATATCGCTTACAATTGCATCATAATTATTGTGCTTGATTTTCTCTATGGCATCAAGAGCAGAATCACAGGTATCGACTTTCACCCCTGACATACGTAAGTACAGCGCCTGGGGCAGCGCCTGCAATAGGGCCGTATCATCATCAACGATAAGAATGCATGCCTTATCCATAGCAGCTAATCACCTATTTATTCAGATTTGCCTTAGATTTGTCCATCTGGTTGGAGAGGGAGCTGGATCAAGAAGACCGCCCCCTCACCGGTATGCCTCTTAACCATAATCGTCCCTTGATGTTCCTTAATGATACCATAGGTAATGGAGAGTCCCAATCCCGTCCCTGCACCTACTTCCTTCGTCGTAAAGAAAGGATCAAAGATACGTTGTTCTAGCTCTGGGGGTATCCCAGGGCCGGTATCTCCTACGCTGATATCTATCCACTGTTTGCTCGCTTTACAGGTAATGGTAATGATTTTGCGCGCCGAATTCGCCATTGCATCGCGCGCGTTGGTCAGCAAGTTAATAAACACCTGCTCCAGTTGAATCCCATTGCCGATGACCACCACATCTTCTGCTGGAAAATCCAGCTTCACCTCAATCTGGCGCAGCCGCAATTGTTCCTGCATCAGCGAGATGGCCCGCTCCAGCACCTGCGAGATCCGCAACGGTTCACGGGAAACTGAGGCCGCCCGCCCGAAGGTTCGTAGATGCGAGATGATCTCTGTCGCCTTGCGCACCTGCTGCATCGCATTATACAGATCCTGCAAAATGCGATCCGGGTCGCTATCCGCCATGCCCAGCTCGATCAGGTCAATGGAGTTACCGATGAACAAGCCAATGTTATTGAGCGGATTATTGAGTTCATGAGCAACGCCGGTGGTCAGCTCGCCTAAGGTTGCCAGTTTACCGGCCTGGATCAGTTGTTCCTGCTTCTCACGCAGCTCCTGCTCGCGGCGTTGGACCTCCGCCGTCGTTTCGCGCAGGTCGCTCATGATGTGAATCATGGCTTTACGGCTGTTTTCCAGGCGCAGATTCGACTGGTGTGAATCCTGGAGAATATGTAAAAGCGCACGTCTGGAGTTATCCAGGCGTTCGGTTTGCAGGGCCATCCGCCGCCGGTCCTGCTCGTAGTCAGCAAGGATATGAATCATGGCTTTGCGCTGATCGGCCAGCTTTTTATTGACCATGTTCAGGTCGCTCAGAATGTTCACAAATGCACGCCGCCGCTCTTCACTTTTATGCACCCGTTGCTCTAACGCGCGGTTTTCTTCGAGCAAACGCAGATACTCTTGTTGGAGTTGTTCCAGACTCCAGTTCTGGAATGCATTGGAATCGTCCTCTTCATACCGGCCAACCTCCAATGCAGGCGGCTGCATCACGCTCATCGATTCTGCCCCCGGCTCACCTTCTCCAGTTCGCGCTTCAAATTCTCAATCTCTTTCTCCAGCGCGATCATCTTCAACTCACGACCAACCACGACCTCTTCGAACTTCTCCAGATCGAGGATCTTCTCCTGCAATTCGGATTTCGATTCTTGCAGGTCGCGCACTACCTTTTCGTAGGCGCGCATATCGCGCAAGATACCAATGGCGCCGATCACCTTGCCATCAGTGTCACGCAAGGCGGAAGCATTGAGGGTGGTGGGAATGACTTCGCCGGAGGCGCTGCGGGGATTGAGACGAGCGTTACGGGTCGCGCCTCGTGCAATGACTTCGCGCAAGGCGGCCAGGAATTCTCGCGTCTCCTCGGGACTGATGAAGCGGGAAAGCGACTGCTCCAGCACTTCGTCAGGACGAAAACCGAGCAGTTCATAGACGGCATCATTAGCCTGTAAGATCTTGCCCTCCAGGTCCGAGACAAAGACCGGGTCCGGCGCGTTCTTAATCAGGCTATCGGAATAGGCCAGCGCCTTGTCGAGTTCGCGCATATCGCGCAAGATACCAATGGCGCCGATCACCCTGCCATCAGTGTCACGCAAGGCGGAAGCGTTGAGGGTGGTGGGAATGACCTCCCCGGAGGCGCTGCGGGGATTGAGACGAGCGTTACGGGTCGCGCCACGCTCGATGACTTCGCGCAAGGCGGCGGTGAACTCGCGCGTCTCCTCGGGACTGATGAAGCGGGAAAGCGATTGCTCCAGCACTTCATCGGTGCGGAAGCCCAGCAACTCGTAGACGGCATCATTGGCCTGCAAGATCTTGCCCTCCAGGTCCGAGACAAAGACCGGGTCCGGCGCGTTCTTAATCAGGCTATCGGAATAGGCCAGCGCCTTGTCGAGTTCGCGCATATCGCGCAACATCCCGATAGCGCCGATCACCCTGCCGTCGGAGTCACGCAAAGCGGAAGCGTTGAGGGTGGTGGAAATGACCTCCCCGGAGGCGCTGCGGGGGTTGAGACGCGTATTACGAATGACTCCACGCTCGATGACTTCGCGCAACGCCGCCAGGAACTCACGCGTCTCCTCGGCGCTGATAAAGCGGGAAAGCGACTGCTCCAGCACTTCGTCGGTACGGAAGCCGAGTAGTTCGTAGACAGCGTCGTTAGCCAGGAGGATCTTGCCCTCCAGGTCCGAGACAAAGACCGGGTCTGGCGCGTTCTTAATCAGGCTGTCGGCGTAAGCGCGGGCCTTGTCAATTTCGCGCATATCGCGCAACATCCCGATAGCGCCGATCACCCTGCCATCGGAGTCGCGCAAGGCGGAAGCGTTGAGGGTGGTGGAAATGATCTCCCCGGAGGCGCTGCGGGGGTTGAGACGCGTATTGCGGGTCGCGCCACGCTCGATAACTTCGCGTAAGGCGGCGGTGAACTCGCGCGTCTCCTCGGGACTGATGAAGCGGGAAAGCGATTGCTCCAACACCTCATCGGTGCGGAAGCCGAGCAGCTCGTAGACAGCGTCGTTAGCCAGGAGGATCTTGCCCTCCAGGTCCGAGACAAAGACCGGGTCTGGCGCGTTCTTGATGATAATATCAGCATCCAGAGAACCATGTGTGCGAACGCTATTCGTATGCACGCGGCTGTCTGCTGAATTAGCCGGTACAACATTATCAAGCATAAGAGCCTCCGATTTGATGAGTCCCAAAATAAACTGCTCGGAATAGTGCCTCAAGGGTTGTTCGCCCCGCCAAGCAGGCGCTGAAAGGGGATATTACCGCCCCAGCTACATAGTTACCTGAAAGTATAACAGAATTTTTTCTTAAAATGCAAGATCATAGTATAGATGTTATTGTAGAGTTTAGGTAATACACTGACCGGGTTATGTCTATTGTTGAGTATATATCAAATCAGACAGCAAAGGGAAGGGGCTACACAGAAAATAGGAGGAATATTTTTGCAGGCTGCAAAACTGAACAATATCCACGGCTAGAAACTTGACAAATTGACTAGCACATTGTATGGTTGTAATGGCTTTTCTGCATATTTTACTATCCCTTATATCTTCCATTGGCGTGATGGCGAGAGCAACTTACCATCTGTCAAATAGCGATTTGTGGGCAGGTACTAGATAGTTGCAACAGTTGTATTGCGATCCATTACGATCTTTTTAGCTCAATAGTGGCGGCGATCATGGGATTTTACGTAGCCTGCCGGTCAGATTGTACGGCCCTGTGGTGTGCTTTGCTATGATGGCAAGCACACTATTTCCATATTCATCGAGAATCCCTGAATTTCAATCGACACAGCCTGACAGCATGACAGTTGTACCCGAGTTAGCTCATTAGCTCATGGAGGAGTAAACGATGCACATCTTTTCGGGTTATTTTTCCAGACGGGCGCGAACGCTTTCTGCGAGCCTGCCCATTCTCTTCATCGCACTTATCATGATCCTGGCTGCTTGCGGAGGCGGGACCCCGGCTGTGACCACCTCTAAGTATGGGGGTAAGATCAAAGCGGGCCTGGGCTCCGATGTTGTTACGCTCGATCCTGTGAAGTCAAGCGCCTTTGTTGATCGCGAAGTGATGTTAAACCTGTACGATACATTGGTAAGAGTCGATCAGCAAAACAATATCGTGGCTGACCTGGCTACCACCTGGACATACCAATCCCCAACGCAACTGGTATTTACGTTGCGCACCGATGTCAAATTCCAGGATGGCACGCCGTTCAACGCCGATGCAGTGGTGTTTAACATCAACCGCATACTTTCCACCCCATCCTCCCCCCGCTTCAGCGAAATGTCAAGTGTGGAAAACGTTCAGGCTGTCGATGCTTCTCATGTCCAGTTTAATCTAAAGAAGCCCTTCTCTCCCCTGCTGGCTACATTATCAGATCGCTCGGGCATGATTTTATCTCCCACCGCGTTACAAAAGGCGGGGGCGAACGTGGATAGCAATCCAGTTAACGCTGGTAGTGGGCCTTTCGAGTTTGTCGAGTGGATCAAGGGAGACCATCTCACGATCAAGCGCAACCCCAATTACTGGCTCAAAGACAGCCAGGGGAACCAGCTTCCGTATCTGGACAGCATTACCTTCCGCCCCATCACTAACGGCAGCGTAATGTTCAATAACCTCGAAACCTCAAATATCAATGTGGCCGACGGCATTGATCCTCAAGACGTTGCCAATGCAAAGAGCAATTCCAGTTTGATTTACAAGACAGCGCCTGGATTGAGCTTTGGCGGCTTTATGCTGAACGTGCAGACCCCGCCCTTGAACAATGTTCATGTACGCAGAGCCATCGAATGGGGGGTAAATCGTCAGGAGATCCTCCATACCGTCTTCCTGGATATTGGCGTACTATCGCAGGGTCCCATCCCGCCAAGTAGCTGGGCCTACAGCAGCAGCTTTGCGCCTTATAGCTATAACATAGCCAATGCCAAAGCAGAGCTGGCACAGGCGGGCGTTTCCAATGTTTCCTTCACCCTGCTCATTACCAGCGGCTCACCGACGACGCTGCAAGAGGCTCAGTTTATCCAATCGGAACTGCAACCCGCTGGCATCACCGTCAATCTCAAGCAGGAAACGTTTGCGACCATCCTGACCGATACCCAGGTGCATAAATTCCAGGCCGCGCTCATCGGTTGGAGCGGACGCCCCGATCCCGATGGCAACATATATTCGTGGTTCCACACGGGCGGCGGCAACAACAACATGCAATATTCAAACACACAGGTAGATTCCCTGTTAGAGGCTGCTCGCGCCACCACTGATAAAACTCAGCGGGCCTCCGATTATCAGCAGGCGCAGCAGTTGATCATGCAGGATTCCCCCTATGTGTTTATCAGCTTCGGGATCACGGCGCAGATCACAACCAGTAACATCAAAAACTTTACGCTGTTGCCTACGGGCATTACTAACTATGCCGCGATCTACGTCGGCTAACAAACTTGATCCTCGCGAGACCATACACCTCTGGGGGCGACTGGTTGCTATGGACCAGTTGCCCTCAGAGGGTGTTATGAAAAAGGAGAGCCAGCGTGTCTCAGTATCTCATACGGCGTATTATTTTCATTATCCCGGTGGCGCTGATTGTCTGCCTTATGACCTTTATGATTATTCACCTGATCCCCGGTGATCCCGCCCGCGTGCTCCTGGGCGAGGAAGCGACTCCGCAGACAGTAGCCGCCTTGAATAAACAATTAGGGCTGGATCAGCCCCTGCCGACGCAATTCGGGCTCTGGTTCTGGCAAGCATTACATGGGAATCTGGGAGACTCGATCTCGCTCCAGCAACCGGTCATCCAGGCTATCGTTCAGCGCGTTCCGGTCACCGCGGAATTAGGGCTGATCTCGCTGCTCTACTCCCTGGCTATTGCCGTGCCACTCGGCATTTATGCCGCCACCCATCGCAACACCTGGATCGACGCAGTGGTCAATGTGCTGAGTCTGTTGGGGACTGCTATCCCGGGTTTCGTTCTCGGATTACTGCTCATTCTCTTTTTTGCGGTCTTCATCCGCATCTTTCCTCCTGGCGGATACGTTCCCTTTAGCGATGACCCCCTCGGCAACATCCGCGACCTGATCCTGCCGGTGATTACGCTGGGGACCGCCGCCGTCGCTGGCAACATGCGCCAGATCCGCGCCAGCATGATTGAGGCGCTGAGCCAGGATTATGTCCGTACGGCCAGGGCCAAAGGTTTGCCCAATCGCAAAGTCTACTATGTGCATGCGCTGCGCAATGCCGTGCTGCCCGTGGTGACGATTGTCGGCTTGCAGGTGGGATCTATCATTGCTGGCGCGTTTATCGTCGAGACCATCTTTCTCTGGCCCGGCGTTGGGCAGTTGGCCGTCAATAGCATTTTGTCCAAAGATTACCCGGTCGTTCAGGGCGTCGTCCTGATGGCTGCGCTTTCGTATATGACCGCAAACTTACTGGTCGATGTCAGTTATGTCTTCCTTGATCCACGTATTCGCTTTGATAAACAGTAATCGCAAGTGCAGCAGGAGCAGCTCTCGCAGTAGTATTCTCAGGAGAATAGCATGGCAGTACCAACAGAATTCCGCGAAGAATCACAACTCGTAAATACTAAAGGCGTTGCAGCCGGCAAAGCCTGGTTTGCAAAAGCTGTTGAGATACTACGGCAAGATCCCCGCTTCTGGTTCGCCGGGGTATTGCTCGTATTCGTTCTTGCAGCCATCTTCGCGCCTTTCATCACCCCTTACTCGCCCTTAGAATACCACCCGAGTATTGCTACCCAGCCTCCCACCTTCGCACACTGGCTTGGCACCGACTCTCTTGGGCGCGATCAGTTGACCCGCATTATCTATGGTACGCGCATCTCTCTCTCGATTGCCCTGGCGACTATTCTGATGGGAGGCATCTGCGGCACTATCCTGGGGGTGATGGCTGCTTACCTCAAGGGGTGGGTTGATCAGGTTATCACTATCGTTATCGATGCGATTCTCTCTTTCCCCGGCCTGGTGCTCTCGCTGGCTATCGTGACGGCTTTAGGCCCCAGCATCATTAACCTGGCGCTGGCCCTCGCCTTTGTGCGCATCCCTCTCTATGCGCGTATCGCGCGCGGTCAGGCGTTGCAGGTATCGGCTCAGGATTTTGTGACCGCGTCCCTGGTGAGCGGAACACGCACCTGGAAGATTCTCTTCCGCCATATCCTGCCGAACATTTTCAGCCCGTTGCTGGTGCAGGCCACCATCTCTATCTCTTTCGCTATCCTTGACGAATCGGCTCTGAGTTTCATCGGTCTGGGCACGCAACCGCCAACCCCCGAGTGGGGCTCTATGATTACCGATGCCCAGACCTACCTGCGCACCGATCCCTGGATGATGCTCGGCCCTGCTCTGACCATCATCATCGTTCTGATTAGCATGAATATCCTGGGCGATGCCGTACGCGACCTGCTCGATCCTCGCGACTCTCGCCGCACCGGTAAATCGTTAGAAGCATAGGTTTGATGGCAATCAGCATCATACGCGAAAAGACGACGTACCTTGCCTTTTCCGTATGATGCTGATTTTTTGATTCATCCAGCTTGAGCATTCTACAAAGCTCTTATTGCCGCTCATACTAGTATCTTGTTTGCTCTGCTTAAAAGCGTTATAATACCACCTACTGTATTTGGTCGATATTTTAGTCTTTAACGGAAATATAGGCTATGGCGGATATCCCCCTCACTATTTTCTACTCTTATGCAGACGAAGATGAGGAACTGCGTCTGAAATTAGAGAACCATCTTAGCAACCTGCGTCGAGAAGGGATGATAGAGGAGTGGCACAGACATAAGATTGCTCCAGGAGCTCATCAAGAGCAGATCCGCAATGAACAGTTCGCCAAAGCCGCCATCATCCTCTTGCTCATCAGCCCTGACTTTTTCGCCTCTGAAGATCGCTGTGCTGAGATGCTGCAAGCCTGGGAGAGGCATATCGCCGGTGATGCCCGCGTCATTCCTATTCTATTACGTCCGTGTGATTGGCAAAGCACGCTTATCGCCCATTTGCAATACCTGCCGCGCGATGGGAAGCCAGTAGCCCGCTGGAAAAACCGTGATGAAGCTTTGCTTGAGATTGCTCAGGGCATTCGTTCCGCAGTCGAAGAACTCCTGCACGTTCCCTCCCAGCAATCATCAAAGAGAGCAGATGCTTTTGCCAGCAATGCCACCAGCCGCGCGGGGTCATTATGCTATCGGTACGACCTTCATACGGATGGAGTTATTACGGCGGATTGGTCCCCCGATGGCACGCGCATTGCCTCAGGCGGCCTTGATGGGACGGTGCAGGTATGGGATGCCGCAACAGGTCGGCATATCCGTATCTACCGAGGTCATGCTCGTAAGCATGATTTTGTTCTCCCCATTCCCGCCGTCTACATTGTAAGATGGTCTCCTGATAGCACACGCATCGCCTCAGCAGGCAATAGCGCCTTTATACAGGTGTGGGACCCCACGAATGGGCAAAAAATAGCCATGTATGAAGGCCATTCTCGTGTATTGCCCAGCATCTTTCATATGGCATGGTCGCCTGATGGACAGCGTATCGCGTCCACCAACCTGAGTTTAAGTTTTCTTGAAGAGGCTGTGCATATCTGGAATGCGAATGATGGACGGCGATGGCTAAAAATCAATTTGCGCGATGCGCTCATCAAATCTTCCTCTCCTGGTGGAGTTGCCTGGTCGCCTGATGGCACGCATATTGCGGGCGCATGGAGTCAGACAGTACAGGTATATCAAGCGGATAGAGGGAGACGTATTCTTACATACAATCAACACCGAGGCTGGATCACCACCGTGAACTGGTCGCCCGATGGCAAATACCTTGCCTCGGCTGAAGTGCGGGCAATCCATGTCTGGGATGCAACAACAGGAACGCCACTTGGCGCTTACGTGGCTCACAATCGCCCGATACGAAATTTTGCCTGGTCTCCTGATGGCAGATACATTGCCTCGGCCAGCGAGGACAATACCGTGCATATCTGGGAGCCAACCACCGGCAAACAGTTGTTCATCTACCGCGGACATTCACACTACGTCACCGCCGTGGCCTGGTCGCCCGATAGCACGCGTATCGCCTCAGCCAGCCTGGATAAGACCGTTCATGTCTGGCTTGCCGTTACGTAAGCCATGCAGCCCTGTTCACCTGCACAGCCCTGGTTTTCACGCATCAATAATTAAACAGCTCAACCTGATATGTGGCATTGGTGAAGTCACAATCCAGAGTGAGCTGTACGGTATATTGCACACCATGCTTTGGCAGCGATGAGAAGGTTGCGGTCCTGGGAAGGAGTTGTCCCGCATTAATTGTAATGTCTTCGCTAAAAGTACCGCCATCGGCTCTAAGAGCATTGGCAAGAGGATCTTCTAAAGACAGGCCGCCTCTCATATCAGAGCATGTCGAGCCATTATTGGTGATCGAGAAGTTCCAGAGCATGGTTTGATTTGAGCTATTAATCACAATGTTGTTCAGCACGACATCAAGCTTTCTATCGCAATCAGTGACGCAAATAAATTGATGTTGTGTTGTGGCCGAGGTCAATGGTGCTGTTTGAACTGGGGGAGATGCTACTACTGTGGGCACAAGGGGAGGCGTTGCGGTATCGGTGGCGACAGCCTGCGGGGTCGCGATAGTTGTGGCCTGGGAGGTCGCGGCGACCCTATTATTACCTGGTACAATCGTGGATGCTGAAGGGCGGTTCAATAACAAGTAAATGGTCGTGGAAGCAAAAACTAGCGCGACGAGTACAGCTATAATTGCAGTGATTGTCCAGCGTTGCCGGCGCCAGAAGCTGCGAGAACGCAGTTTGCCGCCCTCTTCTATCTCATCTTTAGCCAGCCATATTTTGTCATCATGCTTCATGCAACAACTCCTGATAATCGTTTAGCACGCCTATACGTAGATATACCTATCGCACAGTATTCTACTCTACTTCACGAAGAATGTCTATTAGCATAGCAGCATGTACTATCGAGTTGCATCATGCCGCTTTTATTGAGAAAAATGGCAGCATAAGCACCCACTCAAATTTGAGTGGGTGCTTGCACGAGTAGAAAAGGTGGCTATATCGTCACCCACCCGGTCCCCGACTCGGTGCGTGTCATCCGTCCAACCGGCATATGCGCGGCCACCAGCACCGCCTCCTCGTTCAACGCCCTCTGCTCCAGCGCCCGGCGGCTGGCGAGATTGGCCTCTTCGTGCGCCCAGGAGGCCATCCAGTCGGGATGTTCCACCTCAACCGCGTGATGATACAGGTCACCCAGGCAGTAGAGCGTCTGCCCATCTACATGCACCCGCACAATCTGGTGCCCGGGCGATTCGCCAGGCGCTGCGATGATCTGCACCTCGGGCAGCAGGTCACGATTGCCATCGACCAGCTCTAAGAGACCGGAGCGTTCCAGCAAACCCAGCGTGCGACTATTCGCGCTGGTCGCATCTTGTAGCGATTGCTGAAATTCGCGCTGCTCCCAGTCTCTACGCCCAAGATAGCAGCGAGCATTGGGAAAACTCGGCACAGGCTGGCCTTCGCGCTCAATGGTCACTCCAGAATAATGATCGTAGTGCGCGTGCGTGATGATCAGGTGAGTGATGCTTTCAGGTGCAATCCCATGAGCTTGCAGTTGCGCCATCAAATCGGGCGGCGGCTGGTAGTCCGGGGGGAGATAGGGCGAACCCGGAGGGAAAGAGAGCAGGTAGCTGCCAGCATCAACCAGAACCGAGGCTTGCGGCAAGGCAATATGAACGCACTGGCTTCCAAAGGGGAGAGGCTGCTCAAATACTGCTGCATAATCTGGTCGCCACTTGCTCTCCGGCACATTCATCGCCGCTGATAGCGGGAAGAGGATATCGCCAACATTGATTACCGTCACTTTTGCCGAACCCAGAGGCAATGTTCGTACATAATCTGTCATGCTTCTGTAACCTTTCGCCACACAATAAACGTAGGGGGCAACTCCCACGATGAATCGGGGAGCTACCGGTTGCCCTGCTGCTGTTCGATACGCTGTCCATTATATGCTATTTCTCCACTATTGCGCTTAAAATTCGCCTCGGTGCACCTTGTGGAGAAGAGAAAGACGCGGATAGCAAAATTTGTTTGTAAATATTGGAAAGATTTTCTGTGGCGTGGTACACTCCACTTTAGAGGTAATCATCGCAAAATCAGGACAGGTGTAGGAGCATAATGAGCATCGAAATTGTTGTAGGCATTAACTGGGGAGACGAGGGTAAGGGGCGCATGGTCGATTACTTAGCCCAGCAAGCGGATGTTGTTGTCCGCTATCAGGGGGGCAACAACGCAGGCCATACGGTGGTGAACGAAAGAGGCACCTTCAAGTTGCACCTCATTCCATCCGGCGTCTTTAATCCTGCCGTTACCAACATTCTTGGCCCCGGCACCGTTATCGACATAGAGGCATTAGCCAAAGAAATCCTCGACCTCCAGGGCAGGGGCATCTCCCCGATTAACCTCAAAGTTTCGGATCGTGCGACCATCTGTTTCCCCTTCCACTGGCACGAGGATGCGTGGGAAGAGGAGCGCCTGGAACACGGCGGTCAGCTCCCCTTCGGTTCCACCAAAAGAGGGATCGCACCCGCTTACGGGGATCGCGCCATGAAGAAGGGCATTCAGATTGGAGAACTACTACACCCGGCATGGCTAAAAGAACGCTTGCAGCAGATTGTAGAGTGGAAGAATCTTGTCGCCAGAGGTGTCTACGGCAAAGAGCATGGCGTCTCCTTCGAGGAAACCTGGGATTGGGTAACTACCTATGGCAACCAGATCAAACATCTGATCTGCGATACAACCGTATTGCTCGAAGAGGCCGCTTGTGCAAACAAGCGCATCGTATTCGAGGCCCAGCTTGGCAGTTTACGCGACGTCTACTTTGGCATCTATCCTTATACAACCTCCTCTTCCGCTCTGTCTTCCTTCGCTCCCATCGGCGGTGGGCTTTTTGGCCGAGCGCCTGATCGCGTGCTCGGCGTGATGAAAGCCTTTGCCACCTGCGTTGGCGAAGGGCCGTTTGTGACCGAGATCCAGGAAGCCAACGTTGCGCAGGAGCTGCGAGAGGTTGCGGAAGAATATGGCGCAGCGACGGGGCGACCGCGCCGCATCGGCCACTTTGATGCGCTGGCCTCTCGCTACGGCGCTTATGTCCAGGGGGCGACAGAGATTGCCCTGACCAAGCTCGATAGCCTGAGTGGCCGCCAGACCCTGCTCATTTGCACTCATTACGAGGTTGATGACCAGAGCTCTGGAGGGACCAGCTTCAGCGCGTCCAACGTTGTTAGTCGGACAATTACAGAGTTTCCCATCAATGCAGTTCTTGAACGGTGCCGCCCTGTCTATAAGGAAATGGAGGGATGGCAGGAGAATATCTCCCATATCCGCACCTTTAGCGAACTGCCCGAGGCCGCGCAAGCGTACGTCCTGGAGATTGAACGCCTCATAGATCGTCCAATTCGCTATGTATCCGTGGGCGCAGCACGGGACTGTCTGATTGACCGCGGCACTTCGACTCCGCGTTGCTGAGCGCTCCCACAATGAATCGGGGAGCTATAGGCATCTTAATCCTGGAAGGGAAATTTTTATGACGGTAGTTGCAGTTATGGGCGCACAATGGGGCAACGAAGGCAAAGGAAAGGTTGTAGATGAGCTGGCAACATGGGCGGACTATGTTGTGCGCTATCAAGGCGGTAGCGACGCCGGTCATCGTGTCGTCCATGAGAAAGGCGAGTTTATTTTTCGTCTGGTCCCCTCCGGTATTCTTACCTCCAGTACTACCTGCATTATCGGCAATGGCGTCGTCATAGATCCTAAAAGGCTGCTCACCGAAATAAGCGAACTCCAGCGGCTCGGCGTCGATCTTTCTCACCTCTATATCAGCAAGCACGCCCATGTGATTATGCCCTACCATGTGCTGCTGGACCGCCTCAAGGAGGATATGCGCGATAGCGATAAGATTGATAGTATGCAATGGGGCATCAATCCGGCCTACGTCGATAAACATGCTCGCATCGGTATCCGTATGATCGACCTGCTGGATGTTGACCTGTTCCGCGCGAAACTGGCGACTATTCTGCAACAAAAAAATCGCATGATTACTCAGATCTACGGCCAGCCTCCCCTCTCGCTTGAAGAAATTCACGGTGAGTATTTCAGCTTAGGACAGCGTCTCCGCCCCTACATCACCGATACGGAGGCGATGTTGCAGGATGCCCTTTTTGAGCAAAAAGCCATCCTCCTGGAGGGATCGCTGGGGGCGCTGCTCGATATCGATATCAGCAAACACCCATTGGGCACTGCCGCGACAACAGCCGCCAGCGGGGCAGGGCTACCGCCGCGCACGGTGGATTATGTCATTGGCGTGTACAAGGCATATATGACGCGCGCGGGCAGCGGGCCGCTGCCGACGGAAATCTTTGACGCTACCTGCGACCAATTATGCAGCAAGGGCTATGAATACGATCTGGAGGGCGGCCAGAAGCTGCGCTGCGGCTGGTTTGATGCCGTTGTGGGCCGCTTCGTCGCTCAATTCAATCGTCTGGATACCGCGATTATCACCAAGCTTGATGTGTTCGATACCTTCCCCACCATCAAAATTTGTACCGCCTACCATCTCCACGGGAAAACCGTTCACAGCCTGCCCGCCAATTTAAACGATCTTTCCGCCTGTGAGCCGGTGTATGAAGAGATCAAAGGATGGCAGTGCAGCACCACCAATATCTCGTGTTACGCCGAACTTCCGGCGGAGGCCAAACATTACCTCAAGCGCCTGGAAGAACTGCTAGAGATCCCCATCGCCTTCATTTCGGTAAACCCGCAACGTGGCGGCACGATCCTGGTGAAAGATATACTCAACCTGCAACGCGCGAAATTACCGTAGGGTTGATCGTGTCCCGGTAGAGGGGGGCAACGCTGCAAGTCGAGGCAGGGCAACCGCTTGACTTTTTTTATGTCACATGGTACAGTTGCGCCATAAAAATAGCTCTTCCTTCAACGAAATTTGGTTCGGTCAATGTTCAGTGTGACAACCTATCAAACAAGTCTTCTGGCGTATTCCCTTGATATAAAGGTCGGACCTGTGACGTAAGCCAATTCTTCAGCATAGCTTCGCCTGGACTATGGGCACCAGGCATCTTTTAAGTACTTATTGATGAATTTTAAGGAGTGAAGCATTTATGGCACAACCAATGCGTGTATTGCAACAACAACAGCCGTCGCCGGAGGCGCAGCAGCTTGCCGCCACCTATCAGCTAGGCACACCACAGGTCGAGTATAAGGTGGGCTTCAAGAAGGTAAGGACGATCATCGCAGTTATCATATGCATCATCCTGGGGGGAGTGTTTGGAGCTGCCGCCGTGAGTTCTTCTGAGACGCAGTTCATTTTCTCCATTCTTAGCGTGGCCTTCACCGCTATAGCTCTCTACTATATTTTCACGCCGGTGATCTATCGCTCGTGGCACGTCTACGTTTGCAGCGATGGCTTTATCTCCACACGAGGCGACAAGGTTGAGCCGTTCCGCTGGGATCAGATCGAGGCCATGTGGAGGTCAGTCACGAAGCACTACACCAACGGCATCTATACCGGCACCACCCATGTCTACACGGTGCGTAGTAGCGATGGTCGTCAGGTAGTTTTCAACGATAGGTTTAGCAACGTTGAGCAACTGGGCGACACCATCAGCCGCCAGGTTACCAATCGTCTGTTGCCACAGGTCATCCAAGCCTATCAAGCGGGCAACACTATCACTTTTGGCCCGCTGAGCATCAGCAAGCAGGGCGTCAGCAACGGCAAAGAGTTGCTGCCGTGGAGCCAGATCAAAGAGATGGGCGTGAATCGGGGCGTGGTCACGGTGAGAAAAGAGGGCAAGTGGTTGAGCTGGTCCTCGGTGATGGCGGCCAAAGTGCCCAACATCTTCGTCTTTATGGCTCTGGTCAACTACGTTCTAAATTCAGTATCCTCAGGCGGATCGAGCTAGCCATGCCCTCTCGCCCCCTTTGATGGATACTATACCTGCCATATCTGAGGACGTCACGTAGCAATGCATTAAGAAGTCCGCCCCAGGTTCATCAAAGAGAGGGGAGATTGATGAACCTGGGGCGGATCATGCTGGAGCCACACGGTCAGATTTGATCTAGCGCCGGTACTCTGAACGCCTCTCGCACATCACGATCAGCCAGGAAGTATACCAGGATCACCACGGGAAGGATCATGTTGATCAGAAAGCTCGTCCAGCTAAAGTACCCCTGTGACCAGCTAACAATGGCGAGCACGAGATTCAAAATTTCGATGACTATGACCGCCAGGTAGGCCCAACGCTGCAGCGTCCACAGTCCCCAGGCGAAGAAGAGTTGGAGCAGCCCGATGATTAAGCCAAACAAACCATACCAGATGGCCCATCCACGGAGGTATCCAGGAAGATGAAATCCAAAAACGCCAACGCCGAAGAACCATGAGAAGGCCGAGATCAGAGTAAAGATACCGGCTATCGCAACCAGCACAGCGATAATGGTCACTCCGAGAGGGCGCTTGCGTGTAACATCCGCCATCATGTTATCTATATCCATAACAACTCCTCTGCATGTGGTACTTCGACGCCGCGCTTCGTGGGGGCAACTCCCACAATGCAGCGGGGAGCTACCGGTTGCCCTGTAGCGCGGAACATTTCAAATTACATCCGCGTACCTGGACGGTTGTTACCTGTCTTGCGAGGAGTATAGAGTCCCCCTACTCTACATGTCATCCTCCTACCGGGCGATTTTCTTTTCACCCGGCAGGAGGATGATGCATATGGATGCGCTAAAGCGGACGCGATAAATCGGGTCCCTACAGAAACGCGAGTTGCTGCTTTGTCGGCGGGTGCGAGACCAGTTCCCGCGTTAATGCCAGCGCCGCCGCGAGGTCCCTCAAATCCAGCAACTCGACAGGCGAGTGCGAGTAGCGCCTGGGGAGCTTGAGTTCCAGGGTCGCGATCCCTCCCGCCACCATATGAGCCGCCGCTGCATCGGTCACGCCGCCATTGGTGGCCGCGAGCTGATATGGCACATCCGCACGCTCGGCTGCGGCGATGGTGACGTCGCGCACAGCGCGCGATAGCAGATAGCCGCGCCCGCCGGATGAGGATGACGGTGTAATCAGTACTCCCTGCCCGATGCGAGACGTATAATGCATATGGCGCGTGTCGGGCGTGCCAGCCGCGGGAAAAGTATCGATCACGATAGCCAGATCGGGCTGCAAACGGGTAAAGGCAACCGTGGCCCCGCGCAGTCCCACTTCTTCCTGCACCGCGACCAGGGTGGTAAGACGACACGGGAGGTCGCGATCTTTAAAGTGGCGCAGCAGGTGGAGCAGCAGCACACAACCGGCCCGGTTGTCGATACCTTTGCCCGCAACTCGCGTACCGGCCAGCGTGCGTAACTCGGAGATGACCACTACTGGATCACCCACGCGCACCCCGAGCCGCTCCACCTCGGCTGCGCTATCCACGCCAAGATCAACGTACAGGTCCGTCATCGCCACGCCTCGACCCTGCTCGGAAGCGGGGGTCAGGTGGCCGGAGCGCGCGCCAATCACGCCTGGCCGTCCGTTGACCCAGACCGCACGCCCTTCCAGCAAGCGTGCCTGCACTCCACCAAGTGGCAGCAGGCGCAGGAAGCCTTCCGGTTCGATGCTGGCAACCATCGCGCCAATCTCATCCGAGTGCGCCTCCACCACGATATGAGGCGCGCTCGCCGGCCCTTCGCGGGTGGCAGTTAAATTCCCCATCTGATCGACCTCTACCGTGTCGGCCAGAGGCGTAAATAATTCGCGCAATCGTGCGACCACCGGTTGTTCTGTGCCCGAAGGGGCATGCAGTGCAGTCAATTCCGCCAGGTCCGCCCGCAAAGCTTCGAGTAGTGTGTGATCCTGTTGCATTTTGGCTTCATAACCTCCTGATGGCTGTAAATTCTAGCTCAGTTTCTAGTATGCACGGTCAGGAGGCGATAAAGCAATAAGCAAGTTGAATGCGCGCGGCCTCACCTATTGCTGGAACATCCACCGAATGGGTCTATTGGGCTGGTGCTTCAACTGCCTGCTGCAAGCAGGCGAGGAAGTGCATCCAGCCAGTAAGATGTTGCTCAATACGCACTTCTTGCTCTTCCGGCGTATGGTCATACGGCTTATGTGTGAGGCGGAGACGCGTGCCTCCGCCTGTCAGCGGCTCTAAAACAAGCGTGACTTCCCGCGTTCTCATCTCCTGCGGGTCATGGTCCCAGCGCCATGTAAAGCCAAGCCGTTTTGCAGGCTCGAAGTGCGTATAGCGCCCGCGAAGGTGCCAGTTCCTCCCGGGCCAGCTCAAATGATAGGCCCCGCCGGCCTCTGGCTGAATTTCTGCCTCCGGCGGCCACCATTGTTGCAGCAGCGCCGGCTCCGTCCAGTAAGCAAAAAGGGTAGCAGGCTCAGTGGAAGGAAAGTCCGCCTCTACCTGCAGGATATCAAGATCAGAAGGTTGCTGGATTGCTGCCATACGAGTTGTCTCCTCCAGGCGATTATGTATAGGTGATTAACTGTGCAGCAGAACGCTGCTATAATGCTATGATGCGAAAATCTTTGATGGTGATGATTGCCCCGGAACCGGTGATCCCGATGGGACCGGTCGAGAGCACAGGCGTGACGGTGGTACTGGCCGAACTCACCTCCGAGCCGTCAACGAAGAAGCTTGCCAGCGTATCTTGCACCTCGACACGATACATATGCCAGTTGTCGTGAGGCTCGTAATCTCTAGGGAGTCCATCGCCCCGCGCCATCGAGGAAAAGGGGTCAATGCGGATCTGGACCTGAGGGTTTTGTCCATTAGGTTTTGGCCCTGGCCCCATGAACCTGTTCACACTGGCTTGAAATCCATCCTGTCCCGATGCACTCTGAGCAAAGATGCTAAAATAGCCGCTAGCAGGATGAAAGATCTGACCGATCTGAATCTGTACCTCTATTGCGTAATTGTGGACAGCCGGTTGATAGGGTGCCATGATGGTAAAGGTGCCATCCTGCGTTGTCTCAAGTTGCCCCTGTACACTCCTCCACCCTGATCCCTGCCAGCCATCAAGGCCATGTGACCAGTCGGCCTGATAGAGGACCGTCCCGGCCTTAACCAGCGGAGTTGGGGTTGGCGTGGGCTGTGGAGTGGGCGAGGCCACAAGCGGCGTGGTCGGGCTTGTTGAACAGGCGGCCAGAAATAAGAGCAGACAAAGTGTCGGCATCAGGGCATTCATTGCCCTGGAGCAAGTCGCTTTCATTATATCCTCCAGAACGCTTTCAGGTTTTTCGTTCCTCAATAAAAAACCATATTGTTTTGTTACAAGCAGTCATTTACATTTAATGATATTACGCTCTGGAGGGTCCTTTTCTCACTTCCGTCGTAATCATGTCAAAGTCTCAGGCAAATTCGCAGTAATGCCAAAATGTCGCAGGAACGCGATGATGCTTATTAAGCGATTACATTTGGAAATCCCACCGTGGCTCTCTACTGTGGCGACGATATTCATAACGTCCGCTTTAGCCCTGGTCCGGGCTGCTACGGCGCTAAAGCGGGCGCGATCAATCACACCGGCACAGCAGGGAGCCGCGGGGAAATATTCCCACGATCCTTTGTTCATCTACTTCAGCACGTCCCGCCAGAATCGAACGGGGTGGATTGTCAGTGAATGTTATACCGATGGTCGTTTGATGACCGTATTTTGTGTGACCACGAACGTTTTGCCGTTCCACTGGTAGCTGGTCTTGACGAACAGATCGGGGCAACAGCGAGGCGTGCCTGGAGAGTAGCCATCACCCTCTAAGAGGAGCGTCTCGTCTCTGATCGTAATCCTGGTCACATTGTCAATCGCGCCACTGGCATCCGGTAGTGGCAGATCGCCGATCAGGCGCACATGGGCGGCATCGCCCGTATAGACAAAGACACGCACCCCTGTAGCGTCAGCCGCGGTACACTGGTAAGGCACCACCGCCTCCAACTCGCCATCGCGTGTCAGGTCTCCATATTTTGGCGTATAGACATAAAAGTGGACGTAGCCGTTCACCGCTTGCCCATTCTTCGTGTGAAATGGCTGTGTATTCTGGTAGCACGAACTAAAATATGTGAAATTGGCCCAATCCACGGCGGTGAGGGGCTTGTTGGAGGTCGCGCTCGTGAGCGGCTTTCGGGAGAGCGGAGTTGCCTTTGTCTGCACAGGAGACGATTGTGAGGAGCTGCATCCCAGCAAGCAAAGTTGCAGCACTCCTCCCAGGACGATCAGCGCATAATACACCCATTTCCTCATAGCCTCCCCCCTTTCAGGGAAACAACCAGAACCACCCGGCGGGTACAAAGAGCCAACCATGTAAAGGCCAGTCCTGCCCCTACTGAGAGACACGCAACAATAGGGAGGGAAGTGACAATCGGAAACATGGTGCCGATTCCCTCCCACGTCATACTATGCGCTAACATCCATTTTTCTGCCGCGAGGGAAGCTTACCCTCCGCTCGGTCCCTGTAACGTGAGGGTTGTAGCTTTGCGCATCGCCTCCATCGTCTCCTCAACGGTGAACAACTTGGTCGTTCTACTTATTTTGAGGAACCCTGAACTGATGGCCGTCATCGCGATTGCTGTGGCTGCCGTGTCATTGGGGACCTCATAGAGAGTGACCCCGTCGTACTCCCCAAAGCAGTAGTAAAAACCAACCATCCGTCCGCCGCATTGCTCTATCAGCTCCCTGACAGGAGCGCGTCGGTCCTGTGGATTCTTCCTCATCGTGGCTAGAGCTTCGGGGGTATAAGCAAACTGCACCATATAAAGCGCCATAATGTTTGCCTCCTTTGTGCGTTGCAACCTTTCTCTAATGTAATAGGTCTTGCTCTAACGACAATGGAAAGCATGCAAGCGGGTCACTCTCCCTGACCGAATTCATATTTCCCTGATTTCTCTCGCGCATGCAATTATCGCTGTAGGGGCAATGCCTTGCGCTTGCCCTGTAACAGTCCCCGGAACCGTATCGGTAGGGGCTATCTATGCTGGTTGACGCATGCTCTGAGGCTGTGTGGTTCATCTCCCATCGGCGTGCTATAATACTACAGGCATTGCTTTTGTGGCTACAGGCTATGTACCATCGCTGCAATATCTCCTCACCTGCAAGCGCCCCTGGGCGCAGTTGGGACAATGCCCATAGCGAAAGCGGACGATATCTTGCTACTCCGAGGCAGACGCGATCAATCGGGTTCTTACAATGGACGCGATCAATCGGGTCCCTACGATGGCTTGACGTCCGGTTCTGGTAGTCCTGATTTCTTGAGTGAGGCTTGTCAAGGGACCTGCGGCTTCAGCCGGAGGCTTGCTCCTCCCGTGAGAGGGGTGAGCCAACTTGACCAGACTGAGCCTGAGAGAGAGACGCGCCGAGCCAGTGAGCGTGGCGTCTCTCGGTGAACAGGCTACGATAGCAGGAAGTGTTGAAAGTCGGACCCTGGAATACTGCCCCAGTTCCAGGCTCTCCAACCGCTGGTTTAACAGTGATGTGGTCAGTTGCAGTGACCAGTGGAAAGTACCGCTTGCTATCTTTGTCGAGGGGATCACTGAACTCCGAAAGGAAGACTTATGGGAACACCCATTTTTGTCCTGGATCAGCAGGGACAACCGCTGATGCCCAGCCGGAGGCATAACAAAGTCTGGTACTGGTTGCGCAAGGGACTGGCGCGTCTGGTGCGTCGGGACCCTTTCACGATTCAACTGCGCTTTGAAACGGCTCATTACACCCAAGATGTGACGGTTGGGGTGGATACTGGCTCTCAGACGGTGGGGATTGCAGCTATCACCAACGCAGAAGTGGTCGTGCAGGCAGAAGTGCATCTGCGAACCGATATCAAAGGGAAGCTCGACCAACGACGACAGTATCGCCGCAACAGGCGGAGCCGAAAGACGAGATACCGAGTGGCGCGATTCGCCAATCGGGGCAAACTGGAAGGCCAGCTTCCCCCTTCGTTGTCCTCGAAGGCTCAGACCACCATCAAGGCGGTTCGGTGGGTCGCAACCCTCTTGCCGGTGCATCAGGTCAAGGTGGAAGTCGGCAGCTTCGATACCCAGAAGATGCAGAACCCGGAAATCACGGGCGTGTCCTACCAGCAAGGCGAATTATACGGATATCTCGTGCGTGAATACGTCTTGAGCAAGTGGAAGCGAGAGTGCTCCTACTGCCACATCAGAGGAATTCCCCTCCAACTCGAACATATCGTTCCCAAAGCCAGGGGCGGAAGTGATCGTGTCTCGAACCTGTGTCTGGCCTGTGAAACATGTAATCTGGCGAAGGGGACTCAGACAGCAGCGGAATTTGGGTATCCACAGGTTCAAGCCCAGGCAAAGCTCCCCTTGAAAGATGCAGCCCATGTCTGCTCGATCAAAACGAGAGTGCTCCAGGACCTGCAAGCGACTTTTGGAGAGAGCCAGGTGCAGATCACGTATGGATACCAGACCAAATATCAACGCATGCAGGTGCTTGACCTGCCCAAATCGCATATCAACGATGCCGTGGCTATCGCATGCGAGATCGGCGAGGAGGTTACCCCTTTAGAGGTGGTTCACCATCTGCGCGCTCTGTCGCGAGGCCAGTATCAGCGCTTCAATGGGTTTCACAGCGAACATAAGTGTTGGGCGCCACGCAAAGTACGGGGCTTCAAGCTCTATGAGCAAGTCCAGGCCCGAGGCAAGATTGGCTACATTGGTGGCAGACGAGAAAAAGGGGCCTTTGTCCTGCGAGACCGAGCCACGGGTAAGCCTCTGCTTGAGGTAGCCCCCAGTCGAATGACCCGGATCAGCCGTCCTCACGCTGGGTGGTTGATCTTTTCGGAAACAGGTACAGGAAAGGAGGAAGAAGCGCCGCCCTCCTGTTAAAACAGGGAGGTTCCCGCGTCGCTGCTTTCATGGAAACTGTCTTTCTTGATACTCTGGCTACAAAGAATGCCGCCGGAGTATGGTCTGTCTCTTGTGACCACGATTTATTGCTTGCTACCTTGCATCAGGCTTCTAGCCAGGCCACCAGACTGGGTAGAGGGGTGCTGGCTAGCTTCTCCCAACCGGTTGAGTTCTGTAATCCCCTGCGCGTCTTTATCGCTTTCCGGCAGCTCGCGATGGGCGAGAGCTTCTTCTGGGAGCGACCCCGAGAGCAGCGGGCGCTGGTCGGTGTGGGAGCCACTGCAACCATCGAAGCACACGGCAGCACACGTTTCGCGACGGCAACCGAGCAATGGCGCGCTCTCCAGCAGGACGCGGTGATCGCCTGCGCACCTGGAGCAATGCCCCACGATACCGGCGGCCCCGTCTTCTTCGGCGGCTTTGCCTTCGACCCTCTCAATACCCGTACACCCCTCTGGGAGGGCTTCCCCGATGGCTTGCTGGTGCTGCCTGCTCTAGCGTTTCACTGCAATGAGGATGGCGCGGCTCTCACCATCAACCGCATTGTGGAGGCGACGGAGAATGTGGAGAACCTGGCGTGCGAGATCATCGCCACCATAGCACGCGTACAGGCCGAGGTTGAGCGCATCGTACCCGATCCCCAGCAGGTAATGAGCAGAAGCCGCGAGCAGTTGCTTGAGCAAGATTTGCTCCCGCGCGCAGAGTGGCAGGCGCAGGTGGCGGACGCCGTTAAGCTGATCCGTGGCGGCGCATACGAGAAAGTGGTGCTGGCTCGCGGCGTGCGCGTCAGCAACGAGGCGAAAGCATTTGATATCGACACTACGCTCTGCCGGCTGCGTATGAACTATCCTGGCGCGTACGTCTTTGCCATCCAGCGCGGCGCACGCTACTTCACCGGCGCAACCCCCGAGCGGCTGATCTGTTCTCAGGATGGGCAGCTCCAGACCATCGCCTTAGCAGGCTCAGCGCCTCGTGGCACTAGCGAAGAGGAAGATCAACGCCTCGGCGAGGAATTGTTGCAGAGCGAGAAAAATCAGGGCGAACACAATATCGTCGTGGCAACCATCCGCGATGCCCTGGCGACCCTTTGCTCGAAAGTACAGGTTGCAGAGACGCCCCACCTGCTCAAACTCAAAAATATCCAGCACCTGGAAACCACCATTGTGGGCGAACTGCTGCCTGGTCGCTGTGTGCTGGAAGCGATTGAAGATCTGCATCCCACGCCCGCCGTTGGTGGCTTCCCGCGCCTGCCCACGCTCGCCGCCATTCGCGAGAACGAGCAGCTAGACCGTGGCTGGTACGCCGGACCGATTGGCTGGATTGGAGCGAGCGGCAACGGCGAGTTCGCGGTGGCGCTGCGCTCGGCGCTCGTCAACGGCAACGAAGCGACCCTGTTTGCGGGCTGCGGCATCGTCGCCGACTCCAACCCTGAAAGCGAATATGCCGAATCCTGCTTGAAGCTCCAGGTCATGCTGCGTGGACTGGGTGGCGAAGATTGAGGACATTCTATGGTCAACATATCTGCTGTTAACGCGTTAAACGCTGCCAATCCCACCTATGCCTATGTCAACGCTTTTGTCGATGAGCTGCAACGAGCGGGGTTACGCAATGTGGTAATCTGCCCGGGCTCCCGCTCGACGCCTCTGGCGATGGTCTGCGCGGCCCATCCCGCTATTCGCACCTGGATGCATGTGGACGAACGTTCAGCCGCCTTCTTCGGCCTGGGTATGGCGAAACGCCTGAGGCAGCCAGTCGCGCTCGTCTGCACCTCCGGCACCGCGGCGGCAAATTTCTTGCCCGCGCTCGTCGAGGCAAAGCTGACGTATGTGCCGCTACTGGCGCTAACGGCGGATCGTCCGCCCGAGTTGCGCGATTGTGGCGCACCCCAGGCCATCGACCAGAATCGCCTCTATGGCACGCACGTCAAATGGTTTGTTGACGTGGCCCTGCCGGAAGCGACCAACGCGGCTTTACAGTATATCCGCACGCTGGCCTGCCGCTCTGTCGCGCTTACAAGGGCCGTACCCGCCGGTCCCGTTCATCTCAACATGCCATTTCGTGAGCCATTGACGCCCGCCGCCATAGCCGATCAGCCGCTCCCTCCGGTCGAGCAGCGCGATCCCATCGCCTGGCAGGGACGGTCAGATAACGCGCCCTATGTCATTGTCAACGAAGCCACGCTCGCCCCTCCGACCGCAACGGAAATCGCGCACCTGTCCGATCTAATAGGGCAGGCACAGCGCGGCCTGATCATCGTCGGACCCATCGACCATCCAGCCCTGACGCTGCCCCTGGTGCAGCTTGCCCAACACACCGGCTATCCCATCCTGGCCGATCCGCTCTCGCAACTGCGCAACGGCGACCATGACAAAAGTAACATCATCGCCAGCTACGACGCCTTTTTACGGCTCGACTCGTTTATAGAGCGAGCGCGGCCCGAACTCGTGCTACGCTTCGGCGCGATGCCAACCGCCAAGCCGCTACTGCTCTACTTAAAGCGTTACGCCTCGTGTCCGCACATCGTCATCGACGGTCACGGCGGCTGGAACGAGCCAACGCAGCTCGCCTCCGCATTCATACATGCCGACCCCGTCGCCCTCTGCTATGCCCTCCTGGCGACCTCCGTAGGGGCGGGGCTTGCCCCCGCCCAGGCTACCCCTTCACCGCCGTACCGACCCGATTTATCGCGTCCGATTTATCGCCCTACAGGGCAACCGCAAGGGATGGCCCCTACCGGAGAACACGAGGCGGTGTCGGGAACAGGGCAGCCGGTAGCTCCCCGATTCATCGTGGGAGTTGCCCCTACCATTACCAACCAATCAGAATGGCTTTTGTTGTGGCAACGGGCCGATGAGGTAACGCGGGAGACGCTCTATGCTGCCATCCAGGACTTCACGGAGCCATTCGAGGGGCGTATCTTCACCGAACTCAACGAACTGCTGCCCGAAGACGCCACGCTCTACGTCGGCAATAGTATGCCCGTGCGTGACATGGATACCTTCTTCTGGGGCAGCAAGCGACGAGTGCGTTGCATCGGCAATCGGGGAGGCAACGGCATCGACGGCGTCATCTCCAGCGCGCTGGGTGTCAGCGCCGCTTCTCACCAGGTCGAGCCAATCGAACAGGAAGCGAGCTCTCATCAGGCCATGCCAACCGAACAGGAAGCAGGCGCTCATCAAGGAGAGCCGACCGTGCTGGTAATCGGCGATCTCTCCTTCTTTCACGATCTCAACGGCCTGCTCGCCGCCCATTTACACCGTCTCAACCTCACCATCGTCCTGGTCAACAACAACGGCGGCGGCATCTTCTCATTTCTACCGCAAGCTGCCTACCCAGAGCATTTCGAACAGCTCTTCGGCACCCCCACCGGCCTCGATTTCCGTCCGGTCGTACAAATGTACGGAGGCACATTCAAGCGTGCCTCAAACTGGGAGGAATTTCGTATAGCTATTACCACCAGTCTCAACGCAGGCGGCCTGCACGTCATCGAACTCTCAACCGACCGCGCCTCCAACGTCACTCTGCACCGCCGATTGTGGCAACTGGTCGAACACGGCCTGCGCAGACGCGTCTATGTTGGAGAGGAAGCAGAACTGGCATGACAAGAATCAGCACCGCTGTGCCAACCCAATTGATCGCGTCCGCGAGGGGAGGCCGAGCGGGAATGACAAAAGCTGGCACTTTCGTAGCGCCATTCCCCCATCCATTGTGGCACCGCCACAGGGCAAGCGCAAGGCATTGCCCCTACCCATCCGATCCCGCCATGATCCACCATCGCAGGCACCGCCACAGGGCAGCGGGGGTCATGGGCGAACGGCAGGGCGTCTGGGTAGGGGCAATGCCTCGCGGTTGCCCTGCTGGGCTGCGTCGCCACGGCAGTCACGGCAATTTATTTGATATGAAAAGGATGACAGAATGTGATAGTCCAACATATTCACGTCAATGGCGTGCGGTTTGGCGTGGTGACGAGCGGCGAGGTGGGGCAGAGGCGGGGAACGCTGGTGCTGTTGCATGGCTTTACCGGCAGCGCGAGCGGGTGGAGTGGTTTGCTGGCTGAGCTGGCCCGGACCGGGTGGCGGATCATCGCGCTGGATATGCTTGGTCATGGACAATCCGACGCGCCAGCAGATCCCGCACGCTACACGATGGAGCATTGCCAGCAGGACATTATTGCTGTGCTGCGTGAGTTGAGCGTGAACGAGGGTGAGGCGATCTTGCTTGGCTACTCGATGGGCGGGCGGATCGCGCTTTACTGTGCCTTCTCCGGCTTCTTTCGCGCGCTCATCCTGGAGAGCGCCTCACCCGGGCTGGCCGATGCAGCAGAGCGAGAGCAGCGGCGCAGCAGCGATCTGGCGCTGGCCGAGAGCATCGAACGTGAGGGCATAGAGGCATTCGTTGAGCGGTGGGAAAATCTGCCCCTGTTCGCCACGCAGCACAACTTGCCTGCGGAGCAACGAGCCGCATTACATGCGCAGCGCCTGAACAATCGCCCTGCCGGACTGGCGAACAGCCTGCGCGGCGTCGGCACCGGAGAACAGCCCGCATTACATCACCGACTGCCGGAACTCACCATCCCCGTGCTATTGCTGGCAGGCGAGCTTGACGCAAAGTTCTGCGCCATTGCACGTCAGATGGCGCAAGCCCTGCCCCATGCCCAATTGTCTATCGTGCCGGAAGCAGGGCATACCATACACCTGGAGCGGCCCGCAGCCTTTATGTTTCAAACCCTCAACTGGATCGAGCAAGTTACCAACTCCTGCCGCCTTCCTGGAGGGGGAGTATACTACACCAGAAAATGTCAAGGAGAAATGCTCTGGTAACAGAATTCTGCACATCTGTGCTATGATTTAATAGAAACAAGGTATTCCAATTTTTATGACGTTAAGGAGAAAACGTATGACTGTCGAATGGGAGAATGTACGCGATTACACCGATATCATTCTGGAGAAGGCGCAGGGGATGGGGAAAATTACCATCAACCGGCCTGAGGTTCATAATGCCTTCCGTCCCGAGACTTTGACAGAGTTGATCGATGCCTTCAACTATTGTCGTGAAGATCCTCAAATTGGCGTCGTTATTTTTACTGGCAAGGGCGATAGAGCCTTCTGCTCCGGCGGCGATCAGCGCGTGCGGGGCGAAGGTGGCTATGTTGGCAGCGATGGCGTGCCCCGCTTGAATGCGCTCGACCTGCAAAAGGTCATTAAATACATTCCCAAACCGGTGATTGCAATGGTGGCGGGCTATGCCATCGGTGGCGGCCATGTGCTGCAATTGCTCTGCGACCTCACGATTGCCGCGGATAATGCGCGCTTCGGGCAGGCTGGTCCAAGAGTGGGCAGCTTCGATGCTGGCTGGGGCGCAACCTATATGGCGCGCGTCGTCGGACACAAAAAGGCGCGCGAAATCTGGTACCTCTGCCGTCAGTACAGCGCCCAGGAGGCTCTGGACATGGGCTTAATCAATGCTGTCGTGCCTCTGGAGCGATTGGAAGAGGAGACCGTCCAGTGGGCCAGCGAACTGCTAGAGAAAAGCCCGATTGCGCTGCGCTTCCTCAAAGCTGCTTTTAACGCCGATACCGATGGCCTCGCGGGCCTTCAGGATCTCGCGGGCGACGCCACCATGCTTTTCTACATGACCGAAGAAGGGAAAGAGGGCCGCAACGCCTTCGTGGAGAAGCGCAAGCCAGACTTTTCGAAGTTCCCGCGCCTGCCATAGTCATTGCTACTTGACATTTTTGGGCATGACGCCTATACAGCCCTCAAAGGGAGCGAGAGAGCCACTGGCTGTCTCGCTCCCTTTGAGGGTACTAAAAAGTAATACGATGACGATTATCGATACCCAATGGCGCTCGTATCGTCTGCCTTTGCGGAGCAGCTTCACCACGGCCCATGACGTGCTGGCTGTCCGCGAAGGCACGATAGTTGAGATTATCACCGACGAGGGCATTACCGGCATAGGGGAGATCGCGCCCATCCCTGAGTTCGGCAACAGTACCCTGGTTCAGGCCATCGCCCCGCTTCTGGCAATGGCGGCGCAGTTGCAGTCGTTGCAACTCAACGAAGCTTTAGATTGTATCTCCGCCGCCATTGCAGCAAATGCCATTCCTGCTGCTACCGCCTGCGGTCTGGAGATGGCCCTCCTTGATGCGCTCGGCAAATTAGACGGGTGTACCGTCGGCGAGTTGTTGTTGCATAGCTGTGATAGCGTGCGTTTCCCTGCACCTGATCCTGCTCTCCCGCGCTCCTCTATCGCTGTCAACGCCATCATCGGCGCGGCAACAGTCGAAACTGCCATCACGGCGGCGCGGCAGGCGGTTGCGGCAGGCTTTGGCTGTGTCAAGCTCAAAGTAGGTCGGGATACCGGAGAGGCAATCGAGCGGGTCGCCGCCGTGCGCGAGGCTATCGGCCCCGCCGTTCACCTGCGACTGGATGCCAATGAAGCCTGGAGTATTGAGCAGGCGCGCGTCATCCTTAACAGGTGCGCGGGCTACGATATTCAATATGTTGAGCAGCCTCTCAAGGCTGACTATCTGGCGGGGATGTACAAATTGCGCCAGGAAGTTCCCGTACCTATCGCCGTCGATGAGGCATTGCGCGATCTGGCAAGCGTGCAACAGGCGCTCTCGCAGGAGGCTGCCGATATTTTCATTATCAAGCCCCAGCTTGTGGGAGGGCTGCGAACGAGCCGGCAGATTATACGTGAAGCGGCGGATCGGGGTGTGCAATGCGTCGTGACCAGCTCAATCGAGTCCGGCATTGGACTGGTAGCCGCGCTCCATCTCGTCGCAGCATCTCCTGAAATCACGCTGGAATGTGGCCTTGCCACGTTGCATCTGCTGGCTGATGACCTGCTGGCGGACGATCTGCCCATCCATCATGGCAGCCTTGCCGTTCCTGACGCTCCTGGCCTGGGCGTGCGTCTGGATAGAAGCGCATTGGAACGATATACATTGCCGAGCGGAGGTCACGCATGAACACAGCGGAAGCAACCCTCTTGCCGAACTGGCTGATGCGCTGCGCCGAAAATGTGCCCGAACGCCTGGCATTGTGCTGCGGACAGCTCCGGTGGACCTTCGCCGAACTTGATCGCCAGGCGCAGCATCTTGCCCGGCAGCTTGCCACGCTCAACGTACGAGAGGGGAGCCGCGTGGCGTTGCTGGCTGCCAATAGCCCTGCTTATGTTGTCTGCGTCCACGCTCTCACGCGCCTCGGAGCGATCCTTGTACCGCTGAATACGCGCCTCACGCGGGAAGAGCTATCCTGGCAGGTGAGCGATGTACAGGCAAGTCTGCTGCTAAGCGATAGCCACTATGCCGAAGTGGCGGCGAACATAAAGTTGCCTGATCAGCCTTCTGCCATCCTGGCTATGGAGCGTGATAATGCTGTATTGCAGGGGATAGACGCAATGGAGGTTCCTCAGCGCAACTTGATTGATCTGAGCGCGACCCAGGCGATTATGTATACCTCCGGCACCACCGGGCTGCCCAAAGGTGTGCTTATCACCTACGGCATGCAATGGTGGAACGCCGTTGGTTCCGCGCTCAACCTGGGCCATCACCCCGATGATTGCTGGCTTGCCTGCCTGCCACTCTTCCATATCGGCGGCCTCTCGATCCTCTTCCGCAGCGTCATCTACGGCATCAGCGTCGTCCTGCTGGAGAAATTCGACCCCGTAGCAGTCAATCGGGCAATCTACGAGGAGAGAGTGACCATCATCTCGGTGGTTGCTGTTATGTTGCAACGTATGCTCGCAGCACTCGACGACGCGCAAACAAACGCGCGTTATCCCGAAGCATTACGCTGCGTCCTGCTGGGAGGAGGACCCGCACCACGCCCACTCTTGGAGGATTGCGCCAGTCGGAATATTCCCGTTGTGCAGACGTACGGCTTGACCGAAGCCTGTTCGCAGGCCGTCACGCTTTCGCCCGCCGACGCCTTGCGCAAACTGGGCTCCGCCGGACGCCCCCTCATGCCGGTACAGTTACGCATCATGGACGACGCTTTGCCTGTACCAGCCAACGCGCCGGGCATCATTTATCTCAAGGGGCCGACGATCACGCCAGGCTATGCCGACCGTCCCGAAGCGACTGCGCAGGCGTTGCGCGATGGCTGGCTCTCCACCGGCGATATCGGCTACCTCGATGAAGAGGGTTATCTCTACGTCCTCGACCGTCGCTCTGACCTGATCATCTCTGGCGGCGAAAACGTCTATCCAGCCGAGATCGAATCCGTGCTCTTAGCCCATCCAGACGTGGAGGAAGCGGGCGTGTGCGGGCAAGCCGATGCGCAATGGGGGCAGGTCCCTATCGCCTTTGTGCGCCTGCATGCTGGCAGCTCTGTTGATGCGGATACGTTGCTAGACCATGCGGCGCAACGTCTCGCCCGTTACAAGTTGCCGCGGGCCATTTACTTTGTCGATCAGTTGCCTCGCAACTCGGCAGGCAAGCTGATCCGCAGAGAACTGGGGCGATTGCTGGAAAAATGAAAAAACATTCAAGGCGCAATCCCGTTCTAACAGGTTTAACCATTCTCAGAGTACTAAAAAGCAGATAAGTTGTCAACAAACTAAATAATAAGAAAAGTGTATTGTATCTTACAAAAAGAGGGAGAGGCGCGAACCTCTCCCTTTTGAGAATATTATGTAATTACAGCGTAATAGCAATTACATTGTAATTACTCATCTCCATTGACATGGAAGACGCGAGTGCCCCAGTTGAAAACGCCGTCGGTAGTCTGGCTGCTCGCAGGCGGAATATACTCTATCGCCAGCCAGAAGGTGCTGCTGTTGGGATCGAGCGTGGCCCACGAGTAATCGCCCCAGCGAGGCTGGTTGTTCTCGTTATAGAAGCCATTGCCGTTGGCGACGATCCGCACATTAGAGAATCTGGCTGCATCCTCGTGCTTGAACGAGTAGGCGGCGCTGGGGAAATTGTTCGGTCCGCTAAAGGTGAAGACGATGACGGCGGTATGATCGAAGCTGACCTGGATCGAAGGATAGAGCAGGTAATTGCCCAATGAGGCAAGATAGCCCTGATTCACGACGTGGGCGTCGCTGATCAATCCGTCGTCCACCTCAGGATGGACCTGGAACCAGGCAATACCGGCGCGAGGCGCTGTATCATTCGGGATGTTCACGCTTGTGTCCAGCGCGCCGTAGAGATTGCCATTGATAAACTGCACCTCCTGCAAGCGGTCGTCTCCGGAATCTAGGACTTGCGTGGTTCCCTTCTGCACGGCGGCAGGGGGCACGGCGTAAGTCTCCGAAGCAATCACCATGCTAGAGAGCGTGGGGACGCCGCCGTCGCTCACCGCCTCCCGATTGGTCAATGCCCAGGCGCCAAGACGATTATCAGAGGTGCCATTGGGATCAAGGGAGTTCAGGAAGAAGCCGGCATCGGCCTGCCCATAAGTAAAGGCTGGTTGGATGGAAGTTGCCACGGCGCCACCGATGTTGAGATTGTCGAAATGCACAAAGTGGACATTCGACTTGAGCGAGAAGAGCTGCGCTTTGGAAAGGGCGTAAACCTGTCCCCCATTAGCCTGAGGACCAAGTATCGAGAATTCGTTGGTGTTGATATAGACATTCTGGCTGTCAATGCCCAGCAGCGGCTGATCGCCGAAGCAGGGGCAACCAACATGGGAGGGTGTGCCGTTGGTGCCGTCGTCGGTCGCGTCCAGGTGATAGACGGTCCAGGGAGTTGTGGGATCGCCACTGTTGTTGACCGCGATATCGGTACGGGCGGCTGTATTCGTGTCGTTGATGAAGAGGATGATAGCGATCCAGGTGTTGGTCGTTCTGTCAAAGAAACACCGCGGGTCGCTGGTAAACTGCGTCAGCCCATCATTAAAGAGCACGTTGACGTTGAGCGGACCGAGGACAACGGAGCCGTTGGTGCGATAGATCGTGAAGGCCGAGTTCACCGGTTCGAGGACGAAGCCATTGCCAACGCAGAGGCCCTGGTCGGGTGGCTCAAATTCGGCCCCGAAATTGGTCACTTCGCTATCCAGGCTGCTCACCCCATTGAAGTTCCTCAAAATATTGCCGGCCTGACGCTCGGAATCGGAGGCACTGATCTGGCTGGCTGCTGTTCCCTGGCTGGCCGCCTTAGGAAGCTGGCGCTGGCCCTTGTCAAAGTGTGTTTTAATCGAAGCTTGCGTGGCTGCCTGCTGGGGAGGATGGCGGGGATCGGCAATGCCTGCCGGCGCGATGGTGCCCTTTGTGACGCTGTGATAGACCGTGACTTTTGAATTAGAAAGCGTGGATGCTTGCGTTGTGGGGGTGCGTAGAAATAAGCTACCGGCCATTAACATACAAAGGATAACTACAATAGAGGCAGATGCGACAAGATACCTGTTCTTCAGGCGTACAAGAAATTGCATATCCTAACCTCCTGGGAAAAGACGCACTATTTGTTTGAGCTGTGCGCGCTGCCAGATATTTCGTTTGATAGCGTACGTAATCTGTAAATCGGCGCGTGCTTTATTATACGTTTTCTATTTGCTTTGGCACAACCTATCTACCATCCCTCCTATGCCATTTGATGAATTTTTTGAAAAGAGGATGTAGAAAAGCCAGTGTAATCAGTCTAAACTGGTGACGCTGGCTTTTCTGTCCGCTGCGTACTATTGCGCTAAAGTGGCTATAATGTTGAATGGCGAGCAGCGATGCGGCCCGCGAAACGCAGCCATTTGATTTGTCCATCCGCCGAGCGCAAGAAATCGCCTTGCGTACCCTTGAAGTGGGTATCGAGCGCAAGCACGCGATCCTCGCCGCAAAATGCCAGAGGCACAAGCAGCCTGAACCCGCTCTGTCGCGCTGACGAGGGCAAGATCTGGAGCATGAGTCGATCATCAACTATGCTCACCTCCCAGGGCGTAAACGAATCGCTGTATTGCCCGACGTAGGGAGTGAGCTGCTCTACAGGTAAGTCAAACGGAATAATTTCCGATTCGCTCAACGTCAGATAATGGCGTAAAGCCCATTTCGTGACCTCCTCGCATAACTGGCCGCCGGATGTAGCGTTCGTGAGGATCATTATCGCGAAATGCATTGCTGGCACCATGAGCAATAGCGCCTGCTGTCCCATCGTTGCGCCGGAATGCTCCACGATGCGTACTCCATCGATCTCTCTCAGCCACCACGTCAGGCCAATGGTGGAGGAAGAGAAACTTTCGCGTAGCTGCGGCGTTTGCATCTGCGCTATTGAGGCCGCAGTAAGCACACTTTCCCCATCACTTGCGTTGCCATCCCTCATGTGAAAATGAAGGTAGCGCAACAGGTCTGCAATGCAGGAGACGAGCCCGCCGGCAGGATGAGCGGCCCGAGGAAGCGCCCAGGAACGGGCAACTTCTGGCGTCGCGTCCTGGAGTGTATGACCGACCGCAACGCGATGGGTAATAGCCTCCTCCGCGAAAAAGCAGGACGAGGACATCTCTAGAGCATCGAGAACGAGCTCTTTTACTGCTTCCTCGTATGTTTTGCCGGTCAGAACTTCGATGATGCGACCGGCCAGGTAGAAGGCGGCATTGTTGTAACCCCAGAATGCGCCTGGCTCCGTTAGTTGTGGCAGACGGGCCATATTGGCGACGATCCTGGCTAGCGCATCGTCGCCGCGGCCTGTATTGTCGAAGTAGTCGCCAGCCCATCCTGCCGTGTGCGTGAGGAGATGACGCATCGTCACCCTTGTCGCCGCTTCCTCGTCAGCAAGCTTGAGATCGGGCAGATATGTACGCAGTGGCAGATCCAGGTCAAGCAGCCCCATCTCAACCAGCCGCATCACTGCCGTACCCGTCACCGTCTTGGTGAGCGAGCCAATTTGAAAGAGCGTCTTGCTATCGACCGGCAGGGGATGCTCAACATTCGTCACCCCGAGACCCGCGACATATTCTTTCCCCTCATGCAGCATGCCAATCGCCACGCCCGGCACCTGGAGGCGCTCCATCGTCTCTTTGATCATCTCTTCCAGCGGATGGAATTCCTGGTTGTGCTGCGTTTGTGTCGTCGTTTTGTCGTTCATAACGTTTCTCCTTGCCAAAAAAGACAAAAATAACGCATGCCGACACCAGCGTGCGTTTCCCTGGGCCAATAAAGCCCAACATAAAAGGCCACTCGGTTGAGTGACCTGCGGCCTCATTATATACTTGTTTTAAAGGTTGTCAATAGGTTTTTTGCTAATAGAAGGAAATATGTATGCGTATAATCTTCTGCTCTGACTACTGGAATCGGCTAGCGCCCGATCCGGCTTATCAAGCTGAGGCCGATGCGGCGGCAAAATTGCGCCTTGACTATTCCCTGATCAATTTCGAGGCGCTGAGCGAGCAACAAAATGCGGCGCGGGCGGTGAGCAAAGTAGAGCCGGCGGCATCCCCAGAAGTGGCAATCTATCGGGGATGGATGCTCAAACCGCAGGTCTATGAGCGCCTCTATGCAGCTCTCGCGCAAAAGGGGCTTGTGCTGATCAATACTCCCGCTGCTTATAAACACTGCCACTATCTACCGGAGTCCTATCATATCATTGAAGGTTACACTCCTGAATCGATATGGATCAAAGCCGAAACTGGTATGCAGATGGATGATATTATGGTCCGGCTGCGCGTATTCGGGAATAAACCTATCATCGTCAAGGATTTTGTCAAGTCGAGGAAACATGAGTGGAACGAGGCATGTTACATTCCTTCCGCGTCCAATAGAGACGCCGTCGAACGGGTGGTGACGCGCTTCTTGCTGCTCCAGGGCGAGGATTTGAACGAGGGTCTCGTTTTCCGCGAGTTTAGCGAGTTTGAGCCATTAACGGTGCATTCAAAGAGCGGCATGCCACTGACAAAGGAATTTCGCTTATTCGTGCTTGATGGTCGGATCATCCTCACAACAGAGTATTGGGAGGATGGCGACTACGGCGCTGACCGCAAGGTGTCTCCTCCGCTTGACGCGTTTCGCCAGGTCGCGCAAAAGGTCCAGAGCCGATTTTTTACCCTGGATGTGGCGCTGAAAAAAGACGGGACCTGGAGCATTATTGAGCCTGGCGATGCCCAGGTCGCGGGCCTCCCCGAAAAAACTGACGTGAATGCATTCTATCAGGCGCTAGCCACGCTTTAACGCCTGCTGTAAGTGATCTCGTAGCACAACGGCGTTGTTATGCTCAACGTCGTGAGCAGCGAAGACGAGCGTGATCGGACCCTGTTTCGCTCTATCCTCCAGTTGCTGCAAAGCCGCCCGCGCCTCTGCGGAACGCAACTCTGCTTCATAGCGACGGCGGAACTCCGCGAATTTCTCGGGATCGTGCCCAAACCACTGCCGCAGCTCGTTGCTCGGCGCAAGCTCTTTTAGCCAGAGATCAACATGCGCCCGCTCCTTAGAGATCCCACGCGGCCAGAGCCGATCAACCAGGATACGCGTTCCGTCCCCCGGCTCAGCCTCATCATAAACGCGCTTGATTGTTATATGCGGTTTCTGCGGTGCCATTGTGTCCTCTTTTCTATAAATCTGCTTTCTATAACAAAAATATGGCAGAGGATCAAGTGTAGCCTGAGCCCAAAGAAGCGCAGAACGGAGAATCCGCCGAGAAAAAGCGATAATTTCAGTACCCTCAAGCGGGTCGAGATAGCCCCGGGCAGCTCACCGCTCCCCTTGAGGAGAAGTATAGCGTCAAACCCGAAGATGTCAAGGGAAAATGCACTAAGGGCAGATTTGACAAGAGCGAACTCTGCCTTGCATACTTAAAAATGAGTAATCCCCAATGTGTGTTGTCCCTAATGATTGGTTGTGCTATTTGGCACAGAGGAGAAATCAGGCTAATGATACTGAAAACGCTCCATATCGATCCCCTGGAACTCGAACGGCGCACTGGCTGGGAGATCAAGCCGGAGGGCGCCTGTAAGGATGATCGCTGCGTTCCCTTGCCGGCTATGGCTGGTCCGCAGGTCGATGTGCGCGTGCTGGCGGAGCGGCTGGGCATGCCGCTGCTGCACGATGAGAAACATGATCTCTGGTCTCTTGGTCCCGAATCGGGTGGGCATGTGCTCAATAGCGCCGTCGCTCCCGAGATTGTGCTGCCCGATCTTGATGGCAACCTCTTCGCGCTCAGTTCGTTGCGCGGGCAGAAAGTGATCGTGGTTGCATGGGCCTCCTGGTGAGGGTGCCGTCATGATCTGCCCGTGTGGCAGGCTCTACGCACCGAACTACATCCCCAGGGTTTAGAAGTCGTTACCGTTGCCCTGGATACCGCGGGCGCTGAAGCAGCTCGTCCCTGGATCGAAGCGGCTAAGCCCGAACATCCTTCGCTGATCGACCAGGCTCACATTCTTGATGAACTGCTGGGCGTCGTCAATGTCCCCAACGCCGTCTGGATCAATGAGGAAGGCATGATTGTGCGTCCGGTTGAACCGGCCTATCCCCATCGCCCAAACTTTTTCAGAAGCTCTCGTTCTAGCAGCGAGTCCACCGGTGAGCCTTCTCCCCAACGCAGGCTGACCGATAGCGTGATGGATGTCGTGCGCAGAATCCAGATCGAGCCGGAAGCCTATATCGCGGCCTTGCGCGATTGGGTCGAGAAGGGATCAGCCAGCAGCTACGCGCTTTCGCCCGAAGAGGTAGTGCGGCGCTCGCATCCGCGCCCGCCCGAGGTGGCGGAAGCAGCCGCGAGCTTTGAGCTTGGGCAATATCTCCACCGCTCTGGCTATCCTGACGATGCCATACCCTGGTTCCGCCAGGCCCATCGTTTGCAGCCTGATAACTGGACCTACAAGCGGCAAGCCTGGACCTTTGCCAATCCCACGCAAGGTCCCAGTGAAGCCTATGATAGCCACTGGCTCGCCGACGTGCTGGCAATCGGACCCGAAAACTACTATCCGCGCCTCGAACTATAATTACTCGAATGGAGTGAGGGAAAACAACCTCACTCCATTCTCTTTTATAGAAGGAACAACTTATATGAGCGAAAAATGGCTACAGCAATATATTCTGCTTGCTTTTCATATAGACAAAGTGGTGCGGGCGGCTGACGAATGTCCATTTGTTGAAGCGTATTACGGACCACCCGCGTGGAAGTTACAAGCCGAAGCTGAACCAGCGATGGCTCCCGCCGATCTGGTGCGGCAAGCTATGGCCCTGGCGGATACTTTGCCATTGCAGGGCTTTGCCGCTCAACGGACAATCTTTCTGGAAAAGCATGTCAAAGCTATGGAAATGTTATGCCGTAAGCTCAGTGGCGAGCCCCTCTCGCTGGCGGAAGAGGCCAGATATTGCCTGGATATTCAGCCAACCTGGACGCCAGAGGAGCAATTTGAGCAGGCGCATGCCCTGTACGAGTCGGTGCTTCCTGGAACAAGCAATCTTGCGGAGCGTGCGCGGATATACAGAAAGTCGCTTGCTTTCCCCTCAGACCAGACTGACGCACTGATAGGCTTTATCAAGCAGGCATATGCCGAAGCGCGCAAACGAACAAAAGCTTTCATAGAGCTGCCTGAAGAAGAAGCAATTGAGATTGAGTATCGTGCTGAGTGGAAACACGATGCCGCCGCCTACTATGAGGGCGACTATCGAACACATATCGTTATGAACGTCGCCTCCACCGGAGCATATCTCTCTCGCCTGTTTGATCATAAAGTGTGCCATGAAGGCTATCCCGGTCATCATACCGATTATGTCCTCAAAGAACAGCTTCTATATCGCCAGCAGGGTTATGTAGAGCATACGATCAATTTGACCCTATGCCCGCAACGCGTAATCGAGGAGGGCATTGCGCAACTGGCCCACGCAATGATCTTCGCAGAAGGAGAAGCTGAGCAATGGATAGCTGAACACATTTATCGAACAGTGCAAAAAGAGGTCGATCCGATGGTGCTCTTGCGCTTACGACAGGCCAGCGAGATGCTGGGAGGCGTCTGGGACAATGCGGCTATGCTCTTAGATGAAGGACGACCAGAGCAGGAAGTGAGCCAGTATCTTACCACATATATGCTGCTTGCGCCAGATCAAGCTGCCCAGATGGTGACTCACTTGAAACATCCCATCTGGGGACGCAATGAGCTGACATATCTAAGCGGCAAAAAGCTGATGCAGCCGTGGCTACAGGGAGCCGATAGGCTAACAGTGTTTCGCCGCTTCTTAACGGAGCAGATCACGCCTGCGCAGCTAATTGATGGAAAGAGGGACAAAGCGACGTGGAAACAATGACGCAGAAGCTGCTATACACTGCTATTAAATGAGCATGCTCAGCCAGATCGTTTACTGTTGATGCGCCTTCAGGAGAACTTCCCAGTGCTCGATTGACACTATACGCAGCAACCCCAGTGATGTCCAGGGATCGTCGGCGAGTCGGCGCTCGATATCCTGCTCGCTTGTGGTGGCAATGATGAGCAGGACGTTTTTGCCATCGCCAAGCGGGCCGCCCAGGATGACGAAGCCTTCGTCTACCAGGGCATCCATGAACGCAGCATGTTCATCCCATTGCTCCTGCTGACGTATAGGAATTCTGGTATGCCAGTTATCCACTCGTTCCAGGAGAACCGCGTAATAGGTTGTGGGTGGTTGAGCCATCAACATCTCCTTTTTAAGAAATATGCGATCCTTTGCTAATTTTACCCTGGAAATAGGACAGATTTATGTCCTTTAAAGCCTGAGTGGGGTTCCTTATCTTATCAGTCCGGTCAGGCTGAGCAGCGCCAGTAGCCCGAAAAAAGCGATGATGCCGCCGGATAAGCGGTTGATCCAGAGCAACCACTGGTAGGTAAATTTGCCGCGCAGCAGGCTGATGCCTCCTGTCAGTAGCAGCCACCAGGTTGCCGAGCCGAGGAAAACGCCGGCAACCACCAGGAGCGCGGCCAGAGGGCTGTTCTGACCGCCAACGCCGATGACCGCGAAAATGGCGGCAAACGAGAGGATCGTCAGCGGATTGGTCAGCGTGAGCAGGAACGTCGAAGCGTAGGCGCTGACAAAGCTCGTCGCCTTTGCTGCTGCCGCCGCTCGTTCAGCCGGTCGGGTCAGCAGTGTTTTACAACCGAGATAGATCAAAAACAGGCCCCCAAGCCCGCGAATCCAGCCCTGTTGATTGACGAGAAAGGTCGCGATGACCGTGAGCCCGAAACCGGCGACGCAGCCATAGAGGCCGTCCGCCGTTGCCACACCTAGACCTGAGGCCAGCCCATAGGAGAAGCCACGGTGAACGGTGCGCTGAATGCACAATACGCTCATTGGTCCAACGACGGCAGCAATAGAGAGGCCAATCAACAGGCCACGTACGAAAATCCCCGTGTCCATATGTTTGCTCCTGATATCAGGTGTTATAAAAAAAGTCGCCAGACCTCATCAAAAGGTCTGGCGACTGGTAACGTCTGCTTCTGCTTGCTCAGGGGGCAAAGGGCATGCGAAGCGAACCAAACCTTATGATGGCCTGATTTGCCTGCTGCTGTTGCGCGACGCTATAAAAACAAGGTCTGTATCGATTCATCAGGTTACCCCCTGCTGTCAGTTCAGGTCGATTGCGCTGACGAGACAGGCTAAGTATAGCACAACTTGTCCCGTTAAACAATTGAGATAAGCTGTGCTATAAAGACGAATAAGTGCCGAAACTAGAGCGTCCAGACTTTTAGATTGCTGATCGCACCTTCGGTTGTCGCGTCGCCGCCAGTGCTCAGGAAGCCGATCTGGCCCTGGGTGTAGGTGGTATCGCTGCCGTGCGCGATGCGTTTGCCGTTGATATAGAGGAAGATGTCGCTCCCATTCGCCACTATGGCTACTGTGTTAGGATTGTTTAGCCCGGCATTCCAGTTGGGGCAGGTGCCTTGCGCCAGGGCATGACTGCAATCTGCGCCGGGATTGGTGTACTTGCAAAGGGTAATGCTGTATGTTCCTCGCTCGAAGATGGTCAACTCGTACTCGTTGTAATTGCCATCGGAGCGGAAGACGAAGCCCAGGCCGCTAAAATGCTGTCCGCTACTGACGAACGTTAGTTGTGCCTGCATAGCGAAATTGCTGTAATTCGTGCTTTGTCCGTGGCAGACATTGTTATAATTAGCGACAGCCGTAACATGATAGGCACCGCCCGAGAACTGGCAGCCGCCGGTCTCAGCCCAGTTATGACCGCCGCTGTTATCGCTCATCGGATCGCGAAAGGCCAGCGTCCCCCCATAGGGATTTTGCTGTGCAACTGCCGTAGCGGTGGCGACGACCTGAGCTGTTGCCGTGACATTGACCTGTGCTGTGGCGGTCGCGTAGGTGTTGGCCTGATTGGCCTGAGTCGTAGCGGTGCTATTGACGTTGGCCTGGGCAATAGCGGTACTGGTTGCAGCATCGTTGTTCTGGCCCGAACTCGTCGCGGTCAACCCTTGAGCGAGCGCCGTCGCTGTTGCAGCAGGGCCGCCCGCTGTTCCATTACCACGGCTGTTGGAGAAGTAATAAAAGGCGCTCACGCTCCCACCTATGAGTAGCAGCACCAACGCGATCAGTAGAACCAGCGTTGTCGTGGAGGATCTGGGATTTCTGGGCGCAGGAGTTGCAGACAAAGTCTGGTAAGATGCGGGCGGTGGAAGCATGCCGGCATGGTTTACACCGGTGGCGAGAGGCTGCTCGCTCTTCAGCGTGAGCTGGGTCTGACTGGCTATGGGAGCATTTGCCGCGTTCCCCCTCCCAGGACCAATGTCAGTGGGGATCGTGGCTGCATCCGCCGCGGGGTCAACTACGGGAATTGAGGGGGTGGCTATGGTGATAGTGAGGACCAGCAAATCTGTCGAGCCTGCTTGAGCGGGTGAGCCGGTCTGGGCGTCCAGGCGAATAATCTGACCGTCATTGGTACCTGATGGGATGGCGACGCTGACCTGCCGTCCTCCTGGCAGCGTGAGGGTGCGACTGGTTCCCTGACGAGCCTCTTCTTTGCTAATGGCAAGGGTTGCGTGAATATCATTTAACATGTGCTTGTGCCCCCGTTTATTAAGGTAGGGGCAGGGCTTGCCCCTGCCCTGTTAGCTTATGATGATTAAAGAAAAAACGCTGTATGTATCGGGCAATCCTGAACAGGTAGCACACCGATGCTTCTAAAAGCATCAGTAATATAACACATGCATAATAGTCAGGTCAGTGAACGAGTTCACACTCCTGGACTTTGCAAAATTATCTGGGGAAGAGGTTTTACGATACAATATCGCTTGTTGCGCTGACAAGGAGTTCTTGCGTATAAAACGCCACAACGCTCGTGGCGATGCTGATCACGCGCTCGCGCAGTTCTAACGGTTCTACCACCTCTATTTGCGCGCCGTGGCTGAGGATGTAGCCACAGGCCGAATCTTCCGTCTCAAAGAGGACGCGCGCCGTGATCCATCCGTCCGCGCCAGACGGTTCAGCATGTTCCACGCGGATCTGCCGACCGGGCGGTATACGCTCGAAGGCGGCGGCTGTCATGCGCAAGATCGCCGGATAGCGCGGCAGGCTGGCGACGAAGCTGGCCGACGATTGAGACCAGTATTGCGCGAGGTCAAATCCCTGGGGGCGCGTATATGGTTGGTCTGTAATCGCGGCATCGCGGATGCGTGAGACACGATAGGAGCGTATCTCCTGCTCAACAATTGCCACGAGATACCAGACGCTGCCTTTGGCGACCAGCCCGAGGGGAGCCGCCAGCCGCTCCACCAGCTTGCCATCGTTGCGCTGATAGGTAAATTGCAGTTCACGTTCGCGCCAGATCGCCTCCTGCAAGATGGGGAGGGCGGCTATAGTTTCCTCGGTGTGATGCCAGCCCGTTACGTCCACATGGATGCGCTGGCGTATGTATTCCGCGCCACGACGCGAGATAGAAGGCAGTGAGGCGAGCAATTTGATCAGAGCCGCTTCCGAGGTCTGGCGCAATCCCAGATCGGCCAGGAGGCGCGCGGGCTGCGTGAGAAAGAGCGTCTGGATCTCCGCCTCATTAAGCCCGGTCAGGTTGGTCTTGTACTCTTCCAGTAGCGCCCAGCCGCCTCCCGTTCCCCGCTCCGCCACTACCGGAACCCCAGCAGCGCCTAATGCCTCCATATCGCGGTAAATGGTGCGCTCCGAGACCTCCAGCCGTTTCGCCAGTTCGCAGGCGGTGATGCGGCGATGGACCTGTAAATGCAGCAAAATAGAAAGCAATCGATCAGCGCGCATGGTATCTCCTCGCTTCCTTCGTCATGGGGTGTGCATCTCTGATCGATAGTGTATCACAGAAATATGACATGGAGTGTCATGAATGAATGATGTTCGACCTTTTTCCCTGCTATTTTCGGAGAGATGTGTGTTGCAATTAGAGAGACAGTTCCTGTTGCTGTTCTCGCTCCTTCTTTGCAGCAGCAAACGCTTTGAACTGTTCCGCCATCTCCCACTTATTGGCATACACGCGGTTCCCACAATAGATGTTGCGCCTGGCGAACTCCTCCGGCGTGGTGTGTATAAGCCGCGCCCGAATGGATTCTCGATCAGGGTGAAGGGTATCATACCACGGCGTTGTTAAGGTGTACTTAGGGTCGTAGACCCACTGCGGGCACGCTTCTCCGTATTTGTGACAGAACCATTCGACTGAAGCGGCACAGAAGGTAGCCCATCGCTGAAGTTCTGACGATGGTTCGTAGTCTGGGAGCGGATCGGCGACGAGTTGCTGCCGTCGATCTTTGGCGTAATCGAACCAGTAGTTCATAAAATTGCCCAGAGCCACCCAGGGATCTTCCCCCTGGCAGATGTCAGAAAATGCCTTTGCCATCGTTTGCAGTCGGTCTCGTCGCATCATATCGAGCATGGCTTTTTACCTTTATGATGAAAAGAACTCCTCAAGCGTTGCTGGAACGTCACTAAGCTCCTGGAATTGTCGATCTGGGAAGTAAGTATCCACAATCGCCTGTGCCTGCTCCTGTTGCTTTATGCGCAATGCTTTGCACAGTGCTATGATATCATGACGATCTTTGGTTCGTCCAGCTAACAGCTTACATGCCAGAATAAAATCTTTCGGTGGGAGAACGATTTCGACCAGCTTGCCGAACGTGCGCCAGGGGGTCCCCTTTGGGATCTCGCCTGTACTGGTCAAGGCTTCTGAGGCAAGGTCATTCAGCCAGGTTTCACTGATGCCAAGATCGTATGCAACAAATCGTACCGCACTTTTGAACAGGTGATGCTCATGAGGTGTGAGCGGATGATCCAGGCTGACGATGACATCAATATCGCCGGTCGTTTTCCTCTCCCCAATTTTCTGCGTGATCATGTAAGCGCCGCCAATCAGCAGGAGCCGAACGGGCTTTTGCAAGCTCAGTTCCTGGAGTTCCTCTCCAAGTAAAGTAAGATTGTGTTCAATGTCTTGGCGCTGCATCATGGGAAGTTTCATCTCCTGCTAATGAAAAAAGTCTAAACGGTGGCGTTAGCATACGAAATTTTGAGGGTCATGTAAAGAAAAAACATCAATAAAAACTGGTCAATATCTAAGAAACATTTATTGCTTCAAGAAAGCAAAAAGACGGCAACACTGTTGCTTGTATGTGTAGTCATTTTTGGATATATTACTAATTGACGATAATATATGTAGGATAAGGAGAAAGAATACATGCAGCAGCAGACGATGCCATCCCCTGTTTCGCTTGTGAGTATTGCCGCTCCTGCCGATATCACTTTCCTTGAAACCTGGGAAACCCACCTGCTACCTCTTCAGCAGGCTGGACTCATCATGTTCTGGTCTGAGCGACAGCTCGTCGGCGGTACCAATCAAAAAGAGCAAATGTTGGCTCATCTGGATCAGGATAATTATGTCGTCTTCTTGCTGAGTGCTGATTTCTTTGCTTGTGAAATTTGTCTTACACTCATGCACGAAGGGCTGCTTCGTCAGCAGCAAGGGCGTATTGCTGTCATTCCTCTGCTTGTGCGTCCAGTCGCGTGGCAAGATACACCTTTAGGGGCCTTTGCATGTTTGCCCACCAATGGAATTCCGATTATGAGCTGGGAGTTTCCAGACGAGGGGTGGCATCGGGCTGCTCAGGAGCTACGGAGACTTGGCAGTGCAACATCTTCCACAGCCTCAACGGCATCCGTAACTTCATTTCCCTCTGAAAGGCCCCGTTCTTCCACATACCAGATATCGATTGATCTGGCACCTATTATTGGTGATAATCTTCATTTTGAGCAGCATATCCATGTACCCCTGATTTCAACGCTCACTCCTGAGCAGAAGCGTAATAGAGAAAGACTACTTGCAAAGGTGCGGGCTTTTTGGATTGACGGAGTGCTGAAACAATCATTGCATGGGCAGGAACTGATCGCACTTGGGTTAAGTCAGCAACGGAATCTCCTGGAAAATGCTTGGCGTCCGGTCCTTTCGGTGCTACACCAGCCAGAGCAGCAACTTCAGGCCGGGACACTCATTACAGAGGTCTACGACAATGCGCTGGGCGAGCTGCTGATTCTGGGAGAACCGGGTTCAGGCAAAACGACCTTGCTTCTTGATTTGGCTCGTAATCTTCTCGAACGGGCTCAGGCCGATGAGAACCAGCCGATGCCGCTTATTTTTAACCTTTCATCATGGGCGACCGAGCGGCAAGCCCTTGATAGGTGGTTGGTAAAAGAAATGGTGGTGAGATATCAAATCCCTTACCTGCTTGCTCAAAGCTGGATGGCTTCTGAACGTATCATACCCCTGCTTGATGGATTGGACGAAGTCGTGCAAGAAGCTCGTCATGGATGTGTGCAAGCTATCAACGCCTATCACGCACAGCATGGATTACAATCTCTGGTGATATGCAGCAGAAAAGCAGACTATGAGAGTCTTCCGGCGCCGGTAGAGCTGGGTACAACAGTAACGATACTTCCTCTGACGTTGGCTCAAATTAATGGATATTTATCAAAGGCGGAAGGGAGGTTAGATATTGTAAAAGCGGCCCTTTACCAGGACCAGATCCTGCGAGAACTTGCTCAAATTCCTTTGATGCTTGATATCCTTGTCACCGTCTCTGTTGAAACATCAGCGCCAGATCTTTTCGGCAAAGGCTCCCTTGAGGCAAGGCGAGAGGCGATTTTTGATACCTATATCAGCCATGCACTAAAGCGAAGAAGTCCTGCCCTTCATTATTATCCTCTTCCACAAACTACCCGCTGGCTAGGATGGCTAGCCTGGCAAATGAAGCGACATAACATGTCTGTTTTTTACATTGAAGAGTTACAAGTAGATTGGCTAGCTCGTTCCTGGTCACGCTTAACTTACCATACTGTACTGGGATGTATTTTCGGACTGGTTGCCTCTCTCATCGGCGGACTGATGATCGGACTGGTGCTTGGTCTATTTTTTGGCCTGGCGACCAGCCTCATCGCCACCCTTATGAGGGTACTGATTTTAGGATCAGCTCTTGGTCTGGTTGGAGGATTCATTGTGGGCTGTCGAGGAGGCTCTGATTCATCGATACAACTAACCGAAGGCATCACATGGTCTTACAAAAGTTTCTTGCATGGTTTGAAAGAAGGATTGCAGCGTGGGCTATGGGCAGGACTTGTTGTTGGCCTGGTAACAGGATCGATTGTCGGCATCATTATCGGGCTGATTTTCGGCCCGGTCGCCGGGCTCCTTGTCGGTTTCGTCAGTGTCTTATTCCTCGGCGGTGTTGTTGCGCTGAGCACCGGGCTGAAAGGTGAATCTGGCCCACTACCTCAGCCGACGCTCCGAAACAGAGTATTTTCCGGGTTGAACGGAGGATTGATTGCCGGGCTGAGAAGAGGGTTGATCGGTGGCCTCCAGAGTAAAACGCTCGATACGAGCACACGCAATACGCCCAATCAAGGAATCTGGCGTTCAGCTACCTATGCAGGGATCACTGCACTGATTTTTGGGGGATTCTTTGGAGTGCTCGGTATGCTAACTGCTATCGGTATTATGGGACTTGGTAGAGGACTAAGCGTTGGCGGAATTGTGGGATTAAGTGCCGCATTAAGTGCCGGGTTGATCTTTGGCGGTGAGGCTTGCACTAAACATGTTCTGCTCCGCTTTCTTCTCTGGCAAACCGGAGTAGCTCCCCGAAGTTATTCCAGGTTTCTAGACTATGCAGCCGAGCGTATTCTCTTACGTAAAGTTGGAGGAGGCTATATCTTTATTCACCGGTCATTACTAGAACATTTTGCATTCCACTCCGAGGAGGAGCTTTAGCAACAATTTCGGCATTTTTAGGAATTATAACTGCCCGTTTCTCTCTGTCTGACGTGACTATCTTCTCCCTATCGTCCCTATCTAAAAACGAAAGCGTTATACTTATGAAGGGAAAAATACGTACTGCCTGAGAAATTGCTACCTTTTCACTTCAAACGATGAGGGTTCTTAATTGATCAGAAAAAGAGATGACGACAAGGTACCTCATAGTGTGCTTGTTGTTCTTGGCAAAAATATCGGAATAGGGTCAAGTCCCAAAGCGATCAGAAAAGACAACTTTCACTTGAGCCACGAAACGCGGATCAATGTGTTGGCGTGCGGTATGCTATACCAACCCGGCATGGATATCATCTGTTCAAGTGGTGAAACCTCCGGTCCTCCCTCAGAAGCACGGGCGATGAAAGATTATTTACTCCTCCATTTTCCTCAAATTCCCAGGAGCCATATCATTTTAGAAGAGCACAAAAACTCTATTGACACGGCTGGAAACGCCGAAGAGGTGGCAAAAATAGTCAAAGCCAGAGGATACAAGTATGTCGGACTGGTCACTGTCGGTTATCATCTCAATAATGCGGCCACCTTGTTTGAGAGATATGGCGTGCCTGTAAGACAAAAATTCGTTGCAGAACATGTCGTGCAAGAACGCTCCGCTCGTCACAGGCAATATATTATCCATTGGGAAAAAACCGGGAGAATTCAACAAGAAAAGGGAAAAGAGGCCATCAGGAGACTGCTCCTACGTTTTGATAGAAAAGGCAAATTCCTTCGCCTCCTCACCCAAAGAACACGTCATTGATGGTCATTTGACGAAGACAACAAAGCAAAGGCATAGAAATATGGCTGTTGGTTTCATATTTCTATGCCCAGGCTGTTCGAACTGTGTCAAGAAACGGCAACGCAGAGTGGTAACACTTTGAGCGTGCCGCCGGGGCTGATCGGTGGGCTATCGATAGTGAGGGGCGGCAATGCATATACGGTTGTTGCCCAGGTTGGCGTATTGGTGCCGTAGGAAGGGTAGAACAGGGTGATGGGGAAGGCGCGCGCGGAAGCGTTGACCTTCTGATAACCGGAACCTACTGGCGTCAAGCCGGACGAGCAGGTGCCTGAACCGGAGGCGCTGGTTGCAACCTCTGGCTGCTGCGCCGCTGGTACAGTCACGGTAGTCGTGTTCCCGGCGGAGACGGTCAGGCCAGGGGTGCAGACGGCGTAAACGGAGACGTTATTGCCGAAGTGGTTGAGATTGCCGATGCTATAATCCGTCGCAACCATCCAGCGCGTCAGGCCAAGCGGCGTGGAAGACTCGAAATCTATTACGGCTGAAGCAATATTGGCCTGTGAAACATTGGTGAGCTGGTAGCCGCCACCGGTGAGGTGCATATTTTGCGGGCAATCAACGGACAGGGTATTCCCGCTATTCGCATTGCCGCTCTGGCTCACAATCGTGGGAGCTGATCCTTTTGTCAGGCACTCGACATGGGCCGTTCCCAACACATCGCCGCTGCCTATCGCCTGATTGGTAAAGGTGACTGTCCAGGAATTGGCACTGGAAGGATAGCTGGCGGCAATAAAGTATTCGTCGATGACCGTATGGGTAATACCGCCGCGCGTCACTTTGTCCTGATAGGCAGGGGCCGTCACCGCCCAGCCGCCGCTCAACATCTGCTCGCCAGCGTGGCAACTGGCCGTAGCGGTCACAAGCCCCAGAGGATGGATCGTCACGACGCTAAAACGGTCGGTAATACCCGGCGCGGAATTGATCCCACCTCCACCATTCGGACCGGTGCCACAGGCCCACAACAGCGTGCAACAGAAGAGCAGCGGCAATAGCAGAGAACCTGCCCGTAAACGCTGATAAATGCTCATAATGTATTCCTTTCATCCATCGGATAGTAGTTTAGCTCTCATTTATGCGATGTATCTATACATGCGTTTTTTAAAGCATAGAGTAGTCAGCCATGCGGGGCTACTCTCTACTTCACAAGTAGACTGTGATAGATAGCACTTTCTGCGGATGAGCGGAGATGGTAAAATGATCTCATCACTTACTCTATCGGAGATCACAAGCAAAATGCAGATACTTTGCTCAACCGGAGTTTTTACACGCAGTTCCGACCCGCTCAGCCACGAGGCTATAGTGCTGTATGGTCCGCAGTTTGATGTGGACGGCTTTGAAGTCATTTTCTATCCCCGCTGGTATGCTCAGCAGGAGGATGTTATCCAGGCGTTGCAATCCTGCGGGCTGCCTTTTCCGGTGCTGCATGTCGAGAAAAGCGTTGGCGAGGTCTTCGGCAGCAGCGATGCCGAAGAGCGTGAGCAGGGAGTTTTGCGCTTTGAGCAGAATTGTATTTTTGCTCAGCAGATAGGGGCGCAGATTGTCGTACTCCATTTGTGGGGATTGCCTCATGGGGACCGCCATCTGGAGCATAATTTGCAGCCGTTGTCTCGCTGCCTGGATATCGCGGCGCAACATGGGCTGGAGCTGGCTATCGAGACGATTCCCTGCACATATGCAGATCCGCTCACCAATGTCAGGCGAGCTGTTGAGCACGATCCTCGCTCGCGTGTGGCGTTGGACACCGAATTTCTGGCCTTCCACGGCCAGCTCGATGCTGTCTTTGCGGCCTCCTGGCTCTGGCAGGAAAGGCTGGTGCGCCATGTGCATATGAAAGACTATGCCAGTCAGCTCTCTGCGGGAGAGGAGAGGCGCTATCTCCATCCGGGCGAGGGGCTGATCGATTTTAGACGCTTTGTGCAGCAATTGAGAGCGGCAGGTTACGACGGCGCGCTAAGCCTGGAGGCGCGAGCAATCGACCACTGGAGAGAGGTCGAGGACGCGCGTATTCAACGGAGTTTACAATTTATGCGTAGCCTTGCCGGGTGAGGCTGCTTACTGTCGCACTATTAGATGCGCCTTGCGTTCGGCCAGCCCTACACGGGCGATATAGCCGGAATTGAAGGCGAGGTAATCGCTTTCGATGCCGTCGCTAAAGATTACGCCGTAATCGGGCATATGTGAAGTAATTATCAGCTCCTGGTGGGGAGCGATTTGCCCAAAGACGATACTGGCCTGTGACGTTCTGGACTGGAATGGCTCGCGTACCGTGAACCATAAGCGGTCAGATTCCCAGCCCAGCTCAATATCCTCCAGAGCGGGCGGCTGATCTCCGCCTCCGCCAAAGTGATGCGCGACATGCCACGCGCCCAGCGTGATTGATCGCAACCAGCCGGTGCAGCCAGCGCCGGTCGAGACGATGATGCCGCTCGAACTCTGCTGCTCGCTTCTGCCCGCGAACTCCAGCAGGTAGCGAGCCGAGCCGTGGCTGCGTGGCCCGATAAAAAGATCGTTGACGCCGTAAAGTACCTGTCCATCATTGAGCGTGGCTTTGACCATTGAGATATGCGAAACCTGCACATCGCCTTTTAGCGTACGTTCAAGCCAGGGACCGATTTCCTCGAAAGTGAACGGGATCAGGATGCCATCGATGCGCCTGGGATCGGGATTGATGGCGAGAATTGGCTGCGTGGTCAGGTATTTGGCGGTGTTGATGACCAACCCATCGGGGCCAACGGTGAGCACAAGATCGTGCTCACCAAACTGGTACGTGGGAAGAAAGTCGCGGTCAATAAACTGCTGTTTGATGGTACGCGGCAGACGTTGCCTGATAGCCTGAATAGCTTGCTGATATTGCGCGTCGCTCTGCTCGTATTCTGAGAACGAGACCTGATTTTGCTCCAGGTAGAACTTCGCCTGTGACTTCGAGTTCAGGCGATTGACCAGTTCGCCCAGCGACGTTTTTTTCGTGACCACCACGATCCGCTCGATCTCGAACATCGTGTGCTTCCTTTCGCTTATTTTTTGTCAGCCGTCAGCAGTTGTTCGAGGATCTCCGATGTAATCGTCAGATTGCCGATCTTATCGGCGTTGGCGGCGAAATCGCGGAAAGCGAGGGCGAGCAGTAGTTGCGCCTCAAGGGCCTGATAAGGCGTGAGATGGATGCGGGTGGCTTCGGCCTCGAACTCGGCCAGCTTGCGCGCGTTTTCGCCTTGCAGGTTTACCAGTTCCTGACGACGCTGCTCAAGATCAACTTCGGTCGAGAGCTCGTTCTGCTTAATTTTGCGCTCCTGCTCCACAGCATCAGCGCGGCGCGAATAGATGGCCTGGTCGGCGCGCTTCTGCAAAGCTTCGCGATACTCAGCCTCTAAAGCTTTGGTCATTTCGGGCGTAGCTTTAATAGCGGTAAAGAAGAGGCTCACGCAGGTTACGCCCATCGTTGAGAGGGCCTGCTCCTCCTGGAGCTGAGCCAGAACGGTGCGTGCCAGGCGCTCCGAACTGTGGAGCGCATCTTCCAGAGCGAGCTGGCGCAGCTCGTTGCGGGTGTGCATCTGCACAATATTGACGATGCGCTGGTTTAGCTTGGCGGGATCTTCGGAGGTGTACTGGCGCGTGCGGGGCTTAATCGTGAAATTGAGCAATTTAGAAATTGTTTCGGGCTCGATGATGCGATAGGTGATCTGCCCTTGCAGGGTCACGGCCTGGAAATTGCCGGTGGTCTCATTAAAAACGAAGGGGGCATCGACCGTTGAGATCGGTACAAGGACGATAGAGGTGCTGGGTCGCCAGTACCAGAAGGCCAGACCAGCCCCCTGGCGCGCAATTTTGCCATTCGAGTAAGCGAGGATATATTCGGTAGGTTCGGATTTGAAGTATGCAAACATAAATATGAAATGCTCCTTTGTCAATGCGCAGTGGGCCTACTCACAGATGACCAACAAGCGAAGCAGGACAGTATTAACCGAGTTATTATTCATCGTCCTTTCTATCACGATATTGTCTCTTTTGTTCCTCAATATAGTTCTCAATGTCTTGACGCTGAAATCGCCATTGTCCGCCAATCTTGAAACCTGGAATTTGCCCCTGACCTGCTAAGCGAATGACCGTTCGTGGATGTATACGGAGCAGTCTCCCTACTTCTTCAGCGTCAAGGATATCATCTGTTGCCATGAGTAAGACTCTCCCCTTTTTCAAAAGTATGTCTGAATTGTACTCTTATCTCTTGCTAATGTCAATCTCTTCCAGTTTAGCAGAATAATTTTAAATTATCTGAATTGTTACGAAAAAGTATTGATTTTCTTAGTTGTCTAAGATATACTTATTCATGCGAGTAAGAAAATACTGGCTAGGTGCTACGAACACCTAGCCAGCAATGAGAGTCCAATCAGCGTTAACCGTAACCTAGACTCTCAAGTGGGGATGATACCTGCATGAGAGTCCGATGTCAAGCCTGCGCAAAGGAGGCGCACCATCATGTTAGAGCAAGTGCAGGTCCCAACCACCACTCTTTCTCCCGTTGATCTCGCTGAATGCGAAAAAACCATTGCCGACCTTGCCGAATGCGGTATTACCGCACAGCGAGACGGCGATGCGATTGCCCTCATCGGTGCGTATGTGGAACTCCACCTTCCCGCATTTGACTTACTCACCTCAGAGACGTATGCCGCTGGCTACGGCTGCGGACAGCAGCAGTGCCGCCAAAGCATCCAGGCCGATCTCTCCGTCTCCCTCTCTGATCAGGACTTTACCCGTCGCATTGATCAAGCCATTCCCGCCACGCTGTCACCCGAAGACCATCACAGGTGGCGAGCAGGCTTTCTCACGGGATGGGTGATGCAGTGGTACCAGGAATGGAGCAACTGAGATGGCACGACAGCAACATCCTATCAGCTATCAGCTTGGGCAGCATACCCTGGAATGGTCAGACGATGCACAACTCACGCTCGGAAACGAGACGGTTGCCATCGAACTGGAGCAGGAGGAAGCGTATCGGTTACATCTCGTGCTGCAATCCCTCTTCATGCAGCAAGACCACCCAACGAGCAAGGGCACCCTGTATGCAACTTGTTGAGCAGCATGTGATCAGCCGCAGCGACCCGCGCTTTGCCGCCATCGATGCGGCTGCCTTCCAATCGAAGAACCTGTACAATGCCGCGCTCTATGAGATATGGCAAGCCTTCATCCATCACGGGACGTACCTCAATTACAGCGAGATGGACAAACGGATGCAGTCCCATGAAGCCTATCGGGCGCTTCCGACCAAAGTGAGTCAGCAGGTGTTGCGGCTGCTTGACAAAAACTGGACGTCCTTTTTTGAGGCGTTAGAGGCGTACAAGGAAGACTCATCTAAGTTCACCGGACGGCCACGGCTTCCCAAGTACAAGCACAAAACGGAAGGCCGCAATATCCTCGTCTACACGCTGCAAGCCTTACGGGGAGGCCAGAGCAAGAAGGGGATACGAGGGCGTATTCGACCATCGGGACTGCCCATTGAGGTGAAGACCCGACAAAAGGACATCAATCAAGTCCGTATTGTTCCCCGCCACGGCTATTATGTGGTGGAAGTTGTTTACAGCAAAGAGCCTGTTCAGGCACAGGTAGACCCGTCCTTCTGCATCGCCATTGATCTTGGCGTGACGAACTTAGCGGCGATAACATCAAACCGAGAGGGCTTTGTCCCTCGCCTGGTTAACGGTCGCATGCTTAAAGCCAGAAATCAATGGTACAACAAACGGATGAAAGAGTTACAGTTGTGTCTTCCTAAAGCAGAGCGAGAGCGCGTCACCAAGCAGATGCAGCGCATCACGAACAAGCGCAACCGGCAGGTGGATCACTATCTACATGCTGCCAGCAAAGCCATTATCGACCTGATGGTCAAAGAAGGGGCTGGCACGCTTATCATCGGCAAAAATCCGCTCTGGAAACAAGAGGTGGAGAACGGGCGGCGTAACAATCAGAACTTTGTGAATATTCCGCACGCAAGGTTGATTGATATGCTTACCTATAAAGCCGCGCTTGTTGGTATCCAGGTGGAGGTACAGGAAGAGAGCTATACCAGCAAAGCCAGTTTCCTGGACTTGGACCCCATCCCGACGTATCATCCCAATGATGAGACGGAATACACCTTTAGCGGCAAGCGCATTGGGCGAAGAAACCGCCTGTATCGTGCCAAAGGCGGACGTAAGATCTGCGCCGACGTCAACGGGTCCTATAACATTTTACGCAAACGTAAGCCTGATGCCTTCTCGAAGGCAAAGGGAGTAGCGGCCTATGTAGTTCAGCCCTTGCGGTTAGCGATAACCGTCTAAATCAAACAAACGATGTGGGGTCGAGAGATGTCCACGTTTTTTGGAACTATGCAAACATTGCCAGCTCCTTTAGATCAATTTCTATATTAGTGTATTCTAGACACTAATATAGCCTGAACAATTCCCGTTGTCAAGCTTTTTGGGGGATAATGGGATGGAAAGGAGAAGTTATACGAACAATTTGCGCAAGCCAGAAGAAGTTTCGTACCTGTTTTCCGTTCTATACTGCCTGTAGTTACCGCAAACGGTAGCTGGTCATGTGTGTCGGATGTCGGGCACACTAGTAAAAAGGAAACGAGGACCTCATTATGGCAACGGAACAGGCGCTTTCACTCATCACTTTTTATGCTGGCTGGGCTGGTTTCCAGCGCAATCTGGTTAAAGTTATCGCGCCGCTTACTCCTGAACAACTGGCTTTACGCGCCGCGCCGCATCACTGGTCGATAGGGATGGTGGCGCAGCATATCATTGCCAATCGTGTCTGGTGGTTCCAGATGTGGCTGGGCCAGGGAAGTCCTGAGCTCGCTCCCCTGGCAAGCTGGGAACCGATGGACCGGGAAGAGCTGCCCGCGCACGATGCGGCTGAACTGGTGGCCGCGCTGAATTCCACCTGGCAGATGATCGAGAACGCGCTGTCCCACTGGACTCCTGCCGATCTTGAATATGTTGTGCCCCAACCGGAAGCTTTAGAAGAAGCATGGCGGCAGATATTCGTCGATCTGACGCGGCAGTGGATTATCTGGCATGTGCTCGAACATGAGATCCTCCACGGAGGAGAGCTTTCCCTGGCTCTGGGCACTTATGGCCTGAAAGCCATCTATGACTGACGCAAGGCCATGCGAAAATGTAATCAAGAAATTGCTTTATAAACCATTGACTTAATTAAGTCAATGGTTTATAATTATTACATGGATATATTCGTTGCGCTTGCTGATCCTACGAGAAGGAACATTTTAGAGATGCTTGCCGATAGCGGGGAGTTATCTGCCAGCGCTATCTATGAGCGATTTCCTGTGAGTCCACAGGCGATCTCACAGCATCTCAAAGTCTTGCGTGAAGCAGAGCTGGTGGTGATGGAAAAACGGGCGCAAAAACGCCTGTACCGCCTCAATACGCAGACGCTATCCCAGTTTGAAACGTGGGTTCAGCAGACGCAGCGGAGGTGGAGTGAACGCTTTGAAGCGCTGGACGCAGTACTTGAAGCTGAAAAGAAGAAGAAAGGTGAATAGCAATTATGGCAACAAAAACAACCAGAGTGATTGCAGAGCCGGGGAAGCAAGAAATGCTCGTTACGCGCGAATTCGATGCGCCGCGCGAGCTGGTTTTTAAAGCTTTCACCGATCCAGAGCTTGTGCCGCAATGGTGGGGGCCGAGACGCCTTTCGACCTGCGTTGATAAAATGGATGTGCGATCCGGCGGTCAGTGGCGCTTCGTTCATCGTGACGCCGAGGGCAACGAATACGGGTTCCACGGCACGTATCACGAAGTCCTTGCACCCGAGCGCATTATTGACACCTTTGAGTTTGAAGGGTTACCAGAAGCGGGGCATGTTGCGCTGGAGACGCTGAAGCTCGAAGCATTGCCTGGAGGGAGAACCAGACTCACGACTCAATCTGTGTTCCAGTCGGTCGCCGACCGCGATGGCGCGCTTCAGAGTGGCATGGTAAGGGGTATTGATGAAACCTATGAGCGCCTGGGAGAGTTGCTAAAGAAGATGTAGAAGCTTTTGAGTGCGTCTGTTCTTGAGAGGAGGGCGAAAGCTCTCCTTTTTTGTTGTTAGAAATGAGGGTATTGAGTGGAAACCTACTTAAATGCTTTGACGATGGGAAGGGCCTGGCAGATAAAGTCGGCGGTCAATTCGAACGAGAAGAGTCCGGTGTTGATCAGCAGATGATAGAGGTCGGACTGACGACCATCCGAGCCATAGTGGCGGCGCAGATAGCTTTGATGTTCGTAATCGCGCTGCTCAACCAGGCGTGTGGCCTGGGCATAGTCGAGATTGAAGCGCTGCATAATGTTCTCGATGCGCTGGGGAAGGGGAGAGAAGATGGAGATATGGAGCGTGCGGGGGACGCTATGCAGCAAAAATTGCGACCCGCGCCCGACGATAACGGCGTTCCCCTGAGAAGCTGCCTCCAGAATGACCCTTTGCGTCAATTGTAGATATGCCTGCTCCTTCGATTGCGTCAGGACGAATGCCGGTTGCAGCAGCGCGCCATAGCCGATATTGAACGGGTTGCTGGCTCGGACCGCCTCAAGCAGGTGTCCGACCATTCCAGCGGTCTGCTCATCCTGGCGAGCGGCCTGCTCCACATCGACTCCTAATCGACGCGCCACCTCATTGATGATCTCTTGATCAACGTACTGCAATCCGGCCTTTTGCGCCACCAGCCGGGCAACGGTAGCTCCTCCGCTGCCAAACTGGCGTGAGATCGTCACCACAACCGTCTCTGCTGGAGGAACACCTTCCGGCATTGGTTCCCCTTGCCACGCGGTCTCTGGCAATACTCTGGTTTCTTTTGGAGCGGAGCCCTTTGGGGCCTGTTGTTCCGGCTGTACCTGCGGCTGCGCGCGACCTCCGAATAGGGATGCCATTAGCTCATCCTTTATATATTCAATCAGGGTAAAGTATTATAGCACCTTTATTGTATAGCATGCTAGAACAATGATGCAAATAGAGGTGTGTTCAGGGTAGCAATGTTCAAAAAAGCCAGGGATAGCTACTGCGGGAGGTTAAGCGCTTCTGCCCGCGCTTTCAAATTCTCTGCAACCGCATTAAAGCCGCGCTGCAAGTCCTTGCCAAGCGTGATTTTTAATGCGGGGGCGAGGAGGCCCGTAAATGCTTCTCGGGTCCAATATTGGGTTGTATTAGCATCAATGGGGGTGAGCGTCTGGAATCGCTCGCCTCGCAGCAACCAGCCTGGCGAACGTGTCTTCCATGCCAGCAGACGCATGGGCTCAATTGCGGTAATCGTCTCAATACTTTTCACCTGGAGCCGTTTATTCATGCGCACGTACATTGTGAGCAGCTCGCCGACCTGGAAAGAGGAGTGCATTACAGGGACAAAGGTATTCCATTCGTGGTAGCGTTCCAGATCAATCAGAACGGACCAGACGCAATCGAGCGGAGCATTAATAGTGATGGTAGCCTGGACAGCAAACCAGCCGGTGGTATCTGATATGTGCATATCGCTATTGCAGCCTTTTATGTAGTTAACAAGCCAACTCATTATTGCAACTTGGCAGCTATTAAATTTTTTTCAAGCCTGGATAATCTGATGTACATAGTATCATAGAAATTACCCGTTTGCGCCTTATCAAAAGGCTTTTCCTTGAAATGCTTACACTGTCGTACCGATTACGTGATCTCAACCACCTGGGTGTCGTTTATCTCCCGAACTTGCCGGGCTCAGAAGGCAAAGCGATTGCTTCTGTTACTTTTTGCGTGTTTCATATACCTTTTCTGTTGGGAAAAGAGCATTAAGGCTCGCCAAAAAGTGAGATATGGGTCGGATTAATGAGAAGGAGCGTTCGCTGTTTTGTCAGTTCGGCGAAGCCACCAGCGCCGGAAGGCTACCAGCGCCCAGATTGCCTCGACCACCCCGAATGGCCATGTTCCGGCAAGCCACCCATAGAGCGAGGAGGCTGCACAGGCCAGGGCGAAGACAAGAACCCACCAGGAAGAGCGATGTTCGAGCGTATAAGAGAGCAACATGAGTGCTACTGCGCTCGCGCCAAAAAGCGTTAACATGTTCATAGCCGTAACAACCCCTTTGTCTGTAAGGTTTTATGAGCAAAATTTTTCTATAATATATAATATATTGGTTATGTCTCTTTCTCAGGGGGGACCTGATGCGTAACATTAATTTGCACCAGTTGGCGACCTTCCAGGTGGTCGCGAAGTATTGTAGCTATGTGCGGGCGGCTGAAGAGCTGCATTTCAGCCAGCCAGCCGTCTCGGCCCAGATCCGCCAGCTTGAGGAGTCGATGGGCATCAAGCTGTTCGACAAAATCGGGCGCAAGACCCATCTGACGCAGGCGGGCGAAGAACTCTATCTTTATAGCCAGAAAATCTTTTCCCTCATTGATGAAACGGTAGAGACGATGGAGGCCCTGCGCAGTCCCTATCACGGTCGCCTCAGCGTTGGCGCGGATACAACCGTGGGGACGTATGTGGTGCCGAAAATGCTCGGAAATTTTCATCAGCTCTACCCCGATGTCGAGATCACTCTGGAGGTGGTCAATCGCGGCTACCTGGTCGATGCGCTGGTGAATAACCGCATCGATATGGTGATCATGGGCAAGATCCCGACCGAGGTGCCCGTCTTCGTGGCCCCATTTGCTCCCAACGAACTGGTGCTGGTCGCTCCTCCCACCCATCGCCTTGCTGGTTGCGTCAAAGTTCCCTTTACCGAGCTGGCGCGCGAGCACTTTCTGCTGCGCGAAGTCGGTTCAGGTACGCGTAGCGCGCTCGAAAGCGCATTTCAAGAGGCGGGCCTCCCCTTGCAGGTAAGCATGCAGGTGGGGAATAATAGTGCTATCAAGCAAGGAGTCGCGTCCGGGCTGGGCATTGCGTTGATCTCGCGGGTGGCGCTCGATATGGAGCTGGAGACCAATCGGCTGGTCATTCTTGATGTCGAAGGTTTTCCGATCATGCGGCAGTGGCGGCTGGTGCATTTGAAGGATAAAAATCTTTCGGCTACAGCTCGTGCCTTTAAGCACTTTATCTTGCAACATACCAGTCAGGCGGTGTATAAATAGAACTGAACAGCGTTCAGCAGGAAGGGAAAAATATTTGGATACAACGTCCGATACTGAGAAACAGATGGTTGTCGCGGAGGTGCGCCGCTTCGTTGATCGCGAAGTGATCCCGGTGGCGCATGACCTGGAGAAGCACGATAGCTATCCTGTTGAGCTGGTGAATAAGCTCAAGGAGTTGGGCATCTTCAGCGCCACCATTCCCGAAGCTTATGGCGGGCTTGGCTTCGATTTCAGCACCTATGTGCAGATCGTGGAGGAGCTTTCGCGCGGCTGGATGAGCCTGAGCGGCATCGTCAATACCCATGTGCTGGTGGCGCATATGATCAACACCTTTGGCACCGAGGAGCAGCGCCGCCGCTTCTTGCCCATCATGGCAGAAGGCGATAAGCGCGGCGGGCTCTGTCTCTCGGAGGCCGATGCCGGCAGCGATGTGCAGTCTATCGCGATGACCGCCACGCGCGACGGGGATGATTACCTGCTCAACGGCTCCAAACTCTGGGTGACGAATGGCGTCAACGCCAGTATTTTCGCCGTTCTGGCCCGCACCGATCTCGCTGCGCGTCCTCCTTATAAAGGGATGAGTCTATTTCTGGTCGAAAAGGGCACGCCCGGCTTGAGCGTGGGGCGCACCTTTGAGAAGCTGGGCTATAAGGGCGTCGATACCGCCGAACTGATCTTTGAGCAGGCCCGCGTGCCCGTCGCTAACCTGCTCGGAGGCGTCGAAGGCGAGGGCTTCAAACACGCGATGGGCGGTCTGGAAGTCGGGCGCATCAATGTCTCGGCCCGCGCTATCGGCGTTGCCCAGGCTGCCTTTAACGACTCGATCAAATACGCGCAGCAACGCGTTACCTTTGGCAAACCCATTGCAGAGCACCAGGCGATCCAGATCAAACTGGCCGATATGGCAACCAAGATCGAGGCCGCTCGCCTGTTGTTGCAGAAGGCCGCCGCCAAGAAGGATCGGGGCGAACGCTGCGATCTGGAGGCTGGCATGGCAAAACTTTTTGCTTCTGAGACGTGCCAGGAAGTGACTCTGGAGGCCATGCGCATCCACGGCGGCTTTGGCTATACAAAGGATTTCAATGTCGAGCGGTACTATCGCGACGCGCCTTTTATGCTGGTGGGCGAGGGGACCAGCGAGATCCAGCGCCTGATCATTGCGCGCCAGCTATTGCAAAAACATGGGCTTGAATAGAGAGGGGTCAAGATGCAATTTGGTCGTTGTTTTGAAGAATTTGAGATCGGAGCGATCTATAAACACTGGCCCGGTCGCACCATCACCGAGTACGATGATACGCTCTTCTGTATGCTCACGATGAATCATCACCCGTTACATATCGATGCCAACTACGCGGAAGGTACGCAGTTCAAACAGCGTCTCGTCGTGGGGACGCTGGTCTTTAGCATTGCGCTGGGCATGTCCGTCGAGGATGTGAGCGGCAAGGCTATCGCCAATCTCGAATTCGAGAATGTCAAGCACATCGGCCCGACCTTTCACGGCGATACCATTTATGCCGAGACAAAGGTGCTCGATAAAAAGCTGTCGAGCAGCAAGCCCGACCGCGGCATTGTGACGGTCGAGACCATCGCGTATAACCAGCGCGGCGAGACCGTGCTATCGTTTAAGCGGCGTGTGATGGTGCCAACACTGGCGTCTGACGCCATTCAGCAGCGGGCCTGGGAAGAGAAGACGGAGCGACGCCGCAAGAGTACGCAGCTATGAAAGGATTATGATGCGTTTAAGACGATCTGAATTATCAACACCGGCCAGCAACGAACGTATGATGGAGAAGGCCGCAGGCAGCAGCGCCGACCTGCTATTTCTTGACCTGGAAGATTCGGTCTCGCCCAACGAAAAGGTGGCATCAAGGGCGAAGGTCGTCAGGGCGCTCAAAACGCTGGACTGGGGCAAGAAGACGCGCGCCTACCGCATCAACGCGCTGGACACGGAATATGCTTATCAGGATATTATTTCGGTAGTGGAGGAAGCGGGCGAGTACGTGGATGTGATCATCGTGCCCAAAGTCAAGTCCGCCCGCGAGGTCTGGTGGGTTGATACGCTGCTGACGCAGATAGAGAAGCGACTGAACCTGTCCAAACGCATCGGGCTGGAAGTTCTGATCGAGGAGGTGGAGGCGATCATCCATATCGAAGAGATCGCGCTTGCCAGCCCGCGCCTGGAAGCATTGATATTTGGTCCCGCCGACTATAGCGCCTCTCAGGGAATGGATAGCAGGGTCATCGAGGGCCATCTTGACGAATATCCGGGCGATCCCTGGCATTATGCGCGCAATAGAATCGCCATCGCCGCTCGCATGGCCGGCCTCGATGCGATAGATGGAGCCTTCCCCGACTTCAAAAATCTCGATGGTTATCGCAGAGAATGTGTACGTGCGCGCGTACTGGGCTTTGCGGGCAAGTGGGCCATTCATCCCAACCAGATTACCATCGCCAATCAGGTCTTCTCGCCTTCCCAAGAGGAGGTCGCGTACGCCCGCAAGCTCGATGCCGCCTACGCCGAATCGCTCGCTAACGGCCTGGGAGCGGTCGCGATAGATGGCAAGATGATCGATGTCGCGGTCGTTCGCAGCCTGCGCAACGTGATTCAAAAGGCGGAACTGATCGGGATGTGATTGTTTTGCCCTGATGATGCCCAAAAACCGCAGAGAAGGTATCAGTCTTCTCTGCGGTTTTTAATGTTGCTGTGATGAAGAAAGCTTGATGATGAAGTCAATTGTATTGGTAACTATCTGTTGTGATTGCAGTTACGGTAGATATATAAGTTTATTCTGTTCCATCAACATCGATGTACTTTGAAATGTTCCGCGTTAGGGCAGGGGTAGAGGCAATCCCTTGTGGTTGCCCAGCGCCAACAGAACGCAGAATCGAAATAACCAAGAAGAAAAGAGGCGTCTCAATGCGCTTGCAAAAATATCTGGCTCTTAAATTATGCTCAAGCTTTCTGCTCATGAGTGTTCTGGGGATGACGACGCTCTTGCTGAGCAACGGAACTCAGGCGGCTACCTGCTCATTTACCCCTTGCACCTTGAATGCCAATGTCGCTTTTACCGTTGCCAGTTCAACCTTAACTTCGTCAGTTTCTACTCCTGTAGTCAATGGGGGCCATCCCATCATCTTGACTGGACACGATCAGACGATTGGCTTTACCTTTGTCGTTGGTGTTAATGATGCTCGTGGTAATGGCGCGGGCTGGAGGGTAACGGCCAGTAGCCCGGGATTGAATATCAAGGTGTCCGGTCCCAGTGGTCCGGTGATTGTCAATGAGCCTTTTAAGCTTTCGACTTCTATCATACCGCCAATCGTGGTGACCTGTCAGAGTGACTCGACCTGTAGCCCCGTCAGCGGTCTGGCCCGTCCACCGGTAGCTGGTAGCCTGGCTACGCCGCTCATTCTGGAGAGCGCTCCTCTGGGTCAGGGTCTCGGCGCTTTCAATATTACCACTAACGGCCAGTTTTTCCTGCCTGGTAATACCCTGCCGGGCAATAGCTATGCTGCGACTGTGACGGTTGTGGTGGCGAATACGCCGTAAGCTGTTCTGGCTCTTTCACGGGTTGATGGATCGATGGAGAAAGGGAGAGCAATGTTTACAGAGCTCTCACCTTTCCAGGATTATGGAGGAGAGAATTAGGATGAGGTGGTTACTGGGGTTCCCTCATAAGGCTGGTGGGTGGCGTTATATACATATGCTCATTCCGGCTATCTTGTTAATAAATATTTTGGGCGTAGTTTCTGCTCATGCGGCGGGAGGCGGCCCCAACTTTAGCCTGCAACCGGTCTATTATGACCCTGCGGACCCGGTCTCTGCATCATATTTTGTCTTTCATGGTCATCCTGCAATGCAAGTGCGTAATAGCGTGCGTGTGAGCAACATCGGCGCCGCTGCGGGAATGGTCAGCCTTTATCCGGTGGATGCGTTTACCTCCGATTTAAGTGGCACCTCCTTTCGCCCTCATAGTGCGCCGCTGCGTGACGTGGGGGCCTGGACCGTGCTAAGCCGGAGTATATTCACCCTTGCTCCAGGACAAAGCGCAGTGGTGCCGTTTCAAGTTGCTATTCCTGATCATGTACGTCCAGGGCAGCATGTTGGCGGTATCGTCGCGGAAAATATGACAGTGCAGGACGCAACCCCTGGCAATTTACAAATTGCGGTGCAGCAGCTTACCATTGTGGCGGTGATGGTCAGCCTGCCTGGCCCACAGACGGAAGCGTTGGCTGTGTCGGGCGTTGGCAATGATCAGGCGAGCCAGTTTCAACGCTTGCTCATCGGATTGCGCAATACAGGCAATATGCTGCTACAACCGTCGGGCAGCCTGAAAATTTTTGATCTCACTGGCAATCTTTTGCAGGATATACCGTTAAAGCTGGATACTATCCTACCTCAGGATGCTATTGACTATCCCGTCTATATTCTTCACCGCGCCCTGCCCTTGGGGGAATATAGAGCTGACCTGTCATTGACCTATGGACACGACCATGCCCTGATGTATGCAACATTCTTCGCTATTAGCCCATCGCCTTCTACGGAAGGCGGGTTTCCTGATCTGATTACCGCCAGACCGGCGCAGTTTTTGAGTCAGTTAGCGCTCTGGCAGTATGTGGGGGGCGGTTTGATCCTCTTACTACTGGTAAGCATTGTGAGTTGCTGGCTATTTAGCCGTTATAGAACGGTGAAGCGCGTAAAGCAGCAGGCACGGCAGAGAGTACGAGTCAAACCCTGAAGCGTCAAGGAGAAATGTACTAAAGGAGATTTGCGTTTTATGCAGACATATAAGAATCGTATTGTCAGACGCTGGACCCGGCTTCTGTTGCTGGGATGCATAGTCTTAGTTTTAATGAGCATTAACATCAACGCAGCCTTTGCCAGTTCATGTACTGCCAATCCAAGCTGTAGCGTCCCGCTCAGAGTGAGTGTGACGCTCACACCTGGTATGTTAAGCGCGAGCCTGGGTGCGGTGATGTTTCCGGGCGGTTCGGCCATTGTTCTCAACGGCCATGACCAGGCGATTACGTACCTACTGCCCATTTTTGTTAATGATAGTCGTGGCACGGGCGTGGGCTGGAAGGTCTCTATCATCTCTACAGTCTTCTCAACCGGCCCTTTCGGGCATACCTTGCCTGCTAAGGCTACCTTTGTCATCGCCAATAGCATCACCTGCTTAACGATCTGCTCGCCCGTCAATCCTCCCAATGTCGGCCCTCTACCAGCCGGCTTCGCAACGCCTTTGGTATTGGAGGATGCCACTCATGGGCAGGGGATGGGCAGCTATCAGCTCACCCCAACATTTAAGACCACCATACCTGCCAGCGCTTTTGCCGGAACGTATAAAAGCACATTCACCGTCATCGTCGCCGCAACCCCATAATCCCACAACGAGCCATCCCTCATAAGATAAGCCAGGGGGACGGCGCAATCTTGCCAAAAATGCTCGTAACGCCGTGGCGACAAGATTGATCGCGTCCAATGTATTGCCATCCCTTACCCTGGATCGCCCCAACCCCCATCAGGGCAAACGCGGGGTCTCTACGTCTCCGTCCAACATTGCGGACACCGTTCGGATGCATTCCAGGGAAGATGCGATGCTGGGTGGTCGGTAGGGGCAAGGGGCGGCGCGAGGATTGGGTGGGGTCTGGCGCTTGCCCTGGGACGGGAGCGATGTCTGGGGATGTATATGCGCTAAATCGGACGCGATATAATCGGGTCGGTACGGTGATTTGCGGATGGGAACTTGTCCTGCTGGGGGAGTGCCCTGTATGACAACACATCCCTGCGTCGTCATATAGAACCTTTTGTATAAGCCTTACCGCCTGCGCACAATACGCGCTATGCCGCCGGAGATCTTGCGTCTCCACACCAGTCCGCCCATGCAGGAGAAGAGGGCGAGGATGCCAGCGGCATAATGCCAGGGAGTCAACTGACCGAAGAAATCGGCCAGCGTGGGTAAGGGAGCCTTAACCAGATCCTGAACCGTGCTGGCAAGCGTCGCTTTGACCGGAGGCAATGGCACAGAGAAGGCGGTCACAAAGTCCAGAACATTGTTATTCTCATATTGTAAATGCAGCTTCGCCGTGTAATTTTTGCCCAACGGGAGTGCTGTGTGCTGTATGTAGACAGGGTAATTGATGGAGGTCTGAGGCAAAAAGCCACGCATCTTGATCGCTATATTCTGGACCTGCCGCCCCTGATTGTCCAGCACTTGCAGGCTGCCAGAGGGATGAATAATTTGCGTGCCAGTGTTCCCCAGCCCCACCAGCAGCCGTTGATAGTCGCTCTTCGTATCATACTGAATACTGGTAGCCTGTAATTTTTCGACCTGCTGACCCGGAAGATTGATAAGAGCGCCGAGAATAAGTAATGTCTGTATGCCGATATGGATGGTAGTTCCTTGCTGAGGAGATGCTGTAAATTGCGGAGGGGTCATATCTTCCGCGACAATTCCTCCCTCGTGCTGACCCGGGCGAGTATGTTGGGGAATAGTTAGTGTGAACGGAACCTCCTGGCTTTGACCAGGATTGAGTGTAAGCTGCTGGCGGCTCAGCGCGATCCAGCTCCCCACATCGCTGCGTGGAGCAGTACGGGGTAGAAATCCTATACCGCTCGTCTGTAAGGTGGTTCCGTCAACCGGATAGAGGTTGACAGTACCTCGTGCGGTACCGGTATTTGTCACATGGATGGCATCATATAGTTTTGCGCCCGGGTGGCTATTATAGACGAAGTTGGCTCTAGCGGACCCTCTATAGATACCTTGAAAAGTTGGTTGAATACTAAAGTGTGCAATGCCTCCGCTAGCCTGGACGACCGAAATTCTCGTAGCTGCCAGCGTAACAAGGAGCATGACTATGCCTGTAAGCAAGCGCGAGAGTATTTTCTGACAGGAAATGTTCATTGCCACTTCTACCTCCTCTACACAACGAGAGGGTTGTGCAAACAACCCTCTCGTTCGCTGTACGTAAAACGCGCTGCTTAGTCAGCAGCGTTGACAAGAGTCAGCGTGATGGTACCTGTGTAGGTAGCAGCAGGATCGGAGGGCGTTACCTGAACGTGACCCGTAATAGTATTGACGTAATGCCCGGTAACGAGGGTGGTGCCTGTGTTATCGCCAGCCTGGATGAAGTCAGTCGATGTTGCGTTTAGATTCCCAGTTCCACCAGCAGTAACAAGGGCCGGAGCCACACAGGTTCCGGCTGTGCAGGTAGAAGTAAAACTATCCAGAGCTACCGGCAGTGTGTACGTTGTGCCGCCAACTGTTGCTTGTATTCCACTATTGGCCGAAGAAGCTTCTAACTCCCAGCCAGCTGTGGACCCACGATCATCATTGACATAGTTCGCAAATGTGAAATTGGAGTTTTGAGTTGTGCCGTTAAGAGTAACAGCGCCCGCCGTGGTGCTGGCATCGTTGGCCAGCGTCAATGTGCCGGAGTTGACAGTGATGCTGGTGGTCATATCACAACTGGCAGAACCAGCTGTCGCATCGAAAGTCGTGCCAGCGCCATTACAAGCAGGGTTAGAAGCGAAGCTTGCCGTACTTTGCAAGCCAAAAGCTGCTGTTGCCAGGGTTGTTGCCAGCATCGCGCCAGCCGATAGACGCGCAAGACGTGTTTTGAACGAATGCATCATTTAGGTTTGATGTCCTTTCTTTATGTCATAGCTCTTTCATCAAAGAGGCTGATGTCCTGTTCGCGTTCTGGCTCTATTAAAATACATCACCATTTAGCGAATACCAGTATACGTCAAAGGTAGATGCCTGTCTTCTAGCTTTTCGGCAATCTATCTTTGACGCGTGGCCGGGTATAGCGCATAGATGCTGTAACATCAGACCCTTCCGCAAGCCAGTGTGCGAATCAGCATAAGTGTCGGACACTTCCATGTAAATTAGAGATCCATGTGAAGTGCTTACATGTTTACTTTATAGCGTCCTCAAACAGATAATTATCGATGCCAATACCGACAATTGAGGCCAGTAACGGAGATTGTAGTAGCATCTGATCTGTAGGAGATAGTGTTCCTATCTGTCCCTGCTTTGTGGTGCAGGATGTTTCATCTTTCCCATAATTTTGCAATCATTATACAAGTATAAATGAAAGAAGTGTAATTGATTTGCTATTGTCATTGAGAATAAAACATGTTAATATATCTATAGAAAGTATTTGTAGGTACTTTGTGAAACAAAGATAAGTGAAACGTAAAAACATTTACGCAGACCGGGAAAGAGAGAGGTATGCGGCGGCTAGGAGGGACGTGCGGATGGGTGAGTCTCCTGAGAGGCGTGCCGGGCAAGATCGGGACCTGGTGAGGATGGCGGCTATCGAGGGAGATGGTTGTGAGGAGCGTGCGAGGAATGTGGTGAGGCTTGGTTGTGAGTTGGAGGCGGTGGGGGTGATGGGGCGGAGGGCCGCTAGCGGCGCTGCTCCGGTGTCGCTGGTAATGTGGGGTGGCGGTCTCGGTCTCTTTAATTGCTCAACGGCTGGCTCGTCGCTGCTGCTGTACTTGTGTGAGAGTGAGGGGTGCGGGTACGTAATTGTACAGCAACGGAGGCGGGCCAGCGTTGTTGAGTGTTGAAATAGAGGTAACAGGGAAGTGCCAGTGCATGCTGGCGCTTCCCTGTCGCCAGCCGTTTCTTTAAAAATCAAAACCGGGGTGCGAACGCTTGCCCTGCCAGGTACGGGCGCTAAAGCGGACGCGATCAATCGGGTCCCTACGAACAATTATTCCTCCAATGCATCTTCAAGGGGGATCAGCCGTTTTTGGAGGGCGTAGATGGCGGCCTGGGTGCGGTCGGCAAGGTGCAGTTTTGAGAGGATATTGGAGACGTGCGTTTTTACCGTCTGCTCGCCAATGGAAAGCTCGTCGGCGATCTCGTGATTTGATCGACCACGAGCGATGAGCATGAGCACATCCAGTTCGCGCGGCGTGAGGTCGTTCAAGGGAGATTGCTGTTGCTGCTGCATTTCGCGCAGAACGCGGGCCGCGACCATCGGATGAAGAATGCTCTCGCCGCGCGCAGCCGCCCGTACTGCCGCTATCAGTTCTTGCGGGCTGGTGTCCTTGAGCAGGTACGAGAGAGCTCCGGCTTTGATAACGCCGAAGATCTGGTCGTCTTCGTAATACGAGGTGAGAATGATGATCTGCGTCATAGGGGCGATGCGCTTGATCTCGCGCACTGCCGCAACCCCATCCATACGCGGCATCAGCAGATCGAGCAGCATCACGTCGGGCAGGAGGCTGGTTGCCAGGGCCACACCCTCTACCCCATCGCTGCTCTCGCCTACAACCTCTATGTCCGGTTGCTGCTCCAACAAAAAACGCAGTCCATGTCTGACCACTGCATGGTCATCCACAATAATTACGCGAATCACACGCCTGCTCCCCTGGTAGATATACCTGAATTTGCGTTCCTTTGCCGATATGCGTTTGTAGTATAAACTGTCCGTTCAATTCTTGCACGCGCTCCTGCATCTGGCGCAGGCCCAATCCATGCTGACCGGCGTTGTCACGCGGATCAAAGCCCTTGCCGCTATCGCTGATCTTGAGCTCAATCGTCTGACCGTGTGGTAACAACGATATTTCTATCATGCTGGCATTGGCGTGCCGCACGGCATTGGTGATAGCTTCCTGAGTGATGCGTAACAATGTGTGTTCCGCCTTTGCATTGAGCGGCAATTTAGCAATATTGGTTGTGACCGTAACGCCCAGCCGCGTGCTGTAGGCGGTCGCTATTTCCTCAAGAGCCTCCGCCAATCCCAGTTCTTCAAGCCGGTTTGGGCGTAGCTCAAGCAACAATGCGCGCATCTCGCGAATCACATTGGTGGTGGTCTGTTCCAGCATCGCAACCTGCGGCTGCAAAGCTGAATCGGCTGGGAGCGCTGCCTGTATGCCGCCAGCCAGCATATTGAGGGAAAATAGCTCCTGCGAAATCGCGTCGTGCAGCTCGCGTGAGATTCTTGAGCGTTCTGCCAGGCGGGCATTTTGTTCCGCCAGTTCCTGTCGTCTGCTGATACTCTCTACCAGTTGTTGCGCCATACGGTTGAACTGCTCCTCTAGCTGTCCAACTTCGTCTGCGCGTTTGATGCGGACGCGCTGGGAGTAGTCGCCATTGGCAAATTTGGTCGTCGCGGAAACAAGATTGTTCAGGCGGCGCACCAGACCACGCGTAGTAATCACGCCGAAGATCCCGCCGATGGGAGCGGTTACCAGCAGCAGCAGGAAGCCGCTGATGAGAAATGTGATTGAGAAGGACATAAGAAGTTGCGCGTCAAACGATGTAATGGGAATCTGAACGTAGACGGCCCCTATCGGCAGATGATTTTTCCCCCAGACAGTTGCGGCAACCTCTTCGGTATTGCCTGCTGCAATTAACTGGCTGAGCTTTGTCCTGTCATCCTGTTTGCCTTGCAGCGCGTTGTTGATCAACGAGGTCTGATCTGGCACGAGCTGAGCGGCCTGCGCGCCTTTATGGTAGCGTTGGGGATAGCTGCTGGCGATCACCTTGCCATTGGGAGCTACCAGCAAGGCGAACGCTATCGGCTCATTATCGGGGTAGCGTCCGGTGATGGCTGGGATCACCACGCCTTTACCAGGCTCTATGGTTAATGTAGTAGCACGCGCGCCCGGTGTCCCTAGAGCATAGGTAGTGGCAGGATTCAGCGATGCACCTTTGGACTGAGCCGCGATGGCGCTGGCATATTGTTGCGCCGTTTGTTGCACGCGCGGTAGCAACAGGTTATTCTCGTAGTAGGCTCTGACCGTCAGCAGTATCAAAAAGAACGCCACGATTTCCAGTAGCAGTACGGATGCTATCGTCACCCATACATAGGAAATAGTCATGCGCGCCTGTAATCCTAACCCCTTCAAGCGCCGTCGCATCATAGTGTGCTCCCTGATTCACCAGCTTGAAATACCCCAAAACTTCGTAGGGACCTGATTTATCGCGTCCAATTTATTGCCCGTACATCGCTTGAACCCGCATCAGGGCAAGCGCAGAGCCGCTCATCCCGTAAAGAATCGTACCTGCCGTACCGACCCGATTGTATCGCGTCCAACCTTGTAATTTCGCCAGCCAACGCTCCCACGCTGAAGCGGGGAGCTACACGCGCGCGCTTCGCTCAGGCTGATGGCAAGGAAGCTTTAGCGCATATGTTTTGAAATTGCTCTTTCCGAGATCGCATCTCTGATGGCTGTAGAGCATTTCCAAATCCTGCCACGAGCCAGCAAGAGCAACCGCAAGGACGGGCGCTGAAGCGGACGCGATAAAATCGGGTCCCTACGAAGGTACCTGCCTGCATTCTCTAATACGGTTGATGTGTACCGTTCAGCAAAAGCAACCGAATGGGCAGGCGATAAATCGGACGCGATAAATAGGGTCCCTACGAAGGCTAATGCTTGCATTCTCTGGTAATACGGTTGAGAACGCCGTTAGTTTGTAACGTCGCGCAGGACTGTGACCAGACAGGAGACAACCAGCATCACGACCAGGTAGACGGCGATTACGCTCCAGGCGTGGGCATTGCTGATGGTTGCGGGATCGGCGTTAAAAAGGACGTGGGCCTGGTTCTGGAGCAAGGCCATCGTGTTATTGCCAACGAAGTAATCGGGGATTGTGCGCAGGAAGTCGCCGATTGACCCGCCCATCAGGTTGGCGATGGCGCTGATGATAGTCGTCAGGATCAACTCCAGGAAAAACCAGGAGAGAGCTCCGACCACGCCTGCCACGGTGGAGCGGCCCACCGTGCCGAAGAATAGCGCCATCATCGCGAAGACGAACCATTGCCACATTGCCAGCAGCAGGAAAAGGCCCGCGTTAGCTAACCATGTGCCGGTAAGAAAGCTGAAATTGAGAGCAACGCCGGTAATAGGATGGAACAGGTATCCCGTCAGCACGCCTGCCAGCGCCATTGCCAGTACCATTGGTACGATGCAAATGATGGCCGCGCCGATCTTCGCCAGGAGGAACTGGAGGCGCGTTGGTCCGCGTGTGTACAGCAGGCGAATCGTGCCATAGCTGTACTCGCCGCCGACGATGGAGCCGATCAGGATAATGATCAACATGGTCAAAGGTATCGCGGTATAGGTAATGCTCAAGTTGAGCGAGGATGGCAGGCTCAGTAGCCGCGAGAAGCGATTGACCTGCGCCTGCTTGTATTGCGCCAACTCGTTCGGCGTTGGCTGGTGGTTCAGGCAGCCGCCATCGGTACGGCCCGTCTGCGAGCAGAGCGGGGGCGCGAACTTGGAGGCGGGGCTATTGATGATTGACCATGCGAAGATGCCTGCCAGGATAAAAATGCTCATGATCATGCCGATGCCGACCACAGCCAGCACCTTTGACATCAAACGGCGCCGTATTTTTTGCAACTCCATAATGATCAGTCGCGCCAGCACGCTCAGATAGCCCTGCCGTCCCACCACGACGGAGGAGATGCGGGGCATGGTCGGAATATGCTCTTCATGAAAGATGTGTGTCGTCTGCATTACATTCCTCGCTTCCTGCTGCTAAATTCGGGGGTCTCGCCCGCCAGCGCCATCATACCCGGGCGATTGTCGGTGGCGCTTTCGGGCGTGGTCAAGTCCAGGAAGAACTCTTCCAGGTTGGTCTCGCGCGGATACATCTCGGCAATAAAAAGATTCTGCCGTGCGAGCAAGGCTGTGATCTCGGCTGAACGGGCGAGAGGAGCATCGACAAAGAGGGCCGATTTATTGTGCTTATCGCTATCCATCCTGATCTGCGTGAGCCAACTCGCGCCCTGCTGCCGCGCCTGCTCTAAGGTGATCAGTGCCAGGTGCATCTCTTCTGGCGTATTCAGGCGCACAATAATCTGTTCACCCTGCTGTAGCAGCTCGCTGACATTGCCCTGTTTGAGCAGTCGTCCCTTTTGCAGGATCGCCACGCGGTTGCAGACCTGCTGTATCTCATACAGGATGTGGCTGGAGATGAAAATCGTCTTGCCCATAGCGGCCAGGCGGATGATCAACTGGCGAATCTCGTAGACGCCCGCCGGATCGAGCCCGTTAGTCGGCTCGTCGAGCAGCACCAGCTCAGGATCGCTCAGCAGAGCCGCACCGATGCCGAGCCGCTGTTTCATGCCCAGCGAGTACTTGCGGTACGCGTCCTTTGCCTGGGCGCGCAGATCGACAATCTCAAGCACCTCGTCGATGCGGTTATTAGTCGCCTTCCCCAGCTTCATGCCGGAGCTTGCCGCGATAGCGCGCAGGTTATCTACGCCTGAAAGAAATGGATAGAAGACGGGCGTTTCGACAATCGCACCCAGGCGGGGCAGAATTAGTGGCATATGCCTCGCGTTGTCCAGGCCAAAGATGTTGATATGGCCTGCCGTCGGGCGGATCAGCCCCAATAGCATGCGAATGGTGGTCGTTTTGCCGGAGCCGTTGGGGCCGAGAAAGCCGAAAACGTCGCCGCGCATCACCTGCAAATTCAGGTTATTGACCGCGACCAGTTTGTTATGCAGACGACCAATGCCACTATCGTGTCTAGCTGTGCTCAGGCCGTCTGTAAGGAAGTGCTTGCCGAACGCTTTCGTCAGGCCCGCCGTCTCGATAATGCAGGGCCGGGCGTTGTGCGCTGAAGTAGTAGTCATCGAATACTCCTCATTACATAAAAATGCTGTGGCTTGTCGCATCTCATAGGTGAAGTGATTAAGAGATGAAACCAGATCATATATTCAGCAAGAGGAAGTGTAGCATCGCAGGTGGGCTGTTGAGATCACGTAGAGGAGGGATTGTAACTCATACTTTTGTAGGGGGGAGAAAATGAGTAATCTTTCCTAATGATAGGGTATTTTGAGCGATTTGCAGCCATAACCGCAAATCGCTCAACCATCAGCTACTTGAGTTTCTCTTTCAGGAAATTGACGGCCAGGGGCCAGGCTTCGGCGGCTGCCTGCTCGTTGCCCATACCGTGCTCAGGGTTAAGGAAGGCGTGGCCCGCGTCGTAGACTTTCACGGTAATATCTTTGCCTGCCTGTTTATAGAGGCGTTCGACTTTCTCGACCTGCTCCATCGGAATGCCGCTGTCCTGGCTGCCATAGACGGCGAGCACCGGAGCGTTGACTTTGGCAACCTCTTCAGGGGTGGGATCGTAGCCGCCGCCGTAGAAGGGGACGACTGCCGCGAGATCGGGATAACGGGAGGCGACGGTATAGGTCATGAAGCCGCCAACGCAAAAGCCGATCAGCCCCAGCTTCTTAGGCTCGACGTTCGGCATAGCCTTAACGGTATTGAGCGCGCCGATTACCTCTTGCGCGGCCCGGTCAACATTGCTGCGAATCATCATGATCATGCGCATCGCGTCGTTCGGCTCGGTCGCCACTTTGCCATGATACAGGTCTGGCACGGCCACCACAAAGCCTTCGGTGGCGAGCTTGTTTGCCAGGTCAAGAATGTGCGGCTCGATCCCCCACCATTCTTGAATCAGCACAACGCCCGGATGCTTCGCATCATCATCGGGCTGTGCTACAAAAGCGTAAGCGCCATTGCCGTTGACATGCAGATCGATCTTCGAGGTCCGTACTACTGCCATAGCTCATCTCCTTCAAAATACCAATAAGGTTCAATAAACCCTTTGGAGAAATAAGAAATAAGGCACGGAAGTGAGTAGAGGCTAACTCTACAACACGTTATTCCTGTTGCATTTCCGCTTGACATCTTCGGGTGTGATGTCTATCCTCCCCTCAAGGGAGCGGCGCGAGTTGATAGCTACTCGACCCGCTTGAGGGTATTGCAACTATGCACATTATATACGATAAAGTGCCATAATTTGTAGAGTTGTGTACAAATCTCTACTTTTTGCTGGCTTTTAACGAAAACATCATTGGTAACAGGTCGCGTTTGCTCTCATCTTTAAAGCGGTACCAGCCATCCTCGCTCCGTTCCATATCCGGGAAAGGTGTCCAGACATCAAAGGGAAACTCGTGGAAAAACTCCAGGGAGAGCCCTTGAGATAAAAGCGAGCCTATAATCTCGCTGAAGCTATGATTCCACTCGTACGCCGTTTTATTGGCTACAGGGGTCGCTGTATCGGCGTAGGAGTACTCTGACTCGAATTTCATGACTTCGCGGTTGAAATAGGGATAGCCGACAGTGAGGCCCTCCTTTTCCTCATCGATTGTACTCCTGAACGGATGGCCCTCCAGGATGTAGAATGTTCCTCCTGGCTTGAGGTAGTGGGCGATGGTCCTGGCCCATCCTTGCAGGTCGGGCAGCCAGCAAAGAACGCCATGACTCGTGTAGACAATATCGAACTGACCGCTCAGCTTCTCTTCACTGACCAGATCGTAGATATTAGAGCAGATAAATTTTGCCTCAATACCCAGTTCTGCGGCTAACGATTGGGCCAGGGTGATAGCATCCTCCGAATAATCCACTCCCGTTACCTGCGCTCCCAGCCGCGCCCATGACATGGTATCCATGCCGAAGTGGCATTGCAGGTGTAGCAGCGATTTGCCCTTCACATCCCCTAGCTCTACCCGTTCCAGCTCCGAAACGGTGATGCGCCCGGCTTTGAAGCTTGCCACGTCGTAAAACGCGGACCGCTCGTGGTGCCTTACCAGTTCATCCCAACGCTGCCGATTGACATTCATATAGTCATAATTATTGTCCATACTGATTGTGCTCCCAGATAAATAGATGACGATAGATTTTTCTTATCGTACCACATAAGATGAGGCAACTAGAACTATTCTGCTGGCTCTGTCGTGATAGAAGGAAATGTGTGCAATAGAGCTGAAGGAGAGTCTTGAAATTCCGCGCTCCGTAGGGGCAATCCCTTGCGGTTGCCCTGGAGCGCGGAAAGGAGGAACCGCATGTTACGTCATGCATTGAACGGTCTGCTTGCGGGAGCGGCGGGAACTGCTGCGCTCAATATCGTAACGTATGCCGATATGGCTCTGCGGGGCCGCTCGTCGAGCAATGCGCCATCCGAGATGGTGAATATCATTGCCGGTGCCATCCATCTGCCTCTCTCGCCTCAAGGTGTTGGCGCTCAGGACCAGATGGCGCAGAATCGTGAGAGTGGGATTGGCGCTTTGTTAGGCTATGTCAACGGACTTGGGACAGGGGTGGTATATGGCCTGCTACGCTCACAGAGCGATGAAATTCCTCTATCACTTGCCAGCCCCCTGGTTGGCCTCACGGCAATGGCAGCAAGTGACGTTCCTCTCGTGGCGCTAAAAGTGAGCGATCCAAAAACGTGGGGCATCTCAGGATGGCTTGCTGACCTCATCCCTCACCTCGTCTATGGTTTCGTCACGACCGCAACCTATGAAGCGTTGTCGGATCTTTAAGGCTTGCGCAGCAAAAATAGCGTAATTGCGATTTTTCGAGTAAGGAGATGACTGCTTGACAAATCACAAGTGTTGCAGTTACACTGTAATCAAGAATTGTAGATCGTAAAAGGGCCTGGATTTGCATGGCCCTGTTTTTTACTCATTGCTAAAAGGATAGTGACAGCGATGCCGCATCAGACAGCTTGCTTTATGTATACGATGCTTACTATGTGTTATGGGATGCCCATGCATATGATCATGGTATCCCATCGGGTGTCGCTGTCCTTCACAGACATGGAGACAATCCCGCCTGAAAACGGGTGAGAGCATCAAGCGATAGATGTTACGAGGGACGCAGGCGACGCACCTGCGTCCCTCGCTTTTTTGTAGACAGCGTAAAAGAAGAGGTGAAAGATGGCAAACGAATCCCTTGAAGATCCGGCCCAAAAACGCTATTACCTGACCACCGCAATTGATTATCCTAATGCGGAGCCGCATATCGGGCATGCCCTGGAAAAGGTGACCGCCGATGTCGTTGCGCGCTACCACCGCCTGCTAGGCGATGATACCTATTTTAGCATGGGAGTGGATGAGAATAGCCAGCATGTGTTAAGGGCCGCCGCGGCCAATGGCGTTGATCCGCGCATCTGGGTGGATGAGCTGGATAAGGCGTTCAGACTGGCATGGTCGAAGCTCGATATCGGGTATGATTACTGGATTCGCACCACGGAGGAGCGGCATATACGGGCTGCGCAAGAAATGTTTCGCCGCGCTCGGGCCAATGGCGATATCTACACATCCACGTACGCAGGCTGGTACTGCCCCAACTGCAATACCTTCTATAGCAGTGATGAACTGATCAGTGGCGCGTGTCCCAATCATCCAACGCTCACGCCCGAGTGGCTGGAGGAGGAGAACTACTTCTTCGCGCTCTCCAGGTATAGTGACCGCCTCCTGGCTCATATCGAGGCGCATCCGAACTTTATTGTGCCGCCGCCCAGGAAGGCCGAGATTGTGGGATTGATTCGCCTGGGGCTGCGCGATTTCTCGGTCTCGCGCCAGGTGCGGCCCGGCATGGCAGCGTGGGGCGTACCCATTCCTGGCGACTCGGGACAGGTGATTTATGTCTGGTTTGATGCGCTGACCAACTACCTGACCGCCGTGGGATTTCCCGATGACATGGCGAAATTTGAGCATTACTGGCCCGCCGATGCTCATGTGATCGGCAAGGATATTACGCGCTTCCACTGCCTCTACTGGCCCGCGATGCTGCTCTCCGCTGGCCTGCCATTGCCGGAGCAGATAGCGGTACATGGCTTTATTACCCTGGAGGGGCAGCGCATCTCGAAAACGGCTGGCAACATCGTCGATCCGGTGGAACTGGTCGATAAGATCGGTGCGGATGCTGTGCGCTACTATCTGATGCGCACACTCTCGTTTGCCTCGGATGGCGATTTTTCGCGTGCGGGCCTGCTGCGCCACTACAACGACGAGCTGGGCAACGATCTTGGTAATCTGCTCAACCGTGTCGTGTCGATGATTAAACGCTATCGTGGGGGCGCTATTCCCGCGCCTGGCCCTGTTGGTCCGCTAGAGCAGGACTTGCAACGAGCGGCATATGAGACGCGGGAGCGGGCGGCGAGTGCGCTGGAACAATGGGAGATCGGCGGCGCGCTCGCCATCATCTGGAGCTTTGTCAAGCGGGCCAACCAGTATATCGAGCAGAGCGAGCCCTGGAAACTGGCGCGCCAACCGGAGCAAGTCGAGTTGCTCAACACCGTACTCTACTCGGCAGCCGAGGCGACGCGCCTGCTGGCGATCCTGCTGGCTCCCTACATCCCAACATCCAGCAACCGCATCATGGAGCAACTGGGCCTGGAACCCATTAAAAACGGCGCATGGATCAGCCAGGGAACCTGGGGCAGTCGCCCCCTCGAAAAAGTCTCGCCGGGACCGTTATTGTTCCCGCGCGTTGAGGAACTGTAGGGACCCGATTAATCGCGTCCAATTTATTGGGGCTGTGGCTAAGAAGATACGCGAACTCCCGTAGGGACCCGATTAATCGCGTCCAATTTATTGGACTACATTTCGAACTTACTGCATTCATCCGATAAGGAACACAAGATTTGGGATACGTCGCTTCGGACTACATCGCGTCAAGCGTGACGGGAAGAACGGGCGCTAAAGCGGACGCGGTAAACCGGGTCCCTACGAAGGGGTTGATCCCATTCTATCATCTAGCCATATTCAGGAGGAAGAGCATGTCAACGATCATCGAGGTGAACGATCTGGCGAAAACGTTCAGGACGCGTACACGAGCGGCAGGTTTGAAAAATAGCCTGCGTTCCTTTGTGGCACCAGTTTACCGTGAGCGCGAGGCTGTGAAGCCTGTCAGCTTCTCGCTTGAGGCAGGCGAGGTGCTGGCATTCATTGGTCCAAACGGCGCTGGCAAATCCACCACCATTAAGATGCTTACCGGCATTCTCTATCCTTCCGCGGGCCATGCTCATGTGCTGGACATGACCCCCTGGCGGCAGCGACGCAAACTGGCTTACCACATCTCCAGCCTCTTCGGGCAGAAATCGCAACTCTGGTACCACCTGCCGCCGCAAGATACCTTCGACTTGCTGGCCCGTATCTATGAGCTGGATATGGTCGCGTACCGCAAACGGCGCGATTTTCTGGTGGAGGTCTTCGGCATCGCTGAACATATGCGCACGCCCGCGCGCAAGCTGAGTCTGGGCGAGCGCATGCGCTGCGAACTGGCAGCATCTCTGCTGCATCAGCCGAAGCTGCTCTTTCTGGATGAGCCAACAATCGGTCTGGATGTCATAGCCAAGCAGCGCATTCGCGACCTGATCGGCCTGCTGAACGAAGAGGAAGGCGTAACTGTCTTTTTAACTTCTCACGACGCAGGAGACGTTGAGCAGGTCTGTCGCCGTGCCATCGTCATCAACTATGGTGAGATCATCCTTGACGCGCCCGTAGCAAAGCTGAAACGCGACTACCTGAAGGCCAAAACGGTCGATCTGCTACTCAATGAGCCTGTTGAGGCGCTACTGGCAAGCGAGTCTGCGGACAAGCGGCAGCGATTGAATATCGAGCTGTCATACGATACCGGGGGAATACGTATCCTCAAGGCGAAGGGTCGGGAGTTGACCCTGGAGATCGATACAGCGCGCTGTCCCCTGGAACCGGTGGTGGCGGCGGTGATGGAGCGTAGCCATATCGTCGATATGACCATCACCGATCCGCCGATGGAAGAGATCATCGCGGCAATTTATAGCGAGAAGAGAGGCGATAGAGAAGCTGTAATAGAGCAGGATGCGACAACAGCAGTGACGGGAGAATGAGTATGGAGGTATCGATACAAAGGCGCAATGGAATCCGGCGATGGCGTCTGTCCCTGCTCAAATATGGCGCGGTGTTGCGTGTGAGCGTGGCGCATAATCTGGCCTATCTGAACGAAGTCTTCTTTCGCGCCTTAATGATGGTCGTAATCACCTTTATCCTGATCCAGTTATGGAAAACCACCTTTGGCCTGCACGGAACAAGGGCAATGAACGGCTTTAGCATCGATGATATGGTATGGTACCTGGTGATTGTGGAATCACTGGCGATGTCGCTGCCGGCGCTGACACGGCGGATCGATCTGGAAGTACGCTCCGGCCTGCTAGCGTATCAGTTGGGGCGGCCATGCAGCTACGTATTCTACAACTACGCTCACTACCTGGGCGAGCGGCTGGTGCGCCTGACAATGAACGCGGCGATTGGTTCAGTGCTGGCGTTGCTTATTGCTGGCTGGCCTCACTTTAGCTTGCCGGGCATGCTGGCGTGGCCGCTGGTCGCTCTGGCAGCCCTGAGCATCGATTTTGTAGCCTACTTCAGCATCGGGCTGCTGGCTTTCTGGATTGAGGAGACGCAATCGTTTTCGCTAATCTTCAGCCGCCTGACGCTGGTCTTAGGCGGCGTGCTGGCGCCGCTGGAGATCTTTCCGCAACCATTCCGCAGTATAGCACAGGCTCTGCCGTTCGGCACGCTGCTCTACGGTCCGGCGCGCACGCTGGTACATTTTGAACTGAGCAACTTCGGTGGGCTGCTGTGGCAGCAGGCGCTAACTTTGGGCATAGGGTGCGTTATTCTGTTTGTAATGTATCAGGTGGCGATCCGCCGCGTGAGTCTCAATGGAGGGTAAAGCGATGGCTGTGCTGAAAACATGCGGGCATACGCTGCGCTTTATCGGCGCGTATGCTGCTGCCAACGTGCAGGCAGCGATGGAATATCGGCTTGCCTTCATTGTCCAGATTGTCACCATGCTGGCAAACGATAGCCTCTGGCTGTTCTTCTGGTGGAACTTCTTTCACTCGTTCCCGCTGACCAATGGCTGGCATACCACTGATATCATCGTCATCTGGGCCGTCTCCGCCTGTGGCTTTGGCATCAGTGTGGGCGTGTTTGGCAATGCGCGCCAACTGGCGGCGCTCATTATGAACGGCGGCCTTGACGCCTACCTGGGGATGCCGCGCTACGTTCTGCTGCATGTCTGCATTGCCGCCACCGATCCGACGGCCTGGGGCGATATCCTCTTTGCGGTAGGGGCATACGCCATATTCTTGCGGCCCGATCCATTGCATATCGTGCTGTTCGTGCTGCTCTCGTTGACGGCGGCCTGCATCTTTACGGCCTTTATCGTGATCCTCTGCTCTCTGGCGTTTTTCCTGGGCAATACGGAGGGGTTGCAGCAGCAGATGTTGGGCGCGTTGGTATCGTTCAGCACCTACCCAATGGACATTTTTCATGGCGTTGTGCGGCTGGCCCTCTTCACGGTGGTGCCCGCGGGCTTCGTCTCTTACGTCCCATTGCAGATCTTGCACCAGTTCACCTGGCCCCTGCTCGGCGCGCTGCTGGGAGTGACAGCGTTGATCGTGCTTGCGGCTGCCGGGCTCTTTGAGCTGGGGCTGCGCCGCTACGAGAGCGGGAACCTGCTGGGGATGCAGAGCTGAGCGATGGGGGAGCGGACGCTCCTCTGTTCAATGGTGGTCTGGCCGTGTTACAATAGCTGCGTTGGCGTTGATGTGTAGATGCGTGAGAAAGGCTGGGGTATGACTATGACAATCTATCCGAGACGAGTTCCTCCGCAGACGGGAGAGCGAATGAGCGTCGAAGCGTATTTTCAGCTTGATGCAACCTTCCCCGACACAAAATACGAATATCTTGACGGCGTGGTGCGGCTTATGTCCGGTGGCTCAGCGGCACATGCCACTATCGCCGGAAATATCTACGTGGGACTGCGCTTAGAGTTTCGTTCCGGTCCTTGCGCTGTGTACAACTCCGATATGCGTGTCCAGGTAGCCGAAGGGATTTATTATCTACCCGACGTTTCGGTAACGTGTAATGTAGAAGATCGGCGGCGAGATGCCAAAACGGTGCGTTCGCCCCGGCTGGTCGTTGAAGTGCTCGCGCCATCTACGGAGAAGGTGGATCGCGGGGAGAAGCTTCAGGCGTATCAGGCGTGCCCGACGATTGCCGAAATTGTCCTGGTTAGTCAGTTTGCCCCATACGTAGAGATTTGGCGGCGTGATGAAGAGGATGAGGCCACCTGGCGCTACGTTCACTATGAGGCAGGAGAAGAAGTCGAGTTTGCCAGCCTGGATGTACGGTTAGCGATGCAGGATATTTATCAACAAGTCAACTTCGATGAACCGTTGCGGGAAGAATAGCTGGTTCATCTGAGAAAGATTGTTGCTTTCAGGCTACACTCGTTTCCGTAGTATATGCGTAATCCTTATGAGGGCGCGCGGTCATGAGGATGCCAACGGTCGCGAGCAGGAACGCGACGACGCAGAGCCAGAAGGCCAGCTCATAATGATGCAGCGTATCGTAGAGCCAGCCAGCTCCTATTGGTCCCAGGCCGCCACAGATCGCTATCGGCACACCCTGTATGGCGGTAATTGAGCCGTAAGCCCGGCGTCCAAAGTGATCGGCCATCACGGAGGCGCGCAGGGGAGAAAACGCTCCGTATGCGGTCCCATAGAGCAGGACATAGAGGAGCACCCAGAGCAGCGAGGGGGCCAGAACCAGAACCGCGATACCGGCAGCCTGCCCCAGGATGCTGATCGCCAGCAAACGTTGCGCGCTCATGCGGACACTGAGGACGTTGAAGACATAGCGGCCCGGCAGGCTCACCAGGCCCAGCGCGCCATAGAGCGTCGCCGCCAGCACGGGATCGTAGCCGCGCGCGATCAGGAAAGCGACCTGATGAACGAAAATTACCGTATTGCCCAGCACGACCAGGGATAAGGAGGCCGTGAGCATCCAGAAAACAGAGCTTCTCAAGGCATCCTGGAGTGAAGCGCCGGGCAGAAGGCTGGTCGTATGTATTGTCTGGCTGGGCTCTCCATCGGGGGCCAACCCCAGATCTTCGGGGTAGCGTCTTACCAGGAACGCATGCAGGGGGAGCGCGAGCAACAATTGCGCGCCGCCAAGCACGATGAGGGTCTCACGCCAGCCGATATTGGCAACCAGCGCGCCCGTAAGCGGAATACAGATGGGAGAGGACAATCCTCCGATCAGCGTCACGACGGCAAGCGCCAGCCCACGCTTGCGCACAAACCAGTTGGCAACAACCGTAAAAGTTACGGGATAAAGCGTCAGGGCCGTAGCGATGCCCAGACCGCCGGACCAGAGGGCATAAAACTGCCAGAGAGCCTGAATCTGCGCCATGCCCATCAAGGAAAGGGCGGCCACTAGAGAGCCGACGCTCATCAGCAGGCGCGCGCCCCAACGATCTAACAGGCGTCCAACGGGAACCCCGAGCACGCCCGCGACGATCAGTCCAACGGCGTACGCGCCGGAAATACCGGCCCGATCCCAGTGCAGTGAGGTGCTGATGGGCACCACCAGGATGCCAAAAAGGTATTGTGAGGTGCCATAAGAAATGATGGTCGTGATCCCCAGCACGACCATCAGCACCCAGCCGTAGTAGAGTTTGTTGCTACTCATTTTGTTGCCATGCGTTACTCTTTAAAGCAAGTATAGGCAATTTCTTGAGTATTGTCGAGGGCGACAATACTCGGCATCTCTAGCTAACCTGATCCCAGAATTTCTTCTCTCCTTAGCGTTGAATCAGCAGTCATTTAGTTTATAAGGAGGAAGAGATGCAAATATTCGTGAAATGGGACAAAGATAACAAGACAAGAACGATTGAAGTTGATACAATTGATACCATCGGACAGCTCAAAGAGAAGATCGCTGATAAGATCGAAGTAGAATATGGTTATCGTATTCCGACAAATAGCGATATGCGCCTGCGCTACAATAGCAAATTATTGGAAGACGATGCAGTTACTATCGGGCAGATAGGGATTCAGAAGGAGACCACTCTCCAGCTCCATATCAATATGGGTAGCCCTTTTCCCGCCACTTACGATGCCGATGTCAAGCCAATCCTGGCTAAGGATCTCCAAATTCTGGAGGAGACGCAGGCTGCCCAGTTTGTTTTTATTGGCATTGGTAGTTATGACAATGGGCACGATGAAGGTATAGCCTCGATCAAGCGACAACAATGCCCAGATGATCTGCTATTAATGTGTAACAATCTGGGCTGTAAATTGCGCGTGCTGCTGATCGATAAAGCTTTTATTAAGTCCCCCTCGTCTGATCCCCCACAGATCTATAAGATTGATCCAAACTGGGAGCGGAAGGAGAATCAAGATGTAGAAGAGGGAAAAGTGAGGCGCTATTACTACAAAGAGCGTGATTTCCAGCTCTGGACTTATGCAACGAACATCTTTAAAGCTGAATATGATGGAAGGGCACTGACTATTGCCGGAGTAGACCTCTCTAAGCTTGCCCGGGAAATTGTTAAATATGGCGGCTGTATCGTTATCGGCAATTTCTTCATGAAGAGCGCGAAACCGCATCTTGCTGAGGGCGATGACGCTGTACTCAAAAAACTTGGTTACAAAGAATAATATATGGTGTATTAGGAAAGTCGAGTTTTCTTTATTGGATAAACAAAGGGGAAAGAGATGCAAATTTTTATTAAAGTGGTCAAAGAAAAAGGGAAAGAGACGAAAACATATCCATTAGATATTCCTCTAAATACAACCATTGCACAGCTAAAGCAGCAGATTGTCACTGATCTCGATAATACTATCTCCGTTGGACAAATTACCCTCCTTAATCATCTTGGCAAGCCTCTAGCCGTAGATGGGGCTACACTGCAAGATTACGATGTCCAGCAAAATAGCACGTTAGAAGCTCAGATCGATGGTGGGCCGTCGTACAATCCACAGGTAGAGCCGGTATTAAAGCAAGATATCCTTAACCTGGCGAAAGAGAAGGCTCCGCAACTGGTCTTTATCACGCTTGGCAGCTATGATAATGGTCATCCAGAAGGGGTTGCTTTGATTAAGCAGCAACAGTGCCCGGATGCACTCCTGACAATATGTAGTAAAAACGGGTGGAAGCTACGCGTCCTGCTGATCGACGATGGCTTTATTGTTCCTCCGTTATCCAGGTCCAAACCTCCTCAGATTTATGACGTTGATCAAGAGTGGCAACTGACGGAGGAAATGGGCAAAGGATTAGTAAGGCGCTATCAACATAAAGGTGGCGATTTTCAGCTTTACACCTATGCGACCAAAGTGCTTGATCAGGAATATGGCGGGGTAGCGAAAACGCTGGCAGGTCTGGATATGAAAGAGATTGCGTCCATGATTGTTCAGGGTGGTGGCTGCATCATTGTGGGCAATTTTTATTCGACTACGGCCAGGCCGCATCTTGTGGCTGGGGATAAAGAGGCTTTACAAAAACTGGGCTACCTGTAGTAAACATCAGGTTTTCTTGTAGTCATAGATGGAGCTTTGCTATGCTCAGCAAAGCTCCATCTTGCTCTTTCTAACTTTATAGGCTCAGGCTGTGGCAGGCACAGCCGCCACGGGGCGCACCAGCGAGCCCGTGGCCCCTTGCATTTTCAGAGGCAGGCAGATGAAGAGAAATTCGTATTGCTTCTGCCGCGCAAGCTCCTCTAAATAGAGATTTTCCAGGATATAGATGCCGTGGCGCACCAGCATAATGACATGGCCGGGCAGGCTTACCCCCATATCGGGATCGACCTTGCCGATAATATCCCACGCCATATTGTCGGCTCCGACCGCTCGAACCTGCTGATTCGCCAGCCAGTGGGAGCCGCTGGCATCGACGCCTGTAGCTTTAAGATAGGCTTCCGGCTGTTGCCAGCGCGCTCCATTGCCGATACGTACCAGCACAACATCACCGGCTTGTATCGTCACTCCCTGGCTTCGCGCCGTCTCTTCGAGATCAGTTCGGGTGATAGGGAGCTCATCCGCGAGGCAGTCAACGTTATGATGAGCGGCCACGTCGAGCAAGATGCCGCGTGTCAGCAAGGGCGGGATCGTCTCCGCGCCCAGTTCCGTAAAGCCGGTCGAGGTTTGCAGGTGGGGTGTGATTGCTCTTCCCCCATAGAGGGAGAGGTTCTCCGCTTGATGGCAGAGGGCATCGATATGCGTGCCTGAGTGCTCGGTGGCGAAAATAAAGCCGGAGGCGCCAGTGCGAGCTTCCCCTTGCTCCGGTTCGTGTCGCCGGTGCAGCTTATAGACAAATCCTGGCTCATGCACCGGCATCGTGGGAGCGCCAAAGTAGCGCGGCTGTTCAAGATCGTAGATCCGTAACTGAGGGAGAAGATCAAAAAGCTGTTCTTTTTCCACGGTAGCAATCCTTTCGCTAGTGATTTGCGCTTGCCTTCCTCTAGTCCTTCAATCCCCAGGTGCGAGCACGGCGGCGGGCCTTCTGGGCTTCTGCCAGATTGCCGAGCGCTTCGTGGACTTCGGCTTTGAGCGCCCAGGCGCGGGTATAGTTCCTGTCCATCTCGGTTGCCTCATCAAGGGCTTCCAGCGCGGCGCGATTATGGCCGAGATGAACCAGCGCCTCGGCCTTATTGCACCAGGCGACGGCACTGCGCGAGTTGATCAGTAACGCCTGCGTGTATGCTTCGACTGCTCCCACGAAGTCGCGCAAAGAGGAGCGGGCGTTGCCGAGTCCGTTCCACGCCTGGAAGCTGCGAGGATCATAGATCAGGGCCTGCTCGTACGAGTTGAGCGCCTCCTCCGGCATGTTCAGGTCCAGTTGCGCGTCAGCCTTGCCGTTCCAGGCCGCGACATAGTGCGGGTCGAGGGTGAGCGCGCGCTCAAAGTGAACCAGCGCCTGCTGGTAACGCTGGAGACGGTTCAGGACCAGTCCGGCGCTGACCCAGGCGATGGCGTTGGCCGGGTCGATGCCGGTGGCGTACTGGAATGCCTCCAGAGCTTTGCGATAATTTCCCTGATTGTAGAGCGCGGTCCCTTTGCCATTCCAGGCGTAAAAGTTATCTCCGTCCAGGCGCAGAGCCTCTTCATATGCTTGCAGCGCCTGCGCGTATTGCTGCTGCTTCAAGAATTGGTCTCCCTCGCGACACTTCTCGTTGATGCTGGCGGTAACGGGGGTAGAGCGAGAGATAGGGGGATGCTGGTGATTGACGCCGCTGCCGCTATTTTTCGCTGAGCCGCCCACGCTATTCTTGCCGGGCCGGGTGGAGATAACCGGAGGCGTTACGCCCGTAGCGCCCCGAATGTGAGGTGTGGAGTGGGGGTCTGGCATGCTACCTGAATGATTCTGGAGCTGGGCTGCGCGAATTTTCGCCGTTGGGCGAAAGGCGAAGTCGAAGGCGCGCATAAATTCCAGCATATCTGTAAAGCGGTCTTCCGGTCGTGGTGCGAGCGCGCGCTGGAGCACAGGGTCGAGCGCAGGGGGAAGCTCAAGGTTCAGCGAAGACACGGAGGGGATTGTCCCACCGAGCGGGTCGAGCGGATGATAGCCTGTGAGCATCTCGTAGAGCACGATGGCGCTGCCGTATTGATCGCTACGCGGATCAACAATCCCGCTGGTCTGCTCGGGAGCCATATAGCCCACGGTTCCACGCACCGTTACCGTCTTGCCCACGAGCGTCCCCGGCTCCAGTGAGCGCGCGATGCCGAAATCGGTAATCACCAGGCGATGGTCCTCCTGGTGAATTAAAATATTTTCGGGCTTGATGTCCCGGTGAATCACAGGGCGCGGGCGCGTATGGGCATAGTGCAAGGCATGAACGAGTTGATGGAAGCTATGGATGGTCTCCTGTGTGAGCAGGGGGCCATTCGCCTGAGCCAGCCTTGTACGCAAAGAACCTGCCGTGTAAAGCGGCATGACCAGAAAAACGCAGGGACCATCCTTACCATAATCGAGAATGGGCGCGATATTAGGATGATCCAGCGCGGCTGCTATGCGCGCCTCGCGTAGAAAATGTTCGCGTTCGCTTGTCGTAGTTTTACTAGGAAGTAGCACCTTGATCGCCACGCGGCGCGACAGGTTCTGATCTATTCCACGAAATACCGCCGCGTATCCACCTTTACTGATTAATGCTTCCACCACATAACGTCTCGCCAGCACAGTGTTCAGCAATGGCAGCGCACACGCTCGACAAAACAAATCGCTGTCCCGATTATCATAGCCACAATCAATTTGATCGGCGCAGCGTCGCATTCCTCCTCCGAGTCATAGAGGCACCTCTCGCAGGTACCATGTGTAGGGGTACCCTCTGGCACCCGTCTGTTGTCCATAGCGATTAATCTCGGATTATCCCCTTTGCTCTCAGTGTATTTCCATTTGACATCTTCATATAATACGTATATACTCCCCCTACGGGAGGCGAAGGAAGATTATGGCTGCTCGATCCGCTTGAGGATACTGAAATACTCCCGGCTCGAAGTTGCCTCCTGTTTTCTGCCTAGCTTTTCCAGCACGATTGCCTTGTTGTACCATGCGTCTGGCTCTTCTGGTGCAAACGAGGTTGCCTGCTCAAATGCGGCTAGAGCTTCATCTAGCCGTCCCAGTGCGAAGAGCGACAGTCCTTTATTGTTCCAGGCCGCGATATAATGGGGGTCAAGGGCCAGGGCGTGGTCAAATGCGACCAGGGCCTCCTCATGCCGTTTTAATTCGTGCAGCAAGCTCCCTTTATTATACCAGGCTGAGATCAAACCGCTATCATATTCAAGGGCTTGATTATATGATGCTAAAGCATCTTCGTACATCCGTAAAGCTGCCAGAACGTTGCCTCGATTATACCACGCTCCCGCTAGAGAAGAGTCGAGCGTCAGGGCGTGGTCATAGTCCTGGAGGGCCTCGGTGAAGCGCCGTAAATCGCGCAGGTCGTTGGCTTTATCAAACCAGAACATAGCATTTTGCGGTGCCAGTTTGATCGCTTGCTCGTGCAGTGGCAGGGCCTCCTCCGGCTTTTTCAGGCGGCGCAGGATGTTACCTTTCGTGTCCCATAATGAACTCTCGTGATCATCGATGGCGAAGGCGCGGTCGATGGCGATCAGCGCCTCGTCATAGCGATGCAGGCTAAACAGGGTGTCGCTCATCGCTTGCCAGATAGTGCTTTGATGGGGATCGAGCGTGAGGGCCTTATCGAAGGCGACCAGGGCCTCCTCCGGCTGGTTGCGCTCGGCCAGGGCCATGCCGCGTTCGCTCCAGGCGTAGACATAGTTGGGATCGCAAGCCAGCGCCTGTTCGTAGCAGCGCATCTCTTCATCAAATTGGCGCAGTTCATGGAGCGCGCTAGCACGCGAAGTCCATAGCTCTGGATCATCGGGGCGCAGGGCCAGCGCCTGCTCGTAGGCGGTAAGTGCCTCCGCAGCTCGTCCCAGGTGCAGCAGCGTGATCCCTTTACCACTCCAGGCGTCAACCGAGCGGACATCTTGTTTGATGGCTTTTTCATAGGCTGCCAATGCCTCTAAATAGTTGCCCTGTTCGTAAGCTGTATTGCCTGCCGTGAGCCAGGAAACTGGCTGCGCTGTGGCCCGAGCCTGAAGGGGCAATCGTTTGAGGAGAGCTGGCAGGCCAATCTGTGTGGTGGCGGCGTCATCTTCGTCAATATCGTCGTCTATGTGTGCTGCCGTATGAGTTGGTCCGACGCGTTGATCCGCGGGACTGGCTTTCAGCGCGGATTTCACCAGGAAGGCGACTGGTCCATCCTGCCCAAAATCGGTCACGCGAATGCTGCCGGGATCGGTGACGCGGGCGGAGAGCGAGACAGCCATCTCGGCATCCTCTAAGAATTCCGCCCGTTCCGCCTCGCTGATTGCCTTAGGAATAATCGTGCGAGCCGTGACCAGGTGACCGCCATGCCGGTCGATGGCTCGCAGGGTAACGGTGGTGCGATCCCTTCCGATAAGGTCCTGTATTTCGTAACGTCCCTGTAGAAATGTTCCGCGTAGAGGTATGCCACAATTGGCGCAAAAACGCGCTCGTTCACGATTATCAAATCCGCAGCTCTCTAAATCTAAACACTTCCCCATAACCGTCCGTCCTTCCTCCCTGGCCTCCGTATATTTTGTACGTTTTTCCATTATTGTTTCCTCTACTGTAGCGAAAGTGCTGCTACTTTGTCAATATCGCGTGTGTATTGGGAATTGTTCTTGAAAGATTGCTCTTTAGATAACAACGTTGCAACGATGCAAAATCTTCTATCTAACATTTCCTTGTAGACGACCTGAGCGCTCCCACGATGAATCGGGGAGCTACAAGGTGAGCGTTGGTCGTCTGGATAACAAGCCCTGCAAAATATGCTATACTAAACCTGCTTCGATCTACGCTCCTGAATGTCTGTCTTGTTGGAGCGATGTACCTTCTGAGCGGTTATGTTTATGTTATTTCAGCCCAAAGGGAGGAATTATGGTCGCTACCTCATCTCCTGACACCACCCGCACCCTCGTCGCCGGCTGGCTTTCAGCCGAAGAATTCGCCATTCTAGAAGCCGTGTGTGATACCTTCGTGCCCGCGCTCGAACCCCCTGAAGGCAGTTCTGATGCTCTGGCAGCCTTCTATCGCCGCCGCGCGAGCGACCTCAATGTCGCTTTGCGTATCGCAGAAACGCTCTCGCTCGAAGATGCTGCCACGCAGGGCGAGTTTCGCCAGTTGCTGTCTCTGATCGCAAACCCGATTAGCGCGCTACTGCTGATTGGCGCTTTTAAGTCTTTTATGTCTCTCTCGTTCGAGCAGCGCGAGAAGTATTTACAGGCGATGGCGAATAGCCCGATAGCGGCTCTGCGCCAGGGCTACCAGTCGATCAAGCGTTTGAGCGGCTTTATCTTCTTTTCCGTCCCAGACGAGCATGGAGTTAACCCTAACTGGGGAGTGCTCGACTATACAGGCCCCGCGCCCGCTCCGAACGATGTTGCGCGTCCGATTACCCCGCTGGCAATTACCGCAGATACGACGCTGGATTGTGATGCCGTCGTTATCGGCTCCGGTGCCGGTGGCGGCGTGGTCGCGGGCGAGCTGGCTGTGGCAGGAAAAAGTGTGGTGGTACTGGAGAAGGGCGGCTATTATGCCGATGGCGATTTTACGCTGCAAGAGGCTCAGGCGATGCCCGAACTCTATCTCAAACGTGGCTTGCTGGCCTCAAAGGACCTGGGTACGATTGTGCTCGCGGGCAGCGTGCTTGGCGGGGGAACGGTCGTAAACTGGAATACCTCGTTCCGCACGCCCGACGATGTGCTGGAGGAATGGGCCACGCTCTCCGGTCTGCGCGCTTTTACCGATTCCGCGCTGCAAGATAGCTTCGCGGCAGTTGAACAGCGCATCAGCGTCAATACCGAGAATAGCGCCCATAATAAGCAGAATCAACTGCTGTACGATGGAGCGAAGGCGGCTGGCTATCACGCGGGCATCCTGCGACGCAACGCGGTTGGCTGCGAGCAGCGCTGTGGTACCTGCGGCTTCGGCTGTCGCTATGGCTGCAAGCAATCGACCACTAAAACATATCTCCAGGACGCCTATGATCGCGGCGCGCGCGTGATCGTGCGCTGTAGCGCCGATAGGGTGCTGATCGAGAACGGCAAAGCCGTCGGGGTGGAAGCCAGCGTCACCGATACTGAGAGGGGGAAGAGTTATAAAGTGACGGTGCGGGCGAAGGCGGTGATTGTCGCGGCAGGAGCAATCAACTCGCCTGCGGTGCTGCTGCGTTCCGGCCTGGAAAACAGGCATATTGGCATGCATTTGCACCTGCATCCCACCTCGACCATTGGCGGGCTCTATCCTGAGAAGGTCCATGCCTGGCAGGGCGTGATGCAATCGGCCTACTCCGATTTTGGGCATGTCACGGGCAACTATGGCTATAAACTGGAAGTGCCGCCCGCGCATCCCGGGCTGATTGGTCTCTCGTCGCCCTGGTATTCCGCGCGTGAGGCTAAAGATCAGGCTACCAGGATGCCATACCTTGCCACTTTTATTGTGCTGACCCGCGATAAGGGCGAGGGGAGCGTGACTCTGGACCGCAATGGCGAGCCGGTGATCAACTATGTCACCTCAGCCTATGACCGCAAGCATCTGCTGCATGGCTTGCGTACGGCGGCCCGCGCCCATGTCGCCGCCGGAGCCCGGACGCTCTTCTCCCTGCATACGAAGAAGACGCGCCTGGATGTTGCCGACGATAAAGCGGTGACGGAGCAGCGTCTGCGCGAGTTCGATGCCCTGCTGGAGCGCAACGGTCTGGGAGTTAATCGCATCATGATGTTCTCCGCCCACCAGATGAGCACCTGTCGCATGGGGGCCGATCCCGAGAAATCGGTGGTTGATGGCAACTGCGAAGTACACAACGTCAAAGGGCTCTTTGTCTGTGACGGCAGCGTCTTCCCCGCCTCTTCCGGCGTCAATCCGATGCTCTCGATTATGGGGCTGGCGCACCGGGCCAGTCAGTATATCAAAACAGTTCTATAATAAGGCATTGTGCCGCATTGTAAATAAGTAAGTTGGAGAAGCCAGAGCTGTAAAAACAGCTCTGGCCCGTTCGGGAGGTGATGTGGCGTAATCAATTCAGAAGAAAAAAGCAACTTTGACTGCTATCATTCATGTATCACCCAGCGCTTCTTGAAAAAAGCTTCCAGGGCAAAATTTTGACAAAAGATGTCATCTATCCCGTGCTATACTTGATAATATCCATCAGTGGATGGAATTACCCATTACCTTCTCAAAAAAAGGATATTATTCAAGATGGCTATGCAAGAGCTTGACTACTATCGCCAGCACAACCAGATCACTGATCCAGGCAAACAGGTTGCCTGTTATGGGGATTTACCGCGCGACATTGCCGGTCTGGTGAGGATTGTACAGGGTCTGCTCATCCCTCCCTATAGCGCCCTTTTGCGTAACCACTATCATGTTGACCCTGAAGAAATTGACAACGAGCCGTTCGGGCCATTTGGTCCGCGGCGCATAGAAGATCTCATCGAGCGCATTCAGATCCGCCATGCAGCCTCGCTTACCGTTGAGCGTCCGCCCGCCTTACGTATTGGCGTGATCTGCCGCAATTACGCGGTCCTGCTCGTCTCGATGCTGCGCCATTTAGGGATACCGGCGCGCGCCAGAGTTGGCTTCGGTGGCTACTTTGCCGCTCCCTACGCTGCCGATCATCGCGTAACGGAATATTGGGATGCTGCCCAGGATCGCTGGGTTTTGGTTGACGCGATGATCGACGAGGTTCAGCGCCGGGCCAACAAGCTGACGTTTAATACGCTGGATATCGGGCCAGATGATCCTTTCTGGCTGGCGGGAGTGGTCTGGCAGAGATGCCGCGCCGGTGAGCTTGACCCGCTGGCCTTCGGCGACTCCATTGATGATCTGGGGATGCCACCGATCCGTTACGCCTTGCTGCACGACTTTGCCTATCTGAACAAATGCGAGGTGCCTGGCTGTGACGCCTGGGGCGACCTCATTACCAAACCCGAAGCGGATCTCACCGCTGATGATCTCGCTCTGCTTGACCGCATAGCCGACCTTACCGTTAACGTTGATCAGCAATTTGCAACATTGCGCACTCTTTTCGAGCAGACAGACTACGGGCAGGCCGTGCGTCGAGAACTGGCGGCGGTCCTGTAAGCATGTTCGATATCGTCTGGTGGCGCGAGCAGGGCAACCGGTAGCTCCGTGGCTCCCCGATTCATCGTGGGAGTTGCCGGTTGCCCTGCTCGCTTGCGATCCCGCGGGAAAAAACAAGCGTGAAAAGGGTGCAATTTGTTGTGCTTCAGGTTATACTATAATTTCAGTACCCTCAAACGGGTCGAGGTAGCCATGAGTCCTTGCCGCCTCCCGTGAAGGGAGTGTATACATCAAACCCTGAGATGTCAAGTGGAAATGTTCTAAAAATTGTTCCTCCAACAAGCAGAAGTGGAAGGCCAGAGATTCTATGAGTATGCATCGCGTGCGGGCTGCACGGGGACGGACGCCTGAAGATCAGGAATTTAAAATTAGTAAAGTTTTTACCGCCTTTACCAGCTTACCACGCGTTTTAAAGCTGGTATGGACAACCCATGCGCCGCTAACGGCTGCGATGGCGTTCATCAGCGTCCTGCGCGGCATTACGCCGGCGGCATCGGTGACGATCTCGCAGCTCGTAATCGATGGGGTCCTGCGCGGCATTCGCATTCATTCGGTCAATCCCATCTGGCTGCCTGTCGGCTTGCAACTGGGCGTCGGCCTGCTTGATCGCTTGTTAACCACGCTAAGCAACATTGTGCAGCAATTGTTGCAGGAGCAGGTTTCTAACAAGGTGCAGTTGTTGGTGCTAGAAAAGTCTAATACGCTGGACCTCTCCTTTTTCGAAAATCCTGAGTTCTATGATAAGCTCCGTAACGTGGCGGATGAATCGACATACAAGCCGGTGACGATGATCTCGCAGTCCTTTGACCTGGCTCGCACGGTCATTACCATGTTCTCTATGATCTTCATCCTGCTGCAACTGGCGTGGTGGCTGGCGGTAATCGCGCTGGTCGTCCCTATCCCCTCGTTCATCGCCAGCACGCGCTACGGCTGGATTGGCTACATGCGTATGCGTCGTCAGTCGCCGGAGCGTCGCAAGCTGGCCTACTTCAATCGCGTCATGACCATTGATGACTTCAATAAAGAGATCAAGCTATTCAACCTGGGCAATTTCTTTATTAACCAGTACCGGCACCTGGCTGAGAAGTTTTATGAGGAAGGGAAGGAGGAGGTGGTACGCCGTTACATGACGGGATTTTTCTGGGCATCGCTTACGGTCGCGGCCAATTCCGGCATCTATCTCTATGTTGCCCTGCGGGCCGTACAGGGCTTCATCAGTCTGGGCGCTTTAACCAAATACACGCAATCAGCCGTCCAGGTGGGCCAGAGTTTTCAGGGGGTGTTGGATGGAGTCTCGAATACTTACGAGAATAATCTCTTTGTCAACACCTTATTCGAATTCCTCGAATACGAGCCGCATATTGTCTCGCCGGAGGAGCCGCAGCCGGTTGAGCCGCCGGAGGGAGTGCCGGGACTGGATATCGAGTTTCGCAACGTTAGCTTTACCTATCCAGGCAAAGATCCAGAAACGCAGGCTGCTCTGAAGAATGTGAGCTTTTCCATTCAGGCGGGCGAGGCCATTGCGCTGGTCGGGCGCAACGGTGCTGGCAAAACCACGCTCGTCAAGCTGCTGACGCGCCTCTACGACCCCGATGAGGGCGAAATTCTGATCGGCGGACGCAATATCAAGGAGTATGATCTGAAGGAATTGCGCGAGCAGGTGGGGGTTATCTTCCAGGATTATATTCACTATCATATGAATGCGCGTGAGAATATCGGTATGGGGCAGGTTGACGAGATAGAGAATATCGAGCTGGTCAACAGCGCAGCCCTCAAGAGTGGGGCCAATGCCGTGATTGAGCGTTTGCCGGATGGCTACGAGACGATGCTTGGTCGCTGGTTTGACGAGGGTGTGCAGTTGAGCGGGGGCGAGTGGCAGAAGGTGGCGCTGGCGCGGGCCTTTATGCGCGACGCCCGCATTCTGATGCTCGACGAGCCGACCAGCTCGCTCGACGCCCAGGCCGAATACGACGTTTTTGCTCGTTTTCGCGTCCTGACTGAAGGTAAAACCGCCATCTTCATCAGCCACCGCTTCAGTACGGTCCGCCTGGCGGATCGCATCTTTGTGCTGGAACACGGAAAGATCATCGAGAACGGTTCGCACCATGAATTAATGGCGCACAATGGCCGCTACGCCGAACTCTTCAACCTCCAGGCTTCCGCCTATCGGTAGGGCAACCCTGGCGGTTGCCCAGTTCCTCGTAGGACAGACGACGAACGTCGGTAGGGGCAATCCCTGGCGGTTGCCCAGTTCCCGCGGTTGCCCCGCCCCTGGTACAGGGCGGGGGCAAGCCCCGCCCCTACAAAAGTACTACCCCGAAATTTATCAGAAATGTGCATATTTTATAATTATAAGGCTGTTCTTAACATAATGTGAAATTACGTTAAACAGGGGCTTATTTTTCTCCGTCCGGCCTTATCTCTCTATGTTTCAGGAGGGAACGTATGCACGGTTTGATCTTTATGACGTGGGAGAAGTATCTCGGAGATCGCTTTGGCAAAAGATTTCTTGATGCCTACCGGAATGCTATCGGAGAGACAGCCGCCAACTTGCCACTGGCGAACCGTCTCTATGATGATGAGACGCTGCTGGTGGGAGTGGGCGCGGCCAGCCGGTTAGCATCAATGCTGCCCGAAGCGCTCTTGCGCGAGTACGGGCGCTATTTCATCATCAATGGCCTCACCGGTCACTTGTGTTTGTACATTCTGGCCCAGGTTCATAACGGTTGTGACCTCTTGCTCACCATGCGCAATGCGCATGCTCGCTTGCGTACCACTTTAGAAGGTTTACAGCCCCCCCTTTTTGAGTATGAGCCTTCATCCCTCCCCAATGAAGTGATCCTGCGTTACGATAGTCCGCGCAAATTATGCGATGTGCTACTGGGCGCGATTGAGGGGGCGGCAGAACGTTTTGGCGAGACGGTGCAGATCCAGGAGCATGCCTGTATGAAGACAGGAGCGCCGTTTTGTCGTATTTCGGCTCGCTTTTTTGCTCCTAAAGATGATCCTGATCGCTACCGGCGTGGCGCGACCGATACGAGCCAGCAGCGCATTCATGCCCCGTTGCTTGATCTGGTCTGGGACTCCTTGCCTGATGCTGGCAGATCGGAGGGGATCAGGCTATCAGAACTACAAGGAGCGCTGCAACGGCGCCATCGTGTCCCTGCGTACCACCTCCGCCCAGCAATATTACTTGAGGCACTGCACCAGTTGCAATTCGCAGGCTACGTCATGAGTACGGCCCATCAGCCACAGGATAATTTTATGGACCGGCGTTACTGGCGTGTCAATAAACATCTGTGATTATTATTTGAGCTCGATCCCCAGTCCGCTTTTGACAATGGACACGTCGTAGATGCCCCCACGTTGCTCATAGCCGCCGATGAAAGGATCTTCAGCCAGCAGCATGGGGGTATCGAGATCAACAAAGCGGAAGCCGCCCTGGCCCGCCACAAAATGCGCGGCGGCGCTAATAGCAAGGCGCGATTCCATCATTGCCCCGACCATCAATTGGATATTGTTGGCGCGACAGAGGGCCGCGATATCCAGCGCATCTACAAAGCCCGACTTCATCAGCTTGATGTTGATTATATTGACTGCACGCATCGCGATCAGGCGGGCGACGGCGGTGGAACTGGACGCGCTCTCGTCGGCGGCGATGGGGACGGTCGTATGCCGGGTGATGTAGCGCAGCCCATCAAAGTCGTCTTTATGAACGGGCTGCTCCATCATCAGCGGGCGAATGCCACGGTCGTCGAGGGCTTCCAGGCAGAGCAGGGCTTCATTGGGAGTGTAGCCCTGATTAGCGTCGAGGGTCAGCGCGAGATGAGGCGCGCCGTTACGGATAGCCTCGACGCGGAAGACATCCTCACGCAGATCGCTGCCAACCTTGATTTTGATGCTGGCGATGCCGCGCGCCACGATTGCTTTAGCCAGCTCATAGCCATGCTCCGGCGTCACCAGGGGAATGCTCATATCGGTTTCTACGAAGGTTCCTGCCCCCCCAAAAAAGACGTAAAGCGGGATACCATACGAACGAGCGAGGGCATCCAAAATTGCCATCTCCATGCCTGCGCAGACGGTCGCCTGGGCGAAATAGACGCTATGGATCAGTCGCGAGATGACGCGCCAGTGAGCGGCGTCGCGTCCCTCTAATAGCTCGATACAGCCCCTGGCGGCAGCGAGCGCGGTTTCTTGCGCTTCACCTGTGCTTGGTGGGAAAGGGGCGCACTCGCCATAGCCGATGCTGCCATCGCTCAATGTGACGGTGATGAGAACATTGCGCGCCTCAGAGACGCTGCCGGTCGAGATGGTGAAGGGCTCTAACAGGGGGATGGTTAGAGGCTCAACTTTGATAGATTGGATGGTTGTACGTGGCATGGGGGTGCAGCCTTTCCTCCGCTGTGGCGCATTGGACTAATACAATACTTACATCACATACTCGTCCTGTTCCGTTGCCGATCCTCATAACGTTCAATCGCCAGCTCGATCAGGCGATCCGCCAGTTCAGAGTAGGGGACGCCGCTGGCCTCCCAGAGTTTGGCATACATGCTGATCTGGGTAAAGCCGGGGAGGGTGTTGACCTCGTTGATATAGATCTTGTTGGTCTCCTTTTCCAGGAAGAAATCGACGCGGGCCAGACCGCTCAGATCGAGAGCGGTAAACGCCTGGATGGACTGACTGCGCACCTCTTCTGCTATGGCCTGGGGAATGTTGGCGGGGATGATGACCTGCGATTTGTTGTCGATATACTTGGCGTTGTAGTCATAAAATTCGTTGCTGGCAATCACTTCGCCGACGACGGAGGCAAGGGGTTCGTCGTTGCCCAGGATGGCGCATTCCAACTCGCGACAGTTGACGCCGCGCTCGATGATGATTTTGCGGTCGTACTCGGCGGCGAGCCGCATTGCGTGCCCCAGCTCTTCGCGATTGTGCGCTTTGCTAATACCCACGCTCGATCCCAGGTTGACCGGTTTGACAAAGCAGGGATAGCCAAGACGCTGCTCAATGGCTGCCGTGATCGCATCCTCTGAGCGTTCCCACTCATTACGCCGATAGACCAGGTAGTCAACAATGGGCAGGCCGACGGACTGGAAGATCAGCTTCATCTTCTCTTTGTCCATGCCCAGAGCCGAGCCAAGCACGCCGCAGCCCACGTAGGGCACGTTCGCCATGTCGAGCAACCCCTGGAGCGCGCCATCTTCGCCATAGGGGCCGTGCATCACGGGAAAGATGACATCAATCGCGCCGTTATCGCTCAGTTGCTCGCTGCCCTCAACGGGAATGAGGCGGCGCAGGTTGGGATCGCCTGTGAGCGTGACGGCGGTGGTTGCCTCTAAGTCGGAGGCATCCAGGCGTTGTTCGGCGGCCTGCAAGCGTGCCGGTTCCACGCCGAGCAGCCAGGAACCGGATTTATCGATGGCGATGGGCACGACATCATATTTGTTGCGGTCCAGATTCGCCATGACGGACTGCGCCGAGGCGAGCGAAACTTCATGCTCGCCTGAACGACCACCGAAGATCAGGCCAATACGCAACTTTTTCTGAGTCATTTCGCCGGTTCCTTTCTTGAGCGAGCATGGTTACAGCATATCCAGTATCGTTTCCATACGCATCCCGCGCGAGCCTTTGAGCAGCACGAGATCATCAGCATGGACTTCACGTTTGAGCAGTTCAGCCGTGGCAACTTTGGCGCTTTCCAGTGCTGCACTATTATCTACATCGGCAGGAAAATAGTAGGCATGCTTTTCGGGGAAGCCTGCCTCGATTGCGCCCTCGACATAGAAGCGGGCCTGCTCTCCCACCGCGATGAGGTAGTCTATTGTGCCAGCTAAAGCGGCTCCACTGGCACGATGTTCAGCGGGCGCGAAGTCGCCCAACTCGAAGATGTCGCCGAGCACGGCCCAGCGTTTTCCCGTTGGGGCCAGAGAGCTGGCGCGCATGGCCTGGGTGATGGCGATGATCGACTGACGATTGGCGTTGTAGGTATCGTCGATCAAGGTGCTGCCATTGGGGCCGGGCTTGATCTCGCAGCGACCTCGGGCCGGGGCGAGCGCCTCTAAAGCTGCCACAATATCGTCCAGGGACATCTCTGCCGCGCATCCTGCCGCCGCCGCCGCCAGAGCGATGGCAACGCCATGTACGCCGGGCAGGTGCAATTGTACGAGCCGTTGCGTCCCGTGATAGCTGAGGGTAAAGCTGAGTCCCCGCAAAGTATCGCCTTTGATATCGCTGCCGCGCACCTCGGCTTCGGCAGATTGACCGTAATAGAGCAGGCGGGCCTGAGTTTTTGTGCCCATGCCGCGCACGTTGAGATCATCGTAGTTGAGGATCGCGATACCATCCGGCGTGAGAGCCTGTACCAGTTCGCTTTTGGCGATGACGACGCGCTCCTGTGATTTGAAAAACTCCAGGTGTGCGGCTCCAACATTCGTGACCATCGACCAGTCTGGACGCGCGATAGTGCGGCAGAGCCAGGCCAGTTCTCCCACCCATTGCGCCCCCATTTCGAGCACAGCATAGCGCTGCTGCGGCTCCAGGCGCAGCAGCGTCAGCGGATAGCCAATCTCGTTATTATAAGAAGCCTGTGTCTTGAGCGTGGGAGCCTTGCGACTGAGCACGGCGGCGATGGCCTCTTTGGTGCTGGTTTTGCCATTGCTCCCGGTGATGCCAATCAGCGTGGTATTTTGCTGGCGCGCCGTGCGCACGCGAGCTGTGGCATGTAGAGCTGCAACCACATCGGGAACGACAATTTGTAGAAAGTCGGGAGGCACGTCTTCAGCCGGCTCGGTACAGAGCGCGCCGAGCGCCCCCGCGCGCGCAACCGCAGGAATGAAGCGATGACCATCGACCTTCGCGCCCTTGATGGCAATAAAGAGATCGCCAGGCTCAATCTGGCGGCTATCGTGGTGCGCGGAGCGAAAAACTAACTGCGGGTCAGCCGGGGCGCTGCTGTGTATCCGCACCCCATTGGTATTGCCCTGTAGTATATCGTCGAGGGTAAACATTGTCTGCTTGAGCCTCCGCCTCTCTACTATTCTCTGAGCAAATTATATCATGCCTGACCATTTTCGTCTGCCTGCCCCTATAGACTAATATTTTGTAAGTAACTTGACAAAAGAAAGTCTGTGTGGTATGGTTATGTCAGTTAGTAAAGCTGCTAACGCATCAAATCATAAAAAAATCATCTGGAGGTTATTTCCATGGCATGGGAAATTGATGCCAACCATTCGCAAGCAACATTCGCTGTCAAGCATATGATGGTAACAACGGTGCGAGGACAGTTTAAAGTGCTAAGGGGCAAACTTAACATTGACGAGCAGAACCCCGCTAATTCGTGGGTTGAGGCCGAAGTCGATGCAGCCAGTATTGATACGCGCGAACCCAACCGCGACGGTCACCTGCGTTCCCCTGATTTCTTCGATGTTGAGAACTATCCCAAGATTACATTCAAGAGCACAAAAGTTGAGCACGTTGGTGGCGACGAGTACAAAGTAACGGGCGATCTGAGCATGCATGGGGTCACAAAGCCGGTTGTCTTTAAGGCTGAATATGCTGGTCAGACAAAGGATGCCTATGGATTGCAGCGGGCAGGTTTAAGCGCAAGAACTACGATCAACCGTAAAGATTTTGGGCTGACCTGGAACAGGGCGATTGAGACTGGTGGGGTCGCGGTGAGCGAGGATGTGAGGATCGAGATTGATCTGGCGGCGGTGAATAAATTTCAGTATCCTCAAGCGGATCGAGCCCACCAGTAGGCCGCGTCGCCCTCCTTGAGAGGAGTATAGATATTAAACCCGAAAACGTCAAGTGAAAATATATCAAAAGGAGTACCCCCACAGAACAGGTACCCCTTTTGATTCGCGACAGTTAGTCCAGGCCGGCAATTCGAGGGATTGGGACCTCCAGCAGGTTCTTGGCAGCTCGTCCGCCTTTGAGCACCAGCGTGACGTTCGTCGGATCGGCTATCATGCTGATGGTCTCCAGCACATTGCCGTTGACAAGAATCACATCGGCCAGTTTGCCCACTTCAAGCGTACCGATATTTTTATCCATATGGAGGAGCCGGGCGGCATGCTGAGTGCTGGCCTGGATAGCTTGCATTGGCGTCATGCCATTTTCGACCATCAGTTGCAGCTCTTTGCCGTTTGTGCCGTGGCGACCCACGCCCGAATCGGTGCCCATCGCGATTTTCACGCCGGCCTCGACCGCGCGGCGGAAGCTCTGGCGATGGATCTCGATCACATCAAGAGCTTTTGCCGCCATCATAGGTGGGAGAATATCGGGATGCATCTCCGAGAACTCGATCACAGCCATCGGTGCCACCAGTGTCGGCACAAGATACGCATCCCGTTCGAGCATCAGGCTGATGGCTTCATCATCCAGATAGATGCCATGCTCAATCGAGACGACGCCGGCCAGCAAAGCATGTTTGATGCCCTGCGTACCCTGAGCGTGGGCCATGCAGCGTTTCTCCTGTGCGGCAGCCTCGTAGACAGCAGTGGCGATCTCTTCGAGCGTGAATTGCGACGAGGTGGGGGCATCAGCGGTTGAGAGCACGCCGCCGGTGGTGGCTATTTTGATCCAGTCGGCCCCGGCGCGCAGGATTTCGCGCGTGGTTTTGCGCACTTCTTCGATCCCGTCCACCACGCCATTGGGCATATCGGGAAAATTCAGGCCGAAGAAGCCAATATCGGCGCAGCAGGGATAATGGCCGTCGCCGTGCCCTCCGGTCTGAGAAAGGATGGAAACGGCAACCTGCATGCGTGGTCCGGCGATAATGCCGCGCTCAACCGCCATCTTGACACCCGCAGGCGTTCCAGCGGCATCGCGAACGGTGGTCACGCCGGCATTGAGCGTTGCGCGCATGCGTGGCAGCATCTGAAAGAGACTCAGGCTGGGCGGGGTGAGCAGAGAGCGTACAAGATCGGGATATTCCATCGCGAAGTGGACGTGCGTATCGATCAGGCCGGGCAGCACCTGGCCTCCTCCTGCATCAACAACGGTCGCGTCACGCGGGATACTGACGCGATTCTGGCGGCCAACGGCAACGATGCGTTCCTCGTCAATGAGGAGAGCGCCATGCTCGACCGGCTCGTTCCCGGTACCATCGACGATGGTGGCATTAGTGATTGCTAGCATGCTTTATCGAGGCTCCTTCTCTTTGTGGTTATGTAAAGCTGTGGTTGTATCATACAACATCGTCTTGTTTGATCTGGGCCATAACAGGATAAAAGGTAGTCGAGAAATACGATGCGTTGTTGGCAGGAGTGCCGTTTGTTTCATCCCGATTGCGTCGTACAATAGAAACGTAGCTCAGGCTAACGATTATTTGAAACGAAGGAGTAGCATGCATGCGAGCAGCAATCATTACCAGGCCAGGCGGGCCGGAAGTATTGGAGATACAGGACGTTGAGATGCCGCAGCCGGTGGGGGATCAGGTGCGTGTGAGGGTGCGTGCGTCGGGCATCAATCGGGCGGATTTGTTGCAGCGAGCAGGAGGGTATCCCGCGCCTCCCGGCTCGCCCTCGAATATTCCTGGACTCGAGTTCGCGGGCGAGGTTGAGGCCGTGGGGCCGTTGGCGCGCTCCTGGAAGGTGGGTCAGCGCGTCATGGGGATCGCGGGCGGCGGTGGGCAGGCGGAATATATCCTTTCACATGAAGGATTGCTGGTAGAGATCCCCGAGAATCTGGATTTTGTGCAGGCGGCGGGCGTGCCTGAAGTCTTTATGACCGCCCACGATGCCCTGTTTACCCAGGCCGGTTTGCGCATGGGCGAGCGGGTATTGATTCACGCGGCAGGCAGCGGCGTTGGCACGGCGGCAATCCAGCTTGCTCATGCCGTGGGCGCAACCACCTTCGGCACCTCGCGCACGGCGAGCAAGCTGGAGCGCGCGAAAGAGCTTGGTTTGGACGTTGCTCTCTCGGATCAGAATTTCGCTGCCGAGGTCAACCGCTTGACGAATGGAGGGGGCGTGCATGTGGCGCTGGATTTCATAGGCGCGTCCTATCTGGCCCAGAATCTGGAGGCCCTGACCACCTGGGGGCGTCTCGTCTTCCTGGCGACAATGGGAGGGGCGCAGGCCAATGTCAACCTGGCGATGCTGATGGGCAAGCGTATCCAGATGCGCGGCTGCACCCTGCGCACGCGCACACTGGAGGAGAAGCTGACGGTGACGCGCCTCTTTGCCACCCAGGTGGTACCCTTGCTGGCAAAAGGGATCGTGAAGCCAATTGTCGAGCAGACCTATCCTTTACATGAGATTGCAGCCGCCCATGCCGCGATGGGCGAAAATAAAAACTTCGGCAAATTGATCGTGGTGATAGACTGAAAATATTTTCAGGAGAAGATGATACGTCAGGTAGGGGCAATCCCTCGCGGTTGCCCTGTGCCCTCCCCAATTAGTCCGCCATATGAGCAAAGGACAGGAGAAGATGATACGTCAGGTAGGGGCAATCCCTCGCGGTTGCCCTGTGCCCACTTCCCAATTAGTCCGCCATATGAGCAAAGGAAACGCACCTGGAACGTGTCTAAGTATAGCACCCAATATCCGGGTGACTGCTTTATTTTTTCGTTCCAATGGAGGCAACACGCGTGAATCCTTTGACTCATAATCCTGCTGACGTACCTATTCTTGCACATAAATATTACGAAGCTCCGTCGGTTTTTATCGCGGAGAATTTGCTGCGGGGAGCGCGGCGGCAGAAATCGCTCTGCGCCGAGACGGTTCCAGCCATCTGCGTGCTGGACCCTGATGGCGACCTGGTTGATTATCTGCGCGCCACCGACCAGGCTCACCTCCATCGCGGCTGGGCCTGTTATCATACCGTGCTCGAAACATTTGTGCATGAAGAGGTCGAGTATGGGATCGTTGGTCGCGTGGTGGGCGCCCCCTTCGCGGTCCTGGTGGCCGAGGAACTTTTCGCCTGCGGCTGCCAGTTGCTCATCAGTATTACATCAGCGGGCCAGATCATGCCGACGAGCCAGCCGCCATATGTGGTGCTGATCGAGCGGGCGCTGCGTGATGAGGGGACGAGTTACCATTATCTGCCCCCCTCGCCTTATAGTCATCTGGCCCCAACGCTCAAAGCCATGCTCAGCCCTGCCTGGGACCATAGCCGCGTGCCGCTTCTCATCGGAGCGAGCTGGACCACAGATGCGCCATTCCGCGAAACGGAGCAGGCCATTGCTGCCAGGCGGGCGATGGGCATCCTGGCGGTTGAGATGGAAGCGGCAGCCCTCTATGCTATGGGCTGCGCGATGCAGAAAAATGTCATCTGTTTTGCCCTGGTGACCAATCGCATGGGGCGGACTGAAGGAGATTTCGAGAAAGGTCATGCGCAAGGAAGCCTTACCGCCCTGCAGGTGCTGCGCCAGACCGTGAGCGCCTGGCAGGCAAATAGATAGAATATTTACGATATTGCTCTTTTGGTGCGCAGGAGCATCCGACGAGCCAGCGCAATGCGTCTGGCTCTACGGTATAATACGAGATGGAAAGATAGAGAAGGGGAGTTTGCCTGAGGGAGGGAGAAAGTATATTTTTAGCAAAGCAGAAGAGAGAACGGGAAAGGCCGGGCCAGTATTGTATGCAACAAACAACAAGGGTAGCTCCGCCCAAAAGAGGTTGCATCTCGCGTTTAGCTATAGTCGTGGCGGCCATCGTCTGGATCGTGCTGATTGGCTCTATAGCCATCATCGTAAATGAGGCTATACAACCTCAAGGAACGATCCCTGGACGCCACGATATTCCATCGTTGCCCGCTATTTGTACATCGCCATCGCCGTCGTTGCCGGTTAGTGGGAAAGGGACGGTGACTACGCAGCCATTTGATTGTGCTACCGCAACGCCATCGCCAATTCAACAGCCAGCGGCTGCTCCGCCAACCCCAACCCGACCAGCATCGCCAACGCCTTTACCGAGACGAACGCCAACGCCACAGCAATTGTAAAGGCGCTACGGTGATTGCTTAGAATTTGGGAAGGACGAGTGCTCTGGCGGACCCATGATTACACACGTCATTCCCATATTAATTGGTAAATACCGCCAGGGAGTGATGAGAAGCCATAAAAAAATCGATCAGCGTGAAAATTGCTCGACATCGTCGCGATACACGTCGTATGCCTTCGCGTATTCCATTGTGCGCGCGACTTCGGCGATAAAGTGGCTATCGTAGCCGGCGCGCCGCAAGAGATAGAAGCCCATCTCCATACCGGAGGAGATACCGCCCGCGGTCAAAATCCGACCAGCGTCCACCACGCGCGCGCGACTGATGCGACAGGTGGGGGCCAGTTCTGCCAGACGATCAATCGGCACTTTCCCCATCTCGGAAGCCTCCAACCGGTCCGGCTCCTTACGATTGGTCGCGGGCAGGCCGTCGAGCAGTCCCATTTTGGCATAGATCCAGGAGCCGGTACAGACGCTTACCAGCAAGGTTGTTTCGGGCAGGGAGCGGATAAACTCCTGTAAGCGGCGGTTGTGCATCTCCTGGCGTGTGCCGAAGCCGCCCGGGATCAGAAAGGCATCCATCGCGGGCTGGTCGAGGAAGCTATAGTTCGGCAGCACGGTAAAGCCCGCCTGCGTCTGCACCGGACGCATGGCATCGGCAATCAAGAAGGCATCTAACTCGGGATCGAAGCGGCGCGCTACCGAAAAGACGCCGTAGGGTGCGGCAAAGTCAACAATTTCGGCATCCTTGAAGACGTAGATGCCCAGTCGAAACCCGGCAATGCGCTTTGTAGACATTACTATTCCTCTCTTTGTTCTGTAGTAGCTCCAGCATGCAGGCTGAGCTTATGGCCGAAATGCTCAAGACGTTCGATGGTTCCCTCAAGGTCCTGCTCACTCGTACGTGGATTGATGATGCAGAGCCGCAAAGCAGTTTTGCCTCGCAGCGTTGTTGAGCTTAGAGCCGCGAAGCCGTCCTCCATCATTGCATGGATCAGTTGCTGATTAGTGGCGTTGGCTGCCTGCTCCGAGCCGTCGGCGGGCAGGTAGCGGAAAGAGACGATCCCGAGTTGCGCCGCTGTGACGACTTCCCAGCAGGGTGAGCGGCGCAGCACCCTCTCGGCATGCTCTGCCAGCATGATACCGCGATTGACGGCGTGACGGAACGCCTCAAGCCCGAAGACTTTCAGCGACATCCAGAGTTTGAGTGCGCGGAAACTGCGTGTGAGCTGAATGCCGTAATCGCGGAAGTTGACCTCTTCTTCGATGCCTGCAACATCTTTTAAAAACTCCGGCAGCACGCTAAAGGTCTGTCTGAGCCAGCGAACGTCACGCACGAGTACGCAGCCCATTTCATAGGGTTGGAAGAGCCATTTGTGCGGATCTAATACCAGCGAGTCCGCCAACTCCAGTCCTTGCAGAGCCGAACGGCCTCGCTCGCAGAGAACAGCGCCTCCTCCATAGGCCGCGTCGGCATGCAGCCAGAGGTCCTGCTGGCGACAAAACTCTGCCAGCTCCGGCAGGGGATCGACCGCGCCGGTATTGGTGGTGCCAGCGTTAGCAATGACGCAAAAGGGGATGCGCCCGGCGGCTCGATCTTCCGCGACGGCGCTTTGCAGCGTTGACAGCGATAGGCGAAAATCCTGATCCGAAGGAAGCTTACGCAGTTGTCCCGCTCCAAAACCGAGCATCTTCAATGCGCGATCTGTGGCGGAGTGCGTCTGATCTGAGCAATAGACAACGGCGTTGTGCAATGAGTCGTGCAGCTTGATGTGCCGCGCCGTTGCCAATGCAGTCAGAGTTGCGATGGAGCCACCGCTGACGAAGAGCCCGCCCGCGGATGTGGGTAGACCGCAAAGCTGTCGTAGCCAGTCGATGGTCACAAGCTCTATCTCGGCAGGGCCGGAAGCGACCGCCCAGGAACCCACAAATGGGTTAAAACCAGCTACCAGCGCATCCGCTATGGCGCTAACAAAATTATTGGGATTGGGGACAAAAGAAAAGAAGCGCGGATGCGATACCGAGAGGAAGTTGCTGAAAACATCCTGCTGCACCTGCTGCAAAACGACCTCGACAGGCGTTCCTTGCTCCGGTAGCGGCTCGCGCAACTGCTTCTCCAGTGTGGACCGATCAGCTCGGCGGGTCAAAGGCTCATCGGGTAGACGCTCAAAATGCTCCACCAGCATATCAACGACGCGATATCCTAGCTGCTGCATCTGTTCGCGCGATAATTGCAACGCGTCATTGCGTGAGGTATGCTCCATCAAATACAACCTCTTCCTAAAAATAAGTATGATAAAACCTGTTCAAAATATATATATCATATCAGGATAACAAAGGAGGGCCGCTAATGCATCCGTTCCCTGGCGATGTGCGTCCCATAGAAGAACTGCTGCGCCATGTCTTTCCCGACGTCCCGACGCAGATCGAACGAGTGGAGGAGGGCATGTCCACTTATGTCTACCGGATCAAATACCGGCAGGAGACATTTTATCTGCGCATTTTACCAGAAGGAGGCGCGAGTTTTGCTCCTGAAGTTGCCATTCATACGCGCTTGCGACAAATGCAGATTCACGTTCCAGAGGTGGTCTATTTTGATCACTATCATCCAACGCTGCAACGCTCCGTGATGATCACAACCGAAATCAAGGGGCAACCTGTGAGCCGCTCGGCCCCCCTTAATCGGCATAATATGAGCAGGGTGCTGAGAGATGCCGGACGGGAACTGGCTCAGATCAATAGGATCGATGTCGATGGCTTCGGATGGGTGGAACGCGACCGGGCGGATACAACGCACTTGCAAGCCGAATGTAGCTCTCACCGCGCATTCATGCTTGAATACTGGCAGGCCGATCTGGCATATTTAGCCAGATCGACGCTGCCTGCTCGTACTATCGCAGCACTTGAGCGGCTGCTCTCGCAGCACGCATCCTGGCTAGATGTTGAGCAGGGGTGTCTGGCGCATGGCGATCTGGATACCACGCATATCTACCAGCATCATGGGCAATACAGCGGCATCATCGATTTTGGAGAGATGCGCGGCGCGAGTTGCTGGTACGATCTCGGTCACTTCCATATGCGCGACGGCGAGCAGCTTCCCTATCATCTGCTAGCGGAACTGCTTCGCGGCTACGGAGAAGTGGTCCAACTCCCTGCCGATTACGGGCAGCATATCCGTTTTACCAGCATCCTCATCAACGTGCGAACGCTTGCCCGCAGCCTGCAAAAGCGCCCTCCCAACAGCTATACACAGCACCAGTTGAAAGTGTTGCATGAGGATCTGGCGATGCTCTAGCTTTTAACGAGACATCATTGGAACCATGCAGGTGAGTAACCACTTATGTCTGTATGATTACTCACTTGCATGGTTTATCAAAACAATATTCGTCAAGCAACAAGCACATGTCTAAGCCGTGTTCTATTGCCCGTTAGAGAGAAACTTTTTCGCTTCCTGTTCGCCCGCTGCTAACCCGACACTAAGAATAAGCGCCTGGAGGTGCTCAGGATCGTCGAGAGCTTTCCCTCGCTCCTCTGCCAGTTGTTCCAGAGCAGGGAAGCGAGCGTGAACGAATGCGAGCAGCATCTCACGATGCCGTTGGACTTCTTCTTTTCGTTCCTTTTGCATACCCTGTTGCAGCCCTTCTTCCAGGGCCTGTTGCCGCCACTCTTGAAACACCCTGGATTCGCCCAAAAGATCTTCGATCATCAGAAACCTCCGTTTCAACCACTCATACTCTTCTTCATGTTCTTCAAGGACTAAAGAGGCTAACCCATAGGCGATGGAGAGCAGTTCCCGTTTGGGGGCTTCTCCCGCCGGACATAACCCATTGATCATCATCTCGATGGTCTCCCGCTGCTTACCCTCGCGAGTGAGTGGCAGCAGCGGCAACAACCCCGGCAGATCCGTTCGCTGTAACGTGGCCGTTGGCACTTCCCACAGCTTGATCACCTCAAAAACAAAGTGGTGAATCTGTCGGCCATCGTGCAAGCATACCTGATGGGGTGACTCCGCCACGGACCCATCTTTTTTCAAATATAACACGAACGAATACACTGGACAACCAAATTTACAGGTTGCTAACACATTATACTCCCACACCCGTTGCGCCATCTGCGGATCGCGACGACGTTGAAATTCCAGATGCAACAACATCGGCTGATCGTTGAGCCGGATCTGGTAGAGCAGATCGGCATCGACATTGCGATAGGACAGGTGAGGAGAAAGTTCTTGTTCGAAGAGGGCTCCATCAAGGAGCCAGGATACGACATCTTTTGGTGCTTGAAGCATCAATTGCTTCAGCTTTGTGTCCCAGAAACCAGCCACGCGTCTTCCTCCCACATAAGAGTTCTTTTGCTACTATAACACATCTACTGTGTCTTGTCGAGTTTTGCTCGCTAAAGTAACTATTCAGACTCAGCCTGATGGTGTTCCGCATGTTCTTGCAGCTCGAAACCAAGATCTTCAATCATCTGCCAGGTATCCTTGTAATCCTGTCCGGCGGTGGTCAGATAGCCGGAGACAAAGACCGAGTTCGCGGGATACAGGGCCAGCGGCTGCAACGAACGCAGATACACTTCGCGCCCTGCGGAGACGCGAATCTCCTGGTGCGGATTGAGGAAACGCATCAGACAGAGGATACGCAGGCAATCATACGGCTTGAGGTAAGTTACGCCCTCCAGTGGCGTGCCGGGGATGGCAAGCAGGAAGTTCACCGGAATGGACTGGGGGTCTAGCTCGCGCAAAGCCAGAGCGACATCGATAATATCTTCCTCTGTCTCGCCCTGCCCGAATATCGCGCCCGTGCAAAGTTTGAGTCCCGCCCGGCGCGCGGCCAGCAAGGTATCGACGCGATCCTGATAGGTATGAGTGGTGCAAATCTGCGGATAGTAGCGCTCGCTGGTATTCAGATTGTGGTTGAGCTGCTCCACGCCAGCATCGTACAGGCGTCGCGCTTTTTCCTCCGAAATAATGCCAACCGTGCAGCAGATGGCAATATCAACCTCTTCCTTAATGCTGCGCACAGCATCGGCGATATAGTCGATTTCGCGATCAGTCGCGCCACGCGTGCTGATAGCGATGCAATAGCGCAGGCTGCGCGAGGCTTTAGCCCGCCTGGCGCCTTCTAAAAGCTGCTGCCGACCCACCAGGGGATATCTGGCAATCTGGGCGCTAGAGATTTTCGATTGTGAGCAATAGTGGCAATCCTCTGGACACAGCCCGCTTTTGGCGTTGATGAGCATATGCAAATGAACGCTTTTGCCGCAGAAGCGATAGCGCACCTGGTAAGCGGCGTCCAGCAGCTCTAAAATACGCTGATCGGGGCAGTGCAGCACAGCCGCGCACTCTTCACGCGCAAGCGCCTCCCCAGCCATAGCCTTATCCGCGAACGTTTGAAATCTCATAGCGCCACTCCTTCGCAATCGTGTTCCAGCTTCACGATTCAATGTTAAGCAAGCGGGAAGCCTTGCACATCTGGATCGTTTTTCTCTAAATGCCACTCGGGGTTAGAAAAATCGTATCACATAACTGACGCGAAATCAAAGGAGGGGCGCGCTGAGAAGTTTTCACCAGGATTGCACCAGCATGATATTTCAGATCATTTGCCAGGAATCATTTTATTTCCTTCTATATCAATGTAATGTAACATTATCTCGTATAAATCTATGGATATCTTCTGCAGAGCAGGGTAATCTATTCGTTTTATGCTTGACGAAGAGAAATCTGCCTGAATCTTTCTCTTATCATCTCAAGTGTTGTATAATGAGATGCTGCCGGGCTTATCCAGCAAATCTTTGCACAACTTTCGCGATGGTATCCCATTTCTCTGCAGTGTTTGAATTGAATGGAAAGGACTCGCTATGTCATTCAAGAAAAGTTGGTTCCTTCGTATTTCCCTCGCAATGGCTCTGACACTTGTTCTGGTAGGAACAGTTGCTGCCCTTGCCGTGCCATCTGCACAGGCCGCGCAGAGTAGTACTTTTCCCACTATCAGCCCCTCCCAGTTGCAGGGGCACTACCTGGCGCCCTCGCAATTACATACGGCGACGCAGATGATGAGCGTCAAACGCGCGGCAGGCTTCTCCGGGGGAGGTATACAGTTTGTGCCAACGTTTAATGGCTCATTTACGTTCAATAATACGACCTTCCCGTTCACTATGGTGGGGAGCGATCCCGCGCTTGGCTCGCACACCACCCACATCAAGACTATCGTGATCCCTGTGGCGTTCCACTTCCCCGATCAGAACGTCACCTTCTCCGGCGGCGGGCAGAATACAGACACTTTGCTCGACTCGCCGATTTTCAGCAAGAACCACATGCTGACGGGCTCGCGGGCGCAGTGGTCGGACGCGCTCATGCGCAACCAGTTCAACAACTTCGTCACCACTACCAGCCCGAATTATCATGTCTTACTCAATCAGCCCGATGTGCGACCCACGCTCCATTTCACTCTGCCGTTTAACACCAGCAATGAGGTAGCTGATCTGGTCTTCAAGACGACCAACAACATCAGCATCGGGATTGTGGACATCAACGTCTTCATCCCCTGGATTGAGAACGAAGTGCTGGCTATGCATCTGCCAGCGGATAGCCTGCCGATCTTCCAGTTCCGCGACGTCTACCTCAATTTTGGTTCAATCGATCCCAAAAACCTCCAGTGCTGCGTACTGGGCTTCCACGATACCTTCACGTCCGCCTCGAACCCGAACGCCATCCACACGGAGATCTTCGAGAGCGTTTCCACTCCTGGAATCTTCTCTGGGGTAGCTGGGATTACCGCGATGAGCCACGAGACCGCGGAATGGTTGGACGATCCCTTAGGCAACAACCCGACGCCCCCCTGGCTGAATGCTGGTGGAGGATGTCAGAATAACCTGGAGACGGGCGACTTCCTGGAGGGGAATCCTATCGCGCCCATTCTGGTAGATGGGTTTACTCTGCAGGATGAGACCAATCTCTGGTGGTTTGCCAGAACACCTCAGCCAACACCCGCTAAATTCGGACTCTATGACTTCGCTGGCAGGCTGAACACTTTCTCAACTGCCTGCTAGCCTTCCAAGCCTGCACAGCAAACAGGCTCTGCCCAGGCGGCAGAGCCTGTTTTTTCTCCTTTTACAGTGCCGGCTTTCCTATGCTTTTTTGAAGGGCGAGGCAGGATCATGTTTCATCAAATTCATCAGCTTTGGACTGGGCTGCTCGGACGCTTCATCGATGCTGTTGAAAATCTCCTCGATCTGCGCCGAACTGAGGTCGCGTGATGGGTCCCAACCGTAACGTTTCAGGTTCACCCGTCCATCGTCGCTGAAGGTAATGCCCTCGGCTTCCAATAACTGGCGCATTCTATCCGGTGAGCCAAAGGCCCAGCTTCCGCTTAGCTCGCCTTTGCTATTACTCACCCTGGATTCATGAAAGGGCCGCCTTACCCCTAGATGAATCGTAGGGGTATCCGGCGGCCCTGCTCTAGCTCCTAATTTCAGAAAGAGGATCAAAAATAGAAGATGCATAGAGGAGCGTAAGAGGATTTAAGACTCAGTTTCGCTATTATCAATGCCAAGCTGTCTGCGCCGTTGCTCGACGAACTTATTTAGATCTGATCGTAGTATACTGTATCGTCCCACAATGTCACGCGTGGCCTTTAATTGACCGCTCTTAATCCATCTTCGGACTGTCTTATCATCGACGTTCAACTCCCTTGTTATTTGCTTAATAGTCACCGTTTCTTCGGTACTCATAATCAAGCTCCTAAACAGATTTTATCTATTCTATCCTGGATAGCCAAAAGAGTCAATATGCCTAGACATCCTAGACATCCTATGCTATACTTGAATTGCTGGATACGTTGAATAGAATACAACGATACCTTCTAACTAGCGAAAAAGTTTTTAGTGCATTGTAGGTAAGTGGCCCAGCATGCACTAGGCCACAAGAGAGACTAGCCAATAAACACCAACCTAGCCTCTCCACGTCGCATAATAGCGGCGGGAGGGCCATTCGTCAAGCAAGAAAGCAGGATGTGCTATGATGCAACAGACCAAACGACCTGTCCCTGCCGATGATGATGCCGCTACCCCGCTCGACAACCACCTCGAAGAGGGTGAAGACGGCGTACTGCCCGAGTTTCCCACCCAACCGTTCCAGTTCATCCCACCCACAGGCCGCTCACCCGTTCCTCCACACGCAAATCGTCCGCGCGTCTCCCAGGCGCTCCCCGACCAGCAACAATCGTCCCACTCCTGCCAGCGGGTGCGCCAGACGGAAGACCACAACACCACAACACCTGCACCACAGTCGCCATTCATGCTCCAGCAGCACCCGTGGGACAGCTTTCTGGTTGGGATGCTCCTGTGCCTCATATTGTTCCTCGTTGGTCAGCAGGTGGTTCTGCCGTTCGTCACTGCGACCGCTGATCAATGGCACTATGGCGATGCGCAGCTCTCGCAACTGGATGCCGATGTGGGTCACGGGGGCATGAGCCACTTGATCGCCAATTACTACCACGGCTACATTGTGGTGATTGAGATCCTGCTCAGCCACCCGCAAGATAACCGGGTGTACGTCCTGAGTGGGTTCCGTGACCTGCCGACCCCGCCGGTGCTGACGCTGGGCGTGCAGGATCTCAACGGCGATGGCAAGCCCGACCTTCTCATCAAGATCGAAGGCACGGCATTGCAAGCAGTCTTGTTCAATGCGGGCAAGACGTTCCAGGGACAGGGAGGCTAGCACATGAAAATCAGCAAGCCGCTCGTCTACGCCAATCTCACCGCGCTCTCCCTCAACGGGGTGCTGCTCTGCCTGATGGCGATAAAAGCGTTTCCTCTGCTGCTCGGTATGGCCCTGATCCTCGTGTTTTTAGCAGGCTCGGTCGCGCTCTCGTGTTACCTCAACGGGCAATGGCCCAGGCGCACACACCGTATCCCGTTTCACACGGCACCGACCAGGAACA